>Ga0187866_1000003_pt1 | contig 489979 bp, 420 predicted proteins | sample June2016WEW_11_1_3_FD_133013 | JGI IMG/M metagenome (GOLD analysis project Ga0187866, IMG submission 133013) | Peatland microbial communities from SPRUCE experiment site at the Marcell Experimental Forest, Minnesota, USA - June2016WEW_11_150 | ecosystem: Environmental > Terrestrial > Soil >... | reverse complement strand
CTGCCCGAACCAACGCCACCAGCTGCTCACGAAACTCCGGCGGGTACGGCCTCCGTGTCCGTGCCATCGAGGACTCCTCCCCCCCAAAGGGTGAAGTGTCCACGAAACCGGGTCAACTCCAATCCAGGCCTCAGAACGCGGGTCAGGACGAGCAGCCAATGCCTACTATGCCGGAGTTCCGACGCGTGTATGACAGATACGGCAACTAGTGGGTGGTAGGTGATGGGTCGTCGGTTGTGGGGGGGGCCGCTAGCACGTCCAACCTACAGCTATTGCCGCAGAGTCACCTTCACCTCGTACTCCGGGGAGAGCGTGACCGATCGCAGTTTGGCGACCTCCGCGTTCCCGAACTCCGGCCAGGACGCCTTGGGCGTGTAGATGGGGTGCGTCGCCGTCTCCGGTGTTCGCCGTCGGCGACGGCGGGCAAGGGCCCTAATATCACAATATGAAACGGGCAAAGTGAAATCGGCGGCCTCGTGAGAAGCCGCCGATCCCGTTTCCGCACCATCACTTACGAGTCGGGACGGCGGGATTTGAACCCGCGACCCCCTGAACCCCATTCAGGTGCGCTACCGAGCTGCGCCACGTCCCGTCGGCGGGGAATCTAGCACCGCGTGGCGGCTGGCGTCAGCGGGCGTGGATCTTCCTCGTTCAGTGGAGACGCTGAAGTGCAATGAGCGTCCCTGCAAGCGCCATCCACGAGCCGATCCAGAACCCGAACATCCAGCGGATCAGCCTCGTTTCGAGCCGCTGCATGTTCACCATCGTGTCGGCGCGCAGCTCCGCGATCTGCCGTCCGAGGTGCGCTTCCAGTCGAGCGAAGTTCGCCTCGAAGAGGTCCCGGAACTCGTCCCGGTAGCTCTGGTCTACTGCGTTCAGCCAGGTCACAAGCTCGTTCGCGACCTCGTCGCCCAGCTTCTCGTAGAACTGCCTGGACAGCTTCGCCGTGATCGGCATCCGACCCTCCCGCGGTCGGACGCCAAGATAAGCCTACGCTCGGCCCGCTCGGGAGCGCAACGGACGCAGCAAGGCGCGAAATCGCGCATCAGCGGTGGGTGAGAAGCCAGAGCGCCACCACCAAGGCCACCACCACCCAGACCGCGATCCGCACCAGCGTCCCGCGGCGCGAGTCGTCCGCATCTATCGGCGGCGGCACCGTGGGCATCGCTCCAGGCGAGATCTGGGGCTTCGGGAACGATGTCGAGGTGTCTTGCAGAGACGGATTCGCCGCGGTGGCGTCCCGGTGCGATCCGGCTGCGCTGCGGACGGCGCGAATAACGCCTCCGTCGGTCAACGCGGCTCCCTCCGGCGCGAGCGCCCGCTCGTATGCCGCCCGCACGTCGGCCGGCATCGCGTCCACGCTCTCGTATTCCTTCCCGCCCACGCGGAACTTCCGGTGCACGGTCACGTTCAGCTTCAGTCCCGCACCGTGCCCGAGCGCGGAGGCGACCTTGTCCCGATCCTCAGCGCCGAGCGCGCCCAGGATGCGCTCGTACTCCTGCCGCACTTCCGGCGGCATGCTCTCGACGCCGTCGTACTCCCGTCCGTTGAACACGATCCTGGCGCTCATCGCCTCATACCTCCTTCAGGACCCGCTCGGCTTCCTCGCGACCCGCGATGAGGTGGGAGATGTCGGCACTGAGCGAGCGCGCAGCCTCGAGCGCCGCCGTCAGCTCACCGAGGCCGCCGACGCCGGCGCGTAGCCGCAACAGATCCAGCCGCAGGTTCTCCAAGGCGGTCACGGCGGTGCCGAGGCGGGCCGCAGCCTCGTCGCGCACCGCACCCAGCTCGCGCACGACCGCCTCGCGGCGCTCGCCGCCCGCCTGCCCCACCTCTGCGATCGCCCGCCCGAGCTCGTCGCGGCGACCGCGGAGCGCGTGCGCCGCGCCCTCCAGTGCCTTGATCACATCGGGCAGGTCCCGGAGCTGCGACCGCTGCTCCTTCGGCAAGGCGTCGAACAGCTCGTCGGCCGCCTTCCCGAGGACGACCTCCGTGGGCGCGGCGCCCGCGGCGACCGCGGCCTTCGGGCGGCCCAAGCCGAGCGACGCGAGCCGGAAGAAGAAGCGCGTGACCGGATTGCTCCAAATGAGCCTGATGAACCGCCCGCGCCGCGTCTCCATCTTCTCCGGCCGCAAGAGCACCACGCTCCGCACCCGGCCGACGGCGATCAGCAGGAGGACGACGCCCAGGCCGATGAACATGATGCTGCCGAGCGCGGGCACGAACACGCCGATGAACTTCGGGACGCGCCCCGTCAGGATCTTCACGAGAGCGCTGCCCCCGAACCAGATGTAGAAGCCACCGGCGGCCGCGGCGACCAATCGCCCCACGGGGTGCCGCACGGCGCGATCGAACATGCCGAGCTGCTGGCGCGTCAACTCGACATTGCCGGGTGAAACGGGCGAGAGCGCCAGGAGACCGTCCATGACCTCTCCGTGTGACAGCCCATCCCGCAGAGCCTGGCGCACCGCGCCGAGCAGCTGCGCGAAGCCCAGCGCCGCCAGGGCCGCCGTCAGGAACCCCAGTGCCGCCGCGTACTCGGGGAATATCTCGAGGGACGCCAGCCAGCTGACGCCGAGGATGAGCACCGGATAGAACCCCATGTTCGCGGCGTCGCGCACCGCGATGACCGCCGGCGGGACCGGCTTCGCCACCGTGATTTCGCCCAGGGACTCGGCCAGCGCCTCCGCGCTGGCAAACCGCGCCGCGACGTCCTTCGCCAGGCACCGGTCCACCGCCTCGGCCAGCTTCGGCGGCACGCCCGCGCGGACGCTCGTCACCGGCGGCGCCGGCTCGGTGAGATGCATCGCCAGCAGGGCCACCGCCGTCGGCGCCTCGAACGGGAGCCGGCCGGTGAGCGCGAAGAACGCCGTGGCGCCGAGGGCGTAGAGATCGGTGCGGCCGTCAAGCACGGCGGCCGGACTGGCCTGCTCGGGCGCCATGTACTGGATCGTGCCGAGGATCTCGCCCTGCTGGCTCATCGTGCTGCGGGCGGCGACGCGCGCGATCCCGAAGTCGGTCACCATCGCCCGGCCCGATCCCTTCTCCAGCAGGATGTTGTCGGGCTTGACGTCACGGTGGACGACACCGCGCCCGTGCGCGTAGCCAAGCGCCCACGCCACCTCGCGAATGATGCGCGTCACCTCGGCGGGCGGGAGCGGGCCGTGCCGGCGCACCCGCTCCCCCAGCGTCTCGCCCTCCACGAACGCCATCACGAAGTAGACGAGGCCGGCCTTCTCCTCGACCAGATGGATGGGGACGATGTTGGGATGGCTCAGCCCAGCGGCGGTGCGCGCCTCGCGAAGAAACCGCTCTTTCGCCTCCGGCTGCTCGGCGAGCTCGGCGGGGAGGAGCTTGATGGCCACGAGCCGCTCCAGCGCGACGTCGCGCGCCAGATAGACGACTCCCATGCCCCCTCGACCGAGCTCGCGCTCGAGGGAGAAGCGGCCCGCGAGGGCCGTCTGCAACTGGCCGAAGAGCGAGTCCACTGCGGGCGCGAATGTGGCGCCCGGGATGCCCGCCTGCAAGCCGAGCCGCCGGCTAGAGCGCCCCCGGCCTGACCGGCGCCGCCGGCGGCGCCGCGAGCGCCTCCGGCTCCGGCGTGAAGTCCTCGCCCGGATTGATGAACCGGTCGGTCTCGAAGGCGTACTGCTTGTCGTACAGCTGCCGGTAGCGGCCGCCGGCGGCCAGCAGCTCCTGATGGCTCCCCCGCTCCACGATCTCGCCGCTCTCCAGCACCAGGATCTGGTCGGCGCTGCGAATGGTGGAGAGCCGGTGCGCGATGACGAAGGTCGTGCGACCGCGCCTGAGCCGCCTCAGGCCGTCCTGGATCAGCGCCTCGCTCTCGCTGTCGAGGCTGGAGGTCGCCTCATCCAGGATCAGGATCTTGGGGTCGGCGAGGATCGCCCGCGCGATGGCCACGCGCTGCCGCTGGCCGCCGGAGAGCTTGACGCCCCGCTCCCCCACGATCGTGTCGTACTTCTTCTCGAAGCGGTCCACGAACTCGTCGCAGTGGGCGATGCGCGCCACCGCGAGGATCTCCTCCCGCGTGGCGTGCTGCTTCGCGAAGCTGATGTTCTCGGCGATCGTGCCGTCGAACAGGAAGTTGTCCTGCAGCACCACGCCCAGGTGCGCGCGGTAGTCGCGCAGCCTGAGGCCGCCCAGGTCCGCCCCGTCCACCAGGATCCGCCCCGCCTCCGGGCGCGCGAAGGCCATGACCAGACTGATGAGGGTGCTCTTCCCCGACCCGCTCGGCCCCACCAGCGCCGTGGTCGAGCCCGCGGGAGCGCGGAACGACACGCCCTTCAGCACCGGCACGCCGGGATCGTACGCGAAGACGACGTTCTCGAACACGATCTCACCCCTGAGCCCGTCGCCCACCGCGCCGCGGCTCGCGTCCTCCTCGTCCTCCGTCGCGGTCTGGCGCAGCTCCCGGATGCGGTCGAGCCCGGCGAACGCCTCGCTCACCTGCGTGCCGATGGACGCGATGGACACGAGCGGCGCCGCCACGAGGCCGACGAAGAACACGTACATCACGAAGCCGCCCAGCGTCATCCGGCCCGCGAGGATCGCGTTGCCGCCGACCAGGATCATCAGCACGCCGATACCGCCCACGATCACGGTGACCGCCGCGCCCAGCGCGGACGTGCCGGTCACGGTCTTCGCGATGTTGCGGAACAGCCGGTTCACACCGCGCGCGAAGACGAGCTTCTCCCCTCGCTCCGCCACGTACGACTTCACCACCCGGATGCCACCCAGCGACTCGCCGAGCCGGCCGGTCACCTCGGCGTTGATCTGGCCGCGCTCGCGGAAGATCGGCCGCAGCTTCGTGAACGCGTACGCCATCAGCCCGCCGAACACCGCGAGGATCACGATGGTGGCCGTCGTGAGCCGCCAGTTCAGGTAGAAGAGCACGAACAGCGCGATGGAGGCCGTCACCAGGCCGCCGGAGAGCTGCACGAGGCCGGTGCCGACGAGGTTCCGGATCCCTTCGGCGTCGGTCATGATGCGGGAGATGAGGACGCCGCTCTTGGTCGAGTCGAAGAAGCGGACCGGGAGGCGGATCACGTGCGCCTCGATCTCGCGGCGCATGTCCGTGATCGCGCGCTGGGCGGTCACGCCGAGGATCTGCGAGAGGGCGAACGACGACACGGCCTGGACGAGCGTGGCGGCGCCGGCGGCCAGGGCCAGCGGCACCAGCAGCCGCCCCTGGTGCTTCCCCACGACGTTGTCGATCAGGAACTTCGACGTGGCGGGGAGGACGAGGCCGGCCAGGCGGTTCACCAGCATCACGGCGAGGCCGATGCCGAGATAGACCCGGTGCCGCCACACGATCTGGCGGGCTTCCCGCCATGCGGACGACCAGTTCAGCCGCCGCTTCTTTTCGTCAGGCACGGCCCCGCCGGGATTGTGAAGGGGTGAAGTCTACACGGGACGCGTCGGGGGCGCAGGCGCGCGAGGGCGATCAGCGAAGCAGGTGACGGGCCGCGAGGATCGCGCCGATGGTGACCGCGACCTGCCCGACCCAGAATCCCAGCATCCAGCGGATGAGACTCGACTTGGTCTCGCCGATCTCAGAGCGAAGCCCGCCTTCGAGCCACGCCAGCTTCGCGTCAAGCTCGGCGCGCAGCCTGTGCATCTCGGCTTCAACGCGGCCGAAGTTCGTGGCGAACAGCTCCCCGAACTCCTGCCGGTACGAGTCGTCAATGGCGCGAAGCATCATCGTTGTCGCGCGCTCAGCGCAGGGTCAGGGAGTCCATCGCGGCCTTCGCCGGCCGGAAGCGGGGCTCGAGCCGCAGCGCCTGAGCGTAGCTGGTCCGCGCGCTGTCGGCGCGCCCGAGCTGGGTGTACGCCTGGCCGAGGTACCACCAGACCGCGGGCGGCCAGAACTCGCGCCCGTCGGTGGTCACCGGGGGCGGGTGGTTCAGCGCCCAGCGCAGGTGCCGCGCCGCAGCCGCCGGGTCGCGGCGCAGGCCGACCAGCGTCGCGCCGAGGAGCCACCGCCCCACCGCCTCGGTCGAGTCCTCCGCCACGAGCTGCTGGGCGATGGGGAGCGCGCGCTCCACCTTGCCGGTGCGCGAGAGGAACATCGCCAGGCGGATCAGCCCTTCGCGCCCGCCGGACGGGTGCCCGGCGAACGCCTCGATCAGCGAGTCGGCCCGGACGCGATCGGCGCTCGCCTGGCTGCGCCAGAGCACCTCCACCAGCAGCGACGTCCCGCGCATCCGGTCGAGCCGGAGGAGGTTCGTGGCGAGGGCGCGGGCCGAATCGCGGCTGCCGCCCACGATCCCGGGGGCGCGCGCGAGGTAGCGGCCCAGGCCCTCGAGATAGAGCGGGTTGGTCGGATCGAGCCGCACGGCGCGCTCGAACTCCCGCTTGGACCGCTTGGCCAGGAAGAACGCCCCCATCACCCAGCGGTGCGCGGCCTCCGTGCCCGCCACTTCAGCCAGCCAGAAGTGCGCCTCGGCGCGGTTCGGCTCGACGTCCACCGCGCGCTTGAGGAGGGTGAGGGCGGAATCCATCGAGCCCCGCTCCGCCGCGGCCTTTGCCGCGAGGAGGAAGTCCTGAGCGGGCGCGGCGCGGATGATCGATGCCGCCAGCGACAGGGTCGTCAGGATCGTGCGCACGATGTGGAAGTTAACCGGCGACCGACGACTGGGTACTGGGAACCACTCGCAACTTGCCGTCTGGCAACTACCCTGAACTCCGCCTCCTCGCAGCTGCCACCCGCATCAACGTATCAGCAGATGGCACGCCGCGAACGCCGCCGGATGATCAGGGGTCCCGAGCAAGTCGTGCAGCATTTCGTGCTTCACCGTCCACTCGTCGTCCGCGTAGCCGTCGGGGAAGAAGCGGTTGGGGCCAGCCAGGGTGATCAGGTGCGGCGAGCGCCATTCACCGGCGCAGAGACCGTCCGGCGTGACATCGCACTTGAAGCCGGCCTCACCCACCAGACACGGAGCGACGTACCAGCTGATGCGGCCGATCTCTCCGGTCGTGCCGGAGCACTGCTCGACTTCCTGCCACCATTCGGAGAAGACCGACGGCGGCATCAGCGCCGCGGCTCCCGCCGGCACCGTCGGCGTCTCGCATCCGGCCGCAGCGAGCCCGACCAGCGCAACCGCCACGCGTGCCGCGACGACCGCGGCGAGCGGCGGGACACAGGAGACCACACGCTCGTGCACTGTGCCTCCTGCGTTCAACTATTCGGCGGCGTACCGGCGCGGTCAATCAGTAGAACTGCGCCAAACTCAGGCACTTTCGTCGCCTTCGCAGCCCCACCGCCAATCCCGAGTGCGATTTCCGCTTGACGCCGCGGGGCCAGACCCGCCTCTTGGCTGGTTACGCAGCCCTTCCCCGGAGACCCCATGAGCGAGCACGACCCCCGCGATTCCTCGACGCTGCCGCGACGTGATTTCCTGAGACTCGGAGGCGCCGCAGCGGCCGGCCTCGTCGCGCGCGATCTGCTCCCCGGCAGGCAGCAGCCGGCGTCGCCGCTTCCCCTGCCCTCCAATCCACGGACGCAGGGCATGATGCCGACGCGCAATCTGGGCAAGACCGGCTACCGGCCCGGGATCTTCAGCCTCGGCGGCCAGGCCGCGGTCGAGAAGCCGGACAACGAGGCGATGGCGGTCTCCATCATCGAGCGGGCGATCGACTTGGGCGTGAACTACATCGACACCGCCTCGGCGTATGGCGGCACGCAGCGCTGGAGCCAGCGGTACATCGGGAAGGTGATGCCGCGGCGCCGGAGCGAGGTCTTCCTCACCTCCAAGACCTACGACCGCACGCGCGACGGGTCGCTCCGGCTGCTGGAGGAGTCGCTCCGCCTGATGAACACCGACCACCTCGATCTCTGGCAGCTCCACAACGTGATGCGGCTCGATCAGATCGAGCAGATCTTCGCGCCCGGCGGAGCGATCGAGGCGCTGCAGCAGGCGCGCGAGCAGAAGATGGTGCGGTTCCTCGGCATCACGGGCCACTACGACCCCGAGCCGCTGATGGAGGGGATCCGCCGCTTCCCGTTCGACACGGTGCTGATGGCGCTGAACGCCGCCGACCGGCACCAGTACAGCTTCGCGGAGCACCTGCTGCCGCTGGCGGTCGAGAAGCAGATGGGGATCATCGGGATGAAGATCCCGGCACGGGCGCGGATGCTGGCCTCCTGGAACCCGCCGCCGCCGGACTCGATGGCGCCGTTCGAGCGGCCGAGCGGGGGCGCGCCGAGCACGCCGGGCGCGCTGACGATCCGCGAGGCGATGTACTACACCCTCACGCACCCGGTGAGCACGGTCATCATCGGCTGCGACAATCCCGCGCAGGTCGAGGAGAACGTGCGGCTGGCGCAGGAGTTCACGCCGCTCTCGGAGGCGCAGCTGGCAGAGCTGGCGGCGAGGACGGAGGCGATCAAGCGTCAGGCGCTGTTCTTCCGGCGCTGGGCGTAGGCGTTACCATAGAGGGTGCCCGACGCACGGGCTGTCACTGAACGCACCGAGGCTGCGCTCGACCTGATCGAGCGCGCGCAGCCCGCGCTCAATGCGTTCATCACGGTCACCGCCGACGCGGCGCTGGCCGACGCGCGCATCGCCGGCCAGGAGCTAGCGGCGGGCGTGAGCCGCGGCCCGCTCCACGGCGTTCCGGTCGGCATCAAGGACCTGATCGCGACCGAGGGCGTCCGGACGACTGCCGGCTCCCGCATCCTCGGGCGGTGGGTCCCGAAGCGCGACGCGGCCGCCGTCTGGATGCTGCGGGTGGCGGGCGCGATCCTGGTCGGCAAGACGAACACCCACGAGTTCGCGTTCGGCACGACCAACGACAATCCGCACTACGGAGCGGTGAAGAACCCCTGGAACCAGGCCCTCACCAGCGGCGGCTCCAGCGGCGGCTCGGCGGCGGCCGTCGCCGCCGGGCTCCTGCCCGTCGCGCTCGGCACCGACACCGCCGGGTCCATCCGGATCCCGGCGGCCCTGTGCGGCGCCGTGGGACTCAAGCCGACCTACGGGTTGATCTCCACCAGGGGCGTCGTGCCGCTGGCGCGCACGTTGGACACGGTGGGGCCGATCGGGCGGACGGTGGAGGACGTGGCGCGGGCGATGGCTGCGCTGGCGCCGGAGGGGGTCGGGGGCCGGGTGTCAGGTGCCAGGGCAAGCGGGTCCCTTCCCGACACCCGACACCCGGCACCCGACACCCTCCGCTCCTTCAAGGGCCTCACCATCGGCGTCCCCGAGCACTACGTCTTCGATCGCGTCGATCCGGAGGTCGAGAACTGTGTCCGCGAGGCGCTGCGCGCGATGGAGGCCGCGGGCGCGGTGGTGCGGCCAATCGAGATTCCGAAGCTGGAGCGCTGCTGGGAGGTGGGGATAGCGATCGTGCGGCCGGAGGCGCTGGCCTTCCACAAGCGCTGGTATCCGGCGCGGGCCGCCGACTACGGCGAGGACGTCGCGCGCTCGCTCGAGGCCGCTCGGGACATTTCCGCGAGCACCTATCTCGCGGCCCGCCGGAGCCGGCGGCAGATCGCGCGGGCCCTACGGCGCGCGCTCGAGGACATGGACCTGCTGGCGGGGCCGACGGTGCCCATCCTCGCGTTCCCCAACGCGGACGCCTACCGGCCCGTGCTGCCCGGCGGCGAGCTCCCGCGCCACGCCCTCACCAGGCTCACCTATCCCTTCAGCTTGAGCCGCCTCCCGGCGATCAGCGTGCCGTGCGCTCTCTCCAAGGCCGGCCTGCCGATCGGGCTCCAATTCGCGGCCGGGCCGCGGCAAGAAGGAGCGCTCCTCGCCGCGGCCCGGGCCTTCGAGGAGATACGCGGAGCGTGGCCGGAGCCGCCGGCCTCGTTCCGAGCGTCGGACTAGCCTACATCCCGCTCATCGCCGCCTGCGTCGCGGCCGCGACGGGCACCATCACGTGGGCGTACGGCGTACCCTGCCACATGATGTATGGCCCGCCGGACTTGTAGTCGGTCGAGAGACCCTTCAGTGCGTTCACGTTCGGCACGACCACCATGACGTGCGGACCCGTGTTCACCCACTCCTGACCAGAGTCGGGCTTCATCTTGAAGGGGTCGGAGTTGCTTGCATCGGTGCCGCCCTGGAGCATGTAGGCCACACCGAAGGCGGTGATGTTGGGCGCCTTGTGCTGCATCCACGCCGTCGCCCAGGCCCCGAACCGCTCGTCGAAGCACATCGGATCGTTCCCAGGCGATGCAGGGTTGTCCGCGAAGCACACCCAGCCGTTGGTGCCGGCTCGGAGCTGGGTCGGCTGCCCTGTGGGAGTGGCCGGCCAATCCATGATGGTCGCAGCGCCGGCGATGGCCGCCGGGCCCGCACTCATCGCGTTCTGGATCTTCCACTCCTTCGTGCCCTTGGCGGGGCCCGCTGGTGCCGCGGCCTCCGGCTTCGGCTGCTCCTTCGCGCAGGCACCGAGCGCCACGAGCAGCGCGCCGGCCGCCAGCCATCTGCGGTCCATCAGACTACCTCCTGTTGTGGGGTGAGGGACGACCCAAGCGAATCTACTGGCGCGCGGCGGATTTACCAGATGGCTAGTAGGAATTCCTGCGAGTACCGACACCGTAGAGACATCGTAGAGTCATCTCAAGGCTCAGTTGGGGAATCGGTGTCGCGACAACGCGGCTGTTGACATTCATACGTTTGTATCAAATAATACATACGTATGAAACAACACACCGATCCTCGCGAGCGTCTCATCGAGGCCGCGCGGCAGCTCTTCGCCAGCGCCGGCTTCGATGCGACCAGCGTCCGCGACATCACGTCCCGGGCGCACACCAATCTGGGCGCCATCACCTACCACTTCGGCTCGAAAGAGGCGCTCTACCACACCGTCATCGAGCGCTTCGCCGTGCCGATCGCCGACCGGATGGCCGCCATCTCCGCGGAGACGGGGCCGCCCCTCGAGCGCCTGGCCAAGTCCGTGCGGGCGTTCCTCGAGCACATCTGGAGTCATCCGGAGATGCCGCGGCTGATGATGCGCGAGATGGCCGCCGACCGGCCGCTCCCGGAGCCCGTCGCGCGGGTGATTCGCCGCAACATCGAGTCGTTCCGGCGGATCGTGGTCGAGGGGCAGGCCGACGGGAGCATCCGGCCGGGAGAGCCGAACCTGCTGGCGCTGAGTGTCGCCGGCCAACCGCTGTTCCTGACGCTGGCATCCAAGGCCATCCGACACGCCGTGGGGAAGGACCCCAACGATCCGGGCATCCGCGAGATGATCGCCGACACGGTGGTCACCAACATGAAGGGGGCGCTGGCGAACCCCAGTGGCGGCGCCGCGCCCGTGCGCGCGCCCGTCGCTCCGGCGCCGGGGATCGTCATATGATCGCGCCCCTTGTCCTCGCCGCGGCCCTCGGACTCCAGGACACCACACGCCTGACTCTGGCGGACGCCGTCCGCCGGGCCCTCGAGAGCCATCCCACCGTGGCCGCCGCCCGGGACAATCGGGAGGCCGCCGCCGCGTCCGTCGGCGAGGCCAGGGCGCCGCTCTTTCCGCGCCTGACGGCGGGCTTCGCCGCGACCCAGTACAAGATCGGCAACCTGGTCTACCCGCTGTCGGGGCTGAGCCTCACGAACCTGCCGCTGTTCAACTCGACCCTGAGCCAGGCGTCGCTGAGCCTCGGGTACACGCTCTTCGACTTCGGCGGGCGCACCTCCCAGCTGCGGCTCGCTGCAGCACAGGAACGCAAAGCCGACGCCGCGCTCGACGCCACGTCGGCGGCCCTCGTCTCGCGGGTGGCGAATGCGTACCTCCGCGTGCTCACCACGCGGGGCATCCTCCAGGCCCAGGAGCAGGAGCTCGCTGCCCTCGAGGCCGAGTCCCGACGCGTGGCGCAGATGGAGGCCCAGGGGAAAGCCGCGCACGTCGAGGTGCTGCGGCTGGCGGCGCAGGCCTCCCGGGCGCGCGCCGACGAGGTGGACACGCGCGCCCAACTCGACGTCGCCGAGCACGATCTCGCCCAGCTCGTGGCGTTGCCCGTGGAAACCGCAAGAGCGCAGCTCGCGCCGGTTCGGCTGGCCGACACGTCCGTGGCCGACCGGGCCACGCTGGTGGCGAGCGCCGAGCAGAACAGCCCGGACGTCGCGCAGGCGCGCCGGGCGGCCGAGGCGGCGGGGGCGGGTGTGGGCGTGGCGCGGGCCTCGCTCCTGCCGCAGCTCCAGCTCGTCGCCGCCTACGTCGAGAACGGCCACTCCTTCACCGGCTACCGGCCCTGGTGGAACGCCGGTCTCCAGCTTTCCTACCCGATCTTCACCGGGGGCAGCCGGGGGAGCGCGATCCGGCGAAACGAGGCCGGGGCGCGCTCCGCGGACGAGCAGCTTCGCGGAGCCGAGCAGGCCGCGGAGCTGAGCGTGGACGGCGCGCTGGCTACGGTGGCCGCCGCGCGCGCGACCGTGGACGCGCTGGTCACGGCGGTCGCGGAGTCGGAAGAGGTCGAGCGGATCCGGCTCCTGAGCGTGCAAGTCGGCTCGGGCACCGAAACGGACTACCTGGACGCTGAAGCGACCCTGCTGTCCAATCGCGCGGCGCTGGTGCAGGCCAGGCACGCCGAGATCGCCGCCCGCATCGAGCTGGCCCGGGTCACCGGCGTCCTGACACCTGAGTGGCTGACGAGGACGGTCTCCCAATGAACCGCAAGAAAGTGATTCCGATCGCGATCGGCCTCGTCGCCGTCGCGCTGGTGGTCTGGTTCGTCTGGCTGCGCGGCAGCGGCGCCGACGGACCGCTCGACGCCTCCGGCACGGTCGAGGCGACCGACGCCCAGCTCGGCTTCGAGGCCGCGGGCCGGATCGACACGATCCTGGTCGACGAGGGGGATCGCGTGAGGGCGGGCCAGGAGCTGGCGCGCCTCGACGAATCGGAGCTGAGCGCGCGGCGTCAGCAGGCCACGGCGCAGCTCGGAGCGGCGCAGGCGACCCTCACCGAGCTCGAGCGCGGCTCGCGCACCGAGGAAGTTCAGCAGGGACGCGATCAGCTCGCCTCCGCCAACCAGCGGCTGGCGGACGCGCAGCGGGACCTCGACCGCACCAGGCGGCTGTTCGACGGCGGCGCCGTCAGCCGCGAGACGCTCGACAAGGCGCAGCTCGCCTTCGACGTGGCGCAGAGCACGCACGACCAGGCCGCGCAGGCGCTCCAGCTGCTGCAGATCGGGCCCCGGCCCGAGCGGATCGAGGCGCAGCGGGCCGCGGTGGCCGCCGCGCAGGCCACCGTCCAGCAGATCAACGCGATGCTCGGCAACGCCGTGATCCGCGCCCCGTTCGACGGGGTCGTCACCGTGAAGGACCGCGAGATCGGCGAGACCGTCTCGCCCGGCGCTCCGGTGCTCACGGTCACCAACCTCAACGACCGCTGGGTGCGGATCTACATCCCCGAGACCCGCATCGGCGCCGTGCACCTCGGCGAGGGCGCCCGGATCACCGCGGATACGTACAAGGGACGCGTCTACCGGGGCGCGGTGAGCTTCATCGCGAGCGAAGCCGAGTTCACGCCCAAGAACGTCCAGACCCGCGACGAGAGGGTCAAACTCGTGTACGCGGTGAAAGTCAGGATCACCAGTGACTCCACCTATGATCTGAAACCTGGTATCCCGGCAGACGTGGAGTTGGGCGGAGACAGTACAGTTGCCAGACGGCAAGGGAGCAGTGGTTCCAAGTGACAGTCGCCAGACTGCAGACTGCTCCGAACACTGCCATCTCGACCGATCACCTGACCCGTCGGTTCCGCGAGCTGACGGCGGTGGATGGGCTGACGATCGAGGTGGCGAAAGGGGCGCTGTTCGGGCTGGTGGGGCCGGACGGCGCCGGCAAGACGACGACGCTGCGGATGCTGGCGGGCGTCCTGCCGCCGACCTCCGGCGACGCCGTCGTGGGCGGCGTGAGCGTCGCGCGCGATCCTGAGGGGGTCAAGCGCCACATCGCCTACATGGCGCAGCGCTTCGGGCTCTATCACGACCTCACGGTCCGCGAGAACATCGAGTTTTACGCCGACCTCTACGAGGTGCCCGCGTCGGAGCGGGCGAAGCGCGTCGAGCGGCTCTACCAGTTCTCGGCGCTCGGGCCGTTCGAGCACCGGCTGGCCGGCCAGCTCTCGGGCGGGATGAAGCAGAAGCTCTCCCTCTGCTGCGCGCTGGTGCACCACCCCGAGATCCTCCTGCTCGACGAGCCGACGTTCGGCGTGGACCCGATCAGCCGGCGCGACCTCTGGCTCATCCTTCACGAGATGGTGGCCGAGGGCGTCACGGTGTTCGTGACCACGGCGTACATGGACGAGGCGGAGCGCTGCGACCGGCTGGCGCTGCTGAGCCGCGGCCGGATCGTGGCGCTGGACACGCCGAGCGCGCTGCAGCGGAGCTACGTCGGCGAGATGCTCGCCGTGCGGGTGAGCGACCGGCGCGCGGCGGCCCACGCCCTCGGCAACGTGCCGGAAGTGCGCCGCGCGACGGTGTTCGGCGAGACGATCCACGTGACCCTGGACTCTCGGCGGACGGGCTGGCCCGCAGCCGAGCGGGCGCTGGCCGGAGCGGGGATCGATGTGCTGGGGACGGAAGCGGTACAGCCGGGACTGGAGGACGTGTTCATAGAAAGAGTGGGGTCCGGGGACCGGGATCCGGGATCCGAGGAAGGCGCTCCGTCTCCCGGACTCCGGACCCCGGGCCCCGGACCCCGTCCATGACCTGCGCCGTGGAGGTCGAGGACCTCACGAAGCGGTTCGGGGATTTCACGGCGGTCGATCGTGTCACCTTCGAGGTCGAGCCGGGGGAGATCTTCGGCTTCCTCGGGCCGAACGGCGCCGGGAAGACGACCACGATCCGGATGCTCACCGGCCTCCTGCAGGCGACCTCGGGCGAGGCGTGCATCGCGGGCCTCGACGTCAGAACGCAGACGGAGGCGGTGAAGCAGCGCATCGGCTACATGTCCCAACTCTTCTCGCTCTACGGCGACCTCACGGTGGACGAGAACATCGCGTTCTTCGCCGGTCTCTACGGCGTCCGCGGGGAGCGGCTGGAGGCGCGCCGGGCCTGGGTGCTGCGCATGGCCGGCCTGGAGGACCACTGCGACCAGCTCACCGCCGAGCTGTCGCTGGGCTGGAAGCAGCGTCTTGCGCTCGGCTGCGCCGTGCTGCACGAGCCGCCGATCCTCTTCCTGGACGAGCCGACCTCGGGCGTGGACCCGATCTCACGCCGCAACTTCTGGGAGCTGATCTACTCCCTCGCCGACGGCGGGACGACGGTCCTGGTGAGCACGCACTATATGGAAGAGGCGGAGTACTGCCACCGGCTGGCGCTGATGAACCGCGGCCGGCTCATCGCGCTGGACACGCCCGCGAGGGTGAAGGGGCTGATGCGGGAGCCGCTGCTGGAGATCGTGACGGCCGACGGGCCCGGCGTGGCGGGGGCGCTGCAGGGCCGGCCCGGCGTCGCCGAGGCCGCGATGTTCGGGCGCGCGGTCCACGTGACGGTGGAGAATGCGGAGACGGCGGCGCGGGAGCTTCCAGCCTTCCTCGCCTCGCGCGGACTCCCGGTGGAGCGGATCCACACCATCGAGCCGTCGCTCGAGGACGTCTTCGTCGCGCTGGTGCGCCGCGAGGGCGGCGCGGTGGCGGGCTGATGGCAAGCCTCAGCCTCAAGCGGCTCTGGGCGATGGCCCGCAAGGAAGCGCTGCACATCGGGCGCGACAAGCGGAGCCTCGCGATGGCCTTCGCCGTGCCGGCCGCGATGGTGCTGCTGTTCGGCTACGTGATCACCTTCGACATCAACGACATCCCGACGGCGGTCCTCGACCAGAGCCGGACCGTCGAAAGCCGCAACCTCGTGGACGCGTTCCGGTCGTCCGGCTACTTCCGGATCACGCGAGCGCTCGCGAGCGACGCCGAGATCGCGCCGCTCCTCACGCGCGGGACGGTGCGGATGGTCCTGGTGATTCCGCCGGACTTCCCCAAGCACCTCGCCGCGGCGGAGCCGGCCCCGGTCCAGTGCCTCGTGGACGGCGGAGACGCCAACACTGCCTCGATCGCCATCAACTACGCCCAGGCGATCGTGACGAGCTACTCGGCGAAAGCCGTCCTCAAGGGCCGGGCCCTGCCGGTGCCGGTGCAGGTCGAGTCCCGGGTCTGGTACAACGAGGATCTCAAGAGCAGCAACATGATCGTGCCCGGCCTGATGGCCACGATCATGATGATCCTGTCGGCCCTGCTGACCTCGCTCACCATCGCGCGGGAGTGGGAGCGCGGGACGATGGAGCAGCTGGCGGCGACGCCCGTCCACCGGCTGGAGGTGATCTTCGGGAAGTTGCTGCCCTACCTCGGCATCGGCTTCGTGGACATCATCCTGGTCGCGGTCGTCGGCGGCATCGTCTTCGCGGTGCCGTTCCGGGGGAGCCCGATCTTCCTGATGGTGACCGCGATGCTCTTTCTGATCGGCGCGCAGGGGTTGGGAATCTTCATCAGCGCCACGGCCAAGTCGCAGTTCCTGGCCACCCAGCTGGCCATGCTGGCGACGATGCTCCCCTCGCTCCTCCTGTCGGGCCTGATCTTCGACCTCGCCAGCATGCCCACGGCGCTCCAGGTCATCTCGCTGGTCGTGCCGGCCCGGTACTTCGTGGTGGCGCTGCGCGGCATCTTCCTCAAGGGCGTCGGGCTCCAGGTGCTCTGGGCGCAGGCGCTGGGGATGCTGGTCTTCGCCGCGGCGGGCCTCACGCTCGCGGTCCGCGCCTTCCGGAAGGAGATCGCGTGAGATTCGGCGGGCTGGACTGGGGCCGACTCCTCGAGCTCATGCGCAAGGAGCTGCGGCAAACGCTGCGCGACCCGCAGGCGCTCCGGCTGGTCCTCGCCGCACCGATCATCCAGCTCATCGTCTTCGGCTACGCGGTCAACACCGACATCCGGCGCGCGGCCGTGATCCTGTTCGACCGCGACCACACGACCGTCTCGCGGGAACTGGCCCAGACCCTGACGGCGTCGGGCTACTTCCGGATCGCGGCGACCGCGGAGCGGGCCCAGGACCTGGTCGAGAGCCTCGACCACGGGCGCGCGATCCTCGGCGTCGAGATCCCGCGCGGCTTCGAGGGCGACCTCGTCGCCGGAACGCCCGCGACGGTGCAGGTGCTCGTGGACGGCACGATGTCGAACACGGCTACCGTGGCCCAGGCCTACGCGTCGCAGATCATCCTCAGGTTCGGCCAGCAACACTCCGCGCTCGCCATGGCGGCGGGCACGGGGGCACGGGCGCACGGAGGCACCGGGCTGCCGGGCGTGGACCTGCGTGTGCGATCATGGTACAACCCGAATCTGGAGAGCCGTGTCTACAACGTGCCCGGCGTGATCGGCAGCGTAATGATGCTGATGTCGCTCCTCCTGACCTCGCTGGCCGTGGTGCGGGAGCGCGAGGTCGGCACCCTCGAGCAGCTCATGGTGAGCCCGCTCAAGCCCGTGGAGCTGATCGTCGGCAAGACCGTGCCCGTCGTGGGCATCGCCCTCGTGGACCTGACCCTCATCGCGTCCGTCGCGATCCTGTGGTTCCGTATCCCGATGCGGGGCAGCTTCCTGCTGCTCTTCCTCGCGAGCCTCGTGTACATCGTCTGCGGCCTGGGCATCGGCCTCCTGATCTCGACCGTGTCCGCCACGACACAGGAAGCGTTCATGACGATGTTCATGTTCTTCCTGCCCGCGATGATCTTCTCGGGGTTCTTCTTCCCCATCGCGAACATGCCCACGGTCTTCCAGTTCGTGTCGCTCCTGGACCCGATCCGCTACTACCTTGAGACCGTGCGGGGGATCTTCCTCAAGGGGGCGGGCCTCACGGTGCTGTGGCCACAGATCGGGGCGCTGGCCCTGATGGGCGGGACGATCCTGTGGTTTGCCTCCACCAGATTCAGGAAGACCAGTGTGTGAGATAGAGGCCAGTTGCGAGACGCCGAGTTGCGAGTGGTTACGAGACTGCAGTGGGCGGCAAGAGGAGTCATGCTGCTTGCTGCCGTCGCGCTGCTGTGGGGGACGCGGCTGTTCACCCGGTGGCCGCAGGTGTACTTCATGACCGGCGGCTCGATGGAGCCGGCGGTGCGCGCGCACGAGTACTTCCTCACGACGTCGCCCGTCGGCCGGCTCGCGCGCGGGATGCTGGTGATCTGCCGCTATGAGGACGAGGACGGCGTCTTCCACGTGCTGCGGCGGCTGGCCGCGCTCCCGGGCGACACGATCCGGATGCAGGACGGGCACGCGATCGTGAACGGGCGGGACGACGGCTACGCTTTCCGGATCCTCAGGCCCGACGCGCATGGCTCGCCCCTGGCGCGATCGGGCGAGCTCTTCACCTGGGGGCCGGTGGTCGTTCCGTCGGACTCGGTCTTCCTTCTTTCCGACACGCGCGACATGATGGGGTGGCCCGACAGCCGGTTCCTCGGCGCGATCCCGATCGATCGCATCGAAGCGCGGGCAACGCGGATCGTCTGGCCACGCATCCTCAGGAAGGCAGGGTGAGGAGATGGCGTTGATCGTGGGGCTGCTCGCTGTCGCCTACGTGGCCGCCTGCGCAATCCTCTTCCTCGCGCGGAACCGGATCGTCTTCCCGATGCGCGGCGGGCTGGCGGGCAGCCCGCAGCGCTACGGCCTCCCACACGGCGAGAACGTCACGATAGCGACCGCGGACGGCGCACGGCTCTCGGGCTGGCTGTTGCCGCCGCCGGAGCCGACGCCAAAGCCCTGGACCGTCCTGCTCTGGTTCCACGGGAACGGCGAGACGGTGGCCGGACTCGCCCCGGTGCTGCGGGCGTTCCAGCACCCCCACACCGCGCTGCTGGCGCTGGATTACCGCGGCTACGGCGCCTCCACGGGGACCCCCACGGTCGCCAACGCGCTGCAGGACGCCGTCGCCGCGATCGCGTGGCTGCGCGGGCACCTCGACGTGTTCCCGGACCACATCGTCGTCTACGGCCGGTCGGTGGGGAGCGGGCCCGCGGTCCAGATCGCCGCCACGCATCACGTCGCGGGAGTGGTCCTGGAGTCCGCCTTCACGTCGCTGCCCGCGATGGCGCGCGTGCACTTCAGGATCTTCCCGTCGTTCCTCGCGGACCTAGGCTTCGACAACTTGAACACCATCGCGCGCGTCGCCTGCCCGGTGCTGTTCGTGCACGGCGACCGCGACCGCACCATCCCGATCGCGATGGGCCGGGCGCTGGCGAAGCGGGCTCCGCTGGTGCACGAGTTCTGGGTGATCCCGCGCGCCGACCACAACGACACCTACGCGATGGGCGGCGACGCCTACGCGAAACGAGTGCGGCAGTTCACGGAGCGCGCCACCGCGGTGTCGCGGTGAGGGGACGCTAGGCCCTCAGCAGCCGGAAGGCGTGGTTCCACTTGCCTTCCAGCATTCCCGGAATGCACCAGAGCTGGCAGAGCGGCTCGATGGCGCGCGCCGCCGTCACCTTCCCCATGTCGGAGAGCTCGAAGCCGAACTGCTCGAGCAGCCGCGCGACGTCCTGCTTCGCCGCGGCGTCGTTCCCGCAGTAGAACATCGTCGGCTTCCCGCCGGGGAACGACGGGTTGACCATCAAGGCGCTGCCGATGCAGCTGAACGCCTTCACGAAGCGCGCGTCCGGGAACGCCTTCTGCAGCCGCTCCATCAGCGAGTCGTTGGGGCCGGTAAAGAAGCGGATCACGCCGTCCTCGGGCGGCTCCTTGGCAATGGGGTTCGTCACGTCGATGACGAGCTTCCCCTTGAGGTTCGCCCTCCCCGCCGCCTCGAGCGCCTGCTCGGCCACGGGGCCGCCAACCGCGAGCACCAGTCCCTCGGCCCACTTCGCCACCTCGGCGAAGGAGCCCGTCGCGATGCCGTTGGCCTTCCCGAACTCCGCCAGCTTCGCCGGAGTGCGGCTGCCGATCATCACCTGGTAGCCGTGCTTTTTGAGGCCAAAGGCCAGGGTTTGGCCGACCTGGCCGGAGCCCAGAACGCCGTAGCGCTGGATCATCGGACCTTCCTCAACTGTAAGAGAACTGAGACCGCTCGGAACTCGACGTGGAGAGAAGACGGCGGGACCGGTTTTGGTTCCGTTACGCGCGCGCCACCGGCAGCCTGAGCAGCGCCTCGGCGCCCTTCCCCTCCGTGCGGTTGCCCAGCGCGAGGGTGCCGCCGTGCGCCTCGGCGATCTGACGCGAGAGGGCGAGGCCGATCCCGGAGCCCTCCGGCTTCGTCGTGAAGAACGGCACGAACAGGTTGGCGGTGTCGGCGAGCCCCGGTCCCTCGTCCCGGACCCACACCTCGACGAATCGCCGGCTCTGCTCCCAACCGACCGTGACGCCGCCCCCGGTCTCCAGCGCCGCGTCCACCGCGTTGTCCACCAGGTTGATCAGGAGCTGATCGAGTTGGTCGCCGTCGGCCTGGATCTGGAGGTCGGGTCCCGGCTCGACTCTCACAGAAAGCCGCCGCTCCAATGCGCCGACCCGCCGCACCCAAGTTCCCACGTCCACTTGCCCCAGCTTGGGCGACGGCAGCCGCGCCAGCCGCGCGTACGACGCCATGAAGCGGCTGAGCGACTCGGCGCGTCCGGCGATCAGCTCGAGGCCGCGCGCGAGGTCGCCATCGCCGTTCGAGGCCGGGTGCTTGGCCAGCAGGTCCCGAAGGCTCTCGGCGACGGACTTGATCGGCGCGAGGGAGTTGTTGATCTCGTGGCCCAGGACGCGCACCAGCCGGCGCGTGGCCTCGCGCTCCTCCTCCCGCAAGGCGCGCGAGAGATCGGCCAGCACGAGGAGCTGGTGCGGGCGCCCGCCCTGCCGGAAGGTGCCGCGCCTGAGCTGCCAGCGTCCCGCGCCGCCCGGGAAGGTCGCGTCCAGCACCCGCGGCGCCTCGCCGTCGAGGCACTCCGCCAGGCCCACCTCGTCGGCGCTCCGGCCCACGAGCCGCTCCGCCGTTTCCGCGAGGAGCCGTTCCCCCGCGCGATTGACGAGCTGCAGGCTCCGCGTCTCGTCGAAAGCGAAGACCGCGACGTCGATCTCCTCCATCACCCGAGCCAGCAGCGCGGTGGCCTCGAGCGCGCCGAGCCGCTGCTCGCGCAGCGTCTGGCCGAGGGAGTTGATCTCGAACAGCGCCAGGCCAAGCGCGTCGTCGGTCCGCGCGCCCCGGGCCCGGATGGAGAAGTCCTCCTCGCGCAGGGCGGCGAGCATGTTAGAGAGGGTCTGGAGCGGACGCACCACGCGCTCGCGCAGGGCCAACGCGACGGCGAGCCAGAACACGACGACCAGGAGCGTGACGGTCCAGGCGACCTTCGGGGAGTAGCCGCCCGACCAGATGAGCAGCTCGGCGACGGCGACCGCCGGCAGGCCCGAGAGGAGGGCCAGGAAGAAGACGCGGCGCTCGTGATTCAGCGGCGGTCCTTCCGCCTAGAGGCCGTACGTCTGGAGCCGGCGGTAGAGCGCGCTGCGCGACAAGCCGAGCTGCTTGGCGGCCTGGCTCACGTTGCCGCCAAACCGCGACAGCGCCTTCTGGATCAGGACCTTCTCGACCTCCTCCAGGGTCATCTCGTCGAGCCGTCCTCCTCCCGACGCGGCCGGCTCGAGCGCCAGGTCGCCGGCGTGGATCACGTCCCCCTGGGCGAGCAGCACCGCGCGCTCGACCGCGTGGTCCAGCTCGCGCACGTTGCCCGGCCAGGCGTGCGCGTGCAGGGCCTCGATCGCGGCGCGATCGAAGCCGGTGAGGCTCTTGCGGTAACGCATCGCGGAGCGCCTGAGGCAGAGCAGCGCGATCGGCAGGATGTCCTCCCGCCGGTCGCGGAGCGCCGGCAGGTGGATCTCGATCGTGTTCAGGCGAAACAGCAGGTCCTCGCGGAAACGGCCGGCCGCAACCTCCGCCTTGAGATCGGCGTTCGTCGCGGCGAGCACGCGCACGTCCACGCGCCGGGTGCGCGAGGAGCCGACCCGCTCGATCTCCCCGGACTGGAGCGCGCGGAGCAGCTTGGCCTGCTGCGACAGCGGGACGTTGGCGATCTCGTCGAGGAAGAGCGTGCCCCCGTCGGCCAGCTCGAACCGCCCGGTCCGGTCGCTATGGGCGTCGGTGAACGCGCCTTTGACGTGGCCGAACAGCTCCGACTCGAACACGCCCTCCGAGAGTCCGCCGACGTTGACCGTGACGAGCGCCCGCGCGGCGCGCGCGGACGCGGCGTGGAGCCACTGCGCCACCAGCTCTTTCCCCGTGCCGTGCTCGCCGGTGATGAGGACGCTGGCATCCGACGGCCCCACCCGCTCCATCAGGCGGAGCACGGGCTGCATCGCGGGCGACTCGGCGATCAGCTCGGGGAAGCCGCCCTGCCGGAGGAGGCGGGTCTGCTCCTCGAGCCGCTGGGTGCGGCGGAGGGCGCGCGACAGCTCGACCTGGGTGCGAAGCTGGGCGAGCAGCCGCGTGTTGTCCCACGGCTTCTGGACGTAGTCGCGGGCGCCGCGGCGCATCGCCTCCACCGCGCCGTCCACGCTCCCCCACGCCGTCATCACGATGACGGGCAGGGTGGCGTCGAGCGCCTGGATCCGGGTGAGGAGATCGAATCCCTCGCGCCCCGAGGTCGTGTCGCGGGTGTAGTTGAGATCCATCAGCGCCGCGTCGAAGTCGCCCGCATCGAGCGCCCCGAGGATCGCCGCCGGCGAGGCCGCGGTCTCGACCTCGAAGCCCTCGCCCTTGAGGAGGAGACGCAGCGCTTCAAGAACGTCCTTCTGGTCGTCGGCGACGAGGATGCGGGGGTCGGCCACGGGTTAGAAATAGGGGGTGTAGGGTGTAGGGGGTAGGGTGTAGGAAGACGATGGGTGTGCGCTACACCCTTCACCCCACACCCTACACCCTGCTTTCGTGGTCATCGGTCCTTCACCCGCCGCACCAGCTTGAGCCCCGACCACACGTCGTCCACGGCGCACACCTTCACGTCCACCAGCCCGCGCGCGAGGGCCACCTCGCGGACCACGTCCTCCGTGATGTCGGTCGGGACACCCGAAGCCTTCTTCGGCCACGACACCCAGAGCATCCCCGCCGGCGCGAGCGCCTTCTGGAGCGCGCCGAACCGCCGCTCGAGATCCGAGCGCTGCGTCGTGAACAGGTGGATGAATTCGAGGCCGGGCTTCGGCGCCTTGGCCACGGCCACGTCCTTGGGCAGCGCTCCGAGCGTCTTCGCGTAGCCCTTCGGCGCCTCGAGGATCAGCACCGAGGCCCCGGACTTGATGCCGAGCTTGTCCACGAGCGAACGGTTCGAGTAGCCGGCCATAGACGACCAGGGTGTAGGGTCTAGGGCGTAGGGTGCGGCGGGGAGGACCTCCTACACCCTACGCCCTACACCCTGCTCTATTCGCTCCGCAACGCCACCAGCGGGTCCACCTTCGTCGCGCGGCGGGCCGGGACAAGACAGGCCACCAGGGCCGCGATGGCGACGAGCGCGACCACGACGACGCGCGTCCACACGTCGCCCGGCGTCACACCGTACAGCATTCGCGCGGCGAACCGCGTCAGCCAGATCGCGGCCACCAGGCCGATGCTCACGCCGAGCCCGACCAGCACCATCCCCTCCCGTACCACCATCTCCAGTACCTGGCCGGCCGTTGCGCCGAGCGCCACGCGCACGCCGATCTCCCGGGTGCGCCCCGCCACCGATGCCGCGATTACCCCGTACACACCAACGATGGTGAGCCCGAGCGCGCACGCGGCGAAGACGCCGATGAGAAGCAGGTTGAACCGCGGCCGCCTGAGCTGCCGGCCCACGCGGTCCTCGAGCGTGGCGATCCCGCTCGCCTCCATGTCCGGGTCCACGCTCTTGAGCCTGGCCTCGGCGACTTTCGCGAGCGCGGACGGATCCCCGCTGGTCCGCAGCACGAAGAAGCTGGCCCAGCGCGGCGACTGCGCGTAGGGCCAGTAGACCTCGGGCTGCGCCGGCGTCCCCGGCAGGAAGGGCGGGATGTCCGCCACGACGCCCACGATCTCCATTGGCATCGTGGCGTTCTTGCTCCGCAGGCGCCGGCCGACGGGGTCCACGCCGTTGAAGTAGCGGCGCGCCATCGCCTCGTTGATGATGGCCACATACGGCGCGCCCTCCCGGTCCGCGTCGGTGAACAACCGGCCACGCTTCAGCGCCACGCCGAGGGTCGGGAAGTAGCCGGGGTCCATGTCGTACCACCGCGCCACGACGGGCTCGCGACCGGCCGCGGCCTCGGAGCCCTCGAGGACGAACTCGTCCGTCTCCGTTCCGCCGAACAGCGGCCCGCTCGACGCCGTGCCGACCGAGGTGACGCCGGGAATCGTCTTGAGCTCCGCGCCGATGCGCTCGAACACCGCCGTGACGCTCGGATGGTCGCGGTACTTGCCGTCGGAGGCCAAGGTCCAGAAGGTCAGCAGGTGCGTCTGGTCGAATCCAGGCTGCCAGCGCAGCAGCGAGGCGAAGCTGCGCGCCAGCAGGCCCGCGCCCGTCGCCAGCACGAACGCCATCGCGACCTCGGCGATGACCAGGCCGCCCCTGAGGCCGAGCGCCCGGCGCCACGCCATCGGCTGATGGCCTTCCTTGATCGCGGCGGCCAGGTCGAGGCGCGCCGCGCGCGCCGCCGGCGCGAGGCCCGCGACGACGCCGGACGCCGCCGTAAGCAGGAGCGCGAACCCGAGCACCCGTGCGTCGAGGGCCACGCTCCCGAGTCGCGGCACACCGCCGGGGATCAGCGGGAGCAGGATGTCCATCGCCCACCGCGCCACGAGCAGGCCGGCCGCGCCGCCCACCAGCGCCATCACCAGGCTCTCCGCGGCGATCAGGCGGAACAGCCGCCCGGGGCCCGCGCCCAGAGCGGAGCGCAGGGCGAACTCCCGTTCGCGCGAGGCGCCCCGCGCCACCAGCAGATTCGCGACGTTGGCCGTGGCCACCAGCAGGAGGATCGCGACGGCGCCGAGGAAGACCAGCAGCGTCGGACGCACCGGGCCCACCATCTGGTCCAGGAGCGGCTCGACCCGCACGCCCCAGTCGCGGTTGGTCTGCGGATACCGGAGCCCGAGGTCGCGCTGGATCGCGCCCAGCTCCGCGGCCGCAGATGCCGGCGTCGCGCCCGCGGCCAGCCGGCCGATCACCTGGAAGCCGCGCCACCTCCGGTTCTCCTCGTCCTTGGGATTGAAGGGGAGCGGGACCCAGAGCCGCGCCTCCTCCAGCTGCGGAGCCTCGTCGCCGGGGCGCATGACGCCGACGATCTGGTAGCTCTGGCCATCGAGCACGAGCGAACGACCGATGACGGCGGGGTCCGCACCGTACCACGAACGCCACAGCGCGTCGCTCAACACGGTCACGCGCGCGGCGCCGGGGCCCATGTCCTCGGAGTGGAAGAAGCGGCCGAGCGCCGGCGCGATCTGCAGGGTGCGGAACAGGCCGGGCGTCGCGAGGCCGCCATTCACCCCCTCGGACGCCGCTCCGTGGCGCGCGGTGAACGGCCAGTCCCTGCCGAGGCCGATGGACGAGAGCGTGCGGCTGCGCGCCGCGAAGTCCTCAACGTCGGGCGGCGAGCCGATGCAGAATCCTGCCACCGAGGGGTGCGTCTCGCAGATGGCGACGAGGCGCCGCGAGTCGGCGAACGGCAGCGGCCGCAGAAGCACGTTGTCCACGACCGAGAAGATGGCGACGCTGATCCCGATGCCGAGGGCGAGGGTGAGCACAGCGAGCGTGGAATGGGTCGGGCTCTTGAGGAGCGCCCGACCGGCGTAGCGGAGGTCCTGGACTAGGCTATCCATCGCATCCAGCTCCCGAGAGGCAGGTGTCAGGTGTCAGGTGTTGGGTGTCAGGGGCGCACCCACCCCCGACACCTGTCACCCGGCACCCGACACCGCCGTTCATTCCGCCCGCAGCGCCGTCATCGGATCCACCCGTGCGGCCCGGCGGGCCGGGACGACGCTCGCTCCCACGGTGACCACGGCGAGCACGACGGCGACGAGCGACAACACGACCGGGTCCGTGGCCTTCGACCCCACCAGGATGGCCTGGAGCCCGCGGCCCATCGCCACCGCGCCCACCAGGCCGATCGCAATCCCGATCCCCGCGAGCTTCAGGGCGCCCCCCAGCACGAGCCGCAGCACGCCGGCCGAGGTGGCGCCGAGGGCGACGCGGACGCCGATTTCCTGCGTGCGCTGCGAGACCGAGTACGCCATCACGCCGTAGATGCCGACGCACGCCATGATCAGCGCGACCAGCGCCGACACCGCGAGCGTCTGAGCGGTCGCGCTCTGCGGCGAGAGCGTCGAGAGAATGACGCGCGGCATTGGACTCACGTCCCCCGCCGCCAGTCGCGAATCGAGCGAGTTGATGGCGTGCTGGATCGGCTGCACGAGCGCATTCGGGTCGCCTGGGCCGGCGACGACGAACGTCAGCGTCCGCGCCGGGCGCTGCAGCGCAGAGAGGTACGCGACGGCGTTCACTTCGCCGCCCGTGAGCGGGTTCGCGCGCACATTGCGCACGACGCCCACGACCTCGATCCACTGCCCCGTATCGGGCCGGAACCGCTTCCCGACCGCGTCCTCCCCGGACCAGAGCATCCGAGCCGCCGCCTCGCTCACGACCGCGACGGGCCGCGTGTCCACCCGGTCGCCCGGGGTGACCAGACGGCCGCTCACGAGCGGCACGCGCAGCGTCTCGAGGTAGGCGGGAGACACCTGGCGGACCCCGACCAACGGCGCGTCCTCACGGCGGCGGAGCGGCCGGCCTTCGACCTCGATGCCCCAGCGATTCTCGTTCCACGACAGTGGCAGGATCGTGGTCGAGCCGACGCGCTCGACGCCGGGCAGCGCCGCGATCCGGTCCTCGAGGTTCTGATAGAACTGGACGACCGCGCTGTCCTTCGGGTAGTCGGCGGCCGGCAGCGTCACCGCGAGAGTGAGCACGCCGCTGCTGCGGAAGCCGGGGTCGGTCAGCGCCAGGCGGCGGAAGGTGTCGAGGGTCTGAGTGGCACCCACCAGGAGCAGGAGCGCCAGCGCCACCTCCGCTACGACCAGGCTGGCACGCAATCGCCCGCCATGGCCACCGCCGACTTCGCCGCGCGCGCCCTCCTTGAGCGATCCCTGCACGTCCACGCGGGCCGCGGTGAAGGCCGGCGCGAGGCCGAACAGGATGCCCGAGAGCAACGCCGCCGCGACGGCGACCGCGAGGGCCCGCGGATCGAGGTGGAGCTCGCCGAATCCCGGAATGAACGCGCGCACCTCGATCGGCACACTCCTCGCCAGCGAGTCAAGCCCCCAGAGCGTGTAGAGAACGCCGAGGGCACCGCCGGCCAGCGCGATGAGCAGGCTCTCCGCGAGCTGCTCGCGCACGATGCGGCCGCGCGGCGCACCGAGCGCGATCCGCACCGCCAGCTCCCGGCGCCGTCCCGTAGCGCGCGCCAGCAGGAGGTTGGCCACGTTGGCGCACGCGATCAGCAGGACGAAGGCGCCGGCCGCCAGCAGGACGATCATGAACGGGCGCGGCCCGGCGCCGAAGAACGACTCCGCCGGCTCGGCCTGCATCATCCACCCGGCGCTGGCCGCCGGGTAGGTCGAGGCGAGGCGTGAGCCCAAGGCCGTCGCCGCCGCCTCGGCCTCGCGCTCGCCGACGCCCGGAGCCAGACGCGCCAGGGCGAACATGCTGCGGTGCGCCCGATCCGCCCATTCGTCCGCCGAAGGGGCCAGGGGAGCCCAGAGTTGCACGCCCACGGGCATTGCGAAGTCGGGCGGCATCACGCCGGCGACCCGGTAGCCCTCGCCGTTGACCCACACCGTGCGCCCGACGATTCCGCTATCGCCGCCGAACCGCCGCTGCCAGAGGCCGTAACCCAGCAGTACGACATGGTCCGCGCCGGGCGCGTTGTCCGCTTCGGTGAAGTCCCGGCCGAGGATCGGCGCACGCTCGAGTACCCGCAGCGCATTGACCGTCATGCGCGCGCCCCGCACCTGCTCCGGCAGGTCCACGCCGGTGATGTTCGCGATCCACCAGCGCACCCCGAGCACGCCGCTGAACACGGAGAGGCGATTCGCCTCCTGGAGCGCCGCGGGGCTCATCCCGTCGTTGCGCCGCGGAGCGGTGGCCACGGTCTCCCACACGTGCATCAGCCGCGCCGGATCGTGCACCTGCGGCAGCGGCCGGAAGGTGAACGCCTCGGCGGTGCTGAACATGGAGGTGACCGACCCGATGCCGAGACCCATGCAGAGGACGGCCAGCAAGGCCAGGCCGGGAGCCTTTCGAAGCGCCCGGATCGCGTAACGGATGTCCTGAAAAACCGAGTCCATTCTCCGTCCCGTCCTACTCGTACTTCAGCGCCACGACCGGGTCCACTCGCGCCGCCCTGCGCGCCGGCAGCCAGCTCGCGAGGAGCGCCAGGGCGGCGAGGAGCGCCAGGATCGAGGCGAACGTCGGCACGTCGTACGCTCTGACGCCGAGCAGCTGGCTCTGGAGCAGCACGCCGACTCCCAACGCGGCCACCGCGCCGATAGCGAGGCCCACGCCTATGAGCCCGGAGGCCTGGCCCACGACGAGCCCTACGATGTCGCGCCGCGCGGCGCCCAGCGCGAGGCGGATCCCCATCTCGCGGGTCCGCTGGCTGACCACGTAGGCCATCACGCCGTAGATGCCGACTGCCGCCATCAGGAGCGCCAGCGCGCCGAATCCGCCGAGCAGCGTGGCGCCGGTCCGCTGGATGAACACCGAGGCGCCGATGTGCTCCTCGAGGGTGCGCGGTTCGAGGAAGGGCACGTTCGGATCGAGCGACGCGAACTCTTGCCGCAGCGGCTCGGTCAGGGCCTTGGGATCGCCCGCGGTGCGCGCGATGAGGTTCAGCCTGAACGTGTAGAACTGCGCGAACGGCCGGTAGATGAACGGCACGGGCGGCTCGTCGAGCGCGTCGTACTTCCCGTCCTTCGCGACCCCCACGACGGTGATCCACCCCGGGCCGCCCATCCGGATCCGCCGCCCGATCGGGTCGAGGCCGCGCCAGAAGCGCCGCACGAAAGCCTCGTTGACCACGGTGACCTGAAGCGAGCTGTCGCGGTCGGCCGCCGTGATCGGCCGACCGCGCACGATCGGCGTCTCCATCGTCGCGAAGTAGTCGGGCCCCACGGCCGAGTACCTCAGCGACATGTCCTCGTTCGGGTGCGGCTGGTAGGCCTCGACCGTGACACCCCCGTAGTCCTGGTCGGAGAAGCCGAGCGGGACGAACATCGAGACGCTCGCCGAGCGGACGCCCGGCATGCCGGAGACGCGATCGAGGAGCCTGTTGACGAAGGCGGTCCCCGCCGCGCGCTGGTAGCCGGCGGCGAACAGATCGGTGCTCACGACCAGCACGTGCCGGGGATCGCCGAAGCCACGGTCCACGGCCTTCGACCGGCCCAGGCTCCTGAGAAAGAGCCCGGCCGCCACCAGCGCGACCACGGAGAGCGCGAGCTGGGTGACCACCAGAGTGCTCCGGAGCCGCGACCGGCTCACACCCCGCTGGCCCGTGTCGTCCTTGAGGGCCGGGACCAGGTCGGGGCGCGAGGCGCGGAATGCGGGTGCCGAACCGAACAGCAGCGCGGCCAGGCCCGTCGCGACGATCGCGAAGCCTACCACGCGGCCGTTGACGCCGAATTGCAGCTCGATCGGGAACGGCGCGGGTGGGACGAACGCCGCGAACAGCTCCCGTCCCCACAAGGCGATGAACAGGCCCACCGCGCCACCGAGCCCGGCGAGGAGCGTGCTCTCGATCAGCAGCTGGCGCACCAGCTGCCACCGTCCCGCGCCGAGCGCGAGGCGCACGGCGATCTCCTTCTGCCGCGCCGTGGCGCGCGCGAGGAGGAGGTTGGCCACGTTGGCGCAGGCCACCAGGAGCACCACGCCGGTAATCCCGAGCAATGCAATGAACAGCGGCCGGAGCCAGGCCTGGAGCCCGGCGGAGGCGAGTGGAGCCACCAGGGCGGTCGTTGAGCGATCGTCGTCGTAGGTCGCGGCGAGACGCCGCTGGACGAGTGCGATGTCGGCGCGCGCCTCGGCGACCGTCACGCCGGGCTTGAGGCGCGCGATGGCATTGAGCCAATGGCGGCCGCGCTGGTCGAGGGAACTGCCCCCGGCCGAGAGCAGCGGCTCCATCGTGATCGGGACCCAGACATCGAAGGCAAGTCCGACGATGGTGCCGCCGAACTTGGGCGGCAGCACGCCCACCACCACGAGGTCGTGTCCGTTGAGGAGCAGGTGCCGGCCGAGGATGCCCGTGTCGCCCGCGAAGTTCCGCCGCCAGAAATCGTAGCCGATGACCGCGACCGGCGCGCTGCCCGGCATGCTCGCCTCGTCGGGACGGAACAGGCGCCCCATGAGGGGGTGCACGCCCAGGAGGTTGAAGTAGTCGGCCGATGCGTACACCCCCCACGCCCGCTCTGCCTGTCCGCTGGTCTTCACACCGAATTGGTCCATCCCGGCAACGCTCAGGTCGCTGACCGAGCGCGCTTGGGCACGCCAATCCAGGAAGTCCGGATAGGAGGCCGACCATTCGGCACCGCCGGGGCGAAGCGTCTTCAGGAACACCAAACGACCGGGGTCCTTCACCAGAGGAAGGGGGTGGAGCACCAGCCCGTCCATCCACGAGAAGATGGTGGTGTTGGCGCCGATGCCGAGGGCCAGAGACAGCACCGCGACCAGCGTCAGCCCCGGGTTCTTCCGCAGCATCCGCAGGGCGTACCGGAGGTCGCCCATCATTTCACGATCCAGCCATCCAACAGGTTCACCACCCGGTTCCCGTATGCGGCGTTCACTTCCGAGTGCGTGACCTGGATGATCGTCGTGCCCTGGGCATTGAGCGTCTTGAACAGCTCCATGATCTCCTTGCCCTGGCTCGAGTGCAGGTTGCCGGTCGGCTCGTCCGCCAGGAGGAGCTTGGGGCTCGCCACAATCGCCCGCGCGACCGCCACGAGCTGCTGCTGCCCGCCCGAGAGCTGATTGGGGAAGAGCTTCTTCTTGGCCACGATCTGGAAGCGGTCGAGGCTGTCGGCAACGATGGCCTGCCGCTCCGACTTCTTCACGTTCCGGTACGAGAGCGGGATGTCGAGGTTCTCTTCGACCGTGAGCCCGTCAATCAGATGGTATTGCTGGAACACGAAGCCGATGTTCGCCTTGTGCAGCTCGTTGCGCTGCTTCACCGAGAGCTTGTGCACCGGCTGGTCGAGGAAGTGGTACTCCCCGGTCCACTGCCCATCGAGCATCCCCAGGATCGCGAGGAGCGTGGACTTCCCCGCCCCGGAGGGGCCCATGATCGTGACGAACTCACCCGGCGCGACGTCGAAATCGATCTGGCGAAGCACGTACGTCTTGGTGCCGCCGGTGTCGTAGGACTTCTCGAGGCTGCGCAGGGAGATCATGACAAACCGGGTGTGGGGTGTCGGGTGTCGGGTGCCGGGTGCCGGGTGGTCGGCCGCGGACGGCTTGCCTCCTGAACCCGTCGTCCCTGACACCCGACACCAGACACCTGACACCTATTCATACCGCAGCGCTTCCATCGGGTCTATGGCCGCAGCGCGGCGGGCCGGGAGATACGCGGCCAGCGCGGCGACCGCGAGCAGCACCACGATGGCGCCCAGCACGGAGGCCGGGTCGGCCGGCTTGATGCCGAAGAGGAGCGAGGAGACGGCGCGGCCCAGCGCGAACGCGAGCAGCACGCCGACGAGCGCGCCGATGCCGGTGGCCCGGAGCGCCTGCGCCACGGCGAGGCCCACCACGTCGCGCCGGCCGGCGCCCAGCGCGATCCGCACGCCGATCTCCTGCGTGCGCTGCGTGACCCCGTAGGCCGTCACGCCATAGAGCCCGAGCGATGCGATCACGAGAGCGAGGAGGCCGAAGACCGAAAGCATCGTCGCCCCCAGCCGCCACGACCGCCACTGCGGCGCGATCCGCTCGCCGAGCGTCTGGACCCGCACGTACGGCAAGTCGGATTCCGACACCTGGAGGGCGTGCTGCACCTGGCCCTCGACCTTGTCCGCCGGCCCGCGCGCGCGGATCACCAGGCCATCGAGTGGCATATCCACCAGGTGCTGCTCGAAGGCCAGGTACCACGTCATCGTCGTCGGGCGGGTCACCGACAAGTTGCGCACGTCGGAAGCCACGCCGACCACCTGGATGCAGGTGGACGGGCCGCCCGCGCCCATGATGATGCACTGCCCGATCGGATCGCGGTCCGGCCAGGCGAAGCGCGCGAAGGACTGCCCCACGACCGCCACCGGCATCGAGCCCTTCACGTCTGTGTCGGCGAAGCCGCGACCCGCGAGGATCCCCGTGCCGACGGTGCCGAAATAGGTGGGGGTCACGACCATCAGGAACGGGCCCCCGCCCGCGATGCGTGGGAGCGTGTCGCGGCCGGACACCCGAATGGAGATGATCATCGCCGACTGGTACGGCGTTCCCGCCATCGCGTCCGCGCTCGCGACCGCCGGGTTCGCCGCGATCCGCTCGCGCATCCGCAGGTACTGCGCGCTTTGCGCGTCCACCGGCCCCTCGGGCGACGGGGCCATGGACTGGCGGGAGACGGAGACGTTCGCGCCACGCTGTTGCACGCCGGCGAGGAGCAGGTGGTTGAGGTCGAGACCGTAGTCGAGCGTCTGCGCGTGGCGGAGGCTCCGCACGAAGAGCCCCGCGCCCACGAGAAGCACCAGGGTCAGGGCCACCTGCATCGCGAGGAGGACGGAACGGAGGCGCCCGCGTGCAGCTCCGAGATCCCGCCCGCTGGAGCGCAGCGCCGCCGCGATGTCGGTCCGGCTCGCCTGCCAAGCCGGTGCGATCCCGGCGAGCATCCCCGTCACCAGCGCCACGACCAGCGTGAAAGCGAGCACCCGCGGGTCGAAGAGGCTCGCGCCAGGCGCCACGCGCGGAATCAGGTACGTCCGCACGGCCGCGCCGCCCCACACTGCAACCAGCAGCCCGGCGACGCCGCCGGCCAGCGCGAGCACGAAGCTCTCGACCAGCAGCTGCCGAACCAGGAGAGCGCGCCCGGCACCGAGTCCTGCCCGGACCGCCAGCTCCGTACGACGCCTGAGGCCGCGCGCGAGGAGGAGGTTGCCCACGTTGGCGCACGCCACGAGGAGGACGGCGAGCGCCACGAGCCCGACCCACAGTGCCACCTTGGCGTCACTCGACATCTCCGGGCCCCGCGCCGCCTGGATCGGGCCCAGGAGCACGACGGTCTGCGGCCGGGGGGGCGCCACGCGCTGGACGGGGCCGGACTGATGCGGGCCCTGCCCGCCGCCCGGGCCCGGCGCCGGGCGCGGCCCCGCGAAGAACGCGCCCCCGCCGCTCGCGGCCTGCGCGCGGTCGTACACCACCTGGGCTTCGGCCGCCGCCCCTTCCCGCGTGGCGCCCGGGGCGAGGCGGGCAATGGCCTGCACCCAGATCCAGTTCCAGCTCGACAGCGCCTCCGCGCTGCCCAAGACGGGCGCCGCCTGCCGGATCGGGAGCCAGAGATCGGGCTCGTCCAGCTCGGCCCCCGTGAAGCCGTCGGGCGCGACGCCGATCACGCTGTACACGAAGGGGCCGATGGCGAGGGTCCGGTGCAGCACGTCCGGGGCGCCACCCATCTGCCGCATCCAGTAGGTGTGGCTCACGACGACGGCGGGCGTGCCGCCGAGCCGGTCCTCGGTCGAGTCGAAGAAGCGGCCCAGCGCCGGCCGCGCGCCGAGCAGGGGGAAGTAGGACGACGTCACCGCCCGCACGTGGAGCGGGCGCGCATCGGCCCCGAGCCCCGCGCTGACTTGGCCGTCGGTGAAGCCTGCCACCGCGGAGAAGGCGTGCGCGCCACCCAGTGCCTCGAGCGCGGGAAAGGCCGTGCTCGGGTTCACCCGGTCTTCGCCCATCATGTTGATGCGGAAGTAGAGACGCGCCACGCGGGACGGATCTTCGACATGCGCCGGCGGCCGGAGGAGCGTGGTGTCGATCACGCTGAACATGGTCGTGTTGGCGCCGATGCCGAGGGCGAGCGTGGCGATGACGGCCAGGGTGAAGCCCGGGCTCCGCATGAGCCCGCGCACCGCGTACCGGAGGTCCTGCAGGATCGAGTCCATGGGAGAGCCGGGTGTCGGGTGTCAGGTGTCGGATCCGAGACGTAGGATGCGCGAGGTGACCGGATCGACGCTCAGTCCCCCGACACCCGACACCTGGCACCCCGCTTTCACACCACCGCGACGTTCTCTTCGACAATTCTCCCGTCGAACAGATGGATGCTGCGGTCCGCGTGCCGCGCGTAGCGCGGGTCGTGCGTCACCATGCAGAGCGTCGCGCCGGCGCGGTGCAGGTCGCGCAGCAGCTCCATCACCTGCTCGCCGTTCTTGGAGTCGAGGTTCCCCGTCGGCTCGTCGGCCAGCAGGATCAGCGGGTCGCCCACCACCGCGCGCGCGACCGCGACGCGCTGCTGCTGGCCGCCGGAGAGCTGCGAGGGGTAGTGCTTCATCCGGTGGCTCATCCCGACCTTCTCCAGCGCCTCCTGCACCCGCTTGGCGCGCTCCGCGGACGGCATCCCGCGGTAGGTGAGCGGCAGCTCCACGTTCTCCGCCACCGTGAGGTCGCCGATCAGGTTGAACGCCTGGAAGATGAAGCCGATCTGCCTGTTCCGGATCTTCGCCCGCTGCGACGCGGTGAGGTCCGCGACGTGCTCGCCGCCGAGCAGATAGGTGCCCTCGCTCGGCGAGTCGAGTAGCCCGAGGATCGAGAGCAGCGTGGTCTTCCCGCACCCCGACGGACCGGCCACGGCGAGGTATTCGCCCTTCTTGATCTCCAGGTGCACGTCCTCGAGGGCGTGCGTCTCCACCTCGTCGGTGTAGAAGACCTTCTTCAGGCCCTCGAGCTTGATCATCGTCTCCCCGTTCGGTGCGGTCATCGTCGATCCCTGTGGTTGGTCAGTTGAGCTTCACCCGATCCACCGTGTCCCAGCGCGACATGTCCGACAGGATCACCTTGTCGCCTTCCTTGAGTCCCGACACGACCTCGACATCACTGACAGATGCGCGACCCAGCTGTACGGTCACGCGCACGGCGTAATGCCCTCCCTCCACCAGCTTGAACAGGCCGACCGGGCTGTTCGCCTGGCCGTAGGCGGGCCGCCCGACGTGCAGCACGTTGGCCAGCCGCTCGATCTCGATCGTCCCCTCGACGCTGAGGTCCGGCCGCGCGCCCGGCGGCAGCGAATCCTCGATCCCGATGTCCACCGACACCGTCCCGTTGGTTGCCTGCGGATCCATCCGCACGACGCGACCCCGGACGATGCCGTTGCGCGTGTCCACGCTGGCCGTCTGGCCCGAGGAGACATCGGCCGCCTGCGTCTCGGGAATCTGGAGGACCGCCTTGAGGTGGCCGGGCTGGACGATCTGCGCCAGCTGCTGGCCCGCCTGCACCCACTGCCCCACCTCGAGCTGCAGGTCCTGCAGCGTGCCGGCGGCGCCCGCGGTCACCGTCATCGAGGCGACGCGGTTCCGCTGGAACTGCGCGATCGCGCGCAGGCGCTGCACCTGGTCCTGCTGGAGCGCGATCTGGGAGTCCACCGTGCTGCTCATCACGGCCAGGCGCCGCTGCTCGATGCTGAGGCGGCTGCGCTGATTCTCGACCTGGTCACGGGCCTTGGTGAGGTCGAAGGAGGCGATGAGGTTGCGCTGCGCCAGGCTCTCGGCTGCCACCGCGTTGCGCTGGGCGTCGCGGAAATCCGCCGTCGCCTGCGCGACCACTGCCTCCTCGCTGAGCCGCTGCGTCTCCAGTGACGAGCGCAGCGTGACGAGCTGCCCCTCCGCCGCCGAGACCGCCTGGTCGGCCGAGAGGAGCTGCAGCTCCACGTCGGGATTGCTCATCTCGATCAGCGGCGTCCCCTTCTCTACCTTCGCGCCGGGGCGCAGGAAGACGCGGTCCACGCGGCCACTCGTCACGGCCGAGATGTACAGCGGCGATTCCGGCGTCAGCTTGCCCGGGCCGCGGACCTCAATGACCATCGGCCCGCGCCGCACCGAGTCGATCACGAGCGTGGACAGCTCGACGGAGGGCGCCGCGGGCGACAACCTGCTGAGCGCCACGGTGACCAGCACGACGGCGGCGAGGCCGACCAGCGCATAGATGATGCGCTTCCTCTTCCGGTTGGGCGGTTTACGGGCGATGTCCACGTATCAGTGGATGGGCAAGGAGCGGACCGGACGTCGTGTCATGCTAACGCACTACGGATTATGACGTTGGGGAGTGTCAGGTGTCAGGTGTCGGGTGTCGGGGTGACCGGCTGCGGGACGGCACGTCCCAGAATCGAACAGTGAGGCATACCCCGCGCGACGCCTCCTATTTCCCCCTGGTCCCCGGCACCAGACACCTGGCACCCGTTAAGTGGCCCGCAGGATCTCGATCGGGTCGGCGCGCATGGCGCGGAAGGCGGGGGCGAGGCAGGCGACGATCGTGACAGCGATGAGAACGGCCTCGGCCAGGACGAGCGTCACCGGGTCGGTGGGACGGATGTCCACCAGGAAGTTCTGCAACAGGTAGGAGGACCACAGCGCGACGAACGCGCCGAGGCCGGTGCCGGCCAGCGTCATGACGAGCCCGTCATGCAGGACGGTCTTGAGAAGATCTGTGCGCTGGGCGCCGAGCGCGACGCGGACCGCGAACTCGCGCAGGCGCCGATTCACCGCGTAGGCCAGGACGCCGTAGACGCCGACGGCGGCGAGGACCAGCGCGAAGGCCCCGATGGACGAGAAGAGCTGCGCCAGGAACACGCGGGATCTCATCTCCGCATCGAGATTGTCGAGATACGGCGTCACCGAGTACCCGCCCTGCGGCACGAACGCGCGCAGCCTGCTGCTGACGGCGACCTCCAGCTTCGCGGGCTCCCCGGCCGTCCGCACGACGAGACGCGTCCCCGCGCCAACGCTTGCCGTGCGCACGACGTACACCGCAGGAATCCCTCGCCCACTGGTCAGATCGCCGGCATCCAGGAGCAACATCGCGGTGCGACAGACGCCCACGATGCGAACCCACGGGGCCTGCTTGGCCGGCCCGCCGAGCTTCAGCATGCGGCCCACGGCCTCCTGCCGCGGATAGAGCTGGGCCGCGGCTGCCGCGTTCAGGATGACGGCGCCGTCCCCGGCGAGGTCGCCGTCGGCGAAGTCGCGGCCCTCGAGGACGGGCAGCCCCAGAACCCGCAGGTAGCCCGGCGTCACGACCGAGTACACCTGGATGCTCAGGACGCGGGTCGAATCGCCGGTCAGCTCCGCCGTGAGGGCCCCGCCCGGAGCCAGCGCGAAGCTGGCCGCCGCCACGTCTTCCACCCCGTTGACGCTCTTGACCGCGGCGGCAACCGACAACTGGAAGCGGAGCCGCTCCTGCGCGTTGGCGGAGTCCAGGCCGCGGTCCCATACCCAGGCCTGCAGCTCCCGGCGCGCAGGGAAGTTGTAGTCGTAGTTAGCGAGCCGGTGCACTTCCCGGAGGAGCAGGCCGGCACCCATGAGGAGCGCGAGCGCCAGCGCGACCTCGGCGATGGCCAGCGCGCTGTAGCGGTGGCGGACGCGGCCCGTGGTCCCGGCGCCGTCCTTCAGGGGCTCGTCGAGGCCCACTGCGTTCGCGACCCGGATCGCTGGCACGAGCCCGAAGACGGCCGCGGCACCGGCCGCCGCCAGCGCGGACAGGGCGAAGACACGCCAGCTCAGCTGCGGCCGCACGATCCCGATGAACCAGACCTCCTGCGGCACCCGGTTCGCGAGGAAAGCGGCGCCCCAGAGGCTGAGGACCGCACCCAGAGCGGCGCCCGCGACCGCGAGGACTGCGCCTTCCGCAAACATCTGCCACACGACGGCCGATCGGTCCGCCCCGACCGCCAGGCGCAGCGCGATGTCGCGCCGCTTGGCGAGGCCGCGGGCCAGCATCAGGTTCGCGAGGTTCGCGCACGCGATCAGGAGCACCGCGAGCGACGCCCCCAGCATTGCGTAGTGCACGTCGGCGAGGTGCATCGGATCGTCGGGGACCGAGAGGAGCACGAGGTAGAACGGCGCGCCCGCCGCGTGGTAGCGCACCGTGAGCTGGCGCGCGAGCGCCGCCAGATCGGTGTCCGCCTGCGCCCGCGATACGCCCGGCTTGAGCTTGACGAGGGCGCTGAAGTTGCGGAGGCCGGTGCCCGTGCGCGCCGCCTCGTCCGACATCGGGACCCAGACGCTCGCGTAGAATGGGAACGACATCCCCCGCGGCATCACGCCGACGACGGCGTAGGACAGCTGGGCCATAGTGATGGACGCTCCCTGCAGGGACCGCCGCCCCGGGAAGACCCGTCGCCACAGCTCGTCGCTTACGACCGCCACGGTGCGCCCGTCGTCCGCGTCCGTCAGCGTCCGCCCCAGTCGCGGCCGCACCCCGAGCACCGGGAAGAACCGCCCCGGGACCTGCGCCGCGTTGACCTCTCGTTGCTGGCCACCCTCATCGAGCGTCGCACGCAGGAATCCCACGACCGGGAGGACCGCCTCGAAGGAATGCGTCCGGTCGCGCACCTGGGCGAACACGTCGGACGCGTCAATCCGAAGCCGGGGATGCCATCGCCACGAGACCTGGTAGAGCCGCTCCGGATCGCGGTAGGGCACGTACGGGTTCTTCACCGCGTCCAGCAGCGCGAACATCGTCGTCACCAGCCCCAGGCCGAGGCCGAGCGAGAGCACCGCCACGGCGACGAAGCCAGGGCTCTTCCTGAGCGAGCGCAACGCGTACCGGAAATCCCGCAACTCCATGCGCCTCCGTCCCCCGCGATGCTACTGTATCGCTGTACTAATACAGTGGTACTCGGTCACGATCCTGTCAAGAAGCCGGCGGATCGCTTCCTGCCGCCCGCCGCGCCCGGTTAGCTTTGGTCGCGCATGGATGACATCGCCGCCTACGTCGCCAAGTTCAAGGGGCTCTTCGAGATCGAGCGGCTGGTCGCCCGGTCCGACGAGCGTCTGCTGTTCCTCGCCCGCGATCCCGTCCTCAAGCGCCGGGTGGCGCTGCGGGTGCACGTGGACCCCAAGGCCCCGGGCCGCGCGTGGTTCCTGAAGGAAGCGGAAGTCGTGGCCTCCCTCGACCACCCATCCATCCGCCACGCCTACGCGGCCGGCGTCCTGGGCGACCTGGCGTGGCGCACGGGGAACTGGATCGAGGGGGAGAGCCTCGAGGAAGCGTGCGAGCGCGGCCCGCGCCCCATTCCCTCGGTGATGGGGATCGCACGCGACCTGCTCGACGGGCTCGAGCACGCCCACGTGCGCGGCGAAGTGGTGCGTCGCATCCTCCCCTCGACCCTGATGCTCGACGTCGCAGGCCGCGCGGTCATCACCGACCTGCGCTACGCCCGGAGCGTCCTCCCCGCCGTCGCCATCCCCGACCCGCCGGCCAACTTCCCCTTCCTCGCCCCCGAGGTCCGCGGCGGGGAGCGGGGAGACCCCGGGGCCGACGTCTACACCGCGGGCGCCGTGCTCTACTACGCCGTGACGGGCATCGCGCCCGGGGAGCCGGTGCGGCCACCGCGCGAGATCCGCCCCACCTGCCCTGCCGCGGTGGAACGGGTGCTGCTCCGGGCGTTGAGCCGCGAGGGCGCTTCCCGCTACCTGACGGCCGGCGAGATGCTGGGCGACCTCCTGGCCGACACCAGCGACTTCGCCGGCACGGAGTCCGGCCCGCCACCCGTGCAGATCGCGCCGGGCTCCGAGCTGTGGGAGCGGCGGCTCCGGCGGGCGCTGGGCGACGACTACGAGCTGCTCGGCGAGGTCGGCGCCGGCAGCTTCGGCAGCGTCTACCGCGTCCGGGACCTCCGGCTCGAGCGCGAGGTCGCGCTCAAGGTGCTCGACCCCGCGCTCACCGCCGATCCCGCGGTGGTCGAGCGGTTCCGGCGCGAGGCGCAGCTCGCCGCGAGCCTGCAGCACCCGAACATCGTCAGCATCTACGACATCGACGAGCGCTACGGCCTGTTCTGGTACACGATGGAGCTGATCAAGGGGGACAACGTGGGGCAGCTCGTCGAAGAGCTGGGCCCGCTGGACCCCGAGAGCACCGTGGGGATCCTCGACGACACCCTCGCCGCGCTCGAGCACTCGCACGAGCGGCGGCTGATCCACCGCGACATCAAGCCGGAGAACCTCCTCCTGGGACCGGACGGGCGCGTGCGGGTGACCGATTTCGGCCTGGCCCTGGCGCTCCCCCGCGGTCGGATGTGGGGCGGAGCGACGTCGCGCAGCGGCACCCCGCAGTTCGCCGCGCCGGAGCAGCTGATCGGCGGCCAGGTGGACGTGCGGACCGACCTTTTCTCCCTCGGGCTGGTCGGCTACTTCGCACTCCTGGGCAAGCCGCCGCTGGAGGGCAGGACCGCCGAAGCGGTCATACGCGGCCAGGTGGGCGGGAAGCTCCCCGCGCTCAAGGACGTGCGCGACGACGTGCCGGTCCAGCTGGAACACGTCCTGAAGAAGGCGGCCGCGATGGATCCGATGGGGCGCTACGCCTCGGCGACGACGTTCCGGAATGCGTTGAAGCGGGCGGCGCGGACGTCAGGAGCGACGCCGGAGCCAGGTCGCCGGGGGCTGCTGGAGAGGATCGCGGGGATGTTCGAGTAGGGGCGGCAGGGTGTAGGGTGTAGGGTGTTGGGTGTAGGGTGTCGAAAGACGCGTGAGTCTGCCACACTGCTACCCAGCCCGCAGACAAACGCCTCCGGTTGCAGAGAAACGACCCTCACAGCTCCGCCGGCCCCTTGAGATTCCTGTCGTGCCGCCTGCACTGCGCAGCTATCATGATCTCAAGGTGTGGCAAGCCGGGATGCAGTTGGTCGTCTTGACCTACCGCATAACCCGACGGTTTCCCAACTGCGAGTTATACGGACTGACCAGTCAGATGCAGCGCTCAGCCGTCTCCATTCCTGCGAACATTGCGGAGGGCTACGGGCGCTCCCATCGCGGCGACTACCTTCGCTATCTCTCCATCGCCAACGGCTCACTCAAGGAGCTTGAGACCGAGATGTTGATCGCTGCGCGACTGGGATTCATCACCCCAAGGCAATCCTCGCAGCTTTCGAGGACCACCGATGAGATCGGCAGGATGCTTCGTGTCCTGGTGAGCCGGCTGTCCGACCTTCCGCTACACCCTACACCCTAGACCCTACACCCCTTCTCTCACGCCACCTGTTGCCCGACCTGCTCCAGCTTCGCCTTCGCCCCAGCGAGCGCTCGGCCCAGCGTCTGTGCGAGGCTGCTAGCGGTGTAGGCCACTCGCGGAGCGCCGGTCCGGCAGCACGCGCCGGTTCAACCCGCCGCGCCGTTCCGATCCCGTCCGGCGGTCCACGCCAGACCGGCGCTCCGCCGCCACCCCAACCTGCGCGACGCGCCGCTCGGACAACCGGCGCTCGCCACGGAAACGGCGGTCGGCGGACCTGCGGCGATCCCCCCGCAGACGCGCTTGACGCTCGTAATCGAAGCTCATGCTGGCTCCTCTGCTCCTGGCTCGAGTCGGCGGTCCGAGGAAAACAACTGCACTTCAATAGTCGCTGCGGAGCCCCGGCGCTCGCAAGGCAAGGTGGCCCTTGGCGCGGCACCGGTTCCGGCACTAGGCTTGAGCCATGTCTACCTGCGTCAAGTGCAGCCGGGAGATTCCCGTTGCCGCCGCCGTCTGCCCCGCCTGTGGAACGCCGAACCCCGAGGCGGCGACGATGATGGCGGCTGCCGAGGAGGCGACACAGCTCCTGGAGCAGAGCGCGCTGGCGAAGCAGCTCCAGACGGCGCTGGGCGCGAACTTCCTGGTGGAGAACGAGATCGGCGAGGGCGGCTTCGCCCACGTCTTCTCGATCGCCGACCGGAAGCTCTCCCGCCAGATCGCCGTGAAGGTGCTGCGGCCCGAGTTCACCGGCAGCCGCCAGAGCGTCCAGCGCTTCATCCGCGAAGCCGAATCGGCCGCGAAGCTCAACCATCCCAACATCCTGCCGATCTTCTTCGTGGGCGAGGGTCAGGGGCTCGTCTACTTCGGGATGCCGATGGTGCAGGGCGAGTCGCTCGACGCGAAGTTGCGGCGCGAGGGCCAGCTCCCCGAGGCCGAGGTGATCCGCATCGGGACCGACATCGCCGACGCGCTGGCGGAGGCGCACGCGCAGGCGCTGGTCCACCGCGACGTCAAGCCGCAGAACGTGATGCTCCAAGGTCCGAAGCAGCGGGTGCTCGTGGCGGACTTCGGCATCGCGAAGGCGGCGGCCGGCAGCGGCGAGCGCCTTACCGGCACCGGTGTGATCATCGGTTCGCCGCACTACATGAGCCCCGAGCAGGCGGGCGGCGCGCCCGACGTGGACGCGCGGAGCGACATCTACTCCCTCGGCGTGGTGCTGTGGGAGATGCTCGCCGGCGAGGTCCCGTTCGACGGGCCGTCGACCCAGGGGATCATCATCCAGCATCTCACGAAGGCGATGCCGGCGATCCGGACGAAGCGGCCGACGGTCAGCGCGCAGCTGGCCAAGGTGGTGGCGCGCTGCACTGAGAAGAAGCCGAGCGACCGCTTCCAGACGGCGGGCGAGCTGGCCGACGCGCTCCGCTCGTGCGCGGCGTCCGCGGCGGCCGGCGCGCCGGCGCGGGCCGGCCTGCGCCTCCCGCGCCCCGCGCTCCTCGGCGCGGCAGCGGTGGTCGTCGTGGCGGGTGGCCTGCTGCTGTGGCGCGGCCTCGGCTCCCGCTCCTCCGGCTCCGCGGGCGCGGCGGCCGAGAGCGCCCACTCCAACGCCGCGCGCCTCGCGGTCCTGCCCTTCGACGTCTCGGGGACCGATTCGTCCCTCGCGCGCAGCGTCGCGCAGCTCCTGACCGACGCCGTGACCCAGCGCTACCACGTCCCCACAGTGGACGGGCGCGACCTGCTCGGGCGCTGGACGGCGGATAGGCGCCGGACCACGGCGCCGCTGACCGACAACGCCGCCTTCGCTTACGGCCTCGGCGCCAACCAGATGGTCATCGGCAGCGCGGTCGCCGCGGGCTCGGCGCTGCGCCTTTCGGTGGACGTGTACGACACGCACGATCTCTCGAAAGTGGTCCACGGTGACGTCACCGGCAGCCGGGAGAACTGGTTCCCGCTGGTGGACTCGCTTGGCGCCAAGGTCGCCACCGCGATGTGCACCCAGCCGGAATTCAACCCCGATCGGCTCTGCTTCGACACGCCCGCGCGGGCGGAGGGAACGCTCTCGGTGACGGACGTGCCGCAGCCCGGAGAAGCACCGCCGACGACGCCGAGTTTCTTCGTGCGGGTGGACAGCACGGGTCAGGCGTCGGACGTGCGCGTCCGCACACCCTCCACTCACGAAGACATCAATGCGTTCGCGTTGGCCGCGGTGCGCCAGGCCGAGTACCAGCCGGCGACGAAGGCGGGGCATCCCGTGGACGCCTGGACGTCCGTGACCGTCGCGGTCAAGACAGGCGCCGGCGCCCGGGCTGTCTCGCTGCCGGCCCAATGCCGGACTCCGGGGTACAACCCCAATCACGCCTGCTGGGACACGCGGCCGGCGCAGCTGGCCCTACCCACGCTCCCGTGGCACGGGACCGGCACGCCGCCGACGCCGCCGACGTTCTGGGTGCGCGTGAGCGACGCGGGGGTGGTGCTCGACGTGCGGCCGATTGCGACCTCGAGCGACGCGGACTTCAGCGTGGCGGCGCTCAACGCGGCAAAGGACTACAAGTTCTATCCGGCGCAGAAGAACGGGAGACCGGTCGAGGCGTGGACGCAGATCGCCATCACTCCGGCGCAGTAGACACGGAACGAGTGGTGAGAAGGCAGTTCTCGGAACAGTTGCCAGACGGCAAGTACCGAAGTGGTTACCAGATGGGGGATGACAGGGTGAAGACCAATCACGTGTTCGCGCTGACGCCCATGCTGCTACTGGCGATGGCCGGCGTCTGTCAGGCCCAGAAGCCCGCGGCCGTCGCGGAGGTGCAGGTGGCGCCGGCGGCGATCACGATCCAGGTGGGCGCCTCGCAGCGGCTGGTCGCGGTGGCCTACGATGCCGACGGGAACGTCATCACCACGGCGCACTACCGGTGGCTCTCCACCAACCTGAACGTCGTGACGGTAGACACGGCCGGCGTCGTCACGGCGGTCGGCGACGGCAGCGCGGTCGTGCGCGCCGTCGCGATCGGCTCGGGCGCGCCGCCGAAGCACGGGGTGGCCGTGATCACCGTGCGGCGCCGCGCCGGATAGGGCTGCCTCGGTGACGTCCGCTGTCTTCGCGCCGCTCGCACTCGCGCCGCCCGACCCGGGAACCACCGCTCGCCCTAGCGAAGCCCTTCAGGCGGCGGGATAGCACGCCAGCACACGTCCGTCCCGCCGCCTCACCAGCACCAGCGCGGCGCGCCCCGGCGCCAGCCGCTGCTCGAAAAGCGCCCGGCTTCCCCTGGGCGTGACCCGCACCGTCACGGCCTGCTCGCCCTCCGACGCGATGGCGTACAGCTGGGCGCTTCGGAACACCGCCGCGTAGACGAGCACGGACGCGTCCGCGCCGTCGACGTCGAACGCGGGACGGATGCCGGCGTCGGCCAGGCCGCGCGCGTACCGCTCCTCGTCCGGCGGACCCATCAGCACCACCGTGCCGCCCCGCGTCCACGCCGCCAGCGTGTCCTGGGCCTCGGGGTGCAGGACGCTCTCGGCCGGCACCACGGCGACCTTGGGCGCCAGCATCGAGCGCGTCAGGGCGTACTCGGACACCGCGGAGACGCCCACGCGACACCCGTACACCAGCGCGCGCACCGCGCGCCTCGTCGCGTCCGTGGCGGTGTTCCGCGTCGAGAACATGCTCGAGTGCGGCACGACCATCAGCACCGGCTCACGCTCGCGCCCGACGAGGTGCCGCCCGGCCGCGGCCGCGAACGCCGCGATGCCCCGCAGGGCTTCGAGCTCCGGCTTGGCCGACCTGTCGGCCCTGAGCAGACCGATGGCGGCCTCGTTGTCGGAGGGCATGTAGCAGTTGGAGTTCCACACCCACTCCACGAAGCCGGCGGACTGCGCCAGCGAGATCACCATCTTCCGCTCCAGGAGGTTGCGCGCGTACTCCTCCCACCGCGGCTCAATCCCCGGCGGCCGCCCGGAGAACATCACGCCGGTCTCTTCGACCAGGTTGAGCTTCCCCTCGGCCTTGGTCATCACGCCGTCCCACACCAGTGCGTCGTTGAGCCACCAGTTGTGGACGCAGGTGAAGTCCTCGTCGCCGGCCAGAAAGAGGTTGTTGGGGCTGTCGTTCGTGCCCGCCTCGTCCTGCCCCACGGTCACGAGCGCGCGCGCGTTCCCGCTGGCGCGCAGCGCCGCCCTCATCTCCCGCACCCAGCGGGGGAAGGTCGCCTGCGCGAAGAGGCGGTACTCGCGCACGCGCTCGTCTGCGCCGGAGCCGGGCTTGAAGTCGTCGAGCGACGGGAGCGCGAGGCCCTTCCGATCCGCCCCCGGATGGCGCTCGGCGATCCACGCGTCCCATGCCTCGCGCTCGACCCGGTCGTAGTTGGGCCGGCAGCTCCAGAGATGGTCCCTGTTGCAGAACGACGGCTCGTTGATCAGGTCCCAGAGCAGGTCGTTCATCTTCCCGTAGCGGCTCGCGATCGCGGTCACGAAGGCGCGCTGCGCGGCGACCGCCCGCGGGTCCAGGTACGCGTTCTCCCCGCCCCACGTCTCCGGCAGGAAGGCGAAGAGGGTGAAGATGACGGGGATGTCGTGGCGCCGCGCCGTGAGGAGCCAGGCGTCGAGCGCGCGCAGCGCATCTTCGCGGAACTCGCCGGGCCGCGGCATCAAGACCTTCCACCCCGTCCAGATCCCCGTCCGGACGAGATTGACGCCCGCGCGCTTCATCTCCGCGAAGTCGCGGTCCCACAGCCAGGGATTCGGCAGCAGCAGGAACTTCCGGTGGACGTCGGAGGCCATGTACGTCGTGCCGGTGACCGGGTACGGCTCACCGCCGCGCGTGAAGCCGTCGGCCCCCGCCAGGAGCGGCTGCCCGCCCGCGAGCAGCGCCGCGTCCCAGACCCAGAAGCCGGTCGTGGCCCTGAGCTCGTCGGGGCGCTCGCCGGCCAGCGAGAGCGAAGCCTCCACACGGTAGAGACCCGGCGGCAGCGGATCCGGCAGCGACTCCAACCGCATGCTCGCGGTGGCAACGGCCGTCGTGCCCGAGACCGGAACGTCGGTCTGGGCCAGGCGCGTGCCCCGAGCGTCGAAGACGGCGACTTGGCAGCGCGCGGCGAGCGGTTGCGCCTCCCGCGGAAACCCCCGGTAGCCGACCGTGACCGCCGGCCGCTCTCCATCCCGATAACAGGCGAGCGTAGGCCGGACCTCGAAGCGACGCACCCCCAGGGACGCAGCCTCGACGAGCGCGCGCAGCGTCGCGGCGTCGAGAGCGCCGTCCGACGTCGCGAAGATCCAGCGACCGCCGGCGAACCGGCCTTCGAGCCGGTCCACGCACACGTAGGGAGCCGCGACGGCGTGGCCAGCGGCGTCGTAGCCGGACACGAGGGGCTGTACTGCCGCCTCCATCGGCCCCGCCGACCCGGATTCGTCGGGCGTGTCCGCGACGCTCGAGAACCGGCAGTACAGCTCGCGGACCGTCCGCGCCGCGCTCGGGGGGGCGAGCGCCGACGTCCAGGGCAGCGCGGCGTTCGCGCGCCACTCCTTGACACCCGACGTGGCGACGGTGCACGCGAGCGTGAAACCCAGCTGGCGGTGGAACTCCGGGGTACGCTTCCCGGCGCGCCACCCTGCTCCGTCGCGCGACACGGGCACGGCGCCCGGCACGCCGCCGAGATTCACCCAGTTGCCGCCGGCATCGAGGTACGCCAGAAGCGCAGGCCACGCGTCCACGGGGAAGGCGCTGCCGTAGGGGCTCACGAAGACGTCGAATGCATCCGGCGACAGACTTGAAAGGTCGGCTACTCCGAGGTAACTCCCCCCGTCGTGAGCCAGCGGGTCGCCGCGGAGCTGCGGCGCGTCGATCGCGGGGAATCCCGGTTCGCGCAGCAGTCCGACCCGCAGGCGTGGCCGCGTCCGCGGCTCGTCGAACCCGGAAGAGAGCTTGCCGAGCGCCGCGGCGGCAGCCGCGGCCTGGATGAACTGACGGCGGTTCGGCACGACGTAATAATGGCCGGCGCGTGTCGAGTTCGCATCAGACGAGGGTCTCCATGTCCCCGGTTGCCCGCCGCGCGTGGCACGTTGCCGGATCCATCGTCATCTCGGCGATCATCCTGTTCGGGGCGGCGGGACGGCTAGCCTGGACCTGGGCTTGGATCTACGTCGGTCTCTCGGTAGGAGCCGCTCTCGTTTACGCGGCTGTGCTGCTGCCGCGCCACCGCGATCTCATCATCGAGCGTGAAACCGCCATCGCAGACGCCAGAGCGTGGGACAAGCTCCTCGCGAGCACGGCCACGATTCTGGCGTCCAGGGTCGGCCTCCTCGTGGCGGGACTGGATGCGCGGTTGAACTGGACCTCGGCCTTCCTGCCCGGCGCGCGCCTTGCCGGCCTGGCTGGTCTCGGGGCCGGCAGCGCCCTGTTCCTTTGGGCGATGGCGTCGAACCCCTTCTTCTCCACCGTCGTGCGGATCCAGAAGGAACGTGGGCACCGGGTCGTGGACACCGGCCCTTACCGGGCCATACGCCACCCCGGCTACCTGGGATGGATCCTCGTCGCGCTGGCAGTCCCGCCGATCCTGGGCTCGACGTGGGCGCTCGTTCCCGCGGCGCTGGGGTGCGCGCTCTGGATCGCGCGGACGGCGCTGGAAGACCTCACCCTGCGCCGGGAGCTTCAGGGATACCAGGCCTACACCGAGCGGGTCCGGTTCCGCCTGCTGCCGGGCATCTGGTAGTCACGCAGCGACTCTCGCCCTCTCGATCTCGCGCCACTTTTCCCGCTCGTCCGCCATGACCGGCGCCACCTTCCTCCCGCCGTGCACGCGTTGGAAGCGCGAGAGCTGGAACAGGATCCCCGTCAGCAACAGCGACCAGAACACCTTGTGCCGGCCATGCCGGCTCGCCCAGTACGCCTTCATCAGCCTCCACCAGCGCCGGAGCACGGCAGGCCAGGCGTAGAAGGCGGCGGGAATCTCCTGATAGGCGTCGAAGACATCCTGCGCCGTGACGTTGAGCGGACGGAAGACCAGGTGGTCCCCCTCGTAGTGCCGGAGGTCGCTGTCCACGATCCGGCCCGCGGCCGCGACCTCGCGGTGCAGCGGCGTGCCGGGGATCGGGATGGCGATCGAGGTCAGGATGGCCGAGGGGTCCACCGCCTCGAGCTTGGCCGCCGCCTCGTGGTAGTACTCCGGCGTGTCCTCGTCGAGCGCGACCATGAAGCCGGCGAAGGTGAGGATGCCGCGCTCCTTCATCATCCCGAACTGTTCCCGGTACTTCCGGACCTTGTTGTGCCGCTTCTGCACCGACTCGAGCGAGGCTTCGTTGAGGGACTCCAGGCCCAGGAACGCCATCGCGCACTTCGCGTCCACGAGCAGGTCCACGAACTCGGGGTCGTCGAGAGCCCCCAGGGTGAACTGCAGTCCCACTCCCCAGAGGTCGAGCTTGGCGATCTCGCGGAGCAACCGCTTCGCATACTCCATGTCGCCGGCGAAGTTGTTGTCGTAGAGCATCGCCATCTTGCGCCGATGGAACGGCAGCGCCGTCGTCGCGGTGAGGTCGCGGATCACGTCGGGGATGGGGCGCGTCCGGAAGGGCGCCGGCCGGATCTGGAGCTGGCAGTAGGTGCAGCGGAACGGGCAGCCGCGGGTCGCCTCGGTCACCACCGAGATCGCGTAGGCCGGCTCGACCAGGTCGTAGCGCGGCGGCGGGATGTCGGGGAGGTCCGGCGCAAACGGCGCCTCGTACATCGGCTCGAGCCGGTTCGCGACCAGGTCCGCCACCACCCGCGGCCACACCCGCTCGGCCTCGCCCACCACCACGCTGTCGAAGTGGCCGACCAGGGCCTGCGGGAACGTGGACGCATAGCGCCCGCCGGCGACGACCTTCTTCCCCAGGCGCCGGAACCGCCGCGCGACCTCGATCGCGTGCGGCGCACAGTAGTCCATGAAGCTGAGGGCGATGAAGTCGGCGTCGGTCTCGTAGTTGATCGGCCGCACCATCTCGTGCAGCAGCTCGACCTCGACCACCGGCGGAGTGAGCGCCGCCAGCAACACGCCGCTGAGCGGCGGCGCCGGTGCCTTCGCGAAGTACTGGCGCTCGTCGCCGAGGTTCTGGAAGAGGACGATGATCTGCAGCTTCGGCTTCGCCATGACCTGCTCCCGTGATGTCCGGGTACCACGTTCGCACAGCCCCGTCAAGCCCGCGTCAAGCGGCCAACTTCCTGTCTTGACGGCCACTTGACGCCCCCCTGCGAGCTTGCTCCCGCACACTGGGAGGCAGCCATGACGATCGGGGCACAGTACCTCACGCACGGGGAACGGGTTGAGCCCAGGACGGTACTCGCCTGGACGACGCTGGTGGCGGGCGCGCTGGTGCTCCTCTTCTGGGCCGTCTACTTCTCCGACGCGGCCACCCTCGGCCAGCAGGATCCCCTGAAGGCCAGCTTTGAGGCCGCCTTCCCCCTGGCCGACCTGGTCTTCGCGGGTATGCTGATCGCCACCGGCGTGCTGTTCCTGCTGCGCCGCGAGAGCGCGGTGTTCTTCCTCATCGCCGCCGCTTCGATGAGCCTCTATCTGGGCATCCTGGACGTGACCTTCTACGCGACGCATGGTCTATACGCGCCGCTGACTTCCGACGCGATCACGGAGATCGCGATCAACGTGCTATGCGTTGGTGGAGGCTTGTTCGGACTCAAGGCCGCCTGGCAGCTCAGGAGGGTACCATGAGCGTTCCACTGCGGGACCGGGTGATCGTCGTCACCGGCGCGGCCAACGGCATCGGCAACGCGCTCGCGCTCGCCCTGGCCGCGGAGGGCGCCGCCCTCGTGCTGGTGGACATCGACGCCGACGGGCTCGGCGCCCTGCGCCGCACCTTCGTCGGGGACGGCGTGCGCTCGAGCGTGGTCCGCGTCGACGTGCGCCAGAGCGCGGCGCTCGAGGACCTGGTCCGGCACACTGTCGCCACCTTCGGCCGGGTGGACGCCGTCGTCAACTGTGCGGGCGTCCTGAGCCCCGGGGCGATCGATACCTGCCCCGCCGAGGACATCGCGCGCCAGCTCGACACGAACCTCGGCGGCACGATCAACGTGACTCGCGCCTTCGTCCCCCAGTTCAAGCGCCAGGGATCCGGCCATCTCGTCCTGATCGCGTCACTAGCCGGAATGGTGCCGATTCCGGGCGAGTCCATCTACGCGGCCAGCAAGTTCGCCGTGCGCGGCTTCGCCCACTCGGTCGGGCACGAGCTGCGGGGCACGGGCGTCGCGGTCACGGTCGTCTGCCCCGATTCGACTCGCACCAGGATGCTGGATATGGAGGCCTGCGATCCGGGCTCAAGCCTCTCCTTCTCCAGCCCGGCGATGGAGCCGGAGGAAGTCGCCCGCGCGATCATCGGTGCGCTGCGGCGACCGCGGCTCGAGGTCACGGTGCCGGGCTTCAGAGGCCGCCTGATCCGCTGGCTCGGCGCGATGCCCACGTTCTTCGGGTGGATCTATCCGCTGCTCGACGCGACCAGCCGCCGGCGGAAGGAGCGCTACTGGCAGGCGCTGCATAGCCGACGATTCCGGTCCCGCTCCGAGCGAGACCCGTCTGCGGCGCGCACCGTCGAGCCGTAGGCTCCGGTGTGCTCTGGTTCCTGGTTCCGCTGCTGATCGGTTTCGCGCTCAACGTCGCGAGCGCGTACACGGCGGAGTGGTCGGCCCGGTGGGGCGAGCGGCGCGGAGAGTTGGTCACCGCCGTCCTGCGCAACGTGCTCGGGATACCCGTCTGGGCGGTGGGCTTGATCCTCGCCGTGCGGACCGCATCACCCGCCCTGTTCACTGTCGCGCCGGCCCTCGAGATGGTGGGCTGGCTGCTCCTCGCCGCCGGCTGCGCGATCATCGGCCTCGCGCTCCACGCGCTGCGCTCCAAGGCTGCGCTGCCGTCCACGCGCGATGCCCTCGTCGAGCGCGGGCTGTACGCGCGGGTGCGCCACCCCATTCACGCCGGGATGTTCCTGGTGTGGATCAGCCTGGTGCTGGTGCACCCCACGGCGGCGGTGGCCCTGGCCTCGGCGCTGGGCGCGGCGTGGACGCTGGTGCAGACGGGAGCCGAGGAGCAGGACCTGGTCCGGCGGATCCCGGCCTACGGGGAGTATATGAAGCGCGTGCCGCGATTCTTCCCGCGGCGCCAAGTGAGACGCGAGAGGTGAGAGATGAGACGGCCAGGTGAGACGTGAGAAGTGTGGGTGAGAGGTGAGAGGTTCTCTCGCGCCTTCTCACGTCTCACGCCGTCCCCCCCTCTCACCTCTCACTTTTCGCCTTCTCACCCCTCACACCTCACTTCTCACCTTCCCAGCGGATGCATCTCGTATTCGTGCGGCGGCTCCGCCCCCATGAGATTCCGCACGAAATAGTCCCACCGACGCCGTACCATGTACGGCTCGGAGCCGAACCCGTGCCTCCGGTTCGGGAGCAGGAGCAGATCGAAGTCCTTGTTCGCCTTGATGAGCTCGTTCACCAGGAGCAGCGTGTTGTACGGCGGCACGTTGTCGTCGGTGGTGCCGTGCGCGATCAGGAGCTTGCCCTTGAGGTTCCGCGCCAGATTCTCGTTGGCCTGGCCGTCGTAGTTCGTCGAACCGTCGCCCCGGCGCTCCAGCAGCCCCTGCCACTTCTCGCCCCAGTCGTCCTCGTACTCCCGCTGGTCGTGATTCCCGGCCTCGCTGATCGCGACCTTGAAGAAGTCCGGGTACCGCAAGATGGCATCCGCCGCCGCATAGCCCCCGCCCGAGTGCCCCCAGATCCCCGCCCGGTCGAGGTCAATCCAGGGGTACCGCTGGGCGAGTTGCCGCATTCCCGCCACCTGATCGGGCAGGCCGTTGTCGCCCATGTCGCCGTAGTACGCCGCCATGAACGAATGCGAGCGCATGGGCGTGCCCATCGCGTCGAGCTGCACGACCACGAACCCCAGCTCCGCGAGAGCTTGTGCGTCGCCGCGTGCCGCCGCGAAGCTGCGGCTCCCGACGCTGCCGGTCTGCGGCCCGGGATAGACGTTGTTGACGATCGGGTACTTCCGCGTCGAATCGAACGCCGTCGGCCGGAACAGCAGGCCGTACAGGTCCGTCACGCCGTCCCGCGCCTTGACGGTGAACGGGATCGGTGGCTTCCAGCCGGTCGCCAGAAGGCGCGAGATGTCGGCGCGCTCGACCTGCATCACGAGCCGGCCATCCGCGTCGCGCAACACGGTCACCGGAGGCGTCACGGGCGTGGAGTAGCTGTCGAGGAAGTAGCGGCCGTCGGGCGCAAACGTCACCGAGTGGTCCGCGCTGTCCGGCGTCAGCAGGACGAGGCCCGTCCCACCCATCCGCACGCGGTACAGGCGCCGGAAGTACGGGTCCCCAGGCTCCCTCCCGGCGGCCGTGAAGAAGAGCGTGCGCGCGGGCTCGTCTGTCCGCAGCACCTGGAGGACCTTCCAGCTCCCCTGCGTGATGGCGGTCCTGAGCCGCCCGGAGGCGAGGTCGTAGAGGTAGAGGTGGCCCCAGTCGGTGCGCTCGGAATACCAGATCAGCTCGTTCGAGCCCCAGAGCGCTTCCCAGTTGACGTGGCCGAAGCCCGATTCGAAGAAGGTCGCGGTGGACTCGGCGAACACCTCCCGCACGGCGCCGGTGCGCGCGTCAGCGACACGCACCCACTCCCGCTGATGGTCGCGCGAGGTGGAAACGAAGACCAGCTCGAGGCCGTCCGGGCTCCACGCGACGTCGGTCAGAGTTCCGGCGGGCGAGGCGCCGCAGGCTATGTGGTCGCAGGTGGTCGAGCGGTGCTGATCGGCCGGCATCCGGAGACGGACGACCCGCGGGCCGTCCAGGTCCACGACGACGCGCTGAATCGTGGTGATGACGCTGTCGCCGGGAAGGGGGTACTTCCACTCCTCGAGCACCGGGTGCCCGACCCGCGCCTGGACCAGGTACATCTCCCCGACGCCCAGCTGGTCCTGCTGGAAGGTCGCGATCTTCCGGGAGTCGGGGGACCAGAGGAGCACGGGGCGGTCGCTGTGGATCCACCCCGCGTTGTCCGTGGCGTATCCGAAGTCCTTCACCCCGTCCGTGGTGAGCTGCGTCTCGCGGCCGCCGGCCAGATCCTTCACCCAGAGGTTCTCGTCGCGGATGAACGCGGCCTTCGAACTGTCGGGCGAGAGCACCGAATTGGGGGGAATCGGGCTGACGGACCGCGGCGCGGCCGTGCAGGCGCTGCTCGCCAACCCGCACGTGAACACCCGGTTGCGGACGGTGAAGGTGATGCTCCGGTCATCGGGGGTGAACTCGAGCTGCGTGAAGGGCAGATGGTACGCGTCGTAGGCCGTGTCGAGCATCTGTGACAGCGTCGCGGCGAGCCGCGCGTGATCAAAGGCCCCCTCGCGCGTCTTTCGCGCCGGGTCCACCAGCACGAACTCGTACCCTTCCGGGATCGCGTTCCGGTACCAGAACCGGTCGCCGGGGAGCCAGGCGGCGCGGACCGCGCCGCCGTAGACCAGCGGCGTGGTGTTGTAGCCCATGAAGCGCTCGGCGCGCGCGTAATCGTCGGCGGTGAGGGCGCGCGGCGTCTGGGCCAGGGCGGGCGCCGCCGCGAGGAGCGCCACGATGAGCAGTCCACTGGTGCGCATGAGTTTCTCTCTGAACGGGCTGCGAGGCAGGACCAACAGAGCCGGCGGTGGGGATTGAACCCACGACCCCTGGTTTACGAAACCAGTGCTCTACCGCTGAGCTACACCGGCGACAACAGATGCAGGTTCCAAGACGGCAAGTTGCCAGTGGTTCCCAGTTGCCAGTTGCCGGACACCAGACCAGATGCAAGTGCTGGCAACTTGTCTGCCTTCTTGCCGCTCAAGCCTGGTAACCACTTCCCCCTTCGCCGTCTGGCAACTTGCATCTTGGTTACAGGTGCCCTGGGCCGGACTCGAACCGGCACGGATTTCTCCACCACCCCCTCAAGATGGCGTGTCTACCAATTCCACCACCAGGGCCACAGCGGTGAAAGCTAGCGGGCGGCTTCGAGAAGCGTCAACTTGAACGCCATGCCGCTGGCCATCTCGGGCAGTCTCCAAGCCCCGGACACCTTGCGCTACTTCGTGGATGCCCTGAAGGAGGGCATCTACGTCACGACGGCCGAGGGGGAGATCCTCGACTGCAATCCGGCGCTGCTCGAGATCTTCGGCGTCTCGTCGCTGGAGGAGTTGCGCCGCCATCGCGCGCCGGACCTGTGGCTCGACCCCGAGCGCCGCGCCCACGAGATCGAGGTCCTCCGCCGCGACGGCGCGGTGCGCGAATACGAAGTGCAGATCCGCCGCCCCGACGGCGCGGTGCGCACGGTGCTCGACACGTGCACCGTCGCGACCGACCGGGCGACCGGGCAGACGCTGCTCGTCGGCGCGTTGGTGGACATCTCCGACCGCAAGCGCGCGGAGCTGGACCTGGCGAACTCGCTCTCGCTCCATCGCGCCATTCTGGAGTCCACCGCCGACGGAATCCTGGTGGTGGACCGGCACGGCACGATGGTCAGCTGGAACCGGCAGTTCGCCGACATGTGGCGGCTGCCGGAGGCGGTTATGCGCACCGGCCAGGACGACCTCGCCCTGGCCGCCGTGCTCGGACAGCTCGTGGATCCCGGGCAGTTCCTGGGCAAGGTCCGCGCCCTGTACGGCGCTCCCGAGGAGGAGAGCTTCGACGTCCTGACGTTCAAGGACGGCCGGGTGTTCGAGCGCTACTCCAAGCCACAGCGGGTTGGGGGCCTCGTGACGGGCCGGGTGTGGAGCTTCCGCGACGTCACGGAGCGTACGCGGGCAGAGGCGGCCCTCCGCGAGGCGGAGGCGCGCTACAGCCTCGTATCGGACAACATCGTGGACGTCATCTGGACCACCGACCTCGATCTCAGGATCACCTACGTCAGCCCCTCGGTGATACGGTTCACGGGCTTTGCGCCGGAGGAGATGCTGCGCCTGCCCCTGGAGCGCCTGTTCACGGCGGCCTCCCTGGCGGACGCGCGCCGCAGCCTGGCGGAGGCGCTGGCGGAGAACGCCGCCCGCGGCCGCGTCGGCGGGCGGACGCTCGAAGTCGAGGTCGTCCGGAAAGACGGCTCCACCGTCTGGACGGAGTTCAAGATCAGCTTCCTGCGCGACCGGGACGGCGTCGCGAGAGGCATCCTCGGCGTCGCCCGGGACATCTCGGAGCGGAAGCGGCACGAAGACGCGCTGAAGCAGACCGTGCAGCGGCTGTCGCTCCAGAGCGCCGTCCTGGAGGCGGCAGCGAACGCCATCGTGATCACCGATCCCGCCGGCGCGATCCAGTGGGTCAACCCGGCCTTCACCGCCCTCACCGGGTACACGGTGGCCGAGGCGGTCGGGCAGAACCCGCGCCTCCTCAGCTCAAGACGCCAGTCCAAGGAATTCTACCGCGCGATGTGGACGACGATTCTCGCGGGCGAGGTGTGGACCGGAGAGGTCGTCAACCGGCGCAAGGACGGGTCGCTCTACACCGAGCGGATGACGATCACGCCGGTCCGGGACGGCGACGGAAGCACCACGCACTTCGTGGCCATTAAGGAAGACGTCACCGCACGCAAGGAAATGGGGGAGCGGCTCCGCCAGTCGCAGCGGCTGGAGGCCGTCGGGCGCCTCGCCGGCGGCGTCGCCCACGACTTCAACAACCTCCTCCAGGCGATGCTCGGCCTCACCCAGCTGGTCCGCGTGCACGGCGAGGATCTAGCCGACTCGCCCGAGCGCCTGGCCGAGCTGGAGGAGCTGCTGCATCGCGGCGCGCAGCTCACGCAGCAGCTGCTCCTCTTCTCGCGGCGCGAGGAGCCCAAGGTGGAGCGGTTCGAGCTGAACCACGCCATCCGCGAGACGGCGAAGCTCCTCCGGCGGCTGCTGCCTGCGAACGTCTCGCTGGAACTCGAGCTGGGACCGGAGCACCTCGTGGTTTCGGCCGATCGCGGGCAGATCGGACAGGTGTGGATGAACCTCGCCGTCAACGCCGCCGACGCGATGCCGGACGGGGGACGGTTGACCGTCCGGTCGGGGCGCGAGGGCGAGAACCACGTCTGGTTCTCGGTGACCGACACGGGCCACGGCATCGCCGACGACATCCGCGACCGGATCTTCGAGCCGTTCTTCACGACCAAGAGCGCGCAGAGCGGCACAGGGCTGGGGCTGGCGGTGGTGCACGGGATCGTGACGCAGCACGGGGGCCGTGTGGAAGTGACCAGCGCAGCGGGCGCCGGCGCGACTTTCAAGGTGCTGCTTCCTCGCGGCGCGAGTGACCCGGCCGCGGCCGAAGGCCGGCACCCGCCCTCGCCAGGCTTGCCCCGCGGCGCGGGTGAGCGTGTCCTCCTGGTGGAGGACAACGCGCCGGTGCGGCGCACGTTCGACCGGCTGCTGAAGCGCCTCGGCTACGAGGTGACGACCGCAGCGAGCGCCGAGGAAGCCGAGGGACTCGCCCTGACCTGGGCTCCCGACCTGCTGCTGACCGACGTGATGCTGCCCGGCCTCTCCGGCGCCGACCTCGCCGAACGCCTGCGCCAGCGGTGGCCGAAGCTGAAGGTAATCCTCATGTCCGGCTACACCGATGACGACCGGATCCGCCGCGACGCCGCGCACGGCTCGCTGCGGTTCCTCCCGAAGCCGGTGGACCTGGAGACGCTGGCGCGCGAGGTGAGCGCGGCACTGGAGCCCACCCTGGATCTCTAGCTCGCGCCTCCCGCCGTCTCGACGTACTGTTCGACATCCATGGCGAGTTGGAAGGATTCCCTGGTCCGCGACGGCGCGGGCTTCTTCCGTCTCGAGTCGGACGCGACCCGGGGCGTCCCGGTCCGCGTCTTCCTCACCGAGCACCTGCTCGAGACCACCGAAGAGAATCTGTTCGACCAGATCCTGAACGCCTGCGGCTTTCCCGGCGTGCGCTGCGTGGTGGTCACACCCGACGTCCACTACGGCTACGGCGTCCCGGTGGGATGCGTGATCGCCACGGACGGGACGCTCGCCATGGGCCCGGTGGGCTTCGACATCGGATGCGGGATGATGGCCGCCCGCTCCCGGGTGGGCGCGGGCGCCGCGACGCCGGAGCGCCGGCTCGCGTTCAACCAGGAAGTGATGCGGCGGGTCGAGATGGGCGCGGGCGGGCAGAGCCGCTCGCTCAAGCACCTCACCCGGGCCGAGTTCGAGGAGATCGTGCGGGGCGGCGCGGAGCACTATGTGGCGAAGTACGGCGCCAGCTTCGACCGCACCAACGCCGAGCGGCATCGCATCCCCGTGGACGACGACTGGCAGATCCCGTACGGCGGGCCGGGGCGCCCGGAGCGGGGCATCACGCAGCTCGGCTCGCTGGGCGGCGGGAACCACTTCATGGAGCTGCAGGCCGACCAGGACGATAAGCTCTGGGTCATGGTGCACACCGGCTCGCGCGGCTTCGGGCACGGGCTCACGACCAACTTCTTCCAGGTGGCCAAGCGCGAGAACCCGAAGCTCCCCTCCCTCGATCTCGGCTATTTCACGCCCGAGTCGAAGCACTGGACGAGCTACCGGAACGCGGTCGCGGCGGGAGGCAACTTTGCCATCGTGAACCGGCTGGTGATCTACGAGCAGCTCGCGCGCGCCTTCTTCGACACATTCGGCGCGGAGCTGGAGCTGGTCTACGAGATCTCGCACAACTTGGCGCAGCAGGAGCCGCATCCCGAATTCGGCGAGGTGTGGGTGCACCGGAAGGGAGCGACCAGGGCGTTTCCCGCCGGGCATCCGCTGCTGGCAGGGACAGCGTGGGAGGACGCCGGCCATCCGGTGCTGATCCCCGGCTCCAATCAGGACAGCTCGTTCGTGCTCCGGCCCGCGGCAGGCGCGGCCCAGTCACTCTACTCAGTCAACCACGGCGCGGGGCGGCGGATGAGCCGGAGCGCGGCGGTGCGGGAGCTGGACCGGCGGAAGATCGAGGACGAGTACCGGGACGCGGGTATTCTGGTCAACGCCAACGGCCGCGTCCCACTGGACGAGGCGGGGCCGGCCTACAAGCCCGCGCGGGAGGTGGTGGACGCGGTCGTGGGCGCGGGGCTGGCGACGGTCGAGTACACGCTCCGGCCGCTGGCGTCACTCAAAGGGACGGAAGAAAGAGGACGCAGACGTTAGAGGAGTTGCCAGACGGTGAAGGGGGAAGTGGTCTTCAGCTGCAAGCCTCAAGGGGCCAGATCAGCCGCGAGTACTAGCAGCTGGTCTGGCCCCTCGCGTCCGTCATCTGGGAACCACTGCCAACGTGTCGTCTGGCAACTTCCCTGCCCTCTGCCCTCCGCTATCTGACCTCTTTCAGGTTGGCATTCACCTGCTCCCAGTTGACGACGTTCCACCACGCCCCGATGTAGTCGGCCCGCCGGTTCTGATACTTCAGGTAGTAGGCATGCTCCCACACGTCGAGCCCGAGGATCGCCGCATTCTTCTCCATCGCCGGGTTGTCCTGGTTCGGCGTGCTCATGATCGTGAGCTTCCCCGCGTCGAACAGCAGCCACGCCCAGCCGGAGCCGAACCGCCCCATCGCCGCGGCGGCGAACTGCTCCTTGAGCTTGTCGAAGCTGCCGAAGCTCTTGCTGATGAGGTCCGCCACGTCACCCTTGGGCGCCCCGCCCGCTTTCGGCGCCATCAGCTTCCAGAACGCCGTGTGGTTCCAGTGCCCGCCCCCGTTGTTGCGGACGGCCGTGCGGACCGCGTCCGGCACCTTGTCGAGGGAGGCGAGGATCTCGCCGAGCCCTTTCTTCTGCCATTCGGGGGCCTTCTCGAGCGCCGCATTCAGGTTGTTGACGTACGCCTGGTGGTGCTTGCCGTGGTGGATCTGCATCGTCTGCGCGTCGATGTGCGGTTCGAGCGCGTCGAATGCATAGGGGAGCGAAGGCAACGAGTATGGGTACGACATGTCGGCCTTTCCTCATAAGGGGATTGGCCGGTAAGATTCCTCGGGGAATGGTTGTTGCGCAACTGCCATCCAACGCACTCCGCCCCTGGCGCGTAACTCACTGGATGATCCCGAGATACCCGATCGTGTCCGCATCTCTTTCCCGCACCCGCCCCATCTGCGCCGCCGTCCTGGCGCTCGCGCTGGCCGCGTGCCGCAAGGATGCTCCGCCTGCCCGGTCGACCGTGCCGGTCACCGTGGCGACGGTCCAGCAACGCTCCGTGCCCCAGGAGATCAGCGCGATCGGCACGGTGACGCCGATTCAGACCGTGGCCGTGTGCGCTCAGGTGAGCGGCATCATCCTCAGCGTGGGGTTCCAGGAGGGGGACGAGGTGCAGGTCGGGCAGTTGCTCTTCCGGCTCGACCCGCGGCCCTTCCAGGCGGCGCTCGACCAGGCCATCGCCAACCTGGCGAAGGACCGCGCCCAACTGGTGAACGCGCGCCAGGAGGTGGTTCGCTACCAAACGCTCGTGCAGAGCGACCTGGCGACCCAGGAGCAGTTCGACCAGTTCAAGGCGAACGCCGACGCAGCGGAGGCGGCGGTGACGGCCGACTCGGCGGCGGTGCAGACCGCGCGGTTGAACCTCGAGTACACCACCATCCGCGCACCGATCGCGGGGCGCACCGGCAACCTGCTGCTGCATATCGGGAACCTCGTGCCTGCGAGCGTCGCGACGCCCCTGGTGGTGATCAATCAACTCCGGCCCATCGCGGTCAGCTTCTCCGTGCCCCAGAAGTACCTCGACGACATCCAGCGCTTCAGCGCCCGGAGCCGCCTGGCCGTCGAGATCCGGCCGTCGAACGACACCGCGGCCGTCGTGACGGGGACCCTCTCATTCATCAACAACCAGGTGGACACCACGACGGGCACGATCCAGCTCAAGGCCACCTTTGCGAACGGCGACCGGAAGCTCTGGCCGGGCGAGTTCGTAGCGGTGCGGCTCGTGTTGAACGTGGAGCGCGACGTGCTGACGATCCCGTCGCAGGCGGTGATGACGGGCCAGAACGGTACCTACGTCTACCTCGTGAACCCCGACCGGTCGGTGCGCGCCCAGGACGTGACGGTCGGCCGGTCGGCGGAGGACTTCGTGGTGATCGAGAAGGGGCTGGTGCCCGGGCAGATGGTGGTGACCGACGGGCAGCTGCGCCTCGTGCCGGGGGCGAAGATCGAGATCAAGAGCGGCAGTGACTCCGGGCGCGCCGCGGCGGCCGGAAGCGCTCCATGACGATCTCCGGCGGATTCATCAAGCGGCCCGTGATGACCACGCTGGTCATGACGGGCATTCTGCTCTTCGGCGTGATGGGCTACCGGCTGCTGCCCGTGAGCGACCTGCCCAACGTGGACTTCCCGACGATCTCGGTGAGCGCCGGCCTGCCCGGCGGCAGCCCGGAGACCATGGCCGCCGCGGTCGCGACGCCGCTCGAGAAGCAGTTCTCGACGATCGCCGGCGTGGACCAGATGACGTCCACCAGCACGCAGGGCAGCACCAACATCACGCTGCAGTTCAGCCTGGACCGGAACATCGACGCCGCCGCGCAGGACGTGCAGGCCATGATCACCAAGACCCTGCGCCAACTGCCGCTGGGGATTCTCCCGCCGACCTACCAGAAGGTGAATCCGGCGCAGTCGCCGATCCTGTTCCTCGCGCTCACGTCCGCCTCGCTGCCGCTGACGACGCTGGACGAGTACGCCGAAACCTACCTCGCGCAGCGCATGTCGATGGTGAGTGGTGTGGCGCAGGTTCAGGTCTTCGGTGCAATGAAATACGCGGTCCGGATTCGCGTGGACCCGCGGGCGCTGGCCTCGCGCGGCGTCGGGATCGACGAGGTGTCCGACGCGATCAACAACGCCAACGTCAACATGCCGACCGGCATCCTGTGGGGCGTGCACAAGGCGTTCACGGTGCAGGCCAACGGCCAGCTCGCCGACGCCAAGGAGTTCGCGCCGATGATCGTGGCGTACCGCCACGGATCGCCGGTGCGACTCGAGGACGTCGCCCAGGTCGTGGACAGCGTGCAGAACGCGCAGTCGGCGAGCTGGTTCGACGGGGTGCGGGGCATCGTGATGGCGGTCCAGCGCCAGCCGGGGACCAACACCGTGCAGGTGGCAAGCGACGTCAAGACGATGCTCGCCAAGCTCCAGACGCAGATGCCGCCGTCGGTCGAGGTGCACACCCTGTACGACCGCTCGCTCTCGATCCGCAATTCGGTGAACGACGTCAAGACCACGCTGCTGCTGACGCTGTGCCTCGTGGTGATGGTGATCTTCCTCTTCCTCAGGAACGTCTCGGCGACCATCATCCCCAGCCTCGCTCTGCCGATGTCCATCGTCGGCACCTTCGCCGTCATGTACCTGCTGGGCTACAGCCTCGACAACCTCTCCCTGATGGCGCTTACGCTGTCGGTGGGCTTCGTGGTGGACGACGCCATCGTCATGCTGGAGAACATCGTCCGGCACGTCGAGATGGGAACGCCGGTGATGCAGGCGGCGTTCGAGGGCTCGGGCGAGATCGGGTTCACGATTCTCTCGATGACGCTGTCCCTGGTGGCGGTGTTCATCCCCGTATTGTTCATGGGCGGGATCGTGGGCCGGCTGTTCCACGAGTTCGCGGTGACGATCGGCGTGGCGATCCTGGTCTCGGGCTTCGTGTCGCTGACGCTGACGCCGATGATGTGCAGCCGGTTCCTGCGGCCCTCGAAGGAGCAGCGCCACGGCCGGCTGTTCATGTGGTCGGAGCACCTGTGGGAGCGCACGATCCATGCCTATGACACCAGCCTGCGCTGGGTCATGGGGCGCCGCCGCCAGACGATGATCTTCTCGGCTGCGATCCTCGTCGCCACGGTCGTGCTTTTCGTGAAGGTCCCGAAGGGGTTCCTCCCCAGCGAGGACACCGAGCAGATCTCCGGCACCACCGAAACCGCCGAGGGCACGGGGTACGACGAGATGGTGCGCCACCAACAGCAGGTGGCCGCGATCATCCAGCAGGATCCGAACGTCCTCGACTTCATGTCGTCGGTCGGCGGCGGGAACATGGGACGGATGCTCATCCACCTGAAGCCGCGCTCCCAGCGGAAGCTGAGCGCGGACAACGTGATCCGGGAGCTCCAGCCGAAAGTGGCGCAGCTGCCTGGGATCAAAGTCTACCTCCAGAACCCGCCCCCGATCAGCGTCGGCGGGCGCATCTCGAAGGCGCTGTACCAGTTCACGCTCCAGGGCGCGGACATCGACGCGCTGTACCAGTACGCGGGGATCATGCAGACCAAGATGAGCGACTCCCCGCTGCTCCAGAACGTGACCAGCGACCTCCAGATCAAGAACCCGCAGGTGAACGTCGAGATCGACCGCGACCGGGCCTCGGCGCTGGGGGTGAGCGCCGGCCAGATCGAGGGCGCGCTGGCCGACGCCTACGGGCAGGGCCAGGTCTCGACGATCCTGACGCCCAACAACCAGTACTGGGTCATCATGGAGCTGATGCCCCAGTACCAGCGCGACATGACCGCGCTCAACATGCTGTACGTGCGGAGCAACGCGGGCGTGCTGGTGCCGCTGGGCTCCGTGGCGACCCTGACGCAGGACGTCGGCCCGCTTTCGGTCAACCACTCCGGCCAGCTGCCGTCCGTCACGATGTCGTTCGACGCCAGGCCCGGCGTCGCGCTCGGCGACGCGGTGACCGAGGTGCAGCGCATCGCGGGGCAGACGCTGCCGTCGTCCATCGCGACCCAGTTCGCGGGCACCGCCCAGGCCTTCCAATCCAGCCAGGCCGGCCTGGTGTTCCTCCTGGTGCTCGCTATCTCAGTCATCTACCTGGTGCTGGGCGTGCTGTACGAGAGTTTCGTCCACCCGCTCACGATCCTGTCGGGGCTGCCCTTCGCGGGCTTCGGCGCGCTGCTGACGCTGCTGATCTTCGGCGTGGACCTGTCGGTCTACGCGTTCGTCGGCATCATCATGCTGGTGGGCCTGGTGAAGAAGAACGCCATCATGATGATCGATTTCGCGCTGGACGCTGAGCGTACCGAGGGGAAGCCCCCCGCGGACGCGATCGTCGAGGCGTGCCTCATCCGGTTCCGGCCGATCATGATGACGACCATGGTGGCGTTGATGGCCACGCTGCCGATCGCGCTGGGGCTCGGCGCGGGCGCCGAGTCGCGCCGGCCGCTGGGGCTCGCAGTGGTGGGAGGACTGGCGTTCTCGCAGGGCCTGACGCTGTACGTGACGCCGGTAGTCTACACCTACATGGACAGCTTCCAGCGCTGGCTGGGACGAGTGTTCGGCGGCGTAGTGCGCGCCGGACAAGCCGCGGAAGCGGTACCTGCGACAGCGGGAGCGGACTGAAGAGGTGCCAGGTGCCGGGTGTCAGGGGGCATCTCCCTGATACCCGACACCTGACACTCGACACCTAGCCTCTGACCAGCGTCGGCCCCGGCGCTTCCCGTTCCGGCATCAGGTGGATGATCTGGAGGCGGCTGTTGTTGAGCCGCTGGTAGATCACCTGCGCCAGGCGTTCCATGAAGAGGAAGCCGAAGTGGGGGTGCGCCTCGAGGTATTCCAGGAGCGCATCGGCGTCCAGGGCGACGACTTCCGTCTTCTCCGACGCCTTGGCGCGCATGGCGCGCACGCGGGGCGCGATCAGCGCACCGAATCCGAACAGGTCGCCCGGCTCTCCGGTCAGGAACCACACCTCGCTCCCCGGCGAGACCTCGAAGCCCTGGCGGACGCGCCCGTTCAGGATGATGTAGGCGGCGCGCCCTTCCTCGTCCCGGTCGAAGATGATCTGGCCGGCCTCGAAGGTCATCGGGCGTGCGAAGGCGGCGATGTCGGCCAGCGACTTGTCGTCGAAGCCGGCGAAGAAATTGGATCGCTTCAGGCCGTCAATCATCGCTACCCCTCCGTTCAGTGCACGGCGCAGGAGATGCACGGGTCGTAGGCCCGCACCAGCATCTCCAGGGCGTGCGTCATCTCGTCCTTCGGCCGGTCGAGCAGCGCCGGAACGAACACGCGCATGTCGGCTTCGATGGAGGCCAGGTTCTGGCCCGTCGGGATCAGGCAGTTGGCGCGCGCGATGCGGCCGTCGGCCCCGATCTCGTAGTGGTGCACTAGCGTCCCGCGCGGGACCTCGACGATGCCGATCCCTTCCCCGCCGGGCCGGGTAGCTGCCACGGGCCCCTCCGGCGCCGGGTCCGCGAGCAGCTCCTCGACGGCCGCCACGGCCTCCGCGTGCGCCTGCACCGATTCGACCACCTGCGCCGCGACGTTGTCGAACGGGTTGGCGGAGTCGGGCGCCAGCTTGAGCCGCTCGAGCGCGGCAACCGCCGTGGGGTGCAGGCGGTCATACGCCAGCGACACGCGCGCCAGCGCGCCGACGCGGATCGTGCCTCCTCCCTCGCGACTGCCGTCTCCCCCCGGTCCGCGCACGTGCTTCGCCGCCGAATGGTCCACCACGAACTCCCGGAGCACCGCGGCGTACCCCGCGGGCGGCGTCACCCGCCCCGCCGTCGAGTGCAGGGGCCCGCCCATCATCGGGTACGCGCCGGGCTCGAGCGCGGCCACGTGCTCCGTGGGCCGCGCCAGCGCGGGCCAGGTGATCTGCGCGAACACGTCCACCAGTGCGTCGAGGTCCGCCGCCGCCTCCGCCAGGCGGCCGCGCAGCCATTCCAGCTCCACGGGCTCCGGCCAGTGCCCCATCCACCCCGGGTGATACGAGATCGGCATCACGTGCCGCCCGCTCACCGCCATGCAGATGTCGTTTGCCAGCCGCTTGAGCCGCAGCGCGCCCTTGACCAGGTCCGGGTGGCTCGCGGCCAGCGGCACGACCGAAGACGCGCCGAACGCGTCGGGCGCGACCAGGAAGCCGAGGTGCAGGACGTGCGACTGGAGCCACTCCCCCGCCATGTTGAGCCGCCGGAGCAGCCGCAGCCTCGGGCCGGGCGTGATGCCGAGCGCGGCCTCGACCGCGTGGACGGCGGCGGTGGCGTGCCCGACCGAGCAGATGCCGCAGATCCGGCAGGCGATACGCGCCGCCTCGTCGGCCGGGCGGCCCTTGAGGAGCACCTCGAAGAACCGCGGCGCCTCGACAATCTCGAGGTCGCAGCGCGTCAGCACACCGTCGTGGACGTCCACGACGATGTTGCCGTGGCCCTCGACCCGGGTCAGGTGTCGGACGGAGACGGCAGCGCTCGCTCCCATGCGGCGCGCACCTCCCGGTAGTCGTTGAACAGCTGGAGCTTCTCGGCCGCCGCCGTCCGCGCCAACCCGTGGCGCGTGAACGCCTCGCCCAGCGCCGCGAAGTTCGGCGCGTCGTGGAAGCCCCGGCACGCCTCGCACGGCGCGCCGTAGGCGGGGCAGATCGCCTCGCACCCCGCGCGCGCGATGGCCCCGACGCACGGCACTCCGCGCTCGAGGAGGCAGGGGGTGCCGCGCAGCGTGCACTGCACGCACACGGCGTACGGCGGCGTGTACGGCACCGTGCCCGCCAGCAGCGACCGCACCGCGTCGAGGAACTCCGCGCGGTCGATCGGGCAGCCGCGGATCTCGTAATCCACCTGCACGACGCTGGAGATCGGGCTCGCGGCGAGCGTCTCGAACACGCCGTCCTGGCGGCCGCCGTACACCTCGCCCGCCACCTCCTGGATCGCGCGCCGGTTGCGGAGGGCGTTCACGCCCCCGAGGCAGGCGCAGGCGCCGAGGGCGATCAGGATGCGCGCGTGCGTGCGGATCTGCCGGATCTCGGCGACGTCCTCGGGCCGGATGACGGAGCCCTCGACGAAGGCGATCTCGTAGTCGTCGCGGCGCTCGTCCATCGCCTCGCGGAAGTTGACCACCTCCACGGCGCCGAGCAGCTCGAGCAGCACGTCCTCGACCGAGAGCACCTGGAGCTGGCACCCCTCGCACGAGCCGAAAGAGAAGAACGCGGCGCGCGGGCGGTTCACACCGCCTCCCGGAGGTGACGCACCTCGCGGTAGCTGAAGAGCGGGCCTTCCTGGCAGAGGTAGTGGCCGCTGAGCTGGCAGTTGCCGCACAGCCCGATGCCGCACTTCATCCGCCGCTCGAGGGTGAGCCAGAGGTGGTTCTCGTACAGCCCCATCGCCAGCAGACGGCGCAGGCAGTCGCGGTACATCACCGGCGGGCCGCAGAGGAAGGCGTACGAGTCCTGTGTGGTCACCTTCATCCCCTCGAGGAGCGAGGAGGTGACACCGATCCGGCCGGTCCACCCCTCGCGCGCCGCGTCCACCGTGAGGCGCACGTGCACGTCGTCGGTTCGCGCGGACCAGGTGTCGAGGTCGCCCTTGAACAACAGCTCGTCGGGACTGCGCGCGCCCACCAGCACGTCGATGCGGCGGAACTCGCGGCGCCGCGCCAGCGCGCGCCACACGAAGGCGCGGAGCGGCGCCAGCCCCAGCCCGCCGGCGAGCATGATGAGGTTCGCGCCCTCGAACGGCTCCCAGTCCACGCGCCGGCCGTAGGGGCCGCGCACGTACAGGACGCCGCCCGCCCTGACCCGCGTGAGCAGGTTCGTCAGCCGGCCGACCCGCCGGATCAGCAGCTCGAAGTGGCCGGGCGGCGCGCCCTCGCCGGGCAGCGCGGTGAGGCTGAACGGAGCTTCGCCGATCCCGGGCAGCGAGATCATCACGAACTGCCCCGGCTCCGGCGCGAACGACCGCGCGGGGACCTCGACCACGTAGTGGACGTCGCGGCTGTTCTGGGGCATCGCGGCGACCACGCGGCAGGGCTGGGGGATCATCGAGACCTGCGGCATCAGGGCGCCCCCACCTGCCGGAAGATGTCGCGGATCGAGATGTCGGTCGGGCAGTGGTTGATGCAGCGGCCGCACCCCGTGCAGCCGACCATCCCGTACCGCTCCGGCATGTACTTCCCCTTCCGGAAGATCCGGTAGCGCAGCTGCTGGGTGCGCGTCGGCCGGAAGTCGTGGCCGCCGGCGATCTTCGAGAAGCCCGGCACCTGGCAGCCGGTCCAGGTCCGCAGCCGCGCCCCCGCGCTCCCGTCCAGCCCGGCCTGGTCGCAGACGTCGAAGCAGGTGCAGGTCGGACAGACCAGGTTGCAGCGCCCGCACGACAGGCAGCGCTCAGCGTTCGCCTCCCAGAGGATGTCGTCCTCCGCCGCCTGGAGCGCGGAGGCGAGCTTCTCGGGGGCGAACCGCAGGTGGGCCGGGAAGGTCTCGTGGCGCACCCGCGTCCGGCGCCGCAGGGCGACCAGCTCCTCTGGGGTTGCCACCACCGGCGCCAGGTCCTGCAGGATGGCGCGCCCGCGCTCCGTCAGGACCTTGAGCAACAGCACCTCGCCGAGATCCCAGGCGTACAGCGCCGCGGGGCTTTCGTTCTCCAGACTCCCCATGTCCTTGCAGAACGATTCCTCGAGGCAGGGCGTCCAGCAGGCGAGGCCGACGATGAAGGCGCGATCGAGGCGGTGCGGCACCACCTTGTCGCGGCAGCTCGACTCGTGGAAGGACCGGAGCACCCTGAGCCCGGTGAGGTCGCACCCGTGCACGCCGAGGAGCGCGAGCGGCTCCTGGCTCGGCGGCTCCTCGAAGGCGAAGCTGCCGTCCGCGCCGCGCCGGAACCGGAACAGCACCTCGCGCTGCGGCGCGAAGAACTGGCGCGGCGGGAGCATCGTCGTGGCATAGTCGAGGGCCAGCACAGTATCCGGCCGGACATCGCCCCAAGCGACGCTGTCCCCGCGCCGGATCGGACCCAAGACCCGGTAGTCCCGGGCCAGCCGCTCGACCAGGGCCCCCAAGCGCTCCCGCGGGAGCCGGAAGATCTCGCCGTCCATTGGGCACCAGGAGCGCAATCGCCGTGCCCCGGAAAGGGGACTAGGGTGTAGGGGTTAGGGTGTAGGGGTTAGGCTGCAGGCAAGCGCGCTGCTGCTCGCTGCACCCTAACCCCTAAGCCCTAGCCCCTACACCCTAACCCCTACACCCTAACCCCTACACCAACCCCCTGCTCCATTTCCTTCTCCCCATTCCCCAATCCCCAATCCCCAGGCACGCTCTCTGCTATGGCAACGGCACCAGGAGGAGTGATGCCGGAAATCGAGATCGGCGGGCGCAAGTTCGCCGTGGATGCCGAGGGGTTCCTTCAGCAGCCCGACCTCTGGGACGACGAGGTTGCGCGGCTGTTCGCCACCACCGAGGGAATCACGGAGATGGGGGAGCCGCACTGGGCGGTGGTGCGGTACATCCGCGAGTACTGGGTGGAGCACGGCACGGCGCCGATGGTGCGCAAGCTCTGCCAGGCGACGAACCTGAACCTGCGCACGATCTTCAAGCTCTTCCCGTCGGGCCCGGCGAAAGGGGCCTGCAAGGTGGCCGGCCTGCCGAAGCCCGAGGGCTGCGTGTAGTGACGCCGCCCTCCGCTGTCCTTCTCGCCGCGTTCGTCGTGGCCGCCGTCTCGCTCGCCCACGCGCGTTTCCGCATCGGCTCGGTGCGCACTGGGGCTTTCGCCCCGCCGCGCGCTCCTGCCGGCGCCGGGGTCCGCTACGCCTTCACGATTGCGTTCCTTCCGTGGGCGAAAGAGAGCGCGAGCGGCCACCCGGCGTCGTACCTGGCCGGCATCGTCTATCACGCCGGCATCTTCGCCATGCTCCTGGCGCTCGCCCTGTCCCTGACGCCGTTCCGGGCGCCGCGGCCCCTGAGCCTCGCGGTCGCGGCGCTCTTCGCCGCAGCGCTGGTCTCGGGGCTCGGACTGCTGGTGAAGCGGCGCTTCGACGCGAAGCTGCGCGCGATCAGCGTCCCCGACGATTTCGTCGCCAACATCCTGGTGGACGCCGCAATCGCATCCGCCCTCGCCGCCGTCCTGGCGCCGAGCGCCCTGCCCGTCCTCCAGCTGGCCGGCGCCGCCCTCCTTCTTTACGCGCCGCTGGGCAAGCTGCGCCACATGCTCTTCCTGCTCACCAGCCGGAGACTGTGGGGCGTGTACTACGGGCGGCGTGGGGTGCTGCCGTGAGCGAGGCAGCGCGATCGGTGCCGCGCACACCGCGGGCGCTCGCCGCCGCCCCCACCGTCCCGTGACGCAACCGTCCGTAGCCACCGCGCTCGAGCTTCTGCGGACGGGGCTCGATGCCGCGACCGCCTCTTCGCTCGAGGCGTGCGTCCGGTGCAACCTCTGCGCCGAGAGTTGCCACGTCTTCCTGTCGGACGGCGAGAGCGCGTCCGCACCGGCCGCGAAGGTGCAGCAGGTGGCGCGGCTCTATCGCCGCTACCACACGGCGACCGGCGCCATCCTGCCCAGCCTCACGGGCGCCCGCGCGCTCGACGACGCGGCGCTCGCCGAGCTGGTGGAGAGCGGCTTCGGGCGGTGCACGCAGTGCGGGCGGTGCACGCTCAACTGCGCGGTGGGACTCGATCCCGCCGCCGCGATCCGCTTCGGCCGCGCGATGGTGGCGGCCGCGGGCCTCGTGCCGGCAGGGATCATGGCCAACGTCACCGCCGCGCTCGAGACCGGCAACAGCATGCGCATCGGCGCCGACGACGTGCGGGAGACGATCGCCTGGCTGGAGGAGGACCTGCGCGCCACCACCGGCGATCCCTCGGTCGCGCTGCCGATCGATCAGCGGGGCGCGCGCGTCCTCTACGCGCTGAACCCGCGCGAGATCAAGTTTTTCCCGCTCTCCATCTCGGCGGCGGGTCAGCTGTTCCACGCCGCCGGGGAAAGCTGGACACTGAGCAGCACCGACTTCGACATCACCAACTACGGGTACTTCGCGGCCGACCGCGCCGCCGCGGCCGAGATCGCGCGCCATCTCTATGCGCGGGCCGAGGACCTCGGGGTCCGGACGCTGGTCGTGGCGGAGTGCGGGCACGGGTACCGGAGCCTGAGGTGGGAAGCGCCCGAGTATCTGCGCCGGCCCCTGCCCTTCGAGATCCGGAGCTTCGTCGAGGTGCTGGACGACTACCTGACGGCGGGACGCATCCGGCTCGATCCGTCGAAGAACCCGGCGCGGGTGACCCTGCACGACCCCTGCAACCTCGTCCGGAACGGCGGCGTGATCGAGCCGCAGCGGCGGGTGCTGCGCGCGGCGGCGCGGGATTTCGTCGAGATGACGCCGAACCGGGAGAAGAACTACTGCTGCGGGGGCGGCGGCGGGCTGCTCGCGGCGTCCGAGTTCGCCGAGCGCCGCGTGGCCACGGGCCGCCGCAAGGCGGAGCAGATCCGCCACACGTCGGCCGAGGTCGTCGTCTCCCCGTGCCACAACTGCATCGACCAGCTCATGGAATTGAACCGCCACTACAGCCTGGGCGTGGAGATCCGGACCCTGGCCGAAGTGGCGGCGGATGCGCTGGTGACCCGCCCGGCGGCCTAGCCCTTCACCTCCGCCGCGATCTCGGCGACCGCCGAGATCGCCGCTTCCACATCCGGCCGCACGTTCATCGGCCCCACGCTGAGCCGCACCGTGCCGCGCGGCGCGGTGCCCATCTGCTCGTGGATCAGCGGCGCGCATTGGAGCCCCGTGCGCGCGGCGATGTTGTAGTCGGCGTCGAGCAGCGCGCCCACGTCGCCCGGGTCGCGCCCGGCCACGGTGAACGAGAGCACGGCCAGCCGGTGCTCGAGGCTCTGGGTGCCGTGCAGCGTGACGCCCTCGATCGCCGCCAGCCCTTCCTGCAGCCGCGCGAACAGCGCCATCTCCTGCTTGTGGATCTCGCCGATGCCCCGCTTCGCGAGGTACTCCAGCGCGAAGTGCAGGCCGGCGATGCCCAGCACGTTCCCCGTCCCCGCCTCGAGCCTGTACGGATACTCCTCGAGATGGAAGGGATGGGCCGAGTGGACGCCCGTGCCGCCGAACCGCGTGGTGCGCACCTCCACCCCGTCCCGCACCAGCAGCCCGCCCGTGCCGGTCGGGGCGAGCAGCGACTTGTGGCCCGTGAAGGCGAGCAGGTCGATGCACATTGCTTCGACGTCGATCGGAATCACGCCCGCGGTCTGCGCCGCGTCCACCGCGAAGAGGATCCCCCGCTCCCGGCACCGCTTCCCGATCTCCTCGACCGGTTGGATCGTCCCGATGACGTTCGAGCCGTGGTTGACCACGACGAGCCTGGTGTTCGGCCTGAAGCGGCGGGCGATCTCGTCCGGGTCCACGCGCCCGTCGAGCTCGACCGGAACGAACTCCACCTCGACGTGGTGGTCGCGGTGCAAGTGGTTCAGCGGGCGGATGACCGAGTTGTGCTCGATCATCGTCGTGATGGCATGGTCCCCGGGTCCCAGCACGCCGAGCAGCCCCAAGTTCAGCGCGTCGGTTGCGTTCGCCGCGAACACCATCCGCTCCGGCGTCTTCCCGCCGAAGAACGCCGTCAGCGCCTTCCGGGTCTCGAAGACCAGCTCACCGGCCACCATGCAGAGGTCGTAGCCCGAGCGCCCCGGGTTCACGCCGAACCGGGCGTACGCGTCCACCGTCTTGTGGAGGATCTCGGGCGGCTTCGGGAAGGTGGTTGCCGCGTTGTCGAGATAGATGATCTTCGACGAATCGAATGTCAGGTCCATCGTTCTCTCCGGTCACCAGCAATCCGGACAGCCGCGGACGGAATTGCCCCGCTCAGGGCCGAAAACGTGCAATAAGCGTACGAGCAGGTGGTGGGTTATGGGTGGTAGGTGGTGGGAAAGACAGAGCGGCGCCCCGAACTGCCGGGCCGCCGCTCGCTACAACCTGCCACCTACGACCCACCAACCGCTCTAGTGCCAGTAGCTGACGATGATGCCGGACACGACGAACGTGATCAGCCACGAGCCGACGTCGATGTAGAGGGCGGCGCTCTTGCGGCCGGTGGTCATGATGTAATCGACGAGGCTCGTCGTCACGCTGAAGCCGATCCAGCAGACGACGCCGAGCTTGATGCCCTGCATCACGGTCACGAGGTGCACGTAGTTCGCGATGACGGCGAGCGCCCACGCGACGACGAGCAGGCAGATGAAGATGGCGAGCGCCTGGCGTGCCATCCCCTTCTTCCCCGTCGCCATCTGCTCCGGCGTGATGCCCCGGGACGCGGCCCAGGCCTTCCCGAACAACGGGCCGTGCCAGATCATGCCGAGGACGAAGCTGACCGCCGCCGCCACCACTACCGCCAGGTAATTGACCGTGATGTTCACCGGCACTTCTCCTTGCGAGGGAAAGGGTCACGCCCGCGGCGAATATGGGAGCGCGGGGAAGGAGGTCAAGGAGAGGAAGGTGTCAGGTGCTAGGTGTCTGGTGTCAGGTGGTGGAGGCCCGACACCCGACACCTGACACCCGACACCCTCTTTCAGCGAAGCGCTTCCTTCAGGAACGTCACCGTCCTCGGCCACGCCGCCTGCGCAGCCTTGAGATTCGCCCCGTTCCTCCCCGCCTGGTCCCGCAGGAAGCCGTGGCCGGCGCCCTCGAAGACGTGCGGCTCGTAGCTCTTGCCTACCCTGGTCATCAGCGCTCGCGTCGGCTCGACGGTGGTGGTGACGCGCGCGTCGTCGCCGCCGTAGAAGCCGACGACCGGAGCGCGGATGCGGCCCATCGCTTCTTCCGCAGGCGGCGTCCCGTAGTAGACGACCGCGGCCTTGAGATCGCGTTCCGTGGTCGCGAAGGCGAAGCTGGTGGAGCCGCCCCAGCAGAAGCCGACGCTCCCGACGGCGTTCTTCGCCGCGGGCAGGGCCGTAGCGTACGCGGCCGCGGCGCGCAGCCGGCGCTGCACCTCGTCGGGCGTGAGCTTCTGGATCAGGGCGATGGCCCCCTGCCGGTCCACCGACGAGGTCCCACCGCCATTCGGGCCCTTCCCGCTGAGCAGGTCGGGCGCGATCGCGATGAACCCCTCGGCCGCGAGCTGGTCCGTGACCGAGCGGATCCAGTCGGTGAGGCCGAAGATCTCGTGGATCACGACGATGACCGGCGCCTTGTCCGCACGCTCGGGGTAGACGACCCAGGCCTTCACCGAGTCGCCGCCGCCGGCGTCGTAGCTGACCCACTCCCCGTGGCGCGGCGAGGCGTTGAGGCGCGCGACGGCGCTGTCCTCGCCCGGCGGCAGTCCCTGCGCGGCCGCCGCCGACGCGGCTCCGGCCAGCAGGGCGAAAACCCTGAGAAACCAGTTCCTCGGCATACACTTCCCCTTTCCCCAGCGGACAAATTCTCGGCCGTGGAAATTAACAACACCTTCTACCGGATGCCGACGGAGAAGGTGCTGGTCGGGTGGGCGGCCGACGCGCCCAAGCTCCGACCCACGCTCTTCAAGCTGCCGCCGAACCTGGCGCTGGTAACGTGCGGCGTCGGAGCGTACTCTAGTAGAGAAGGAGAACGCGCTCGATGATTACGCCCTACGTTCCGGAACAGACGCCGTCCCCGCGCGCGCAGGAGCTCGGCCAGAGGCTCGCGCTAGTCATTGCGGAGTACCAGCAGCGGAACCCGGAAGTGAGCGCGGAGGAAATCCGGGTGGCGACCGAGATCGCGGCGGGGCACGTGACCGCCCGGCGAGGCGCCGCACCGGCGCTCCTCGCTGCTGCCGTGGCCGCGGTCGCGGCCCTGGGCGGGTTCCTCTATCTGGGGCAGGGATCTTCCGGAGCCGTGCATCTGCCCTGGGTCGCGATAGCCGCCGGCGCGATCGCGCTGGCCGGCGTGCTCGCCGCGCTCCGGAGGCGCTCGTGAACCGCCGCGCCGATGCGATCGAAGCCGCCTACGAATGCATCCCCAACATCAGCGCTCGCGGCCGCCGGCGGCGCACGGTCGGCGCCGCCGTTCTTCTCCTGACCGGCATCGCCGCGACCGCCGTGATGGCCGCATCGGGCGCCAGCGCGTCCAGCCGGCTCCTCCTGGCACTGCCGTTCTTCGGCGCCGCGTTCGGCTGGTTCCAGGCCCGCGAGAAGACCTGAGTGTTCCTGGCCGCGCTAGGTAAGCGCGAACACGACATGGGCGGCTCGCCCCGGATGGAGGGCGAGCACCTCTTGCTGGTCAAACGGCAGGCTTGGAAGGTCGTGGTGCGCACGGCCGCGGCGGGCGCACTGCTCACCGCCGCAGCGGAGCTGATTGCCGCCCGGTAGGGCGCCGGCGAAGTCCCGGCCCTGCTAGCGCGGGATCGGGAACCGCTCTCCCGTGACGCTCAGGCGCCCGATCACGACGCCCGTCGTGGCGGCGTCAGCCAGACCAGTGAAACCGGGCTGCTTCCCGCCCACGCTGATCTCGTAGTCCCCCGGCTCGACCACGCGCTGTCCCGCGGCGTCAATCAGCGAGAGCTGCCGCGGGGTCAGCGTGAAGGTGACGCGGCGCCGCTCGCCCGGACTGAGCGAGATGCGCTCGATCCCCGCCAGCGCGCGGATCGGCACCGGGATCGTCGCGGACTTGTTGCTGACGTACACCTCCACGACTTCCTCGCCCACCACGCTTCCCGCGTTCTCGACCTCCGCCGAGACCTGCACCGAGTCGCCCGCGCGAACCGATGCGGGCACCTGAAGATCGCGGTAGGCGAAACGCGTGTAGCTCAGCCCGTAGCCGAACGGGAACAGCGGCTCGCCGGTGAAGTAGCGGTACGTGCGCCCCGCCATCCGGTAGTCCGTGAACGCCGGGAGCTGGTCCACCGACTTGTAGAAAGTGACCGGGAGCCGACCCGCGGGGTTGTGGTCGCCGAACAGCACGTCGGCGATCGCCGTCCCCGCCGCCTGCCCCGGATACCACGCCTCGACGATCGCCGGCAGGTGCTCGGCGGCCCAGTTCACCGCGACGGCGCTGCCGTTCAAGAGCACCAGGACCGTGGGCTTCCCGACCGCCGCGACCGCTTCCAACAGCTGCTCCTGCGGCGCGGGCAGGTCGAGGCTCGTCCGGTCACCGCCCTCGAAGCCGGGGATGTGCACCGGCATCTCCTCACCCTCGAGCCGCGGCGAGAGGCCGAGACAGAGGATGACGGCGTCCGCCCGGCGGGCCGCAGCCACGGCATCGTCCAGCAGGTGCGGATTGGGCACGCCCCAGGTGAGATGCATGACGGCGTTGGGCTGGCGGCCGAGCATCTCCAGGCGGATACGGTGCGGCTTCCCCGCGACAAGGTCCACGTCCGCCGACCGCGTGCCGGGCCAGCCGCTCAGCACCAGCACCGAGTCGTCGAGGAACAGCCGCACGAGACCGAGCGCGCTCACGCCAAGGGAGTAACGACCGGTGACCGGCGGCACGAGCCACCCGGTCCAGCGGATGGAGAAAGTGTCGGCGGGCAGTTGCGGCACGGGGGCGACGTCCCACCAGTCGAAGTTCACGACCGCGTCAATGCGCGTCGCGGCTGGCGGGCCGCTCATTGTGCGGTTGGCGTAGTACGCGCCCGTGAGCCCGGGCTTCGCGCCGGCGCCCGTGTCCGTCATCAGGGCCGAGGCCGGGATCGGCACGAGCGACGGCGTGCTCGCCGCGAGATCGCTCCCGCGCGCGTACAGCACTTCCGTGCCCGCGCCCACCTTTGCCCGGATGCCGGCCAGCGGCGTCACAGGATTGGCGGGCAAGCCGTTGTAGTTGCCGAGGAGGGTCTCCTCGTCGTCGGCGTTGGGGCCGATCACGGCGATCGTGCGGAGACCGCGCCTCAACGGCAGCGTGCCGTCGTTCTTGAGGAGAACGATGGCCTTCCGCGTCGCTTCAACTGCGAGCGCGCGGTGCTCGGGCGAGCCGTTCTCCGAGTACGGAATGCGGGCGTACGCCACGCGCGAGGGCGGATCGAACATCCCGAGGCGGATCTTCGCGCGGATCAGGCGCCCCAGAGAGGTGTCCACCTCGGCCTCCGGAATGAGGCCGCGGTGCACCGCGTCCACGAGGTCCCTGAACGCGCTGCCGCAATTGAGGTCGTCGCCGGCGCGCACCGCCATCGCCGAAGCCTGCGCGTTGTCCGCAGCCATCTTGTGGCCTTCGCGGATGTCGTCGACGGCGTCACAGTCCGAGACGACGTAGCCGTCGAAGTGCCACTCGTTCCGCAGGATTTCGCCCAGGAGGCGCTGATTGGCGCAGGCCGGCGTGCCATCCACCCGGTTGTAGGAGCACATCACCGATTGCGCGTTGGCCTCGGTCACCGCGGCGCGGAAGGCCGGGAGGTAGGTCTCGCGCAGGTCGCGCTCGTCCACTGCGGCGTCGAAGCGGTGCCGCTCGGGATCGGGCCCGCTGTGCACCGCGTAGTGCTTCGGCGTCGAGACCACGCGCAGGTAGCGCGGATCGTCGCCCTGCATCCCCTTCACGAACGACACCGCCATCCGGCCGGTGAGGTACGGGTCCTCGCCGTAGGTCTCCTGGCCGCGGCCCCAGCGGGGATCGCGGAAGATGTTGACGTTGGGCGACCAGAAGGTGAGCCCCTGGAAGATGGCGCTCACACCCGCGTTGCGCCGGATGGTCTCGTTGTGCTTCGCCCGCGCCTCGATCGAGATCACGGTGGCGACCCGGTGCATCAGCGCGGTGTCCCACGTCGCCGCCAGGCCGATGGCCTGCGGGAAGACCGTGGCGCGCCCCGCGGCCGCGACGCCGTGCAGCCCCTCGCTCCACCAGTCGTAGGCGGGAATGCCCAGGCGTGGGATGGCGGCCGCGCTGTTCATCATCTGCCCCACCTTCTCCTCGAGCGTCAGGCGACCGATCAGGTCGGCCACCCGGGCGTCCACGGGCAGATCGGGGTTCTGGAAGGCGTAGGCGACGGGCGCGGGAGCGGCCGGGCCGGCCTGATGACCGACGGCGGGGTGACAGCCCGCTGCGGCGGCGAACGCGAGGGCCAAGAGCCCCTGGATGGCGCTGCGAGTGTGTGTCGTCATATGGAGGGCTAAGATGCGGCCCGGGGCGCGAGTGCGCGAGAGGTTGCCCGGGACGGGGCGGCCGGCCATTCTTTGAGCGCATTCCACACGGAGCGCCGGTGAAGCCACAGACCGTCTTCCAGCCCATCGCCGCCCTGCTCGCGCCGTTCGCGCCGCTCTTCCTCAGGCTGGGCGTCGCCTACGTCTTCGTCCGGCACGGCCTGATGAAGGTGCACATGGGACTGCCGCAGGTGGCGGGATTCTTCGGGCACCTCGGCATCCCGATCCCGACCGTGTGGGCCGCCGTCGTCATCGGCGTGGAGACGCTCGGTGCCGCGTGCCTCGCATTGGGGCTGCTGACGCGGTTCTGGGCGCTCTGCATGGCGGTCGACATGGTCGTCGCCATCTGGCGCGCCGTGCTGCCGCGCGCACCGGAGCTGGAGCTGCTCCTGCTCGTCGGCTCGCTGGCGCTCCTCTCGCTCGGCGCCGGCCCGCTGTCGATCGATCGCCTCCTTCAGAAGAAGGTCTGACGACCGATGTGGGCCTGGCTCCGCCGTCGCACGCTGACCCAGTGGATCATGGTCGGGATGGTCGCCGGCGTCGTGCTCGGCGCCGGCGCGCCCGACTTCAGCGTCGGCATCCAGCCCGCGTACACGATCTTTCTCCGGATGATCAAGTCCATCATCGTGCCGCTGATCTTCAGCACGCTGGTGGGCGGGATCGCGGGCCACGGCGACGACCTCAAGAGAGTCGGCCGGCTCGCGCTCAAGTCCATCGTCTACTTCGAGGTGGTAACGACGCTGGCGCTGGTCGTGGGGCTGGTGATGGTGAACCTGGTGCAGCCGGGCGCCGGCGTGGCGCTCGCGCCGGCCGGCGCCGCTGTCCCCGCGGGCGCGCCCACCACCTTCGCCGGCATCCTTCAGCACATCGTGCCACAGAGCTTCTTCGAGGCCGCCGCCCAGAACGAGGTGCTCCAGGTGGTGTTCTGGTCGGTGCTGTTCGGCGTCGCGCTCTCGCAGGTCCGCGGGAAGGCGCACGACGTGATCGTGTCGTTCTGCGCCGGCCTCGCCGAGGTGATGTTCAAGTTCACGGGGCTGGTGATGAAGTACGCGCCGATCGGCGTCGGCGCCGCGCTGGCCTACACGGTCGGCCACAGCGGCCTCAAGGTCCTGTTCGGCCTCGGCGCGCTGATCCTCACGCTCTACGCCGCCCTCGTAATCTTCCTCGGCGGGGTGCTGCTCCCCGTGGCCGTGCTCGCGCGCGTGCGGTTCCGCGACTTCGTCCGCGGGATCAAGGAGCCGGCGCTCATCGCGTTCTCCACCGCCTCCTCCGAGGCGGCGCTGCCGCTGGCGATGGAGAACATGGAGAAGATCGGCGTCTCGCGGCGGATCGTCTCGTTCGTGATCCCGGTGGGATACTCGTTCAACCTCGACGGCTCGACGCTCTATCTCGCGGTCGCCTCCGTCTTCATCGCGCAGGCGGCCGGCGTGCACATGAGCCTGGGCCAGCAGCTGCTGCTGGTCCTCACGCTGATGATCACGAGCAAGGGCGTGGCCGGCGTGCCGCGGGCCGCCGTGGTGATCCTCGCGGCGTCGGTGACGCCGTTCGGCCTGCCGCTGGAAGGTGTGGCGCTGGTGTTCGGCGTGGATCAACTGCTGGACATGGCCAGGACGACGGTGAACCTCATCGGGAACTGTCTGGCGTCGGCCGTGATGGCCCGATGGGAGGGCGAATACCATCCCGCCGAGGACAGAGAGCAGACTGCGGTGGCAGTGTAGTTGCCAGACGGCAAGTTGGAAGTGGTTACCAGTTGCCAGACGCGAGAGACGGAACAGGCCCCGCCGCGGCTACGCGGTGGGGTCTCTGGTAACTGGTCTGGCAACTAGCACTGGTGTCTGGTAACCACTGCGGACTTGCCGTCTGGCAACTATCCTGAAACCCGCTCAACTCCTTACCGCCACCTTCCGGAGCCAGAAGAGCCGACGCATAGCCCCGATGCCGAGCGCGGGGCCCGCCGCCAGCGCGACGAAAGCCCAGCGCCAGCCGATCACAGCCACCAGGTGCGGCACGAGCTGGATCGAGGCCATCGTCAGCAGGAACCCCAGCGAGGTCTGAAGCGTCAGCGCGGTGCCCACCGCGTGCGCCGGAGCCAGCTCGGTCACCAGGGCGCTGAACTGCGCCGAGTCCGCCACCACCGCGAAGCCCCAGACCAGCCCCACCGCGATCGCCAGCGGCGCCGACCACGCGCAGAGGCCGATCACCAGCGCGCAGCTTCCCGAGACCGCCATCGACCAGATGGTGAGTCGCTCGCGCCCGACGCGGTCGGCCGCGAGCCCGCCGACGACACAGCCGGCCCCGCCCACGGCGATAGCGGCGAAGGCCGCGAGGTCCGCGCCCCGCCCCGCCAGGTGCGCGCCGGCGGCGAAGAACGCGGCCACCCAGGTCCACATCGCGTACAGCTCCCACATGTGCCCGAGGTAGCCGCCGATGGCGAGGCGGACGGGCCGCTCGCGCCAGACCGCGCCGACCAGGTCCCACGCGAACGGCCGCCGCTCGAAGGCGAACGGCCCGTCGCGGTAGAAAGCGAGCACGAGCAGGCCCGAGACGGCTGCGGCAGACGAGGCCGCCAGCACCACCGGCGCGATGCCGGCGTGCTCCAGCTCGTGCACGAGGTATGGCGTCGCCTTCCCCACCGTGAGCGCGCCGACGATGGTGCCGATGGCGAAGCCGCGGCCGTCCCGATACCAGGTCGCGATCATCTTCATCGCCGGCGGGTAGACGCCGGCGAGGAAGAAGCCGACGGCGAAGCGCGTGAGCAGCGCGGGCGCGTACCCGCCCGCCACGAGCAGCGCGGCATTCGACACGGCGGCCGCCAGAGCCGCGGCGGCGAAGTAGAAGCGGAGCGGGACGATGTCGGCGAGGTTGAAGAGCGCGGCGACCGCGGTCCCGGCGACGAAGCCGAGCTGCACGATCGTGGTGAGCCACCCGACCTGCGCGGGGTCGAGGGCCCACGCGGCCTTGAGCTGCGGGCCCAGGGCCGAAGCGGAGAACCAGGCCGACATGCCCAGCAGCTCGGCCACCGCCAGCAGGGCGAGGACCTGCCTGCGCCTCGTCATTCGGGGTTCCTCAATCGGGAGCTTCCGCTGCCTACTCTATGTGCAGTTCGGCGACAGTGCGGAAATGGTAGCCGTAGATGGCCAGCGTCACTGCCAGCGAAAAGGCCCTCGGCCGTCGGAACAGGGTCCAGGCGAGGAGCTTCCAGTACTCGAGCCGCTCCCTGCCGATGATGCCCAGCCGGACGACGGACCGCGCGAACGCCGCGGCCTGTTCCCAGAGATAGGCGCCGTCGAGGCGCACCTTCAGGCGCGGCGGCCGATACTCGCGCAGGAAGGTCCTGATCCGCCGGTAGTACGCCTTGGGGGTGTAGAGGCGCTGCAGCGCGTCCTTGTACGCCATGCGCAGGACGTCGAGCCCGAGCGCGGGAACGATGTTCGTCGTCCCATCCACGTTGTCGCCGGATCCCTGTTCGAGCAGGCGTCCGGTCCGCTTCATCCGGTCGTAGAGCCGGGTGCCGGGAAGGGCCTGCAGCAGGCCCACCATCGCGGTCACGATCCCGCTCTGCTGGACGTAGTTGAGCAGCCGTTCGATGGTGCCCGGCGAGTCACTGTCGAACCCGATGATGAACCCCCCTTGCACCTCCAGTCCGGCCCGCTGCATGCGCTTCGCGTCTGCGACCAAGTCCCGGTGCAGGTTCTGCTTCTTGTTGCACTCGGCCAAGCTGGCTTCGTCCGGCGTCTCGATCCCGACGAACACCTGATCGAAGCCGGCATCGGCCATCATCCGCATGAGCTGCTCGTCGTCGGCGAGGTTGATCGAAACCTGGGTATGGAAGGGCCCGCCCCTCCGGCCCTTCCTCCACCCGAGGAGCGCGGGCAGCAGCTCCGTCTTGAGGCTCTTCTTATTGGCGATGAGGTTGTCGTCCACGAAGAAGACCGCCCCGCGCCACCCGAGGTCGTAGAGGCCGTCCAGCTCGGCGATGATCTGCGGCGCGCGCTTGACCCGGGGCCGGTGACCGAACAGGGCCGTCACGTCGCAGAACTCGCAATCGTACGGGCAGCCGCGCGAGAACTGGATCGGCATCGAGGCATAGGAGTCCAGATCCACCAGGTCCCATCGCGGCACGGGGGAGGCCCACAACTCGGGGCGCTCCGGTTGCGAGTAGACGCGCTGCGGACACCCGCGAGCCAGGTCCTTCAGGAACTGCGGCAGGGTCGTCTCGGCCTCGTCGAGGACCAGATGATCCACCGCGGCGAAACGCTCCCGCTGCGAGGTGAAGAGCGGTCCTCCCGCGACCGTGCGGACTCCTGCGGCGCGGCACCGTGCGATGGTCTGTTCCACCGACTCCCGCTGGACGGCCATGGCGCTGATGAACGCGCAGTCCGCCCACGCCAGGTCGGCGTCGCTGAGCGCGCGCACGTTGAGGTCCACGAACCGCAGCTGCCACTCGGCCGGCAGCATCGCGGCGACCGTGAGGAGGCCCAGGGGAGGCTGGGACGCAGGCTTCCGGATGAACTTCAGGGCGTGCTTGAAGCTCCAGAACGTGTCCGGGAACTCGGGATAGACGAGGAGGACGTTCACCGCGGCTCTCTGCCGCAGAATTTAGGCGCGCCGGCCGACTTGCGCGAACGCGGGACGGAGGGACCCCTCACTGCCCTCCGGTGTGGACCACACCGATGTCGAGCGGCGGCGGCTCGTCCTTCACCAGGTACTCGAACCGGTCCTTGAACTCCTCGAGCGTGAGGTGCGCGGTGGCCGCGAACCGGGCCAGCTCGTGCGGATCGTCGAAGTCGTCGCGGCGCAGCCGGATCATGTAGCGCCGCGCGATCGCGTACCGCGTCGAGTGGATGTCCACCAGCCGGATGCGGGTGCGCCCCGAAACGGGATCGAGCATCCGGCTGAACGGCACCGGGACGAACTGCCCGCCCTGCATCGAGATCATCACCGCGCTCCCGCCGGAGATCAGGTACTTCGCCGCGCAGTAGCCGAGGTCGCGCGTGTACTCCATGTCGTAGGGGATCGGGTCCGCGCACCGCAGCTCGTAGCCGATGTTCTTGGCGACCACGGTCGCCTTGAGCCCGAACTCCTTGAGCGACGTCTGCACCGCGTGCTTGAGGATCTCGCCGATCGAGACCTCGGCGATGCGCAGGTTGCCGTGCGCGTCGCGCTCGATCCCCTCGATCCCATCGAGCTCGCCCGGGTCCAGCCCCTCGACCACCCCCTCGGCGATGACGGCGACGCCGTGCCGCTGCCCCTGCGCGAGGCGCTTGATGATCGCGGCGACCAGCGTGTCCACGATCGTCTTGAACTTCACGTTCCGGAAGCCGAACTCCTCCGGGATCAGCGTCATCGTCGCGCCGGCGGCCTTCCCGATGCCAAGGGCGAGGTGGCCGGTCTTGCGGCCCATCGTGATGATGAAGTACCAGCGCGAGGTCGCGTGGGCGTCCACCATCAGGTTCTTGACGATCTCGGTGCCGTAGTGCCGCGCCGTCGGGAAGCCGAAGGTGTCGATGTCGGGCGGCAGATCGAGGTCGTTGTCGATCGTCTTCGGCACGTGCACCACCTGGATCCGGCCGGCCGACTTCTCCTCCAGGCGCATCGCCGAGAACGCCGTGTCGTCGCCGCCGATCGTGATCAGCTGCGACACGTCCATCCGGAGCAGCGAGGTGACCGTGTTCTCCAGGAGCTGCGGGTCGGTCGTCGGGTTCGCACGTGAGATGCCGATGATCGAGCCGCCGCGGAAGTGGATCCGGCTCACGTGGTCGATGGTGAGCGGGACGACGTGCTCGATGTTGCCCTGCATGATCCACTCGAAGCCGTCCTCGATGCCGATGACGTCCACCCCCTCGAGCACGCAGCGGATGGTGGCGGCGCCGATGACGCTGTTGATGCCGGGAGCCGGGCCCCCGGCGACGAGGATCGCGAGTTTGTGGCGTTGGCTCATGACTGAACACTGGTTGCCAGACGGCAAGACGGCAAGACCAGAACAGTTGCGAGACGCCGAGTTGCGAGGGACGACAGTTGCCGGAACAGACTCGCGCCGACAGCTTTGGCGCGTGCTTCCCCTCACGATCCTGGCCGCGCTCCTGGTCGCGACCGGCCACGCGGCGCCCCCGCGTGCGTCCGGCTACATGGGCCGCGGCGTGTCGCACGCCCTGGCCGAGCACCGCGCCCGCACTCTCGGGTTGGTCCGCTACGCCCTGAGCCTCGACGTCACGGCCCCCGACAGCGCGGTGGGGCGCGCGGCCATCCGGTTCAATCTCCGGACCCGCGACGACGTGGTCCTCGACTTCCGGGGCCGCCGGCTGACCAGCGCCACGGCCAACGGACGTCCGCTGCCCAGGGGCGCGGCCAACGGCGCCCACATCCGCGTGCCGCTCCAGCTGTTGTCGCGAGGAGAGAACCGTCTCGAGTTCGGCTTCGTCGCCGACATCGCGCCGAGCGGCGCGAGCATCATCCGCTTCCACGACGAGACGGACGGCAGCGACTACCTCTACACGCTGCTGGTGCCGGCCGACGCGAACCAACTCTTCCCCTGCTTCGACCAGCCCGACCTCAAGGCGCGCGTCACCTTCGCCCTCACGGCGCCCGCCGCCTGGCGCGTGCTGGCCAACGGCCCCGAGATCGGCACCGACACGGCGGCCGGCGGCGTGACCCATCGCTTCGCCGAGACCGAGCCGCTTTCCACCTACCAGATCGCGTTCGCCGCCGGCCCCTGGCACGTCGCCACCGCCGCCGCGGGCGCTCGCACGATCAGCGCCTGGGTGCGGGCCTCGCGCGCCCGCGAGGCGGACCTCGACTCGCTGCTCGGCCAGAACCTCCAGGCGCTGGCGTGGATGGAGCGGTACTTCGCGCGGGTCTACCCGTTCGACAAGTTCGCCTTCCTCCTCGCGCCGGCGTTCCCCTTCGGCGGGATGGAGCATCCGGGCGCGGTGTTCTACAACGAGGACCGCTTCATCTTCCGCGAGCGGCCGACGCTGCCGCAGCGTCTGGGCCGCACATCCACGATCCTGCACGAGGTCGCGCACATGTGGTTCGGCGACCTCGTGACGATGAAGTGGTTCGACGACCTCTGGCTCAAGGAGGGATTCGCGACCTACATGGCCGCAAAGGCCCTGGCGGACCTCGACTCGACCAGCGGCGCGTGGAAGACCTTCTATCTCGCGAACAAGCCCGCCGCCTACGGCGTGGACCAGACCGACGGCACGACGCCCCTCTGGCAGGCGCTGGACAACCTCGACCAGGCCAAGAGCGCCTACGGCGCGATCGTCTACAACAAGGCGCCCGCCGTGCTGAAGCAGCTCAACTACCTCGTGGGCGAGCCGGCGTTCCGCTCGGGCGTGCAGACCTTCCTGGCTCGCCACGCGTACGCGAACGCGACCTGGAAGGACCTGCTGACGGAGATCGGACGCGCCTTGGGCCGCCCGCTCGACGGCTTCGGCCGCCAATTCATCCTGCGGCCGGGGATGCCCGAGGTCGAGCAGCGCGTCACGGTGCGGGGCGGGCGGATCGCGCGGCTGGCGCTGGCGCAGCAGCCGGTCCGGCCGCTCTCGGGCCCGGGACCGTGGCCGATGAGGACGCAGGTCCTGCTCTGGTACGCGGACGCACCGCCCGTGGTCCTGCCCGTGGAACTGTCGGGGGCGGTGACGGAGGTGGGCGAGGCGGTGGGGAAGCCGGCGCCCGCGTTCGTCTACGCCAACGCCGGCGACTACGGCTACATGCTGACCCGGCTCGACAGCACGAGCCTGGCCGCGCTCGAGGGGGGCGCGCTCGGCCGGGTGAACGACGCCTTCCTCCGCGCGATGCTGTGGGGCGCGCTGTGGGACGAGGTGCACGCCGCGCGGATGGACCCCACGGCCTACGTCGCGCTCGCGCTCCGGGAGCTGCCGCGGGAGAAGGACGAGCAGACCGTGCCGCGGGTGCTCGGCCACGTGCGGCGCGCGCTCGCCGCCTACCTCGGCGACGCGGTGCGCGCTCAGCTGCAGAGCGACGTCGAGCATTTCCTGTGGGCCGGCGCGAACGACGCGGCGGCGCCGTTCTCCCTGCGGAAGGCGTACCTCGACGCGTACGTGGGGACCGCAGCGACGCCCGCGGGCCAGAGCGCGCTCGCCGCGCTCGTCTCGTCCGACTCGGCGGCCGGCACGCCGACCGGGAACCCGACGCGTTGGGACGCGGTGACCCGCCTGCTCGTGCTGGGCTCGCCCGAGGCCGAGCGGCTGCTGGCGGCGCAGGCGGCGCGAGACTCGTCGCCCGACGGGCGCCGGCGAGCCTTCATCGCGGGCGCGGCGCGCGGGGACTCGGCGACCAAGCGCACGTATTTCGATCGCTACTTTGCTGACCGGTCGCTGAACGAGGACTGGGCATCCTCGAGCCTCGGCGCCTTCAACGCGATCGAGCACCAGGCGCTGACGCTGCCGTACCTCAAGCCGGCGCTCGACTCTCTCCGTTACATCCAGGCGAACCGCCGCATCTTCTTCCTGGGCTCGTGGCTGGGCTCATTCCTCGGCGGGCAGACCTCGGACGCGGCGCTGGCGGTCGTGCGGCGGTTCCTGTCCGGACGCGCTCTCGCGCCCGACCTGCGCCGCAAGGTCGAGGAATACTCGGACGAGCTGCAGCGCACCGTCGAGATCCGGCGGCGGTTCGCCTCGGCGAGGGGGACCACGTGATGCGAGCGCTCGCCGTCACGCTCGCCCTGGGCGTCAGCATCACGGGGTGGCCTACCGCGTCGTCCCGAGCCGCGCGAACATCCCCGGTCCTCACCGTCGTCGCCGACTATCCGCTGCCGGGTCCGGCCGTGCGGTTCGACTACCAGAGCCTCGACATCGGCTCGGACCGCCTCTACCTGGCCCACATGGGCGCGGGCGAGATCGTGGTGTTCAACGTCAGGACGCGGCGCGTGGAGGCGACCATCACGGGAATGCCCGGCGTCACGGGCGTGTGGGCGGTGCCCGAAGAGCACCGTGTGTACGCATCGCTCACCCGGCTGCACCAGGTCGCGGTGATCGACGACAGCTCGCTCCAGGTGGTGGCGCGCGTCGGCAACGTCGGCTTCCCGGACGGCATCGCGTACGCGCCCGACCAGCGGAAGATCTACGTCTCCGACGAATCGGGCGGCGGAGAGCTGGTCATCGATGCGAAGACCAACCGCACGTGGACGGTGCCGCTGGACGGAGAGGCCGGGAACTCGGTCTTCGACGCAGGCTCGCGCTGCATTCTCGTGACGGTGCAAACGCGCAACGAGGTGTACGTCATCGACCCGCGCAACGACCGCATCCTCGGCCGGTTCCCGCTCCAGGGAGCCGCGCGCCCGCACGGGATCGCGATCGACGCGGCCCGGCGGCGCGCGTTCGTCGCGAACGAGCGGGACGGCCGCGTCCTGATGGTGGACCTCAGGCGGATGCGGGTCCTGGACAACGAGCAGGCGGGGAACGCCCCCGACGTGCTCGCGTACGACCCCGACTGGCGGCGGCTCTACGTCGCGTCGGAGTCCGGCGTCGTGTCGGTCTTCACCGCCGCCCCCTCGGCGCTGGTGCACGAGGGCGATGTGACGATGCCCCACGCCCACAGCGTCGCGGTGGACCCGCGCACCCACCTGGTCTACTTCCCGCTCCAGGACGTCGGCGGCCGGCCCGTCTTGCGCGTGATGTCGGGGAAGCCGCCGGCGGACGACTAACGGCCTGCGGTGCGATCCCCCGCGGGAAGCACGAGCAGCGTGCCGTACATGAACGGCAGGTGCGAACTGATCGCGCAGTAGTAGCGATACAGCCCGGCGTTCCGGCCGACGTACGTCGCCGTGACGCGCGATTGGGGCGGGAGACTCACGGAGAGATCCGGCGGCAGGACGAACGAATGGACGTCGTCCTCCGGATTGACGAGCGTGAAGTGGATCGTGTCACCTTCGTAGATGGTGATAGCGCTCGGCTCGAACGCGTAGACTTCCTTCCCCTGCAGCACGCCGCCCGGCGCGAAGTCCTTCGCGAGGAACGGGTAGATCCGCTGCATCTCCTTCGTGAGGAGCGGCACCGCGGTGACAGTGAATTCCCGGACGGTCGGCTTGCCCGCGGCCGGCGCCGGACCGGCGCAGCCGGCGGCCAGGGCCGCCAGGACGATCGCCGCGGACAGGGCGCGGGCCACCGCGCGGGTGCTCACGGCCCACCTCCCGACGCCGGCGGCGCGAGGGCGTCCACTCGCGCCAAGTCCTCCGCCGTCAGCTTCCAGCGCGGAGCGGCAGCGTTGGCCCGCACCTGCTCGGGCGACGTCGCGCCCGCGATCACCGACGCCACGACGCGGTGCCGCAGCAGCCACGAGAACGCCAGCTCCAGCAGCGTGTGCCCGCGCGAGGCGGCGAAGGCGGCGAGCGACTCCGCCCGCGCGGCGTTCGGGTCGGTGAGAAACCGCTCGTTCCAGCCGGGGTTCATCGCCAGCCGCGTGCCCGCGGGCGCGGGCCGGCCGCGCCGGTACTTCCCCGTGAGGATGCCAGAGGCGAGCGGGTAGTACGGCACGAACGCGAGGCCTTCACGCTCGCACTCCGCCAGCACCTCGCGCTCCGGCTCGCGGACCAGCAGGCTGTACTCGTTCTGCACGGCGGCGAAGCGTCGACCTGTCGCGGCCGCGGACCGGGCTTCTTGCAGCTGGCTGGCTGTGAAGTGCGAGCACCCGATTTCCCGCACCTTCCCGGCGCGGACCAGCTCGTCCAGCGCGCCGAGGGTGTCGGCGATCGGCGTCTCGGGGTCGGGGCGATGCAGATAGTAGAGATCGATGCGATCGGTCTTGAGCCGCCTGAGGCTGTCCTCGCAGGCGCGCTTCACGTAGGCCGGCTTGGCGCCCTTGCGCCGCTCGTCGAGCGCGATCCCGAACTTCGTGGCGAGGACCACGCGGCCCCGGCGCTCGGCGAGGATGCGTCCGAGGAACTCCTCGCTCTTCGTGCCGCCGTAGACGTCGGCGGTGTCGAGCAAGGTGATCCCGGTGTCCAGCGCCGCGTCCACCACGGCCGTCGTCCCCGCGAGGTCGAGCCGGCCGCCGAAGTTGTTGCAGCCGAGCCCGACGACCGACATCTCCAGCGAGCCTATGTGCCGCGCGTCCAATGGCCCTACCGCGGCAACTGGCGCCGCGGGCCGTCCAAGGCCGGGCGCGGCAGGAGACTCTGGGCCAGGGCCGCCAGCCGGTCCGCGAGGCCATCCAGCTCGCGCTGGCGACGCCGCACCGCGTAGTAGTACGACGTCCGCGCCACCGCGTACGTTGTGGCCAGCCAGAACGGCACCGCGGCGATCACGCCAGTCCCGGCGCCGAGGCCGGTGAAGATCGCGAAGACCGGGCCAATCCCGCCGCCTCCCATTCCGCCCCCGATGCCCCCGAAGATCCCGCCGATGAGGTTCCCGAGCCCCTCCCGCATCGAGATCCGCGTCTGCCCGCCTCGCACAACGACCGTGACTTCGGTGTTGCGCGTGGTGCCCGACGCCCCCGCCGAAGTCCAGGAGAAGGTCCGGCCGATCTGGCTCACCTGCCCCGGGCGGTTCAGCCAGCGGCGGATCTCCTCGACCATCACCGGGAACTCGGACTCCGGCACCTCGCCCTCCACGAACCGCTCGATGAGCAGGCGCGTCGGGCCGCCGATCAACCGGTTCGTGCGGTTGGCCGCGGGAGGGACGTCGAGCGGGGCGGCCCCCGGAGCCGGGGCCGCCACCTGCACGGCCTGCCGCACCGCCTCGGGACCGATGCCCACTTCGGCCGCCAGCGCCTCCACGCCGCCCACCGTCATCGCACCGCTCTGCGTCGGATTGGTCGCCTCGATCTCGGCCGCGCGGCCGATGATCTGTTGCACCTCGTCCTCGCTGTAGCGGCGCCGCGGCTCCGCCGCCCCCATCAGCTCACCGATCAGCGCGTCGGGTGTCGCCGTGCGCTGGTCGTGACGGATCGCCATCCCCCGCACCAGCGCCCCCTCGACCCGGCTCCCCACCTGCGCGAGCCGCGCGCGATGCGACGGCGGCGACTCGAGGAAGCGCCCCTGCCGCACGGCGTCCTCCGTCGGCCACCGGCCCGGGATCTCGCCCACCAGCATCTCGTAGATCACGACCGCGAGGCTGTACGTATCCGTCCGCTCGTCGAGGTCGGTGAGCCCCGCCGCCTGCTCGGGGCTCATGTACCCCGGCGTGCCGAGCGGGAAGCCCGTGCGCGTTAGATTCACGCCGCCCGCCGTGACGATCGCCTTCGCGATGCCGAAGTCCGCGACGATGGGATGGCCCTGCGAGAAGAGGATATTCTCGGGCTTGATGTCGCGGTGGAAGATGCCCATCCGGTGCGCGTAGCTGAGGGCGTCCGCGACGGGCGACGCGACCGCGAGCGCCGCCTCCGGCTCCAGCCGGCGCTCGGCGTCGAGCCGCCCCCGCAGCGAGGGGCCATCGATAAAGGGCATCACGTAATAGAGGAAGCCGCCCGCCTCGCCGGAGTCGTGCAGGGCCAGGATGTGCGGATGCGTGAGCCGGGCCGCGATTTCGATCTCCCGCAGGAATCGCTCGGCGCCAATCGAGGCGGCCAGGTCGGGCCGCAGCACCTTGAGCGCGACCTGCCGATGGTGCTTGCGGTCGTCCCCCAGGTAGACCGTCGCCATCCCGCCGCGCCCGAGAACGCGCGTCAACGCGTAGCGCTTGTCGAGCGCCGCCTGGAGATCCAGGGGGATGTCGGGCATCGAGACAGAATAGCGGGACCGGGCCGCGACTGCCACGTTTCGGCCCGACCCGCCGAGCTAAACGCGCCGGAGCCCCGGCGCGTCTCATTCCCAGCGCGGCACGACGCCGGAGTCGGCTTGAGCGAAACCGGAGGCCTGGAGGATGCGGTAGCCGATCTGGTGCCACGGGCCCAGCGCGGGGACACCGCCGCGCTCGAGGCGCTGCTCCGGGCCTGCCGGGACACGATCTACCGGTGGGCGCTGGTCCAGACCGCAGACGCCGAGGACGCCGACGACGTGACACAGGAGGTCCTGATTCGCATTCACGGCTCGCTGCGCCGGTACGAGGGGCGGTCGCGCTTCACGACCTGGCTCTACCGGGTGACGCGGAACGAGGCGGCGAGCCTCGGCCGCCGGCTCACCAGCCGCCTGCGGCTCGCCGACGCGGCGACGCGCGAGGCGGCGGACGCCGCGGACATCGGCGACCCGCTTGAGCGCATCCACGCCGGTAAGGTCGCGGCGCTCGCCGAAGCGCTGCTCCGCCGGCTGCCACGCCGCCAGCGCGAGGTGTTCCACCTGGCCGACATTGAAGGGTGTTCGGCAGACGAGATAGCGGAGCGCCTCGGGATGAGCCCCGTCACCGCGCGCGTCCACCTGCTGCACGCGCGCCGCGCCCTGCGCTCGCAGCTGCTGGCGCGATTGCCCGAGCTGGGCGAGGAGGCCTAGTGGATTGCACCGCGGCCCGGCGCGCGATGCTGGAGGCGGACGGTTCCGAGCTGGCCGGCGGCTCCGGCTCCGAGCTGGGCCGTCACCTAGAGAGCTGCGCCGCCTGCCGCGCCGTCGCGGCCGAGATCCTCGCGGCCGAGCGCGGGCTGGGGGAATGGCTCGCCGCCGCGCGGCCGAGGGGCGAGGCCGCGGATGCGGTGGCGCGGGCGGCTGCCGCCTCGCGGCGCAGGGCCCGGGCCCGGCGGGCGGGCGCCGCGGGCTCCCTGCTGGCCGCCGCTGCGGTGGCGGTCCTCCTGCTCCTGCCGCACGTACACTCGGCCGCCGCTCCGTCCCTCGCCGCGGCCCTCCCGGAGGCCGGCCATTTCTCGGTAACCGCATCGCCAACCAGGGACGTCGTCGTGATGCACACGTCGAATCCAAAGATCATCGTCGTCTGGTATCTGCCATCCCGGAGGACATTGTGAAGGCGTACAGCACGCTGCCCCTCGTCGCACTCTGTCTCGTCGCCGCCTGCAGCGGCTCGTCGCCGCGGCTCGAAACCCGGACCTTCGCCCTGCATTACCTCGCGATCGGCGAGGTGCAGAATCTGCTCATGCCGTATGTGGACGAGACCCGGCCGGGGGCCAAAGGCGAGATGACCGTGGGCACCGGCACCGTGTCCGTCCGGGAAACGGCGGACAACCTCGACCGGATCGCCCGCGTGCTGGCCCAGTACGACAAGCCCCAGCCCAGCGTGCGGCTGCACTTCCAGGTCATCCGCGCGGACGGGGCGGCGCGCGCCGACTCCAGCATCCGTGAGGTCGAGACGCAGCTCCGATCGCTGTTCCGGTTCCGCGGCTACGCCCTCGTAGCTGACGGCTTCGTCACGGGGTCCGAAGGCACGACGACCCGGCAGTCGCTCGGCGGAAGCGGCGGCCCTTACGGCCTCACGGCCCGCATCAACGGCCTCTCCGGCACAGGGGACAGCGCGATCGTGCACATCGTCGTGGAGCTCAGGTTCCCCGGACCCGGCGGTTCCTTCGAGACGAGTGTGGGGATTCCCGCGGGCAGGACCGCCGTGCTGGGGAACGTCACGGGAAGCACGAGCAGCTCGGCGTTGATCCTCACGGTGCGGCCCGACCTCGTCGCCAACTGACGCCGGCGCGGCCACCGGGAACGCAAACGGGCGGCCAATCGGCCGCCCGTTCGCTTCACGACGGAGACGAAATCGGGACTAGTAGCTGCCCAGCTCCGTGGTCGCGTTGCTCCCCATCGCCACCAGCGTCTGCGTATAGGTGTTGCTGCCGTAGCCGACGATGTACTTCACCACGCCGCCCGGCACGCCTGTGGCCATCCACCACTCGTACGTCCCGCCGCCCATCATGTTGTAGCGGATGTGCTTGGCGCTGAAGGTCCCCGCCGGCGTCGTGACGCTCTCGGTCCCGACCGTGGCGCCGTCGAGGCTCTCCTGCGTCAGGGTCGTCGGCTCCCGCCAGCTGAAGCCCTGACCCTGCTGCACGGGGATCTCACCCGCCTGCTGGCCCGGCGCCTTGCCGCGCATCCGGAGCACCTGCGAGCGGTCGGCGCTGAACATCGCCTCGAAGGACACCGTGTCGGCCTGCCCGCCGACGCTGTACCACTTCACCCGGTACCATTCCTTGCCGTCCGGCAGCTTGGTCAGGAAGGCCCGCTCCATCCGCCGCGTGTGGTCGTGCTCGGCGAACTCGAACGTCACCGACTGGCCCGGCTGGAGATCCGCCCCCGGCACCCAGTAGCCGCCCGAGTTGAAGCCGATCGCGAACATGATGTTCGCGTAGTTCATCATCATCTGCGGACCATACGCCCCGGCCATGCCCGGCGCGCCAGGCTGCGGCGCCGGTGCGTTGCTCGCGACCGCGCCCGCCGCCGCGTTGCCGGCTGCCTCGCCGACCCCGCGGTTCGCCCCGCCGATCGCGCCGCCGAGCGCACTGCCGACCGTCGAACAGCCGGCCAGCGCCAGCGCCAGTGCGCCGTACGCGACGGCTCTTCCGCTGCTGACTCGCATCTCGCCCGTCTCCTGAGGAAGGTGGTGAAGACCGAAAATGTAGCCCGCGCTCCGCCCGCCCGCTACGGCGCCTCCCCGCGCGTATCGGCCCGTTTCACACCGCGACGGCTCCCGGTGTTATAGTCGGACAGCCACAACCCGAGAGGCTGACCGACAATGGCGGCACTCCGCGGCAAGGCGTTGATCGCGTACCTCGTGGTCTGCGTCGTATGGGGCTCCACGTACCTGGCGATCCGGGTCGGCGTCCGCGAGCTGCCGCCGCTCCTATTCGCTGGGACCAGGTTTCTGGTGGCGGGGCTGCTCCTGCTCGGCGGGGCCGTGGCCTTCGGCGCGCGACTGCCGCACCGCGCGCGCGACTGGGGTATCCTCGCCGTCGTGGGGTTATTCCTCCTCGCCGGCGGCAACTCCTCCCTCGTGTGGGCGGAGCAGTTCACGCCGTCGGGGATCGCCAGCATCTTCGTCGTGACCATCGCGCTCTGGATGGCGTTCTTCGACTCCGTCGTTCCGGGCGGCCCGGGCAGGCTCTCCCTGCGCGTGATCGCCGGGCTCCTCCTGGGGCTGGTGGGCACGATGCTGCTCGTCGGGACCAGCCCGCGGGACTTCCTCAAGGCCGACCTCCGCGGTCCGATCGCCCTGACACTGGCCAGCGCCTCATGGGCGATCGGCTCGGTCTACTACAAGCGCCGGCACCCCGACGTGAGCCCGTACGTCGCCGCGGCCATCCAGATGGTGGCGGCGGGCCTCGCGGTGACGCTGCTCGGCCTGGCGGCGGGCGAGGCGTCCGCCGTGCGCCTCACTGCCGCGGGGCTCGAGGCCCTCGCCTACCTCGTCGTCTTCGGCTCGATCGTCGGCTACACGGCGTATGCCTACGCCCTGCGTCACGCCTCCGCGACGGCGGTCGGCACCTACGCGTACGTCAACCCGCCGATCGCGGTGCTGCTCGGCAGGATCTTCCTGGGCGAGCCGATCGGTGCGCGCACCGTGGTCGCGATGGCGCTGATTCTGGGCGCAGTGCTCTGGATCCAGCTCGCTCATCGGGTTCCGACCCCGGAGGCGGAGCCGGCCGCCGCGGACTGAATGCCGCTCTCCCTCGTGGCCGAACGAATTCCCTGGCCGGCACGTATCAGACCGCGTTAGACTTCGCACGCCAGCTTCCGGCCACCACACACCACGGAGCCTCGATGCATCCGCTGTACCGTGTCGTCCTGTTGGCACTGCTCGTGCCCGCCGGCCTCTCCGCGCAGACCGCGCCGCTGCCCTTGAAGCACGCGCCGGCGCCGACGTCGCCCGAAATCACCGCCGCCGACCTGATGACCCGGCTCTACATCTACGCGGACGATTCGATGATGGGCCGCCGCGGGGGGACGATCTACAACCTGAAGGCGACGGACTACATCGCCGGCGAGGCGCGCGCGATGGGTCTGGTCCCCGCAGGCGACAGCGGCACGTACTTGCAGACCGTGCCGCTGATGCGCGAAACGATCGACACCAACTCGACGCTCGTCGTGGCGGGCGTGACGCTCAAGGTCTTCGACGACTTCCTCCCGCGGCGCCTCCGGGCCGGCCCCGCCCGCTCGCTCGACGGCGCGCCGGTCGTCTTCGCAGGCGCGCTGGACGGCACCGACACCTTCGCGGCCGAGGTCGTGCGCGGGGCGCTGGTGGTCGTGGCGCCGCCGCGCGCGGCGGGCCCCAACACGCGCGGTCAGCTCGGCGCACTCCTCACCCGCTTCAAGGACGCGGCGGCCATCGCGCTTCCCGGCCTCGAGCGCTTCCCGCCGCAGTTCCGCGGCGCGCTCCGCCAGCCGTCGCTGACGATGGGCGGGCCGGCGGGACCCGACAGCAGCCCGCTCTTCCTCCAGGTCACGACCGCGGCCGCAGAGCGGCTCCTCGGCGCGCCGCTCGACAGCGCGAAGCTCGGCGCCACCGGCCGGACGGTGCAATCGCACCTCGCGTTCACCAGCGAGGCGGCCCCGGCGCGCAACGTCGTGGCGATCGTGCCCGGCCGCGATCCGAAGCTCCGCGGCGAGTACGTCGCCATCGGCGCGCACAACGACCACATCGGGTTCAACACCAACCCGGTGGACCACGACTCGCTGCGGATCTGGAACCACATCGTGCGGCCGGAGGGCGCCGACGACGGCGGGAAGCAGGCGACGCCGGCGCAGCAGGCACTGGCGGACAGCCTGCTCGCCGTCTGGCGCGCCGCGCACCCCGGAAGTTCGCGCAAGGACTCGATCGACAACGGGGCCGACGACGACGGCTCGGGCACCGTCTCGGTGCTCGAGATCGCGCAGAAGATCGTCTCGCTCAGCACCAAGCCGAAGCGTTCGATCCTCTTCGTCTGGCACACCGGCGAGGAGCTGGGCCTGCTCGGCTCGCGGTGGTTCAGCGACCATCCGACGGTGCCGCGTGACTCCATCGTGGCCCAGCTCAACATCGACATGATCGGCCGCGGCGATGCGGACGACGAGGTCGGCCGCACCAAGAACGGCGCCCCGATTCACGGCGGCCCCGACTACCTCCAGCTCGTGGGCTCGCGCCGCCTCTCGAAGGAGCTGGGCGACCTCGTCGAGACCGTGAACCTCGAGGACCATCACGGCATTGCGTTCGACTACTCCATCGACGCCAACGGCCATCCGGCGAACATCTACTGCCGCAGCGACCACTACTCGTACGCGCGCTTCGGCATCCCGGTGGTCTTCTTCACGACGGGGATCCACTCGGACTACCACCAGGTCACCGACGAGCCCCAGTACATCGACTACGCGCACATGGCGCGGGTCGCGAGCCTGATCGAGGACATCGCCGTGCACGTGGCCGATCTCGACCACCGCGTTGTGGTGGATCAGCCGAAGCCGGACCCGAACGCGGCGTGCCGGCAGTAGGCGCGGCGGAGGCGTAGCCGAATGCGGGGATCGCGGCGTTTCGCGTTCGTGGCCCTGGCCATGGCAGCCGGGGTCGGCGCCGCCTTTCCCCAATCCCCAACCCCCAAGCCCCAACCCCCTCCTGCCGCCTGGTTCCCCCTGATCGGCGAATACGGCGCCGCCCCCGACCGGGCCATCGTCCTCGAGTCCGGAGGCCGGCTGGAGGTGCTGATCGACCGCCGAGCCTGGACGCTCACCGATTCGGCCGGTGCTTTCCGCGTGGACTCGGGCCCCTACGCCGGCGCCCAGGCGCGCTTCATCCGCGGGAGCACCGGAACGGTGGAACGGCTTCAGCTGGGCGGCTTCGCGTATCCGCGCCGCGCGGTGGGGACCGAGTCCGGCGTGACGTTCCACATCAGGCCGCTGCACCCGGTGGACTCGCTGCGGCGCGCCGGCCTGGCCATGCGGCCGCCGCAGCAGCCGGCCGGGCTCCGGAAGCCGGACCTCGTGGACCTCGCGACCCTCGATCCGCGGATCAAGCTCGACATCCGCTACGCGACGACCAACGACTTCCTGGGCAGCGCGATGTACACGTCGGCGCGCGCCTTCCTCCAGCGCCCCGCGGCGGAGGCGCTGGTCAGGGCGCTGCGCTGGCTCGCGCCGCAGGGCTACGGCCTCCTGATCCACGACGCCTACCGCCCGTGGTACGTGACCAGGATGTTTTGGGACGCGACGCCCGACTCGCTCCACATGTTCGTCGCCAACCCGGACTCGGGCTCGAAGCACAACCGCGGCTGCGCGGTGGACCTCTCGCTCTACGATCTCGGGACGGGCGAGCCGGTCCGGATGGTGGGCGGCTACGACGAGTTCTCCCCGCGCTCGTACGCCGACTATCCCGGAGGCACCAGCCTCCAGCGCTGGTACCGCGCGCTGCTCCGGCGCGCGATGGAGCGCGAGGGGTTCAAGGTCATCCCCGAGGAGTGGTGGCACTTCGACTACAGGGACTGGCAGCGCTACCCGGTCCTGAACCTCACCTTCGAGCAGCTCGGCGAGCGGCGGATCCACAGCGCCGCCCAATGACCGCCCTGTAGAAACCCCAAACCCGAAACGCCCGTAGGGCCCGCCCAATGGACGTCTTCTTCCGAGACATCCGGTTCGGCCTCCGGTCCCTGAGGCAGAGCCCGGGGCTGACGCTGGTCGCCGTGGTGGTGCTGACGTTCGGGATCGGGCTCACGACCGCCGGGTTCAGCATCGTCTATGGAGCCATCCTGAAGGGTCTGCCGTTCCCGGGCGGCGAGCGCATCGTGGAGATCTACCGCAACAACCCGGTGCAGAACACGCGGCGGATGGGCGTGCCCTTCCCAGACTACCTGGATTACCGGAGCCAGCAGCACAGCTTCGACGCCGTCGCCGCGTATTACTCCGGCACAGTCAACGTGAGCGGCACCGGCGTCGCCGAGCGGTACGACGGGGCGTGGGTGACGGCGTCCACCTTCGACGTCGCCTTCGCACGCCCGCTGCTCGGGCGCGTCCTCCGGCCGGGCGAGGACGCCCCGGGCGGCGGAACCGTGACGGTCATCGGCTACGGGATGTGGCAGCGGCGGTTCGGCGGCGACCCGGGAATCATCGGGCGGGTGCTGCGCGTCAACGGCACGCCGTTCACGATCGTGGGCGTAATGCCGCGGGGCTACCAGTTCCCCGACACCCAGGAGCTCTGGCTGCCCCTCCAGTTCGATCCCGGGATGAAGCGGGACGCGGGCCCGTGGCTCACGGTGGTGGGCAAGCTCACGCCGGGCGCGACGGTGGACCAGGCCAACGCCGACCTGAGCGTCATCGCGCGGCGGCTGCAGCAGCAGTATCCGGCCACGAACAAGGACATCGGCGCGGTCGCCGAGCGCTTCGTGGATGCGGAGCTGGGCCCCGAGCCGCGCCAGCTGCTGTACACGATGCTGGGCGCGGTGTTCTTCGTCCTCCTGATCGCCTGCGCGAACGTGGCCAACCTGCTCCTCGACCGGGCGATGCACAAGACGAAGGAGGTCGGCATCCGGATCGCGCTCGGCGCCCCGCGCGGCGCCGTGGTCCGGCAGTTCCTGACCGAGGCGTTCGTGCTTTCGGCCGCAGCTGCCGTGCTCGGCACGGCGCTGGCCGCGGTCGGGATCGGCGCGTTCAACCGCACCCTCGTGGACCACCAGCCCTCGTTCTACATCGACATCCGGCTGCATCCGGCGGTGCTGCTCTTCGCGGTCGGCGTGAGCCTCCTGGCCACGGTGCTCTCCGGCGCCATCCCCGCCTTCCAGTCGTCGCGGACCGACATCAACGAGGTGCTGAAGGACGAGACGCGCGGCTCGTCGAGCCTGCACATCGGCAAGATGAGCCGGTCGCTCGTCGTCTTCGAGATCGCGCTGTCGTGCGGCCTGCTGGTCGCGGCGGGGCTGATGATCAAGAGCGTGACGCGGCTCCGGACGATGGACCCGGGCTTCCGTGTGGAGAACCTCTTCACGGCGCGGCTGGGCTTTCCGGCCGGATACAACGACACCCTGACGCAGCGGGGCTTTTTCGAGAACTTGCGCGAGCGCCTGACCCAGCTGCCGGGCGCGCGTGCCGTCGCGCTCACGTCGGGACTGCCGGGTGTCCAATCGAACGGCGGCAGCTTCACGGTGGACGGCGCGACGTACGACGCCGACCGAGACGTGCCCAACGCCAACTGGACCGCCGTCTCTCCCGGATTCTTCGAGACGTTCGCGATCCCGATCCTCCAGGGGCGCGGCAGCGCCGCGACCGACCGCGCCGAATCGGACCCGGTGGTGGTCGTGAACCGCGCCTTCGCCGACCGGTTCTTCCCGAAGGGGAGTCCGATCGGCCGCCGCATCCGGCAGGGGGGCCGCACCAGCACGCAGCCGTGGATGACCATAGTGGGGATCGTCCCAACGACCTTCTCCGGCGATCCCGAGCAGCCGCTGGAGCCGGCGTATTACGCCCCGATGTCGCAGCACTACGCGAGCTTCGTGAGCATCGCGGTCGCGACGGCGGGCGAGCCGATGGCGCTGACGTCGGCTGTGCGCGGCACCGTCACGTCGCTCAATCCCGACATCCCGCTCTACCGGGTGTACTCGATGGAGGAGGCGCTCGCCCGGCCCACGTGGTACATCCGCGTGTTCGGGACGATGTTCATGATCCTGGGGCTGATCGCGCTGTTCATCGCCGCGGTCGGGCTCTATGCGGTGATGGCGTTCTCGGTGAGCCGCCGCACGCGCGAGGTCGGCATCCGCATGGCGCTCGGCGCGGGAGCGGGCGACGTCATCGGTCTGGTCTTCCGGCAGGGGGCCTGGCAGCTGGGCGTGGGCATGCTGCTCGGCCTCGCTTTCGCGGCCTCGGTCGCGCAGCTGATGAGCGTCATTCTGTTCGAGGTGCGGCCGCGGGACCCCGCCATCTTCGGTGGCGTCGTCGCCGTGCTGGCGGCGAGCGGCCTGATCGCCTGCCTGATCCCCGCCCGCCGTGCGACGCGCGTGGACCCGCTCCTGGCGCTGCGGAGCGAGTAGGCCGCCGGCGCCCCGCATCGGGGCGCAGGCGGCAACACTTCAGTGTCCGCCGGCTCCGAGCAGCGGCGCGAGCTGGGCCGCGGTCCACGGCGCGCTCTGCGACGCCGTCGCGGTCCGCTCCTTTGCGACGGAATCGGCGCTCACCGCGCCGGCCTTGTTCCCCCACGAGCTGCGCACGTAGGTCAGCACCGCCGCCACGTCGGCATCGTTCATCGGCTGCCCGGTCCCGAAGGCGGGCATCGTCCCGTTGAACTTCTGGCCTTTCACCGTGACCGGGCCCTGGAGACCGTGCAGCACGACCCGGATCGGGAGCGCCGCACTGGCGGCCGTCGCCCACTCCGAGAGCGCCAGCGGCGGGAAGGTCCCGGGGACCCCCTGCCCCGCGGCCTGGTGGCACACCGCGCAGCGCTGGTAGACCTGCCGCCCGTCGGGAGCCGACGCCACGGTGGCCGCAGGGGCCGGAGTCGCGGACGCCGTCTGCACCGCGCCGCCCGAGGCCTTGTCGCCGCCGCATCCCGTCAGGGAGACGGCAGCCGCGAACGCGATCAGTACGGTTGTGCGCATGGTTCCACCGTCAGGCTTGGGTCTCATTAGCGTAGCGCATCCCGCGGGTGTCCGGCAAGCGCCCGCTCACGGCCCCGATCAGCGGCCCCGGCGCCAGACGACGCGCCACGCCACGCGCGCCGAATGCACGGCGCGCAGCCGCACGACGCGCAGTGCGCCCACCCGCGCGCTCGACTCCACCTCCGCGCCCTCGGCGGCCTCGGCCTCCACGAACCGGTACCCCGCCGGCTCGCTGAGGTAGAGCTCGTAGGGGTCGCCGCCCACCAGATCGCTCACGCCGCTCAGCGTGTCGCCGCTCCAGCGCACGTCCACCAGATCCACCGCGCCACAGCTCACGTGGCGATTCGTGGCGACGACCTGCGGGTGCGTCGTCCGCTCGCGGATGCAGAAGTCCTGCACCTGGAAGCGCGGGTCGACGCGGCCCGGCACGAACGACTTCTGGAACGAGCCGAGCAGTTTCCTGGTCCAGAACTCGAAGACCAGGTACTCCCCGTCGCCCGCCAGGCCGAGATCGGCGAAGCGGATCGGTTCGTCGGCGCCGCCGGTGCGCGCCAGCACGGTCCACTGCTCGAACGGGCGGCTCACGTCGAGCAGGTACAGCGGGACCTCCAGCCGCTGGTCCGCGTCGAACGGCCGCGGCCCGCTCCCGCTCACCGACGCGTCCGCCTCGCCGATGCGGCTCGAGCGCGACGGGTCCACGTCGTAGAGCTGCTCCGGCACCGTGAACGGCACCGGCGCCGCCCGCCGCGCCGCCTCGACACGCACGGTGCGGTAGACGTCCGGCTTGTCCGTGAGCATCAGCACCGAGCCGGTCAGCGACGCCAGGGTGGTTGCACGGTAGCCGTCGGGCGCGGCGATCTGGATGTGGTCGGGATCGTTCCGCCACACGACGTTGTTGAACGAGTTGTACTCGGCGAAAGCGCCGGAGCCGAAGCCGTCCGTCCCAACCCGCACGGCGTCCACGATTCCCGCCAACTCCGGCCGGATGCCCCAGCAGGCCAGCATGAACACCCCCGGGCCGATCGCATCCCGGATCGTCTGCACGAATCCGCGATACACCGCGACGCGGTCCAGCCCGCGGCGCCGGAAGCTGTCCGCCCAGCTGTTGTAGCCCTCGTACCGCAGGTGCCGCAGCGCGTCCACCTTGAAGTACTGCCAGCCTTCACGCGCCAGCGAATCGTACACCGGCCGGACCAAGTCGCTCAGCGTCGCCGGATTCGATCCGTCCATGACGTAGCCCACCCAGTTGCCGTACGCGGGCCGGCCGGACGAGTCGGTGACGAAGTACGCGGGGTGCGCGAGCGCGTACGCGCGGTCGTGGAACGTGGTGTTGGTCCAGATCCCCGGCTTGAGGCCGCGGCCCGCGATGTACGCACTGAGTCCGGAGAGCCCCGAAGGGAACTTCTCGTTGGCGTGGAGCCAGTGGTCCGGCACGCCGATCGGCTGGCGCTCGTAGCCGTCGTCGATCTGGAGGTACTCGTATCCCCAGGGCGCGAGGGTCCCGGCCATCACGTCCGCCGCGCGGCGGATGTCGGCCTCCGTGACCGAGTCGTAGAACGCGAACCACGACGTCCACCCCGCGACGGAGCGGCTCCACACCCGGTAGGTCCAGGGCCGGAAGGCGGCGAGGCCGCGGTGCCGCTGGTAGTACCGGGGACGGAAGCGCAGCGCGACCTCGCCTCCTGACGCTTCGATCTGGAAGACGGTCGAGTCGCCCGACGCGGTCGGCGTCACCGTCACCTGCGCCGGATGGTCCACGGACAGGACCCAGTCGCCCTGGCGGTCGTAGACGGCGCGGTTCAGGAGACTGTGGCTCAGGCCGACGCTGTTGCGTACCACCCGGAGGGCGTCTTCTGTGGGCTCGACCTCGCAGGGAAACGCCTCCGCACTCGCGCTCAGCGTGGCCGTGAGGATGACCGGTCCGCGGCTGCGCGCCGTCCACTTGGCGACCTGCGTGACGATCCCTCCCGCCGTGTCCACGAGCGTCGTCAGCTCGGGCGCCGAGCCCTGGCTCTCCACCGTGCCCGCGAGGATCCGCCGCCCGCCGTACTCGAGGGTCACGCGGCCGTCGCGCACGCTTAGAACGGCCGGAGCGTTCGGCGGCTCGGGAATGGCCTGCGCGCGGGCTGCGACGGCAGGAGCGAGCGCCAGGACGGCGACGAGTCCTACCACCCCCCGAACGCCTCGCCGGCGTCTCACGGCTGTCCTACCGCAGCACCCACGTTCCGGGCGGTGACGTAGAAGTTCTCGTCCACCTCCAGCTCGGCAGCGTTGGGCGAGGTCACCGGGAGCGCCTGCCACGCCTCGGTCGGATGCAGCACCCGGTCGCCCAATCCAGGCACGTTCACCCGGAGCGGCATGTCGAAACCAGCGACGACGTTCGTCCAGCGGTAGCAGAGCATCCCTCCCTCAACCTTCCAGTCGAATTCCGGAACCCGTGTCGTCGTGAGGTACTGCGCGAAGACCCTGCTGAGGTCGACCCCCGCCTCGCGGCTGATGTAGTCCTCCACCTGCCGGCCCGTGACCGTCTGGTGCCAGAACGTGGCGTTGAGGCCACGCAGGATCGCGCGCCACTTCGCATCGTCGTCCACGATCTGGCGGATGGTGTGCAGCATGTTCGCGCCCTTCGGGTACATGTCGTCCGATCCCTTGGCGTCGACCCCGTAGGCGGGGACGACCGGCCGGTCGTTCCGGATGTTGCGCCGCGAGCCGATGAGATAGGCCGCGCCCGCCATCTTGCCCTGCTGGCACTCCGTGAACAGGCCCTCGGCGTAGTAGGCGAACCCCTCGTGGATCCACATGTCCGCCTGGTCCTGCATCGTGATGCTGTTCCCCCACCACTCGTGCGCGCTCTCGTGCACGATGATGTAGTCCCAGTTGAGACCCAGGCCGGTGTGCGACAGGTCGCGCCCCAGGTACCCGTTCACGAAGTGGTTGCCGTAGGCCACGGCGCTCTGGTGCTCCATCCCGAGGTGCGGCGCCTCGACGAGCTTGTAGCCGTCGGCGTACCAGGGATACGGGCCGAACCAGTGCTCGTAGCACTGGAGCATGGGGATCACCTGCCGCCACTGCCGCCGGGCCGCGTCCACGTGATAGGCCAGCGGCCAGAAGTCGAGCGAGAGCTTCCCCGCCTCGCCGTCGAGGGTGTCGCTGAAGTGGGCGTATGTTCCCGCGTTCACCGCGACGTCGTAGCTGTTGATCGGGCTCACGACGAACCACTCGTAGGTCGTGGTGCCGTCGCCGTTCGGCGTGATGCTGCGGAGTCGCCCGTTCGACACGTCCACCATCGGGTCGGGGACCGTGATCGCGATCCGCTGGGAGTCGGGCTCGTCGCCCAGCCAGTCCTTGAGCGGCCAGTAGACGCTGGCGCCGAGCCCCTCGTCCGTCGTCGCGACCCACCGGTTGCCGAGGCTGTCCCTCGTCCATGTGAACCCGCCCTCCCACGGCGGGTAGGTGGCGACGCGCGGCCTGCCGTGGTACCAGACCGTGACCGTCTTGACGTCGCCGGCGCGCTGCTTCTCGCGCAGCGTCACGAAGAAGGCGTTCCCGTCGCGCCGGTAGGCGAGCCGCTCCCCGTCCTGCACCATGCTGTCCACTTCGAGCGGCACCTGGAGATCGATCTGCATCTCGTGCGCCGGCGTGAGCACCTGGTAGGTGATGCCGTTCCATCCCCGGATGCTGCTGTCGGCTGCTTCCACGCGGACGTGGAGGTCGTAGAACCGCGCGTCCCACCATGCGCGGGCGGGCCCGTTGGAGCCGCGCAGCGTGTCGGCGCGGGTGTAGGTGGTCGGCTGGGCGGCGGCGCGCGCGCACGGGGTGAGCGCCAGGAGGACGAGCGGTACGAGCGATCGCATGGACGAATCCGTTCGCGCGGACGTCATGAGCGTGGATGCCTCGCGGCGGCGCTGCTCCGCCCCGCCGGGCCCGGAGCCGGCGCCGGGGCCGTCACGTTGAACGAGTCGCTCAAAGCGCCTCCGAGCGGGTCCGACAACGCCAACAGCCGGTAACCGGTGCCCGGCGAGTCGATGCTCAAGTTCGAGAACTGCGCGGTCCCGTTCACCGCGGCCAGCTGCGTCGTGCCGTTCAGGTGCGCCGACGGGCTGCCGGTGCCCGGCGCGATCGAAAGTCGGATGCTCGCGGTGGACGAAAAGACGGTATCGCCGAAGTTGTCAAACACCGTGACCGCGACGCCGGGGCCGATCAGCCCGCCGGCCACCGCGTACTCCGGCTCCATGCTGAACCTCAGAGTGGTGGGCCTGGACGGGCCTTCGTCGGCGAGAGTCGCACCCCCGAAGTCGCACCCGGCAACGAACGCTGCCGCCGCCAGGGCAGCCAGCGCCGCGGCGGCGAGGATTCGGGCGGGACGCGGACTCGTCGGCATGGGACAGCGTACCATAGGCAACGCCGCGGCGGCGGGCAACCGACGCCGGTGCGCGACCCCTCCGGCGGCGATAGAATTGAGCCATGAAGATCGGTCTGGTGGGGTTCGCGGGCTCGGGGAAAACCACGGTCTTCAACACGCTGACGGGGCTGAACGTCCCGGTCGGCTTCGGCGGCGACGTGCACCTCGGCACGGTCAAGGTGCCGGACGAGCGCATCGACACCTTGAGCCGGATCTTCTCGCCCAAGAAGACGACCTACGCCGAGATCGTCTTCAGCGACATCCCCGGCGAGCACGGCGCGGAGCGTCAGGGGCTCTCGAAGAAGGCGCTCCAGCAGATCCGCGACCAAGACGTCCTCTGCCTCGTCCTGCGGGCGTTCCCGAATCCTGCCGTCGAGGCGGCGATGGACCCCGCGGGCGACCTAGAGGCGTTCCAGACCGAGTGCCTCCTGGCCGACCTGACCGCCGTGGAGCGCCGGCTCGACCGCGCCAAGAAGGACAAGCCGAGCGCGAACGAGCTGGCGGCGTTCGAGCTGATGAAGAAGACGCTGGAGCAGGAGCTGCCGCTCCGCTCCCTTCCCCCCGAGGCTCTGGATCGCTCCGCCCTGACGAGCTACGGCTTCCTGACCGATCGCCCGCTGCTCGCCGTCGTCAACCGCAGCGAGCAGGAGGCCGCCCAGCCCCTCGGCGAGGCGCTCGAGAAGAGGCTCGCCGCGATGCACGCCGCAGGGCTCGTGCTGTCAGCGAGCGTGGAGGCCGAGATCGCAACGATGGACGCGGCCGACCAGGCGGCGTTCCTCGAGGACCTCGGCCTCACGGAGTCGGCGCTCAGCCGGTTCATCCACACCGCCTACCGGCTGCTCGACCTGATCTCGTTCTTCACCGTCGGGGCGGATGAGGTGCGCGCCTGGCCGATCCGGCGCGGGACCAAAGCCCGCGCGGCGGCGGGCAAGATCCACACCGACCTGGAGCGCGGCTTCATCCGGGCCGAAGTGATGCCGTACGACCTCTTCATGCAGTACGGGTCGGAGCAGGCGCTCCATCAGGCCGGGAAGCTGAAGATCGAGGGCAAGGACTACCTCGTCGCCGACGGCGACATCCTGCACGTCCGATTCAACGTGTAGCAGGAACATCGGGGAGGGCCCATGCCATCCGGAGCGATGCACGCCAAGGCCGAACAGCTGCTGGGGCTTGCCGGCGTCACGATCGACGGCGACCGGCCGTGGGACCTCCGGGTGCACGACGAGCGGTTCTTCGCGCGCGTGATGGCGGAGGGCTCGCTCGGGCTGGGCGAGTCTTACATGGACGGGTGGTGGGACGCGGAGCAGCTCGACGAGTTCATCACCCGGGTGCTGCGCGCGGAACTGGACACCAAGGTCCAGCCGTGGCAGGAGGTGCTCGGCGTCGTCTGGGCGCGCTTCGTCAATCTCCAGCGCCGCGGCCGCGCCTTCCAGATCGGGCGACACCACTACGACATCGGCAACGATCTCTTCAGCCGCATGCTGGACAAGCGGATGATTTACAGCTGCGGCTACTGGAAGGACGCGGCCACGCTGAACCAGGCCCAGGAAGCGAAGCTGGACCTGGTGTGCCGGAAGCTCGGGCTGGAGCCGGGGATGCGCGTGCTGGACATCGGCTGCGGCTGGGGCGGGACGGCCGCTTTCGCGGCGGAGCGCTACGGCGTCTCGGTGGTGGGGATCACCGTCTCCGAGGAGCAGGTCAAGCTCGCGCGGCAGGTCTGTCAGGGACGGCAGGTCGAGATCCGGCTCCAGGACTACCGGGACATCGACGGGACGTTCGACCGCGTGGTCTCGATCGGGATGTTCGAGCACGTGGGGCAGAAGAACTACGACACCTTCATGCGGGTCGTTCGCAGCCATCTGGCGGACGACGGCCTCTTCCTCCTGCACACGATCGGCAGCAACCTGTCGCTGACCCGGAACGATCCCTGGAGCGAGCGGTACATCTTCCCCAACTCGATGGTGCCCTCGGTGCGGCAGATCTCCGTCGCGATCGAGGGGAAGCTCATGCTCGAGGACTGGCACAACTTCGGGCCCGACTACGACACCACGCTGATGCACTGGCATCGCAACGTGGAGCGCCACTGGAGCGAGCTGAAGGACCGCTACGACGAGCGCTTCCACCGGATGTGGACGTACTTCCTCCTCTCGAGCGCCGGAGGATTCCGGGCCCGCAAGAACCAGCTCTGGCAGCTGGTCCTCTCCCCTCACGGCGTCGCCGGCGGGTACCGCGCGGCCCGCTGACGCCTCCGGGTGGCCTCTTCGCCGTGCGGGACGCGGCCCCTGGCGGGTGCCGGGGCACCGCTGCATGGTAATGTCGATCGAAGGGGCTGTCTTCCACTTGGAGGAGCGATGGACGTACGTATGATGCTATCGACCGTGGCGCTCGCCGCCGCCGCGGCTGCCCCGCTGGCGGCGCAGGAGCAGCCGATCCAGATCTCGCTCTTCACGCCGGTCCAGATCGTTCCCGAGAGCCAGGGCGTGTCGGTCCTGCGTCTCAACCTGATCTACTCCGTCAACCGGTCGGTGAAGTACTTCGACTGGGGCCTCGTCAACGTCACGAGCGGCGGGGCGTCGGCCGGTGTGCAGTGGGCGCTCGTGGCCATCAACAAGGGCGCGTTCAGCGGCTGGCAGGCCGCAGCGGGCGCGGTCACGCAGGGCCAGTTCACGGGTCTGCAGAGCGGATGGTTCACGTCCGCGAAGCAGGGCGAAGGCGTGCAGTGGGGGCTCGTGAACACCGCCGAGTACTGGAACGGGCTCCAGTTCGGCCTGGTCAACTACGCACAGAGGCTCCACGGCGTGCAGATCGGCCTGATCAACATCATCAAGACGGGTGGGCAGTTCCCGGTCTTCCCGATCGTAAACTGGTCGTTCTGAGCGGGCTGGCCCGATAGCGATTCGAAACCGGCCGCTCCTCGCGACCACGCCCGCGCGGAAGGCGGCGCTGGCGATCGCCGAGGCCGCGCTGGATGCGATCGACACCGGCGCGGCGATGCGCCGCGCCGTCTCGCTCGAGGGCGCCACACTCTGCGTCGCCGGGGAGGCGGTTCCCCTCGCACCGTCGGGCCGCCTGCGGCTCGTAGCCGTCGGGAAGTGTGCGACCGCGGCCGCGGCGGCGCTCTGCGACCTGCTCGGACCCAAGCTCTTCTATGGCATCGTCCTCGACGTGGCCGAGGCGGCGCGCCTTCCGCTCGGCGACGTGCAGGTCCTGCACGGCACCCATCCGATGCCTTCGGCGGCGAACGTCGAGGCCACGCGTTCGATCCTGCGCTTTCTCGAGGGCGGCCGGCCCGAGGACGTCGTGCTGTGCGTGGTGTCGGGCGGCGGCTCGACCCTGCTCTGCCTCCCGCCGGGGGGCTCGACCTTCGAGGACGAGCGCGCCGCGCTCGAGGCGCTGTTCCGCGCCGGCGCTTCGATCCAGGAGATCAACACCGTACGGAAGCACAGCTCGCTGGCGCGCGGCGGGCAGCTGGCGCGCGCGGCGCGGCCCGCGCGCGTGATCGGCCTCATCTTCTCAGACGTGCCGGGCGGCACGCTGGACCTGGTCGCCTCGGGTCCGACGGTCCGCGATCCGAGCACCGTCACAGACGCCGAGCGCGTGCTCGAGCGCTACGGCCTCCCCGCCGCGGGCTCCGCGCGCTTCCCGCTGATCGAGACGCCGAAGGACCCCGCGGACTTCTCGCGCGTGCACAACGCGGTGGTGGTGTCGAACGAAGTCGCGCTCTCGGCGATGGCGGCAAGCGCGAAGCGGGAGGGATTCGCCGCGGAGGTGCGGACGGCGACGCTGTCGGGCGAGGCGCGCGAAGTCGCGAGGCAGGTGGCGCGCGACCTGCACGCGGCGCCGTCCGGGACCGCGCTGCTCTACGGCGGCGAAACCACGGTGACGGTCCGCGGCGCCGGCCGCGGCGGCCGGAATCTCGAGCTGGCCCTCGCCGCGCTCGACGCTCTCGGCGACGACGAGCTGGTGCTCACGCTGGCCACGGACGGGCGCGACAACGGCGATCTGGCTGGCGCCATCGCCGACGCCGTCACGCGGCGTGACGCGCAGCGCGCCGGCGCCGATCCTGCGACCTTCCTCGCGGCGAACGATTCCTACGGCTTCTTCGCGCGCGTGCCGCACGCGCTCGAAACCGGCCCCACCGGCGCCAACGTCGCCGACCTGATCGTCGCGCTGCGGCGCTGAGGCCGGTCTCGAGCCGCGTCGGCGCCGACGAACGCCGATTGTAACGCTCTTGATTGCCGGACCCTTTGCGGCCCGCGTTATGCGGTATGTGAGGCCGACACGCTCCCGGGAGGTGATCGGGCGTGAGAATCGAACATCCTCGCCCGTACGTGACGGAGAACCTCAGGTACGCGCTGAATCCAGCCACAGTTGCCGTGATAGGCGCCTCGAGACGTCCCACCAAAGTCGGCTACAAGGTGATCGAAGGGCTCCTCAAGTGGGGCTATTCCGGCACGGTCTACCCCGTGAATCCGGCCGGCGGCACGGTGCAGGGGCTGACGGCCTACGCGAGTCTCGCGGACGTTCCCGGACCGGTGGACCTGGTCTTCATCGCGGTGCCGGCGAAAGGCGTTCCGGCAGCGGTCGAGGCCGCGGCGGCCAAGCACGCGAAGGTGGTGGCGGTCTCGAGCAGCGACTTCAAGGAGGCGGGGCGCGGCGACGTGCAGGACCAGCTGACGCGCTATTGCCGCGAGCACCAGCTGCCGCTGATCGGCCCCAACTTCCTCGGCATGGGGAGCCCGCACTTCAAGTTCAACTGCGGGTTCATTCCCTATCTGCCGGTGCCAGGGCCGGTGGGGTTCATCTCGCAGTCCGGTGCGAACCTGCTGGCCGCGTTGGGGGCGTCGCTGCTGCGGCACTACGGCATGAGCTTCTTCGTCGGCCTCGGCAACAAGGCCGACGTGGACTTCTCGGAGTTCATCCTCTACGGCGGCCAGGACGAGCACACGCGCTGCATCGCCGTGTACATCGAGGGACTCGACTCGCCCGAGGCGTTCGTCGAGGCCTGCCAAGCGGTCGTGCCGCGCAAGCCGGTGGTCGTGATCAAGGTCGGGTCCTCCCGCCAGGCCAAGAAGGCGGCGTTCGCCCACACGGCCTCTGAGAACGAGGGGATGGACGACGTCTTCTTCGACGACGTCTTCCGCCGCGCCGGCGTCATCCGGGCGACCATCTGGCAGGATTTCCTCGACATCTCGATGGCGCTGGCGCTGCAGCCGCCGCTCCGGAGCGACCGCGTGGTGATGATCACCAACGGCGGAGGCTCGGGGTTGCTCTCCTGCGAGCATTTTGACCGGCTGGGGATGCCGCTGCGCCCGCTCGCGGCGATGGCGCCCGGGCTCGGCGCGCGGCTCCGGGCGGACCTGCCGGGCTTCGGCTCCGTGCTGAACCCGGTGGACATCGCCGGCACGGCGTCGCCCTCGGCCTACGAGCGCGCCCTCACGGCCGCGTTCGAAGACCCGGCCGTGGACTGCGTCTACGGGTCGGTGTGTCCCTCGGCCATCACGAACGTGCCGGCGATCGCGGACGTCGCCATGAAGATGCACGAGCTTTACCGGCACCTCGGGAAGGTGCTGGTGATGGAGTGCCAGGGCGGGCCGGAGTGCAACGCGTCCATCGCGCACCTGCGGGACCATGGGATTCCCGCCTACCCGACGCCGGAGCAGGCGGTGAGCGCGATCGTCGCGCTGCGGAAGTACGGCGACATTCTCGGCCGCGTGAGCGCGCCGGAGCGGCACGGACAAACGGCCGAGCCGCAGGATCGAACGACTACGGAGGTGTGAGATGTCAGAGGAGCGTCGGTATCTGGTTGACGTGGGATTGCAGGATCTGCCGTATCCCGTGCGGGTCGCCTCGCGCAGCGAGCCCGACGGCCAGCACACCATCGCGAGCATCTCGATCGCGGCGCGCCTGCACCACGAGTTCGAGGCCACCTGGATCTCGAAGCTGATCCAGATTCTCCATGGCCACAGGGCGAAGATCGCCACCAGCACGCTGAAGAAGAACGTGCAGGACTACGTCGAGGGGCTCAACGCCAACGACGTGAGCGCGACGTTCAGCTACCCGTTCTTCGTGGAGAAGCTGACGCCCGCGACCAAGGAGAAGTGCCTGGTCCGCGTGCTCTGCGCCTACACGGCGAAGGCGTCGTCCTCCGTCGGCAAGCCGCGGGTGACCTTCAAGATCCAGGTGCCGTGCCTGACGACCTACCCCAGCGCCGGCACTGACCGGCCGGGCGGGCTGTTCGGGCAGCTCAGCACGCTCCTGGTGCAGACGGAGTCCGACGGGGACATCTACCCCGAGGACATCGTGGACCTCGTGGACAGCAAGGCGCTGGCGCCGATCTACTCCTTCCTGAGCGAGCAGGACGAGGAGTTGATCATCCGCCGGGTGCACGCGGTGAAGCGGACCAGCGTCGAGGTGACGGACGACGTGGGGCAGGAGCTGAGCAAGCGGAAGGACATCGGCTGGTTCTCGATCCGCTGCTCGAACTACGGCATGCTGCACTCGTACGCCACGGTGCTCGGCACGGAGAAGAGCGTCTGGACGCCGCGTGAGGACTGGGAGGACATCGGCAAGGAAGTGATGTCGGCCTAGCGGCGCGGGCGGGCGCGGGGCCCGGCATGGACGTTCACAACCTGGACTGCGTCTTCAATCCCGGACGCATCGCCCTCGTCGACGTATCGCCGAACCCCAACAGCGTCGGCGGTAAGGTCCTCGGCAACCTGGTGGGCGGCGGGTTCAACGGGGTGGTCTACCCGGTGAACGCCGCCCACGAGGCGGTGATGGGCGTCCCGTGCTATCCCGACCTCGCGCGCGTGCCCAGGACACCCGATCTCGCCATCATCTGCTCCCCGGCCGAGCAGGTTCCGCGGCAGGTCGCGGCGTGCGGCGAAGCCGGCATCCGCGGCCTCATCATCGTCTCGGCGGGCTTCAAGGAGACCGGCGAGGCCGGCGAGAGGCTCGAGCAGCAGATCCGCGAGGCGCGAGCGCGCTTCGACGGGATGCGGATCCTCGGCCCCAACTGCCTCGGCGTCATCGTCCCGCGCCTCAACCTGAACGCGAGCTTCGCGCCGGCGCTCCCCAAGAACGGCGACATCGCGTTCATCTCGCAGTCCGGCGCACTGTGCGCCTCGGTGCTCGACTGGGCGCTGGAGGCCGGGATCGGGTTCTCGCACTTCGTGTCCATCGGGAACGCGCTCGACGTGGACTTTGGCGACCTGATCGACTACTTCGGCGAGGATCCGCACACGCGGTCCATCATCCTCTACATCGAGTCCATCACGCAGGCCCGCGGTTTCATGACGGCGGCGCGCGCCTTCGCGCGGCAGAAACCCATCATCGCCTTCAAGGCCGGCCGCTTCCCCGCCTCGGCCAGGGCCGCGGCCTCCCACACCGGCGCGATGGCCTCGGAGGACGCCGTCTACGACGCGGCGTTCCAGCGCACCGGCATCGCGCGGGTCCGCGACCTCGGCGACGTCTTCGACTGCGCGGAGCTGATCGGGCGCGGCCGGCTCCCGGCCGGCGCGCGGCTGGGGATCGTGACCAACGCCGGCGGCCCCGGGGTCATCGCCACCGACGCGCTGGTCGCGCAGCAGGGAGCGCTCGCGCAATTGTCTCCCGAGACGATGGCGCGGCTCGAAGCGGACCTGCCACCGCCCTGGTCGCACGGCAACCCGGTGGACGTGCTCGGAGACGCGAACCCCAAGCGCATCGAGAAGGCGGTGCAGGCGGTGCTGGAGGACCCGGGCGTGGACGCCCTGCTGACGATCATCACGCCGCAGGCGATGACCAATCCCGCGGGGACCGCCCGCGCCCTCGGGCGACTGACGCAGCGGAGCCCCAAGCCGCTGCTGGCCGCGTGGCTGGGGGGCCGGGCCATGCGCGGATCGCTCCCTATCCTGGCCGAGAACGGCATCGCGGCGTACGCGACACCGGAGCAGGCGGTCCGCGCGTTCGGGACGCTCGTCGCCTACGCGCGCAACCTGGAGACGCTCTACGAGACGCCGAAGGACGTCGCGATCCAGCTCCCCTACGACCGCGCCGACGCGAAGCGCCGGTTCGTCGCCGAGCGGCTCGGCGCCGACGACGTGCTGCGGGAGGACGTGGCGAAGGAGCTGCTGGCGTCGTACGGCATCCCCGTGACCGCGCCCGCGGTCGCCGCGACCGCCGTGGACGCCGTCGCGATCGCGGACCGCATCGGCTATCCGGTGGTGCTCAAGGTCCGGTCGCCCGACCTGACCCACAAGACGGACGTGGGCGGCGTCGCGCTGGACCTCGCGAACGCCGGAATGGTCGCCGCCGCGTACGACGCGATCGTGCGCGCGGCGCGGGAGCGACGCCCCGACGCCCGCCTCGAGGGTGTCACGGTCCAGAAGATGATCCGCGCTGAGGATTCCCTCGAGCTGATCGTGGGCATCAAGAAGGACCCCGTCTTCGGCACGGTGATCCTGGCCGGGATGGGCGGCGTGGGGGCGGAGCTGCTGGGCGACCGGAGCCTCGGCTTCCCGCCGCTCAACGAGCGGCTGGCGAAGCGGATGCTCGAGGAGCTGCGGATGTGGCCGCTGTTCACCGGCTACCGCGGCCGGAAGCCGATCAACGTCGAGGCGCTGGTGGAAGTGCTGATCCGCCTCTCGTACCTGGCGGCCGACTATCCCGAGATCACCGAGCTGGACATCAATCCGCTGCTGTGCACGCCCACGGAGGTGGTGGCGCTGGACGCGCGCGCGGTGGTGGATCGCTCGCTGGTCGGCGCCGACGTCGAGCCCTACGCGCACCTGGTGCTGCGGCCCTACCCGGAGAAGCTCGTCTCGCGGATCGCGCTCAAGGACGGCACGGCGGTGACGCTGAGACCGATCCGGCCCGAGGACGAGTCGCTCTGGCTGGCGATGCTGCGCAGCTGCTCGAAGGAGACCATCTACTCCCGCTTCCGCTACCTGTTCGACTGGTCCACGCACGCCGTGGCGACCCGCTTCTGCTACATCGACTATGCGCGCGAGATCGCCATCGTCGCGGAGATCGGGGAGGGCGACGAGCGGCGGCTGATCGGCGTCGGGCGTCTCGTCGCCGACCCCAGTCACGAGGAGGGCGAGTACGCGGCGCTCGTGGTGGACGCCTTCCAGCACCGGGACCTGGGCGGCATCCTCACCGATTACTGCATCGAGATCGCCGGGAGCTGGAAGCTCAAGCGCGTCGTCGCCCAGACGACGACCGACAACCGCGCGATGATCGCGGTGTTCGCGCGGCGCGGATTCACGATCGTCCAGGGCGAGGATTCCGGCGTGGACGTGTCGCTGGAGCTGTCGCCGGGGTCCGTGACGGCCCTGCGGCGCTGAGGCCTTGCGCGGCGCCGGGGAGCAGCCTCAGACTACTGGCTTCCATTTCAACAGGAGTCGGGATGCGCCGCCTTGGAGCCGGTAGTCTCATGCTCGCCTTCGTCGCGCTGGGCGGATGCAAGTCCGCGCCGAAGCCCCTCACCGACGCCGACATGACGGCGGCGCGCCAGATGACGGCCGCGATGAGCGCGGCCACGGGCGCCGGCAATCTCGACGCGATGGTGGCGCCCTACGCCGCGGATGCGGTGATCATGCCGCCCGGGATGCCCATGGTGAAGGGGACGGATCAGATCCAGCAGTTCTACAAGGGCATGATGAGCGTGAAGGTCAATCTCGATCTCACGCAGGAGACCGCGGACGGCTCCGGTGACTTCATGTACACCAGCGGGAAGTACCACTACCAGGAGCAGCCGCCCTCAACGGCTTTCGAGGACGGCAAGTACCTGTTGGTCTTCCGCCGGGGCGCCGACGGCAACTGGAAGATCGTAGCCGAGAGCTGGAGCGCGAACGCTCCACCCGCGCCCCCACCGGCTCCCGCCAAGCCGGCCGCGAAGGGGCGGCGCCACTAGCGCAGATTGGTCCAGATCGACGGGAGAATGCGAGCGGCCTCGGGTCTCCGAGGCCGCTCGCGTCATTGGCGTTCGCCGGACATCTGTGGTCACTTTGCAGAGCGTGGAGGCTGGCGGGTGATGTCAGACGAAAGGGGCGCCGATGGCCAAGGGCACTGGCTCACCATCTACCACAGCGTTTCCGACCCGGCTCGCCTGGATCAGTATGCTGCAGCGGCCACTCCCGCGATCGAGGCGGCCGGGTGCCGCATCCTGGCGCGCGGCCCCGCCGTTAGGACTTTCGAGGGCGGAGCGAACCAGCGTGCGGTGGTCATCGAGTTCGACAGCGTGGAGCAGGCGATTGCGGCCTACGAGAGCCCCCGCTACCAGGCGGCGGCCAAAGCGCTGAAGGGGGCCGTCGCGCGCGAGGTCCGCATTCTCGAGGGAGCTGGCTGAGTGCGGGGCCAGGGCGAGCACACGCGTCCGGCCAAGCGGTACCCGACCGTCGGCGCCTGCGGCCTCGATTGTGGCTTGTGCCCCAGGTACTACACGGCCGGGAAATCCCGTTGTCCTGGCTGCGCGGGCCCCGGCTTCTTCGAGAAACACCCTTCCTGTTCCTTCATCACCTGCTGCGTCAGGGAAAGACGTCTTGAGGCCTGTGGCGAGTGTTCCGATTTCCCCTGCTCGAAATTCAAGAGCGAGGCGGAATACCAGGCAGCAGAGTCCTCCTCCTATCCGCCCGCCCGGAAGATCCTGCCCAACCAGCGCTTCATCAGAAAGAATGGCATCAGGCGGTTTATCCTGCAGCAAACGGAGCAAATGAAGCTGCTGGCTCTGTTGCTGGAGAAGTACGACGACGGAAGATCGAGGAGCTTCTACTGCAGGACGGTCAGCCAGGCAGATCCGACGACGATAAGAGAAGCAATCGCTCAGGCGGGCAACGCCATCGCCCGGGAACACATCGCGGAGGATGATCACCGAAGCAAGGCGAAGATCCTCAGAACTCTACTCGACAGATTGGCTCGAACCTGCTGATTGAGGGCCGCGAGCGCCCGCCCGCTGCAGGCGCGGCCATCAGAATCCGATTACCCTCACAGGGCTAGAACGGTCGGTGGTCGTGCTGTCGCCCAGCTCGCCGTAGTAGTTGTAGCCCCAGCAGTACGCGGCCCCGCCGCTCGTCAGGCCGCAGGTGTGGTTCCTGCCCGCCGTCAGGCTCGCGAACGTGAGCCCACCCGCCACCGCCACGGGCGTCAGCCGCTGGGTGGTCGAGCCGTCACCCAGGTCGCCGTAGTTGTTGTAGCCCCAGCAGTACCCCACCCCGCCGCGCGTCACGCCGCAGGTGTGAAAATAGCCCGCCGTCAGGCTCGCGAAGGTGAGCCCACCCGCCACCGCCACCGGCGTGAGCCGCTGGGTAGTCGAGCTGTCGCCCAGTTCGCCGTAGAAGTTGGAGCCCCAGCAGTACGCGGCCCCGCCACGCGTCAGGCCGCAGGTGTGATAATAGCCCGCGGTCAGGCTCGCGAACGAAGGCCCACCCGCCACGGCCACCGGGGTGAGGCCATTCGCAGTCGAGCTGTCGCCCAGCTCGCCGTAGTAGTTGTAGCCCCAGCAGTAGGCGGCCCCGCCGCGCGTCAGGCCGCAGGTGTGAAAGTAGCCTGCCGTCAGGCTCGCGAACGTGAGCCCTCCTGCCACCGCCACGGGCGTGAGCCGCTGGATGGTCGAGCTGTCGCCCAGGTCGCCACCGAGATTGTAGCCCCAGCAGCATGCGGCCCCGCCACTCGTGAGGCCGCAGGTGTGGTTGCCGCCCGCCGTCAGGCTCGCGAACGTGAGTCCACCGACCACAGCCACCGGCGTGAGGCCATTCGTGGTCGAGCCGTCGCCCACTTCGCCGTAGAAGTTGTTGCCCCAGCAGTACGCGGCCCCCACGCTGGTCAGTCCACAGGTGTGATTCCCGCCGGTCGTCAGTCTCGCGAACGTGAGCCCGCTCGCTACGGCCACGGGCGTGGCGCGGATGTACAGCGCTGCGGAATCTGTCGACCCGTCGCCCAGCTCGCCGTAGTAGTTGTAGCCCCAGCAATACGCGGTCCCGCCGCTCGCGAGGCCGCAAGTGTGATAGTAGCCCGCGGCAAGGCTGGTCACCCCCGCCGGCTTTGGACCGGTCCCTTCAGAACACGCCGTCGCAATGGCGGCACACAGCAACGCGCGGGCGACTCGGGGTGCACCGCCCCATCCCAACTGAGGGCAGCCGTCTCCGCTGGCGGCCGGGCCCACTAATGCCGGCGTGCAACCATCGCTTTGAGTGTCACGGGCGTACCGGAATCGTGCGACCACACCACCTTCCACTGGCCAGCCATTCTGCTGAAGACGAGCGTATAGGGGTGCTGGTTATACACGACGGTGTCTCCCGACTTCCTAAGAACTTCATCATCCTTGAGAACCCAGGCGCAGATGACCAGATCCTTGTTCACAACCCAGAAGTCTTGACGGAGGGTGGTGTACTGGTAGCTGGCAGCGCTGCTGGTGGAATCACTCATGGCCTTCCGTGTCGTTTCGTAGTCCCATTGCGTGCCGTCAACGTTGAACATCACCCAGTGGGGGGTGTTGGCAAAGAACTGAAATGCCCCCGCACCGTCCAATCTCCCAAGTCTCGCCATGATGCTGTCGCCTACCGCCTTGACTTCGCTCTTGATTTGGTCCATCTGCTGCTGGGTCAGTTCCTCGCTCTGCCGCGACGTGCAGCCGGCACCGAGAAGGAGCAGCGTTGCCGCGACGATGGTTGCTTTCATCATTACCTCCTTTGGGCCGGAACGGCTGGGACCGCATGCCGCTCGATGCCGTTCGGCGCAACAGCCTCCGTTGTCGTTCAACCGGCGTGCGGCGGGCACCGCACCCGCCAGCCGTGACATTCAGAGAATAGCGTTGAGGCGTTAGGGCCCCGTTATGCGGCCCGGGACAGCGCCTCTAGACGCCGAACCAGCGGGCCGCTCGGCTCGCGCCGAAGCGACGCTTGTTGGCGACGCCCTCGGGCGTGGCGCCCTTGAAGTCGCTGGCGGGCTTGGGGCCGCCCAGGAAGTTGACGTAGATCTCGGCGATCTGGTTCCCGCCGAACTCGATGAAACAGTGGCCATCGCCCTGGTACGGGGCCGTGTCCCCACCGCGGTGCCGGGCGATGATCTGTGCGGCGACGACCTTGCCCGCTCCCTCGGCGAAGATCCCGGCTCGCGCCGTGCCGACGCTGGTCACGTCGCCGACCGCGTAGACGTCGGGGAAGCGCGTCCTTAGAGTGCCTTTGTCGACCGGAATCCAGCCGTCCACGGCCAGGCCCGACTCCAGCACGACCCTCGGCGCGACGTGGACCGGCACGGCCAGCAACAGGTCGTAACGAATCGAAACGCCGGTCGAGAGATGCAGAGTGCGGGCGGCGGCGTCCACCCGGGTTGTGGCCGCACCCGCGATGCACTCGATCCCCAGCTCCTTGAAGCGCGCGAGGATCCCGTCGCCGGCGGCCTTCGAAATCGGGAGCGGCGACGCCATCGGGGTCACCATGATGATCCGCGAGCGGTCACGGATGCCGCGTGACGTCAGGAAGTCGTGCATCATCATCGCCGCCTCGCTCGGCGCCGGCGGGCACTTGTAGTGGGGCGTCATGACGCCCACGACCACGGTGCCGCCTTGGAACGTCGGCAGGACCTCGCGCAGCGCCTTCGCGCCGGCGACGGAGTAGAACTCGTGCCCGCCTTCGGCCAGTCCCGGCGTGGCGCCGACGTCGTAGTCGGCGCCGAGCGCGACGACGAGGACCTCGGCATCGTAGGTCGCCCGGTCGGTCACGATGCGCCTGGCGGCGGGGTCGATTGCGGTGACGACCTCCTGCTTGAACGTGACTCCGGGCTTGGCGAACGCGCGGTAGGGGAGGTGGATCGCCTCGGGCGCGGTCCGCCCGAACATCACGTCGAGCTTCTTGTACCCGAGGACGAAGCTATCGTTCTTGTCGATCAACGTGACGTCCACCTCATCGCCGAGCGCCTCGGAGAGGCACGTGGCGATTTCGAGCCCGCCGAACCCGGCGCCTGCGATCACGACTCTCATGACGCGCTCCCTCTTGGTTTCCAGGCGATGTCGCGGTCACGGCGCTGCGCGCGTAGGATACCGCAAGACCGGACGTCCAGATGGCGCACAATAAGACAAGACGGATGGCTCCAACAAGCCGCCCGTCTAGCTGAGTCGCCTCCCTGCTTAGTGCGCCGCCGGTGAGATGAAGGGACTCCTCCCCTGATACTGACCTGCTTCCGGCTTCGGGGAGAGCGTCACTCGCTACTGGACCGACACGTTGTAGTCGAGCGTGTCATCGGCGTGGACGACATCGTTCCAGCCGATAATCCGAATCGTTCCAGGGCCAGCTACCGGAAAGACCACCCAAACTGAATGCAGGAACGTGTAAAGCTTATCCGAGCACACCTGGTGTGGCGGCAGCTGGACGATCACCGAATCAAAGGGCTCGACAACCGCAGTGTCGCCAGAAACTCTGGAATTGGTGTACGCAGGCGTTACGCAACCGCCGCCAAAGGTATTGACGGTAATGAGTGCTGCCTGGCCGGCGACCACCTGGGTCGGGAGGGTCACCATCGGTCCCACCGAGTCCAACACGATTGTGCCGCGTTGCACTGCCCAACGGAGTTCGGCCGGACTGCGACACGCCAGCTGCACAAGGGCGACCAGCGACAGCAGTAACACGGGCACCCATGAGGGTGCGAGGGACCTTGGGCGCATGGCCACCTCCTCACGGCAGGCAAGGGCAGTCACTCCTCGTGTGCTTGTTCGGCCGTGGACTCCGAATCGCGACTGCTGATACGGCCGCGCGCTAGGGCTCTACCTACGCGCCACCGCGCTCCAGCGCAAGCCTCGGCGCTCAATCGGCGCACATCCAAGCACAAACGGGTGGCTTGCTGGAGCCACCCGTTGGGCTAGGTCGCTGTCCTGCTTCAGTGCGCCGCCCGCGAATCGAACACGGAGCCTACTGACTAAGAGCTGCCCCAGCGGGGTGTCGAAGGGCGGCAGGATGTCGGCAAGGCGAGGGCTCCAAATCAATCGAACTCTATGGGCGGTCAGACGTTCGCGCGTCGGCACCCTCGCCACCATGTCGGACTTCCCTTCCCGCCCAACGGCAGGAAATCGGGCTCTTGCGGCACACGTGCGGCACACGGCGACGAAGTCGTCCGGTCACGGACGCCGCTCAGCCGTTGCGCCGAATCCAATGGACGCGCACCTTAGCCCCGTGCTGCGCGGGGGCCGTATGCGCCGTCCCGTCGTTGCCCTACCGATTCTGCTGCTCTGCCTCACCGCAACCCTCCGGGCCCAGTGCCCGGACGGCACGCCGCCGCCGTGCGCCGCCTCTCGCAGCCCGGTGGCGCGGCCGCTTGACGAGCGCAACTGGCTGGTCCTGCCCTTCGACAACATTACGCACGACCCGTCGCTGGACGTGGTGCGGGACGCCAGCGTCACGCTGCTGTACAGCGCGATGTCGCAGTGGACGGACATCCGCGTGGTGGACGACACCCGGGTGACCGACCTGATGCGCGGCGTGCCGGCGGGAACGAAGCTCGGCCAGGAGGCGGGCTTCGACCTCGCCCGCCGCGTGGGCGCCGGGAAGCTGGTCATGGGCACCCTTCTCAAGGAGGGGGCTCGCACCCGCGTGCAGGCGGCCGTGTTCGACGTGCGCACTGGCCGGCGGCTGCGCTCACCGAGCGCGGTTATGGTCGGCACCGACTCGCTCGCGGCGGTGTTCGCGGCCCTGGCCGAGCAGGTGCTGGCCGTGCCCGCGCCGCCGCGTGTCCGCGCGTCAGAGGTGGGGACGCAGAACAGCGAGGCGCTGCATGCGTACGTGGCGGGCCTCGAAGCCGAGCGCCGGTGGGAGGCCGATACTGCCGTCATGCAGTTCCGCCGCGCCGTGGCGCTCGACTCCGCCTTCGGCCTCGCCCACTATCACATTTACTGGAACATCAATCAGGCTCTCGGGGCGCTCCCCGATTTCAACGCAGCGGCCCAGGACCGCGCGCTCCAGGCCGCGCTACGCTTCTCGGCCGGCATGCCGCGCCGGGAGCGCACCCAGGTCGCCGTGCTGGCTGCCGCCGGGCGCGGCGACTGGGGCATCGCCTGCGCCGACGTGGACCGGATGCTTGCCACCGATTCCCTCGACGCGTGGGCATTCTACATGCGAGGCCGGTGCCATTGGGAGTTGCTCGCCAACGACACGGGTACCGTGCTGGCGCGGTTCCGGTCGGACAACGCGGCGCTGGCCGATTGGCGGCGGTCGGCGGAGCTCGACCCCACGTTCCTGAGCCCGGTGCGGCTGGCGTTCGATGCGCTGTGGGGCTGGCAACGCGGGGAGTGCGTCCACGCCCGCACGAGTCCGTGCCCCGATGCCGAGCACTACGTCTCCGCCATGTTGCTCGACCACGACACGCTGGTCTACCGGCCGTATCTCTGGGCGACCGCGCGGCACCGGTGGGCCCAAGAGCCGGGGCAGTTTGCCGCGTACCGCCGGCGCAACGAACTGGCTCGGGATCTGGTCGCCACGTTCGTTGCGGCCAACCCCAGGAACTGGCTCGGGCACTGGGCGCTTGCCGACCTTCAGAAGAACCTGGGAAACCTCGATGCCGCCCTGGCCGAGTTCAACGTGTCAGGCAGCGGGTCGCGCTTCATCGGCTACCGTCGCATCTACTATCTAGAGCGCTTTGAGATCGCGCTGCAGCGCGAGCGGCCGGAGGCGGCGGCGGCCTACCTCGATTCCATCTTCGCTGACCCGACCGCCGGGCTGCAACCGTGGGCCGGCAGCGTCTTCGCCCGGTATTCCCTCGACGCGGTAGCCACTCACCGTCCCAACGACACGCTGATCGCGCTCCGAGAGGCGCTGCTCCCTCTCTGGGCGGGAATCCTCCCCGCCGATGTCGGGCATCTGGCGGAGCGCTACGGGGAGGCCTACGGTCGGGGCGTGTCGCGTGATGCACGGGTGCAAGAGCAGATCCACAGTGGCATCGTGCACCAGGTGAACCTGCTGGCTTTCCGGATGCGGCGCACCCGCCCCGCCGCCGACACCGCGGACCCGCATCCCATCGTGCGCTCCCAGGCGTGGTTCGCGCTAGGCGACACGGCCCAGTCGAGGCGCGAGTTGGCGCTCGCCGAGGTGGAGATCGACCAGCGGCCGCCCTGGGCGTGGGACGATGGATCGTGGCTCTTCACCGCGGAGGGCCATCTCCTCCTGGGCGACTCGGCAGCTGCGCTCCGCCGCCTGCGCGACCTGGCGGCGCGCTGGCCCACGATGGCCAGCAACGTCGGTCAGCTGCTGGGGGAGTTGGGATACCTGGGCAACGCTGGAGCGCGAGCGACGGGTCGGGAATGGCTCCTCTACGGCGACCTGGCCGCTGCCGCGGGAGACGTGGAGCAGGCCCGGCGGGCGTACCGGTTCGTGGTAGGCCTCTGGGAGGGAGGCGAGGCGCCCGTGCAGCCGCTGGTGGCCCGCGCCCGCGCTGCGCTGGTTAAGTTGGGGACCTGAGCTTGCCGCTCACGTTTAGGCCCCTCCGCACCCCGCTGCTCGTCGGCGCCCTCGGCGTCTTCGTATCCCTGCGTCTGGCGACTGCCCAGTGCCCTGACGGCACGCCGCCGCCGTGCGCGGGGGCGGCAGCGATGGCGCATCCGGCGCCTAACAGCATTGCCGTGCTCACGTTCGAGAACAGCACCCGCGACACCTCGGCGCAGTACCTCGCGGAGGGGCTCGCGGACCAGATCTGCACACGGCTTGGTGGCGTCGCGCGCCTCACCCTGATCTCGCGGACGGCCGTGCGCCGGCTGCGCAGCCGGGAGCAACTGTCGGTCCAGCAGCTCGGCCGCACGCTCAACGCGGCATACCTCGTGAGCGGCTCCATCCGCGCGGCCGGCGGCCGGGTGCGCGTGAACGTCGAGGCGCTGCGGGTGGCCACGGGGGAGGTGGTTTGGTCCGACGCCTACGACCGCGCCAGTGACGCGCTCATCGGCCTCGAGGAGGCCATCGCCACGCAGGTGGCGGCGGGTGTCGCCGGTCGGCTGAGTCCCCAGGAGCGGCGCGCCCTGGGGAGCCGGGTGACCAGCAACAGCCGCGCGTACGAGCAGTTCCTGCGCGGCAACGTCCTGCTGGCGCGGCGCTCGCCGGCGGATCTACGGGGCGCGATCGCCGCTTACCAGGCGGCGACCGCAGCCGACCAGGATTTCGCCGACGCCTACGGCCGCCTGGCGTATGCGTTCGCTACGTGTTGGAGCTGGAATTGTCGCAGCGATGAGGGTGCGCTCTTGGGGCTGTCGCGGGAGGCTTCGACGCGCGCACTCCGGCTCAACCCCCGGTCCTCCGACGCGTGGCTGGGTCGCGCCGCGATGCTCGCCATATGGCCCGCCACCCGGGTGGAAAGCGACGACTCGTTGCTGGCGTCCCTGCCAGCGCTCCGGCGCGCGGTCGAACTCAATCCACGTAATGACGAGGCGTGGCATCAGTACGGCACGGCCCTGAGGTACGTCAGCGACTCGGCCAGCCTCGACGCGCTGCGCCGTGCGCTGGCGCTCGACCCTACGCGGGCCGCCACATACATGATCCTCTCGTCGATCTACTGGGTCATGGACCGGTACGACCGTGCGCTCGCGACCATCGACAGTGCGGTCGCCCTTGACCCCGACGGCCCGCCTCGTGGGTACCGCGCGGTGTACCGGCTGATCGCCGACGACACGGCGGGCGCGATGGCGGATGCGCGGCTGACGGCCAGCGTGTGGCCCAGCAGGGGCATCCTCGCGGTCTTCGCGCACGACAGCGCGGCGGCTGGAGCGATAGAAGCGTGGGTGGCGCAGTCGGGGTGCAGTGAAACCTCCGCCACATGGGTGCTCCTGACCGCCCGACGCGAGCAGGCCGTCGAGTACCTTCTCGCGTGCGGGCCGTCGCTCCGGACACGATGGCTGCTGCGGTGGCCGGCCTTTGCGCCGCTGGCAGATGACCCGAGGATCCAGGCGCTGCGCGCGGAGACGGAGCGCATCTTGGCGCGGGCGCGATGGCGGTAGAAATTCGCGGCGCGTAGGAGAATGGGCACGAACACCCTGAACTGGACTTGGAAGTCGTTCGACAGGCTCGAGATGGTTTCCCGCGGCTGGGCCCCAGCCGGGAATCCCAAGGCCGCCATCGTCCTTGTCCACGGGCTGGGTGAACACTGCGAGCGATACGCCCATGTCGGCGCGAAGCTGGCCGAGAGCGGGTACGCCCTGCTCGGCTTCGACTTGCGCGGCCACGGCCGGTCTGGCGGCCCGCGCGGCCATGCCCCGTCGTTTGAGTCTTTCTTGAAAGACATCGATGAGATGCTCGCCCAGGCATCGGCGCGCTATCCCAGCGTGCGGCAGTTCATCTACGGCCACAGCCTGGGAGGCGTCATGGTGCTGAACTACGTCCTGCGTCGCAAGCCGGCATTGGCCGGCGCCGTGGTGACATCCGCAGCACTGCGCACCGCCCTGGAAGACCAGAAGGCGAAGGTGGCCGCGGTCAAGATGTTGGGTTCGCTCTTGCCGTCGGCCAGCGTGGCCAGCGGCCTGGATGCCGCGATGTTGTCGCGGGATCATGCTGTTGTTGACCGCTACAAGCAGGACCCGCTGGTGCACGACAGAGTGTCATTCGGCATGGGGAAAGGCGTGTTGAGCGCCAGCCAGTGGGCAATAGACCACGCCGGGGAATTCTCCATTCCTCTCCTGATCATGCATGGCACCGAGGACCGGATCGCGTTTGACCGCGGCACCAGGGAATTCGCGGCCAAGCTCAAGCAGGATGTCACCCTGAAGCTCTGGGAGGGGATGTATCACGAGACCCACAACGAGCCCGACAAGGAACAGGTGTTCGCGTTCCTGCTGGCCTGGCTGGATGATCACCTGAAGGGATAGCGCCGGCGAGCGGGTCACCCCGGTGTCAGCCAGGGGCCCGGGAAGCGACGTTCAAACAAAACGGCGCGGTCTCACGAGATGTGAGGCCGCGCCAGGTGTTTCCGCGAGTGCGCCGCCCGTGAATCGAACATGGAACCTGCTGATTGAGAGCCGCCCGACTGAAGTCGGGGTTTTGCGGCACACGTGCGGCACACGACGAGCACCGCAGTGCGAATCGCTAGAGTCCCTTGAGTGCGTCGGCCTCCGTGGCGAACACGGCGAGAATCGTGGAGAACCCGGAGATGTCGAACACCTCCCGGACCGTTTCGTTCAGGCCGAACAGGTGCAGTGCGCCCCCCGCCCCGCTCAGCCGCTTGGCCGTGCCGAGCAGGACTCGAAGTCCGGCGCTGCTGATGTAGTCGAGCGCCGTGAAGTCGACGACCATCTTCCGGCCGCCACTCGCGAGAATCCCGTCGAGCGCCTGCTGTGCCTGCGGCGACGTGTTGCTGTCGAGATTCCGCGCGAAGGCGACGAGGGTGACGTCGTTCTGCGTGCGTATGGTGATGTCCATGGACCTTCCTCCGCCGCGACCCGCTGTCATCCCACCCGTCAGGAGCTTCGCCAGGGTGACGACGTTGCGATCGGTGCGGCGGTGATAGCTGACCTCGTCCATCATCCGCCGAACCAGGTGAATGCCGAGCCCACCGATCTGCCGCTCCTCCACGGAGGGCGCGGTGTCAGGGGCAGCCATGCCGAACGGGTTGAACGGCGCGCCGTCGTCGGTGAGGGTGACGGACAACCGATCCGTGCGCAGCTCTACTTCGATGGTCACCTCGCCGCTCTCCCGCCCCGCAAATCCGTACGAGATGGTGTTGTTCAGCAGGTCGTCGAGGGCGACGCTCATGCTTCGCCGGATCGACGCCGGCACCGCGTGCGCGTCCGCGAACTCGGCGAACGCCGCGTGGACCCTGGCGACTTCGCCGAGATCGGCGCCAATCGTCATACGGAAGCTTGGCCGCATCTCGTCCTCCGGCGGGCCGCTGTATGAGACCACCACCGCCACAATATCGCCAGCCCGCCGCGCCTCGGCGGGGGGGGGGAGCCGGTCGCGGGGCACCGGGGAGCCCGGGTCAGGGGCTCGGCATTGCAGAGGGGCGTACCTCGATGCACGTTCCCTCGGGAAGCCGGCCGGCGCGGCGAGGGCGCCGCCGATCGGATGCACTCGTCCAACCTTTGGCGGTCTGAGTTGTAATTGGTAGAGACACCTGCTGCGGCGGACGAACAGGACCGCGTCCTGGTCAAGCGGTGCCTGGAGGGTCACAGAGACGCGGCTAGCGGTCTCGTCGATCGCTACCAGCAACGCCTGTTCAATGTCGCGCTTCGGATGCTCCACAACGTGCAGGACGCCGAGGACGTCACGCAAACGGTGTTTCTCAACGCGTTTCTCAAGCTTCGAACCTACAACCCGAGGTACAGGTTCTTCAGTTGGATCTATCGCATGACCGTGAACGAGTCCTTGAATACGCTCAAGCGTCGGAAGCCAACGGTGACGCTGGAGGACGAGCTCGGCATCCGGGCGCCGGGAGCCGCACCCGATCGTGCGACAGAGGTAGAGGACCGCGTCGGGAAGGCGTTGATGGACCTGAAGCCCGACGATCGGGCCGTGGTGGTGCTGAAGCACTTCGCGTCCTTCTCCTATCAGGAGATCGCTGACGTGCTGGAGATTCCCGTCCGGACCGTGAAGTCGCGCCTGTTCACGGCGCGGGAACGGCTGCAGTTTGCGCTGCGCGAGCGAGGACGGTAGCCATGTTGAGCCGGGACCAGATCGAACTGATTCATCAGGAGATCGATGGTGCGAACACTCCGGAAGGGAGTGCCGCATTCCGGTCGTTGATGGAGAAGGATCCGGAAGCCAGGGCGCTGGCGGCTGAGCTGCGCCAGGTCGCCGGGCTCTTCGACCAGGTGGGGGAGCGCGAACCGCCGCCGCAGCTGAGACGGGCGATCCTCGATGCGCTGCCGCAGCAGGCTCCAGCGTCACCGGGGACCGAAACAGCGTGGATGACCCCGCGCACGATCATGAGATGGGCCGTTGGGAACCTGAGACTCGGCACTGAACGAATGGAGGAAGCGATCATGACCAAGAAGACGATGCTAATGGGTGGCAGCGCGGTGGCGATCGTGGTCGTCATCGCCTGGATCCTGACCGGCTTCCCCCCCGGCAGCCGCGGAGCCGGGACGATCGGCGGGGTCGAGCAGGCGGCGCGGTATCATGGCCGGGCCATGACCGAGGCCGACGTGTCGCTCAAGAATCCCGAAATCCAGGCGCTGTTCCAGAACGACCAGATCCTGAACCTGGTTCGGAGCGACGTATTCCGGGAAGTGATGGCCAGCGACGCGTTCCGCCAGGCGATGGCCAGCGACGCGTTCCGGCAGGCGATGGCCAGCGACGCGTTCCGCCAGGCGATGGCCAGCGACGCGTTCCGGCAGGCGATGGCCAACGACGCGTTCCGCCAGGCGATGGCCAATGACGCGTTCCGCCAGGCGATGGCGAACGACGCGCTCCGGCAGGCGATGGCCAATGACGCGTTCCGCCAGGCGATGGCCACCGACGCGTTCCGGCAGGCGATGGCCAGCGACGCGTTCCGCCAGGCGATGGCCAGCGACGCGTTCCGCCAGGTGATGGCCACCGAGGCGTTCCGCCAGGCGATGGCCAATGACGCGTTCCGCCAGGCGATGGCCAGCAACTCGCTCCGCCAGGCGGAGGCCACCGACGCGTTCCACCAGGCGATGGCCAAGGACGCGTTCCGCCAGGCGATGGCCAACGACGCGTTCCGCCAGGCGATGGCCAACGACGCGTTCCGCCAGGCGATGGCCAACGACGCGTTCCGCCAGGCGATGGCCAGTGACGCGTTCCGCCAGGCGATGGCCAACGACGCGTTCCGGCAGGCGATGGCCAACGACGCGTTCCGCCAGGCGATGGCCAATGACGCGTTCCGCCAGGCGATGGCCAATGACGCGTTCCGCCAGGCGATGGCCAGCGACGCGTTCCGCCAGGCGATGGCCAGTGACGCGTTCCGGCAGGCGATGGCCAGTGACGCGTTCCGGCAGGCGATGGCCAACGACGCGTTCCGCCAGGTGATGGCCAGCGACGCGTTCCGGCAGCTCCAGTCGGCCGAAGCGTTCCGCTCGCTGTCGCAGAGCCAGATGCTGTCCCAGGCGTTCATGCGTGAGGCGATGCACATGCAGCAATGACGTGACGCGGGGATCCCGGCTCGCTCTAACGGGAGCCGGGATCCCCGCGTAGTTTCCCTCCCCGGCTGACCATGCACTCACTCCGATTCGCGACCCTGGCCTTCCTCGTCGGCGGGTGGACACTCGCGCCCTCCGATCTCGTCGCGCAGTTCCAGACGCTCGAGACCCGCGACCTGCGGCTGGTGTATACCTCGCCGCTCCAGTCCTACCTGGTGCCGCAGGTGGTCCGGAGCTTCGAAAACTCACTGCAGTTCCACCGCCACCTCTTCGACTACACGCCATCCGGCAGGATCGACGTGCTGCTGCACGACCTCTGGCACTACGGCAACGCGGGAGCGCGTCCGGTGCCGGAGAACCACATCACCATCGGGATCGAGCCGTACGCCCACGACTACGAGTCCGCGCCTGCTCCCGAACGGATGGCCTCCTCTCTCAACCACGAGATGGCCCACATCGTCACCGTCGACAAGGCCACCTCGTCCGACCGGTTCTTCCGATCGGTCTTTCTCGGCAAGGTCACGCCCAACCCCGAAGTGCCCCTGTCCATGCTCTACGGCTACCTGACCACGCCGCGGTGGTATTCGCCACGGTGGTACCTGGAAGGCATCGCCGTCTATCTCGAGACGTGGATGAACGGGGGGTTGGGACGCGCCATCGGTCCCTACGACGAGATGGTGTTCCGCACCCTCGTCCGCGACAGCGGCACCATCTACGACGCCGTCGGGCTGGAATCGGAAGGGACGACGATCGACTTCCAGGTGGGGGTGAACTCGTATCTCTACGGAACGCGCTTCATCAGCTACCTGGCGCTGCGCTACGGGAACGACAGCCTGCTCGCGTGGTTCAACCGGACCGAGGGCAGCCGGCCGTGGTTCTCATCGCAGTTCCGGCAGGTCTATGGCCGGTCGCTCGAGGACGAGTGGTCGCGATGGATCGCGTGGGAGCATGATTGGCAGGAGGCCAACCTCGCGGCCATCCGCCGGCACCCGACCACCGCCTTCCGCCCGCTGACCGATCGCGCGCTCGGCTCGGTTTCCCGCGCGTACTATGACTCGACGAGCCGGAACATCTATGTGGGGATCCGCTATCCGGGCCAGGTCGCGCACATTGCCGCCATCGACGTCGCGTCCGGGAGGATCACGAACCTCGTGGAGATCCTGGGCGCCGCGGGATTCTACGTGACCGCGCTGGCGTTCGATGCGGCGTCACGCACCCTGTTCTATACCACCGACAACGCCGATTGGCGCAACCTCGTCGCCCTGGACCTGGCGACCGGCCGGTCCACGGTCCTGATCAAGGACGCGCGGATCGGCGATCTCGCCTTCGATCCGGCGGACCGCTCGCTGTGGGGCGTCCGGCATGACAATGGGTTCTCGACGCTGGTCCGCCTGCCCCCTCCCTATCACGAGTGGAACCAGGTCCATACCCTGCCGTACGGGAGGGACCTGTTCGACCTGGACATCTCGCCGGATGGATCGATCCTCATCGGATCGATGTCGGAGATCAGCGGGAGCCAGAAGCTGGTGCGGATGGATATCGCGGCGCTCCCCGCGGGAGACGCCACGCCCGAAGTCCTGTCTGATGATTTCGGTGAGTGGTCGCCATCGAACTTCGTGTTCTCTCCGGACGGGAAGTACCTCTTCGGCTCCTCCTACTTCTCCGGTGTTTCCAACATCTACCGCTACGACCTCGACCGGCGGGTCATGGAGCCCCTGAGCAACGCGGAGACGGGCTTCTTCAAGCCGGTCCCCCTGTCCCGGGACTCCATCGTCGTCTTCCGGTATACCACCCGGGGGTTCGTCCCGACGATGATCCCCAACGAGGCGCCGGACAGCGTGAAAAGGATCCAACTCCTGGGGAACGAGATCGCCGCGACACGGCCCGAGGTGCAGTCGTGGATCCCGCCGCAGGATTCGAGCATCAATCTGGACTCGCTCACGACCTCCGCGCGGCCCTATCGCGCGCTGAGCCACTTCACGCTGGACAACTGGTATCCCGTGGTGGAAGGATATCAGGATGCGGCCGGCACCAACGCCGTTGCCGTCGGCGCTCGCCTGAACGTCTCCGATGAGATCGGCGTGACCGCGCTCGATCTGACCGCGTCCTACTCTCCCGACCGGGCCCTGTCGTCCTACGAGCGCCTTCACCTGCGCGCGGACTTCCAATCCTGGAACTGGCGCGTCACCGCGGCCCTGAATGGAGCGGACTTCTACGACCTCTTCGGGCCCACGAAGGTGAGCCGCCGAGGCTATTCGCTGGCGCTGCAGTACAAGGGCAATGTCTTCATCGATGGCCCGAGGAGCCTGGGGTACACGCTGCGGCTGGCGGGGTATGGCGGCCTGACGACCCTGCCGGGGTACCAGAACGTAGCGGCGCCGTTCGACAAGCTCGTGTCGTTCTCCTCGGAGCTCGCGTATGGATCCCTCAGGCGCTCCCTCGGAGCGGTCGAGGACGAGCTGGGGACGACCGCGAGCGCGACCGTCCGCGGCAACTACGTCAATGGAACGCTCCTGCCCCGCCTGAACCTGGATGCGTCCACGGGATTCCTCCTGCCGCTCAACCACTCGTCGCTGTGGTTCAGGGTCTCGGCGGGGTCGGCGCTGACCGGGAACCGGAGCGACCCCTTCGCCCAGTTCTTCTTCGGAGGCTTCGGCAACAACTGGGTGGACTACCGATCCATCCGGCAGTTCAGGGAGACCGAGAGCTTCCCGGGGATCGCGATCGACGGCGTCGGCGGCGCCAGCTACGGCAAGGTCCAGGCGGAGTGGGTGTTGCCGCCCCTCCGGTTCCGCCGCGTCGGGATCCCGAGCTGCTACCTCCAGTGGGCCGATCTGTCGCTCTTCGCGACCGGGCTACAGACCAACATCGATGACAGGGCCGCCCGGCGCACCCTGGCGAGCGCGGGCGCGCAGCTCGACTTTCGACTGGTCACGCTCTCCCATCTCGAGTCCACACTCTCCCTCGGGTTCGCCGTGGCCCACGAGCAGGGCGTCCCGCTCCACTCGGCCGGAATGTTTTCGTTCAAGATCATGTGACGACCGTCCTCGCGGTCGCCGTCAGTGTCCTGCCGGTCTTCCTGTTCCTCGGGGCACTGGTGCTCATCGACAGCTACAAGCTCGTCGCGCTGCGGGCGATCCTGCTGTCGGTCGCTGCCGGCATGGTCGCCGGCCTCGCCGCCTACGGGGCGAACCTGTGGCTCAGGCCCGCTCTCGACCTGGACTGGGACCAGTACCGCAGGTACGTCGCACCCGTCGTGGAGGAGTCGCTCAAGGCCGCCTTCGTCGTCTACCTGCTGCAGCGGAACAAGGTGGGGTTCGTCGTCGACGCCGCCATCCACGGATTCGGCATCGGCACCGGCTTCGCGGTCCTCGAGAATCTCTACTACGTGCACGTCACCCCCGAGGCGACGCTCTGGACCTGGATCGTGCGGGGGTTCGGCACCGCGATCATGCACGGCGGCGCGACGTCCATCGTGGCGATGGTCTCCAGGACACTCCACACCCGCTCCGATGCCTTCAAACTCTGGATGCTCCTGCCCGGACTCGGCGTGGCCGTGGTCCTGCACTCGCTGTACAACCACTTCGTGCTGCAGCCGATCCTGGCAACGGCGCTGATCGTCCTGGTCTTTCCATACCTCAGCATCGCCGTGTTCCAGCAGAGCGAACGCGAGACGAAGGCATGGCTGGGAGCGGGGTTCGACACGGACCAGGAGCTGCTGCGGGCGGTGCACTCGGGGCAGGTCTCGGGAACCCCGGTCGGACGGTACCTCGCGACCCTCCGCAGCCGCTTCCCGGCCGAAGTGATCGTCGATATGATGTGCCTCCTGCGATTGCGCGTCGAGCTTGCCATCCGCGCCAAGGGTGTGCTAATGATGCGCGAGGCCGGGTTCGAGGTCCCTCCGGATCCGACCGTGAAGGACAAACTCGAGGAGCTGCGGTACCTGGAAAAGAGCATCGGGAAGACGGGGCTGCGCGCGTTGCATCCGTTCCTCCACACCAGCACCCGGGACCTCTGGCAGCTGGCCGTGCTCGACGGGGAGCGAGGATGAGAGTGCTTGTCGTAGGCCCTGCTACTGCCGATCGCGACAGCCTGAGCGGTCACGTGCAGCGAGAAGGGTATGTCGTGGACACGGCCGGACAGGGCAGCGAGGCCCTCGCGAAACTGCGGGCCGGTCCAGCCGACCTGGTGCTACTGGACGCGCACCTCCCCGACATGGATGGCCCGAAGTTTCTGGAGGCGCTCCGGAACGACGCCGAGCTATCGCGGGTCCCCGTCATCGTGGTGTCTGCGGAGGACGAGATCGACCTCCTCGCGCAGTGCCTCGAGTCGGGCGCCGACGACTATCTCCCGAGGTTGTTCCGGCCGGCCATGCTGCGGGCCCGTCTGAGCGCCGCGCTGGACCGCAAGCGTTTGCGTGACGCCGAGAGCTTCACGCGCGAGATGGACGTCGCCCGGAACATCCAGCGGGACTTCCTTCCCGAATCGCTCCCGGTGGCCATGGGCGTGCAGCTCCAGGCCGCACTGCAGCCGGCCCGCCAGGTCTCCGGCGACTTCTACGACGCCTTCCTGCTGCCGCCATCCGGCACTGTCGTCCTGGTCGTCGGCGACGTGTGCGACAAGGGGGTCGGCGCGGCGCTGTTCATGGCCCTGTTCCGCAGCCTCATCCGCGCCTCCGCCGACCCGATAGGTGGCGGTGCGATCCAGATGATCGGCGGCCGCCGCACGCTCGTGCGCCAGTCGCTGGAAGCGGCCACGCCGGCCGACCTGCTGACCCGCGTCGCGGGATTCACCAACGATTACATCGCTCGACTGCACGGACGCACCAACATGTTCGCCACGGTCTTCCTGGGAGCGCTCGATCCCCGGGACGGACAGCTCGACTACGTCAACGCCGGTCACGAGCCGGCCATCGTCATCGCCCCGGATGGCACCACCCGGGAGTTGCGACCGACGGGCCCCGCGCTCGGACTCCTACCGGATGTGGCGTTCGGCGCGGGCCAGGCAAAGCTCGAGCGTGGCCACTGCCTCTTCGCGTTCACCGACGGGCTGGTGGAGGCGCGGAGCCCGGCCGGTGAGGCCTTCGGCGGCGAGCGTCTTCGGGACGCCCTGCGGGCGAACAATACCTCCGCCTCCGATCTCGTCCGGGGTGTCATGGAAGCGCTCCATGCGTTCACCGGACAGGCCGAACCACACGACGACGTGACGCTACTCGCCGCGACGCGCACGATCGGTTGACGAGTCGAGCGGGTGCGCGGGATAGCGCTCGCTTCCGCGCGGCCGTTGACGCCCCCTTGCGCCGCCCACCCCCCGTAACAACGGCAAAGCGCCGGGTCTGCACCGCAGTACGCCGCCGCTAGTGGTAACCCACTAGCCACGGCACTCGAGGTCGCGCCTCCTCCCACATCCGCTTGAAGCGCGGGTCGGCCCGAAGCGGGGCAAACAGGGGGTCCTTGAGGGCGCGCCACGTCACGATGCTCGTCGAGCAAGGGGTGCCCGGGGCACATCGCAGTTCCCTCGCGGCCGGCACGGAGCGCAGACGCTGGAGCGCCGCAAGCGCCTGCTCCCGCTGTCCGAGCGCCATGCTGAACAGCGCGACCGGGGCGTAGTACCCATCGAGCAGTGCACTGTCCCTCGCGGCCCGAAGCCGAACGAGAGCCGCCCGCGCAGGGCCGGTATCCCCGGTCCCAATCAGGTACAACGCCCTGTTGTCTCGCATCCCGATGCTGTGATACAGCACACTCTCGTGCTCGAGGCTGTCGAGCGCTTCGGCCGCCGCCAGGTCCGCGAGCGCACCCGTCGAGTTGCCACGCCGGAACCGCGTGTCCGCCCGCTGGGAAAGCGCCGGCACCCACGGGCCCAAGCTCGCCGCCGAGTCCCAGAGCGCCTCTTCATCGGCAAGCCGACCTTCAGCGCGTGCAACCAGCGCGAGCTGCCGCCACGCGTTGCGTTGGCCTGGATCGAGCGCCAGCGTGCGGCGGAACCATGGCGCGGCTACAGCCGGCAGCCCTAGCCCCCGAGGGTCGCAGGCATACACTGCGCCGACGACGTAGCTCAGCTCCGCATTCGTCGAATCGAGGCTCAGGGCACGCGCGTAGCTGGACTGAGCCATCCATAGGTCGCCCCTCAGGTAGAGGGCGTAGCCGTCGGCAAGCCACGCGTCGGCGTTCATCGAATCGAGCTCCAGCGACCGGAGAGCCGCAGCCCCGGCCAGCGCGAGCAGCGAATCATGCGGGAGGCGCTCTGGCCAGCCCCACGCGTACTGCAGCCCCCTTGCGTAGCCCAAGCGTGCCCAGGCCGCCGCGAAGCGCACATCCAGCCTGATCGCCTGCTCGTACGCCTCTACCGAACGCCCCACGTCCACCCCGGTGCGGCGAGCCATCAGTGAGTTCCCGTAGAGGTAGAGCCGGTATGCCTCGTTGTTGCCGGTAGGCCGGCGCGACATCGCCTCGCGCTCCCCAGGGCTGAGTCGGCCCCCGACAACCAATGCGACCGACTCCGCTACCTCCGCCTGGACCGCGAACACGTCCGCGTCGCCCCGCGTGAAGCGCTTGGCCCATACCTGCTCGCCCGAGGCTGGACGGACCAGTTCGACGTTCACCAGCAGTTCCCGGGCGACGTGACGCACCGCACCGTGCAGGTACCAGGCGACCCCCAGCGCCCGGGCGGCGCCGAGGGGGTCGCCGTTGCGGCGCCACTCAGCCTCAACCACCCCTCTCGCCTTCACCTGCAAATGGCTGAGTTGCGTCAATTGATCGCCCAGTTCCTCCGTTACTCCCTCGGCCAGGTACGCGTCGGAAGTGTCAGGCGATTGGCTCGTGAACGGGAGGACGGCGATGGTGGTGCTCGGCAGTAGCCGATGCCTCAGAACAACGGCACCCAGCAGGAGTGCCACCCCCACGACGCCTAGGAGCGCCGCGCGCGTCCACTGTCGGCGCAGCCAAGCGGGCGCAGCAGGCATCGCCGTGGGTGACGCTGCGCCGCCGAGCGCTGCTCCGAGCTGCGCCGCCGTCGCGAAGCGGTCCGCCGGCGTTCGGGCCAGCGCCTTGTTCAACGCCGCCTCGATGCCCGCCGGCACCGCCTCCCGCACCACCGAGATCCGCGGCAGCGGCTCGCTCAACTTCTTCGCGAGCACCGCTTGGGGCGTTGACGCGTAGAACGGCGGATCACCCCCCAGCATCTCGTACAGCACACAGCCGAGCGAGTAGAGGTCGGAGCGACCATCCACGTCATGGCGCCCCGCGGCCTGCTCCGGACTCATGTACGCCGGCGTCCCGATCGCGAGCCCGGTCTCGGTCAGCCGCTCGCTGCCCGCGGTCGCGATCGCCCTGGCGATCCCGAAATCCGCCACCACCGCGTGCCCGCTCTGGAGCAGGATGTTCTCCGGCTTGATATCGCGGTGGATGATCCCGTGGCTGTGCGCGTACGAGAGCGCATCCGCCACCTCGCGCGCGATCTGGAGCGCGTCGTCCAGGGGGAGCTGCTTCTCGCGGGTCAGGCGGTCGCGGAGGGACTCCCCTTCCACATACGGCATCACGTAGTAGAGGAGGCCGTCCGCCGTGCCAGAATCGTGGAGCGGCAGGATGTGCGGATGCGTGAGCCGCGCGCTGAGTTCGATCTCGCGCAGGAACCGCTCCGGGCCCAGGACGGCGGAGAGCTCGGGCTTGAGGACCTTGACCGCGACGGGGCGGTGGTGCTTCAGGTCCTCGGCCAGGTACACCGTGGCCATGCCGCCCGCACCGAGTTCCCGCTCGATCGTGTAGCGGTCCGCGAGCGCCGTCCGCAGCCGTCCGAGTGGATCCGCCAAGACCGCCGCCTCCGAGGGAAACGGCTCTACAATAGGACGGCGGGGGACAACGGGCCAGCGAAGCGACCATCACGATGCACGAGCATGTTATTCGGAGATCGGAGAGCGAGCGGCCAGGTAGCTCGGTTGGAAGATCAGCGGACTACTCGTCCGCTCCCGCCGCCCCGGCGCGCTGCGCCGGGCGTGTGCGCGCTGGGGGCGGATTGGCAGCCAATCAGGCGTTTGCCCCTGTGGTCTTGACGCGCTCCGCGCCGGGGGGCATGTCTGGCGCTGCGCCTACCCACTAACCGGGAGATGCCATGCGCGCCACCACGATCGCAGTTCTCTTCCCGCTGGTCTTCTCGGTCCCCCTCCACGCTCAGTCCCGATGTCGCTTGGTCGGAGTGTGGGAGCTTGTTTCCGGTAAGGCCGACGGCCAGCCGTATCCCGCGAACCTGCACCAGTGGAAGTTCATCACGAGGGCTCGTTGGGCTTGGGTCGCCAAGAGAGACACTACAGTCACGGAAATGAAGACAGCGTCCGATTCGCTGAAGGTGGCCAATACCACAGAGGGCGCGGGCGGGACGTACACGCTTCAGGACACGACCTACACGGAGAAGATTGAGTTCTTTCCGGATCGCGCCTATGTGGGACTGTCCGTTCCGTTCGCCTGTCGCACAGAGGGCGACCGCTTCTACCAGACCGGTGGCATGCCGATTCTTGAAGGCGGGAGGACGGTGCGGACCTTGAAGCTGGAGGAGGTGTGGCGTCGCATCGAGTAGCGTTGCCGGCGATCCATCTTGCACAGGGCACATTAGCCCGCGACCACCCTTAAGGAGGAAGGCATGACCCGCCGTATCGTCGCGGTCACCTTGCTCGCCCTCGCCGCTTGCGCCCCAAAGCCCGAGACCCCCGAGCAGACAGCCGCCCGCATGAAAGCCGAGTCGGACTCGGCGAGGCCCGCGCTCCAAGCCGCTCTCGACCGGTATGCGCGGAACTTTGCGGCAGGCCGGGCGGACTCGCTTGTGATGTTCTACTCCGAGGACGCCGTACTCATGCTGGCCAACATGCCCGCACTCAAAGGCCGCGCCGCCATTCAGGCCAAGGACGCGGAGGCGATGAGTTGGGGGACGTATCAGGTCACCTTCGCAACCACTCGCGTGGACGCGAACGGCCCCTTGGCCGTGCAGCAGTACACGTACGTCATGAGCTTCAAGCCCGGGCCCCACGCGCCCCCCGGGATGACAGCGTTCACCGACACCGGGAAGACGATGACGGCGTACAAGAAGGTGAACGGCGCTTGGCTGGCTTTCGCGGACGTCACGGGCCTTTCGGACCGCGCTATGCCGGCGCCTGCGCCAGCTGCGAAGAAGCACTAGGCCGACGCAGCCCGCCCGCCGACGCGAAGGGTCCGGTGACGTGCCGGACCCTTCGGCGTGGAACGCGTCGTGGGTCGCCTTCCCGTAGACGCCCGCGATCTCGCCCGCGGATTAATGCTCAGGCCCTGCGTGCCCTGGTATGGAGCCGCGGACGGTGCAGAGTGCCTGACAGCCCTATCTGCGGCACGCGGGTGGCACACGGGCCGCGAGGATGCAGCCCGGTGAGAGTGCGGAAGTTGTTGAGCGTGGGAGACTTCGACTAGTGCGCCGCCCGTGAATCGAACACGGAACCTACTGATTAAGAGCCGGAGCTCGGGCGGCATCCTTTCCCGGCAAAATGTTGCCCAACCGCGAGTTCGTGTCGTCCGCTGCCGGACTTGCAGGCCTGCAATGCCGGCCTTTGACACCCGAAACTAGCTCACTAGCTGACTCACCAACGGGCTCCTGTGAACGGGGGCGAGGGGTTGTAGATGGTGACAATGCTGCGTGCTCTGCAGCATTATTGTAGCTAGACGGCGGCCATGGCTTTCAGAACTGGTCTACACTTTGCCGGGCATCAGGGTGAGGATCAGCCATTCCTCGCTGGCGTGCCCAAACGTTTGAGACGCCGCGGACATTTCACGAGGTCACGTATGGCGCAGCTCTCCGACAGTCCTGATCTTGTCGTTGCCCACCCGCGCAGGCTCCTGATTTCGCGAGCGGCCAGGGCAGTGCTGATACTCTTGTGTGCCCCGAGCGTGGAACTCTTCGCGCAGGCCAGGCGGACCCTCGGCGAGCCTCTCCCGCTCGACGTGGCCGTGTCGCTCCGCGCTCATAACGGCCGCTCGCCCATCAACATTTCCCCGGATGGCCGGTGGGTCGCACACACGATCCAGAGCATCGAGCGAGTACCGCGGGACAGCACCAGCGGTCTCTACTCGGCAACAGGCTTTCCGTTTGCCGAAGGAGACGCTCGGATGGAAGCGACGATCACCGACACCCACACTGGCGAGGTCGTTCGCCTGGGGGGCGCCACCAGCTCGAGCTGGGCCCCCGTCTGGTCGCCGGACGGCGACCGCGTGGCCTTCTACTCCGATGAAGGCGGCACCGCCGGGCTGTGGATCCGCGAGACGGCCAGCCTAGCGGCTGTCCGGGTACCAGGGGTCACCGTGCGACCCTTGTTTGGGTTCGAAACCGTTCAATGGACATCCGACAGTCGACGCCTGCTCGTGAAGATCCTGCCCGCCGGCATGACCGTCGCGCAGGCGAATGCCATGGGAAGATCGCTACGGCAGGCCGCACGGTTCCCGGAGGTCGGTCCCAACGAGCCGTCCGTCTTGGTCCAACGGTTCGACCCGAGCGCGGTCGGCCCCGACACCGCAGCCAGCCACCGGCCGAGCACTCGGCACCGAATCGTCGGCGACACGCGTTGGGCAGAAGTGGACCTGGTCATCGTTGCTCCAAGCAGCGGCACGGTCACGCGCCTAGTGGAACGAGCAGCGGTGCGCGGATACGCCCTGTCCCCCGATGAGAAGTACCTCGCCTACACGGTCTCCAAGGGCGGTGAGGAGAACAGCCAACAGTCGGACTTCGACCTCGTGGTTGAGGAGATCGCGACCGGCGCTCGGCGGACCCTGGGAGCCGACCTGCGCATGGGATACGGCATCGAGTGGAGCTGGTCTCCCGATAGCAGGATGCTGGCGTACGTCTCGGGAGGGCAGCTTGGCACGGGTAAGATCGTCGTGTTCACGGTCGCCGACGGCGGCATGCGGCAGCTTGGCGCGGACAGTGTGCCCAGCTTCGATCCGGGAGACGGCGAGTACCCGCCGCTCTGGGACGCGAAGGGCGAGCATGTCTATGCGGTTGGGGACAGCTCACTCTGGCGCCTCGACGTCTCTTCCGGGCGCGCCACGCGCGTCTGCCGAATCGCTGACTGGAGAATCCAGAGCGCCGTCTGGCGGCATGGCAGCGCGACGATCTGGTCGAGCGATGGCGGCCGATCGGTCTGGGTCGTGGCTCGCGAGCGCGGCGGTGGGAGATCCGGCATCTATGCTGTCGACCTTGAGACGGGCGGGAGCCGCGCGGTAATGCGGGAGCCAAAGTCCTATTCGGGGGTGTTCAATCTCGACGCCAGTGACGCAACCGGGGACATCGCGTTCGTCTCCACCGGCCAGGACCAGCTTCCCGAGATCTGGCTGTTCAACGTGAGGCGCGGAGAGGCACGCCAAGCATCGCGGATCAACCCGGCACTGGATCGTTACGAATTGGGGAAGGCCCGCATCCTCGAATGGCGTACGGGAGACGGTCAGCCCCTGCGTGGCGCATTACTACTCCCTCCCGGCTACGAGCCGGGCACGCGTGTTCCCCTGGTCGTCTGGGTCTACGGTGGCGAGATGGGCTCGAACGCCGTGACGCGCTTCGGACTTTGGGGCGGCGGCGCACCCGTCTTTAACATGCACGTTCTGGCCACGCGAGGATATGCGGTGCTGTTCCCCGACGCGCCGCTGCGGGAGGGGATGCCGATGGCCGACCTGCTGCGCACCGTCATGCCCGGCGTGGATGCCGCGATCCAGCAGGGATACGCCGACCCCGATCGCTTGGCCCTCATGGGCCAGAGTTACGGCTCCTATTGCACGCTCGCGCTCATCACCCAGACGACCCGCTTCAAGGCGGCGGTGATTACCGCGGCGGATCTGCACCCCGATCTCTTCGCGGACTACCTGCGGAACATTGGCTATTACGAGCACGGGCAGGGAGACATGGGCGGCTCCATCTGGGACTCTCGCGACCGCTACTTGCAGAATTCGCCGCTCTTCCTTTTCGATCGCATAGCGACGCCGCTCCTTATGGGCCAGGGCGAATTGGACGGGGATCTAGCTCCAGCAGAGGCGATCTACACGGCCCTTCGGCGCCTGGGAAAACCAGTGGAATATCGCCTCTACAGGGGCGAGGGCCACGTGATCACCCAGAAGTCCAACGTGCTGGATTTCTGGAATCGGCGTCTGGGGTTCTTGGCCGAGCAGCTCGATGCAAGCACTGACTCGAACGGAAGTGTGCTCTTCGAAAACGGACACGTGAGGAGCCGCCGCGATACGGGGCAGTCGGGCAAGAGCGACCGGCGGTAGGTATCGCTGTCCCACAGATCCCGCGAGTTCGGCGCCTACTGACTAAGAGACGCTTAGTCGCGACGGTTCGTGACCGTCCGCGACGATGGGTCACGGTCCGCGACCTTTCACGGCCGTCAATGACCCTTCGCGACCACTTGATTCACCCGGGAACCACCCACGAGAACTCAGCTGGCGCCGCCGAGGGCGGCACCCCTCGCGGCGCCACGCGCTGGCGATAGCACTCGGCATCCCCCTGCAAACCCAAGAGAGCCGCTCGTCATTCCGCAAGCCGGTCGGCGTCAAGACCACCTGTCCGTACCAGTGGTCGCACCCTACTGTTGGCGAACAGAATTGACGCCGGAGGCAGTTCGGATGCCTGAACTCCTCGAGCGGTTGCAGCAGGCGCTGGCCGACCGCTATCGCATCGAGGGCGAACTCGGCGAGGGCGGCATGGCCGTCGTCTATCTCGCCGAGGATCTCCGGCACCACCGGCATGTCGCCCTCAAGGTCCTACGCCCGGACCTCGCCGCCACGCTCGGCGCTGAGCGGTTCCTGCGCGAGATCGCGACCACCGCGCAGCTCGCGCATCCCCACATTCTCCCGCTGCTCGACTCCGGCGACGCCGACGGCGCGCTGTTCTACGCCATGCCGTTCGTCGAGGGCGAGTCGCTCCGGAGCCGGCTGGCACGGGAGAAGCAGCTACCGCTGGACGACGCGCTGCAGATCACGCGCGAGGTGGCGGACGCGCTCGCCTACGCCCACAGCCGCGGTATCATCCACCGCGACATCAAGCCCGAGAACATTCTCTTCGAGGGCGGGCACGCGGTGGTCGCCGACTTCGGGATCGCGCGGGCCGTGACCGAAGCGGGGGGCCCGCGGCTCACGGAAACCGGGCTCTCGATCGGGACCCCGGCCTACATGAGTCCGGAGCAGGCGGCGGGAAGCGAGGACTTGGACGCGCGAACCGATCTCTACTCGCTCGGCTGCGTGCTGTACGAGATGCTGAGCGGCGACGCTCCCTTCACGGCGTCGACCCCGCAGGCGGTGATTGCCAAGAAGCTGAGCGAGCCGCTGCCGCGGGTCTCGGTGGTGCGGGAGGCGGTACCGGCGGGGGTCGAGGCGGCACTCAACAAGGCGCTGGCGCGCACGCCCGCAGACCGGTTCCGGACGACACGGGAGTTCGCCGACGCACTCACAAGGACGAGCACGGCCGAGGCGATGGCGGCCGAAGCCCGACGTCCGCGCAGCGTCGGCCGCCGGCGAGCGGGGGGCCGCGTCGCGGCCGCGGCGGGGATAGTGCTGCTCGGCGTGGGGGCGTGGTTGCTGGCGAGCCGCGCCGGGCACCCCACGATCCGGCGCCTGGCGGTGCTGCCGCTCGCCAGCTTCACCAACGACTCCTCGCAGGAGTACTTCGTCCAGGGCGTGCACGACGCGCTGATCTTCGATCTGCAGCAGGCCGGGGTCACAGTCCTCGGCCGCACTTCCGTGCAGCAGTACCGGCACACGGAGAAACCGATCCGCCAGATCGCCCGCGAGCTGGGCGTGGACGCCGTGATCGAAGGGTCGGTGCTGCGCGTTGGGGACAGCGTGGAGATTGCCCTGCGGCTGATCGACGGCCGCACCGAGGAGTCGCGGTGGCAGCACGCGTACCCGGGTGACGTGCGGAGCGTCATGACGCTCTACCACGGCGTGACGCGGGCCATTGCGGAGCAGATCCGCAACACCCTCACGCCGGAGGCGGAGGCGAAGCTGGCGACCGCACGGAAGGTCGATCCCCAGGCCTACGACGACTACCTCCAGGGCATGTTCCGCTGGCATCGGCTCACGCCGAATGATCTCGACGCGGCGCTGGAATACTTCGAGCGGGCGCTCCGGCGCGACTCCACTTACGCCCCCGCCTATGCCGGCATCGCGATGGTCTGGGTCGGACGCAACCAGTTCGGCCTGGTCGCGCCCCGCGAGGCGATCCCGAAGATCCGCGCCGCCGTGCAGAAGGCCCTCGAGCTGGACAGCTCGCTCGCCGAGGTCCAGTACGCGGCGGCGGCGGCGAGGACGTGGCACCTGTGGGAGTGGGCCGCTGCGGACTCCGCGTTCCGCAGGGCCATCCAGATCAACCCGAACTACCCCGATGCCCATGTCGTCTATTCGAACTACCTGTACATCATGGGGCGTCCCGACGAGGCGCGGGCGGAGGTGCGGCGTGCCTTGAGCCTCGACTCCCTCAGCCCCTTCGTCAGGGGGTTCTGTGGGCTCGCCTACCTTCTGGAGCGCCGGTTCGCGCAAGCGATCGCGGAGGATCGCATGGCGCTCGAAGCGGGGAACGCGCTCGGCGCGAACATCGTCGAGCCGCTCCATCTGCTGGGCAGGGACGCGGAGGCAGTGGTCGAGCTACGGAAGGCGCTGGCCGGCGACCCCGAGCTGATCGAGGCGGTGAACCGCGGCTTCGCGGAGGGCGGCTGGCGCACGATGGCGCGACGCCTTGCCGAGGTACTCGCCGCCAGGCCGAGTTCCGCGGAGCGGGCCCCCGTGCTGGTTGCCGGGTGGTACTGGGATGCCGGCGACCAGGAGCGGTTCTTCGCGTGGCTCGATCGGGCCTTCCAGGCCCGCGACCCCAACCTGCCCTACGTCCCCGTCGATCCCGACTACGAAGCGGCGCGGGATGACCCACGGATGCAAGCCCTGCGCCGCCGGATGGGCTTGCCAACCTAATCGCGACGGCGGGGCTCGGCGTCAGAAATCCGTCTCGCGGTTGGGGCCGCGCGGGGGTTCGACACCACGGACTGAAGACCGCACATGAGAAGCTCCACGGGATTGGCGGCCGCGGGCCGAATGCCGCGCCGGGCTCGAACGCACGCCGGGGGGCTGGAGCAGTCTGCTCCGGAAGTCTGCCACGGTGAGCGAAGCCCCGCTTGGTCAGCTAACCCACGCGGGGCCTCACGCTCCGGTCAGTGCGCCGCCCGTGAATCGAACACGGAACCTACTGATTAAGAGTTAGTCATCGCAAGCGCAAGCCGCTGACAAGCCGTGACTTAGAGCGCCCTTTCGCCCTCACCTACGACCATTCGCGGCCGCTCGTGACCACCCAGGTCACCCACAAGTCACCCGTCAGGTCGCACAAAATGACGGTCGCATAACACCCCCAGTGTATGCTCGTGGCACAGACAGCCAGTGGGCAAGCATGGAATTGCCTTGGTGTGGTGGTCCCATCGTCCGGCGCAGACTCTCACCGGACAAAGCGGTGACTCGCACGATGCCCTTACCGCAGCCCGCCATGCAGCATTACCGTGACATGGGCCAGGCAAGCTCATCCAGCTGCGAGGACTTCGAATGCTCGTAAGCGAAGAGCTACTCGACGAATGGGTGCGTGCTCACCCGCGCGACGCCCAGAGCACCATTGTTGAGCTGGCGTGGCGACTCGTCGCCGCAGCCTCCCCGAACCCACGGGAACGGCGTTTTCCGCTTGGCGGCAGCATCGGCCAACACGGGCCAGACGGTGTTCTGGTCGCATCCGTTCCGTTCGAGCCCTTTGTCCCAGATGGCCGGTCGATCTGGGAGATTGGCACAGGTCTGCAGGCCGGTAGAAAGGCAACAGACGACTACAAGACGCGTGTTGCTGATACGCCCCCGTCCATCCGCAGTGAGTCCACATTTGTCTTCGTCACGCCGCTCTCGGCCGTGCGCGACTGGCCTCACACTTGGAAAGCGGGAGACCAAGGCGACTGGCTCGACAATCGGCGACAGCGGCGCGACTGGAAAGACGTTCGCGTCGTCGACGGAACGAAGCTGACCGACTGGCTCCAACAGTTCCCGGCCGTCGAGCTGTGGCTTGCGGAAAGGATGGGACATCGAGTGCAGCAGCTGGAGACTCTCGATCATCGGTGGAGTCTCTTGCGAAGCATCGGTGAGCCTCCTCAGCTCGTCCCGGAGCTATTCCTGGCAAATCGCGACGCGGCGTGTGCAAAGCTGAGAGAAGTATTTTTCGAAGGAGCACCGCAACTCCGGCTCGACACTCACTATCCCGAGCAAGTCGCTGACTTTGTGGCCGCGTACATCGCAACTCTGGATGAGGAACGCCGAGCTGACGCGGTCGGTCGATGCATAATCGCAGGTGGGGCTGACGCCTGGGATACGCTCTGCACGCTTCGGGACTCGCATGTTCTGGTGGCTTCCTTTGACCTCGACGAAGCCGAGGCGCAAGGAACGATGCTGTTGCAGAAGGCTAGGAGAGCGCGGCATGCGGTGATTCTTGGCGGGCTACCTGGAGGAATCCCGCATCCGAATCGTGTGGCGATCCCGAGCCCTAAGACATACCAAATCAAGGAGTGCCTTGAGAAAGCGGGCTATAAGGACGAGCGTGCGCGGGTGCTGGCACAGAGGAGCGACGGGAATCTCAGCTCACTTCTTCGCTGCCTACAGAACCTGTCGATCTCTCCCGACTGGGCTCACGGTGACGTTGCGGCTGATCTAGGGATCGCAGAGCTGCTCGGATCATGGAATGAGAAGTCACCTGCAGATCGCTCAGCAATCGAAGGAATATCGGGAAAAGCGTACGGGGAGTGGATCGGGAGGATGCGTGATCTCGCGCTGCGCCCGGGCACTCCCCTTGTACACCGGGACGGTGCCTGGAAGGTGGTAGCGCGGTACGAGGGCTGGTACGCGCTTGGTCGGACGGTCTTCGACGACGTCCTCGATCGCTTGGTGTCTCAGGCACTCAACGTCTTGCGGGAGGCTGATCCGAAGTTCGAGCTGCCGGATGATCAGCGCTTTGCCGCAGCCCTTCATGGCAAGTCGCTCAGCTACTCGCGATCGCTGCGCAGGGGGATCGCTGAGACTCTCGCCTTGCTCGGTGCGCATCCCGATGCACTGACACAGTGCTCGGCTCGAAAAGCCGAGGGTACAGCAGCATTGGTGGTAAGGAACGTGCTCAAGGACGCCAATTGGATCCTATGGGCGACGCTCAGAGATCTGCTTCCCCTGCTTGCCGAAGCTGCGCCCGTGGTCTTCATGGACGCCGTCGATGTGGCGCTCAGCGCAGATCCCTGTCCCTTTGACGAGCTATTTGCACAGGAAGGCGCTGGGATAGCAGGCGACAACTACATGACGGGAGTTCTTTGGGCTCTGGAGACTCTTGCATGGGATCCAGATCATCTGCCGAGGGTTGTGATGCAGCTGGGGGAACTTGCCGCGCGCGATCCTGGTGGCAAGTGGTCCAACCGCCCCGCCAACTCCCTCTCGACCATTCTCCTCCCCTGGCTGCCACAGACGTGTGCATCCGTGAGCAGCAGATACAAGGCGGTTGAATCGCTGACTAGGACCATCCCTCCTGTGGGCTGGAAGGTGTTGCTCAGTCTCCTTCCCGAGACCCACGGAACGTCCATGGGCACCCGCCGTCCAGCTTGGCGAGCAACGATTGCGGACGAGTGGAATCAGGGTGTGAAGCGTACTGAATACTGGGCGCAGGTCGGAGGTTACACAGACCTGGCGATTCAGATGGCCGAATCCGACCTGGCGAGGCTCGCAGAGCTTGTCGATCGGCTCGACGACATTCCGCCGCCAGCATACGAACGCCTCGTTCGGCATCTCCGCTCCGCTGCTATCACTTCGCTGCCGGAGGCGGATCGCCTGGACGTTTGGACCAAGGTCGTGGACCTCGCGACAAGACACCGCAAGTTCGCCCAGGCGGACTGGGCGATGCCACCCGATAAGGTGGAGCAGTTGTGGGAGACCGCGCGCCTGCTGGAACCCAAGGATCCAACTCTCAGGTACCGTCGCCTCTTCAGCGACCGCGGCATGGAACTCTATGAGGAGACGGGGAACTTCGAGCAGCAGGCGAAGAACCTGGATGACCGCCGACGCAAGGCCGTAATGGAGATCCTGCAGGCGACCGACACGGGCGCGGTGTTACAGTTCGCCCGATCGGTCGACTCTCCCTGGAGGGTAGGCACGGCTCTTGGGATGGCGGCTGAGCCCTCAGTCGATAGTGCATTCCTGCCGGACTTGCTCTTGAAGGAGGACCGTAGCGGCAACCAGTTCGTGGCTGGCTTGGTCCTGGGGAGGTTCCACACCGCCGGCTGGCCCTGGGCTGACGCCTTACTCAGCCGAGAATGGAGTCCGCCTCAAGTGGGCCAGTTCTTGGCGTATCTCCCATTTGTTCCCGAGACCTGGCAACGAGCAGGAACACTGCTTGGCGCTAGAGAGGCAGAGTACTGGACCCGAACGCACGCCAACCCCTACGACGCCACAACCGGACTGGAGGCCGCTGCCGCACGCTTGCTCGATCACAACAGACCAATTGCGGCGACGAGAATCCTCTCTCGTCTGCGGTACGACAACCACCCGACGGACGCGAAGTTGGTCGTGAAAGCGCTCACCGCAGCACTGTCGTCCAACGAGGGCCAAGGTCCGTTGGATGCCGATGAGTACGTTCAGCTGATACGCGCGCTGCAGAGCGATCCGGCAGCGGAAGCGGATGACCTTTTCCGCATCGAGTGGGCCTACCTTCCGCTGCTCGATGGCCACCATGGCGCGGCGCCTCAGCACCTTGGGCAGCGCCTCGGGAACGACCCCGCGTTCTTCTGTGAAGTCATTCGCTTGGTGTTTCGCTCCAAGAAGGAAGAGAAACACCGGGCCGACGCCGATGACGCGCACGCTCGAATCGCAACGAATGCGTACCGCCTTCTCACGAACTGGCGCACACCACCCGGCACCACGAAGGAGGCGCCATTCGACGGCCAGGCACTGCGAGCCTGGGTGCAAGCCGTCGAAGCACAGTGCGAGACATCCGGCCACCTAGAGATTGCCCGCACAATGTTCGGCCACGTGCTGTTCTATGCGCCGCCCGATCCAGGCGGGCTCTGGATCCACTCAGCTGCTGCGACCGTGCTGGACGCCAAGGACGCTGAGGATGTCCGAATTGGCTACCGCACTGAGGCTTACAACTCGCGCGGGGTTCACTGGGTGGATCCTTCCGGGAGCCCGGAGCGTGCACTGGCTTTAGACTGGCGCAATAAGGCGATCTTGCTCGACGAAAGCGGCTACCACCGATTCGCGAATGCAGTCCGAGGCCTTGCGCTTGAGCATGAGCAGGACGCCGAGAGAGTTGTTGCAGAAACGACAGACGAGTAGCTAGACACGTCAGGTACTCACGCGGGCTCGCCCGCAAAGGCGTATCCTAACCACGTTGGATGAATGTCTGGCTGGCGAGGTCCAAAATGACCATTCCCAAACCGGAGCCCGGGCTTCCTGCCAGCTACAGCGAACTCGCCGCACTATTGGATGCAGGCAGGTCGCTGGCCGATTTTGGTTTTCAATCGACCCGGCCGCAGGTTTACCGCTTTGTCAACCGCTACCGCCTGGCCCACGCATTTCGCTCAATAGACCTGGCCGGGTACTCGTTGCCGACGGTCCGCGCTTACAGCGCGCTCTTTCACATTCTCGTTACTTGGTCCGTCGTTGAGCAGTACATGAAGATCACGCACATGACAGAGTCCCAGGTCGAGCACCTTCTGTTACGTGACCAGCAGCGCGAATGCCTGGCTGCGATTCGTGCGGCTGACACGGGTGCCAATTTCTTCAACGCCGTGGCCGACCGAACCCGCGACAGGCTCCTGGCTTCGAAGGTCAATGCATGCGTAGGTGGTACATGTGATGAAGTCCTTCCTCTTGTTAAAGCGGTGCGACACGCCTTTGCCCATGGCGATCTCGCTCCCGGAGCGAACAGCGCACGACCGGGCGTGTCTCAGAAACTCGCAAGAACTGTGTGCACCCTTCTCTTGAGCGCGATCGATGCCGACTTCACGTTACGCATCCGCGAGGCAACAGGCGCCGCATGATCTGCGCAAGTTCGTGACTGCAGAGCAACAGCGATTCCTTCGCGAGGAGTTTCACGGCCTCACGCTTCAGGCCACCGTGCAACGTTCCGGGGTCTACGCCCCCGGCACATCGGAGCGCCAAAGAGCCACGTTTCAAACCGGACTTCGTCGTGAGATCGAGGCCTTATCGAAGGGGTACGAGCGCAAGGTCCGAGAAGACACGCACATGGGCCACATCGAAAGCATGGCGTCCCGCATCAGCCGACAGTACTCAGCGGTTCTCGAAGGCGGCCATTTCCGGATCGGCCCAGCGCAAAAGGCGCTCAACTTGTTTCTTAAGTACTTGTGGTGCGCAGGCCTCATCCGGATGCCACCTCACTGCCCCTTCGACAGCCGAATCATTCAGAAGCTCCCGCCCATAGACCGGCTGAACTGGACGCAACTCGACGACATGAAGGACTATTCGCGGCTTGTTGCAGCCGCTCGCGCTGCGGCAGGAACGCTCCCATTGGCCGAATGGGAGCTTCGTGTTTACAACACGGTTTCCACCGCTGCGACCCGTGCCACCTGAGATTTACTGGACCGCCAAGGTCGGCGGCCTAGGAGGGTACCCGAGAGTATCTCCAATGCAGAGGATCAACCGTGCCATCCTTCACCCTCACGACATGCAGATGGCACGCAAGGGCTTCATTGCTCCCTGTTGCTAACAGCTCTATCGAAACGTCGAGCGCGCCTGCTGCGGAGAGCTGCTTGCTGTCAACGAGCAAGTGCGTTGTTACCTGCACTAGGCCGGGGCCGTTGACCAGCACTTCATTGTCCGATGCTCGAATCGTATGGGAGCGGATCGTCGATCGCCCCACCCAGCTGCCCGCATGGCCCGGGGGACCGATCACAAGCAGGGTCTGCTTCTGTTGATAAGGCTGACTCCCTGCAAGCAGTCGCGTCTTGCAGCGGTGGAACGGATAGACGATCTGACTGCGTCCAATCGGCGTGAGATACAAGTCGACGAACACGAAACAATTGCCGCCACCGACCTGAGGCGTGGCGTGCAACTGCACCTGCCCGTCGAGGATTTCGACCTCCGGCTGTCTTAGCCGGGGGACGAGAATCTGCAAGAGGTCTGCTCGTCTGGAGGAGCGGACACTTGTCAGTTCGCGCCAGGGAACCTCGCGCTCGACGGGTCCCCCCTCCGCCTTACCGAATCTCGGGTTCCCAACAACGTACGGCGCGCGGTCCGATCGGAAGAAGAGGGCTAGGACGGAGCCACCCTCGCAAGGGACCACCATGTCTCGCGGCTCGGGTGCGGCCCCGTCGAACCAGCCCCTCACTTGCTGGAACCACTTCAGGTGATCTTGCGAGATTGCATGGAGATCTGTGGTCTTTTCGTCGATGCCAATGATCCAGAGTGCAGGTTCGCCACGCGCCGCGTTAAGGTGCCCAGCAAGACGCCTAGCGGCGTCCGGAGGATCTGGCAGTTGAGCTTTGAGCTCTACCCTGGAGTCCTCCACTCTTCCGCCGTTCCGGACGAGCCTGACAACAGAAAGCACCCATTCTTCGAGCTGAGCGTTCGTCATGGCCCCTCCCGGCGAGCGTCAACACGTTGGCCAGGTCGCCACCTCAGCTGACGCACCTGCACAAGAATATGACGTGGCCGGTGATTTAGAGGGAATCGTCGATGACACCCATCTCCGCCTTGGTAAGACCGTACAGGTCGCACGCCAGCGCATCCACACCAGCTTCGAGGTCCTCTATTTGGCGGGCGAATACAGCCTTCTCATGCTCAAGTCGAGCGCGAATCATCTGTCCATTGAGCTCGAAGAGCCGGTTCACCTTCCCGCGAATGTCCCCTACCCTACGGTCCTTCAGGCTCAGCGCAGGGACCGGCAGCGAGGAGAGCTTGGAGGCTTTGACCTGCGGAATAACGCGCGATTCGCCCTCGTTGGCGACACGATAAAGAAACAGAAACGGCTTTGACTGCATCACGGCCATCATCACAAGTGGATCGACGCCCGATCGTGGCCGGAACACGTACATCGCGTCAGTTACGTAGAGATCGCCGTCGCGATCGAACACAAGCTCGATGGTCTTGGTGGTCGTAAGCCCAATGATCTTGGGGGACTTGAAGATGGACGGGCTACGCGGCCGATGCAGCATCCACCAGGGGTGACGGCGCTCTCGAACCTCAGGGCACGTGTTCTCCTCGCGATAGCCCGCGAGATGCTTCTCTGCCCTAGGGAACTCCTTGATGTCAACGTCCCTGCTTGTATAGAGAAGCACCTGATCACTCCAACAGGGATTGTAGCGCCGAATCTGGGAACCGCTGATTCCTGGCTTCAGCAGGGCTTTCTCGATGCCGAGGCGCTTGGCGTCGGATCGTGTCAGCACGTGTGCGGCGATAACATCCGGTGTCACACCACGCTGGATCTCGCCTTCGATGAGATCCTCAAGCGCAGGACACGTAGACCGGAGCCTTCGTAGAATCTCAGATGCTTCGCGAGAACCCGTGAAGAAGGTGCGGTGGGTATCGGCTTCCACGGCTGACCGCCATCCGGCCCAATCCGTTGGCTCCAGTCGAGACATCTCATAAGCGCGGGTCCGCGGGGAAGACGCAGACACGTCTCCGAGTAGCAGTCGACGGCGAGCACCGGTTCCATCTGTCACGAGTACTGTAGAGGTGTTCAGGACCTTCCGGCCGAAGACGCCTCGGCCCACATTCACAAGAACGGCGAGCCCACGGTCAAGCAGCCTCTCCCGCACCGGCCGCGCGTCTACCTGATTCAGAAGTGTGCTGGGGACGACCAAGCCGAGTCGGCCCGTTGTCTTCGTGAGTTGTAAGGATCGCTCGATGAAGTACAGGTAGGAGTCCGTCATCCGCGCTACGGCGTGCGGGTACTTCCGTCGCAGGTACTCACGCTCGTCTTCGTCAAACGAGGCGCCCCAGGGAGGGTTGCCGATAAGCACATCAAAGCCACCCTCAGCCATAATGGACCCAAAACCCTTGGACCAATCGAAGGCATTCTCGGCGATCGTTCTCTTCTCTGAAAGCAAATCGAGCTGCGTCGAGTCAAGGAAATCCGGCTCCACTAGCGAGTTCCCACAGAGGACGTTGTTCGCCAGATCAGGAAGCGCTCGCTCGTGGAGAAGGCGCAGCTGCGAGTCAATCGTATCCTGGCTCTCACCTTCGAGCACCTTGAGAAGCAGCGACAGCTTCGTGACCTCCACCGCCTGCGGATCGATGTCAACGCCAAACACATTATTCAGTAGAATCCTCCTCTTTTCGGCCGTTGTTAGCCGCCAGGCGCCCCCGGGCCCTTGGAAGAGAACGCGCCTGTGCTTGCTGGGCCCGTTACTCACGTACCAGTCACGGTGCCAATCGAGCAGCCGTTGGTATGCCACAATCAGGAAGGAGCCGGATCCGCACGCCGGGTCTAGAATGCGCAGGCGCGCGAGCTGGCGAGGAGATTTGCCTTCCGTGACCTTCAGAAGGGTGTGTTCAACGATGAAGTCAACAATATAGGAGGGCGTATAATAGACTCCGCCCGCCTTCTTTACCTCGGGCTTGTCCTCAACAACTGCTCTGTGGCTAGGGGTAAGCCTGATCACCTTCCCTAGGAATTGCTCGTACACCTGTCCTAGGATGTCCGCCGGCAGAACTGAGAACTCGTACGGGCTGTCCGGATAGTACAGGCCCGCGATGATTTCCTTAAGCGGCTTGTCCTCCAGGACAAGGCGCATCGAGAGATCATCGGGATCTTGGTCCCGTCCCCTCTCTGCGCGGAAGTGAAAGAGACCGGAGTTGTACTTGTCGTCCGCCTGCTGGAACAGCTCGCAGAGGCGATGGTAGATACGATCCGCATTGATGAGGGCCTGAAGCCGTCCGTACGGCTCAATGCCGCGATCTTCGCAGATTCGCAGGAAGATCACCCGATCAATGGTTTGCTGGACTGCGAAGTTGAGCTCACTTGCCGTCAGATCGGGATTTCGCAATGCGAGGTGCCTGGCGAGTGTGTCCCGCCACGTTTCGATGTCAGCCAAGAACGCGGTATCGACCTCCGCGGTACCACGCTTGGCACGCTTCGACTCGACGAACTTGTCGAATCCACCCTTGAGGATGGCGTCACGTCCGAAGATGCCGAGGAGATCTTCCCAGCTCCTCTCGTAGTCGTCGTAGGTGAGGTAAAGAATGCGTCCAACTGAGGCCCGGTCCGTCGGCGACGGTCTCGGTCTGCAATCGTAGACGGCGAACTCCTCGAAGTCTGTGAGGACTGACAGCGGCAGTTTGGCCGACCACGCGTAACGGCGAAGCTGAAAGGAGGGATGAGGGTCACCCTTGATGTCGACCGAGGGCTTCTTCGCCTCCACGAAGAACTTCCGAACGCCGCCGACTCGGAAGCAGTAGTCGGGAGCCTTTGTGAGGCCGCCAACCTTGATCGCATCCTCGTGGATTACGTCCTTGTACGCTTCCGCGTAGCCCTGGTCGTTGTCGACATCCCACCCAAGAGCTTTGAAGAACGGGTCAACGAACTCACGCCTCAGCTGCGTTTCGTTGTACCGTCCCGACTTGTACGACGCGGCCTGCTCGCGGAATCGCTCGACGAGGGCCGAAATCTGCTTCGGAGCGGTCATCGGCCGGGCACCGCTGCGCTGAAGAGCCTACTCGCGTCTTCAAAGGAGGACGCGTGAGTACGGTGTCGTTCACGGAGTTCCAACTCTCCCATCGTCCGCCGGTCTGTCCAATAGTGCCCTATGAGAACGGACACCGGATCATCATGAGCCTCCAAGAGCATCGCTCCGAAATGGATAGGGCTCTGTTTGCGCACGCTGAGCCTCGGAGTGCTTCGATAAAGAGCAGCGATCTGGTGCCCGCCGTCCTTCTTGGCAGCTACAGTGCCCGACAGCGCTTCAGACGCAGCCTCCGCCGAGAGAAGGCGCATCCTCAGTGACGAGTACGTCTGCGCCACGACCATGAACGCGTCGAGATGCTCACGACCTTGCGGTCGAACGGTGGCGCGCCAGGTGCCCTCAAGCACTGGACGCTTGCTGAGAAGGGGCCGAATCAAGGGCAGCTTCCAGAGCCAGCGCTCGTAGGAGCCGACCAGCACGAATAGCACGGAAGCCACGGTCGGGAGGACTTTCAGCCAGGTGAGCTCGACCGCCACTCCGTTCACCAGCAGCAAGACGAACCAGATCACGCCTGCAAGGAACAGCAGGGTGCTGAGCTGAAGTTGGGTCATGGGACGCCTATTGGAATCCGATGTAAGCCCACGCCTGCTCAAGAAACGCGTGCGCCGCCACGCGCCTCTGTGGATCAAACTTGAACAGGTACTTTAGATCACTCACCTCGCCCCACTCCGCGCACTTGTCTTCTGTTTTCGTAGCGCTCCACAAATACACGATCGAGTCGCGGATCACCGAAACCCACCGTTCCTGACGGAACATCGGATCTGGCACGTGCCACACCATACACTCCAAGACGAAACCTGACAGGGGCACCGCAATCGCAATCTTGTGATCCTGCATCTCAAGCATCAACCTCTTGAATATGCGAACAGCGCCCTTGTAGGCACGAGACGTCGAGTCGTTCTTGCTGACGCCGTTGTCGTAGTGCTGCTCCGGCCAGTTGATGATCCGGGATCCGTCGATCGATCTCAATTCCACACCCTTCAGAACGTGTCCGCCAGCGTCGAAACGCTGATGCTCGAAGAACGCCGCGACATCGGCCTTAACGTGATATGAGGTCTCATGGAGGTGGAAGACCTTGCTGCCGGGCGTGACCGAGCGTGCTCCGAAGTGCTTGGCCAGCGCGCGCTGAAGCTCATCTTTGAACTGCGAGTAGTGGTAGGTCGCTGGCCGTATCCCGAAGGCCTCTGCGTCATGGCCATCCGGCAACACGTAAAAGAACGAATCATCGCATAGCACGCCAAGGTCGACATCGCTGTCTTGCTTCACGTTGACGTTGTTGCGGTACGAGCCGTGGACAAACACTCGCACCGAGCGCCGGTTAAGCTCGCCGCTCGCCGCAACGGCGTTGCGAACGGCGCTCACGGCGTTGTCGCAACGGTCCTGCTCGGTCTTCCCTGGTGGAGATGCCCAGGAGGCGAAGGCGCTCTCCCAGCCGTGCTCGTCCACAGGTCACAGCTCCAGAAGCGAGGGACAGACTTCTCACCGCTTGAGGACCCCGCCGCTAGGGCGGCCGGATTCTGGTTGAGACCATCCGGTGCGAAGCTCCTACAACCTAGTCAGCCGGTGTTAGCACTGCGTCAGGAGGCTTCCAAGGCACTGCTGCACAAGCGGTTACACGATAGGGCTTGGTGCTCTGCGGCTCCCTGCGTTTGCGGGTCGAGTGCAGCGCCCTACTTAACGGCGGGGGGAGAGGAGGTTGTGGTCAGCGCGCCGGTTCCTCTAGTGACTCCAACTCCCTCTGGCTGCGCCCGACGTGCGTTCCGTTCGACTTATTGGTGCGGGGATGCCACCCAAGCTCTGTACGTCATCTCGGAGGCTCACATGAAGACCAGTGTGCGATTGCTCGCGCCCGAAGAAGTAGCCGAGTTCCTGGGGGTCTCGCGAAGGCGTGTACTTCAGTTGCCGCTGACGCAGGTGCGTCTGGGCGATCGAACCATTAGGTACCGCCTCAGCGACCTCTACTCGTTTGCCGGCATTGAAGACCCCAACGCTGAATCAGGGGACCGAGGGCGGGAGGGGTAAACCCCAGTGGTGGAACCCTCCTCTCTCGCTCCTGTAGCGACACGGCGGTCCTTCGTTCGGAGATTGTAGTCGTCCACGTCCTTCGATAGGCCAACCCCACTGGGGTGAAACCCCGGACACGCTATTGTGGCGATGGGGCAACGCGTTTTTCGAAGATCGTGTCCTTGCCAACCCATCGATGATGACTTCTGCGCCAAATCGACATCGCGTCCGACCTAATGCTGAGCCTGCTCCAAGACGCCGCTAGACACCTACGCCTGCGCTTGGCTGCGGTTCCTTGCGACCTACTCATACGCGAGGTCAAAGCGTGCCAGCGCGGTGCTGGCAACAACTACTCGGGACGCGGAGGTGGCGGCAATGGACACCATCGATTCTGCAGCACAGGAAGGAGGATTGCGGGCAGCGGCACATGAGTATCGGAACCGGGGCTGGGTAGTGATTCCGATCGAGCCGCGCGGGAAGAAACCGCTGATCAAGTGGAAGGCACTTCGGGAGAATCGACCCACGTTGGAACAGATCGACGCCTGGTGGGACCAGTGGCCGGACGCCAACGTCGCGGTCATGACAGGACCGGAGAGTGGGATCGCCGTCGTGGACATCGACTCTGCAGCTGGTGAAAAGGTGCTCCACCAACTCGTGGGGGACGTAGAGACTCCGACCAGCGTCACTGCGAAGGGCAAGCACTTAGTCTTTCAGTACCCCGGAACGGCGGTGCCCAACAGTGTACGGGTGCTCAGCGGGGTTGATGTTCGGGGCGCCAACGGGTACGTCGTACTGCCTCCAAGCGTACATCCTACCGGACGTCGCTACCGGTGGGACCACGCCAACGGCCGGGGCCTGGACTGTCTCCTCGCGCCATTCCCTACGGCGCTCCTGGAACTACAGAGCAGGCGGGTCAGTCAGCGCACTATGGGGTCACCAGTCTCCCCACAGTCTGTAGCAACGGGTGACGGGCTGGCCCAGCCATTCCAACTGCCAGATGTGATTCGAGACGGCGCGCGCAACGACACACTCTTCCGGCACGGTTCCTCCTTGCGGGCTCAAGGACTCGATCAAGAACAGATCCGGGCCGCCCTGGAGAGAATCAACGTCACTCGCTGTGCAAGCCCGCTTGACGCAGCTGAATTGGACGCCATCGCCAAATCGGCGGCGCGGTATGACCCAGGGAACGAACACCTAACAGACCTCGGCAATGCGCGTCGGCTGGTGCAACAACACGGCAACCAACTCCGGTACGTCCAGGAGTGCGGTTCCTGGTACACCTGGGATGGGCGGGTCTGGGCGCTCGACCGAACTGGCGAGGTCATGCGCTACGCAAAGGCGACCGTGCGCCAGATGTACATCGAGGCAACTGCGATTGAGGATTCCGGCCAACGCGAGCGTTTGGTGCGCTGGGCTCTCGCTTCGGAATCTGAGCACCACCTGCAGGCAATGATTGCGCTCGCGTCCACAGAGCCCGGCATCGCCACGGCGGTCGAGTCGCTCGACCGGGATCCGTGGCTACTCAATGTCCTAAATGGCACCATAGAGCTCCGCAGCGGCACACTTCGCAAGCACAACCCAGAAGACCTGACGACCCGGCTGGTCTCCGTTGAATTCGATCCAACGGCGACCGCCCCGATGTGGGAAGCATTCCTCTCGACGGTCATGGGAGCTGATGCGGAGTTGATCTCGTATGTGCAGCGGCTCGCGGGTTACTCGCTTACCGGGGACGTGTCCGAGCAGGTGCTGTTGTTCCTTCACGGATACGGCAGCAACGGCAAGACGACGCTTCTTAACACGCTGCTCGAACTCCTCGGCCCTTACGCGAAGCAGGCTGACCCTCAGTTGCTCATGGCCAGGAGCAACGACACGCACCCAACCAACATGGCTGACCTGCGTGGAAGTCGGCTTGTGGTCTGCTGTGAGGTGGATGAAGGCCGACCGCTGGCGGAAGCCACGGTCAAGCAGTTGACCGGTTCCGACAGGATTAAGGCGAGGTTCATGCGGCAGGACTTCTTCGAGTTCGACCCGACTCACAAGATCTGGCTGGCAGCCAATCACAAGCCCGTGGTGCGAGGCACCGACCACGCCATGTGGCGCCGCATTCGCCTCATTCCGTTCATGGTCACCATCTCCGAGGCACAGCAGGACCGCCAACTCTCGGCGAAGCTGCGTACTGAACTGCCCGGGATCCTGGCGTGGGCAGTCCAGGGCTGCCTCGCTTGGCTGAGGGATGGTCTGGCCGCTCCCGACGGCGTTCTGATGGCCACCGCGGAGTACCGGAGTGAAATGGACCTCGTTGCCCAGTTCGTGGACGAGCGGTGCCATGAAGATCAAGCCGCCGAAGTGTATGCGAAAGCACTCTACGCGGCGTATCGCGACTGGTGCGAAGAAGCCGGGCTGGAGCATCCGTGCGTCAAGCAGGCCTTTGGGCGGCGCATGGCCGAGCGCGGATACGGGAAACGCAAGGCAGCCGGCGGTCAACTCGTTTACCAAGGGGTGGAGCTGCAGTAGAGGAAGGGCGAGGTGGACGATCTAAGGGCGCAACCGGATTGCGCTCACAATGGGATCGCCAAGGGCTAGATGGTCGAAATGCCGAAGATCGTCCACATCGACCGCTCCCTCTTGACAGGGCCACCGAACCTGGCGGGAACGCGCCGGTGGGGTCGTGACTGAAATGGGCGCGTTTTCGGACAGGGGTACCCAGTCGGCCAGAGGGGCAACACACCGCGTATTTGGGAAGCCCCCCGGCATCCGGCTGGTCGGGGCACGTAACAACAACGCACGCACGTCCACGAAAGGCGGGAACAACAAGAAGCAGCTCAGGTCGGGCCCAAAGGGGCGGCTGGGTGGGGAGGGGATTCGCATGGAAGGACGGTCTCTGCAGGGCAACCGCTGGTTAACGGTGGTTGAAGTCGCGCTGATGTTGCGCTGGGACGTTGATAGCAGGGCGGCAAGACGACGGCTCCGTCGGATACCACCAGCCCAATTGCCGTATCACCCACTAGGCCGCGACCGGCTCTACACGGAGGCGGATGTGGTCAAGTACGTCGAATCGCGGAGGGTACAATGATGAACCGACGAACTCACCTGATGGTGGACCGCGTCTTCAAAGACGTGGGGCGAATACACCGGTCAATGGAAACGGCGGACCCGAGGGAGGCAAAGAAGCGTGAGCGGATGCTGTTCACGCTTCACGACCACAGCCGCATCGACATCCTGCGCGGCATCCGCGACGGACGGCTCAGCGTGACCCAGGTATCTGATGCCTTCGCACGGAACCGGCTTGACGATCTGCCAACAGCGGAGGCCCTGGTCCCATTGCAGCACGCCGTGGAGATCTGGTTGCAGTCAGGCCACGGCTCCAGGAAACCGCTACGGGGCGCAACCCTAGCTGGATACCGTCAGATGTGGCAGCAAGCCTTGGCCGACGGAGCATTTGGCACCGAACCGAGCGTCGCCGACGTGACCGCAGAACGAACTGAGGCATACCGGCGGAAGTTGCTCCAGGCGGGACACGCACCGATGGCGAATCGCTGTTGGTGCGCCGTCAAGAGCTTCCTTGGCGAAACGCTCGGCAAGCGTCATTCCCAAGTTCTCGCAGTCCAAGACCTCCAGCGCTACCCAGAACTCAAGAGGGTCCGGCCCGCCCTAACCCCGGAGAACTTCTGGCGGTGGCACGGGGCGAGCTCAGATGTGATCCGACCAGCTCTGGTGGCCATGGCCGTCAGCGGGATGATGCCTTCCGAGCTTGAACGTCTCGGGCCGGAACACGTGGACAGGGCAAACGGCTGGTTGCTGGTTCCTGGAGCCAAGACAGAGGGCCGTCCTCGCATCGTCGGTGTGCCCTCATGGGCCTGGGAGGCCATCAGCCAGGTAACCCCCTGGCGGTTGGATCGAAGCTGCTTCCAGAGGCAGATAAAGAAGAGCGCACGGAACGCGGGTGTGCCCTGGGCGCGCCTCTACGACCTTCGCCGGGGCTTCGCTCGGTGGCACGAGGCGTCGGGAACACCCGAATCCAGGATTCGGGCGTACATGGGCCACAGCACCCTTGGGATGACCGACAGCTACCTGCGTAGCGAAGTCGAGCCCTATGCCCAGAAGGACGCCGAACGGATGGGCGAGCACCTGCGCGGTGGCCAGAACCGTCACCACCTCCAACTCGCAGGCTAGTCACCCAGGAGTCACCTGTGAGGCCGAAGGACTGCCCAGACGACGAACGGCGCGGCCTCGGGAGAACCGAAGCCGCGCCTTGTGTTTCCGTCAGTGCGCCGCCCGTGAATCGAACACGGAACCTACTGATTAAGAGTCAGTTGCTCTGCCAGTTGAGCTAGCGGCGCGTGGCGCGAAAAGTCGCCACCTCCCGCCGATTGCGCAACCGGCCGGAGCCGCACACCCCCAGCGCCCACGACGCCCGCGCGCCTACTCTTGCGACCGGGCACTTACATTCATAGCTTACATTCACTGATAGGAGGCTGTGAATGGCACGTCAGCGGCCGCCCCGCGTTCGGGAGCCCGTGCAGGTCTACCTCGACGCGCCAGACCGCCAGCTGCTCGAAGACCTGGCGCGGCGCACCGGCCTGCCCCGCACCGAGGTGCTACGGCGCGGCCTGCGGCGCCTGGCGCAGAGCGAGCTGGCCGAGCGAAAGCCCGGTTGGTCGCTCGACGTTCTTATTGGCGCCATGGGCGACGACCCTCGCCTGCCCGCCGACCTCTCGACGCGCCACGAGGACTACCTCTACGGCGGCGGCTATGAGCGCCTCGCGCGTACTCGCGGACACAAGCGCGCTCCTCGCGCTCGCTAACGGGCGCGACCAGTACCACAGGCGCGCGACGGACATCGCGCGCCGCTTCCTCGCCGGCGGCGGGCGGCTCATGAGCACCGCGCTGGTTCTCGCCGAGCTGTACAATCACGTCCTGTACCTGATGGGGCCGTCCGCCGCACGGCGAACCGCGCTGGCACTGCTCCAGGACCCGGCCTACGAGTGGCAGGACGCGTCGCTGCCGCTGCTCCGCGCGGCGGTCGCCGGGTGGCTCGAGCGCTTCGCCGACCAGCGCTTCTCGCTCACCGACGCCGTGAGCTTCGAGGTCATGCGCCGCCAGCGCCTGACGACGGCCTTCGCATTCGACGAGGACTTCGTGACGGCGGGTTTTGACCTGCTGCGGTAGCCTCGTCCCGTGCGAACACCCCGCTGCAACCTTTCCGCCGCCGCCTACGTCTATACCAGGGTGCGCCGCCGGCCGGCGCACGACCCAGGCCGCCCCTGCTCCACCTCGTCGCCGAGCCGCCGATGCGCAACGTGAGGCTCGCCTTCCGCACGCTGTTCCGGACGCCGTTCGTCACGGCGGTCGCGGTGCTTTCCCTCGCCCTCGGGATCGGCGCCAACGCGGCGATCTTCTCGCTCACCGACCAGGTCCTGCTCCGCCCCCTGCCGGTTCCGGAACCCTACCGGCTGGTGAACCTCACGGCGCCCGGACCCAACCCCGGCTCCCAGACCTGCAACGAGACGGGCGGCTGCCAGGAGGTCTTCAGCTACCCGATGTTCCGGGACCTCGAGCGCCGCCAGACGGCGCTCGCGGGGCTCGCCGCCCACCGTATCTTCGGAGCGAACTTCGCCGTCAAGGACGAGCCGTTCACCGGCGAAGGGGTGCTCGTCTCGGGCGCGTACTTCCGGACACTGCAGCTCACGTCCGCCCTGGGACGGCTGCTGGGCCCGGAGGACGACGGGACCATCGGCGCTCCCTTCAACGCGGTGCTGAGCTACGCATGCTGGCACGCCCGCTTCGGCGCAGACCCCAAGGTGATCGGCCGGACGATCACCGTGAACGGCCAGCTGTTCACGATTGTCGGCGTGGCGCCGCGCGGCTTCGAAGCCACGACCTTCGGCAGCCACCCGCTGGTGTTCGTCCCACTGACCCTGAGCCAGAAGCTCGGCAACTACAGCAGCTTCGAGGACCGGCGCACCTACTGGGTCTACCTCTTCGCGCGGCTCAAGCCTGGCGTCGCCCTCGCCCAGGCGAAGAGCGCGCTCAACGGGCTCTACCACCCGATCATCAACGACGTGGAGGCGCCGCTGCAGCGGGGGATGAGCACGGCGACCATGGCGAAGTTCCGCGCCAAGGAGATCGGTGTCTTCCCCGGCTACCGGGGACAGAGCCAGACGCACAGCCAAGCGAAGACGCCGCTGACGATGTTGTTCGGCGTCACGGCGGTCGTGCTCCTCATCGCCTGCGCCAACATCGCCAACCTGCTGCTGGCGCGGGCCGCCAGCCGCGGCAAGGAGATGGGGGTGCGCCTCGCCCTCGGTGCCGGGCGCCGGCACCTGGTCGTGCAGCTCCTCACCGAGTCCGTGATCCTCGCGCTGATGGGCGGCGTGCTGAGCCTCGGCGTCGCCGAGATCACGCTCCGCCTCCTCGGGTCGCTGCTGCCGTCCGACGCGTCCACCATCCTCGACATGAACCTGCAGCCGTCGGTCCTGCTGTTCACCGCAGCCCTGGCCGTGGCGACCGGCGTGGTATTCGGCCTCTTCCCCGCCCTGCACAGCACGCGGTCCGGCCTCATCGACGCGATCCGCTCCAACACCGGCCAGATCGCCGGACACCGCGGCGCCGCGCGCTTCCGCTCGGCGCTGGTGACGGCGCAGATCGCGCTGGCGAGCAGCCTCCTGATCTGCGCGGGGCTGTTCCTCAAGAGCCTGGTCAACGTGACGCACGTGGACCTGGGCGTGAAGGTGGACGATGTCGTGACGTTCCGGATCTCCCCGTCGCGCAGCGGCTACGACAGCACGCGCCGAGCGCTGCTGTTCCAGCAGGTCGAGGAGGAGCTGGCCCAGCTTCCCGGGATCACCGGGGTCACCGCGGCCAACGTCGAGTTGCTTGCCGGAAACAACTGGGGCACCGATGTCTTCGTGGAGGGCTTCAAGACCGGGCCCGACATCGACAACAACAGCCGCTACAACCAGGTCGGCCCGGGCTACTTCCGGACGCTGGGGATCCCGGTGCTGGCGGGCCGCGAGTTCACCCCGTCGGACTTCAAGGGCGCCCCGCGTGTCGCGGTCGTCAACCAGACCTTCGCGAAGAAGTTCCACATCGAGCGGGACCCGGTCCACAGGTTCATGGGGATGAGCGGCCCCGACTCCCTCAACATCGAGATCGTGGGCCTGGTGCAGGACGCGAAGTACAGCCAGGTGAAGGACCCGGTCCCGCCGCTGTTCTTCACCCCGTGGCGCCAGGACCCGAGCGTGGGGTCGTTGAGCTTCTATGCGCGCAGCGCGGTGCCGCCCGAGCACCAGCTCCGGGCCATCCAGGCGCTCCTCAAGCGCCTCGCGCCCACCGTGCCGGTCTTCGACCTCAAGACGATGCCGCAGCAGATCCGCGACAACGTCTTCCTCGACCGGATGATCAGCATCCTCTCGACGGTGTTCGCCGCGCTGGCGACGCTGCTGGCCGCGGTGGGGCTCTACGGCGTGCTGGCCTACACGGTCCAGCAGCGGACGCGCGAGATCGGCGTGCGGATGGCGCTGGGCGCCGACGCCGCCAGGGTCCGCGCCCTGGTGGTGCGGCAGGTAGGCCTGATGTCGGTCGTGGGGGGCGTGCTCGGGATCGGACTCGCCCTCGCCCTCGGCAAGGTGCTGAATTCTCTGCTCTACGGGCTCACCGGGACCGACCCCGTGGTGTTCGCGCTCGCTCTGGCTTCCCTCGGCGCCGTCGCCGCCGCCGCCAGCTACGTCCCGGCGCGGCGCGCGAGCCTGGTGGATCCGGTCGAAGCGCTGCGGTACGAGTAGGGGGTCACGTGGCACGCTCCAGCCCGTTCTTGCTCACCCTGGTAGTCTCGGCCGGCCTCGCGCTCGGCGTCTCCGCTTCCAGAGCCGCGGCGCAACTGCCCCCCGTCGTCTTCATGGAAGCCGTCGGCGGCGCCGGACAGCGGACCGACTCCACCTACCGCGAGGTCACCGACTCGGCGAAGCTCGCCCAGTACCGCCGCTGGCTGGACAACGAGTCGGCCCGTTTCGCCCTCACGCTCTACGCCGACGCGCGGAGGATCGCCAGGGAGGAGCGGCACCTGGCTCTGCAGCCAGAGGCCTACTACGTCGCTCTCGTGCCCGGCGGCAATCACGCCTCGGTGGGTTTCCGTCTTCAGACCGATTCCGGCACGCGCGACTACCCCAACGCGGCGTACATCCTTCTTGACGCGGAGGACTGGCGCTTTTCCACTACCCTGCTCCACGAGACCGGCCACATGGTGCTGTACGTCCTGGCGGGGGGTCGAGTGCTCCCCCGGCGGGATCTCATTCCGATCTCGCACTCCACCGCTGCTCTCACCGACCGCGGTACGGCCTTCGACGAAGGATTCGCAATCCACCTCGAGACAGTGCTGGCGCAGATCGCGACGGAGCCCTGGCTCGTGAATCGGTACCGGCACGGCCAGCTGCTCTTCGGGGACCAGCCGGGCCTGATGAGCGAGTACTACCGGCAGACGTCGGACCTGCTGACCTTCTCGCAGACCGTGGGCCGCTATGCGCTCGTGCGCGACAACAACTTCGCGTTCGAGCCGGCCTACACCGGGCCGGACTACTTCCGCGTCCAGCTCGAACCATCCCGCGACGTCGCCGCACTCCGATCCGCCGACGCCCTGCTGCAGTCCGAGGGTTTCTACGCATCGTTCTTCTTCGGGCTGCTGATGCGAGGGACGCGGATCCCGGACTCGAGCGCGCTCATGGTCCGGGAACGTCAGGCGCTGACCGCGCTCGCGGACGTCTTCGAGCACGTGCCCCTGACGCCCGGCACGCCGTATCTGCTGCATTTCCTCGCCGCCTTCGCCCGGCGCTTTCCGGCGAACGCAGCGGAGGCGGACGACGTCTTCCTCGACCTGTCGCACGGTGTCTTCATGGATGCGGACGCCGAGGCGGTCTGGCGCCGGCATTACCTGGCCGCCATCCGCGTGGACCTCGCGGGCCTGGGCCGCGACTCGCTGAACGCCCGCCGAGCCCGGTGGCGGGAGCAGCTCCGCACCAATCCGGACATCGTCTTTTCGCGCCTCGGTCCTCAGCTGCGGTGCGAGGTGGCCAACGTGCCCGTGCGGATGCTCGATGAGGTGGCGCCGCTCAGCTTCGACGCGAACACGGCGCCGGAGGGCGTGCTCCGACTCGTGCCCGGGCTGAGCGCGTCAGGTATCGCGGCGTGGCTGCGCGAGCGGTCACAACGCCCGTTCACGGGCTGGCGCGACCTCGTGAACCGTGTGCCGTCCGTCCGGCGCGTCGCGGCTCGCCTGCGGTGCGATTCCTGATTGTCGGAAAGGGGTCGCCGGGCCGCCTCTGCTACAGCGTCACGAAGGCGGCGTCCCACTGCGAGCCGTCCTCGTCCTGCTTGTAGAACTTCGAGACGTTTACCACGAGCTTCCCGCCGTCCTTCCGCACGGCGAAGCGGTCCATGCCGCGCGTCGCCCGGCCGGAGATGAACACGCCGTCGGGACGGTAGCGGGAGTGGTGCTTCGGGCACTGGAACTGATTGTCCTCGCTCTGCCAGCGCACCGCCGTGTTCTGATGCGGACAGGCCAGGTTGAACGCGTACGCCTTCTGCTGGTAGCGCACCGTGATCACCTGGTTGTCCTTGTCAATCTGAGCGCCGTCCTCAGCCGGGATCGGATAGGTCAGTTCGTCCCCTGCCCTGCCGAGCGCGCGGACGAACTCCAGGCTCAGCGCCGCGGCGCGGGCGGGGCTCCCGCCCAGGGCCGCCACGACGCCAGCGAGCACCACGCCGGCCTCCCGGAGGAACGCCCGGCGCTCGACTAGAGCACAGCCCTCGCATTCGCGCTGCGCATCGGCGTGAGGCGGTCGGCCAGTCGTCATGTCAGGACACCGTCGTGAGGAACGCGCCGGCCAGCAGGACGGCGAACCAGAGCACCAGACTCACCATCGACGTCCGCCGGAACCGCGCCAGGTATGGCACGACGGCACCCGTCTCGATGGCCTGCTCCGCCTTGAGCCGCACCCACCCGTTCACCAGCAGCAGGGCGATCAGCCCCATCTTGGTCCAGAAGAGCCACGCCGTGAGATAGGTGTGCAGGTCGGAGAAGAGCTGCAGCACGCCCGTCGCGACCGTGAGAGCCAGGCCGGCGATCACCCAGTTGTGCACCGCCTTCAGCCGCTCAATCTCGCGGGCGAGGTGCTCTCCGGCTTCGGCCGGCAGCAGCAGCGACACGCGGTCGGCGGCGATCGCGAGGCCTCCGGCGCCGAGCACGCCAGCCAGGTGCACGAACATTATCCCGGCGCTCAGCGCTTTCGAGTCGGCGTACAAGTGCGCCCAGCGCTCGACGAGACCGGAGGCGACAGGTGCCATCATGCTCAGTTCTTCCAGATCAGCATCATGACGTACGAGGCGAGCGCCGTGCTCATCGAGGCGATCGCGAGGGTCCGGTGCGTGCTCTTGTTCACCGCGCCGCCGCTGAACAAAATGCGGCGCGGTGAGGGCGCGGTCGCACCCGTCGCCACGAAGCCGGCGTCGGCCAGGAACATCAGGCCGGCGTGGATCCAGCGCCGCGTCCTGCCCGCCGGATCGTGCCGGCTGTCCCACAGGTTCCACGCGCCGGTCACCGTGTTCACCCCGAACAGCCCCGCCACTCCCAGCGCGACCAGGCGATGCGCGTCCACGGTGGACTGCGAGCCGGGGGGATTGTTGTACAGCTTCGTCCCCAGGATGTATTCCGCCACGAAGAGCGGCACCGTGGCATAGCTCGCGATGCGGTGAATCTCCAGGCGCGTGTAATAGAAGTCGCTGTACTCGACCGCCCGTGGGCGCTGGCGCCCGCTGTCGGCCACGACGAGAACCGGCTCGGCAGACTCGAAACGCGGCGCGGGCCGCGGCCCCAGGTCGCCGGACGGCGCGGGGATCGAGTCCGCCACCGCCGCCGGTGCTGCCAGCGCCGACGACCCCGTGTCCGGCATTGCGGCGGCGGGGAGGGTCGGCAGCGTGGTCGCCAGGAGCCACAGAAGGTGCAGCAAGCGTCACTCCCTACGCGTTGGTGATGTCCACCTGACTGTTGGTAGTATCGATGCTCGCCGCGAACTTGTGAAGCGGCGCCGAGCCCGGAGCCACCGGCACGCCGCAGGCGGCGAGCGCCGATGCGGCGAGCGCGGAGGTGGTGGTCGCAACGAACTCACGGCGTGTCGGCATGCGTTGTCCCGGGTTTGCCAGCGGTCGCGGATTCACGAAACGCGCAATTGAAACCCGGTCGAACCCGATTGGTTCCGGCGCGCCGCCTACTGGATCGAGTCCACTCGCGCGTTGCGGGCCGCGGCCGAGTCCTGCGCGCTGAGCGCGCCGCGAATCCCCCTCGCACCGGGAAGCCGCGAGGCGCCAAGGATGCTGTCCTTCTGTCGTCGCGTCAGCGTGTCGCTCGCCGCGGTCTTCGGTGGCGCAGCCTTCGCGCACGCCATCAGGACGAGGCACAGAAGAACTGTGTGAATTCGCACAGCAGGCTCCGAGGAGGAAACGACCCATCCTATGCGCAGCGGCCGAGGCACGCCAGAGCCCGCGGCGAGGTGTGCGCGGCGCCCAAGCGACCTGGCCGCTGCGGCCGCGATTTGTGACCTGGCTCACGCTCCGCGCCGGCAGGGCCCTTTCCACTAGCGCCGCCCGCCCCCACCCGTAGATTGGACCTCCGTCAGCCCCCCTCGCTGACACTCTTCCCGAGGCACGACGTGTCAAAGCCACAGGCGCAGGGCCGGGAGGCCCGCGCGAGAGGCCTGCATCGTCACAGCCTTCAGGACCCCACCACGCTGCGCGAGCTGGTCGGGAATCTCCGCGAGGGCGTGTACGTCTCCAACCTCCAGGGCCGGATCCTCGACGCCAACCCGGCATTCCTGAGGATGTTCGGGCTCGCGAGCCTGGACGAGCTCGGGCGCTACACCGTCTACGACCTGCTGGTGGACCCGGCGCAGCGCGCTTCGGAGCTGGAGCTGCTCGCGCGCGACGGCGCGGTCCGCGAATTCGAGTTCCAGATCCGCCGGCCGGACGGCCAGGAGCGGACGGTGCTCGACGCCTGCCACGCGGCGACGGATCCCGAAACGAACGAGACGCTGTACCACGGGATCCTGGTGGACATCACGGACCGCAAGGCGGAGGAGGCCCGCCTCGAGCACTGGTTCTCCCTGCTCCGCGCGACGCTCGAATCCACTGCCGACGGGATCCTCGTCGTGGACGGCAAGGGGAAGATCGTCAGCTTCAATCAGAAGTTCGCCCAGATGTGGAAGATCCCCGGCGACATCCTCGTCGCGGGCGACGACCAGCGGGCCCTGGACGCGGTGCGCGGCCAGCTGAAGTACCCCGACCGCTTCATGGCCAAGGTCCAGGAGCTGTACGCCGATCCGGACGCGACCGGCAGCGACATCATCGAGTTCACGGACGGCCGCGTCTTCGAGCGCTACTCGCAGCCGCAGCGGGTCGGCGGCCGGAGCGTGGGACGGGTGTGGAGCTTCCGCGACGTCTCCGAGCGCGACAAGGCCGAGGCCGAGCTGCGCGAGGGCGAGGAGCGGTACCGCCGGCTGGTGGAGGTGTCGCCGGACGGGATCGGGGTATACGTGGACGGGCGGGTCGTCTTCGTCAACCCGGCGATGGCGCGGATCTTCGGCGCGGCCAGCCCCGACCAGCTCGTCGGCAAGCGGATCATGGACCTCGTGCACCCGGACTTCCGCCCCGCGGTGATCGAGCGCATGCGCCTGATGCTCGACGAGGACAAGCAGGTCCCGCTGATCGCGGAGTCCTTCCTCAGGCTCGACGGCACGCCGGTGGACGTCGAGGTGATGGCGGCGCCGCTCCGGTACCGCGACCGGAAGGCGATCCAGGTCGTGGTGCGGGACATGACGGAGCGGCGGCGCCAGGAGCTGGCGCTGCGCGAGAGCGAGGAGCGCTACGCGCTGGCGGCGCGCGGCGCCAACGACGGGCTGTGGGACTGGCACCTCTTCACCAACGAGGTCTTCTACTCGACGCGCTGGAAGGCGATGCTGGGGTACGCCGAGGAGGAGGTCGGCACGTCGCTGGACGAGTGGCTGAAGCGCGTGCACCCGGAGGACGTGGCCCGGCTCAAGGCGCAGATCGACGCCCACGTGGAGGGGGTGGCGCCCCAGCTCGAGGTCCAGCACCGCGTCATGCACAAGGACGGCGGCTACCGCTGGATGCTGTGCCGCGGCGTGGTGGTGCGCGACACGGCCGGCAAGGCGTACCGGATGGCGGGCTCGCTGAGCGACATCACGGAGCGCAAGCTGGCCGAGGAGCAGCTGCTCCACGACGCCTTCCACGATTCGCTCACGAATCTCCCCAACCGCGCGCTGTTCACGGACCTGCTGGCACGATCGCTCGGCCGCGCGTGGCGGCGCGCCGACTACCGCTTTGCGGTCCTGTTCATCGACCTCGACCGGTTCAAGGTCGTCAACGACAGCCTCGGTCACACCGTCGGCGACGAGCTGCTCCGGGCCATCACGCGACGGATCGAGCGGTGCGTGCGGCCCGGCGACACCGTGGCGCGGCTCGGCGGCGACGAGTTCACGATCCTGGTGGACGACATCGGGAACCCCAGCGACGCGACCCGGGTGGCGGACCGGATCCAGCGCGAGCTGACCCAGCCGTTCACCCTGTCCGGGCACGAGGTCTTCACTTCCGCCAGCATCGGGATCGCGCTCTCGGCCAGTGGCTACGAGGCGGCGGACGACCTGCTCCGCGACGCCGACATCGCGATGTACCGCGCCAAGGCGCTCGGCAAGGCCCGGTACGAGGTGTTCGACACGGCGATGCACGCCCGCGCGATGGCGCTGCTCGAGCTGGAGACGGACCTGCGCCGCGCCATCGAGCGCAACGAGTTCCGGCTCTACTACCAGCCGATGGTCTCCCTCGAGACCGGGCGCATCGCCGGCTTCGAAGGGCTGGTGCGCTGGCAGCATCCCCAGCGCGGGCTCATCGGCCCGGCCGCCTTCGTGCCGATCGCCGAGGAGACGGGGCTGATCATCCCGATCGGCCGCTGGGTGCTGCAGGAGGCGTGTCGCCAGATGCGGCAATGGCAGGAGCGCTTCCCGGCGATGCACGACCTCACGATCAGCGTCAACCTCTCCGGCAAGCAGTTCGCGCAGGCCCGCCTGGTGGAGGACGTGAGCCAGGCCCTCAAGGAGTCCGGCCTGGCGCCCGGCCGGCTGCGGCTGGAGATCACCGAGAGCGCGGTGATGGAGAACGCGCCGTCCGCCATGGCGATGATCGACCAGCTCCGCGGCCTGGACGTGAAGATCGACATCGACGACTTCGGCACGGGGTACTCGTCGCTGAGCTACCTGCAGCGCTTCGAGGTGGACCACCTCAAGATCGACCGCTCGTTCGTCAGCAACATCGGGAGCGACCGCGGGGAGAACGCGGAGATCGTGCGGACGATCGTCACCCTCGCCCACCACCTCGGCATGGACGCGGTGGCCGAGGGCGTGGAGACGGAGGACCAGCTCCGGATGCTGCGGGAGCTCGGGTGCGGGAGCGTGCAGGGCTTCCTGTTCGCCGAGCCGGTGAGCCAGGACGAGGCGGAAGGGCTACTGCGGAGCGACGCGCGGCCCCTGGCGAGGACGGACAGCTAGCGCTTGGACCTGCGGGACCCCCCGCCAGGGGCACCCCGCGCGTTTCCGTGCGCCGTTAGAGGCGCTGGCGAACTGCCGCGATGATCTCCTGTTCGAACACTCCTGACCCGGGATAACCCCCAGAAGGAATCAGGTTGCAGTTCGACGGGGGCTGTTCGCCGACCCGCATATTCGGCCGCACCCAATGCGTTGCCTCAACGTTCAGACGCATGACCGTGGAATCCCCACGAGGAAGTAGAAGCGTGGTGACGTTCAGGGTTACGTCCTCGAGAGCATTGCAGTTCGTCCAGTCGCGGGCCTGCCACCAACTCAGAATCCAACTCCGGGTGCGCAGCGACCAACTTGCCTTGTCCATGGTCGTGATGGGGATCTGCAAATCCGAGTAGACAGAGAGCAGAACATTCCACACTCGCTCCGGGGTCGCTGTGAAGTAGTAGTCAATTCCAGCGGTCGGCCTCGTCTGTGGAGGAGATTTGGCGCAGCCAGCCGCAGACAGGGCCAGCAACGAGGAGAGCAGCAACGCCGGGAACCTCATCTCAACCTCCTATCCAGCTGGGCGGCGGAACCTGGCCGGAGCGGCGGGCGACCCGCCCCCCACAGCTACGATGCACACAGTAACTCCCGGGCGTCAGGGAGGCGTTATGTCGGCGGGAGTCGTACCAGCCGCAGCGGCGGCGCTCGGCGCTGGGCCGAGCTTGGCGGTGTACGAGGGCGTCGTGCGCGCCTTCCCTCGCGCCGAAGGCGGCGCAAAGACGCCACGAAACGAGCAGCGGCGCCCATTTCTGGACGCCGCTGGATGCTGGTGGACGGGCCGTCAGGTAGCCCCAAGGGGAATCGAACCCCTGTTCCCACCTTGAAAGGGTGGTGTCCTAGCCGTTAGACGATGGGGCCGAGTAGCGGTAACGGGATTCGAACCCGTGTTTTGGCCTTGAGAGGGCCACGTCCTAGTCCCCTAGACGATACCGCCGCAATACTGGATGCCCGTTCCAAGACGGCAAGGAAGCAGACCGCCCCGCCCTTCCTTCCGTCCACTGCGCAACTGGCAACCACTTCCTCCTTTGCCGTCTGGGCAACTGCCAGCTTGCAGAGAGCAGGCCCGGAGGGAATCGAACCCCCAACCCCCGGTTTTGGAGACCGGTGCTCTACCAATTGAGCTACGGACCTATTCCAAGTTGCCAGACGGCAAGTTGCCAGTACTGAAGTGGTTACCAGTTGAGAGCCCCAAGAGGTCAGGACTGGCAACTGGTCTGCCACCTGCTGTCCGGTAACTGGTAACCACTTCCTCCTTCGCCGTCTGTGCAACTTCCATCTGGTGAACAGGGTGGCTGAGGGGAATCGAACCCCCAACCTCTGGAGCCACAGTCCAGCGCTCTGACCGATTGAGCTACAGCCACCGTGACGACTGGTCGCCAGTTGCCAGACGGCAAGTGGCCAGACCGCCCCGCGCCGCCCCGACTAGCCTTTCAAGTTACCTGCGCCGCAGCCGCTTCATCAACTGCCGGTAGGCCAGATACCACCCGCTCGTCTTCTTCCAGAAGCCGAACCGCGTGGTGCTGGGGAAGATCTGAGCTCTCCGGATCTCGTAGAGGTCCCCGCCGATCTTGAGCGGCCCGCTGTCGGAGGCTACGCCGAACGCGTACCCGGCCTCCGCCACCGCCGCCTTCGCCTCGGCGTCCACCGCGCCGTACGGATAGCAGAGCGAGAGGACCGGCGCGCCCCCCCCCACGCGCTCCTCGATCGCCCGCTTCGAGCCGGCGACCTCGGCGCGCAGTCGGTCCGCTGCCAGTCCGGCGAGCCGCGCGTGGCTCCGCGTATGGGAGCCGAATTCGATCCCTTGCTGCGCCATCTCCCGGATCTGCGGCTGGTCGAGGAGCGGGAGGGTCGGCTCCGCGTCCGCGGCGTCCCAGACGTTGGTCGTGATCCGCGCGTCGCCGATGAGGAACACCACCGCCCGCATCCCATGCTCCCGGAGCAGGGGCAGCGCGAGCGTATAGTTGTCGGCGTAGCCGTCGTCGAAGGTGAGGATGATCGGCCGCTTCGGGAGCGGCTTCTCGCCGGCGAGGTACGCGGCGTAGTCCGCGAAGGTGATGGTCGCGAAACGCCGCCGCGCCAGCGAGTCGAGCTGCGCACGCAGGCGCTCGCTCGTGACCCACGTCCCGTGCCGGCTCCCCACCGGCGGCTGCTCCACGATCCGGTGGTACATCACGACCGGGACGCGCCGCAGCGACGCCAGGGCCCGGGCCTGGCGGTAGATCCCCTCGACCTGGCGCCAGCTGGCCGCCGCGTCGTAGTGGCGCTCCACGAAGGCGCGGCCCCACGAGGCCAGCGCCTCCCGGCGCCGTGCGTCCTGGAGCAGGGCGATCACGTCCCCCGCGACCCGCGCCGCGTCCGCGGCCGCGCGTGTCCCCGTGTCGCCGAAGTTCGTGTGCAGCGCCTCCGCCGCGGTGTCCTCCGACACGACGCCCACGTAGTGCGTCTCGCCGATCGCGACGACCGGGCGACCCGAGGCCAGCGCCTCGATGGCCGAGCGTCCCGCCCCCACGACGACGTCGGCGGCGGCCAGCGCGGGGCCGACGTCGTTCTGGTGCCCCAGCAGGCGCACCGCGCCGGAGGAGGCAGCCCCCCAGACGGAACCGTTCTTCGCGCCGCCCGCACCATCCGACGCCGTCGTCACCGCGCCGCCGCAGCGCCGGCTGGCCTCGGCCACGAACTCCGCGAAATCGTCCGGCATCTTCATCCCGCCGACGATGAGGAGGCGCGCCGCCGGGAGCGACGCCTGAATCCGCGCGAACACCTCGGAGATGAAGAACCGGGCCACCGGGGTGCGCGGCCCGGAGAGCCGGCCGACGAGGACGATGACCGGGCCCTCGGGCGGCAGGCCGAAGTCCCGCCGCGCGTCCGCGGCCGAGGGGCCGGGCCGGAAGCGCTCCAGGTCCACGCCGTTGGGCACGACGTGCACGCGGGCGGCAGGCAGCCCCAGGTCCCGCACCGCGTTCTCCTCGACACTGCGCGAGACCGCGATCATCTCGCTCCCATAGACGCTGAACGAGCGCGCCGAGCGGTGCGGGCGCTGGATGGCGTGGAGGGTCGAGACAAGCGCGGCCGGCGTGCGGGCGGTGGCGAAGTAGGACACCCAGCTCGCCGCACGCGAGTGGGCGTGGACGACGTGGATGCCCCGCTCCCGGATCAGCCGGCGCAGCGCGCGAACGTTCCTGAGTCGCTGGGGGTAGGCGCGCTTCCCGATCGGCATCGGGACGTACTCGGCGGCGACCGGCGTGCTGAAGGTGTCCGACACGACGGCGACCCGGTGGCCGTCCCGCGCCTGCTGCGCGATCAGCGCCGCGGCGTACGTCTCGGCGCCCGTCACCTCGTGCTGCGACAGCACGTGCAGGATGTTCACGCCGTGCCTCCGTGCCCCCGTGCCCGCGCCTCGGACCCGGGTTATCGTTGGGCGCTAATGGTGGCCCTCCGAACGCCCCTGACGCAACAGGCCGGGATCGCGGTGCCCCTGCTCTGCGGCGCGATGTATCCCTGCACCAATCCCGAGCTGGTGGCCGCGGTCTCCGGGGCGGGCGGCCTCGGGATCGTGCAGCCGCTCTCGATGGTCTACGTGCACGGGCACGATCTTCGGGCGGGGCTGCGACTCATCAGGCGGCTTACCGACCGGCCCATCGGGATGAACGTGCTGATCGAGCGCTCGTCGCGCACCTACCTCGACCGGATGCGGCGCTGGCTCGACGTGGCGATGGAGGAGGGGGTGCGGTTCTTCGTCACGTCCCTCGGCAAGCCCGCCTGGGTGGTGCAGCGCGTGGCGGCGGTGGGGGGCTTCGTCTACCACGACGTGACCGACCGGAGGTGGGCGCTCAAGGCCGTTGAGAGCGGGGTGCACGGGCTCATCGCCGTCAACGACCGCGCCGGCGGGCACGCGGGGCCGAAGAGCGCCGCGGCGCTCATCGACGAGTTGGGGAACCTCGGCCTGCCGGTGGTCTGCGCCGGCGGCGTGGGGGACGAGCGGGCGTTCGTCGCCGCGCTGCGCCTGGGCTACGCCGGGGTCCAGATGGGGACGCGGTTCATCGCGACGCCGGAGTGCCGCGTGCACGAGGACTACAAGCGGCGCATCGTCGCGGCGACGGAGGACGACGTCGTCCTCACCGAGCGGGTCACCGGCGTTCCGCTCGCCGTCCTGCGGACGCCGTACGTGGACCGCGTCGGGCTCAAGGCGGGCGCGCTCGCGCGCTGGATGCTCCGCGGCCGCCGCACGAAGTACCTGATGCGGACGGTCTACGCGCTGCGGTACGTGCGGAAGCTCAAGCGGGCCGTGCTCGAGGGAGGCTCGTCGCGGGACTACTGGCAGGCGGGAAAGAGCGTGGCGGGCATCCACGCCATCGAGCCCGCGGGAGAGATCGTGCGGCGCTTCGAAGCCGCCGCACGGGAAGCCGTCTAGCCGCCGGACCTCAGCGCCGCTGAGGATTCCGGTAGCTCGTGTTGTTCACCATCGAGTCGGCCAGCGACATCGCCTTCATCGCGTCGGTCGGGTCGCTCTTCGCCAGCGCCAGTCCGAGCACCTGGTACATGTAGGCGTAGGTCGCCGGGATGTTCTCCGACGGCACGTCGATCCAGCCCAGCGGGCGGTGCCGCGCCGCCGTGTGGGTGTGGTACACCTGGAACAGCAGCTCCTTCGTGCGCGGGACGTCCACGAAGCCGAACTCCTGGATCACCTGGACCGAGTCGTCCTTGGGCGCCAGCGAGTCCGGCACCAGCAGCCGCACCATCCCCTGGCCGCTCAGGTGGTACGTGAGAGCGAACTTGTCCGGGTAGGTCGCGGTCGTGCGTGCAAAGCAGATCGGCCGCGTGCCGAACTGGTCCTGGATCGCGCGCAGGACCATCACGTCCGCGCGCTCGAGGTACGGCCGGCCGAGCAGCTGCGGGTCGAGCCGCGCCGCGATCCCGCCGACGTTGACCACGCGGGCGCTGGCCAGCTCGTAGTACGGCTGGAGCGCGGCCATCTCCGCGTCGGTCATGTGCCAGATCTTGCCCGTCGGCTTGGGATACGTGCGCCGACGCCAGAGGGCCGGCGCGCTCGCCGAGTCGAACGTGGCCAGCGGCCGCCGCTGCAGCTGGCGGATGTACCAGTCGGTGTTGGCCAGCGAGAGGTTGAGGACGGTGACGTCCTGCCGGATGTGCTCCACCTCCTGCGCGTACCAGAGCGGGAAGGTGTCGTTGTCCCCCGCGGTCACCAGGATCCCGTACGGGTCCACCGACTGGAGCATGTCATAGGCAAAATCGCGCGCCATCCACTCGCCGGCGCGCGAGGCCGCGATGTGGTTGCCGGCGAGCGGCACCAGCGCGAACGCGAGCACCGGCGTCGCCAGCATCCAGCGCCGGCCCTCCGCCGCGACCCGCTGCGCCAGCACTCCCTGGATCCACTCCATCAGCGTCGCGAAACCCATCGCGATCCAGATCCCCCACACCGCGAAGGAGCAGATGTAGAAGTAGTCGCGCTCCCTCACCTCGCGCGCCAGGCTCGGCCGGTCGGGATACTGCGAGAAGCCGTACTTGAAGTTCAGGTAGAAGATCAGGATCGGGACCAGCGTCACGACCATCGCGGTCATCGCGATCGCCGAGCGGCGGTCCGCCTTCCAGTGGCGCCAGGCCCCCAGCAGCCCGAGGCCGCCGAACGCGACGGCCAGCGCCTGCTGCACGCCGAGCGACCAGTCCTTCCCCCACTGCCAGCTGAAGTACTGCCACCACATCGCGAGCTGGGCGGAGAAGTCGGCCTGCCGCTCGCTCAGCGGGGGCTTGGCGTACTGCACTCGGTTGAGCACGGAATCGAGCGACGCCCAGTTGGTCGGCTCGCCCTCGTTGATCGGCGGGAAGTGCGGCGAGCGCACCAGGAGGAAGAGCCAGAGGCTCACCCCGAGCGCGACCGCCACGGCGGCCCACGCCAGGAACCGCGGGCTGAGGAAGACCTTGGGATCCGTGTACAGCACGTAGACGAGGACCGCGGGAATGACCAGCAGCCCCATCAGGTGGTTGGTGGCCGTCAGCGCGAGCAGGTAGACGATGAGCAGCAGGTGGTGGTCCCGGAGGCTCCCGGCGGGCTCGTCGCCCCACCGGACCACCAGCCAGAACACGAGCGCCATCGAGAAGAGACTCACCGTGTAGACCTTCTCGTTGACGACCGACTGGTTCCACACGGTGAAGGCGGTCGCGGCGGTGACCGCGCCGGCCAGCGCCACGAGACGCCGCGGCCAGCGGGCCGGCACGACGGGCCGCAGAAAGCGCTCGGCGATCAGGAACCAGAACCCGGCCGAGCACGCGCTCATCGCCGCCGACATGAGGTTGATCCGCGCCGCATAGCCGTGCAGCCAGGGGATCAGGCCCCAGGTGTGGGCGAGGATGACGAACAGCGGGTTGCCCGGCGGGTGGGGAATGCCGAGCACGTAGGCGGCGGCGATGTACTCGGGCGTGTCCCAGAACTGGGCGGTCGGGGCCAGCGTCACGACGTAGAGCACGAGGATGCCCAGCGTCACGGCACCGGCCATCAGATATGGAGGTCGCTCGTCGGTCTCTGTCATTGCCGTAGGGGTTGGCGTCATTCCAGCGGCGGAACTTACCCTCACCTCGCCCGGGGGCCAAGGCGGAACCTCGGGCCCCGTGCCTCCGCGGGGAGCAACGGTGTTATGCTTCGTCGCTCATCCGATGGAGAAGACACCGTGAATCACTTGGTCCGATCCTGTGCCAGCGCCGTGCTCGTGCTCATCGCATCCGCGGCCTTGCACCCGGGGCTCACGGCCCAGGTCCCGCAGGACTCGGTGCTGCGGCGTCAACAGCGCACGATTGACTCGCTGGCAGCCGTCATGCGGGCGATGCAGCTCCGCCTCGACAGCCTCGCCAGAGCGCAGGTGCCCGCGCCCGATACCTCGGGCGGCCTGGAGGCGATCCGGGCGGCGGCTCTGGCGGCGGCGGGGAGCGACACCGCAGAGCTGAGCCAGGTGGGCTCGCGGGTCGGCGGGCGGAGCGCGAGCCTCGCCAATCCCGAGATCAGCATCACGGGCGACGTCCGGGCCGGCTTCAACAGCCCCGGCCCGCAGACGCAGCCGTTCATCCCCCGCGAGTTCGAGCTCGGTCTGCAGTCGACGCTCGACCCGTTCTCGGTGGCGAAGGTCTTCATCTCGTTCTCGGAAGATGGCGTGGACGCGGAGGAGGCCTACGCGTACTGGACGGGGCTCCCGGGCCACACCCGCGTCGACTTCGGGAAGTTCCGCCAGGCGGTCGGCGAGTTGAACCGCTGGCACCTCCACGCCCTTCCCGAGGACGAATACCCCCTGGTGCTGCAGCGCTACTTCGGCAACGAAGGCCTGTCCGCTACCGGCGTGTCGCTCTACTGGCCGCTCCCCTTCTCGGGCGGCGCGGGGACGTACGAGTGGTACGGCCAGGTGACGCGGGGCGACAACACGACGCTCTTCGCCGACGGCCGCCGCCCGTCGTACGTCTCCCAATTGTCGGGCTTCTGGCAGTTCACCCGCTCCACGTACGCGCAGCTGAGCGTGTCCGGCATCTACGGCACCAACCCCGACTCCAGCCTGAAGACGGTGGTGGGAGGCGTGGCGGCACGGTTCACCTGGCGGCCGCCCGAAGAAGCCAAGTACAAGGAGTTCACGATCCGCAGCGAGGTCTACTCGTTCCGACGCCAGATCGCCGGCGCCGGACCTACCAAGCTCGGCGGCTACGTGGACGCGACCTGGAAGCTCTCCAGCCGGTTCGTCGTCGGCGTACGGGGTGACTGGGTCGAGCCGCCCGCGCCCCTCTCGGGGCACGAGTGGCAGGTGATCCCGACGCTGATGTTCTGGCAAAGCGAGTTCGTGTTCCTGCGCGCCCAGTGGACGCACCACAGCGACGCGCTGTCCAACACCACGGACCGGTTCGGCGTACAGGTGGTTTGGGCGATGGGTCCACACAAACACGAGTTGTTCTGATGATCGCCGCTCTCGTTGTTCCCCTGATGCTCGCTGCGGCCCCGGGCGCCGCCCCGGCCCCTGCCGCCGCGCCGATCCGCATCGTGACGACGCTCACGACCTACGCCGCGATCACCCGGGAGATCGTGGGCGACCGGGCCACGGTCACGTCCATCGCCGAAGGCGACGAGGACCCGCACTTCGTGCAGCCGCGGCCGAGCTTTGTGCCCGCCCTGCGCGATGCGGACCTGTTCGTGACGACGGGGATGGACCTCGAGCTGTGGGTGCCGGCGCTGGAGGACCGCGCGAACAACTCGCGCGTCCGCGAGGGCGGCCTCGGCTACGTGCCGGCCTATCGCGGCATCCGGCTGATGGAGGTGCCGACCAATCTGAGCCGCTCGCAGGGCGACATTCACGTGGACGGCAACCCGCACATCAGTACCGACCCAATCAACGCGATCATCATCGCCCGGAACATCCTCGCTGGGCTCCAGCGCGTGGACGCCGCCAACTCCACGTTTTTCGCCGACCGGGAGAAGGACTTCGAGTCGCGGATCCTCACGGCCACCTTCGGCGACGACCTGGTGCAGATCCTCACCCCGGCGGCGCTGTTCGATCTCGCCAACAGCGACGGCCTCGTGTCCTTCCTTCAGCGCACCCAGTACCGGGGCCAGCCGCTGTGGAGCCGCCTGGGCGGATGGATGAAGGAGGCCGAGCCGTTCCGGGGGCGCGAGATGGTGTGCTACCACAAGGAGTGGTCGTACTTCAGCCGACGCTTCGGCGTGGAGTGCGTCGAGTATATCGAGCCCAAGCCCGGCATTCCCCCTACTCCGCGGCACGTGCAGGACGTGATCGCCCTGATGCGGGATCGCCATATCTCGGTGCTCTTCGCGTCGAACTTCTACAGCCACGAGCAGATCCACGAGGTAGCCGACCGCACCGGTGCCGTGGCGGTCATCGCCCCGGCCAACACCAATGGTGCGCCCGGCATCACCACCTACTTCGACCTCATGAACTTCTGGATCGGTCAGCTGGCCCACGCGTTCGCCACGCCGCCGACGGGAAACCAATGATCGAGTTGATGCTGCCGCCCTTCGTGGCCTGCATGCTCCTGGTCGCGATCCACGGCTACTTCGGCCTCCACGTCGTGGCGCGCGGCGTCATCTTCGTGGATCTGGCGCTGGCCCAGATGGCGGCGCTCGGGGCCACGGTGGGCCTCCTGTTCCACGTGATGCACAACGACGTGACCTCGCAGCTGTTCGCGATCGCGGCCATCGCGTGCGGCGCCGCGGTCCTCGCGTGGACGCGGACCAAGGAGCGCGGCCGGGTGCCGCAGGAAGCGATCATCGGCGTCGTCTACGTCGTGGCGTCCGCGGCGGCCATCCTGATTGCCGAGAGGGCCCCGCGGGGCGAGGACATGATCAAGGACATGCTGGTCGGCAGCCTGCTGTGGGTCACCTGGCCGACGATCGCGAAGGACGCCGTTGCCTACGGTCTGCTGGGCCTGTTCCTGTACATCTTCCACCGGCGCTTCGAGACGATCTCGTTCGAGCCGGCGGTGGCGGCCGCTCGGGGCTGGCGGGTCCGCTGGTGGGACTTCTGGTTCTATCTGGCCTTCGGCGTGACGGTGACGTTCTCCGTGCCGATCGCGGGCGTGCTCCTGGTCTTCAGCTTCCTCGTGGTGCCCGCCCTCACAGCCGTGTTGTTCGCGCGCACCCCGGTCAAGATGATGCCGATAGCCTGGTCCACCGGGATGGTCGCGTGCACGGCGGGCCTCGTCGTGTCCTACGCCTACGACCTGCCGACCGGCCCGCTGGTGGTCTGCATGTTCGGCCTCGTGCTCGCCCTGGCGGCTCTGGTGCGGCGGTACGTCCTGCCCGTGCCCCTGACGGAACCCATCGAGCCTGAGGGCGGAGCGGAGCCGCGGTGAGATACAACACTTGAGGGATAGCGCCCGTACACCTCAAGGCGGGTCAGGTTCCGGACGCCACGTGATGCCACTCTGGAACCTCGGGATGGGTACCGGTTATACTGTCGTCACTCATGCGACACGGTCTCAGGTCTCGCGTCACAGCGCTCTTGCTCGCCGCTCTGTTTCTGGGCGGCGTGGGCGGCGCGTCCGACCTGGACGCCCTCCTGTTCCACTCGCCCGGCACCTCCGTGGCGGCCGGGTTGCCGCACGTCGAGACCACCGGCAACCCCAACTGCCATACCGAACGCTGCTTACTGGCCTTACGGCTCGCCAACGGGCGAGCGGCGCAGGCATTGGCAGTGCCGGTCCGCATCGAAAGCATGCCGCTCATCGCGGCGGCCTTGCGGACCGACGCCGCGCCGCACCGGTTCTTCCCCGGTCTGCACCTGAAGTCGCGAGCTCCGCCCGCCTCCTCGCATAGTTAGCCGCTTCCCAAGCGTTCCATAGCCCGGCTCCCGTGCCCCGCGCACGGAGCGGGGCGCGAGTTCAATGCGGCGACGCCGGAGACCAAGCGTGAGGTCCCCGCGCGCACCAGCGAGGAGATCGACATGCAGCACGCTTTCTTCGGCCGGGCCCCCTGGGCGCTGGCCTTGCTCGCCACGACAGCGTTGACCCGGCCGGCGGCCGCCCAGGAATCGCGCGCCACTGACAACTCCATGCCGAGGCCGGCAGTGCGCGCGCTCGCCCCGGACACCGCCACCGCGGACAGCACTCTCACGGCTGACGTGCTCGGCAAGGTGACGGACAGCACCACCGGCGGACCGCTGGCCAGCGCGGAGATCCTCATCAAACGGGCCGGACGCATCGTTGCGCGCGCGTCCACCGACGGCCTGGGGAGTTACCGGATCCACGGCATCCGGGCCGGCGGCTACACGGTCGAGGTGCGCTTCGTCGGCTTCAAACCCGACTCCGCGCTCATCGCGATACGCGGGACGGAGGACATCGTGACCGCGTCCTTCCACATGGTGCCCGCCGCCATCGAGTTGAGCGCCATCGAGGTCGCGGCCACCCCGCTCACCGTGGACACCCGGACGGGCGACCAGGTCTTCAAGGAGGACGAGTTCCAGGGCAGTCCGACTCTCACCACGTCGCAGATCGTGCAGGAGGCCATCGCGGGCGCGGCGCGCGCGCCGACCGGCGAGGTGCACATCCGGGGGCAGCACGCCGAGTACACCTACTACATCGACGGCGTGCCGGTGCCGCCGGGCATCTCCGGCAGCCTCAACGAGCTGTTCGATCCCACCATCGCGGACCAGATCAACTTCCAGACCGGCAGCTGGGACGCCGAGTACGGCGGCCGGAACGTGGCCGTGATCAACGTGACGACCAGGATTCCCTCCGGCGGCTTCCACGCGAGCGCCTCGAGCTACGTCGGCAACTACGGTGCCGACGGCCAGACGCTCACCGCGAGCACCAACACCGGCAAGCTGGGCTTCTACTTCTCCGGCACCCGGACGGAGACCGACCTGCGCCGCGAGCCGGTGGTCGCGCTCGGCGACACGAACGCCTCCGGCGAGATCACCCACGTCACCGGCTTCAAGAGCTACAGCAACTACGGCCAGGACGCGTACTTCTTCGGGAAGATGCAATACTCAGCGAGCGAGCACGACGTCATGAGCCTGGACGCCAGCTGGTCGCGGAGCCACTTCCAGACGCCGTTCGACTCCGCCCTGGGCGTCATCCACGACTGGCAGCAGGACATCAACGACTTCGTGAACCTCGGCTGGCAGCACGAGAACATGAGCAGCGCGGATCGGGGCACCGAGCTGTTCGCCTCCGCGTTCTACCGGCACGGCAGCCTGGCCTACACGCCGGGGGCGCAGGACCAGCCCAGCTTCACCTTCGCGCCGGACACGACGCTCTACAACATCAGCGAGAACCGGAGCTTCGACATCTACGGCGTCAAGCTGGACTACACCATCCACCTCTCCGAGCCGCTGACGTTCAAGTTCGGCACCCTGTCGACGCTGACCCGCGGGAACGAGAACTTCCAGGCGTTCAACGCGACCAACCCGAACGGTCCCACGTCCGCGTCGCCCCTCGACGGCAGCGACATCGGCGTGTACGGGGAAACCGTGATCCAGCCCGTCGACCAGTGGCAGCTCCGGCTTGGCCTGCGCTACGACTCGCACTACTACCCGACCTCCGCCACCGATCATGCCACGGCGGACCAGCTGAGTCCGCGGGTGCGGCTCAGCTGGTTCCCCGACCCGGCCACCACGATGTGGGTGTACTACGGGCGGCAGTTCATCCCCACCAACATCGAGGACCTGCGCGCCATCACCAGCGCTTCCCAGGGCGGCGTCGTCAGCGCCCCCACGCTGCCTGAGCGCGATGACTTCTACGAGGTCGGCATCACGCACCGCTTCCCCGTCGGCGTGGTGCTGAAGCTCTCCGGCTACCACAAGAAGAGCTCGCCGGGGACCGACGACACCCAGGTCCCGGGCACGGCGATCACCACCGACGTGAATATCCAGGAGATCCGGGTGACCGGGATCGAAGGCGTGGTGGAGGTGCGGCCCGCCGGGCCCCTGAGCGGCTTCCTCAACATCGCTCTCGCCCACGCCTATGGGTCCGGCGCCGTCACCGGCGGCTTCTTCACCGCGAGCCCGCCCGGGCAGCCGTTCGACCTGGACCACGACCAGCGCCTCTCCGCCACGGCGGGGCTGACCTTCAGCCAGAAGGCATTGCTGATCACGGCCACGGGCATCTATGGATCGGGGCTCAACGGCGGCCTGGTCCCCAACAGTCCCAACCTGCCGAACTATGACCCCACCCTGCCCACAACCGGGGTCTTGGGCACGGGGCTCTTCGACTTCAACACGCCGTTCCACGTGAGCCCCAGCTTCATCGTGAACGCGAGCGCGGGCTACACCTTCCTACTCGGAAGTGTCGAAGTCCGGCCCCAGCTGTTCGTGGATAACCTGTTCGACCTAAGGTACACGCTGAAGGGCGCGTTCTTCGCCGGCGCCCAGGTGGGCAAGCCGCGCACCTTCCAGTTCAGGGTCAACGTGGGCGTGTGAGGGTGATCCGGGCCGGAGGTCTCAAGTCGCGGCGGCGCCGCTTGGCGGACGGCACGCGCACGCCTATCATTTCGTCGGTCAGCCGCCGCTGCGAGGTCACCGTGCATCTCCTCCGCCAGGCACACCGCGCGGCCGCCGCGCTCGCCGTCCCACTTCTGCTGGCCACCTGCAAGGGCTCGACCGAGCCGGCTGCGGTCGCGACGACCATTGCCGTCACTCCCGCCACCCTGACACTGGCCGCGATCGGCCGCACGCAGCAGTTCGGCGCGGTCGTCTTCGACCAGAAGCGCGACACGATGCGCGGGGCGTCGGTCACGTGGTCCTCCAGCGTGACCTCGGTGCTCAAGGTGACGGCGACGGGACTCGCCACCGCCGTCGCCAACGGCACCGCCCAGGTGGTCGCGACGTCCGGAACCGCGACGGGCCAGGCCACCGTCACCGTCACGCAGGTCGCCGCGGCGCTCGCCAAGACCTCGGGCGACCTCCAGACGGCCACTGTCGGGCAGACGCTCCCGAACCCCGTGGTGGTCCAGGTCCAGGACTCCGCCGGCCAGCCCGTTTCAGGCGCCACCGTGATCTTCGTGCCGAGCGCGGGCTCCGGCACGGCCGCCCCCGAGACCACGAGCACCAATGCCAGCGGGCAGGCGCAGGCCACCTGGACGCTGGGCACCACCGCCGGCCCCAGCCGCGACTACCTCACCGCGTGGGCCGGCGCCGCAGCGGCCACCTTCACCGCCTCGGCGAACCCCGGTCCCGCCACCCAGCTGGTCAAGACGGCCGGCGACTTCCAGAGGACGCTCGCGGGACGCACGGTCGGCACGGCGCCGGCAGTCGCGGTCAGGGACCAGTACGGCAACGGCGTGCCGGGCGACTCGGTGACGTTCGTGGTCGTCTCCGGCGGCGGCAGCGTCACCGGCGGCAGGCAGGCTACGGGCGCGACCGGATTGGCCACCGTCGGCAACTGGACGGTCGGAGCTTCCGCGGGGATCAACACGCTGACGGCCACGGCGGCGGGCTCGGGCCTGGCGGGCAATCCCGCCACGTTCACCGACTCCGCCTTCACTCTGGGCGCGCCCGCCACCGTGGCCGCCTGGGTCGGCAACAACCAGGTCGGACTGGTCGGCTACGCGGTCAACGTGCGTCCGGGGGTCCTGGTGACCGACGCGGCGAGCAATCCGATCCCCGGCGCGGTCGTCACGTTCGCGGTTGCTTCCGGAGGCGGGAGCGGCACGCGCCTGACCGACACCACGGACTCCGGCGGCCACGCGCAAGTCGGCCCGTGGATCCTGGGTACGTCACCCGGCCTCAACACGATGACGGCGACGGTCGGCGGCGCGCCGACCGCGACCTTCACCGACACGAGCGCAGTGGCGGAGTTCACGATCCAGCTCCAGTACTACGGCAAATACAGTCCCACGGCTGCCGAGTCCGCCGCATTCAACCACGCGGTGACGCGGTGGCAGCAGATGGTCTACCGCCACTTCGGGCCGCCGGAAACGGTCACCGACTCGGCCGGCGACTGCGGAGCCGGCGAGCCCGCACTGACCAACCGGACCATCACCGACGTCCTGATCTTCGCGTCGTTCGATTCCATCGACGGCCCCAACAAGACGCTGGCGGAAGCCAGCCCGTGCTTCGTCACGACGGGCACGGGCCCCGGCTCGGGGTTGACCGTGGTCGGAACGATGTTGTTCGACACCGCCGACGTCGGGTCGCTCATCGCGGCCGGGCAGCTCGACGCCGTGGTGCTGCACGAGATGGGACACGTGCTCGGGTTCGGCACGCTGTGGGACCTGATCGACTATAGCCCACCGTTCCCGCCGGTCAATTGCCTGCAGCTGCCCTCGAACGTCCCGAGCCCGCTCCTGGACACGTACTTCTCGTGCTCGGGCGGAACCGCGTACGCAGAAGCCGAGTTCGACTCGGTGGGCGGCACCACCTATACAGGCGCGGGCCAGCCTTACGGCGGTCACAAGGTGCCCGTGGAGAACTGCGCCAACTACCCGTACACCTACCCCACCTGCGGCCAGGGCACGGTCGACAGCCACTGGCGGACGTCGGTGTTCGGGAACGAGTTGATGGTCGGCTTCCTCCCTTCGGCTCCCGCGCTGAGTGTGGTGACCCTGGGTTCCCTGCAGGATCTCGGGTACACGGTGAACTACGCGGCCGCCGATCGCTACACCAACGTCTTCAGGGCCCCGCCGGCGGGAGGCGCGGCGCGGTTGTTCCTGGGCGACGACATCCACCACGGCCCCTTGTACATGATTGACCGGTCGGGACGGATCACGCTGGTGCGCCGGCGCCAGTAGCCCACGCCGGTGGAGGCTTCAGTGGCGCCGTGAGTGTCCTTCGCGCCGCCCGCCGGTCAACGGCCCGTCCCTGGCCAGCTGCCGCCCAGCGCCTTGTAAAGCCGGACCGCGGCGGTGACCTGCTGCAGCTCGGCCTGGCTCGCCGCCAGCTCCGCGTCGAACAGGCTGCGCTCCGCGTCAAGCACCTCGAGGTAGTTCGAGACCCCCGTGCTGTAGCGCAACTCGGCCAGCTCCAGGGCGCGCCGCAGCGCCGTGGCCTGCGTTTCCTGCGCCGCCGTCACGTCCCGCGCCGCGCGCACCTCCGCGAGCGCGTCGCCCGCCTCGCCGAGCGCGACGAGCAGGGTCTGCTCGTAGCGCGCCCGCGCCTGCTCCGCGCGGGCGCGGGCCGCCTGGGCCTCGTTCGCCAGCCGGCCGCCGGTGAAGATCGGGATGGAGATGCCGCCGAGCAGCTCATAGACCCGGTTCGGGCTCGCGAACATGCCGCCGGCAGTGGGCGACTGCATACCCCACGAACCAGTGATGGAGAAGCTCGGCAAGCGCGCCGCATCGGCGATGCCGATCCGAGCCGTGGCGGCCGCATAGGCCCGCTCCGCCGACTCGACGTCGGGCCGCCGGACGAGCAGCGACGACGCGACGGAATCCGGCACCACCACCGCGCGGGCCGCCGCGGCGAGCGAGCGTCCGCGCGCAATCGGCCCCGGCCCCTCGCCCAGGAGGACGTTCAGCGCGTGCTCCTGCTGGGACCGCAGCTGCTCCACCTGCGCGAGCCGCGCCGCCGGCACCGCCACCTGCGCCTCGAACTGCCGCACATCGAGCTCGGAGATGAGGCCGCGGGCGAAGCGCTGCCGGGCCAGGCCCAGCGTCACCTGCCGCGACGAGAGCGTCTGCTCGGCAATGGCGTGCTCCTGGTCCAGCTCCAGCAGCTGGAGGTAGGCCGTCGCCACGCCGCTCACGAGCGAAAGCACCGTGGCCCGCTCCGCAGCCTCCTGGGACGCCACATCCGCGTTGGCCGCCTCGATGCCGCGCCGGGTCTGGCCCCAGAAGTCGAGCTCCCACGCCAGATCGGCCGTCGCCCGATAGGCGGTGTATGGCGGGATGGCGAACGACCCCAGCGCCACCTTGTTGCGCGAGTCACTGCCGTTCAGGACGACGCTCGGGAAGAGCGGCGCGAAGGCGACACCCGCCTCGGCCCGGTACTCCGCGATTCGCGCCCGGGCGCTCTCCACGTCGCGGTTCTGACGCAGCGCGATCCCCACCAGCCGCGTGAGGGTCGAATCGCGGAGCAGGTCCACCCACGCCAGGTCCGCGACCGAGTCCGGCGTCAGCCGACGCGGCGGCGGAAGCCGTGCCGCGATCGGGCGCGTGGTGTCCGCGGCGCGCGCCGCCGCCAGCGAATCGAAGAACTGTTGCGTGGAGTCGGGGCGGCGCGAGACCCCCACCTGCGTGGCCGCGGGCACCACGTCGGCCGGCCGGTAGCTCGGTCCGACCGCGCAGGCCGCCAGGAAGACGGAGGCACAGAGGCACAGAGGCACAGAGGCACGGCGAGCGCCCGGTGCCTTCTGTGCCTCCGTGCCTCCGCGCCCCCGTGTCTCAGGCTTCACGCTACCTCCCCGACGTCGCCGCGGCGCCCCTCGGCGAGCGAGCGGATCACCCGGAAGAAGAGCGGGATGAACACGATGGCGATCGCCGTCGCCACCAGCATTCCCGCGAACACCGTGGTGCCGATCGAGTGGCGGCTCACCGCGCCCGCGCCGCCCGCCACCAGGAGCGGCGACACGCCGAAGATGAACGCCGCCGACGTCATCAGGATCGGGCGGAGCCGGTCGCGCGCCGCCTCGACCGCCGCCCGCACGATCGGGACGCCCTGCGCGCGCAGCGCGTTGGCGAACTCGACGATGAGGATCGCGTTCTTGGCGGAGAGCCCGACCACGGTGATCAGGCCGATCTGCACGTACACGTCGCTCGGCTGTCCGCGCAGCCAGATGCCGAGGTAAGCCCCCAGCACCCCGAAGGGCACGCCGAGCAGGACGGCGAAGGGGAGCGACCACGACTCGTACTGGGACGCGAGCACCAGGAAGACGATGACCAGCCCCAGCGCCAGGACCGCGCCCGCTGCGCCGCTCGAGGCCCGCTCCTGGTACGACTGGCCGGAGTAGGCGAGGTCCACCCCCTCGGCCAGGAACCGGTTGCGCACCAGGCTGTCGAGCCCGGTCATCATCTCGCCGCTGCTCCGCCCCGGCTTCACCACCCCGGTCAGCAGCGCCGAGGTGAAGCCGTTGAAGCGCGTGATGAGGGTCGGGGCGCCCCGGAACTCGGTGGTGGTGAGCGCCGAAAGCGGGATCATGGCGTCGTTCGTGCCGCGCACGTACAGCCGCCCGATGTCGGCCGGCGACTGGCGGAACGGCGCCTGCGCCTCAGCCTGCACCCGGTAGGTCTTCCCGTACAGGTTGAAGTCGTTGATGTACAGCGTCGAGAGCAGCGCCTGGAGCGTCCCGAACAGGTCGTCGAGGTGCACGCCCCGCGCCTTCGCCGTCGCCCGGTCCACGTTGACGAAGAGCTGCGGCACGCTGGCGCGGAAGTTCACCTGCGCGCCACCGGAGGCGGGGATCTGGTTGGCGGCCTGCGCGAAGGCCTGCACTTCGGGCGCGAACATGCCCACCGGCCGGCCGGTGCGGTCCTGGATGTACGCCTCGACGCCGGCGGTCGCGCCCAGACCGGGGATCTCCGGGAGGTTGAACGCGAAGCCGATGGCGTCGCGCATCCCGAACATCCGGCCGCTGAGGCGCTGCGTGATGGCGTCGACCGTCTCGTTCTTCCCACGCTGCTCCCACGGCGCCACGTTGACGAACATCACCGCGCTGTTGGTCTGGGTGGAGCGACTGAGGATGTCGAGGCCCGCCAGCGCGACGATGTTCCGGACCGACTTCTCCTGCCGCAGGAAGCCCTCGACCCGCTCGAGCACGGCGTCGGTGCGCTGCAGCGACGCGCCGTCGGGCAGCTGGATCGCGACGGCGAAGTACCCCTTGTCCTCGGTGGGGATGAACGAGGCGGGGACGTGGCGCCACAGGACGACGGCCAGCGCGATGACGACGGCGAACATCGCGAGCCCCGCGCGCGGCCGTCGCAGCACCCGCTCGACCGTACGCACGTAGTTCTCCCGCCCGGCCGCGAAGGTCCGGTTGAACAGGCCAAACGGCCCCGTCGTGCGGTCACCCGTCGGCTCCTTGAGGAGGAGCGCGCACAGCGCGGGCGTGAGCGTGAGCGCGACCACTCCCGAGAGCACCACCGAGATGGCGATGGTGATGGCGAACTGGCGGAAGAGCGCGCCGGTCACGCCGCCGGTAAACGCCACGGGCACGAAGACCGCGACCAGCGAGAGCACGATGGCCACCAGCGCGGGGGCCACCTGCTGGATCCCGCGGTCGGCCGCCACCTTGGCCGAGACTTTCTCGGTGGACATGATGCGCTCGACGTTCTCGATCACCACGATGGCGTCGTCCACCACGATGCCGATGGCCAGCACGAGGGCGAACAGGGTGAGCACGTTGATGGACATCCCCAGCAGCTTCAGGCCGAGGAAGGTGCCGATCACGCTGACCGGGACCGCGAGCATCGGGATCAGGGTCGCGCGCCAGCTCTGCAGGAAGACGAACACCACCAGCGACACCAGCGCGAGCGCCTCCAGCAGGGTGATCACCACTTCCTGAATCGAGGCGCTCACGAACGGCGTCGTGTCGAACGGGATGGTCGCCGTGACCCCTGGGGGGAAGTTCTTTTGCAGCTCCCGGAGCCGCACGTGCACGGCGGCCACAGCCCGCAGCGCGTTCGCGCCGGGGCGGAGGTACAGCAGGGCGAGCGCTGTGGGCCGGCCGTTGAGGCGGCCCTCAAAGTCGTAGTTCTGCGAGCCCAGCACCGCCCGGCCGATGTCTTTGAGGCGCACCAGCGCGCCGTTCGGCTTGGCGCGCACCACGATGTCGTCGAACTCCTCGGGCGTCTGCAGCCGGCCCACGGTCGTCACCGGGATCGTCAGCTGCGTCCCCGGCGGCGCCGGCTCCCGGCCGAGGCGCCCCGCCGGATTCGTCGCGTTCTGCTCCCGCACCGCGTTGGCGACGTCGCTCACCGTGATCCCCAGCTCCGCCATCTTGCCGGGGTCGAGCTGCAGCAGCATCGAGAACTGCAGCCCGCCGAAGGTCGTCGCGTTGCCGATCCCGGGCACGCGCTTCAGCTCGTCCTCGACGTACAGTTTCATGTAGTTCGTCAGGTACGCGGCGTCGTAGCGGGGGTCCGTGGAGGTGAGGCCCACCACGCCCAGGATGTCGGTGTTCGCCTTGAGGATCGCGATCCCGTTCTGTCGCACCGACGCCGGGAGCTGCGGCGACGCGAGCTGCACCGCGTTCTGGACGTCGACCTCGGCGAGGTCCTGGTCGCGCGAGACGTCGAAGTAGATCGACAGGTTCATCGACCCGTCGCTGCCGTTGGCCGAGGTGTAGTAGAGCAGGCTCTGCAGCCCGCCGAGCTGCTCCTCGATCGGCGCGGCGACCGCCTCGGCGACATCCTGCGCCGTCGCGCCCGGATAGACGGCCGTGACCTGGATGGCGGGCGGGGTGATCTGCGGGTAGCGCGAGACCGGGAGGAGCTGCATCGAGAGCAGCCCCATCAGCGTGATGATGATCGAGATGACCGCCGCCAGCACCGGCCGGCGGATGAAGAAGTAGCGGACCTCGTACTGCGGCTCGGCGGCCTCGCTCACCGGCCGGCCCCGGTCTGCGCCGGTCCCGCCTTGGTGCTGTCGGCCAGCGGCACGGGGTGCACCGGACGTCCCGGCGCGATCTTCTGGAGCCCGTCCACCACCACGCGGTCGCCCGGCACGAGCCCACGATCGATGACCCACCGATCCCCGATCCACGGGCCCGCCTGCACGTCGCGGGTGGCGACCGTGTCGCCGGGGCCGACCACGAAGACGTATTGGCGTCCGAGGCCCGTCTGCACCGCGCGCTCCGGCACCGCCAGCGCGCCGTCACGGACGAAGCCGACGAGCCGCACCCGCACGAACTGGCCGGGCATCAGCAGCCGGTCCGGGTTCGGGATGGTCGCCCGGAACTCCTCGGTGCCGGTGGCCGGATCCAGGGAGGGGGCCACGAAGTCGAGGCGGCCGATCCGCGGGAACAGGGAGCCGTCAGGAAGCACGACCCGCACCTCCAGCCTGCTGCCGGGCTCGATCAGCGCACGGGCGCTCGGGCTCTCCCGCCACTCGAGCAGCTGCTGGGAGGACGGCTCGAAGCTCACGTACAGCGGGTCGAGCTGGTCGATCGTGGTCAGCAGGTCGCCGGAGCCGGTCACCCGGGCGCCGACCTCCATCTGCGTGCGCCCGACGCGTCCCTCGATCTCGGCCTTCACCTCCGTGTCGTCGAGGTCCTTCTTCGCCTCGTCGAGCGCCGCCTGCGCCGCCGTGTACTGGCTGCGCGCGTTGTCCACGTCCTGCTGCGCCACCGCATGCTGGGCGAGCAGCGGCTCGACCCGGTCGAAGGTCTCCTTCGCGTTCTCGAACCGCGCCTCGGCGGCCCGATACGCGGCCTCGTACTTCACCTGGTCCAGCCGATACAGCACCTGCCCGGGCGTGACGATCGTCCCCTCGGTGAACGGGCGCGCCTCGATCACACCGTCCACCCGCGAGCGCACCTCCACCCGGCGGTACGCCTGCACCTCGGCAGGAAACTCGAACGTCTGCGGCACCGCCTCCGGCCGCACCGTCACGATCCCGACCTCGGTTGGCGGGAAGCCCCCGACCCGCCCGCCAGCGTTCCCCTTCCCGCAGGCAGCCGCCGCGCACGCGACCGCCGCGAATGTCACGATCCGGCTAACGACACGACCCTGATGCCACCGTACCACACACCCTCCAGAAGACGTACGGCGGCCCGGTCACCCCGACCGGAAACACCGCACACGAGACCCTCCATCATGTTGCGAATGCGAACTTGAAGAATACCTAGGACCCCGAGCGAGGTTCCAGGGCGTGAGCCCGACTCAGAGGGTCAGCCGCGCAGCTGTTCCCGGCGGACGGCGAGGGCCGCGACCCGCTCCTCGTCCACCACCACGCCGAGGCCCCGCCGGTCGAGCGGCACACGCACCATCCCTTCCCCGTCCATCGTCCACTCCGGTTCGACCACGTCGCGCGCCCAGTAGCGTGAACTCGGCGAGAGATCGCCCGGCAGAGTGAAGTTGGGGAGCGATGCCAGCGCGACGTTGTGCGCCCGGCCCACCCCGCTCTCCAGCATGCCGCCGCACCAGACCGGGATTCCGTGCTGCCGGCAGAGGTCGTGGATCGCCTTGGCGGCGGTGAAGCCGCCGACGCGCCCTGGCTTGATGTTCACGATCCGCCCGCTCCCCAGCGCGATCATGTCCTGGGCGCGGTCCGCACCCGTGATGCACTCGTCGAGGCAGATCGGTGTCGCCAGACGCCGCTGCAGTTCGGCGTGCTGGACCAGATCGTCCTGGCCCAGCGGCTGCTCGAGCATCGTCAGGGCGAACGCGTCGAGCGTGGCCAGGTGTTCCGCGTCGGCGAGCGTGTATGCCGAGTTGGCGTCCGCCATCAGCGGTGCCGCCGCTCCGACCGCCTCCCGGACCGCACGCAGATACGCCACGTCCGCGCCCGGACGGATCTTCATCTTGAGCTTGCGGTACCCTTCCGCCAGCGCCGCCTTGGCGCGCCGCGCCAGCGCCGCGGGATCCGGCTGGATGCCGATTGAGATCCCGGCCGGGATGCGCGCCTGTGTGCCGCCCAGGAGCCGCGCGAGCGGCAGTCCCTCCAACTGCGCCGCAACCTCCCAGCACCCCATCTCGACCGCGGCCTTCGCCATCAGATGGCCGCGGAAATCCGCCGCCAGCACCCCAGCCACGAGTTCGGGCGCGTCGAACGACCGGCCGAGGACACGCGGCGCCACCCACTCCCGGATGGCGTACCAGGCGGTGTCAATCGTCTCGGCGCTGTAGTTAGGCAGCTCTCCAGCGACGCACTCCGACCACCCCGTGGCGCCCGAGGCTTCCGTCAGCTCGAGGAGGCAGATCCGCCGCTCGGTCGTGAGGCCGGAGGAGATGCGGAACGGCTCCTTCAGAGGGAGCCGGATCTCCCGCAGCACGATCCGATCGATCCGGAAGGTCATGTACGGGTGAGGAGGTAGTGCCCGCGTCCGGCCGCCTCGTCGCGCGCGTAACCGGCGACGGCGTAGCCGTGGCTGAGGCACCAGAGGAACGCGCGGCGCGTCGTGGCGCGCCAGCGCCCCGCGAGGTCGAGCGACGTAGCCTGCACTTGCGCGATGTCCGCCGGGATCTCGATCCTGAGCGCCGGGGGCGGCGCCGCGGCGAAGCGCTCCGGATCGCCCTGTTCGCCTGCCTCCGTGCCTGGGTTCACGATGGGAGCGCCGCGCAGCGCCGCAGGGGGACGCGGCGGTGGACCTTCGCGGTCCAGCGGCCACGCCACGACGAACCGGTCCGTGCCGACGCCGCGGTGGAGCACGCTGTGCGTCTCGCTGCCGTACAGGTCCCGGACGTACTCCACCACCCGCACGCCGTAGTGATTGAAATTGAGGTGGGCGTTCTTCGACACCAGCGGATCGCACGTCCAGTACATCACCGTGACGCCGAGGTGCAGAACCACGTCACGCTGATACGCCTTGAGCGAGCGCCCGATGCCGCGGCCCTGCGCGTCCGCGCGGACCGCGACCATGTCGGACCAGTGCACCAGCTTCCCGCCCTCGGTGCCAGTGAAACCGAAAACGAAGCCGATCATCCGCCCGGCGGGATCGAACGCGCCCGCCACGACGCCGCCGATCTTCTGCACCGCGTAGAGCAGGCTGGGCGGGACCAGCTCCGTGAATTCCCTGCCCCAGGTCTCGCGCTGCAGCTCGACGCACGCCTCCCGTTCCTGGTGCGTGGCGAGCGGGCGGATCTCGAAGTCGCTCACGGCCGCGAAGATAGCAGCCGGCTGCGGGGCATCGTAAGTTCCGGCTTCCCGACGGAGCGGACCATGGCCGACGCGGCGAAGAAGAAGACGACCCGCAAACGGAAGAAGGGCGCGGAGCCGGGCTCGCGCGGCATCGCGGCCGCCGAGCTGACGGGCGGCTCGCCGCCGGCGGCGACGGCCGAGGCAGCGACGGCAATCACCCGCGCCGGCGGCTCCGTGCTCGCGGTCTTCCGCGACCCACTGGGCGGCCACTGGCAAGTTCTGGCCGGCCTCCCCGTGGAGAAAGTGGAGCCGACGCCTTACCAGCGCGACCTGTCGGACACGCACGTGGCACGGCTGGCCTCGGCGATCGACCGGCTGGGCCGCTACCTCGATCCGATCGTGGCCGTGCCTTCAGGCTCGGGGACGTGGTGGACGCCGAACGGCCACCACCGCCTCGCCGCGCTGCGGCAGCTCGGCGCCCGGACGGTCACCGCGCTCGTAGTGCCGGAGATCGAGGTGGCGCACCGCATCCTCGTCCTCAACACCGAGAAGGCGCACAATCTCCGGGAGAAGGCGCTGGAGGTGAGCCGCCTCGCCGAGGCGCTCGCCGATCTCGACGACCGGCCGGAGCGCGACTTCGAGACCGAGTTCGAAGAGCCGGGCCTGCTCACGCTCGGGATGTGCTACCGGCAGAACGGCCGCTTCGCCGGGGGCGCCTACAACCCGGTCCTCAAACGCGTCGAGGCGTTCCTCGCCCACAAGCTCTCGAAGGCGCTGGCGGTACGAAGGGAGCGCGCCGACAAGCTCATCGCGCTCGACGAGGCGGTGAACGACGCGGTGAAGGCGCTGAAGGCGCGCGGCTTCGAGAGCCCCTACCTCAAGGCGTTCGTCGTGGCGCGGATCAACCCGCTGCGCTTCCAGCGCGGGGCGAAAGCGGAGTTCGACGAAACGATCGACAAGATGCTGACGGCGGCGCTGAAGTTCGACGTGGCGAAGGTCAAGGCGGACCAGGTCGCGAGCGCGGGCGGCGCGCCCGACGAGTGACGCGGATCAGTAGCGGACGTTGAGGCGCAAAGCCAAGACCGTCGCCGGACCGCGATCCCGGTTGTACCCGGGATTCCAGATCTGCTGGACGTCGGGGCTCACCTGCACAAAGCGCCCCAGCTGGATGCGGTAATACGCTTCCACGATCCGCTCATGCCCGTAGTCCAGCCGCCCGTCGCCCAACAGGAAGCCGTGTCCGCCCATCGCGAGATACTCCTGGTGCAGCGATGAGAGCGCATGGTCCACGACGCCGAGCCCGAGGACGTCGCTCCGGCGCCCCCACCGGACACCCGAGAGCTGCACTCCGGCGCTCGCGTGCCGGTCCACCTCGGTGAAGACGAAACTCTCGTTCCGTCCATCCGACCAGCCGAGGCGGGCGAACAGACCGGTCTCGCCGGCGTCGGCGAGGGGCTGCTCGAGGTTGACGCCGAACCCGTACTTGAAGCGTCCCGGCCGGTCGTCGGCCACGATGTCCGGCGCCTGTCCTGTCTGCCGCGCCACGCGCATCGCGTCCGCGTAGCTACCCATGCGGGCGTGGTTGACGTAACCCATCACGCGGATGACGGTGCCGGCGGCGCCCGGCATCAGCGTCAACTCCACCTGGTCACCCTGGGCGTGCGCGAGATCGCCATCGAGGACATTGCCGTTGGCAAAGGTGGGCATCTGGAAGGCCGCCGCCCGCAGCGCCCACTTCGGCGTGATCCAGGCGACGGCGAGTCCGATGGAATACCCACGGGTATCCGCCGCGTAGTCCCAGGCCGTGTTCTGGAACAGCGCCCAATTCTGATACTGGAGCCGGGTGCTGTTCGCGTAGCGGTTGAGGTCCACCAGGTCGGTGACCGCCAGCTTGCCGACCATGATCTCCAGGCGGTGGGACGCCAACGCCATTGCCGCCTGGTCCTGCGCGCGTGCCAGCGTGTCGCGTGCCGAGCCGCCGAGCGATATGGCATACCGCAGAAACGCGCGCGCCACATACGGGTTCTTGCCGAGGTCCACGGTCCCCTGGCGGATCACGTCGCCGTTGGTGACACCGGCGAGGCCGCTCGAGCCGCTGACGCCGTTGCCGCGGATCATCTCGACGTCGAGGTACGCCTGGAGCCCCCCGGGCAGGACCCCGCCGAGGTACACGCCGAAGGCCTGGCTCATCTCGGTGTCGCCGGTTGGGCGCAGGCTGAGAATGCCGGTGTACGGACTGTGAAGCGGCTGGAGGCGCTGGCCGATGAGATCGATCTGCGCGCCCAGCAGCTGCGCCCGCGCGGCCGGCGGGACCAGTGCGGCAGGCAGCAGGAGGATCAGTACCCTGGTCGCACGCATGCGACGCGCTAATTAAGCCGGCCCGATGATTTCGGCAACGAGATCGTGCGTGACCCCGCCTGCGCCGACCACAGGCGCCCGGCGTTGTACACGCAGCCCATGAAGAGGGCGCGGGGCTGAGGTCCGGTCAGGGGCACGATGACGCCGGCATCCAGGGCGAGCCACGGCTTCACGAGCAGCGTCGGTCCCCCCAGCAACGCCACGATGGAGGCCGCCCCCGCCGGCCCCGACGTCGCCGGGAAGCCATACAGCTCGGCGGTCCATCCCATCGCTCCAACCACCGTTCCGCCGAACGAAGCCGTCCAGACCGTCGAGCTGCGTGGCGCGAGCGAGTCCGGCCCGCTGCGTCGAGTGTAGCCGAGGTTGACGTCCAGCCCGACGGGACCCAGCTGGTGACTGGACACGAGCACCAGCCCCAAGTCGGTCGTGCCAGACCCGAGCCCCGACGAGGTGGGCGCCGTCGGGAGCTTGAGGCTGGGGATCACCGCGAAATCGCCGACGACCGGCGCCTGGGCGGTGAGCCGCCATTTGAGCGCGACGGCCAGGTCCCCGACGCCCAGCGTGTGCCCTCCCGCCGGCCTTTGCACGGCCCCGACGAAGTCGAATTGCACACGCGGCGCGAGCCCCACCTTGACGACCACCGGCGCGCTTCCGCTTCTCGTCCCATTCGCTAAGCGATCGAACTCTACTCCCGCCTCGATCTCCAGCCACCCTGGCGCGACTGTGTAGGCGTGTGTCGCCACGGTCGGGCGCTCCGGCTGCACGGCGTGCGGGTCGCGTGCCGGCTCCTGCGCGGGCGCCCCCGATGCGAACACGCCGAGAAGGACCGGAACGAGCGGCAAGCGGAGCATCGTGGGATATAGTTACACCGAATCGGTGATTTCTGCCAGCACATCTTGCAATTTCGCTAACACTAACTTAATCATCGTGCCCATGGTTGAACCGGCGGTACGCAAGGCCCGGGACCGCCCGATCGCCGGCACCGGCGAGACCGGGTGGCGGCGGGCTCGGCTTGCCCCCAGCCTGGCCGAGGTCTACCGCTCGATCCCGGTCGGCGGGAGGTGGTGGCGGAAGGCGCTGGCGTTCGCCGGGCCGGGATACCTCGTGGCGGTGGGGTACATGGACCCGGGAAACTGGGCCACGAGCCTCGCCGGCGGGTCGGCGTTCGGCTACACGCTGCTCAGCGTCATCATGATCTCGAACCTACTGGCGATCCTGCTGCAGGCGCTGGCGGCGAAGCTCGGGATCGCGACGGGCCGGGACCTGGCCCAGTGCGTGCGGGACCACTACTCGCGCCCGGTGGTCCTCTTCCATTGGGTGATTTGCGAGATCGCGATCGCCGCGTGCGACCTGGCCGAGGTCATCGGATCGGCCATCGCGCTCCAGCTCCTGTTTCACGTCCCGCTCTCCCTCGGCGTCCTGCTGACGGGCCTGGACGTCCTGATCGTCCTGTTCCTCCAGCATCGAGGGTTCCGGTTCCTCGAGGCGCTCGTCGTCACGCTCATAGCGACGATGGGCGCGAGCTTCCTCTTCGAGTTGATTCTCGCCCGGCCGGACATGGGCGCCACCCTGCGCGCCTTTCTCCCGTCGCCCGAGATCGTCGGCAACCGAACGATGCTCTACATCGCGATCGGCATCCTGGGCGCGACGGTGATGCCGCACAACCTCTACCTTCACTCGTCCATCGTGCAGACGCGCCGTTACGAGGAGACGAGCGCAGGGAAGCGGGAGGCCATTCGCTACGCCATCCTCGACTCGACCGTCGCGCTGATGCTGGCGTTGTTCATCAACGGGGCGATCCTGGTCCTCGCTGCGGCGGTGTTCTTCCGCACGGGCCACCACGAGGTCGCCGAAATCCAAGATGCCTACAAGCTGCTGGCGCCGCTGCTGGGCGTGGGCGGGGCGAGCACCGTGTTCGCCCTGGCCCTGCTCGCCTCCGGCCAGAACTCGACGCTGACGGGCACGCTGGCCGGCCAGATCACAATGGAGGGCTTCCTAGACATCCGCCTCCGCCCGTGGCTGCGGCGGCTGATCACGCGCGCCCTCGCCATCACGCCGGCGATCATCGTGGTGTTCCTCTACGGCCAGAGCGGGACCGCCAAGCTCATCATCCTGAGCCAGGTCGTCCTCAGCATGCAGCTTTCGTTCGCTGTCTTCCCGCTCGTCATATTCACGTCGGAGCGGGCGAAGATGGGGGAGTTCGTGAACGGCCGCTGGCTCAAGTGGCTCGCGTACGCGGTTGCGTACTTCATCCTGGGGCTGAATGTTTGGCTGTTGATCCAGATCTTCCGTGGCTGAGCACCCCGGTTCGGAGCGAGGGGGCATGTACTCCCGGATCCTGGTCACCATCGAGCACTCCAAGTCGGACGCCGCGATCCTCGCGCACGTGCGGGGCCTCGCCAAGCACTGCGGCGCCTCGGTCGTCCTGATCCACGTGGCGGACGGCTGGGCGGCTCGGAACGTCAATGCCCTCGACCTGCGGGAGTCCGAAGAGATCAAGAGCGACCGCGAGTACATCGAGCGCTGCCGGGCGGAGCTGGAAGCCGACGGGATCACCACGGAGGCGGTCCTGGCGTCCGGGAACCCCGCCGAGGAGATCGTGGCGGCCGCCGAGCGGGAGCGCGCCGACCTGATCGCGATGGCCACCCACGGACACCGGCTGCTCAACGACCTGATCCGGGGGACCGTGGCCAACGAGGTGCGGCACCGCACGCTCGTGCCGGTGCTCCTGGTGCGCACGCCGCCCCACACGGCATGACGAAGACCGCGAAGGTCGCGCCCTCTCCAGCGCCGGAACTGACCGCCTCGGTGGAGGACTACCTCAAGGCGGTCTACGATTTGGAGCGCGCCGGCGAGGCTGCCGCGACCACGGCGCTGGCGTCGCGCCTCGGCGTCGCTCCCGCCTCCGTGACGGGGATGGTGCGGCGGCTGGCCGACGCCGGCCTCCTCACCCACGAGCCCTACCGCGGCGCGCGGCTGACGGCGCACGGGCGGACGGCGGCGCTACGGACCCTGCGCCGACACCGCGTGATCGAGGCCTACCTGGTGCGCGCCCTGGGGTACCGGTGGGACGAGGTCGATCAGGAGGCCGAGCGCCTCGAGCACGCCGCCTCGGACGAGATGGTGAACCGGATGGCGGCGGCCATCGGCGAGCCGACCTCGGACCCGCACGGCGCGCCGATCCCGGGCCGCGACGGCGCCGTGGACGAGGAGCGTTATCGCGCGCTCGCCGACCTGGAGGCGGGCGCGAGCGCGGAGGTCATGCAGGTGTCGGACGACGATCCCTCGCTGCTGCGCTATCTGGCCGACCTGGCGATCACCCCCGGCTGCACGGTGTACGTGGTCGAACGGGCCCCGTTTGGAGGGCCGATTACATTGCGCGTCGGCGAGGTGACACGGGCGGTAGGGCCCGCCCTCGCCGAGCGAGTGCTGGTCCGGCCCAACCTCAAGTGAGCGGGAGCTGCCGAGAATGCTGCGTGCACGACATCTGCTGATCCTCGCCGCCGCCCTGGCGGCTGGTGCCTGCCAGAAGGAGCCGCCCCCCGAGCCGGGCATGACCGGCCCGCACCCCAAGGTGGTGCTGGAGACGAGCATGGGCCGGATCGTGCTGGAGCTCGACCGTACGAAGGCTCCGCAGACGGTGGACAACATCGTCCCGCACGTGAATCGCCACTTCTACGACGGCCTCATCGTCGATCAGGTCATCAAGGGCAACATCATCCGCACGGGACAGTATCTGCCCGACGGGACGGAGCGGCGCACCTCCGCGCCGCCGGTGCCGCCCGAGGCCGACAACGGGCTCAAGAACGTGCGCGGCGCGGTCGCGCTCTCGCGGCATCTGGAGCCGGAGAGCGGCACCGTCCAGTTCTTCATCAACGTCACCGACAACCCGCGCTTCGACTTCACGGACAAGTCGGTCCAGGGGTGGGGATTCACGGTGTTCGGCAAAGTGGCTGACGGGATGGATGTCGTGGACCGGATCGCGGCGGTGCCGACGTTGCCGAACGGCGTGCCGGTCACACCGGTCGTGATCAAGCGGGCATACGTGGATACGACCGTGGCGGCGCCGGCAGCGCCGGCGAAGGAGGAGTGATGCGGAGCGCAATGGTCGCAGGCGCGGCCCTGCTCCTGGTAACCGCCGCCTGCCAGAAAAAGGAAGCCGCGGTGCCGTCGGAGGAGACACCGGCGGCGACAGGCGACCATCCCGTCGTGGTGCTCGAGACGAGCAAGGGCCGGATCGTGATGGAGCTCGACCGGACCAAGGCGCCGCAGACGGTCGACAATCTCGTGGCCCACGTGGACCAGCACTTCTACGACGGGCTCATCTTCCACCGCGTGATCAAGGGGTTCGTGATCCAGGCGGGCGTTCAGACGGCCGACGGTCACCAGCGGCTGTCGTCCGCCCCGTCGGTGCCGAACGAGGCCGACAACGGGCTCAAGAACGTGCGTGGCACGGTGGCGCTGGCGCGGACGGCGGACCCGCAGAGCGGCGGCGTGCAGTTCTACGTCAACGTCGCCAACAACGCTTCCCTCGACTTCAAGGCGAAGACGGTGGACGGGTGGGGCTACTGCGTCTTCGGGCGGGTGACGTCGGGGATGGACGTGGTGGACGCCATCGCCGCGGTGCCGACGCGCCCCGACGACACGCCGGTCACGCCGGTCGTGATCACCCGGGCCTATATGGAGACCGCGAAGCCGGCTTCCTGATCGGCGCGCTCAGCGCGCGCCCGCCTTCCGTTCCAGCTCGGCGACGAACGGCGCGAAGTACGCCTTCCACGCCGCCGCGACCGTGTGCGTGCCGTGGCCCCGCGTGAGCGGGCCGATCGGGATCAGCACGTAGCGACCCTGCGGGACCCGCCGGATCAACGAATCCACGATCCCCAGCTCGGGTGGATTGATGAAGTCGTCCGCCGAGTTGATCGCCAGCAGCGGCGCCCGGATCTTCTCGAGCGCGACGCTCGGGTCGTACTCGCGCGAGGCGTCGAAGGCGTAGAGGACGTCGTTGGCGTCGGCGACCGCGTGCAACGTCCGCAGGACACTCGTGATGTAGGCATCCGCCGAATCGCGCGTCGGCGCCGCCCGCTGCAGCACCAGCGGGGCGCTACCCATGACCCACAGGAGCTGCAGGGCGCCCCGCAGCCCCATCGGCTGCCGCTCGTAATCCCCGCCCTGCCAACCCGGATCGTTCCGGATGTCGTCCATGATCATCTTCCGCATCATCCGATTGCGGCCCGCGATGGCCGTGGGCAGGCTCGCGAGCGGCACCAGCCCGTCCATGAAGTCCGGATACGTCTCGCCCCACACCCAGGTGTGCATCCCGCCCATCGAGGTGCCCATCACGAGGAGCAGGTGGTTGACCCCGAGGCGCTCGGTGAGGAGGCGGTACTGCGCTGCGACCATGTCGTCGTAGGTGTAGTGCGGGAACCGCGCGTGGAGCCCGTCGCTCGGCTTGCTCGACTCGCCGTGGCCGATCCCGTCGGGGAAGATTAGATAGTGCGTCGCGGTGTCGAGCGCCTCGCCGGCGCCGTACAGCTCGGTGAAGAGGGGGTTCAGGAACTGGCGCCCGCTCCCGGTCGTGCCGTGCAGGATCAGGACCGCATTGCGGAGGACGCCTGCGGCGTCCTTCCGCGGCCGGCCCATCGTCAGGTAGTGCAGCTTCAGCTCCGGGAGCGTCTCGCCACTCCGGAAATGGGAGTCGCGAACGACGTACGTCCCGGTGTCCAGCTGGGCGCGCGCAGCCGCGGGGACCGCGAGCAGCGCGGCAAGCGCGAGGGCCGGCGCCAGACGAGCGGATCGGTTCATGTGGTGCTCCAGTCTATCACGTGCACGCTCCGCTGGGCGGCAGGTACGATGATCAGGTCCACGATGTTCACGTGCTCGGGGAGGTTCGCGACGTAGGCCACCGCGTCGGCCACGTCGTCGGGCGAGAGCGGCGTGAATCCCTCGTACAGCTTCCCGGCGCGCGAGCGGTCGCCATGAAACCGCACTTCGGCGAACTCCGTCCGGACGTGCCCGGGATCCACGCTGGAGACCCTGAGCTTCGTGCCGGCCACGTCGAGGTTCATGCCCTCGGTAAGCGCCTTCACGCCGTACTTGGTCGCGTTGTAGACGTTGCCCGACGGGTAGACCTGATGCCCCGCGGTGCTGCCGATGTTGATCACGTGGCCGGCGTTGCGCTTCACCATCAGCGGGAGGATCGCCCGCGAGACGTTGAGCAGCCCCTTAAGGTTGGTGTCGATCATCCGGTCCCAGTCCTCGGGGTCGCCCTCGTGCAGCTTGGCCAGCCCGGCCGCGAGGCCGGCGTTGTTGAGGAGGATGTCCGGCACCAGGCCGTCCTTGGCGAGCGCGTCGGCCGCGCGGTTCACCGCCGCCCGGTCCCGCACGTCCACGGCCGCGACCCGCACTTCGACGCCGAATTCCTTGCGCAGCTCCTCGGCCGTGCGGTCGAGGCGGTCCAGGCGCCGAGCCCAGAGGATCAGGTTGGCGCCGTCCTCGGCGAAGCGGCGCGCGCAGGAGCGGCCGATGCCGGAGGAGGCGCCGGTGACGAGGGCGAGTTTACCGCGAATCCGCGACTCCATCACACCCCCTCCGAACCAGCAGCCACTGCCCTACATACTAGCGACGCAGGTCCGCCCGAAGCCAGCCGACGGCGGGACGGTCCGGCGTCAGCGGCGCAGCGCGGCCTTCGAGAACAAGTAGCCCGGGAGCGGGGCGTCGAACTCGATCGTCTCGATCACGAACTCGGTGCCCTGCCCCTCCTTGAGCACGTCCCGGTACAGGGCGTGCATCGGCACCCAGCGCCCGCCGATGGTCCGCACGACGCTCAGCCGGATGGTCTTGAGGAGCCGCCCGCTCTTGGCGTACAGGTCCTCGCGCAGCGGCACCCAGCGCTCGACGTCCACCCAGACGCGCCGGGTCGCGTAGGCGATGTCCTCGACCTTCGCGGTGAGCTGGACGACCCAGCAGCTCCGGCCGTCCACCGTGTCCGTACCGGCGACGCTGGCCGTGTAGGAGCGCTCGAGCCGCGGGTCCTCCATCATGTCCTCGTACGAGAGGTCGGAGCCCATCACCGACTGCCTGAGCATCGCGCCGGAGATCATGATCGTGCGGTCGGTCCCCGGATCGTAGGTCCAGAGGTCGTCCGCGAGCTTGAGCATCTTGGTGCCCTTCTCGCGCGCCGGGGCCAGGTACTCGGTGTAGGCGTCCGTGGTCCCGCGCTGCCACGACTTCGACTCGACCGTGCGCGTCTCGCGCCGCCCGTGGATGACCATCTGCGAGACCACGATGCGGCTGTCGGCGAACATGTTCCGGTCCACGCGCCGCAGCACCTCGTCGCCCGTCGGCGTCTGCGCCGCGAGCGCGCCGGCCCACAGCACCGGCGCCACGAAGCCGAGCCGCGTCATGCCTCGAGCTCCTTGAAGAGCTGCGACGTCTGCCGCCGGTAGATGCCCAGGCCCGAGATCCCGGCGCCCAGCACCGTCGCCGCCAGGCCGGGGATGAAACCGATCAGCGCCGCGCCGAGGGTGACGCGGGCCCGGAGGACGTCGTCCATCATCATCGTGTTGTCCTTGAGGAGCGAGCGCACGTTGATGCCGTGGACCTCGAGGAACCAGGAGGCGGCGACGCCGATCGCGGTCCCGATGAGCGAGCCCACCACGCCGATGGCCACCGACTCGACCAGCATCGCCCGGTAGATGTGGCCCTTGTCCTCGCCGACGGCGAGCCGCACACCGATCTCGCCGTAGCGCCGCAGGCTCCCCATCAGCCCCGCGTTCCACAGCACGATGGACATCGCGAGCACGAAGAAGCCGACGGCGACGTTCAGGACCAGCGTGATGTAGTCCAGCAGGTCCGAGAGGCCGCTCGCCTGGCGTAGCGTCTCCATCACCGGCCGGTACTGGTCGGTCGAGCGGTGCGCCGCGTTGAACTGCGCCGCCACCGAATCGGCCGCCCGGTCGTGGTACAGGTCGTCGCGGAAGAAGCCGAGGATCACGGCCGCGCCGTTCGCCATGTCGAGGGCCGACCGCACGTCGCCCAGGTCGGCGACCAGGGCACCGTGGTCCATCGGCCCGACCCCGAAGCGCACGGTCCCCACGATGCTGAAGTTCGCGAGGGCCATCGCGCCGTCCATCGTCGAGCCGATGAGCGTCGCCGTCCGGCCGAGCCGGAGGCCCAGCCGCGTCGCCAGCTCGTCGGAGACCAGCGCCTCGCCCGGCCGGCCCGGGAGGCGCCCGCGGACCAGCGCGGCGCCGAGCCGCAGCATCGCCGGCTCCGGACTCCCGGGCGAGAACAGGTCGACGCCGAGCCCCGCCACCGGCGCCTGCGCCCGCGTCTCGCCGCGCGCGTCCGGGACGTCGAGCAGCCCGCCGAAGGTGATCCGTGGCGTCCAGACGAGGTCGGGGAAGCGCCGCCTCAGCCCGGCGACGAGCGAGTCCGCGCCGAGCAGCGCCAGGTCGTTGGGCATCTGGTCCGCGTCGGCCGCGTAGGCGGCGGTGGTGACGCGCACGTAGCCGAAGGCGAAATGCGCGGTGGACTGGAGCACCGACGCCTCCACGCCGCGCAGCCAGGCGAACAGGAACACGGTGAGCATCACGCCGGCCGCCACCGTGAGCACCGGGAAGAGCGACCGCGACCGGTCGCGCAGCAGGCCCTTGATGAGGAACCGGATCACGACATCCTGCCGCGAAGCGCGTCGGTGGGCTTGAGCTTCGCAATCCGCCGGGTCGGGAGGAAGCTCACGATCGTCGTGACGAGCAGCACCAGCACGGCCGTCCCCACGATCAGCGCCGCCGGATAGACCGGGAAGATCCGCTCGCCGACCGCGAGGCCGAAGCTGTCGGTGCCCTGCGGCATCCCGTAGCCCCTCGCCGCCACCCACACCAGCAGTGGGAGTCCGTACGCGGCGGCGACGATGGCGGCGAGCACCCCGTGCAGCGCGCCCTCGATGGTGAACAGCTCGATGACGCGCGCGCGCGTCATCCCGAGCGCCATCAGGGTCCCGATCTCGCGCCGGCGCCGGAAAATGGACAGCACCTGCGTGTCGAAGATCGCCAGCATCGCGAGAAACAGCAGGAAGGCGTAGAAGATGCTCGCGTCGATGGACTTCAGGCGCGCCAGCGCCCGGATGTCGCGCAGCAGCCAGGCCTGGTCCTTCCAGCTCCACCCCGCGACCGGACCGGGGGCCGGCGTCCCCGGCCGCAGCACCACCAGCGACGCCTGGCCCGGCATGTCCGTGATGCGGCGCAGGGCCGCGAGCGGGATCCACAGCTGGTCCACGTCGATCTCCTGGACCGTGGTGTGCATCACCGCCGCGATGCGGACGTCCGCGGCGTCGAACGTCCCGTGGGCGTCGCGCCACTGCACCGTGACGTCGTCGCCCGGCTTGAGGCCGGTGCTCTTCGCCATCCGCGCGCCGATCACCGCCGCGATGATCCCGTCGCCGCCCGCCAGCGCGGCCGTCGGGATGTCGAGGATGCCCTGCTCCGGCGCGATCCCCTTGAACAGGATCCCGCGGAAGCGCCCGCCCGGGTAGATCGTGGCCTGCCGGACCAGGATGGGCGCCGCGAGCCCCCGCGCCACCAGGGAGTCGAGCATCGGCGGCACGGGCGCGTGCGCGTCGGGCAGCGTGAGCGGGTCGTAGGGGTCGTATCGGGCCTGCCAGTACTGCCCGCCGCCGTAGAGCGCGGCGACGGAGGCGCGCGACGCCTGCTCGTTCATCCCGTCGTACATCCCCTGCAGGAACACGATCACGACGAACGAGAACGAGAGCGCGACGACGTTGAGCCAGGTCCGGAGACCGGCGCCGAGCAGGTTGCGGAGGGCGAGCCGGAAGAGCAGCACGGCGCTACCTCCGCTCGTCCGAGGCGATCTTCCCGTCCACCAGCGTGATCTTGCGGCGGAGGTAGGAGATCACCTTCTCGTCGTGGGTCGCGAAGACGAAGGTCGCGCCGAGCGTCTGGTTGAGCTGCACCATCGTCCGCATGATGTGGTGCGAGTTCTCGGCGTCGAGGTTGGCCGTGGGCTCGTCGGCCAGCACGATCTCCGGCTGCTTGACGACCGCGCGGGCGATGGCCACCCGCTGGCTCTGGCCGCCCGAGAGCTGCGCCGGGCGGGAATCCGCGCGGTCCGCCAGCCCCACCCACTCCAGCGTGTCCATCACCATCTTCCGCCGCCGCCCGCCGTCCATCCCGCGCAGCAGCAGCGGGAACTCGACGTTCTCGTAGACCGTGTAGACCGGCAGCAGGTTGAAGGTCTGGAAGATGAACCCGATGTGCTCGCTGCGGAGCCGTGCGGCCTCACGGTGCGAGAGCCGGGCCACGTCGGACCCCAGGACCTCGACGCTCCCCGCCGAGGGCGCGTCGAGCGAGCCGACGATGTTGAGGAGGGTCGTCTTCCCCGAACCGCTCGGCCCGACGACCCCGGCGAATTCCCCCTTGGCGATCGAGAGGTCGATCCCGTCCAGCGCCTTGAGCGTTCCCGAGCCGAGCGTGTACCGCTTCTCGAGCCCCGCCGCCCGGATGTAGATCGTGTCCGCCATCGGCCGTCCCGCCGTCAGTAGTTGAACGCGGCTACGAGCTGGAGCCCGCGGCCGGCGAAGGCCTGTGTCTGCTGCCCCGGTCCCCCCAGCCCCCCGATACCCGCGACCGGCTGCGACGGGTTCCAGAACGCCAAGAGGTAGAACGTCCAGGCGTCGTAGCTGCGCTGCCAGGTGAGGATCCGATACCACTGGTCGCCCGTCCAGTTGCGGTACACGATCGCCGACACCCGGTCCAGGATCCCAACCGGATAGTTCAGGTAGAGGCCTGAGAAATCCACGCCGCGCCACACGCTCATGGTGGATTCGCGCGCGTCGAAGCGGGAATGCTCGGCGAGCACGTAGAGCCCGTTCCCGACGCCGATGGTGTAGTCGGCCCCCAGCGTCCAGAAGCGCTGGTTCTGGGGAACCACCACGTTGGCGGGCAGGTTGCGCAGATTCACCAGCGCCGCCTCGCCCCAGAGCCCGAACCCCAGATTCCACTTGCCGTCGAGGCCGAACCGGTCCTCGGGGGAGGACAGCGCGCCGGCCGGGGCCTGACGCAGCCCCGGCGCACCCTGCAGGTCGGCGTCGCGGTGATCGTAGGTCACGCCCACCTCGCCCGCGGGCACCGGCGTCTGGAAGCGGCCGCCCACTTCCGCGGTCCCGCGCTCTGTCGGCAGCGTCTCCCAGCCCTTGGTGGCGGTGTTCCCGACCAGCGCCCAGCCCCAGACGTTGGCGTTGCCGGTGAAGTACCACCGCGCGAGCGCGCCCGTAACCCCATCGGTGAGCTGCAGCGGATCGCGCGCGTCCACGCGGTCGAACCACATCAGCGGCCGGAACAACGTCGCCGAGCCGAAAGTGATCTTCTGCAGTCCGACGCGGGTCTCGAAGGCGTGTGTGCCGAAGCGCAGCCACGCACGGTAGGGCTTGAGGGTCGCGTCCAGCCCGCGCGGCGCCCCGCCGCCCGCCGTGCCGACGACGAACGTGTTGAGCGAGACGTCGAGGGCGAGCGAGTCCTGGCCGCCGAGCGGCTGCCAGGCCGTGACCTCGGGGAGCCACCGCACGCCGCCCTGGGCGAGCGGAACCGAGTCGGGCCGCGACGTCACCCACGCGGACACCTGCCCGCCGAGCGCGGCCTGCTGGGCCCGCGCGGCGGGACCGAGGGCCGCCAGCGCGATCACCAGCACCGGCGCACGGCCGATCATCGCGCGTCCCGCGGCGGCTCGGCGACGAGCAGCCGCTTGAAGGTGCCGAACACCAGCTTCACGTGTCGGTCCACCCTCTCCTGCATCACGTCGGCGCGGCTCGCGAGGAAGATCCCGTCGAGCACAGCGTCGTTCGCCTCCAGCAGACGCACCAGAACGTCCACCGGCAGATCGGTGCGCACGCACCCGAGGCGCTGCCCGGGCTCGATGAACCGGCGGTACAGCGCCCGAGCCTTGAAGAGAATGGGCTCGAAGCGCTCGGAGCTGCGGCGTGATCCGGTGAACTGCGCCGCGACGCCGAAGACGTCGCTCGAGATGTCGAGCCCCGTCCGCCAGCCGTCGATCCAGCGCTCGACGGTCGGCCAGAATTCGTCAGCGGCCACGCGCTCGAAGTCCGGCGGGGGGATCCTGGCGAGCATCGTCTCGACGGCGTCGTCGAGCACGGTCGCCAGCAGATCGTCCTTGTCGTCGAAATAGTAGTAGTAGGCGCCCTTGCTGACCTTCGCCTCGGCGAGGATCTCGTTGAGGGAGGCGCGCTCGATCCCGCGCCGCGCGAAGTGCCGCGTGGCGATCCTGAGGAGTCGCGCGCGCGCGGCCGGGGCGAGGTTGTAGAACCGAGCGCGGGGCATAGACCGATAGTATAGACCGTCGGTCTAGCCAGCAAGCTGTCGTCCCGCGGCGACCGCCTCGACGGACGCCGGGCTACGGGGCGGGCGGGCGCCCGCCTACCGTTCCCACCACAGCGCAGGGTCGCGGAACCGGTGGGACGGCGCGGGGATCGCCATGGTGAGCGTGGTCCCCTCGGCGGGTTGCGCGGCGACGGTGAGCGTGCCGCCGAAGGTCTCCTCGACGGTCCTCTTGGCCTCAGCGACCGCCGCGACGAGCGCGTCGAGCCCCTCGCCGGAAGGCGAGCGGACGGCGAGCATGATCACCGGTCCGACGCTCTCCACGGACACCCGGACCGTGGCGACCCGGCCCTGGAGGCCGTCCACCGTGGCGCGGATCGCGCTGGTCAGGGCCGCCGCGAGGTCCGCCGCGCTGCCGGGGATGGAGACGGCGTAGGCGAGCGTCTTGAGCTCCAGCGTCGCGCCGCGGAGCGCCGCCTGAGCGCGCGCGGCGTCCACGCACGACCACACCACCTGGACGACGTCGAAGCTCCCGCTCGCGACCACCGCTTGCGCCCGGTCCTGCACCGTTTTCACGAGCGCCACGGCCTGCTCGAGCGCCCGCGACGCGACGCGCAGATCCTCCTGCAGCTTCTCGCGCGAGGCCAGCTCGGGCGCCGCAGTACCGGCGAGCGCGGCGCTGCTGCGCCCGACCGCCTGTCTTGCGGCGGTCAGCGGAGCGCCGATCTCCCGCGCGAAGGCACCCAGTTGCTCCGTGAAGCGCTGGAACAGATCCGGCGGCGCGGCCTGGACGCCCGCGGCCGAGGCCCTGTGGCTCGAGAGGCCCAGGCACAGCCCGGCCAGCTCGAGCGCGAGACGCTCGCGGCTGCGGCGCTCCTGCGCGTACGGGGGCGGAGCGGGCACCTGGTCGCGGACGGGCGCCACGCACCATTGCTCGGGACCCGAGACCCGGCCCGCGACCCAGCGACTCCCCGGCCCCACCGGCATCGCCAGATGCCGCAGCGCTTCCTTCACCTCGGGCGTCGCGTCCCAGGCCAGCGCGTCGGTGACGTTCGTGACGACGGGGACCAACGAGTTCTCCGGCGAGACTTCCCACACCCCGACCATGCGCCCGTTCAGCGCCGCGCTGGCGCGGCGCAGTACTTCCGCCGCCCAGCGGGCCTGGTCCTGGCCGTCCGTGGGATGGTTCATCAGCAACTCCTGTCGCGCCGGGGCGCGCGACAACGCGACCCTGGTTTCACATCGGCGGCTGAGGGGGAAGCCGTGCCCTGAGGGGGGGTACCCGACCAATATCTGCCTTCAGAGCCTGCGCGGCAAGCCCGGGAATCACATTTCGGAGATCGCCGACTCGCAGCTTCCGGTTTGCCGTCGACGACGCCAAGGCGTTGGGAACTCGGGGGTTGCGGTCGTGCCGCGAGTCACGACCAGCGCTGCCGTAGCGGAACCCCGCGGGCGCCCCGAGTATTATCGCTTACCATGGAGAGGACACGATGAATCACCCGCGGATGCCCACGATCTTCCTGGCGCACGGCTCGCCGTTTCTGCTGGACGATGCGGAGTGGGCCGCCGACCTGAGCCGGTGGGCGCGGGAGATGCCGCGGCCGACGTCGGTGCTGATGCTCTCGGCCCACTGGGAGCGGAAACCCATCACGCTCGGCTCGACGCGCACCGTGCCGCTCGTGTACGACTTCTACGGCTTCCCGGAGCACTACTACCGGGTCACGTACCCGGCGCCCGGCGCGCCCGAGCTGGCGCGCCGCGTGCGCGAGCTGCTCGGAGGGCAGCAGCCCATCGCCGAGTCCGATCGCGGTCTCGACCACGGAGCGTACGTCCCGCTCATCCCGATGTACCCCGGCGCCGACATCCCGGTGCTGCAGGTTTCCCTGCCGACGCTGGATGCCCCCACCCTGTTCGAGCTGGGGCGCTCGCTGGCGCCGCTCCGCCACGAGGGCGTGCTGATCGTGGGCAGCGGCTTCCTCACGCACAATCTGCGGGCGATGGACATGCGGCCCGACGCGCCGACGCCGGCGTGGGCGCGGGAATTCGACGCCTGGGCCGCCGACGTGCTCGCGCGGCAGGACGCAGACGCGCTGGTGGACTACCTGAACCGCGCCCCCGGCGTCCGGCAGGCCCTGCCGACCCACGAGCACTTCGTGCCCGCCGTGGCGGCCCTCGGAGCAGCCGTCGAGGAGACCGGACCGGTGCGGTTCCCGATCACCGGCTTCAACTTCGGCTCGCTCACCAAGCGCTCGGTGCAGTTCGGATGAGTCGGCCGATGGGCGCGGGGCGGACCGCCCTCGCCGCCGCCGCGCTGGCGTTCGCGGCCGGCTGTCACGGCTCGCGCGGGGGATCGACCGTGCAGGGCGACCTCGCGGTGAGCCACGCGGTGGTGCCGGTCCCGGCGTCCCGCGCCGAGGCGTCGGTGTTCATGGTGATCGAGAACCGGAGCGGCCAGCGGGTGACGCTGGTCGGCGCGACTTCGCCCGACGCCGAGTCCGTCCGCTTCCACCGCGACATCGGCGGCCAGATGCAGACCGTGCCGGGGATCGACATCCCGGCGGGAGGCCGCCTGCGGCTGGTGCCGGGGAGCTACCATTTGATGCTGGAGGGCGTGGGGAAGTCGCTCGCGGTGGGAGACACGGTCACGCTGCACCTCAGCTTCGAGCCGAACGGCGCGCTCACCGTCCGCGCGCCGCTCCTCACCTACACGGACGCAATCAGCGACCTCCCGATGCGCTAGACTGCCCGCGCCGATGGCAACGTGAAGCCCCGCGCGGCACTGCCGCGCGGGGCTTCGTGCGTCGAGCGATGACGGCTACTTCGTCCCCGTGCCCGCGAAATCCGAGAACGTGAACTTGTACACCTGCGCCGCGCTGTCGTAGACGGCGCTGAACTTGGTCGGATAGTGCGCGGAGGCCGGAGCGCCCGGCACCGCCGGAATGTCGAGCGAGAAGCTCTTCCGCTCCATCAGCGTCGCCCGCGTGATCATCGGTTCGACGAAGATCGGCTGCTTGTGATAGTAGCCGACGATCATCGTCTGCCGGAACAGCGCGGTCGAATGCAGCTCGGACGCAAGCAGCGAGTGCATCCCCATACCCGGCACGCAGAGACCGACCAGCGTGCCCATCTGCAGGATCTGGACGTCCGGCAGCTCGTAGCCCGCCGGGGCGGCCGCGGGCTTGGTCGAATCCGCGCAGTCGATCGTGCTGACATCCATGGTGTTGAAGTGGAAATCGAAGTGCGGATTGAGGTACGGGCCCGGCGGATGGCCGTGCGGCTCCCAGAAGACGTTCATGTTATCGAAGCCGGTCGCCGCCTTGACCATGTCCCCGAGAGGGATGGTCGCATCCGCCTTCGGCGGCCACACCATCGGCAGGTCGGCGGGTGCATTCTCGGCGACCTTGACCGGAATGGTGGCGCCGAACGCCACGACCCGGTCTCCCTGCATCGTGTGCCAGGTGCACACGTCGGCGCCGTTGACCTGGCGGCATTCCCCCTGGACCAGCTTTTCCCGGCTGCAGCCCGGCGCCGACGCCACGGCTGCGCCGAGCGCGGCAACCGCAAGCAGGTTGCCGGCACGACCCGCATTCCACGGCATGTGTTTCCCCCGTGATAGAGTGGTTTGAGCCCCACGACTGTGGATGTGGAAGGCGCGGAGGATACGCGGCGGAGCGGGCGCACGCAAGGCCGACTTTGGGGCGGCCGGCCGGCGGGCGTTATCTTGGTCGGCGATGAGCACGCCCGACCTCTGGTCGCGACCCGACGACACGGAGCGGCAGGACCGGCTCGACGCGATGAAGCGCAGAGCCACGGGGCTCCTGGCCGCCGCGGCCGGCGTCTTCGCGGTCGCCGCCGCGCTCGAGGGCCGCTACCCGTGGCTCGGCTACGTGCGCGCGACCGCCGAGGCCTCCCTCGTCGGCGGGCTCGCGGACTGGTTCGCCGTCACCGCGCTGTTCCGCCATCCCCTCGGCCTGCCGATCCCGCATACGGCCATCGTCGCGACGCGCAAGGATCGGATCGGCCGCGTGCTCGCCACCTTCGTCCAGAGCCACTTCCTCTCGCACGACGTCATCGCCGCCAAGGTCCGGTCCATTCATCCGGCCGAGCGGGTGGCGCGGTGGCTCTCCCAGGTCGAGAACACGCGCCAGATCGCGCAGCAGGTGGCGAGCGGGGTCGCGAAGACCCTCGAGACGCTGCCGGACGACGAGGTCGGAGGCCTGGTGCGGCAGGGCGTCACGGCGCAGCTCAAGGCGGTGCGCGCAGCCCCGGCGCTCGGCCAGACGCTCCAGCTCGTCATCGCGGGGAACCGACACCAGGAGTTGCTGAACGAGGCCGTGCGCCTCGCCGCCCAGGCGGTGCACGACAACCGCGAGCTGATCCGGGAGCAGGTCCGCTCGGAGAGCCCGTGGTGGGTCCCCGGGGTCGTAGACGACCTGCTCTACCAGCGCATCGTCGCCGCCTTCGAGTCGATGCTCCGCAACATCGGCACCGATCCGCACCATCCCATCCGCGCCACCTTCGATGCCGCGTTGCGCGACTTCGTCGACCGGCTCGAGCATTCGCCGGAAGCCGGCGCGCGGGCCGAGGAGATCAAGAACGCCTGGCTGGCCGATCCGGCCGTGGCGGAGCTGTCCGGCCGGCTCTGGGAGACCATGCGCGGCGCCATCGGCCGGTACGCCACCCGCGCGGAGGGCGCCGCACCGGGGCCGCTCGAGAGCGGCATCGCCGCGTTCGGCGCCGCGCTGGCCACCAGCGAGCGGCTCCTCGCGCAGATCAACGACCTGGTGACCGACCTCGTGGCTTCGGTGGTCGAGCAGTACCGCCCGGAGATCGGGGACTTCATCGCCCAGACGGTCGCCGGGTGGGACCCCGCGGCCACGAGCCGGCGCTTCGAGCTGGCCGTCGGCCGCGACCTCCAGTTCGTCCGCATCAACGGCACGCTGGTGGGCGGCCTGGTCGGCCTCGCCATCTACACGATCTCTCGCCTCTGGTCCTGACGGCTGGAGGAACCGCTGCTCAGCGCTGGTGCTTGATGAACGTCCCGTCCTGGAGTTCGGCGTAGGCACGCCGCAGCTCGTCCTCGGTGTTCATGACGATCGGCCCCATCCACGCCACGGGCTCCTGGATCGGCTGGCCGGAGACCAGGAGGAACCGGATCCCGTCCGCTCCTGAGCGCACCGTCACCTCGTCCCCCTTGTCGAACAGGACCAGCGAGCGGTTAAGCGCCTCCTCGAGCACGGGCTCCCCGCTGGAGCCCCCCCCCACTCGGTCGGTGAGCACGCCGCGCGGATCTGACGCGTCGCGGAAGACGCCGCTGCCCTCGAACACGTAGGCGAAGGCGTTGTCGTTGAGCGTGACCGGGAGCCGCTTCTGCTTCTCCGGCGGCACCCAGACGTCGAGGTAGCGCGGCGCGGCCGCCACGCCGTCCACCGGCCCCGTCTTTCCCCAGAAGGTCCCGCACACCACCCGGACGCGCGTGCCGTCGTCGTCCGTCACTTCCGGGATGTCCTTCGCCGCGACGTCCTGGTAGCGCGGATCGGTCATCTTGAGCGAGCGCGGGAGGTTGGCCCACAGCTGGAAGCCGTGCATCCGCCCTTTCGGGTCCCCCTTCGGCATCTCCTGGTGCAGGATCCCGCTGCCGGCGGTCATCCACTGCACGTCGCCGGCGCCGAGCGTGCCGCTGTTGCCGAGGCTGTCGCCGTGGCTCACCGATCCGGCCAGCACGTAGGTGATCGTCTCGATGCCCCGGTGCGGATGCCAGGGGAAGCCCGCGAGGTAGTCCTCGGGATGCTCGTTGCGGAAGTCGTCGAGCAGGAGGAACGGGTCGAAGTCTCCCGTGGCCCCGAAGCCGAAGGCCCGCCGCAGCTTCACCCCGGCGCCTTCCAGGGTCGGGCGGGACTGGATGATGCGCTTGACCGGTCTCAAGGACACGTGCTTCCTCCGCGAATGGTCCGTCTGGCTCGCCTGAGAACACCGGCCCCACCCCCGAAGTTCCCGACAGCGGCACTCCCACTCCGCCGGCCGGCTTGACACAACCGCAGCGCGGCGCCGTATAGATTGATCGTAGCGCAACTGCTGCACCGATCCCTTCAATAGAGGAGACATCCATGCGGAGCGTCCTGTCGACGCTGGCCGCGGTGGCGCTCTTCGGAGCGCCGCTGTCGGCCCAGACGGCCGACTCGATCGTCGCCCGCTACCTCCGGACCATCGGCGGCATGGAGCACATCCATGCCGTGCAGACGCTGCGACGGGTCGGGAAGGTCACCAGCGGGGGGGGATTCGAGGCGGTGGTGGTCCAGGAGAACAAACGCCCCAACAAGGTGCGCGAGGAATTCACGATCGTCGGGATGACGCAGATCGTGGCCTACGACGGCCAGGCGGGGTGGAAGATCTCGCCGTTCCAGGGGAAGAAGGACGCCGAGGCGCTCAGCGAGGACGAGCTGCGGGGGATGGTCGAGGACGCGGACTTCGACGAGCCGCTGGTCAACTACCAGCAGAAGGGCAACCGCGTCGAGTATCAGGGCACCGATCAGTTCGAAGGCACGGACGTCTACAAGCTCAAGGTCACGCTCACGAACGGCGACTCCTACACCTACTTCCTGGATACCGACTACTGCGTCCCGATCAAGGTCGAGGTCCGGCGGACGATCCGCGGCACCGAGCAGGCCTACGAGACGGTGCTCGGCAACTACAAGGCCGTCGCGGGCTGGTACCAGCCGTTCTCGATCGAGAGCCGGGCGCTGGGCGGCAGTTTCGGCAGCAAGGTCACGCTCGAAAGCGTCGAGGCGAACGTCCCGATCGACGACAGCCGCTTCCAGCGGCCTGCGGCGCCGGGAGCGCCGTCACAGATGCCCGGCGCGGTGAAGCCGGCCGGGGGGATCGAACAATGACGACTCGCAACCTGGTACGCTGCTCCGTGGGCGCGCTCGCCCTGTGCCTCGCGGCGGGGCTCAAGGCGCAGACTCCCGCGCCGGTCAGGGCGGACTCGGAGACGATCTCCGGCCTCGGGGCCCGCAACATCGGGTCGGCGACGATGAGCGGACGGGTGTCCGCCCTCGCCGCGGTGCACGAAGGCTCGCGGCTCACCGTCTACATCGGAGCCGCCAGCGGCGGCGTGTGGAAGTCGGTCAACGGCGGCACGACCTACAAGCCGGTCTTCGACAAGGCGACATCGCAGTCCATCGGCTCCATCACCATCGACCCGACCAACCCGAAGGTCGTCTGGGCCGGCACGGGCGAGGTGTGGACGCGCAACAGCGTCTCCATCGGCGACGGGATCTACAAGTCCACCGACGGCGGCGACAACTGGACCAACATGGGGCTGAGGAACTCCGAGCGGATCGCCAAGATCCTGGTGGATCCCACCGCCACGAACACCGTGTACGCCTGCGTGGCGGGCAAGCTCTGGAGCGACAGCGACGAGCGCGGCGTCTACAAGACCACCGACGGCGGCACGACCTGGACGCAGGTGCTCAAGGGCGGCAATGCCTCCACCGGCTGCGGGATGATGTCCATGGATCCCCAGCACCCGCAGACGCTGTACGCGGGGATGTGGGATTTCCGGCGCAAGGGGTGGACGTTCCGCTCCGGCGGTGACAGTGCGGAAGCGCCGAGCGCCAGCGGGCTGTACAAGAGCACCGACGGCGGCGCGACGTGGACGGAGCTCGATCAGCACAGCGCCGCCGGCCTGCCGCCCAAGCCGTGGGGGCGGATCGCGGTGACGGTGGCCCCCTCGAAGCCGGACGTCGTCTACGCTCTCATCGAGGCGGTCCCGCCGCTCAACGCGCTGTACCGCTCGGACGACGGCGGCCGCACCTGGCAGATGCGCGACCGCAGTCAGGAGATGATCTGGCGGCCGTTCTACTTCGCCAACCTCATCGTCGACCCGGCCAACGAGAACCGCGTCTACAAGCCCGACCTCGGCCTGATCGTCAGCAACAACGGCGGCGCGAGCTTCAGCGACATCTCGGGCGGGACGCACGGCGACCACCACGATCTCTGGATCGATCCGCAGAACACGGACCACCTGATCGCCGGCGACGACGGCGGCGTCTGGTACAGCTACGATGCCGGCAACAAGTGGTGGAAGGCGGACAATCTTCCGATCTCGCAGTTCTACCACGTCAGCGTGGACATGGACCGGCCGTACCACGTGTACGGCGGCCTGCAGGACAACAGCGACTTCATCGGGGTATCGGCCTACCCGGGCGGGATCGCGAACGCGCAGTGGGAGAACATCTACGGCGGGGACGGCTTCTGGACGTGGGTCGATCCGTCCGACCCCGACTACATCTACACGGAGGCGCAGGGCGGCTCCATCGGCCGTGTCAATCGCAAGACGCACGAGACGCGGAGCATCCAGCCGCTGCAGAGCTACGGCGAGCCCAAGCTCCGCTGGAACTGGAATACGCCGATCGCCCTGAGCCCGACGCGGCGGGGGACGATCTACATCGGCGCGCAGTTCCTGTTCCGCTCGCGGGACCACGGACAGACCTGGCAGCGCATCTCCCCGGATCTCACCACGAACGACACGACGAAGCAGCAGCAGGAGAAGTCGGGCGGCGTGACGGTGGACAACTCCTCGGCGGAGACCTACACGACGATCTTCGCGATCGCCGAATCGCCGAGGAACCCCAACGTGATCTGGGTGGGCACCGACGACGGCAACCTGCAGCTTACGCGGGACGGCGGGAAGACCTGGACCAACCTGGTGGGAAACATCGCGGGACTGCCGCCGAACGCGTGGGTAACTTCGCTCGAGGCCGGGCACTTCGACGCCGGCACCGTCTACGCGACCTTCGATTTCCACAGCTTCGGGGACATGCGGCCGTACGCGTACCGGACCACCGACTACGGCCGGACGTGGACGCCGCTGATCGCGGCCGATGCGCCGGTCCGCGGTTACGCGCACGTGATCAAGGAGGACCTGGTCGACCGGAACCTCCTCTTCCTCGGCACCGAATTGGGCCTGTACGTCTCGCTCGACGGCGGAGCGAGCTGGGCGCACTACAAGGGTGGCGGCCTGCCGGACGTGGCCGTGCGCGACCTGGTGGTGCATCCGCGCGACAACGATCTCGTCATCGCGACGCACGGCCGCGGCATCTGGATCGTGGACGACATCTCGCCGCTCCGCTCGCTGACGCCGGCGGCGCTGGAGCGCGACGTGGTGTTCCTGCAGGCCGCGCCGACGGCGCAACGCCTGCCGGCAGGCGGCGGATGGTCCAACGGCGACGCGACGTTCGTGGGGGCCAATCCGACGGACGACGCGGTCATCACCTACTACCAGCGGCGGCGCCACATCTTCGGCGACATGAAGATGGAGCTGCTCGATCCCGCCGGGCAGTCGCTCGGCACGGTGCCGATCAGCGAGCGGCGGGGGATCAGCCGCGTGACCTGGGGGATGCGTCTCAAGCCGCCCCCGGTCCCGCCGGCCGCCACCGCGGCGGGCGGCGCCGTCGTCGGACCGCGTCTCCTGCCCGGCGTCTACAGCGTGAAGATGACCCGCGACACCGCGGTGTACACCACGCGGCTCACCGTCGTGGCCGATCCGCGCTCCCGGCACACGGCGGTCGACCGCAGGGCGCAGCTGGCCCTGGCCAAACGGCTCGCCGCGCTGCTGACCGACATGACGTTCGACGTGGAGCGGATCAACGGCGCGCGGGCCGCGCTGGACGGCAGGGCCGCGAGGCTGCCCGCCTCGGACAGCCTGGCGGTGCGGCTGCGCGCGGCCTCCGGCGTGGCGGACAGTCTGCGCAAGAAGATCGTCGCCACGAAGGAAGGCGGGATGATCACCGGCGAGCAGCGGCTGCGGGAAGACCTCTCGGACCTCTACGGCACCATCGTGGGGTACGAGGGGCCGCCGGCCGCGACGCAGCTGCAGCGCGCGAGTGCGATCGCGCACGAGCTGGGCGACGTGATGGCCTCGTTCGACGCGTGGGCAGCGAAGGAGCTGGAGGGCCTCAACGCCGCGCTCACCGCACGGCAGCTCCAGCCGATCTCCCTCCTCACCCGCGCGCAGTGGGATCAGCGCAGGGCCGCCGGACACTAGCCGGCGGGACACCGTGAAGCAGGAAGGCCGGGGCTCGCGCCCCGGCCTTCCTGTTTGCGACGTGGTCGCCTACCGCATCTGCGGCGGCGCCTTGACCGGCGGTGCCGGCCTGGATGGAAGCCGCCGCGGATGCTCCTGGATCATCCGCAGGATCTCGGCGACGCCCCGCTCGAGCTGCGGGTCGCGGCCATTGATGACCGACAGCGGGTCGTTCTCCACCTCGATGTCGGGATCCACGCCGTGCCCCTCGATGATCCACTGGCCGTCCGTGTTCGCGAACCCGAACTCGGGCACGTTCACGTGGCCGCCGTCGATCAGCTCGCCGTGGTCGCTGATGCCGATGACCCCACCCCACGAGCGCTTGCCGATCAGCGGGCCGAGGCCCGCCTGCTTGAACATGGCCGGGAAGATGTCCCCGTCCGACGCGGACGTCTCGTTGAGGAGCGTCACCAGCGAGCCGTAGAACGTAGGTCCCTCGGGGTACGTCGTGGGGTAGTCGCTGTTGCGCGGGAATTGTTCCCCAAGGAGCCGCCGGCTCAACCGCTCGATCACCATGGCGGAGATGTTGCCGCCGCCGTTGGCGCGCACGTCGATCACCAGCCCTTCCTTGCGGATCTGCGGATAGTACCACTTGATGAACTCGTTGATGCCGTCGGAGCCCATGTCCGGCAGGTGCAAGTACCCCACGCGGCCGTGGGTCATCGAGTCCACCTTGCGCCAGTTGTTGGTGACCCAGTTGTAGTAGACCAGCTCCGTCTCGCCGGTGATCGGCCGGTAGGTCACCTGGCGCGCGCCCTCCGCGTCCGGGCGGGTGTTGAGGGTGAGGGTGACCGGCCGGTCGGCCTTGTAGCGCAGCAGCCGGTAGGGGTTGTCCGGCGCCTTCAGGTCCTCACCGTCGATGGCCATCACGTAATCGCCCACCCGGGCGTCCACGCCGACGTCCGTCAGCGGCGAGCGGTACTGCGCCTCCGCGTTGTCGCCGCGGAAGATGCTGGCGATCCGGTAGCGGCCGGACGCCGAGTCCAGCGCGAAGCGCGCGCCGGGGAGCGCGACCTGCGGCCGGTCCGGGATCTCGCGGTCCCCGCCCGAGATGTAGGTGTGCGAGTTGCTCAGCTCCGAGATCATCTCCTGGAGCACGTAGTCGAGGTCGGTGCGGTGGCCGACGTACTGGAGCAGCGGCTGGTACCGGTCGTGCAGCGCCTTCCAGTCGTACCCGTTCATGTTGGGCACGTAGAAGAAGTCGCGGAAGCGCCGCCACACCTCCTCGAAGATCTGCGCCCACTCCTGCTGCGGCACGATGTCCGCCTGCAGCCCGGCGGTGGACATCGTCTTCTTCGACGACGCGCCCTTGGCGTTGGCGTCGTAGAGGTTGTAGGCCCCGCCCTGGTGCACCAGCACCTTGGCGCCGTCGGCGGACAGCGCGTAGCCGTCAATCGAGTCGGCGAGCGTGGTGGCCTTGCGCTCCTCGAGGTTGAAAACGGCCAGCGACGCCCCGGCGCCCGGGTCGCGGCCGTAGTAGTTCGCCGGCCGCTTCACATACAACAGATTGCCCTTCACCGCCGCCAGGCCGCCGTAGTTGTCGGCGCTCACCGGGACCGGCGTGACGCGGTCGGCGAGGCCATCGAAATCGATGGTGACCGGCGCGGGCCCCTTGGGCGGCGTCTTGGCCGTGTCCGCCGCCGGCCGGCGCCCGCGGGGCGCGGGAGCGGCCGGAGCCGCCGGCGTCGCGGCGGCCGTCGTGTCGGGCTTCACCTCGTCGCTCTGCGGCGGGAACGGCGACGGCACGTCCTTGCGGAGGGCGAGGGCGAAGATCTCCGTCGTCCGGTTCCCCGCGAAGTTCCACTCGAGCGTGCTGAGCTGCGGGTGATACTCCCGATCGCTCAGGAAGAAGAGGTACTTGCCCTCGGGATCGAAGACCGGGTTGTACGCGGTGTTCAGCGCGCCCGTGACCTGGCGCGGCGCGGTCTCGCCGACGCCCCAGATCCAAATGGAGTTGAAGCCGCTGTTGTGGCTCATGCTGAAGGCGAGCCACCGGCTGTCCGCCGACCAGCTCTGGTCGCCGATGTAGCCGCCGGAGTCGCGCGCCACCTGCGTCATGACCTTGCTGGCGATCTCGAGCGACCAGAGCCGGCCCGCCTTGTCGGAGAAGGCCAGCCGCCGCCCGTCCGGGGACCAGACCGGCGGGTAGCGCATCATGTCGCCGTTGGTCGTGAGCCGCTCGAGCGCACCGTGGCCGTCCTGGTCGATCAGGTACAGCTCTTCCTCGCCCGACATGTCGGAGATGAACGCGATCTTACGGCCGTCGGGCGACCAGCGCGCCGCCTTGTCGTGCGCGTTGGAGCTGTGCGTCAGGTTCCGCGCGGGGCCGTGCTCGGCCGGCACGGTGAACACGTCGCCACGCGCGACGAACACGGCGCGCGCGCCGTCCGGGCTCAGGGCGAAGTCCTCGACGAACCGGGCCACCGAGCGGTGGCGCGGCCGCGCCGCGAGCTGGTCGTCGGGCACGAAGATGTCGAGCTTGCGGTCGCTGCCGTCCTGGACGGTGAAGACGTGCAGCTCCCCGTCCAGCTCGTAGACGATGCGGCCGGCGTGGTCGGAGCTGGGCCAGCGGACGTCCCACGTCGTGCTGTGCGTGAGCTGCTGGAGGTCGCTGCCGTCCGGCTTCACCGTGTAGAGGTTGAGCGTCCCGCTGCGGTCCGACGCAAAATAGACCCGGTTGCCGATCCACATCGGATCGCGGTCGGTGAACGGATTGTTGGTGATGTTGTGGGCCTCGTGGCTGGCGAGGTCGAAGACCCAGAGGTCTTCGGCCCAGCCGCCCTGGTACCGCTTCCAGGCGCGGAAGTCGCGGAACAGCGGGGAGTAGGCAATCTGCCGCCCGTCGGGGGAGAGGTCCCCCGCACCGGACTGCGGCATCGGGAGCGCGACCGGCAGTCCGCCGGTCACCGGCACCGTGAAGAGGCGCCCTTCGCCCAGATCCCAGCCGTCGCGGAGGCTGCGGAAGACCACCGACTTGCCGTCGGGCGTCCAGCCGTAGACCTGGTCGTCGTAGCCCCAGCGCGGCGGCAGCGGGCCTCGCGTGGGATAGAAGGTGAGCTGGCGGGGCACGCCTCCCGTCGCCGGGATCACGTAGACCTGCTCGTCGCCGTCGTACTGGCCGGTGAACGCGATCCACTGGCCGTCGGGCGAGAACTTGGCGAACAGCTCGAGGCCGGGATGCGCGGTCAGGCGGACCGCGGTGCCGCCGGTGACGGGCGCGGTCCACAGGTCGCCCGCGTAGGTGAACACGACCTTGTCGCCGTGGATGTCCGGGAACCGCAGCAGCTTGGTCTGCGCGGTGGCGGGCACGGCGACGACGAGAGCCAGCAGCGCCACGCGGCGCAGCACCTCTCGCATCAGATGTCCTGACGGATGCATGAGCTTGTCTCCTGGGTGGGGCGATGGCACGGCGGCGGGCGGGCAACGTGCGCCGGCCCGCCGGACGGCGGGGGCCGCCGGCGGAATGTCGCGCCGACGGTGGTGCAGATTATGGGCTGTGGGGGCGGAGAGTGCTAGGGTGTGTGCGCCGGCGCCAAGCCGGCGCAGGTCGTCGGCACCAGCGACAGGTGGACCTGCGATGGCCAGAGGGAGCCGCCCCGCGCCAGGCCGACGCCTTCCCCTATATAGCCGTCCCCTGACGCATGCAACGCCGCGGTGAAGTCGCCCGAGGGCCCCAGGAAGTTCAGCACCAGGGACGCCGCGCCCGCGCCCCCCACGCTCCAGGTGGCGCTGCGCCGGGTGGGGTCCTCCGGCTCCCAGGTGTCCGGCAGGATCACGCGGTGCCCACGGGGACCCGCCGTCGCCGTGTCGAGGGCGATGAAGGGGGGCAACGATCTGAGCCCGGTCTCCGCCGCGACGGGTGCGGGCCAGTCGTCGGCGTACAGCGCGTAGCATCCCGGGACGATGGTGATCCGGCCGGGGTGGCGCGCGGCGCACCCGAGCGCGCACCCGAGAAGGGCGAGTCCGCCTGGGAGCTGCAGCATGCGCATGGTCATGGGGCCCTCCGCGACGCGGACGAACGATCGCTGCACAAAGCCACGTCGGGGCACGCGAGCCGCTAGGGCGCGGCTCCCCCCGCCGACCGCGCCTTCACCGCCTCGAGGGCGGCGCTGGCGGCCTCCTTGATCGCGCGGTCCGCGTCGTCCGTCAGCGCCTCGAGCGCGGCCACCGCCGCCTTCCCACCCGCGAGCCGCAGCCCCTCCACGGCGGCCGCCCGCGGCGCGGTCGCCCGCCGCCCCAGGAGCTTCCCGCCCGGCTTCGACGCCTGCACCAGCGCGTTCACCGCGTCCGGTGTCCCGATGCGTCCCAGCGCGAGATAGAACTGCTTCAGGATCGCGGGGTCCTGCTCCTTCTCGGCCAGAGCCACCAGCGGCATCGCCAGGCCGCGGGACCCGGGACCCCCGATGCTGGCGGCGACCAGCGTGCGCAGCTCGGGCTCGCCGCCCTTGAGGATGCGGCGCAAGGGCTCCACCGTCGCCGGCGTTCCAATCTTGGCGAGCGCGACCGCCGCCGCACGGCGCACCCGCGCGTCGTCGTGCGCCAGGCACCTCTCCAGGTCCGGCACCGCCTCCGCGATGCGATGCTCGCCCATCAGCTCGGCGACGTTCCGCACCACGAACCAGCGTCGGTCCGCGAGCATGTGCACGACGCCGACAAAGCCCTCCGGCATCGTGCGGAGAACCGTCATGTACGCCTTCCGCTCCCTGATGGACTCGGCGGCGGAGAGGAGATCCAACAGCACCTCGACCGCATTGACGCCGCGACGCAGGACCTTCCCCAATTCGGCGTCCAGCCGCGGGTCGCCGAGGTGCCGCGCCAGCTGTTTGAGCGCCTCCCAGGTGAGCGCGCGGCGCAGCATGATCCCGTAGGCGTTGCGCACGCTTCCGTCGGGCGCCGCCGGCTCCCACGCCACCACCGCCGCCAGCGCGTGCACGGCGGCCTCGATTTCATTCGCGCCGATGGCCCGCTCGACCAGCTTCCCCAACGCGGTCAGCCGCTGCAGGATGTCCGGACCGAAGGGATCGGCGGCCACGTGCGCGAGGGCCTCGTTGAGCGGCGACCCGTCCGAGAGCACCCGCGCGGGCGCCTCTGCCCCTTTCGGAGGCTCCGGAGGGCCCGCGGCCGGTAACTCGATCATCCGGGACGCGATCTGCATGAAGTCCTCGACGGGCTCCTGCGGCGCGCTGTCCGGGCCCGACCTGCGCTTGCCAGCCGCCTCCTCCTTGATCGCCTCCGACTCGAAGGCCTGCGTGATGGTGCGAGGGCGGTGGCCGGCCTCCGGCTGGTCGTCCTGCGCCAGGATCACCATCACCCGCGTCGAGTGTGCCCTCTGCAGCCAGCGCTTGATCTGCAACGCCCCGACCTCCGTGCCGGGATCGGCCGCCAGCCCTCGCGCGAGGGCCAGCAGCTCGGTCGGCTCCGCGTCCTTGGCGATCGAAATCTCAGCCACGCCGTGCAGTCGCATACGCTCGATCAGGCCGGGGATGGACTCCAGCGTGTCGGGGATCCCCACGTCGTCCACGGTGAGCATGTCCTGGTAGGCGCGCAGCGTCGCCGAGGCGACCGACGTCAGCGCGTAGACGGCGCGCAGCGCCGACTCCTGCTCGGCGCGCGGAGCCCCCCGGCGCAACAACTGGACCGTCCGGCCAAACGAGACCGCGAAGATTTCGTGGTTGAACATGCACGGCCTTGAAGTCAGGGGGCTGAGCTACACTGCCGGCAACGGGGCGACGCTGTCAAGCTCGGAGCCTTCGGCGTACAAGCGAAACGGCCAGGGCTCGAGCTCCGAGCGGCCGCGCCGAGTCACCGAGCCTTTCTCACAGCACCCGTTACAGCACCTCCTTCAGCAGGCTCCTACGGCCGCCGGACCTTCACCGGGAACGGGGGTGCCGCCGGCGGCATCTCGCCCCGCGTGGTTAGCAGATGGAGCGCCTCGGTCACGGCCCTCTCGAGCTGCGGATCCCGTCCCGTCGCGACGGACTGCGCGTCCTCGAAGACTTCGATGTCAGGCGGCACGCCCTCGTTCTCCGCCACCCAATGCGAGTCCTTGTCGTACACGGCACTACACGGCGATGTGATGTACCCGCCGTCCACGAGCAAGTACGGCACACACGCGGCGACCAGCCCGCCCCAGGTGCGCGTCCCGATCAGCGGCCCGACCTGGAGCTGCCGAAACGCCCAGGGGAAGTAGTCCCCGCCGGAGCCGGCCAGCTCATTGGTGATGAGCACCTTCGGGCCGAGCACCCCCGCGATGGGCAGCCGGTAGGGAATCCCGCCCGGGACGTCGTTGGTGACCCCGCCGATCAGCCGGCGGTTCATCAGGTCCACCATGTAATCGTCCAGCAGACCCCCTCCGTTGAAACGCTCGTCGACGACCGCACCCTGCTTGTCCTGCTGCGCAAAGAAGTAGCGGTCGAAGGAGACCACCGCCCCCTCACCCGTGTTGGGCACCCATACGTAGGCGAGGCGGCCACCGGAGAGTGAATCCACGCGGCGCCGGTTGACCTCCACCCAGGCGCGAGCCCGAAGCGCGGCCTCGCTCCGGACCGGCACGACCGTGACGGTCCACGATCCGTCCGAGGTCGGCCGCGAATTGAGGCGCAGCACGGTCTGCCGCTCGGCGGTACCATCGAGCAGCCGCCACGGATCGTCCCGGGCCGTCAGCTCGACGCCGTTGATCGCGAGGAGGAAGTCCCCGTTCGCTGCCTTGACGCCCGGTGCGTCGAGCGGGGCGCGCAGGTCCGGGTTCCAGCTCTCGGACGTGAAGATCCGCGCCAGCTTCCACCGGCCGCCGTCGGGCACGAGATCGGCGCCCAGGAGACCGACGCGGAGGCTATCGGTCACCGGCAGGTCGCCACCGCCGGTGAAGCTGTGGCCCACCGACAGTTCGCCGCCCAGCTGGTCGAGGATGTACGTCAGGTCAGCGCGGTGCCGGACGAACGGCACGAGCGACGCGTAGCGGGCATGGACGGCGTTCCAGTCGGCGCCGTGCAGGTTGGGCGCGTAGAAGTAGTCGCGCTCGATCCGCCACGCCTCCTCGAAGATCTGCCTCCATTCTTGGGCGGGGTCCAGCCGAGCTTGGAGCGCGACTGCCAGCCGGCCGTCGCCAGCCTTCGGTGCCGCGTCCGTCCCCACCACGAACCACTGCTCGCCCTGGCGGTAGAGCAGCTTCTTGCCGTCGGCCGACGTGGCCGGCAGCGATACGTCACTGACGAAGACGTCCGCCTTCCGTTTGGCGAGGTCGAATCGGCGGAGCGTGAGTCCCTGCTCGTTCGTCACGCGCTCGGCGACGAGGAGCACGCCGGACGCACAGGGAAGGAGCGCCGCGTAATTGCGTGCCGGGAGAGGCAATGGGAGTATGCGCCGGTCCATTCGGTCGAAGTCAATCTGAACGGGCGCCGCGGGAGGAGCGGCGGCGCCTGTCTTCGCCGTATCCGCCGTCAGGCCCGGCTTTGGCGGCGCACCTCTCGCAAGCTCCTCGTCGCTCTCGGGCAGGAGGGGAGACGGCTCGCTCGAGCGCAGCAGTGCGATGTACACGCCGTAGGTGGACTGGCGGGTGAGGCTGCTGACGTTGGCCCACGCACTGGTCAGGCCGAGGTCGGTGCTGGCGAGAAAGTAGAGGTACTTGCCGTTCCGGTCCCAGACCGGACCCACGGCGCTGGCCAACGCGTCCGTGAGAGCGTGCGCGCGACCCTCCTCGACCGACCAGACGATGATGCGTCGGAAATGATTGGGGAAGTCCTTCGCGTACGCGAGCCAGCGCGAGTCCGGCGACCAGGTCGGGGCCAAGCCTCCATGGTCGTACACGCCGTCGGTGTCAGCCGTGGTGATGCGCCCAGTCGCGACGTCCATCACCTTGAGGCGTGCGCGATCGTCCACGAACGCGATGCGCTTTCCATCGGGGGACCACGCCGGCGCCCATCCCAGCTTCGACTCACCGAGGTCGATCGCGCGCGGCGGCGTGAGCCCGCTCTGGTCGCCGACCAGGAGGCGGTACCCGGAGCCCGAGTCGGAGAACCAGGCTACCTGCTCGCCGTCCGGGGACCAGACCGGTGCGCGGTCGGCGGCGCCGGGAGAGCGCGTGAGGTTGCGCGCGTCGCCCTTTTCGACGGGGACCGTGAAGATCTCCCCGCGCGCCTCAAACAGCGCTCGCTTCCCGGTCGCCGAAAGCGACGCCGAAGCGATCGAACGGGTGACGTCAGCCCAGTGAGGCATCGCCCAAGGGAAGTCGGCGTGCACGGTGATCTCGAGCCGGCGGCTTTGTCCCGTGGCGGGGTCCAGCGTGTGGAGGTAACCGTCCTGCTCGAACACCAGCACGCCCGCACCGCCCGAGAGGGTCTTGATGTCGGCGTCAGTCTCGTGCGTGACTTGCTGGAGCGCGCCGGTGCGCGTGTCGTAGGCCCATACGTTCGCAGCGTAGTCGCGGTCCGACAGGAAGTAGATCGTATCGCCCAGCCAGACCGGATAGACGTCGGTGGTCCGCTCGTTCGGGAGGCGCGTCTCGGCAAGGCTCGCGAGATCGAGGATCGTGAGCGGCGTGTTCTGCCCGCCGCGGTAGTTGCGAAATTCCACGTCCCAGCGGCTCACGCGGTCCACCACGATGCGCTTGCCGTCGGGGGAGAAGGCGCCGCGCATCGCCATCGGCTCAGGCAGGAGCGTCGCCGGACCGCCGTCCAGAGGAACTGTCCACAATCGGTTGTAGCCGACGGGACCGGTGCTCCGGCTCGACGCGAACAGCACCGCCTTGCCGTCGGGGGTCCAGCCCCGGGCGAAGGCCGGCGCCGGGTTCCAGGTCAGGCGTCGCGGGTCGCCGCCCTCGGCGGGCATGACGTACACGGACGGCGCGCCCGAGCGGTTCGAGGTAAAGGCGAGCGACTGGCCGTCAGGGGAGAGATACGGGTCGCTCTCGACCGCGGGCGTGCTGGTGAGGCGGCGCGCCTCGCCGCCTTCGCGACCTACGATCCACAGGTCACCGCCATACTCGAACGCGATGGATGTTGCGCTGACGGTGGGCTGCCGTAGGAGGCGGGTGCCCTGACCGGCCGCTGGCGTATTGGCGATCGCCACGATGAAGAGCACTGAGACGAGCGACGGCGGCGGCCGAACTCCTGGTCGAATCATCGGTTCCCCGGGAAAGGGCTGGGTCAATATTGCACTCCACGGAGAGCGCTGCCAGGAGAGCTGAGTGGGCTACCGTGGCAGGATTCGGCGTCGCCGACGCCCCTGGCACAGTCTGCGGCGGGAACTCGAGCGGTCCAGGCGTGCTGGAGCGCCCGCATCGAGACCGCGAATCGACACCATGAGGCATTGCGAGGAAAGCACGACGCCCTGCCCGAGGTCGCAACCTCAAGCAGGGCGTCGGTCTGCGGACAATGGGCCTGGGTAGAGTTGAACTACCGACCTCACGCTTATCAGTCGTTCAACACATTCCCCGAATGACGGCAAGATGCCGGAAAACACAGGCGGCGTGCGGAAGTTGCCCGGCACGCTTCCCGATCATACAGTAAGAAACCGTCCCCAACGGACACAGGAACGGACACTCCGGTCGGAGCTTGTCGGCGTCGCGGTCAGTTGGCATGAAGTTCAGCTAGCGCCATTAGGAGGAACCGTTCGAACCGGGCCAAGTGTCCGGTGCACATCCCATCGAGCCGTTGAAGGGATTCTTCCACCGATCGGTCGGCTGGAACTACCGCTGCCAGTTCCAGTTGGAAGCAGACACGCCGGACTCGCTCAATATCTCTGTGGAATTCCCGGGAAGCCGGATCAAGCGTACCCAACAGGCGCTTGAAGTCTGCATCGGCTTCTAGGTCGGTGAGGACGGCCGCGACCTTCTGAAAGCGCATTGGATTCATCCCCATCAATGTAAACGGTTAGGACGTTACCAGCGCCCCCCGTCAAGCTTTGGTAGTGGTCCAGTTTGAACCGTGACAAACGGGCTAGAGCCTTGCGGATGGGTTAGATTGCCACCATGTGCCCGGGGAGGGGAGGGGGCTGGTGGTCGATCTTACGAAGGAGCAGCGTGACGAGATTGCGGGGAGCCACCGACTGGTGCGCCAGGCATTCCACGACGCGGAGAAGGCGGTCCGCAACCACAGCTCGGACGAGTTTATCGAGATCGCCCACGCCTACGCGCTGGCCAACAACCTGATCAACGTCCTGAGGAAGTACGTCGGAATGGTGATGGCCCTCTGACTATGCCACGCGACCGGGTGAACAATGGAGCACATGTTCTTCGGTGACGTGTTCGACGAATACTATCAGGTAACCTTCCTGACCAAGATCCATGTGCTCGATGTTGTGCACACGCCGGATCAAACACACGTCATTGAGCACGGCCAACTCCGCGTGTGGCTTCAGACCAAGTACGCACCACGCCCGCGGCCACCGACCATGGTGCTGGTAATGACCCATAACGCCGTTCCCGGTCAAATCACATTTACTGCCGATCTGAAGGTCTACGAAGACTTCGCGCCAGCGATTAGAAAGATCGCCCCCTTGGAGCTCCTCAAGCTGATCGTCGCGCGTTTCGGGTGTGATGTTACCGTCGGTGGAACCGTAACCCGGAAATTCTTCTTCGCCGAATCCGTACCAATAGGGCCAGGTGAGTCAACGCAGATTCTAATCCCCGGGTGCGCCGATCCGCTTGGGTCCATTTTTGCCACATCAATGCCTAACCACGTCGATTGCGCCCTTGGCTTCGCGATTGATAAGCCGCGCTATCGGGACTACCTGGCAACGAAGAAACGTCAATAGCCGCGACGATCCCGCGGCCCACGTTACGTCGTGCGGCTTCCGTCAACAGCCAACCAAGGCGCCGGTAGCCGGTATCTTCTCTCGCCGACGGTCAACCACCGCGAGGGGGCACTATGAAGGTCGCGCCGTACCATACGAATGCGCATGAGTATCCGCCCGAGCACCGGAATGTGTATCACGACCACGACAACTGCCCGGAGGGAAAGCGCATCCAGCCCAGGGATCGTCTGAGCGGAACCTGGGGCAAGCTGCGCTGCAAGGAATGCATAAAGCTCGGCTAGCATAGCCGCCTTCCGAAAACGATTTCCCGGTCTGGGCCGGTCGGCTCCTTGCACGCGAGTCGTGATACGTACTTCGCTTAGCAGGAACGGCGAACACCTGAGGGCGTCACTCCGTGTCTCTCTGGCTCAGCATTCTCTTTGTCGTGGTGGGAACGCTCCTCATCGCCGAGCTGGTCGGTGCTGCCGTGAGGCGTTGGCGCGCGGTGATCGTGCTTGATCCCCAGACCCGTCACCAGCTCAGGGCTTGGCCGCTGCGCATTGTTGCCATGTTCTCCGCCGCGGCGGCGGTGGTTCTGCGAGGAGTCTACCCAGCTGGTCGCCCCGACGTGGTGGTTCGCGGCATCACAACCGCGTGCTTGGTGATTTCCCTGGTGCTGGTCGTGGTGTCCTGGAGGCTGGCGCGGAGGGGCCGGTTGTGATGCGCAGGCCGGTCCGGCAAGATGCCAGAAAACCAGGACATTCTGCGCGATCTGTCCGACGGACCTGGGCCCAGCTACGGCAAGGCGATGGCCTGAACCGACACCACAATCGACACCAGGCATGGATCCGGCTTGACGTGCGCTTTACGCCTCCGTACTAGACATCGCGCGCAGTCTGGGATGGCCCGCCGACGATAGTGACGATCCGCACCGTTGACCACTCAAGCGGAACCCCCCAGAGTGAGCTAGCTTACATCGTCCCATTAGGCCGGGCACGTACTACTCCTTCCTCTCTAGCCCGGCCTACTAAGGCACGATGAACACCTACAAGACGCAGCAGCACCACCTCGTCCATCGAGGACACTCCTTTCATTTTGTCTCGTATGAGGGGCAACCCGCCGACGAGAAGCGCCACCAGCCCGAGATGCTGCCCAGCTGGTATCTGATGCTCGCTGGCAAACGATGGATGGTGAGCCCGCAAGTCGGCGAGACCGCGCCGGTGGAGCTGGATCGCCAGTTCGGGGAGTGGCTCGATGGGCACGTGCTCAGCGGCGCGCCGGCGGTGCAGAGCCAGCAGCCACCCTCGGCCGGCGCAGCAACGCTTACCGGCCCGGCGGAAGCCCTGCTGGCGGCTATTCCCTCGGCGGGCGCACGAGGTATTGGAGGCATAATGTGACTGGCGGCCGGGGGCCGCTGGAGGTGTACGCGGCCTTTGCGAGCAACATTGATACCCCAGCCGTCGGTCGCATTATCCAAGCGACCGCCACCGCCATGACTCAGGGGGCGACGCGACTCCATCTCCTATTCCAGTCGGAAGGTGGGTCCGTCGGCGATGGCGTATGTCTCTACAACTTCTTCAAGTCCTTACCACTTCCCCTCACGATTTACAACGTCGGGTCGGTAGCGTCGGCAGCCACAGTAGCCTATCTCGGCGCGAGAACACGCAAGGCGTCCGCACAGGCAACCTTCATGGTGCACCGTACTGTCCTCACCAGCAGCCAGTCGCCCACAGCCGGACAAGTTCATGCCATCGCCGAGAGTATGGCGATTGACGACCGGCGCACCGAGGCCATCCTCCGCGCGCATCTAAGGCTCACCGATGCGCAATGGACTCAACTCGACGGCCGGGATCTTGTGTTCGCTGCGCAGGAAGCCGTGGGATGTGGCTTCGCGGACGAGATCGGCGAGTTCTCGCCGCCTGCCGGAGCAAAGGTGTTCAGTATTTAGGAATGCGCTGGCATGAACACACGAAGGAGAACGAACTGGCGGCCTCGATCCTAGCGAACCGGGAACCCAAGAAGCGGGGGAGTTAGTCGACTGGGGCAAGGTCCACTATCCGTACCGCGGCCCATGTTCCCGGTTTGAGGTGTTACCGATGTACCCGGTCTGTACTTTTCGGGAGGAACTCGCCATGCCGACATACGACTACAAGTGCGCGAAGTGCGGGAAGCGGTTCTCGGTGGTGCAGCGGATCAGCGAGCACACCAGCCGGGCGCCGGCCTGCCCGAAGTGCAAGTCCCGCCGCACTCGGCAGCTGCCTTCCGTCTTCTACGCCCGGACGGCACAGAAGAGCTGACGACGCGGCGCCGGCTCGGTGTTTAGGCACAGCGCAGTGCTCGGTACTGGGTCAGGTTGAGGTGTTACAAAGCTCGACGGGGCGGGCCGGTAACGGGGTAACGGTTTAACTTGGGGTCATGTCACGCAAGCCCGTGAAGCTTCGCCATGATGTGAACGAGGTCGCCTTCCGGACCGTCCAGGCGTTACTCCGGGAGATAGACAAGCCACTACCGCCCGGAGAGGGCGAGAAGAACCCTGAGGCGGTCAAGCGGGGCAGGAAGGGCGGGAAGAAGGGCGGAACCGCCAGGGCCAAAAAGCTAAGCGCCAAGCGCCGGAAGCAGATCGCTCGCGCCGCCGCCAAGGCGCGCCGCCGGACCAGCTAGCTTCGTAACATTCAACCGGACCCACACACGTGATCGGATCCTTGCCCGAGCCTGACGGCCTCGCCGCCGTCGTTGGCGGGCCCCACCGTGGGGCCCGCTGGCAGCCTCCAGCCGCCCCAGACGAGCGCCGCGAATATCCACTCGGCTTCTACCGCTGGGTCGCCGAGCCCCAGCCGTTCTGGCTCTGGGTCGGCGTGGTCGAGCGGTGAGCGCCGACTGGTCTGCTTGTAACATCGAACCTGACCCACTGCCGATTGGTAGTGTCCTAGTTTGAGGGTATCCTCTACTTCTCGGCCCCGAGGGTCAGAAAGGCGGAAAGGGCTTTAAGGCGGGCGATCGCAAGATCGAGTTGGTTCCAGACAGCGGCCTGCGTTTGGTTCTTGCGGTCGAGCCCTCCCATTGCGACACGGATGTATTCGTCTAGGCCCACTATGTAGCGCAACACGGCTTCGTGGTCTTCCTTGCTCAGCTTCGGCATACGATCTCCGTAGTCACTTGGTCTTCTTCGGGCTCGGGTCCTCGCCGCCCGGCGCGCGCACGCCCGCCTTGTCGAGCCGGTCCAGGATCAAGACCGCCTGCCGCCGACACACGTCGCACGGCTCCTTGGCGTACGACCCGCCCATCGCTTCCGCCCGGCTGTCACACAACAGCCGTGCCAGGACCGCGATCGTGACCCGCTCCGTCCCCTGACTCACCGGCCCTTGCCGCACGGCTGCGGAACCTCAATGGCATTCGCATCGACTGAGGGGGCCGGTGGTGGGATGCTCAGGCTCACCGCCTATGCCACCAGAAACTGCCCTGCTTGGGCTGCTCGCTGGCGGGCGTTCCCTCCTCAGCCTCCGGCTCCTCTGGCTGCTCGACGTACTCGGTATAACTGCCGCCCAAAAGCCGGTGGCGTTTCACCGCGACGAGGGGCCGTTTCGCGGTGAGCTTCCGGATCTCGTTGCGAAGCTCCAGCGCGTGAGAGTCGAGGGCCGCCATGCAATCACGCCAGGCACCATTACCACTGTCCCGCTCAGTCTGCTCCATGAGCCCGGTTCTCTGGACCTGAATCTCTTGGAGCTGGCGGATCAGCTCCGCCATGGACCGGGCGCGCTCGCCCACACTTCCCGAGACCGTCGCCTCCGCTCGCTGCTGCTCCATCTGGTCAGCTCCGATCTTGTGCCCAAATCGCAGGTGCCCAACTAGGCCCTGGTGGCTGAAAAGTTCGCCACACCTGGGGCACCTGGCCGTTCGCCTTCGGCTCTCGCCTCTGGTCCTCATACCCCAAGCCATCGCCGCCACCGCCGCCAAAGTCAAGGCCGCTAGCTAGCCGCATTTAGCGTCAGACGCTGCGGCGCCGCCCCTGACAGTCTGCCTCCTGCCGGTCCACGGCTTCCGGTTGCCGGGCACACTCCACCCGTCAAGTCACGCGGCGCACGTTCGCAGCGGGGCGGCGCGCTCGGCCAGGGGGAGTGGTCCAGGTTGAATCGTGACAAACGGGCCGATGGCTTGCGGATTCGCCAAATTGGAACGATATGACGCAAGCTGGTGAAGCTGCGCCATGATGTGAACGAGATTGCCTACCGCACCGTCCAGGCGCTACTCGGGGAGATAGACAAGCCACAGCCCCCGGGCGCGCGCGCAAAGAACGCCGGAAGCCGTGACCAGAGGCCGAAAGGACAGCAAGAAGGGTGGCGGAGCCCCAAGAAGCTGACCCAACGACAGCGTAGCGCCATCGCTCAGAAGGCTGCCTGGCCCCAAGGCGCGGGGCGGCTTACACCTCCCCAATTGGGGTACACAGTATTCGCGAAGAAGTCCACAAGAGGGAATCTGACGCTCTGCGGCGCTTCGAGGAGCTCGTGGAGGGTCGCGGAGTGCCCGCGGGCGCTCAGGAGGATGTGGTTAGCGTTCTTCGCAGGTGGTTCGTACACGGCCGCACCCCTAGTGAGCGAGCGTAAGCGGGATGTCTCCGATGCCCCTCATGCAGCTGGTTTGTGTGGGCCGTGACGGCGTGGCTCGCACGTTCTTCCTAGAGTACGAGCAGGTCGAGTTCGAAATCACAGAGACCTGGCATTTTCGAGTGTTTCGATCAAACCCGCCGGCGCCCAGCGAGGACTTCTTCGATCTGGTTCTCGAACGTTTCGACGCATCACATTATGTCATAACAGAGATCTCCCACCACAACGAGCCCTCGTATGAACAAAAGGGCATACCGGACTCTCTCATCCCTCAGGCCGCGCGCATTCTCGGCTGCAGAATTGTATCGAGTTCGAATCGCAAGCCTAGGCGTCAGAATGAGTGGCGGAACGACGCTGCGGACAGGTACTGGGCGCGATTGGTCAAGCGGAAAATGGCTGCATACGACGAGTTCGAAGATCGCTTCCGGCTTCCGCCCTAACCGGACCTTGCTGTATACCCCGATTCGACGAGGCACTTTGGGAAGCGTAGGTTGACTTCTCAGCTAACCCAAACTGCCTCACGAAATGGGGGACACAGCAAGCGGCCCAATCGACACCGCGAATCGACACCACGGAGCGAATTGGCGAGAAGGAAGCGCCCCGCCTGAGGTCGTAACCTCAAGCAGGGCGTCTGTGCGTCCGTGCGTCTGTCTCTATGGGCCTGGGTAGAGTTGAACTACCGACCTCACGCTTATCAGGCGTGCGCTCTAACCACCTGAGCTACAGGCCCGACACCGAATGCCGGTTGCGAGACGGCGAGTTGCGAGGCGCCATCCCCGCGGAACTCCCCATCTCGCAACCATCCTATTGGTCCCACTCGCGGCGGGGACGGCCGCCGCCGCGGCGCGGCACGATGTCGTCGTCGTCGAATTCCTCGTCCAGCTCTTCGAAGTCGTCGCCTTCCTCTTCGTCCTCGTCGACCTCCTCGTCGAGGTCCTCGTCGTCGAGATCCTCGTCCTCGAACTCCTCGTCTTCGTTGAACTCGTCGAGATCTTCGAACTCCTCGTCGTCGTCGCCGCGACGTCCTCGAAGCACGGCTCGCTGCTCCGACGCCCTGCGCGCGTTCATCGTGCCCTCCGGTAAAGGTCCCTGCCGTTCATCCGCCATCAGTCGGCCACCGCCCGGGCGGCCCGCGCCAGCTTCTTCCGCTCCGACTGGCCCAGCGCGCGCTTCCGCAGCCGCACCGCGCCCGGAGTGACTTCGATCAGCTCGTCGTCCTCGATGTACTCCAACGCGAGTTCGAGGGTAATGTCACGGGGCGGTTCCAGCAAGACGGCCTCGTCCGACCCCGACTGGCGCATGTTGGTGAGCCGCTTGCCCTTGGTCGGGTTCACGTCCAGGTCCCCCGACCGGCAGTGCTCGCCCACCACCATTCCTTCATACACCGCATCGCCCGGACGGACGAACAGGCTGCCGCGCTCCTGCAGATTGAACAGCGCGAAACCCACCGCCGCTCCCTCGACCATGCTCACCATCACCCCGCGCGTCCGCCCCTCGAGCGGCCCCGCCCACGGCCCGTACTCCAGATACCGGTGGTGCATCACCCCGGTTCCCCGCGTGTCGGTGAGGAACTCCGACCGGTAGCCGAACAGCCCGCGCGACGGGATCCGGAAGGCGAGGCGCACCGTGCCGTGCCCCGGGTTCTTCATGTCCGTCATCTCGGCGCGGCGCGGGCCCAGCTTCTCCATCACCGTCCCCACCAGCTCCTCGGCCACGTCGATCAGCAGCTCCTCGTACGGCTCGAGCAGCTCCCCGCCCTTCCCCTCGCGGGTGATGACCCTCGGCCGCGACACGAGGAACTCGTACCCCTCCCGCCGCATCGTCTCCATCAGGATGCCGAGGTGCAGCTCCCCGCGCCCCGAGACCTTGAAGGTGTCGGGCGCGTCGGTCTCCTCCACCCGCAGCGCCACGTTCCGCTCGACCTCCCGGAACAGCCGCTCCCGGATCTGCCGGCTGGTCACGTACCGGCCGTCGCGCCCCGCGAACGGGCCGTTGTTCACGGAGAAGTCCACCGTGATGGTCGGCTCCTCCACCAGGATCCCCGCCAGCCGCTCCGGCGTCAGGGGGTCCGTGACGGTCTGGCCGATCTCGATCCCCTCCAGCCCCGAGAGCGCCACGATCTCGCCCGCCGACGCCTCCTCGATCTCGGTGCGCGCCAGCCCCTCGAAGCCGTGCAACTGCGCGACCTTGGCCGTGACGAAGGTCCCCTCGGGCACCAGCCCCGGCTCGCCCCAGGGCAGGAGCGCGACCATCTGGCCGGCGCGGATCTTCCCGCGCTCGATGCGGCCGATGGCGATCCGCCCCACGTAGGGCGAGTGGTCGAGGGTGGACACCAACATCTGGAACGGGCCCTCAGCCATCGTGGGCTCGGGCACGCGCTCGATGATCGCCTTGAAGAGCGGCTGCAGGTCGCCCTCAAAACGGGTGTCGGGTGTCGGGTGCCAGGGGCTTGAGGCGCTCCCCACACCTGACACCTGAAACCTGACACCTGGCAATTCCGTGTACGCCACCCCGTACCGGCTCGAGGTGTAGAGGAAGGGCGCGTCGATCTGCGCCTGCGACGCCTCGAGATCCATGAACAGCTCGAGCACCTCGTCGTGCACCCGCAGCGGCTCCGCGTCGCCGCGGTCGATCTTGTTGATCGCCACGATCGGCTGCAGCCCCAGCGCCAGCGCCTTCCGCGTCACGAACCGCGTCTGCGGCATCGGCCCCTCGGCGGCGTCCACGAGGATCAGCACGCCCTCCACCATCCGGAGGATCCGCTCGACCTCGCCGCCGAAGTCGGCGTGCCCGGGCGTGTCCACGATGTTGATCTTCACGTCCCCCCAGCGCACCGACGTGTTCTTGGAGAGGATCGTGATCCCGCGCTCGCGCTCCAGCGGGTTGGAGTCGAGGACGCGCTCCATCACCTGCTGGCCCTCGCGGAACACGCCCGCCTGGCGCAGCATCTTGTCCACCAGCGTCGTCTTGCCGTGATCGACGTGGGCAATGATGGCGATGTTGCGGATCTGCACGGGGAAGCGCTCTGGCTGGATGCCTACAATCGTGGGTTCATGGGCCGGCGGCGGGCAAGCTAGACGGGGGGCGTGAGCCGCGCAAGCCTCAGCTGTGCCACACCCGCTCGCGCTCCAGCTGGACGGTGACGTGCTGGATGCCGAACGCCCGCACCCGCCGGCAGATCTCCTCCAGCGCCACCTGCTGGCCGGCAGGATCCGGCACCGTCGCGTGGCCGCTCATCGCCACGATGCCGTTGCTCACCGTCCAGACGTGCAGGTCGTGCACGTCGGTCACACCCGGCACCGCGCCGATCGCCGTCTGGAGATCGGGGAGCGAGACGTGCCGCGGCGCCGCCTCCAGGAGGATGTCCACCGACTCCGACACCAGCCGCACGGCGCTCACCAGGATCAGCGCTCCGATCCCCATCGAGATGAGCGCGTCCGCCTGCAGCCACCCCGTCAGGAGGATGATGCCCGCCGCGGCGATCGCGCCGACCGAGCCGAGGGTGTCGCCGAGAATGTGGAGGTAGGCGGCCTGCGTGTTGAGGTTCTCGTGCCGCGCGCGGTGCAGCATCCGCACCGCCCACAGGTTGGCGGCGAGGCCGAGCGCGGCGACGGCGAGCATCAGCCCGGAGCGGATCGGCTGCGGCTGGTGCAGGCGGCCCAGCGCCGCCACCACGATCCAGACCGTGATCGCGATCAGCAGGGCCCCGTTGAACAGCGCCGCCAGGATCTCCAGCCGGTAGTAGCCGAACGTCTTCTCGGCCGTGGGCGGCCGCCGCGAGATCCACAGGGCGAAGAGCGACAGCGTCAGCGCGCCGGCGTCGGTCACCATGTGTCCGGCGTCCGCCAGCAGCGCGAGGGAGTGCGCGACGAACCCGCCGACCCCCTCGACGACGGCAATGAGCACGGTGAGCCCCAGCGCCCAGCCGAGGGCGCGGGCGCTCTCCGGCCGCTCCGGCGGCTGCACGCAGTTGGGCTCGCTCACCGGCGCACCCTCACGGACCACCGCTCCATCACGTATTGTTTGCTGCTCCTGGCATGACCGACATGTCCTGGCAGTCCGTCCTCGCGCGGCTGGGCGTCGTCGTCGTCCTCGTGCTGGCGAACGCCTTCTTCGTCGCCGCCGAGTACGCGCTGGTCGCGTCGCGGCGCACGCGCATCGAGGCGATGATACGGAGGGGCGACGCAAAAGCCAAGCTGGCGCGCCGCGCCCTCCTCGCGCTCGACCGCTCCATTTCGGGTACCCAGCTCGGCATCACCCTCGCCAGCCTGGGCCTCGGGTGGGTGGGGGAGCCGGCCATCGGCCACACCCTCGAGGGGCTGTTCTCCGCTCTCCCCGGCCCGCTGGCGCTGCTGGCCACGCACGGCGTCGCCGTCACGATCGCCTTCCTGCTCATCACCTTCCTCGACATCGTGCTCGGCGAGCTGGCGCCGAAGGCCCTCGCCCTCCTGTACCCCGAGCGCACGAGCCGGTGGCTGTCGGGCCCCCTCATCGTCTTCACCATCGCCACCAACCCGTTCATCTGGCTGCTGCGGGGGAGCGCCAACCTCGTGCTGCGGATCTTCGGCCAGCGCGCGCCGACCACGCTGGAGCGGCTGCACTCCGCCGAGGAGCTGCGGATGCTCGTGGATCAGAGCGCCAAGGCCGGCAAGCTCGACCGCGACGACGCGCGGCTCCTGGCGGGCGTGTTCGAGTTCTCCGAGAAGACGGCGCGCGAGGTGATGACGCCGCGCACCGAGATCGTGGCGCTCGAGCTGGACGCCTCCCTCGCCGAGGCGGCGGACCTGATCGCGAAGGCGCGGCGCTCGCGCTACCCGGTGATGCGCGCGTCCCTGGACGACATCGCCGGGATCGTGCACGCGAAGGACGTGCTCGCGGCGCTGCGCGCGGCGGGCGAACCGCCCGCCGCGCTCGCCGAGCTGATGCGCCCCGTGCATTTCGTGCCCGGCTCGCGCGAGATCGAGGACGTGCTCGCCGACATGAAGCTGATGCGGGTCCACATGGTGATCGTGCTGGACGAGTTCGGCGGCACGGCCGGCCTGGTGACGATGGAGGACCTGCTGGAGGAGATCGTCGGGCAGATCTACGACGAGTACGACCGGCCGGGGCCGCAACGGCCGAGCGGCACGGCCCTGCCGCCCGGCGCCGCGCTGCCGGGCGACCTCGCGCTCGACGAGGTGAACGCGCGCTGCGGCCTGTCGCTGGCCAGCGCGGACTACACGACGCTCGGCGGGTATCTGTTCGGCAAGCTCGGACGGTTGCCCAAGGCGGGCGATCGCGTCCCCGTGGACGGAGGCGCGTTCGAGATTGTCGCCATGGAAGGGCGCAGAGTGGCGGAGGCGAAATTCGTCAAGGCGTGAGGGGTGAGAAGGCGAAGGCGTGAGAGGGCGAAGCGAGAAGTGAGAAGACAAGGTGAGAGGTGAGAAGTCGCGATGCCGCATCGCACCTCTCACCTCTCGCGCCTTTCAGCCTCTCACGTCTCACGTATCCCTCTCACGCCTTGGCCGTCTCACCTCTCACCCTTTGCACGATCGCTGCCGCCACCTTGATCGCTTCCTTCATCGAGGAGGCATCCGCCACCCCCTTGCCCGCGATGTCCATGGCCGTTCCGTGATCCGGCGAGGTGCGCGGCACCGGCAGCCCGAGCGTGACGTTCACCGCGTGGCCGAACGACGCGACTTTGATGGCCGTCATCCCGACGTCGTGATACGGCGCCAGCACGGCGTCGAACTCCCCCTTCATCGCGCGCACGAAGACCGTGTCCGCCGGCAGCGGGCCCGCGATCCCGAGCTCCGCGGCGGCGGGAGCGAGCGTGCGCTCCTCCTCGTGCCCGAACAGGCCGCCTTCCCCGGCGTGGGGATTCAGGGCGCAGAGCGCCAGCCGCGGCCGCGCTATTCCGAACCACTCGGCGAGGTAGCGCTGGGTGATGCGCCCGATCTCGACGATCCGTTCGCGCGTGACGATGGGGAGCGCCTCGCGCAGCGCGAGGTGGGTGGTGACCAGCACGACCCGCAGCCGGTCGGAAGCCAGCATCATCGCGACCTGCTTCGCCCCCGTGAGGTCGCGGAGCAGCTCGGTGTGGCCGGGGAAGCGGTAGCCGGCCGCGTTCAGGGCGCGCTTGTCGCCCGGGCCCGTGACGATCGCGTCCACCCGCCCGTCCCTCCAGAGCCGGACCGCCTCCTCCACCGCGCGTCCGGTCAGCCGCCCCGCCAGCTCCAGGCTCGCCTTCCCGCCGCCGTCCCAGCGCCCGACCCCGGCCACGTGCTCGGCACCCATCGCCTCGACGAGGTCGTCCGGGCCCACGACCGTGATCGCCGCCGCCGCGCCGGGGAGCGCCGCGGCCACCACTTCGGGGCCGATGCCTCGCGGATCGCCCACCGTGACGGCCAATCTAGGCTCGGGGATCGGAACTCCTCACTCGGAAGACGGTCTGAAGATGGCGGGGTTCAGAGAAGTTGCCAGACGGTAAGTGCACAGCGTTTCTCAGTTCCCAGTCGCCCGGGGCCAGGCCAGCCGCAAGTACTGGCAACTGGTCTGCGATCCGATCACTGCGGGCTGGTAACCACTTCCCCCTTGCCGTCTGGCAACTTCCCTGACCGCCGCATCTCTGAGGGACCGGCGCCCGTCACAGCCGGTCCTCCACGAAGAGCTGGCTCCGGAGCTGCCGCATCAGCCCCTGATACGCCTTCTGCTGGCTCAGCGTCTGGCGGATCTGATCGCGCACGTCCTCGAAGGTGTAGTCCCCTTCGGGCTCCGACGCCGTCAGGATCGCCACGACGACCTTCGCGTGCGTGGGGTTGTCGGGGTCGCTGAGGAACGGATTGAGGGCCTGGCCGACCGTCGCGGAGTCGAACGCCACCTGGTAGCTCTGCGGGAGCCGCGACCGCGCAACCCCGTTGGCCACCTTCTGCTCCGTGGTATCGGCGTACCGTGCCGCGAGCGAATCGAACGAGCCCCCCGCGCGCAGCGCGGCCGCGACGGTGTCCGCCCGGAGGCGGGCCGCCTCGAGGTCGGCCGTGTCGATCACCGGCGTGATGAGGATGTGGGACGCCTTGATCTCCGCCGGCTGCACCTGATCCACCTGGATGATGTGGAAGCCGAACGGCGTCTCCACGACGTTGGAGATCTCGCCGGGGCGCAGGGAGAACGCGACGCGATCGAACGACTGGACCATCATGCCTCGGCGGAACCAGCCGAGGTCGCCGCCGCGGTCCTTGGTTCCGGCGTCCTCGGAGAAGCGCCGTGCCAGGGTCGCGAAGTCGGCGCCGTGCCGGAGCTGCTCGAGCAGCGAGTCGGCGTGCGCCAGGGCCGCCGCCCGCGCCTCGCGCTTCGGCTGCGGGGCGACGACGATCTGCTTGAAGCTCACCGTCGCGGGCCGCTTCGGCCGCTGGCCGGCCTGCGCCAGATTCTCGTTGAAGAACTGCCGCAGCTCCGCCTCGGAGACCATCGCCGGCTTGAACTTGCCGTCATTGGTCAGCTTCTGGATGTATGCCGTCTCGTAGTCCGAGCGCCGCTGCTGCTCCGACAGCCAGCGGCGCCACTCCTCCTGCGACGTGAAGTGCGCCGCCGTGATCTGACCGCGGAAGGCCGAGTCGGTCGGGAACTGCGCGCGGACCTTCCGCACCTGCTCCTCCACCTTTACCTGCACGTCGGCATCGCTGACCGAGATGCTCGTGTCCTCGCGCGCCTTCTGGTACAGCACCTCGTCGTCGATCATCGACTCGATCACCTGGTGGCGCAGCGCCGCCAGCGCGGCCGAGTCGGTGGGGACCTGGAGCTGGTTGTTGGCCTGCCGCTGCAGGATCTCTTCCTGCAGCTGGGAGAAAAGGATGGGCGTCTCGCCGACGATGGCGACGATCCGGTCCACCACCTGCGGCGCCGACTGGGCACGCGCCGGGAGCGACGCGGCCGAGACCAGCGCCGCGCACGCCATGGCCCCCGCACGCCAGCGCATCCTACGGCCTCGGGGTCGGCCGGTTCGGCGCGGGAGCCTGTGCCGCCGGCGGCCGGGCGCCCATCGGGGGCCCGCCGGGCGCCGGCTGCGTCGCGCCGGTCCCGCTCGGAGCGGACGCCGAAGCCGGCGCCGTTGGGCCGCGCAGCTCCTTCGCCTTCGCGAACGCGCGGTCCACGCCCGCGGGCGAGATGCTCCAGGAATAGCGGCTGCGCAGCACGTCGGCGAGGAACGGCTGCACGTCGAAGAAGACGTGCCGGGGCGAGCTCGCGATGATGTCGTCGAAGAACACCTGCACCCGCTTGGCCACCGCCTCCGCCCGGTTGTGGCGCACTGCGGTGTCGGCGGCGAGCGATTCCGGCGACACTCCGAGCCGCCTGACCATGTCACTCAGGTCGGCCCGGTACGCCGAGCGGATCGTATCCCGGTCCGCCGCCGTGAGCTTGATGTGCCGCTCCTCGGCGGTGTGGATCAGCATCGCATTCCGGGCGATGCTCTTCACGAACAGGCTCAGCGTCGAGTCGGGCGCCTGCCCGATCATCCCCAGCGTCTGCGGGGAGAACGCCTGCATCCACCGGGTCAGGTCCGCTTCGGTCAGCTCCCCGCCCACCCAGCTCGCAAGGACGCGGCCGCTCCGCTTGGCGTCGCGCATGTTCTGCGCTGCGGCCCGGACGGCGGCCGGCGCCGAGCCCTTCACCTTCACGGCCGTGTGCGTGTTCAGGCTGTCCACGAAGAGCGAGTCGAGCCGCATCACGACCACGTCCCGGAGATGCACCGCGAAGGAATCCCGCACCTCGGCGAGCACCGGGCGCCAGATGATGTGATAGCCGTACGGCGATTCCACCACGTCGGAGTACGCGCCCGGCTTGAGGCTCCACGCCGCCTCCTCGAACGGCTTGACCATCTGGCCGTGCATCACCAGGCCGAGCGACCCGCCGTTGCGCGCGCTCTCGGGGTCGGTCGACTTCTGCTTGGCGAGCTTGGCGAAGTTGGCCCCGTGGCGGAGCTGGGCCAGGTAGCCCTCCGCCTCACGCCGCTTCGCGGCCTTCACGGCGGGCGTGGAGCCCTGCGGGACGCCGACCAGGATGTGCTCGAGCCACCGCACGTCGCCCGTGTTGTAGGTGCTGTCCACCCCGCGGGGCGTCACGTGCGCCCGCGACACGATCATCGAGTCGTGCAGGTGGTCGGCGAGCCGCTGGGCCACCTGCGGCCAGTTGGCCGCGAAGATGGTCGCGCTGTCGAGGAGGCTGTCGCCCCCGGCGACGGAGGCCCCGAGGAGCTGCCAGTTCACCCAGAGGTCGGCCACGCGGTCCACGACTTCGCGGCGCAGCGGGACGCTCTTGGCCGGGGCGATCGCCGCCGCCAGCTGGTTGACCGTGAGTTCCTGCCCGGCCGCCCGGGCCACGACATCCTGGTGGGCCGTCAACGCGTCCCGGAAACCGGCGCAGCCGGCCAGCGCGAGGACGAACAGCACCCCAAAGCGGCGAACCATCGTTGCTCCTCTCAGGTGGAGTCGGACAAGGCCCTCGGCAGCGCCCGGACCAGTCCGGCCAGCAGGGGCATCCCGCCCAGCCGGCGCAGTTTCATGACCAGCGGCGCCGCCCGGCGGACCTCGGCGGCAAACTGCACTTCGTCCATCGCGGCGGTGAGATTGGCGAGCCGGGGGACCGCACCGGCCCGGAAGACCAGACGGGCGTCCTCTCCCCGCACCAGAATCGTCTCGAGGCCGAGCCGCGCGCCGATCACCCGGAGGTGCGTCACGGCCACCAGCGACTCGGCTTCAGCGGGAAGCAGGCCGAACCGATCCGCCATTTCCTCCCGCAGACCTTCAATGTCGCCGGTCGTCTGGCTGCGCGCCAGCCGCCGGTAGAGATCGAGCTTCGAAGCGTCGTCGGCCACGTACGCGTCGGGCAGGAGCGCCGGCCGGTCCAGGAGCACTTCGGGCGGCACCGACACGACGCCCCTCGCTTCACCCTTGAGGCTTCGCACCGCGTCCTCGAGCATGCGCAGGTAGACCTCGACGCCCACCGACAGGGCGAAGCCCGACTGCTCCGCGCCGAGGATGTTGCCCGCGCCCCGGAGCTCGAGGTCCTTGAGCGCGATGCGGTAGCCCGCGCCCAGCTCGGTGTAGTGCACCAGCGTCTCGAGCCGCGCCTCCGCCGCCCGATCCACGTCGTCGGGCACGAGCAGGTAGCAGTGCGCGCGCCGGTCGCTGCGCCCCACGCGGCCGCGCAGCTGGTAGAGCTGCGCCAGCCCGAACTGTTCCGCGTGGTGCACGATCATCGTGTTGGCGTTCGGCACGTCGAGCCCCGACTCGACGATCATCGTCGAGCAGAGGACGCCCACTTCTCCCGCGACGAAGCGCCGCATCACGTCGTCCAGCTCGCGGGCGCGCATCGCCCCGTGCGCCACGGCCACGACGGCCCGCGGCACCAGGCGCCGGATGCGCTCGACCACCGTGTCGATGGTCTCGATGCGGTTGTGCACGAAGTACACCTGCCCGCCGCGGTCCAGCTCGCGGGCCATCGCCTCCTCGAGCAGCTCGTCGTCCCACGGCTCGACGAAGGTCAGGACCGGGGAACGGTCGCGCGGCGGCGTCTCGATCAGCGTGAGGTCCCGCAAGCCCGTGAGCGACAGCTGCAGGGTGCGTGGGATCGGCGTCGCGGTCAGGGTGAGCACGTCCACCGCGAGCCGCAGCTTCTTGAGCCGCTCCTTGTGCTCCACCCCGAAGCGGTGCTCCTCGTCCACCACGATCAGGCCGAGGTCGTGGAACACCACGTCGGGCGACAGCAGGCGGTGCGTCCCGATCACGATGTCGATCCTGCCCGTCGCCAGGTCGGCCAGCGCCGCCCGCTGCTCCTTCGCGGTGCGGAAGCGCGACAGCGTGACCAGGCGCACGGGGTAGTCCGCCAACCGCTCGCCGAAGGTGCGCCCGTGCTGCTCCGCGAGAATGGTCGTCGGCGCGAGGACCGCCACCTGCTTGCCCACCGTCACCGCCTTGAACGCCGCGCGCACGGCGACCTCGGTCTTCCCGTAGCCCACGTCCCCTACGACGAGCCGGTCCATCGGCCGCGCCTGCTGCATGTCGGCCTTCACCTCGTCGGCCGCCCGGCGCTGGTCGGGCGTGTCCTCGTAGAGGAACGACGACTCGAGCTCGCGCTGCCACTTCGTGTCGGGCGGGAACGCGAAGCCCGCTGTCACCTTCCGCCGGGCGTACAGGTCGAGCAGCTCGGCCGCCATCCGGTGCACCGACTCCTCCGCCTGGCGGCGCACGCGCGCCCACCGCTTCCCGCCCAGGTGGTCGAGCCGCGGCACCGGCGCGTCCGCGCCATCGGCGTCCACGCCTCGATACCGCTCCAGCTGGTCGATCCGGTACAGCGGCACGTGCAGCAGGTCGCCGCCGTGGTACTCGACCGCGGCGACGTCGAGCGCGCCCCCCTCGACGGTGATCGTCTGGAGTCCGCGGTAGATCCCGATCCCGTGCTCCAGGTGCACGACGGCGTCGCCGGGCTTCAGCGCTGCGACCGCGCCCAGCGGCGACGCCTGCCGGTAGCGCCTCGGCCGGCGGATGCGCCGCGCGCGGCGGAACACCTCGTGATCGGTGAAGACGGCGAGGCCCGGGATCGTGAAGCCGCCGGCGAGCGCGCCCACCGCCAGCGCCGTGCGCTCGGGGAAACGCCCTCCCTCCCCCAGCAGCTCCTCCAGGCGCTCGAGCTGCCCCTCGTTGTCGCACAGCACCAGCGACTCGACGCCCTCCGGCGGGCGCAGCCGGGCGAGGTCGCGCGCGACGTCGGGCGGACGTCCGACCGGCAGCCGCTCGCCGTCCGGCGCCCCGATGCAGACGCGGGCGAACGCGCCCAACGCGGCGAGCCACGCATCCGGAGAGACGAGCAGCTCCGAGCGCGGAGGCACCTCCTCGCCGAGGCGCCGCGCCACCTCCGCGTGGTGCTCGGCCTCGGTCCAGGCTCGGCGCACCTCGTCCTCGAGGCGCTCTCCCTCGGCTTCCTCCTCCACCACCAGCGCCGCCGCGGGCAGCAGATCGAGGAGGCTGCGCCGCACGCGCGCGCCCTCGTCGAGCGCGGCCCGCGGGTCCACCGGGAGCACCGTCACGCGCTCCAGCGGGCCGACCGAGCGCTGCGACGAGAGATCGAACGCGCGCAGTGCGACGCACGCATCGTCCCAGAACTCGGCGCGCGCCGGCTGCGGCATGCCGAAGCCGTAGACGTCGACGATGCCGCCGCGCACCGAATACTGCGCCACGTCGGTGACCATCGGCACGCGCGTGTAGCCCATGCGCGCGAGCCGGGCGACCGCGTCGCGGAACGAGGAAGCGGCCGCCAGCTCGAGCCGCGCCGCCTCCAGCGCCGCCGGCATGAGCGTCCGCTCGGCCGTCGCCCGCGCGGTCGTGACCACCACGCCGACGGCGCCGCGATTCAGCCGCTCCAGCGTCTCGACCCGCTCGCCGGCGATCTCGTAGTGGGGCTCGTCCTCACCGAGCGCCTCGCGCTGCGGATAGAGGGCGACGGCGTCATCGGGCAGCAGCACGTTCAGATCCGCGAGCCAACGCTCGGCGGCGGTGGGCGTCGGCGTCGCGACCACCACGAGGCCGTGCGGGCGCCGCTCGGCGAGCGCCGCGACGAGCACCGCGCCCGCCGAGCCCGCCAGCGGCGCGAGCCCCACCCGCTCCCGCGGGGCCGGCACCTTCCGGAGCAACTCGTCCACCTGCGGGAGAGCCGCGAACGCCGCCACCAGCCGCGGGAGCGCCATGGTTACGCGCTCCGCCGGACGCGGCCGGCCGCGACCAGTCCCTCAACCACGAGCGCCAGCAGCGCCGCGAAAAGCACCGCCCCGGTCAGCTCGGCGCGGCCCGCCGCCCGGAACCGCTCGCCGGCGTACGCTTGGGGTTCCGCCGCCACGGTCACGCGCGCGCCGGGGAAAAGCGAGCGGAGGTCGGACGCCGTGGCGCGCCGGAGGTCGGACTCACGGGGATCGGGGGCGACCACCAGCGCGCCCACGGTATCGGCACCGGCGAGGAGCGGATACACGCCGGGCTCGGCCGGCGCGGCGACGGCGCGGCCGCCTTCGACCGGCCGCACCCGGCCGCCTCCCACGCCGATCGCGGTGACCGCGCTCCCCAGCAGCGCCGGATCGCCCGGGGCCGCCTCGACCATCCCCTCGTCGCCGCGCGCGAGCTGGTTCACCAGCGTGCCGACGAACGGAACGAAGAGCGGGGACAGCGGCAGCGCCGTCTCCTCCGGCACCAGGCGGCTGCCGATCACGACGACGCGGCCGCTCGCGACCAGCCAGGGATCGGCGCCCGCGCGGGCGAGCACGCCGAGCGCCGCGGCGGACGTCGGCTCGAGCCGGTAGTGCCGGTGGATCTGGACGCCGGCGATCGGGCGGAGGGCCGCCGGGCCCGCCGCCAGAGTGTCCTCCCGCTCGATCCGTGCTCCGTACCGCCACGGGACGCCCGCCGCGGCGAGCGACCGGTTGGCCGCCCCGACTTCGACGGGATCGTGCGGCGGGAAGACCACGGCGGAAGCTCCGCCGGCCGGCGCGCGCTCGCCGAGTGCGACGCCGTTCCCGGCGGCGCGTTGGCGCCCCAGGCGGACCTGGCCGGCGCCCGCGAGGGTCGCCAGCGCCGCGACGACGAAGCGGCCGGGATCCGCCTGGGCATCCACCACCACGGCGGCGGGCGCGACCACGCGCACGGCGAAGGGGCGCCGATCGTCTGCGCGAAGCTCGTCGGGCTCGATCTGCGCCTCGCCCGCGAAGTAGCCCGCGGGCGGCGCGAAGACCGGCGCTGGGATCAAGGCGACATCACCCGGCGCCATCATTGCGCGGCCGCCGGTCCTCCCGTCGACCGCCACGATCACCGCTGCCTTCGCTCCGGGAGCCGGGGCGCCGCCGATCGTCACCGCCACCGCGCCCGGCGCGCCCGCGAGCCAAGTGGCGGGCGTGGCCTGCGCGGAGACCACGGCGCGATTAGGCGGCGGGTCGCCGGGCGGGTGGTAGAAGAGCAGCGGAAGCCCCGCCGCCGCGCTGTCCGGCGCTCCGAACGCCGTGCGCTGGAGATCGGAGAGGACGTGCACCTCCCCCTGCGCGTAGCCCGAGGCGCGAACCAACCTCGCCGCGCCGGCCACGGCGGCGGAGAGATCGAGGCGCCGAGCATCGGGCCGCGCGCCCGCGACCACCCGGAGCAGCTCCTCCCGCGTTCCGCGGCGCGCGATGCCGTCCGCACCAATGAGCCACACCACGTCCGAGGCCCGTGCGGCCAGGAGCGTCTCGCGCGCGCGCGCCGCCAGATCGTCGAACGCGCGCACGCCGCCGGACACCGCCCCGGAGGACAACGAGTGATCCAGCACCAGCACCACAGCGGTCGGCTGATGTCCGGCGCCCGCCCGCGGCACGACCGGCCGCGCCGCCGCGAGCGCGAGCAAGGCGACCGCCGCCACCCGGAGCAGCATCAGGAGCAGATGGCGCAGCCGGATGGTGCGCGACGCTTCCCGCTCCGTCTGGCGGAGGTAGCGCACGGCGGGGAAGACGACGTCGGGGGGCCGGCGGCGCTCGAAGAGGTGGAGCAGCGGCGGGACGAGGGCGGCTCCGAGGAACAGCAGCGCGAGCGGTTGGAGGAAGTACATCAGCCGAGCCTGGCCCTTCCCTCGGCAGCGCGGCGCAGCGCGTACCCGAACGGCGTCTCGGTCATGACGTGGTGGTAACCGATCCCGCTCGAGCGCAGCGCACTCCGCCAGCCCGACACCACCCGGTCCACGGTGGCGCGGTACTCGCGCCCCAGATCCCGCGGGGAGGCCACGACGCTCTCGCCCGACTCCGGGTCCACGAATCGCGCTTCCTCCGCCCGGTCGAGCGAGAGCTCCGCAGGATCCATCAGGTGGAAGACGACGACCTGGTGCCCGCGGTGGCGCAGATAGCGCAGCGCGAGCAGCACCAGCTCGCGTTCCACCAGCAGGTCCGAGACGAACACGACCAGCCCACGGCGCCGCAGCAGATCGGTCACGCGCGCGAGCGCCCGCTCCGCCGCGGTGCCGCCGCCCGGGGCCAGGTCCGTCAGTGCGCGGGCCACCACGTGCCACTGGCCGGCGCGCGTGCGCGGCGGGATCGCCAGCCGAACCTCGTCGTCGAACGCGATCAGTCCCGTGGCGTCCCGCTGCCGGAGCAGCACCAGCGCGAGGGCCGCGGCCATCCGCGTCGCGTAGTCGAACTTGGTGAGGCGCCGCGCTGGTTCTCCCGACCATCCCATCGAGCGCGAGATGTCCAGCACGATGGTCGCGCGGAGGTTCGTTTCTTCTTCGTACTGCTTGACGTAGAGCCGGTCGCGCCGCCCCACCACCTTCCAGTCGAGGTAGCGCAGCTCGTCGCCCGGCTGATAGGGCCGGTGCTCGGCGAACTCCACCGAGAAGCCGCGATACGGAGAGCGGTGAAGGCCCGAAAGGAACCCCTCGACCACCCCTTCGGCCACGAGCTCGATCCCGCCGAGGCCCGCGACCTCGAGCGGATCGAGCAGATCGGGCCGGCTACTCACGCCGCTCGCTGCGGCCATCCCCTGTCACTGGAACAGGACACAGGTGAAAGGTAGGGACGCCCCTCCAGGCACGCCAACTCCTTGAAAAACGGGCAGTTGGCCCGATCGCGGTGCCTGGCACGGTCCCTGCTCCTTCATGGCTTCGGACCATGTGTCCGGAGGTCGTTATGGTGCGCCGCACAATGCTAGTCGCTTCGCTCCTGCTCGCGCTGCCGCTCCTGGCGGCGCCGGCGGGCGCCGGGACCACGCGGCGTGCAGCTCCGGTCCCGCCGGGAATCCGGCTGTGGACGTCGCACAGCGACACGTATCACCGCGGCGAGCCGGTGCGCATCTACTTCCGCACCGAGCGCGACGCGTACGTGACGATCTTCCGCGTCGACACCGATGGCCGGCTCCGGGTGCTGTTTCCGCGCGAACCGTCCGAACCCAACCTCGCGCATGGGGGCGAGACCTACGACGTCGCCGGCGTGGACGATCACGACGCCTTCTACGTGGACGACTACCCGGGTGTGGGCTACGTGTTCGGCGTCGCCAGCCAGGACCCGTTCGACTACGGCCAGCTGGCCGAGAACGAGCAGTGGGATTTCCAGGCGGCCCAGAACCTGACCGACGGGCGCCTGCACGGCGATCCGTACGCGTCGCTCCAGCAGGTGGTGCAACAGATCGAGCCGGAGGGCTACGCGGACTACGACACCCACCTCCTGCCCTACTACGTGGAGCAGCGGTACGACTATCCGCGGTTCCTCTGCTACGACTGCCACGCGTACACGCCGTTCGCGTACTGGAACCCATACGCGGCGTTCTGCTCGCGGTATTCGCTCTTCGTGTACTACGATCCGTTCTACTTCTACCCCAGTTACTGGTACCCGACGCGTTACTACGGCGGGACGGCGGTGGTGTACGTGCGGCCGCGGTTCGGCGGGAGCCAGTACGTCTTCAGGGAGCCGGGCGACCGGTCGGCGCCGTCGGTCGTGTATCGTGACCGGCGCAACACCGGCTTCCCGAGCACGCCCGCCGATCGCGGTGTGCGCGCGGCGGATCTCGGGGGCGTCGGGAGCGTGCCGGCGCCGGTGGGCGGCGGCGGGCGCAGGATGGTGGGGGGCATCGGTGGCTTGCAGTCCCCGGGCGGTATGCCCGTCCAGCGGCAGCCGGGGGGCGAAGGCGCTTCGCAGGCGCCGGGGCGGCGGTACGCGCCGGTGACGGACCTGGGCGTGATCGGACCGTCGGCGCCGCAGGCCGGCACGAGCAAGTCGCAGGCAGCGCCCGGAGCGGGGCGTCGGTACATCGGCGAGTCGGCGCAGCCGTCGTCCGGCGGCGGAGCACAGGCGTCGCCAGAGGCGCCGCGCGGGCGCGGCGTGTACATCGAGCCCGGGTACCGGGCCGCGCCGCAGTCCGGAGCCCAGGCACCGGCGGCGGCCGCGGGCCGCTACGCCGAGCCGAGAAGCGGCCCGGAGGTGCGTGGGCAGGGACAGCCGGCGCCGCGGAGCGAGCCGCGCAACGCGCCGTCGGCGCCGCGCAGCGAGCCGAGAGCGCAGCCGCGCGGTGAATCGCGCCCCGCCGGACGGAGTGGTGGAACGCCGACACTGATTCGTCGGCGGCCATAGCCAGCGCCGCCGCCGCCCTGGCGGCTCCCCGCTGGAACTTCGCGCGCGCCCGGCCGTACTCTACCGCCGGGCGCACGTGCGTTCGATGCTTCTCCCGACTGCCCCAACCCACGGAACCCGGTCGTTGCGCCACCGCGCCCGTGGTCGTGCGCCGCCGGGTGCCCACCGACCCCTCGGGCGACCCCTAGCGCTTGTGCTGCCGGGAGCGCGGTGCCGCGGCGGCTCTTCCGCCCGGCGCGCCGCGCCCGGATATTGCCCGGCGATGATCCGCGTCGGCCCCGCCGGCTGGTCGTACCCCGATTCGCCCGGGCACGTGTATTCCGCGAGCGTTCCCTCGCGCTTCGACGCCCTGAGCTTCCTCGCGCCGTACTTCGACACCATCGAGATCAACTCCACCTTCTACCGCCCACAGCCGCCCAAGACCTACGCGTCGTGGGCGAAGCGGGTGGCCGCGAACCCCGATTTCCGGTTCACCGTGAAGCTGTGGCAGCTGTTCACCCATGGAACGACAGAGACCAGAGACGACTCGCGAGTTGCGAGCGTCCCGCGCGAGGCCGGGTCGTGGACGCCGGACGATGTCCGGATGGTCATGGAGGGGCTCGAGGTGCTGCGCGGCGAGGGGCGGCTGGGCGCGCTGCTCGCGCAGTTCCCCTGGTCCTTCAAGCCCGACACCCGCTCGCGCGAGCGGCTCATGCGCCTCGCCGAGACGTTCGCGGGCTGGCCGCTGGCGGTGGAGGTCCGGCACGGGCGATGGGGACGCCCCGAGGAGCTGGTGTTCCTGCGGGACCTCGGCGTGGGCTTTGCCAACCTGGACCAGCCGGTGATCGGCCAGTCCCTCGCGCCGACGGCACACGCCACGGGCGCGGTCGGCTACGTGCGCTTCCACGGACGCAACTACGAGCACTGGTTCGGCGAGCACGAGAACGCGGCCCAGCGTTACGACTACCTCTACACGGCAGCGGAGCTGGCCCCCTGGGTCGAGCGGATCAAGGCGCTCGGCGCGACCGACGGCGTCACGGACGTCTACGTGATCACGAACAACCACTACGAGGGGAAGGGTCCCGCCAACGCCCTGATGATCCGGGCGATGCTGGAGGGGCGGAGGATCCAGGCGCCCCCGGTGCTCTTCCGGACCTATCGCAGCGCCCTCGAACCCTACGCCGAGCCTTCCGGCGACGCGGACGGGGAAGGCGGCGGGAGTCTGCTATGACGTTGTCGTTGAGAACACGCATCGCGGCCGCGTTCGCGGTCGCGCTGGCGCTGATCGGCCTGGTGGGCGCGGCGGCCTATCGCAACGCCACGGAAACGCTCGGCGATGTGGCCTCCCTGCGCGAGGCCCGGAACCGGCTGGACGCGGCGCGCGCGTTCCTGCAGCGGATCGCCGACATCCAGGCGGGCACTCGCGGCTTCGTGATCACCGGGCGCGACGAGTTCCTGGCCCCGCGCGATTCGGCCCTGCCGTACCTGCCCGCTACCCTGCGCCACCTCCGCGATCTCGAGGCCGACGACCCGTCGGCGTCGGGCGTGCTCGACTCCGTGGAGCGGTTCGTGCAAGCGAGACTCGCTTTCGACAGCCAGACCGTCTTGCTGCGCCGGACCAGGGGCGCCGCTCCTGCGGCCGCGCTCGTGGCGACGGGCCGCGGGAAGATGCTGATGGACGGCATTCGGCGCCTCGCGGGCGGACTCGAGTCGCGCAGCACCGCCGAGCGCGGTCGTCGCTTCGCCATCCTAGAATCCTCGGCCCGGCAGACGCAGGTCTTTGCGTTGCTGGGCGGAGTGCTCGGCCTGGTCGCGATCCTGGCCGCGGGCTGGAGCATCTTCCACGAGCTGGCCGCGCGCGAGCGGGCCCAGGCGGAGGTGAAGGTCCTGGGCGGCCTGCTGCCGATCTGCGCCAACTGCAAGAAGATCCGCGACGACCGCGGCTACTGGAACCAGATCGAGAGCTACGTCCACGAGCACTCCGAGGCCGACTTCAGCCACGGCATCTGCCCCGAGTGCGCGGCCAAGCTCTACCCGGAGTACGCCGCCAAAGTCTGAAGTCCGTGGGCTGCAGTCTGGGAACCACTGGCCTCTTGCCGTCTGGCAACCATTCTGAACGCTGAGCGCTATCTTTCTGTCCCCCATGGATGCTTCTCGGATTCGCAATTTCTGTATTGTGGCGCACATCGACCACGGAAAGTCCACGCTCGCCGACCGGCTGATCGAGGCGACGGGCACGCTGAGCGCGCGGCAGATGCGCGATCAGGTGCTGGACACGATGGACCTGGAGCGGGAGCGCGGGATCACGATCAAGCTGAACGCGGTGCGGATGACGTACACCGCACGGGACGGGACGTCGTACGAGCTGAACCTCATCGACACGCCGGGTCACGTGGACTTCACCTACGAGGTCTCGCGCTCGCTGAACGCGTGTGAGGGCGCGATCCTGGTGGTGGACGCCGCCCAGGGCATCCAGGCGCAGACAGTTTCGAACCTCTTCCTCGCGCTCGATGCCGGTCTCGAGATCATTCCCGTCCTCAACAAAATCGACCTCCCCTCGGCCGAGCCGGAGAAGCGAAAGGCCGAGCTGCACGAGCTGATCGGCGCCGACCCGGACGAGATCCTCCTCGTGTCCGCGAAGGAAGGGCGCGGGATCCCCGAGCTGCTCGAGGCCGTGGTCCGGCGCGTGCCACCGCCCAAGGGCGAAGCGGCCGCGCCGCTGCGGGCCCTGATCTTCGACAGTTACTACGACCGCTACCGGGGGGCGATCCCCTCGATCCGCGTGGTGGACGGGGTCCTGCGTCCGGGCATGCACATCGCGATGGGCTCGCACGACGGCGTGTACGAGGTGGCGGAGGTGGGCTACCTGCAGCTGGCGCACCGGCCGACGGCGGATCTCACGGCCGGCGAGGTCGGTTACCTCGTCGCCAACTTCCGCGACGTGAAGGACACGCGGGCGGGCGACACGATCCTCGACGCCGACCGCCGCGCGAGGCAGCTCCTCCCGGGGTACCGCGAGGCGAAGTCCATGGTCTTCGCGGGCCTCTACCCCACGGCGCCCGAGGCCTACGAGAACCTGCGCGACGCGCTGGCCAAGCTCCAGCTGAACGACGCGTCGCTGCACTACGAGCCGGAGACCTCGGTCGCGCTCGGCTTCGGCTTCCGCAGCGGGTTCCTGGGCCTGCTCCACATGGAGATCGTGCAGGAGCGCCTCGAGCGGGAGTTCGGGCTCGACCTCGTCACCACGGTGCCGAACGTGGAGTACGACGTCTACCTCACGAACGGCGACAAGGTGGTGGTGGAGAACCCGAGCAAGATGCCGACCGGCTCCCAGGTGGACCGGATCGAGGAACCGTACGTGGACGCCCGGATCATCTCCCCCGCCGACTACATCGGGCCGCTGATGCAGCTGGGCCAGGAGCGGCGCGGCGTCTACAAGGGCATGAAGTACCTCGACCCGGTGCGCGTGGAGTTCGAGTGGGAGTTCCCGCTCGCCGAGATCATCCTCGACTTCTACGACAAGCTGAAGACGCTGTCGCGCGGCTACGCGTCGCTCGACTACGAGTTCGCGGCGTACCGCGCGAGCGACCTGGTGAAGCTGGACATGCTGATCAACGGCGACGCGGTGGACGCCTTCAGCGTGATCATCCACCGCGACAAGGCCTTCGAGTGGGGGAAGAAGCTGGCGGAGAAATTGCGGGAACTGATCCCGCGCCAGTTGTTCGAGGTGGTGATCCAGGCGGCCATCGGCAGCAAGGTCATCGCGCGCGAGACGGTGCGGCCGCTGCGCAAGAACGTCCTGGCCAAGTGCTACGGCGGCGACGTCACCCGCAAGCGCAAGCTGCTCGAGAAGCAGAAGGCGGGGAAGAAACGGATGAAGCAGGTGGGCGCCGTGGAGATCCCGCAGGAGGCGTTTCTCGCCGTGCTGAAGGTCGAGTGAGCGGTCCGCGCTCCAGCGGGCCGGAGCTGCGGCCGAGCCTGCCCGCGCAGCCACGAGCGAGCGGCGTCGTGCACGGCCGCGGGCTCATCATCCAGACGGCGTTCTTCGGCGACGTGATCCTGACCACGCCGCTGATCCGGCGGGCGTGCGAGCGGCTCGGCACCCCGGTCGACGTGGTGACGCTCCCGGCCTCCGCGTCGGTGCTCGCGAACAACCCGGCGGTGCGGGACCGGATCCCGTACGACAAGCACGGGAAGGACGCGGGGATCGCGGCGTTCGTGCGGCTGGTGCGGCTGCTCCGCCGGCGCCGGTACGCCGTCGCCTACCTGGCGCAGTCGAGCCTGCGCTCGGCCGCCCTCGCCTTCGCGGCGCACATCCCCCGCCGCATCGGCTTCCGCAACGCGCCGGGGGCGTTCCTCCAGACCCACTCCGTCGCGCCGCGCGGGGAGCCGCACCAGGTCGAGCGCCTGCTGGCCCTCGCCGACGGCGCCCCCGACCGCCGCGAACCCGAGATCTATCCCGGCCCCGAGGAGCGCTCGGCGGTGGACGCGCTGCTCGCCGAGGCCGGCATCCAGGGGGAGTTCGTGGTGCTGGCGCCCGGCTCCCAGTGGGGCTCCAAGCGCTGGCCCTTCTTCCCGGAGCTGGCGCGGGTCCTCGGCCAGGAATGCCGGCTCGCCATCGTGGGCGGCCCGGGGGACCGCACCGACGCGCGGCAGATCAAGACGGCCCTTGGCTCCGGCACGCCGGTGGCCGACGCGACCGGGCGGCTCTCGGTCCTCGCCGCCGGCGAGCTCATCGCCCGGGCGCGCCTCCTCGTCTCGAACGACTCGGCACCGGTGCACTTGGCGTCGGCGGTGGGCACGCCGACCGTGGAGATCTACGGGCCGACAGCGCCGATCTTCGGCTTCGCCGCGCGCGCCGCCTGGTCGCGCATCGTCGAGCCCGATCCGCTCGACTGCCGCCCCTGCCACCACCACGGTCCCCCGGCCTGCCCGCTCGGCCACCACCGCTGCATGCGCGAGATCTCCATCAGCAAGGTGCTGGCCGAGGTCCGCGGGCTGCTCCAGATTGTCCCCAAACGCTATGGAGTCTGACGCATGCGCTACGTGGTCGGCGTGGACATCGGCGGCACGAACATCGTGGTGGGCACGGTGTCCGAGGACGGCCAGCAGGTCCTCGGCTTCCGCTCGACGCCGACCCAGCCGGAGGAGGGGCCGCAGGCCGTCATCGCCCGGATCGCCCGGCTGACCCAGGCCTCGATGGCCGAGGCGGAGAAGGCCGCCGGGGTGCGGCGGGACAGCATCGTCGGCGTGGGGATCGGCTCCCCCGGACCGCTCGACCGGGAGAAGGGCCTGGTCCTCCTGACGCCGAACCTCGGGTGGCGCAACCTCCCGCTGCGGGACCTGGTGAGCGAGGCGGTCGGGCTCCCCGCCACCCTGGACAACGACGCCAACTGTGCGGTCTACGGCGAGTGGTGGGTCGGCGCCGCGCGCGGCGCGAAGTACCTGGTCGGCCTCACGATCGGGACGGGGATCGGCGGCGGGATCGTGCTCGACGGCGAGATCTACCACGGCACGTCCGACGTCGCCGGCGAGATCGGGCACACGACCATCGACTCCACCGGTCGCCTCTGCAAGTGCGGCAACTACGGCTGCCTCGAGGCCTACGCGTCCGGGCCGGCGATCGCGGCGCGCGCGGTCGAGGGCATCGTCAGCGGCGTGGACACGCGGCTGCCCGAGTACGTGGGCGGCGACCTCACGAAGATCACGGCGCAGACGGTCTACGAGGCCGCGTCCGCCAACGACGACTTCGCGCTCGAGGTGGTGCGTGACACCGCCAAGTTCCTCGGCGCGGGCATCGGCAACCTCGTCAACATCTTCAATCCCGACGTGGTCGTCATCGCCGGCGGCGTCACGATGGCGGGCGACCGGCTCTTCGTGCCGCTCAAGGCGGAGGTGAAGCGCCGGGCCTTCAAGCCGGCCGTCGAGCGGTGCCGCATCGTCCCGGGCGCGCTCCCCGGCACCGCCGGCGTGATCGGCGCCGTCGCCACCTTCAAGAACCAGGTGTGGGGGGACGTCTGAAGAAGCTCGGCGTCCTCGGCACGATGATCTGGGACACGATCATCGGCCGCGACCCCGCCGAGGCCCCGCTCGAGGAGTGGGGCGGGATCGGCTACGCGCTGGCGGGACTCGACGCGTCGCTGGATGCCGACTGGGAGCTGGTGCCGCTGGTGAAGGTGGGGCGCGACATGGCCGCCCGTGCGAACGAGTTCCTCCGAGGTCTCGCCAGAACCCCGCATGGTCGCCGCTTTGCGGAAGTGCCGGCGCTGAACCCGCGCGTGCGGCTGAACTACCGCAACCTGGAGCGGTGGTGCGAGCAGCTTCAGGGCGGCGTTCCGCCGTGGACCTGGGCCGAGCTGGGCCCCATGGTCGCCGACCTGGACGCGCTGTACGTCAACTTCATCACCGGTTACGAGTGCGACCTCGCTACGGCGCAGGCCCTGCGCCGCGCCTTCGACCGGCCGCTGTACGGCGACCTCCACAGCCTTGCCCTCGGCATGCACGCCGACGGCATCCGCCGCCACCGCCCGCTCGAGCAGCCGCTCGCGTGGCTCGCCTGCTTCGACGTCGCCCAGGTGAACGAGGACGAGCTGCGGATGATGGGAGGCGAGCCGCTGGCGCTGGCGGCGCGCGCCGTGGATCTCGGGGTCAAGGTGGTGTGCGTCACCCTGGGCCCCGGGGGCGCGTCCTACGTGGCCGCCCCGGGCTTCGACCGGCTGGTGGGCCCGGCGCCGGGCAAGCGCACGGCGCCCCCGGTGGTGCGCACCGCTACGGTGGAGGGCGAGGGCGAAGTGCTGAGCGGCGATCCCACCGGCTGCGGCGACGTCTTCGGCTCGACCCTGTTCGCGCGGCTGCTGGCGGGGGCGGAGCTGGAGACGGCGATCCGGGACGCGAACCGCATGGCCCGCCGCAACGTCTCTTACCGCGGCGCCAGCGGCCTGCAGCACTACCTGCGCGGGGCCCTGGCGCGGAGCGGCGCGGCATGACCGCGCTGGTCGAGGTGCCGCAGAGCTTCGACGACCGCTCGTTCGAGCAGTTCGCCGCCGCCTTCGCCGCCGCCCAGGACGGCTCTCGCGTGCTGGTGGACGCGCACGCCTGCGAGTGGGCCTCGCCGTTCGGCCTGGTGGCCCTGCTCTGCGCCGGCCAGGCGCTGGCGGAGCGGCACGGTGGGAAGCCCCTCCTGACCGTGCCCGCGGACAAGGACGTGGCGCACTACTGGGCGCGCACGGGCTTCTTCCGCGAGGCGGAGGCGCTGTTCGAGATCCACGGCGCGGTGCCGCGCGTCAAGCCGCAACCGGAAACCACCGTCCTGCTGGAGGTGACGCCGGTGCGCGTCGCCGGGGACGTGCACAAGGTCGTGGACCACATCCAGGAGCGCGCCGCCGCGATCCTCATGGCCGAGCTCGGCCTCGACCCGAAGGCGACCGTGGGATTCGGTATGGCGCTTTCGGAGGCTTGTCAAAATATTGTGGAGCACGCCGGCACCGGAGGCTGGGTCGCGGTTCACGCCTACACGTGGCGCCGCCGGCTCGGGCGGCGGGTCGTGGTGATCGCGGTGGCGGATGCCGGCGTCGGATTCCGTCATACTCTCGCGCCGTCGCAGGCGGCGTCGTTCGGCGACCGCTGGGGCGATGCCCGCGCGCTGGAAGCGGCGTTCATCCACGGCGTGAGCCGGTTCCGGGACCCGGGACGCGGCCAGGGGTTGCGCGGCATCCGTCGCTGGCTCGACCGGTGGGGCGGCAAGATGAGCATCCGGAGCGGCACGGCGCGGATCGCGATGGTCCCCGCCTGGGACGAGGACGTGCCGCTCAAGGACGGACTGGACCCGTTCCCGGGCGCGCAGCTGCAGGTGGTGATTCCCGCGGCCGCGCCGGAGGCGAAGTGATCGCGGAGATCGACGTCAGGGCGGTGCTGTCGCGGAGCGTCTGCGAGTTCCACAGCGACCTCGTGACCCGGTCCACGGGACGCGCGGTCCGCAGCGGCATCGAAGCCCACCTCCAGGAGCATCCCGACGTCACCGTCGTCGTCCTCGACTTCTCGGCCGTGCGGGTGCTCGACTGCTCCTGCGCCGACGAGGTCATCGCGCAGCTGCTGCTGCGCCAGTCCGGCGGCGGCGCCGAGCGCCCGACCTACTTCCTGATCCGCGGCCTCGACGAGACCCACGCCGACCAGATCGACGACGTGCTCCGGCGCCGCGGGCTCGCCCTGGTGGCCGAAGAGCGCGGCGGCGCCACGCGCCTCCTGGGCTGGGTGACCGAGCTGATGCGCACGGCGTGGGAGCGCATCGTCAGCCGCGGCCCGACCGAAGCGGAGGAGCTGGCGTCGGAGCTCGCCTGGCCCCTCGCCGACGCCCGGGCCGCGCTGGACGAGCTGGCGTTCCGCCACCTCGTGATCCGCGCGGACCGCCGCTACATCCCCCTCCCGGCCGCCTAGCACCAGGATGCGCCGCCGCACCGCCGGGCCCTCGACCCTCGCGATTCACGGGGACGTCTCCGCGCGCGCCGCCAACGATCCGGTGGCGCCACCGATCTACCAGTCCAGCACCTTCGTCCGCGAAATCGGCTCGCAGGGCGAGACCATTTACACCCGCTACGGGAACAACCCCAACCAGCTGCGGCTGGCCGAGCGCCTGGCGCGGCTCGAAGGGGCGGAGGCGGCGATCTTCGTCGCCAGCGGGATGGGGGCGACCGCGCTGGCCCACCTCGCCGTGCTCAACCCCGGCGATCACCTCCTCTCGAGCGACTGGATCTACGGCGGGACCCGCAGGCTCTTCACCGAGGAGTTCACGCGCTTCGGCATCGAAGTGAGCTTCGTCAACCCCGAGAAGCGGCGCGAGTGGCGCAGCAAGCTGCGGAAGAACACGCGGGCCATTTTCGTCGAGTCACCGACCAACCCGCTGATGCGCGTGCTCGACGTGCAGTGGCTCGCCGTGCTGGCGGAGGCGGAGGGGATCGCGCTGCTGGTGGACTCGACCTTCGCGTCCCCGATCAACTTCCGGCCGTTGGAGCACGGCGCCGACGTCGTGATCCACAGCGTCACCAAGTACCTGAACGGCCACTCCGACATCATCGCCGGGGCCGTGGCCGGCGCCGAGACGGTCGTGGAGGAGGTGCGCAGCCGGATGAAGGTCTGGGGCCAGGCGCTGGACCCGCACGCCGCGTGGCTCATCGAGCGCGGGATGAAGACCCTCGCCGTGCGCGTGCAGCGCCACAACCAGACCGGGCTGGAGGTGGCGACCTGGCTGGAGCAGCAGCCGAAGGTGCGGCGGGTGCACTACCCGGGGCTCGCGTCGCACCCCGACCACGCGCTCGCGGCGCGCACGCTGGAGGGCTTCGGCGGGATGGTGGGCGTCGAGCTGGCGGGCGGCCCCCGCGCCGCCGAACGGTGCCTGCGCGCGCTCCGGCTCATCATCCACGCGCCGAGCCTCGGCGGCGTCGAGTCGCTCGTCTCGGAGCCGCGCTTCACCTCCCACGCGGAGCTCACGCCGGACGAACGGGCCGCCGCCGGGATCCCCGACGGCTTCCTGCGCCTCTCGCTCGGGCTGGAGGACGTGGCGGACCTGATCGAGGACCTCGCCCGCGGACTCGCCGCCGTTTAGCGTTTGGCCTAGATTGCGGCCGTGATCAAGTTCTTCAACGTCACGAAAGAGTATCCGAAGACGGGCGCCGCCCTCAAAGACGTCTCCTTCCACATCCCCAAGGGGCAGTTCGCCTTCCTCACTGGTCACAGCGGCGCCGGCAAGACGACGGCGCTGCGGCTGATCTACCTGGCCGAGCGGCCGACGTCCGGCGAGGTGCGCGTCTCCGGCTTCACGTCTTCGCGCATCAGCGGGCGGGACGTCCCCCGCCTCAGGCGCAGGCTCGGGATCATCTTCCAGGACTTCCAGTTGCTGGAAGACCGGACCGCGGAGGAGAACGTCGCCTTCGCCCTCGAGGTCACGGGAGCGCGGCGCTCCACCATCGGCCCGCGGGTGATGCGCGTGCTCACCCAGGTCGGCCTGGCCGGGAAGGCGCACCAGTACCCGCGGGAGCTGTCGGGGGGCGAGCAGCAGCGCGTGGCCATCGCCCGCGCGCTCGTCAACGACCCGGTGGTCCTGCTGGCGGACGAGCCGACCGGCAACCTCGACGAGCGGGCGACGCGCGGGATCTTCCAGCTGCTGCGGGACATCAACGCGTCGGGCACGGCCGTGCTGATGGCGACGCACGATCTCGATCTGGTCAAGAGCGTGCCGGCGCACCTGGTCGAGCTGCAGCACGGCGCCGTGGCGTACGACTCGGCCGAGGACGCGGGCGGGGCGGCCGCGACCCCATGAGACTCGTGCTCCGCGAGACGATGCTCGCCTTCCGGCGCGCGCCGCTGCTCTCGGCGCTGTCCATTTCGACGATCGCCTTCTCGCTCTTCGTGTTCGGCCTGTTCGGCCTGGTCGCCGTCAACATCCATGCGGCCATCGGCACGGCCGCCGAGCGCGTCGAGGTGGTGGCGTACCTGCGCCGCGGCACGCCCATCGAGGCGATCACGGTGGGGATGAGCGACATCCAGGCCTTCCCCGAGGTCCAGAGCGTCGAGCACGTCACCGAGACCGAGGCGCTGGCCCGCGCCCGCCGGGAGCTGACCGAGTTCCAGGACATCTTCCAGGACCTGGAGGTCAATCCGCTCCCCGCCTCCCTGGAGGTGCGGCTCAAGCCCCAGTACCGCAACGCGGCCACCGCGGCGACCGTGGCCGACCGGCTCAAGGGCTTCCAGTTCGTCGAGGACGTCCGCTTCGGCAACGACTGGGTCGAGAAGCTTGACCGCCTGCGCGCCATCGCGACCGCCGCCGGCACCGTCATCGGCGCCGCCTTCGCCCTGGTCGCGATCATCATCATCGGCAACACCATCCGGATGGCCGTGCTGCACCGGAGCCGCGAGATCGCGATCATGCGACTGGTGGGCGCGACCGACGGCTTCATCCGGCGGCCCTTCCTGCTCGAAGGCCTCACCAAGGGCGTGCTCGGCGGACTGCTCGCGCTCGGCTTGTGCTACGGCACCTTCTCGCTCGTCGGCAGCATCTACCACGCGACGCTGTTCTTCGCGCCGGCCGAGTCCGTGGCCGGGGTCGCCACCGGCGGCCTGCTGGGCCTGGTCGGCAGCCTCGTCGCAGTCGGCCGCCACCTCCGCAGCGTCTGATGGACCGCAGCGCGGCCTCCGCCGTCGCGCTGCTCGCCGCCCTCCTGGCGGCGTTCCCGCTCGCCGCGCAGCAGGTCCCCTCCCAGGGGCTCGATACCGCGCTGGCCAACAGCCAATCCCGCCTCATCGAGATTCGGCGGCAGCGCGAGCAGCTCGAAGACGAGATGGCGCGCCTCAGGAGCCGCGTGCACTCCCTCTCGAGCGAAGTCCAGAACATGCAGGCCCAGGTCCAGACGACCGGCCGCATCGTGGGCGAGCTGGATCTCCAGATCGCCGAGATGGGCACGCAGATCGAACGCAAGACCGCTGACCTCCTGATCGCGGAGGACGCGCTGGCGGAGAAGCGCGCCATCCTGCAGCACCGGCTGCTCGAGATCTACAAGCGCGGGCCGCTGTACACGGCGCAGGTGCTGCTGGCGGCCGAGTCGTTCGGGGACCTGCTCTCCCGTTACAAGTACCTGTACCTCATCAGCCGCCAGGACCGGCAGCTGGTCAGGGAGGTGCAGGCGCTCCGCGACTCCGCGGCCGACGGGCGCGACCAGCTCTTGAGCCTCCAGAACACCCTCTCGCGGCGGCGCGACGAGCGCGCGATGGAGAACCAGCGCTACCGCGACCTGGAGCAGGACCGGCAGCGCAGCCTGCGCCAGTCCCAGCGCGCCGCCGATCGGGCGCAGCAGCAGCTCGCGCAGCTCGCCCGCGACGAGGCACGCCTCAACGACTTTATCGCCGCCCTCGAGCGGCGGCGCCTCGCGGAAGCGAGTCGCGGCGTCGCCAGCGCGTCCCGCCTCCGCACCTCCGACATCGGTCAGCTCGACTGGCCGGTGAACGGCAACATCGTCTACCGTTTCGGGCGGCAGCTGCTGCCCAACAACACCACCATCCGCTGGAACGGCATCGGGATCGGCGTGAGCAGCGGCACCCCGGTCCACACCGTCGCCCCGGGGACCGTCCGGCTGGCGCGCTCCCTGGGCACCTACGGTCCCTCGGTCGTGATCGACCACGGGGGCGGGTACTACACCGTCTACGCCTACCTCAGCGAGATCCAGGTCCGGGAGAATCAGCCGGTCGCCAAGGGCGATGTCGTCGGGCTCTCGGGCGGGGAGAATTCCGAGCAGGGCCCCCACATCGAGTTCCAGGTGCGCAAGGAGGGCCAGGCCCTGGATCCCATCGCGTGGCTGCGCCGCCGCCAGTGACCGACCAGCGCCTCGCCAAGCGCTGTGAGACCTGCGGGCGGTTCCGGCTCTACGCGCCGGAGGACGCCTACTGCATCGTGTGCGGCTACCAGAGCCTGGCGTCGGAGTGCATCTGCGGTCGTAGCTTCGACTACACGCTCGCCGAGCCGCCGGGGGGCGGCCTGCACTGTCCGCGGTGCGGGCGCGATTTCCGGGCGCCCCGCGGGGCTCTCGGACTGGAGTAGCCGCCCGCTCCCGCGGCCTGCGCAGCCTCGCCGTTGCGTTTCCGCGCTTCGCCGCGGCCCACCGTTGCAGCCGCATCTGTCGCGCCCTATCTTCGCCGCATGACCGACGAGCCGCTCCTGACGCTGAAGCAGGTGGCTGAGACGCTGGACCTTCCGGAATCCACGGTCCGCTACTACCGCGACGCCTTCCTCGACCACATCCCCTCGATCGGCACGGGTCGACGGCGGCGCTATCCGACGCCCGCGATTGCGGTCCTGCGGACCGTCGCCGAGGGCTATGCCGCAGGCCGGTCGCGCGACGCGATCCTGAGCACCCTGGAGGGCGCGACGCCGCGCACCGCGTCCGGCCCCGCGCAGGAGCCGCGCGCCGCCGAGCGGCCCGCCCCCGGCGTGTCGAACCTCGAGCTGCTCGCGGCGATCGTGGACGGCGAGCGCGAGCAGCGCGACGCGCTCTGGCAGATGGCCAAGGAGATCGTGCGGCTCACCGACGTGCTGGAAGGCCAGGAGAAGGTGCTCACCGAGATCGCGGACCACGCCGGCGTGCGGCCCGCGCTCGCCGCCGCGCAGCCGCCCAAGGCCCTGGCCGAGGGTCGCGCCGAGCCGGCCGCGAAGACCGCGACGCCGCCTCCGCCCGCCCCGCCGCTGGCGCAGGCCGCACCGGCTCCGCCTCCGCCAGCCGCCATCGAGACCCGTGCGGCGTGGACGCCACCGCCGCCACCGCCCCCGCCGCCCCCACCGCCCCCGTCCCCTCCGGCGTCCCCGCCACCGTTCCCCGCCGAGGCGTCGGCCCCGGTGCCGCCCCCCCCTCCGCCCGCCCCCCAGGCCGCGCCCCCTCCTCCGCGCCCCGCCGAGCCGGGGATGCCGGCGTCGGAGATGGAGCGCCTGCGCGCGGAGCTGGAGTCGGAGCGGGAGCTGGTGGAGCGGCTGCGGGAGGCGAAGCTCAAGCTCGAGCATCGTGTCAGCAGCGCCGAGGCTCAGCTGGAGGAGCGGCTCCCGCGGAAGCGCTCGTCCGTGCTGGGCAGGCTCCTCAGACCGGGTGAAGAGTGAGGAGGAAGCGCCCCGCTGTGCCGGGGGACCCGCCCGTCATCGCGCGGGCGCAGATTCGCGCCGCGCTCGAACGCCGGAACGCGCACCGGCGCGAGGCCGTCGCGGAGGTCGCTTCCGCCCTGGCGGCGCTCGCCGAGGCGGTCGCCCGCCACGCCGTGCGGGTGGGCGACGTGCGGCGCGCGGTCGAGGCACAGGGCGGCGACCTCGAGCCGCTGCAGTTCTACGATTCGCTGATGGCGCGCTTCAGGATGGAGCTGCGGGCGGCCGAACGCGCGCTCGCCGACGTCTTCCGCGTCGCGGCCGACGAGTCCTCGGCGGCGCGGTAACAACGCAGTGATGCCGGACACTATGCGGGCGGCGCGACGGACGCCTCCGTCATGGATGCTGCCCCCTCCGGCGCGCTAGCTCCCCGGCGACAGCGCGATGGCGATGCGGTCGTCGGGGGACGCCTTCGCGTTGGCGAGCGCCGCATCGGCGAGGGCGAACAGATCTTCGGGGCGGAGCGCCTCGGGATGCGGGAACGACACGACGCCAGCCGAGAACGCCGGATGCTCCCCGCCCAGGTCGGGGAAAGTGTGCTTGCTCACGACCGAACTCAGCCGCTGAACGAAGTTCCGCGCCCCGCGCGCGTCGGTTTCCGGCAACACGAGCGCGAACTCGTCTCCCCCGTAGCGTGCCACGAAGTCGGGCGACCGCAGCTCCCGCTGCAGGATCTGCCCCAGATCCGCGAGGATCCGGTCCCCCGCCTGCGTTCCCAGCTGGTCGTTGAGAACCCGGAACTGATCCACGTCCAGCACTACCAGACAGAACCGGAGGCGGTAGCGGCGGGCCCGCTCGTACTCGTCGCGGAGCCGGCGGTCGAGCGCGTCGAGGCTGGCGCACCCGGTGAGGACGTCGAGCGCCCCGGCGCTGAGCTGGCGCCGGAACATCGCGGCGCGCCGCTCCTCGTTTTCCAGGACTTTCGACGCGGCCTTCGCGATCATGTCGGCGAGCGCGATGTCGCGGCTGGTGAGCTCGGGGTCCCCCTCCCGCGTGCGGAGGAAGAAGACGCCGGCCGGCGTCCCCTGCACGAAGACGGGCAGCGCGACCGCCGAGCGGATGTTCACATCGACCGCCTGGGCGTCCCACTTGTCCCGAATCGTGGCGAACAGCGGGTGCTCCCGTACGTCGTCGATGACGACCGGGCGCTCGGTGCGCAGCGCTTCCTGGATCTCCGGGTAGCGCGCCAGCTCGACGCGCATGTCGCGCACCGAGGGGTTCTCGTACACGGCGACCACGCGCCCGTGCTGCGCGCCCGGCGAAGTCAGGACGAAGGAGCAGTGCGAGAGGCTCAGCGCCTGGCCCACCCGCCGGACCAGGGTCTGGAAGATCTCCTCGGCCCGCAGAGTGGCGGAGACTTCCTGGAAGATGTCGAAGAGGAGATCGCGCGTGCGCAGCGTGGCACGAAGCTCCCGCAACTCTTCACGCTGGGTGAGCAGGTGCTCCAGCCGCGACCGCAGCTCGTCGCTGTTCACCGGGTGAGCGACCGCGTCGTCCGCCCCGGCCTGGATCAGGTCCGCGAGCGCCCGCCCGTCGGCGCCCGAGACCACCGCCACCAGGGGCAGCTCCGCCCACTGCTGCGCTGCCTCGCGCAGCTTCTTGACCGCGGCGACGTCGGCCGCACCCGCGCCCGACACGCAGACCAGGATGGCGTCCGGCGTCTGGCCCTCGACGGCCGCCCTCGGGTCGCTGCCCGGCGGGGCCTGGTCCACGCGGAACCCGGCCTTCTCGAGCGCGGCAGCCAAGCCTGCGGGCCGTGCGGCCGCCTCGCCGGCAACCAGCAGATGGGTGCGGAATACGTCGGCCACGGTCCCTCGTTCACCTCGATTCGGCGCGAACCTAGCCGTCGGACAGGCCAGCCGCAAGCGATTCGGCGGCCGCGGGCCGTTCCACATGCGCGTTGACGCGGGGCTGGCAGGCCGCCGGCGCATGGTCGCCCAGCAGATCGCCGCGCGCGGCGTTCAGGATAGGCGCACGCTCGCGGCGATGGTGGCCGTTCCGCGACATCCCTTCGTTCCCGCCGCGCTCGCATTCGCGGCGCACGACGACGCTCCTCTGCCGGTGGGGCACGGCCAGACGATCTCCCAGCCGTACATGGTCGCACTGATGACCGAGGCGCTGCTGCCGCGGCGGCACGACCGCGTGCTCGAGATCGGCACCGGGTCGGGCTACCAGGCGGCCATCCTCGCGCACCTCGTGCGGCAGGTCGTCACGATCGAGCGGATCGAGGCGCTGGCCGACGGGGCCCGGCGCCGGCTCGACGCCTTGGGACTCCACAACGTGGAGATCCACGTCGCCGACGGCTCGCTCGGCTGGCCGGAGGGAGCACCGTACGACGGCATCCTGGTGACCGCCGCGTCGCCCTGCATACCGGAACCGCTGGTCGCGCAGCTCGCGCCCGGCGGGCGCCTCGCCGTTCCGGTGGGCGATCTCGCCCTGCAGGAGCTCGTCGTCGGCATCCTCTCGCCGGACGGGCTGGTCACCCGCCAGGCCGGCGCCTGCCGCTTCGTGCCGCTCATCGGCCGCCACGCCTTCCAGGAGGGCTTCTGACCCGGCGACTGCCGCCCGGCGACCTGCTGGGGGCCCACGTCTCCACCCAGGGAGGCGTCGCCCTGGCGCCCGAGCGCGGGCGGCTGATCGGCGCCAGCGCGATCCAGGTCTTCACCAAGACCCCCAACCAGTGGCGCGAGCCCGCGCTGAAGCGCGGCGCCGCCCCCGCCTTCACCCGCGCCCTCGCCCGGCACGGCATCCGCGCGGTCGCGAGTCACGACTCGTATCTCATCAACCTCGCGTCGCCCGACCCGGCACTCCGCCGCCGCTCCCGGCAGAGCTTTATCGCCGAGCTGGAGCGATGCGAGGTCCTCGGCATTCCGTACCTGGTTTCTCATCCCGGCAACTTCCTCGACGACCGCGAGCGGGGCCTCGTCCGCAATGCCGAATCGTACGGGGGGTGTCTGGCCGCCGTGCCCGGCCGCGTGAGGGTGCTGCTCGAGACCACTGCGGGGAGCGGCACCGCGCTGGGGAGCAGCTTCGAGGAGCTGGCCGCCCTGGTGGAGGCGATGCCGCGCGCCGCGCGGCGCCGCATCGGCTTCTGCGCCGACACCTGTCACCTGTTCGCCGCCGGCTACGACCTTGCCGGCGACTACGACGGCGTGTGGGACGCCTTCGACCGCGTGCTCGGCCTCGAGCGGCTCTTCTGCCTGCATCTCAACGACTCCGTGGGCGACCTCGGGAGTCGGCGCGACCGCCACGCCCTGATCGGCGAGGGCGCGCTCGGCCCCGAACCGTTCCGGAGAATCATGAGGGACGAGCGGCATGCGGGCGTCATCAAGATCCTCGAGACCCCCAAGGGCGAGGACATGGTGACCAACGACCGGCGGATGCTGCGGCGGCTGCGGGCGTACGCCCGCGCGACACCTCGACACCGGGCGCAACAGCGGGCGACGGTGTTATCGTAAGTGCCGATGCCGGGGAAACACGCCATCACCGAGGCCGACGTGCGCGAGGCCGCCCGTGCGGGCCGCACGCTCGACCTGCCCGCTGAAGCGATCGTCACCCCGGCCGCGCGCGACCTTGCGGGCACGCTCGGCATCGCGTTGCGCGAGGCCGCGGGCACGGAGGCACGGAGGCACGGAGGCACCGTGGCCATCGGCGCGGACCACGGAGGATACCCGCTCAAGGAGCAGCTGAAGCCGGTGCTCGCCGAGGCGGGCTACGAGGTGCTGGACCTGGGAACGTACGATGCGCAGGCGGTGGACTATCCCGACTTCGCCGTCGCCGTCGCGCGCGCCGTCGCAGAGGGCCGGGCCTGGCGGGGAATCATGATCGACGGCGCGGGGATTGGAAGCGCGATGGCCGCCAACAAGATCGCCGGGGTCCGCGCCGCGCTGTGCTACGACCTCACTACGGCCCAGAACGCGCGCGAGCACAACGACGCCAACGTGCTGACGCTCGGCGGAACGCTCATCGGCACGCGCCTTGCGGTGGATATCGTCCGCACGTTCCTCTCCGCCGCCTTCGGCGGAGGGCGCCACGCAAAACGCGTGGAGAAAATCAACGCTCTCGACGCCGGCCGCGGCTGACCTTCCGCTCGGAAGGGGCCGCGGCGGCTGAGGTCGCCATGGCCGTTAAGCGCCAGGAAGCACTCGACTACCACTCGCAGGGCCGCCCCGGCAAGATCCAGATCGCGCTCACCAAGCCCTGCAAGACGCAGCTCGATCTCTCGCTCGCGTACACGCCGGGCGTGGCCGAGCCGTGCCTCGACATCGAGAAGGACCCCGATCTCGCGTACAAGTATACGGCGCGCGGGAATCTCGTCGCGGTGGTGTCGAACGGGACGGCGGTGCTGGGACTCGGCAACATCGGGCCCCTCGCCGGGAAGCCGGTGATGGAAGGCAAGGGCGTGCTGTTCAAGGCGTTCGCCGACGTGGACGTGTTCGACCTCGACATCAACGCGCCCACGCCGAAGGAGATCATCGACTTCTGCAAGATGCTCGAGCCCACGGTGGGCGGGATCAATCTGGAAGACATCAAGGCGCCGGACTGCTTCGAGGTGGAAGAGGAGCTGATCAAGGCGCTGGACATCCCGGTCTTCCACGACGACCAGCACGGGACGGCGATCATCTCTGGCGCGGCGCTGCTCAACGCCGCCGAGCTGATCGGCAAGCGGCTCGAGGACCTGAAGATCGTCTTCAGCGGCGCCGGCGCGTCGGCGATCGCCACGGCCAACCACTACATCCGCCTCGGCGTCACGCGCGAGCACGTGACGATCGTGGACACCAAGGGCGTCGTGCACGCCGGCCGCAAGGACCTGAACAAGTACAAGCAGGCGTTCGCGAAGAAGACGGACGCGCGCAACCTCAAGGACGCGCTGATGGGCGCCGACGTGCTGGTCGGGCTCTCGGTGGCGGGCGCGGTCACGCCCGACATGCTCGCGGGCATGGCGCCGAAGCCGATCATCTTCGCGCTGGCCAATCCGACGCCGGAGATCATGCCGGAGGACGCGCGCGCGGCCCGGCCCGACGCGATCATCGCCACCGGCCGGTCGGACTATCCGAACCAGGTCAACAACGTGCTCGGCTTCCCGTTCATCTTCCGCGGCGCGCTCGACGTGCACGCGCGGAAGATCAACGAAGAGATGAAGATGGCGGCGACCCACGCGCTGGCCGACCTGGCGAAGCAGGACGTGCCGGACGCCGTGCGCACCGCCTACGGCGTCGAGCGGATCCACTTCGGGCCGGAGTATCTGATCCCGAAGCCGCTCGACCCGCGCGTGCTGCTGTGGGAGGCGCCGGCCGTGGCGGAGGCCGCGATGAAGACCGGCGTGGCCCGCAAGACGATCGACCTCGCGGCCTACCGCGGGGAGCTCGAAGCGCGGCTCGGCTACGCCCGCGCGCTGATGCGGGGCCTCACCGCGCGCGCCGCGGCGCACCCGCAGCGCATCGTCTTTTCCGAGGGGTGGGACCCGCGGGTGGTGCGCGCGGCCCGGATCCTGGTGGACGAGAAGATCGCGAAGCCGATCCTGGTGGGGGACCCGGACAAGGTCGCGGCCGTGGCGAAGGACGCGGAGGTCCCGCTCGACAACATCCCGGTGATGGACCCGCGCGCGGCCTCGAGCCGCGAGCGGTACGCGCAGGCGCTCTGGCAGCGCCGCCAGCGCAAGGGCGTGTCCCTCGGCGCGGCGCGACACCTCGTCGAGCACCCCCAGTATTTCGCCTCGATGATGGTGGCGCAGGGCGACGCCGACGCGATGGTCGGCGGGATCGAGCAGTTCTATCCCGACAAGCTGCACGCCCCGCTGCAGGCCGTGGGCGTGGATCCGGCGGCGAAGGTGCTCGCCGGCGTGTTCATGATGGTCGTCGAGAAGAACGTGTACTTCGTCGCCGACACCACGGTGAACGTGGACCCCGACGCGCCGACGCTGGCGCGCATCGCCTCCGAGACGGCGCGCCTGGTGCGGCGCCTCGGCGTCACCCCGCGGGTCGCGCTGCTCTCGTTCTCGAACTTCGGCTCGGCGCGCTTCGAGCAGTCCGCCAAGGTCGCCGAGGCGGTGCGCCTGCTCAAGGCGAGCGACCCCGATCTCGAGGCGGACGGCGAGATGATGGCGGAGACGGCCCTCGAGGCTTCCGTCCTCCGCGGCACCTACCCGTTCAGCAGCCTCACGGGGCCCGCCAACGTGCTGATCTTCCCGGACCTGAACTCCGGCAACATCGGCTACCAGTTGATCAAGGAAACGGCCAAGGCCGAGGCGATCGGCCCGATCCTGGTCGGGATGAGCCGGCCCGTGCACATCCTCCAGCGCACCGTGCAGGCGCAGGACGTCGTCAACACCGCGGTGATCGCGGCCGTGGACGCGCAGGAGCGGGCGCACTAGGACTGACGGGAAGACGTGAAGGGTGAGACGTGCGGGGTGAGACGGCGAAGTGAGAGGTGAGAAGTCCGAACGCGTGAGAGGTGAGACGAGCGATGCGGCATCGCGACATCTCACCTCTCACCGAGACCTCTCACTTCTCACTTTTCGCCTTCTCACCCTGTACGCCTCACCCCTCACTTGCTCTCAGTCCGCCCGCCACGTCTCCGGCATTCCCTCGACGCGCATCGCCAGCTCTTCCAGCTCGTCGACCAGCACCTTCGGCAGGTGCTCGCCGAACTTCGCGAACCACGCGCGCACTCCCTCGACCTCGCCCTTGGCGGCTTCGCGCCGGAGGTCCGTGATCTTGCGGAACAGGGCGCGGTCGAACGTGAGCTCCTTCCAGTCCAGGTCGTCGTGCCGCGGCATCAGGCCGAGGGGGCCGTCCACGGCGTCGGCGCGCCCGTGCACCCGGTCCACGATGTACTTCAGGACCCGCATGTTCTGGCCATAACCGGGCCACACCAGGTTGTTGCTCTCGTCCCGCCGGAACCAGTTCACGCGGAAGATGCGCGGCAGCTTGACCTCGCCGCGCTTGCCCATGTCCAGCCAGTGGGCCCAGTAGTCCGCCATGTTGTAGCCGGCGAACGGCAGCATCGCGAACGGATCGCGGCGGACGCCCGCCAGGCCGAGCGCCGCGGCCGTCGCCTCCGAGCCCATCGTCGCGGCGAGGAAGACGCCGTGGGTCCAGTCGCGCGCCTCGAGCACCAGCGGGAAGATCGTCGAGAGCCGGCCGCCGAACAGGAACGCGCTGATCGGCACCCCCGCCGGGTCCTCCCACGCCGGGGAGTACGACGGGCACTGGGTGATCGGCGCCGTGAAGCGCGAGTTGGGATGCGCCGCCGGCTCGCGTGACGCCGGGGTCCAGTCATTGCCCTTCCAGTCGATCAGGTGCTCCGGCGCCGGCCCCATCCCCTCCCACCACACGTCCCCGTCGTCGGTCAGCGCGACGTTCGTGAAGATGCAGTTCTCGCGGAGCGTATCCATCGCGTTGGGATTGGTCTGGCGGTTCGTGCCCGGCGCCACGCCGAAGAAGCCGGCCTCCGGGTTGATGGCCCGCAGCGTGCCGTCGGGAGCGGGCTTGATCCACGCGATGTCGTCCCCGACGGTGCTGGCCTTCCATCCCTCGAACCCCTTGGGCGGCACGATCATCGCGAGGTTGGTCTTGCCGCAGGCGCTCGGGAACGCGCCGGCCACGTACGTCAGCTCCCCCCGCGGCGACTCGAGGCCGAGGATGAGCATGTGCTCGGCGAGCCAGCCCTCGTCCCGCGCCATCACCGACGCGATCCGCAGCGCGAGGCACTTCTTGCCGAGCAACGCGTTGCCGCCGTAGCCGGAGCCGTACGACCAGATCTCGCGCGTCTCGGGGAAATGGACGATGTACTTCCGGTTGACCTCTCCCTCGCACGGCCACGGCACATCCTTCTGTCCCGGCTCGAGCGGGGCGCCGACTGAGTGCATGCACGGGATGAAAGGCCCGTCGCCGAGGGCGTCGAGCACCCGCTGCCCCATCCGCGTCATGATCTTCATGTGCACGGTGACGTACGCGGAGTCAGTGATCTGCACCCCGATGTGCGCGATCGGCGAGCCGATCGGGCCCATCGAGAAGGGGATCACGTACATCGTCCGGCCCCGCATGCAGCCGTCGAACAGGCCGTGCAGCGTCGCGCGCATCTTGACCGGGTCTTCCCAGTTGTTCGTCGGCCCGGCCTCGTCCTTGGTCCTGCTGCAGATGAAGGTCCGCGACTCCACGCGGGCGACGTCGCTCGGATGCGAGCGCGCCAGGAAAGAGTGCGGCCGCTTGGCGGGGCTCAGGCGGATGAAGGTGCCGGCCTGGACCAGCTCCTCGCACAGCGCGTCGTACTCCTCCTCCGACCCGTCGCACCAGTGCACCGACGCCGGCTTGCAGAGCGCCTCGGCCTCCTCGACCCACGCGAGGAACTTCTTGTTCGTCGTACTGGCTGTCACCGGGGTGAACACGGCCTCCTCCTTGGCTCAGCACCTGCTGGAACGTGGGCGCTGTCGTCGGGTCGCTGATCCGGAATCCGGTGGTCCGGAGCCGCAAGATCCGTGCGAACCATCGCCCGCGGAGCCTGCAACCCTCTCTGCCTTCGGGACTTGCGCGGCGCACACGGCGGCGTTGGCCGGTCCACGCGCGGTTGACGGCGCAGCCCCCCGCTCCGTAGCATCCAGCGTCGCCAAGGGCCGGTACATTCGCCGCCCGGGGACATCACTGTCAACCGCGTCCGGAGGGCCGTCCGACGCCCGAATCCAGCGAGGCTGAGGAGAAGGTCGTCCGCGACCTGCTCTGGCAGAACATCCGGCTCGAGCCCGCCGCCGTGCGCGTGGTGGACACGGCCGTCTTCCAGCGGCTGCGCTACGTCCGGCAGCTCGGGCACGCCTTCCTCGTCTATCCCGGCGCCACCCACAGCCGGTTCGAGCACGCGCTCGGCGCCTACCACCTGGCGCGCCGCGCCATCGCGGCCCTGCGCGCACGGGGCGCCGTCGGTTTCAGCGAGGCCGACGCCCTGCTGATCCGGCTCGCCGCGCTGCTGCACGACATCGGCCACTACCCCTTCTCCCACGCCTTGGAGGAATCGGGGTTCCTCTCGCACGAGGCCCTGGGCGAGCGCTACCTGGCGCGTGCCGACCTGCCGGCCCTGCTGGCCGCGAGCGGAATCGCCGAGCCGGCGGCGCTGGGCGCCGTCATTCGGGGCACCAGCCCGCATCCGCTCGCCGGCCTCGTCTCGGGCTCGATCGATCTCGACAAGATCGACTACCTGAAGCGCGACGCGCTGATGTGCGGCGTCCCGTACGGCGAGATCGACGTGGAGCGGCTGCTGGCGTGCCTGGTCGTGGTCGAGCTGGACGGCCGCCGCACGCTCGGCGTGATGGAGAAGGGACTCTCGGCGCTCGAGTCGCTGCTGTTCGCCAAGTACCAGATGTACCGCAACGTCTACTGGCACCACGCCGTGCGGAGCGCGACCGCGATGTTCAAGCGGCTCGTGCGGGAAGGGGTGGCGCGCGGCACGGTGGAGCCGGCGACGATCGCCGAGGCGACCGACGACGCGCTGATGCACGACCTCGCCGTGCGCGACGCGACCGGCCTCGCGGCCGCGCTCCGCGAGCGGCGTCTCTACAAGCGGGCGCTGGAGTTGCTCCCCGGGGAGCTGGGCGGCGAGGTCCCCCCCTGGGTCTGGCAGGGTGGCAAGCGCCTGGAGACGGTGGAGGACGCGCTGGCGAAGCGCGCCGGCCTCTCGCGCGGCGAGCTGCTGATCGACTTCCCCTACAAGACCGCGATGCTGGGCCTGGACGTGGCGGTGGCGCGGAGCGACGGGACGGTGGCGCGGCTCACCGAGCGCGGCTGGCCCGGCCGGATGGACCTGCCGAAGATGGCGGAGGACCTCGTCGAATCGGCGCGCCGGCTCCGGGTGTTCGTGCGGCGGCCGGTCAGCCTCGCCGCCGCGGACGTGGTGGCCGCGCTGCGGGGTTAGTCGCGCCCCAGAGCAACGCCGGAGGCTCCGCGGCAGCCAGGATGAGATCGCGCGCGCCAATCCCTGCGACGACGTACATGATTGATGAGAGTGTCAATGCTCTTGCTGAAAGTCCCCCGGGGCAGCATCTTGGGGGCGGGTCTTGCTGTTGCTGAGCCGTGAGGCGGCCATTTCACGCGACTGAAGCGATCCCTTACTCCGGGAGGCGCGCGTGAAGGTAGCCGGCAGATTCGCAGGCGTCGAAGGAACTCTCGCTCTGCTCGTAGCTGTCACCGTGCTCCCCGCACGGGCGCATGCCCAGCGCCCCGAGCGAAGTTGGGGCACGATCACGGGAACGGTCTACGACAGCCTGCTGCAGTCGCCGTTGATTGGTGCCACGGTCTCTCTCCTGAACTCCTTGCGCAGCGCCCTGACGGATGGTCGGGGTCGCTTCGTGCTCGACAGCGTCCCCGCAGGCATGCAGGCCGTGTCCTTCTGGAGATCCGACCTCGACTCCATCGGCCTCTCGTCGTTCGTCGCCAAGGTGAAAGTGGACTCTGGGCGCTCTGTGAGCGTCGCGCTGGCCGTGCCCTCGTACTCTACGTTCTGGAGAGCGGCGTGCGGCCGGGGGCCGAGCCGCGCGTCGGCGGACAGCGGTTTGGTCTTCGGGACCGTGACCGACGCCGAGACCGGCCATCGTCTGGCGGGCGCGCAGGTGGCGTTCACCTGGCTCGCGGTCGAGCATGAGCGGCCGCGCCAGTGGGTTATCGAGCGCCCCGGCCGGACCCTGACGACGGACACGGTCGGAGCGTACTACCTGTGCGGCACGCCGGTCGAGTATCTCCTGGCCGCGCGGGCTCGCGCCGGCACGTTCGCGAGCGGGCTCATCGAGGTGCTCGTGGACATTCGCGGGATCTCGCGACGCGACTTGGCGGTCAGCCGGGAAGTGGTCCCGGGGCCGGCCGACTCGGGCGCCGGGCGGCGCGGCCTTGCGACGGTCATCGGGACCGTGCGCGGCGAGCGAGGAGGACTGCTTCCCGGGGCGTATGCTTCACTAGAGGATGTCGCCGGCAAAGCCGAGGTCGACAGCGCGGGTCGGTTCGCGCTGCATGACCTCCCCTCGGGCACGCAGATGCTGATGGTGCGGCGGATCGGGTATTTCTCGTCCCGGCAACCGGTCGACCTCCGGAATCGAGACACGGTGCGGGTGGACGTGACGATGGCGGAGGCCACCATCCTCGATACGCTGCGGGTGACGGCAAGCCCCGACTTCTCTTCGATCGTGGAGGAGATTGACGAGCGGCGCCTCGCGGGGTTCGGCTATCTACTGGGTCCTGAGGAAATCCGGCGTCACAGCTCCGTTCAATCCGCGTTCGAGGGGGTCCCGTTGCTGGAGGTACGTGGATCGCCAGGCAACTTCACCCTGGCGATCAGGAAGGTCAATTCGATCTGGGGTGTGGTTTTATGTACGCCGGAAATCGTGATTGACCGGTACCCGGCGGATGCGGAGCAGCTCTCAAGCCTGAACCCTCGCGACCTATTTGCTATAGAGATCTACCCTCATGTGAATGCGGGGCTGTTGCAAAACCCGTATGTGTCTATGAACGAAAACTGTGGGGCGATACTCGTATGGACAAGAGCTGCTGTGCACTAGGTGCTCATGTCGGGCTCGGCCTGGCGCTGACCATGTTGGTTGTAGCGGGATGCGCGACATTACGCCCGGACTTCGAGCGGACCTTTCGCGGGGGTCGGCCGTCTCACGACCTGTGGATGAGTCTTCTGACCAGCCGCTACGGCTGCGACACCGTGGCCGTCGTGGCCGACATGCCGAGACGCTGGGACCGTGTCGGCCTCGGCAGCCTCAGCCATGAACCGGAACGCCGGATGCAGGTGGGGATGGCCGCCTGTGACGTCGCGAGCCTGGTAGCCCCCGATGAGGTCGCCGCGTGGGTGACCCCACAGGGCATCCGGGAGGAGTGGAAGTTCCGGGTGAACGAGGGCCCTCTCACCTCGGTGTACCTCGAGGGGCGCCAGGTACAAGCGCTGCGGCTCGTACCTCCTGTGCCGCAGCCAGGACGGTAAGGTCTCATTGCCCGCTCGGAGACTCCTGAGAAGTGCTGCAAGCGAGAGCCGGTGAACCGCGCTCCGGCCGGCCTGACCGGCTGAAAGGCTAGTTCGTCGGGTCGCCGACGGCGGCGGCCTGGGCGGTCTCGCCCGAGGTCCGGTCCACCGAATCCACGCGGACGATGATGACGGTGATGTTGTCGAGGCCACCGCGGCGGTTGGCCTCGGCCACCAGTCGGTCCACCCACTTCTCGGGCGTGCCGTCCGACTGGACGATGGACGCCAGCGCGTCGTCCTCCAGCATCCCCGTGAGCCCGTCGCTCGCCAGCAGGAAGACGTCTCCCGCCCGGACGACGCCGGAGAAGAGGTCGGGTGTCACGTCGCCGCTCGCGCCGACGCAGCGGGTGATCACGTTGGCGTAGGGGTGGGTGCGCGCCTGCTCGGGGGTCAGGTAGCCCGCATCCACCTGCTCCTGGACGTACGAGTGGTCCTTGGTGAGCTGGTGGAAGACGCCGTCACGGAGCAGGTAGCCCCGGCTGTCGCCGACCTGGCCGACGAGGTAGCGGTTGCCGTGCAGGACCAGCACGGTGGAGGTGGTGCCCATCCCGCGCTTGTCGTGCTCGCTGAGGGTGCGCTCGTAGATGGCCGCATTGGCCTGGCGGATGGCGTTGATCATCCGCGTGGCGGCCTCTTCGGCCCCGAGTCCCTTGAAGCTCCCGAGATCGCTCGCGATGGTGCGTACCGCCATCTCGCTCGCGACCTCGCCCGCCGCATGGCCGCCCATCCCGTCGGCGACGATGAACAGCCCGCGCTCGGGCACGATGAGGTAATTGTCCTCGTTCCCGGACCGGATCAGTCCGACATCGGTCCGCGCGGCGCAGGTGATGTGCACGAGGCCAGTCAGGCGGGGATCACCGGGTTGGCCCGGACGGCTTATTCAGGTCCTGGAGCTTGACGGCGGAGATGGTCCGGGTGGCCTTGGGCGCATTCATGTCCGCCGCGTCGTCGGTGGGCTCGAAGACCAGCTGCACGTCGCCGAACCGCACGAACGCCCCTGGCGCCAGCGGCACGTCGCCCTCGACCTTCTCGCCGTCCACCAGCGTGCCGTTGGTGGATCCGAGGTCGGTGAGGACCCAGATGCCTTCGCGGCGCGTGAGCTTGGCGTGCTGCGACGAGACCGAGTCGTCCGGGATGACGATGTCGCAGTAGTCGGCGCGCCCGATGTTCACGATCGGCACCTTCACGAACAGCCGCTGGCCCTTCATCGACCCCGAGCGCACCAGGAACTTGGCGAGCTGCGGCGCGGCGGGGGCGGCAGCCCGGGGTGGCGGCGCCGGAACGACGGGCGGCGGCGCGGGGACGGCAGGCGCCGCAGCCCGGGGTGGCGGCGCCGGAGCGACGGGCGGCGGCGCGGGGACGGCGGCCGCGGGCGGTGCGGGCGCGGGAGCCGGGGGCGCCGGCGGCGCGGCCGGTTTGGGCGGCGTTTCGAAATACCCTGTGGACTGGAGGTGCGCCGGCGCGGCGGGCGGCGGCGGCACCGGGGCGGCTGCGGGCGGCGGCGGCGCGGCCGGCCGGGCCGGCGGCGCGGGTGGGGGCGCGGCGGCGGCAGGGGCTGCAACGGGGGGGGGGACCGCGGCGGCCGGCGCCTGCGGCGCCGCATCCGCGTAGAAGCGGAACTCCTCGTCGCCGATCTTGATGACGTCGGCCCGCGCGAGGATCCGCTGGTTCTGCACCCGCTCCCCGTTCACGTAGCAGCCGTTGGTGCTGGTGTCGATCAGCATGTAGCCGCGCGGCGTGGCGACGATCTCCGCGTGGCGCCGGGACACCTGCGTCCCCGGCACCACCACGTCCGCCCCCGCTTCGCGCCCGAACCGGAGCGCCGCCGTCTCGACCTTGTACTCCCGCCCGTCGGTCAGGGAGACCACCCGCCCACCCGTCGTCCCCGTCGGCTTGGCGGGCGCCCCGCTCCTGACGCTCGGCGCCTGGAGGTCCTTCAGCTTGACGGCGGAGATGTACTTCGTGCTGCCGCTCTCGCGCTCGTCCGCGAACAGCAGCTCCTCGGCCCCGATGGTGATCTTGTCCCCGTGCAGCAGGGGCTGGGGCATCATGCCGAGGCGGACCCCATTGATCTCGACGACCCCGGTCTCGTCGGCGCGGCGGATCGTCACCGACTTGTCGGCTCCCGTGCTCAGCACCACCGGGCGCTGCGGGACCCCCGGCCCCTGGATGCGCAGGTGGCACTCGGCGCCCGACCCCACGAGCATCTCGCCTGCGGGGAGCGTGTGCCGCTGACCTCCGAATTCGATGAATGCCACCAGGGAGCCTCGACCGGACAGGTGAAAAAAACGTAGCCGCCGCTCAACAGCCAGGCAAGCACGCGCGTCAGGCCGTCGCGGCCAGCCCCGCTCCGAGTTGCAGCTGGTAGAGTCGTTCGTAGAGGCCGCCCGCGGCCAGCAGTTCCTTGTGGCTGCCCCGCTCCCGGATCTCCCCGTGGTGCAGGACCAGGATCGTGTCCGCGTGCTGCACGGTCGAGAGCCGATGCGCCACCACGATGCTGGTACGGCCGCGCATCAGCTCCGCGATGGCCGCCTGGATCAGCTCCTCCGCCTGTGCGTCCACCGAGGAGGTCGCCTCGTCGAGCACGAGGATCGCCGGGTCCGCGGCCAGCGCGCGGGCGAACGCCAGAAGCTGCCGCTCCCCCACCGAGACGCTCTGGCCCCGCTCGCCGAGCCGGTGCGCGTAGCGCTCGGGCAGCCGCTCGATGAACCGGTCGGCGCCCACACGCCGCGCGGCATCGGAGACCTTCGCGTCGCTCACCGGCGAGCCGAGGCGGATGTTGGCCGCGATGTCGCCGGTGAACAGGAAGACGTCCTGCTGAACCAGGCCGATCAACTCCCGCAGCTCCTGCTGCGCGAGCTCGCGGATGTCCACGCCGTCCACGGTGACTCGCCCACGCTCCACGTCGTAGAAGCGCAGCAGCAGGTTGATGATCGTGGTCTTCCCCGCCCCGGTGTGCCCGACGACCGCCACCGTCTCGCCCGGGCTCGCGGTGAAGCTCACGCCCTTGAGCACCCACCCATCGGCGACGGGTTCGGGGCCGCCCCGTGCGGGATAACGGAACCAGACGTCCTCGAACGCCACCGTCCCGCGGGCCGGGCGCGGCAGGCGCCGCGGCCTCTCCGGGTCGCGCACGGTCTCCTCCGCGTCCAGCAGCTTGAAGACCCGCTCCGACGACGCCATCGCCGACTGCAGGATGTTGTACTTCTCGGAGAGGTCCTGCAGCGGCCGGAAGAAGCGGCGCGCCAGCTGGAGGAACGCGGCGAGCACGCCGACCGTCAGCGTGTGCCCGAGCACGCGGTCGCCCCCGTAGAGCAGGATGCTGGCGAGCGCCACCGAGGTGAGCACTTCGATCGCGGGGAAGAAGATGGCGTAGGCGACGATCGAGTCCAGGTTGGCCACGAGGTACTCGCGATTCACCGCCTCGAACCGCCCGAACGACTGCGCCTCGCGCCCGAACAGCTGGACGACGCGCATCCCGGACACGTGCTCCTGGAGGAAGGCGTTGATGCGGGCCAGCTTGACCCGGATCCTGCGGTACGCGCCGCGCACCGTGTCCTGGAAGACCTTGGCGGCGAGCGCGACGAACGGGATCACGGCGAAGGAGACGAGCGAGAGCCGGACGTCCACCGCCAGCATCCACGCCATGATGACCACGAGGGTGAATACGTCCCCGAACAGCGCGACCACGCCGCCGGTGAACATGTCGTTCAGCGTCTCGACGTCGCTGGTCACGCGCGTCATCAGCCGGCCGACCGGGTTCCGGTCGTAGAAGGCGATCGAGAGGCGCTGCAGCTTCCGGAAGATCGCCTGCCGCAGATCCACCATCACCCGCTGGCCGATGTACGCGGTGAGCACGGTCTGGCCGTATTCGAGCGCGAACTCGGCGACCAGCGCCGCCGCCATGGCGGCGCCCAGCAGCGCGATCAAGTGCAGGTCGCGGGCGGGGATGGCGCGGTCGATCGCGACCTTCGTGAGGTAGGGCCCCGCGAGCTGCAGCAGCGCCAGGCCGAGCAGCATCGCGATCGCGGTGGCCGTGATCCCGACGTACGGCCGCAGGTAGCGCAGCAGGCGGACCAGCAGCCGGGCGTCGATCGGCTTGCCGAGCGCCTCCTCCTCGTGGTAGGCCGCGGTCACGACGCCGCCGCCGGGGCCGCCGCCACCTCGGCCTCGTCGAGCCGCCCGTGCAGCAGCTTGAAGAACACGAACGAGCCGACGATCACGGTGGCGTAGCTCACCGTGAACCGCCACAGGAGGGTGTACACCGCGAGGAGCGCGCGCGGGACGTAGACGCTCATCAGCGCCGCCGACAGCGCCTCGGCGGCGCCGGAGCCGCCGGGGGTGGGGGCGAAGTACAGCAGGAACGAGAGGGCGGTCTGGAGCATCAGGACGTCCACCAGGTTCGCCTCGATGCCGAGCGCGCGCAGCACCACGTAGCCGGCCAGCAGCTTGTTGGCGTGGGCGAGCGCGGAGGTCACGACGCCCGCGGCCATCGCCAGCCACCCGGCGGGCGTGAGGTACTTGACCACGCACTCCTGCATCCGGTCGATCCCTTCGCGCAGGCTCGTCGCCCGCCCTGCCCATCGCGCGCTGCCGCGCTTCTCCAGCCAGCCGATGGCGGCGTGCACCACCCAGCGGGCGCGGCCGGGGAAGACCAGCACGAACAGCAGCAGCACACCCCAGAAGACGAATCCCCAGGCGCTGCCCTTGAACACGTCGTAGAGCGAGAGATGGAGCAGCGGGACGCCGCGCGAGCGGAGCGAGCCGCCCGCGCCGAAGACGATAGCCAGGGGGCCGGCGATGGCGAAGAAGACCACGGTGCCGACGAAGCTCATGAACGACGCGATGGTGGCCTCGGGGATCGGCACGCCGTAGCGCTTCATCGCGTAGATCATCACCGGCCCGCCGCCGGTCTGCGACGGCGTGAGGTACGCCCCCCAGGTGTTGAGGCCGGCGGCCACGATCATCCCGCCGAAGGGCGTAGGCCCGTACAGGAACTTGGACAGCAGCCAGATCCGGACGCCCCCGCCCCACCAGTCTGCTGAGGCGAGGAGGAGCGCCGCGGCGACCCACAGCGGCCGGACGCGCTCCGCGGCCTCCAGCGACGCATGCCAATTGTCGCCGTAGATCAGGAGCGCGATCAGGCCGATGACGGAGACCAGCGCGAACAGCTCGAGGCCGCGCTTCAGGATGCGCGGCGAGAGCAACGACATCATGTGGGGGGGAAAGCTACCCGGCCGCGGGGGCGCTGGCCATAGCGCCGGCATCCGGCTAGCCTTCGCGTCGGACGGATGACATCCCTCGTCGTTCGCGGCGCCCGCCAGCACAACCTCCGCGGCTTCACGCTCGCGCTCCCCCACGGCCGCCTGATCGTCCTGACCGGGCCCTCGGGGTCCGGCAAGTCGTCGCTCGCCTTCGACACCATCTACGCCGAGGGGCAGCGGCGCTACATCGAGTCGCTGTCCACCTACGCCAAGCAGTTTCTCGAGCGGATGCCGCGGCCCGCAGTGGACGCCATCGAGGGCATCGCGCCGGCCGTGGCGATCGAGCAGAAGAACCCCACCACGTCCAGCCGCTCCACCGTCGGCACCGCGACCGAGATCTTCGATTACCTGCGCCTGCTGTGGGCCCGCGTGGGCCGCGCGCGCTGCGTGCAGTGCGGCGGCGAGGTGCGCTCCGACACCGTGCAGGAGGCGGTGGATCGCCTCACCGCGCTCGGCGGGGCGGTGCTGGTCGCCTTCCCCCTGCCGCCGGTGGTGCGCGCCACCCACGCGGAGATCGTGGCAGGGCTCCTCGCCATGGGCTTCATCCGGGTGCTGGTGGACGAGGAGCCGGACGCACGGAGGCACGGAGGCACGGAGGCAGAAGAACCTGACGCACGGAGGCGCGGACGCACGGAGGCACGGGCGCTGCGGCTCGACGAGCTTCCGCCCGGCGTGGATCTGCGGAAGGCCGAGCGGGTGCTGGTCGTCGTGGACCGGCTGGCGGCGACCGCGGAGAACGCCGAGCGCCTCGCCGACTCGCTCGGCACCGCCTTCGCGCAGGGGGACGGCAGCGCCGTCGCGGTGCCGGAGCACGGCGAGCCGATCGCGTTCAGCGCGAGGCCGCGCTGCCTCTCCTGCGGGGCCGAGGCGCCCGTGCTGACCCCCGCCCTCTTCTCGTTCAACCATCCGCGCGGCGCCTGCCCCGGCTGCAACGGCTTCGGCGCGGTGCTGGAATACGACGAGCGCCTCATCGTGCCGGACCCGGCGAAGAGCCTCGCCGAGGGGGCGATCGACCCCTGGACCAAGCCGCGCTACGAGGGACGGCGCCGCCTCCTGCGGCAAACCTGCAACGACGCCGGGATTCCGTTCGACGCGCCGTGGAGCGGCCTGGCGGCCACCGCGCGCCGCCTCCTCCTTCACGGGAAGAAGGGACGCTATCTCGGCATCTTCCCGTTCCTGCGCCGTCTCGAGCGCAAGCGCTACAAGCAGTACGTGCGCGTCTTCCTCAGGCAGTACCAGATGGCGAGCGAGTGCCCGGCCTGCCACGGCGGGCGCCTCCGGCCCGAAGCGCTGGCGGTGCTCGTGGGCGGCGAGACCATCGGCGCCGCCGCGGCGCAGACAAGCCGTGACCTCGCGGCCTGGCTCGAAGGGCTCGCGCTCTCCGGCCACGAGCGCGCCGTCGCCGACGTCGTGCTCCGCGAGCTGGAGCAGCGGCTCGGCGTCCTGGTGGACGTCGGCCTCGGCTACCTCACGCTCGATCGGCAGACCCGCACGCTGTCGGGCGGCGAGGCGCAGCGCATCTCCCTCGCGAACGCCCTGGGCGGCAAGCTCACCGAGACCCTCTACGTCCTGGACGAGCCGACGATCGGCCTGCACCCGCGCGACACCGACCGCCTGCTCGCGCTCCTCCGGCGCCTCGCCGACCAGGGGAACACCGTCCTGGCCGTCGAGCACGATCCGTCGGCCATGCGTGCGGCCGACTGGCTCGTGGAACTCGGCCCCGGGGCCGGCGAGCACGGCGGCTCGCTCGTCTTCGAGGGGTCGTACCCGCAGCTGCTCGCCGCGCACACGCTGACCGCCAGCTACCTGTCGGGCGAGAAGCGCATCGCCGTCCCTTCCGCCCGCCGGCGCACGGGGCCGCGGTGGCTCACCATCGAGGGCGCGACCGCGCACAACCTCGCGGACCTCACGGTGACGATTCCGCTCGGCACGCTCACTGCCGTCACCGGCGTCTCGGGCTCGGGCAAGTCCACCCTCGTGAACGACGTCCTGTTCCGCCAGCTCGAGCGCCACTTCGAGGGGCGCCACAGCGCGAAGGAGCACCTGGGCGAGGTGGTGGGAAGCGTGCGGCGAATCACCGGGCTCGAGGCGCTCGACGCCGTCGTCCTGGTGGACCAGTCCCCCATCGGGCGCACGCCGCGCTCCAACCCCGTCACCTACATCAAGGCGTTCGACGAGATCCGCGAGCTGTTCGCGGCGGCGCCGCTCGCGCGGACGCGCCGCTACACGCCGGCGACCTTCTCCTTCAACGTCGCGGGTGGCCGCGGGCGCGGGGGTCGCTGCGACGTGTGCGAGGGCGCGGGCCACGTGCAGGTGGAGATGGTCTTCCTCGCGGACGTCTTCGTCCCGTGCGAGGCGTGCAACGCGACGCGCTACCGGCGCGAGGTCCTCGACGTGAAGCTGCACGGGTATTCGATCGCCGACGTCCTCCAGTTCACGGTGGACGAGGCGATGCGCCGCTTCCGCCACCAGGAGCGCCTCGGCCGCGCGCTCTGGCACCTCGCGGAGGTCGGCCTCGGCTACCTCCGGCTCGGCCAGAGCGCGACGACCCTCTCGGGGGGCGAGGCCCAGCGTCTGAAGATCGCCCGCGAGCTCGCCGCGGCCGGCCGGAAGCACGGGCGCAAGCTGTACATCCTCGACGAGCCGACCACCGGTCTCCACCTCGACGACGTGCGCGTGCTGCTCGGCGTCCTCGACCGGCTGGTGGACGCGGGGAACACGGTGCTCGTCATCGAACACCACCTCGACGTGATCAAGCGCGCCGACTGGGTGATCGACCTCGGCCCAGGCGCAGGCGCCGACGGCGGGCGGATCGTGGCCGCGGGAGTGCCGGAGGACGTGGCGGCGACGCCGGGGTCGGAAACAGGGCGCTACCTGGCAAGCGTACTCGGGAATGGTGGCGCGCGTTGACCGGCGAGCGCACGGACCGTTAGCTTCGCCCCATGGCACGCGCCCCGCTAGCCGCCGCTCTCGCCGCCGCCCTCGCCGCATCCGCCGTCGCCACGGCCCGCGCACAGAACCCGACCCCCGCGCAGAATCCGCCCGCCAGCGCGGCGCAGGCGATGCCGCCCGCCGACTCGCTGGAGCCCCTGGCCGTCCGGCCCGGCGACGTGGTGCGGATCGTCGTGTGGGGACACCCGGAGCTGTCGGGCGAGTTCCCGATCGACGAGAACTACAACCTGCTGTTTCCGCTCATCGGCCCGATCAGCGTGCGCAACCTCTCGGTCGCGCAGCTCCGCGAGCGGCTCAACACCGATCTCTCGCAGCTCTTCCAGCGGCCGTTCATCGCGGTGACCCCGCTGTTCCGCGTGGCCGTGCTGGGTGAGGTGCTGAAGCCGGGGCTCTACAGCGTGGATCCCACGCTCACCGTCTTCGACGTGATCGCGCTGGCGGGCGGTCCCACGCGCGACGCCAACCAGAACAAGCTGCAGCTCATCCGCGGTGGCGAGAACATCCGGCTCTCCCTCGAGCCCGCGGCCATCGCGCGCTCGACCCTCCGCGAGCTGGGCATGCGCTCCGGGGACCAGGTGGCGGTGCCGCGCGCGGCCCTCACCTTCCAGGACTGGTCGCTGATCGTTCAGATCGCGAGCCTCGTCCTCCTGGTGTACACGGTCTTCCGCAAGTAGCGCCGGAGGGAGCCGGGCCGGCTCCACGGCGGCTCTCGCGCCTGACCCGCAAGGCTGCCGCGTCCGCGATGCGACGTGCGCCTTCCGCCTTGCCGTCCGGGGCGCGCCCGTCTAGGATTCGCGCGCGGTCCCGAGTAGCTCAGTTGGTAGAGCAGCCGGCTGTTAACCGGCGGGTCGGGGGTTCGAGTCCCTCCTCGGGAGTCATGGCAAAGGCCCGCTTCGCGGCGGGCCTTCGTCTTTGCGGGCCCCGCCGCCGGCGGGCCTAGCGGGCGAGCAGCCGGTCGAGCGCCTCGTAGCTCTGGTTCATCCCCTCCTCCATCCCGCCTTTCAGCATCCCGTCCCGCTCCTCGACGGTGAAGAAGAGCGCGGTGGTGACGACGCGGGTGCGGCCGTCGCCGAGGTCCTCCAATGTCGTGGTGGTGACCTCGACCCAGCCCGGCATTCCGTCCCACTCGAACGTCTGGACGAGGCGCTCCGGCGGCGTCACCTCGCGGTAGCGTCCCTCGAAGCCGTGTACGCCGTCCGGCGCGTGCTCCACGAACCGCCAGTGGCCGCCCCGCTCAACCTCCATCCGCTCGACCACCAGCTTGTGGCCCCTGCCCCACCACTCGGCGATCTGCCGGGGATCCGTGAAGGCGCGCCACACACGCTCGCGCGGCGCGTCGAAGATCCGCTCCGCGCGAATCTCCCGCTCGGTGGGCGTCGTCAGCACCGCCCGCCGGGCGTCCGCCCGGTTCGTCCTGCTCATCATCCCTCCTGGGTGCGCGCGAGGAACTCGCCCAGCCGGTCGAGGCGCGCCTCCAGCATCCGGCGGTACTGCGCGATCCAGGCGGTCTCGTCCTCCAGTCGCCGCGGTCCCAGCCGGCAGCGCCGCACCCGCCCCACCTTCCGCGTCGTGACCAGCCCCGCGTGCTCCAGGATGCGCACGTGCTTCTTCATCCCCGTGAGCGTCATCCGGAACCGTGCCGCGAGGTCGCTGATGGACGCGTCCCCTCGCCCGAGGCGCTCCAGCACGCCGCGGCGCGTCCGCTCGGACAGCGCCGCGAAGGTCGCATCGAGGCCGGTCGCATACTGAACCATATGGTTCAGTATATGCCGCGCCTCGGTGGTGCGCAAGGGCCCCGACCGGTATGATCGATGCCGCGGTGTGAAGGTGAGCCGGAGGGACGCGTGAGGCGCTTGCACGACGTGTGTCCGCCGTGGCTCGGCTACTTCCTGGCCAGCCCGGTGCGGAGGATCTGGCAGGATCCGCGCGCGATCCTGTCGCCGTTCGTGACGGCGGGGATGACGGTGCTCGAGCCGGGTCCCGCGATGGGGTTCTTCACCCTGGAGCTGGCGCGCCTGGTGGGGCCGATGGGGCGCGTGGTGGCCGTGGACCTGCAGGCCAGGATGCTCGACGTGCTGCGGCGCCGTGCCGCGAAGCGGGGCCTGGACGGCCGCGTCGAGATGCGGCTGGCGACCGCCGACGGGATGGGCCTCGCCGACCTGGGCGGCCGCGTGGATTTCGCCCTCGCCTTCGCGATGGTGCACGAGGTGAAGGACCGCGCCCGCTTCTTCGCCGAGGTCGGCGCCACCCTGAAGCGGGGAGGCCGCGTCCTGCTCGCCGAGCCCCGCGGGCACGTGAGCGACGAGTTGTTCGCCGAATTCCTGCGGCTGGCCGAGGCGAACGGCCTCGCCGTGTCCGACGGTCCGGCCATCACGGCGAGCCGCACGGCCGTGCTGGTCAGGAGCTGATGCGATGACCGGGCTCGAGGCGTTCGGGGCGCTCGACCTGCGCGTCGGCCGCATCCTCTCGGCGGAGCCGCTCGCCGGAGCGCGGAAGCCTGCCTACAAGCTCTCCGTCGACTTGGGCCCGCTCGGAGTGAAGGGCTCCAGCGCGCAAATCACCGACTGCTACAGACCCGAAGACCTGGTCGGCCGGCTGGTTGTGTGCGCGGTCAACCTCGGCACGCGCCGCATCGCTGGCTTCACTTCGGAAGTGCTGGTGCTGGGGGCGCCGGATGAGGCGGGCCGCGTCGTCCTGCTCGCCGTCGAGCGCGACGTGCCGCTGGGTGGGAAGGTGTACTAGGCTACTGGACGCGGGCCGGGAGAATCACGACCGGCTTCCCGGCCCACTGCAGCCGCTTCTGGATTGCCGCCGCCGTCTCGTTGTGCAGCAAGTGCTGGTACCATGCCTCGCGCTGGAAGATGACCTTCCCGGCGAAGTAGGTGATGCGAGGAAACTCCTTCGCCACCTCCAGGCAGAGCTTCTCCCCTTCGTGCACGGCGTCGGTGCCAAGCGCGAAGCGCGAGGTGGAGGGCATTCCAATGCGCTTCGCCAGCTCCTCGAACTGCGCCAGCGTCTCCTCGGTGCGCTTCCGCAGTTCCTCCACCGAGCCCTCGCCCTTGAAGCCGCCAGAATCCACCACGCCCACCGTCAGGAAGACCAGATTCTTGAAGTAGTTGGGGAAGAACCGGAAGATGTTGAGCGTCGTGTGAATGCCGAGGCCGCCGTAGTTCGCCACCAGGACCGCCGCCGTCGGCGCCTTGGGGTCCAGCGCCCTCGGCACGGCGCTCACGTCCGCCGGCAGGGTCTTCAGCTCGTCGTACAGCTGGCCCAGCTTCGCGTACGTGGTCCGATAGTGCTTGCGGATCACGAAGCACAGGACCACCAGCGTGCCGGTGACCGCGAGCGTGACCCACCCCCCCTTGGCGAACCGCTCGAAGATCGCGATCGCCAGAATGGTGACGCAGAGCAGAAAGCCGATGGCGAAGACCAGCGACCGCCTGAGCCACGGGACGGGGGCCGTCTGGTGGCGGGCCTGCAGCCAGAACCGCATCATCGCGAACATCGAGAGCGAAAACGTGATGAACACGTTGATGCTGTACATCAGCACCAGCGTGCCGATCTCGCCGCGCGTGTACAGCAGCGCGGCCAGGGATGCCGCGCCCATCAACAGCACGCCGTTCTGCGTGGTCAACCGCTCGGAGAGCCCCGCGAAGCGGTGCGGCACCCAGGAATCCACCGCCATGTTGCCCAGGACGCGGGGACCGTCGGTAAAGCCCGCCTGCGCCGCGACGACGAGCAGCGCCGCCTCCGAGAAGAGCGTGAGAACGACCAGCGTCCCGGCCAGCGGGAAGCCTGCCGCGACCTTCTCGATCAGCACGGCGTTGGTGGTCTTCCCCGGCACGTAGGTGACGCCCCACAACAGGTAGCAGACCAGCAGTCCGGCGGCGACGATGGATAGCGACGCGGCCATGTACACCATCGTGCGCTTGCCGTTGGCCACCTTCGGCTCCCGCATGATCGGGAGCCCGTTCGACACCGCCTCGATGCCGGTGTACGTCCCTCCGCCGAGGGAGTACGCCCGCATGCCGAGGAGGAGCATCCCCACAATTCCGAGGGTCCCCAGCCCGGAGTGGACCCCGGTGCTGACTGCGTGCACCGTCGCCGGCAGCTGCGGGGCATGGGCCGCGAGCCCGTAGCCGATGAGCCAGATGTGCGTGATGAGGAAGAGAATGAAGATGGGCGTGAGCGTCAGGACCGACTCGCGCACCCCCCGGATATTGAGCGTCGTCAGACCGAGGATGATCAGCACCTCGGCCGGAAGCTTGGCCGCCTGCCAGGGCATCGGCAGGAAGCTGAACAGCGCATCGCCGCCCGCGGCGATCGAGGTCGTGATCGTGAGGACATAGTCCACGAGAAGGGCGTTGCCGGAGACCACGCCAGCCTTCTCGCCCAGAAGCTTGGTCGCAACGACGTATCCGCCGCCGCCGTGCGGGAATTGCTCGATGATGTGGCTGTAGCCCCAGGCGATGATGATGACCGTGCCCGCGGTGGCCAGCGCCAGGCCGACGGCCAGGTAGGTGTGCTGGCCGAGGGCGAGGAACGCCTCCTGGGGGCCGTACGAGGATGAGGAGAGGCCGTCCGCGCCGAGCCCCACCCAGGCCAGGAACGGGATCAGCGAGAGGCGGTGGAAGAGGCGCCGGTCGGCGAGGTCCTTCGGCGGGCCGACGAGGGAGCGCCGGATCCGCGCCGCGAGGCTCGGACGCTCCTCTCCCGGCGCCTGTTCCTGCTCCAACACGGTCTTAGGCACGCCAAAACATATACGGCCGCCCGGAAATCGTCCGCCCTCCTCCTGGAAGAGCACTCGGGATTGACCGCCACCCCGCTGGCCGGTCCGGCCGGCGGCGCCATATTTGCTGCGTCGGGAGCCCGACGTCCGCACTTCTCTCCGGAGGCTGGACTGATGGACGTGGTTCTGTTGTCGCGGATCCAGTTCGCACTCACGGTCGGCTTCCACTTCCTCTTCCCCCCGATCACGATCGGCCTGGCCTGGCTGCTGGTCGCCATCGAGTGGCGGGGCTGGCGGCGCGGGGACGCCACTTGGGTGCGGATGGGGAAGTTCTTCGGGAAGCTGCTCGCCCTGACCTTCGCGGTCGGGGTCGCGACCGGCATCGTGATGGAGTTCCAGTTCGGCACCAACTGGGCCCAGTACTCGAAGTTCGTCGGAGACATCTTCGGCGCGCCGTTGGCCGCCGAGGGCGTGCTCGCGTTCTTCCTCGAGTCCGGATTCCTGGGCCTGTACCTCTTCGGCCGCAACCGCGTATCGAAGGGGGCGCACTGGTTCTCGATCCTGATGGTGGCGGTCGGCTCCACCATCTCCGCCTTCTGGATCCTGGTCGCCAACTCGTGGCAGCAGACCCCTGCCGGCTACGTCCTGCGCGACGGGCGCGCCGAGCTGCTGGACTTCTGGGCGGCGGTGTTCAATCCGTCCACCCTGCCCCGCTTCTTCCATACGGTGGACGCGGCGCTGATCACCGGCGCCTTCTTCGCGGCCGGCGTCGCGGCGTACCTGCTCCGCAAGAACCGGGACGACGGCCTGGCCCAGGGCGCGGCGAAGCTCGCCATCGTGGTCGGGCTGGTGGCGTCAGTGGCGGAGGTCTTCCCGTTCGGCCACCTGCACGCCCGGCAGGTCGCGCACACGCAACCCGAGAAGTTCGCGGCGATCGAGGGGCTCTACGCGAGCCAGTCGGCTGCGCCGATCGTGCTGTTCGCCTATCCCGTGACGCCGCCGCCCCGGCTCAAGGCGAAGGTCGAGGTCCGCGGCCTGCTGAGCTGGCTCGCGTTCGGCGACATGAACACGCGGATTCGCGGCATCGAGGAGTTCCCGCCCGACGACCGGCCGCCGCTGTGGCTAACCTTCGTCAGCTTCCACAACATGGTCGTCCTCGGCATGTACTTCATCGCGGCGATGGCCTGGGGGGCGTGGCTGCTCAAGCGCGGGACGCTATGGGACAGCCGGCGCTACCTGGCGCTGCTGATGATTTCGATCCCGCTCCCGCTCGCCGCCTGCCAGCTCGGATGGATCGCGGCGGAGGTCGGGCGGCAGCCGTGGATCGTCTATCAGCTGCTGCGGACCCGCGACGCGGTCTCCGCGGCCGTCCCCGCCGGCGATGTTCTCTTCTCCCTTGCCGTCTTCGCCGTCTTGTACCTGGCAATGGGCGTCCTGTTCGTGTACCTGCTCGTGCGGGAGATCCGCCACGGGCCCGCGCCCGCCGGCGCGTAGGGAGGAAGACCCATGGACCTCAACACTCTCTGGTTCCTCCTGATCGGCGTCCTCATCGCCGGCTATGCGGTGCTCGACGGCTTCGACCTCGGCGTCGGTACGCTGCACCTCTTCACGAAGGACGAGACCGAGCGGCGGATCATGATGAACTCGATCGCGCCGGTATGGGACGGGAACGAGGTCTGGCTGCTCACGGGGGGCGGCGCCCTCTTCGCGGCCTTCCCTCCCGTCTACGCCACGGTCTTCAGTGGGTTCTACCTGGCCTTCGTGCTCCTGCTGGTAGCGCTGATCCTGCGCGCCGTCTCGTTCGAGTTCCGCGGCAAGGTGGAGTCCCCCCGCTGGCGCCGCTGCTGGGACGTCGCGTTCGGGGTGGGGAGCCTGGTCCCCGCGCTCCTCTACGGCGTCGCCGTCGGCAACGTGCTGCGCGGCCTCGAGGTGGACGCCGCGGGCCGGGTGACGGCCACCCTGTTCGGTCTGCTCAATCCCTTCGCGCTGCTGATCGGCGTCCTCGGGTTGGTTCTGTTCGTCCTGCACGGCGCCTCGTGGCTCGCGCTCAAGACCGAGGGCGCGCTCCAGGAGCGCTCGCGGCGGCAGGCGGCGTGGGCGTGGATCGCGGTGATCGGGCTGTACGCCATCTCCACGGTCGCGTCGTTCGCCCAGTCACCCTTTCTGTTCGAGCACTGGTTCGCCAACCCGCGCACCTGGATTTTCTTCGCGCTGCTGCTCGCCGCGTGCGTGACCGGGCCGGTGGCGCTGCGTGCGGGCCGCTACGGCCGCGCGCTCGGCGCCTCGGCGCTCGCGACGGTGAGCGTCATCGCCCTCGCGGCCGAGGGGCTCTTCCCCCGTCTGGTCCCGACGCGCCCCGATCTCGCGGCGAGTCTCACGGTCTACAACGCGTCGTCCACGCCGTACACGCTGCGCGTGATGCTGGTGATCGCCCTGATTGGCATGCCGTTCGTGATCGCGTACACGGCCATCATCTATCGCGCGTTCCGGGGGAAAACGGTGCTGACGTCGGAGAGTTACTAGACGGCGGAGGGCAGTGATCGGAGTAGTTGCCAGACGGCAAGGAAGCAGTGGTTCCAAGACGTCTGCAGTCGGAGGCCAGACCAGTTGTCAGTACGCGCAACTGGGCTGGCCTCCGCGCTCTTGCGGCTGGTAACCACTGACGTCTTCGCCGTCTGGCAACCGCCCTGCATGCTCGCCGCTGTCTCCTGCCTATCCGACGCATTGGCGGGGGCGTTCCGGCGACGGTACGTTAGCTCCGTAGATCTCCGGAGCGCCGTTCCGCGTGGCTGATCTCCTGCAGACCCTGCAACCGCCGCTGGGCTCCCGCTACACGTTGATCCGGGAGCTGGGGCGCGGGGGGATGGCCACGGTGCTCCTCGCCGAGGAACACCACCCCCAACGCCAGGTGGCGGTGAAGGTGTTCAATCCGGCGCTTTCGTCGGTGGTCGGGCAGGAGCGCTTCCAGCGCGAAGTGGAGATCTCGGCCCGGCTCTCCCACCCGCACATCGTGCCGATCTTCGCCTCCGGGGAAGCCGCAGGCCTTCTCTACTACGTGATGCCGTACCTGACGGGCGAATCGCTTCGCGACCGCCTGGAGCGCGAGGGCCGCCTGCCGGTGGCGGAGGCGCTCGCGATCGGCGCCGAGGTCGCCGACGCGCTGGACTACGCGCACCGCCAGGGCGTGATCCACCGCGACATCAAGCCGGAGAACATCCTGCTGCAGGCGGGCCACGCCCTGGTCGCAGACTTCGGCGTCGCCCGCGCCGTGCTCGGTGCGGACCGCGATCGCCTGACACGCACCGGCGTCGCGGTAGGCACGCCCCTCTACATGAGCCCGGAGCAGATCAACGGCGTTCACGAGCTCGACGGCCGCGCCGACGTCTATTCGCTGGCCTGCGTGCTGTACGAGATGCTCGCCGGCGTGCCCCCGTTCGCGGGCCCCACCGTGGAAGCGGTCATGATGCAGCAGATCGGCGAAGCGCCGCCGGCCCTGCGCGAGCGGCGACCGGACGTCTCCGACGACGTCTGGCGGCTGGTGGCGCGCGGCTTGGCCAAGGCTCCGGCCGACCGCTGGCCGACGGCCGGCGACTTCGCCGCCGCCCTGCGGGCTGGTGCAGGGATGACTTCGGCGGAGCATCTCGCCGCGCGGTGGCGCCAGCCGCGCCTGCCGTGGCCGCTCTGGGTCGGAGCGCTCGCGGTGGTCGTCGCGCTCATCCTCTGGCAGATCGCCGAGCATCCGAGGCCCAGGTACAGGGCGGCCCCGCGCCCGAGCGTCGCGGTCCTCTACTTCGACAACCTCTCCCGCGACACTGCCGACGCGTACCTCGCGGACGGGCTGACCGAAGAGACCATCGCGAAGCTCGGCCAGATCCGGCGCCTGGTCACGGCGTCCCGCGCGGCAGTGCATCGCTTCCACGGGACGGCCGACCCCACGGCGGCGGCCCGCGCCCTCGGGGTGGCTCACCTCGTGACCGGGAGCGTGCGCCACTCCGCGCACCAACTCCGCGTGACGGTGGAGATGGTCGGCGCCGCCACCGGCGAACGGGAGTGGGGCGAGGAATACGATCGCGCCGACGGCGATGTCCTCGCCCTGGAGGAAGGCGTCGCCACGGAGGTTGCGCAGGCCGTCGTCGGCGCGCTGCTGCCCGCCGAGCGCGCGGCGCTGGCGCGACGCCCCACCGCCGACCGCCAGGCCTACGACCTCTTTCTCCACGGCAACTTCGATCTGGCGCAGCGGACGCCGCAATCCGTGGCGCGAGCCCTGGCCGAGTACCGCGGGGCGACCGCCCGCGATCCGCGATTTGCCGCAGCCCTCGCCCGTGCGGCCCTGATCCACGAGTTCTACCTCGACTACGGCTGGCCCTTGCCCGCCGTCCCCACCGAGAGCCTGCCGGCCCGCGGTATCAGGCTGGCCGACAGCGCTCTCGCCCTCGATTCGACGTCGTCCGACGCGTGGATGGCCCAGGCGCTCCTCCGGAGCAAAGCCGAGCCGAAGACCTACAGCGGCGTGGTGGCCGCATTCGACCGAGCCATCGCGCTCGATTCCGGCAACGCGGAGGCGCTGCACCAGTACGGCTCGACCTTGCGCGATTTGGGGCGGGACTCGCTGGCCATCGCGATGTCGCTCCGCGCGCTAGCGATCGAGCCGGCGCGCGCCATCACGCTCGTGCAGCTCGGGCTGATCGCCATGATCGACCGGAGGCTCCCGGACGCCGACCGCTGGCTCGACAGCGCGGTTGCGGTCGATCCGACCTTCGTCTTCGCGTACCCCTTCCGCTCGGCGGTGCACGTGGCGCTCGGAGACACCGCGCAGGCTCGGGCGGACGCCGAGTCGGCGCTGCAGCTCTCCGGAGGCTACCGCCTGCCCGGGGAAGCGGCGCTGGTCATCCTCGACGCCCACGGCGGCCGGCTCGCGGCCGCCAGGCGACGCGCTGCCACCCTCCCGTCCCTTATGCTCGACGCACGCCACCCCACCGTTCGCGAGGGTGGCTATACCGCCGCCGCACTGGTCGCCGCCGGCGCGAGCGACCAAGCCCTCGATGTGCTGGAGCGCACCCGACCCCGCGGCATACAACTCTGGGCAGCGCTCCGCTTCCCCTGGTTCGATCCGATCCGCGATCACTCCCGCTTCCAGCGCCTGGTCGCCGAGTCGCAGCCCCCGCTCGCCCCTTGACGCCGTTAGACATTCATCGTATATTGACGATGAAAGGAACGGTGCGGACATGAGCGCGAGCCCCGACATCAAGCACGTCGTGCGCGAGAAGTACGGCGAGATCGCCAAGACCCAGGCCGACTGCGGCTGCGCCCCGAGCTGCTGTGGCGGCGGGGACACAAAGAAGATCGGTGAGTACATCGGCTACGACGCCGAGGCGCTGGCGGCGATCCCCCAGGGCGCGAACCTCGGCCTGGGCTGCGGCAATCCGCTGGCCCACGCGGCCGTGCAGCCGGGCGAGGTGGTGCTGGACTTGGGGTCGGGCGCCGGGATGGACGCGTTTCTCGCGGCGCGCGAGGTCGGCAGCTCCGGCAGCGTCATCGGCGTGGACATGACGCCCGACATGGTGGAGCGGGCGCGGGAGAACGCGCGAGCGGCCGGCGTGGGCAACGTCGAGTTCCGCCTCGGCGAGATCGAGCGGCTGCCCGTGGCCGACGCCTCGGTGGACGTCATTATTTCGAACTGCGTCATCAACCTCTCGCCCGACAAGCCGGCGGTGTTCGCGGAGGCATTCCGCGTCCTCAAGCCCGGCGGCCGGATGGTCGTGAGCGACCTGGTGCTGAAGCAGCCGCTCCCCGACGACGTGCGGCACTCGGTCGAGGCGTACGTCGGCTGCGTGGCCGGGGCGTCTCTCCAGACGGAGTACCTGGCGCTGATGCGCGGGGCAGGCTTCGCGGACGTGCGGACGGTCGAGGAGCGGAGCTACGGCGACGCCGAGCTGTTCGGCGGCTACGAGTGGCTGCGTGAGGCGGCCAAGTTGGTGGTCTCGGCGAAGGTGCGCGCGGTCAAGCCGCGAGCCTGAAGCTGCCGCCGGCGCAAGCCAGCGTGGGTTGACCCATCAACAAGTCTTGATATATTGGCGGCTCGATGGCCGCCACAGCGACGCACGACCTCGACGTTCTCACCGCCCGGTTCAAGGCACTTTCTGACCCGCACCGGCTCCGCATCCTCGACCGCCTGCGCAGCGGCGAGCACTGCGTGTGCGAGCTGACGGATCTCCTCGACGCCGGGCAGTCCCTGCTGTCCTTTCACCTCAAGGTCCTCAAGGACGCTGGCCTGGTGAAAGACCGCCGGGAGGGCCGGTGGATGCACTATGCGCTGAACCAGGAGGCCGTAGCCGAACTCGGGGAGTTTCTCGGCGCCCTGGGCCGTACGACGCCGGACCGGCACTGGAAGCCGGTGTGCTGCGAGTGAGCGACGAGCGGAAGGACCCGTTCCGCATCCTGGTGCTGTGCACCGGGAACTCGGCCCGGAGCCAGATGGCCGAGGCGTTCTTCAATGCGCTGGGGCGGGGACGCGTCGCGGCCGAGAGCGCGGGCTCCCAGCCGGCCCCGCGGGTGAACCCGCTGGCCATCGAGGCACTGAAGCGGCACGGGATCGCGTGGGCGGGGCACCAGCCGCGCACGGTGACCGGGCTCGAGCGCGAGCCGTGGGATGCGGTCATCACCGTTTGCGACAAAGCCCGGGAGGCGTGCCCCATCTTCCCCGGTCACCCCGCGATGGCGCACTGGGGGATGAGCGACCCGGCCGAGGTCGTGGGAAGCGACGAGGCGCGCCGCGAGGCGTTCTGGCAGGCGTCGCTCCTGCTCCGCAAGCGCATCGAGCTGATGCTCGCGCTGCCGCTCGAGAAGCTCGAGCGCCTGGCGGTGGAGTCGCGTCTCCGGGCTATCGGCGCGGACGCCCCGCGAAGCCCCGCGTGACCACCGCCACCACCAGGAACCCGTCACCTCCCGTGCGGCACGCGCCCCGCCTCGGCGGCGCCGCACGCTACCTCTCGGTCTGGGTGGCCGTCGCCATGCTGGGCGGCGTGGCCTTGGGCAAGGCGCTGCCGGGCGTGACGGCGGCGCTGCGCGGGATGGAGTTCGGCGACGGAAGCCACGTCAACGTCCCGATCGCCGTGCTCATCTGGCTGATGATCGTGCCGATGATGATGAAGGTGGACTTCCGCGCGATCGCGGACGTCGGCAAGCGGCCCCGCGGCATCCTCGTCACGCTGTTCGTCAACTGGCTGGTGAAGCCGTTCTCGATGGCGTTCCTGGCCTGGCTCTTCTTCAGACACCTCTTCGCCGCCTGGATCCCGGGCGCGCTGGCCGACCAGTACATCGCCGGAGCGATCATCCTCGCCGCGGCGCCCTGCACGGCCATGGTCTTCGTGTGGAGCTACCTGACCGACGGCGACCCGGCCTACACGCTGGTCCAGGTCTCGCTGAACGACCTGATCATGCTGGTGTTGTTCGCGCCGATCGTGCGGTTTCTCGTGAGCGGCGCGTCGTCGCTCGCGGTCCCGTTCTCAGTCCTGCTCTACTCGGTCGTGCTGTTCATCGCAATCCCGCTCGCCGCGGGGGCGACGCTGCGCGCGATCCTGCTGCGACTCCGCGGCACGACCTGGTTCAACGGCACGCTGCTGCCGCGCCTCGCTCCGCTGACGATGGGCGCCCTGATCGTGACCGTCGTCCTGATCTTCTCGTTCCAGGCCGACAACATCACCGGCCGGCTCCTGCACGTGCTTCTGATCGCGATCCCGATCACGCTCCAGGTGTACTTCAACTCGTCGCTGGCGTACGGCCTGATGCGCTGGCTCAGGGTCCCATTCAACGTCGCGGCCCCAGGCGCCCTCATCGGGGCGAGCAACTTCTTCGAGCTGGCGGTGGCCACCGCGATCGCGCTGTTCGGGCCGGGCTCAGGCGCCGCGCTGGCGACCGTCGTCGGAGTGCTGGTCGAAGTGCCGGTGATGCTCTCCGTCTGCTCGGTCTGCAATCGGACGCGCGGGTGGTTCCCCCTGACGACCCAGAGTGCAGACGGCTAGAAGAGCGGTACGCAGAACAGTTGCCAGACGGCAAGGGAGAAGTGGTTACCAGCTCATAGAGACCGGGGGCCAGTCAAGTCGCCAGTACTGGCAACTGGTCTGGCCCCTTGGATCTCGCGTCTGGTAACCACTTCAGTACTTCGCCGTCTGGCAACTGTTCTGAAGTCTTGCCCTCCGGCCTTCTCACAACTGTATTTAGGCCCGTGCCGATACATCCGGTCTACGGCCACGACGAGCTGCGTTCGCGCCTGGCCACTTCCATGCACGCGAGCCGGCTTCCGACCGCGCTCCTCCTGACCGGCGCCCCGGGCGTCGGCAAGCAGCGCCTCGCGCTGTGGATCGCGCAGGGCCTCCTGTGCGAGAACGGCCCCGGCGCCCCGTGCGGCACCTGCCACTCTTGCCACCTGGCCGCGGGTCTTGCGCACCCCGACATGCACTGGTTCTTCCCGATCGCCCGCCCCAAAGGCGAGGAAGACAAGCAGGCGGACGAAGCCGAGGAGTTGCTCGGCCAGGCGGCGGCGGCGCGCCGCGACCAGCCGCTGTACCCGCGCCCGGACGGGATGGCGGCGATCTTCCTGCCGCTCGTGCGCGTCCTGCACCGGCGCGCGCAGATGCGCCCGGCGATGGGCCCCTCGAAGGTGTTCGTGGTGGGCGAGGCGGACCGGCTGGTGCCCCAGGCCTCGAGCCAGGAGGCCGCGAACGCGCTGCTCAAGGTGCTCGAGGAGCCGCCGCCCGACACCTACTTCATCCTGACCACGGCCGAGCCCGCGTCGCTGCTCCCGACCATCCGGTCGCGGCTGGTCACGCTCCGCGTGCGTCGCCTCAAGGCGCCGGAGGTGATCCGCTTCCTGACCGAAGTGCCGCAGCCGCCGCTCGGCGCCGCCGAGGCGCGGCGCCGCGCCGAGCTGGCGGGCGGCTCGATCGGTGCGGCGCTCTCACTGGACGCCGAGCGCGCGGACGCCAACGCCGCCGCGCAGGCGCTGCTCGACGCCACCGTCCAGGGCCGGGAGGCGCGCTTCCGCTACGTCCTCGCCCTCAAGCCGTTCGGCGGGCGCGGCGACTTCACCGACACGCTCGCCGCGGCCGGCGAGCTGCTCCGCGACCGCCTGGCGGCGCAGCTGCGCGGCCCGTCGAGCAGCGCGGCGCCGCCCGCCACCGCGCTGCTGGAAGCGATCCGCGACATCGAGCGCGCTCGCAAGCTGGCCCGCGGCAACGGGAACCCCCAGCTCATCGCGGCCGACCTAACGCGGCGCCTGGCGGAGCGGCTCTCGTGAAGCGGCGCCTGTCCCACGTGGACCGGAAGGGGCGCGCCCGGATGGTGGACGTGGGGGAGAAGCGCGTGACGGCGCGCCGGGCGGTGGCCGAGGGCACGATCACGATGAGCCGTGCGGCGTTCGCCCTTGTCGAGGCGAACCGCGTCGCCAAGGGCGACGTGCTCGGCGTCGCGGAGGTGGCCGGCGTCGCCGGCGCGAAGCGGACGCCGGACCTGATCCCGCTGGCGCACCCGATCCAGCTGGAGCACGTCGTGGTCACGGCGAAGCTCGATGCGACGCTCCCCGGCGTGCGGGTGCGGGCGGCGGCGCGCGTCGCCGCGAAGACCGGGGTCGAAATGGAGGCGCTGACCGCGTGCGCGGTCGCGCTCCTCGTGGTCTACGACATGGTGAAGGCCGCGGATCGCGGCATGGTCATCGGCGACGTGCGGCTGCTGGAGAAGTCCGGGGGCCGCTCCGGCGCGTGGAAGCGGCCGCCGCGGAAGTAGCTAGCCGGGAATCCGGAGAGTCTGGCCCGGCTTGATCAGGCTGTACTTCGTGAGACCGTTTTCTCTGAGCAGCGCCCCCAGCTTCACCTGGAACTTGCGGGCGATGGTCCACGCCGTCTCACCCGCGCGCACCACGTGGACGCGCCGCGCGCCGGTCGCCGGGAGGCGCGCCGCCGTCGAGAGCATGTAGCGGGTCGGCGCGGCCCGGCGCGCGGAGCGGCTCGGGGTCGCGCTCGCGTAGAGCCGCCGGTCTGCCGGCCGGACGCCGGTCGTCGGGATCACGAGCCGCTGGCCCACCTGGAGAGCGCGCGGCCGCAGGCCGCGGTTCGCGCTCAGGATGTCGTCCACCGAGACGCGATAGCGCGCCGCGATGGCGCCCAGCGTCTCACCCCGCGACACGTAGTGCTCGCGGTGCGTGATCCGGCGCTCCGGCGGCAGCACCGCCAGCCGCGCCACCGTCGAATCGGCCTTCCCCACCGGCAAGCGCACCCACACCGTCCGCCCCGGCGGCGTCATCCGGCGCACCAGCTGCGGATTCAGCTCCTCCATCGCCTCCTGCGTCGTGTCCGCCAGCCGGGCCAGCACGTCGAGCCCGACCGCGTCGTTCACCCGGATCGAGTCGAAGGTGAGCGGGCTCCACCGGTCGATGTTCACGAACCCCCACTTCTCCGGCTCCTTGGCGATCATCGCCGCGGCGATGATCTTCGGCACGTAGTCGCGCGTCTCCCGCCGCAGGAACCGCTCGTCCGCCAGCGCGAAGAAGCGGTCGTTCCCCTCCTGCCCGTCCAGCGCGAAGCGGTTGAGGCCGCGCTGGATCTTCCCCGGTCCCGCGTCGTACGCCGCCGCCGCCAGGTAGAGCGAGCCGAACTGGTCGTTCAGCTCCGAGATCATCCGGATCGCCGCGTCGGTCGCCTGCCAGGGGTCCCGCCGCTCGTCCACCCACGGGTCCACGGCCAGGCCGTAGCGCTTCCCCGTCCACGACATGAACTGCCACAGCCCCACGGCCCGGCGCCGACTGACCGCGTTCGGATTCAATCCGCTCTCGATCAGCGCCATGTACTCGAGGTCCTGCGGCAGGTGCGCGGCCTGGAGCTTCGACCGCAGCATCGCGTCGAACCGGCCGAGCCGCGCGAGGTAGACCGCGAAGTGGTCCCGCGCCCGGCCCCGGAAGTAGTCGAGGTAGTACTGGACCCGCTCGTTCGCCGCGTAGTTCGCGACGTCGATGTCGAACATCGGGGGCCTGGCCGTGGACGGGATCGGCCCCGGCGGCGCGGTCTCCTTGCGCGCCGAAGCGCCCGGAGCGTCCGGGCTGCTTCGGGCCGCGGAGTCGAAGCTCATCGTCTGCAGCGTGTCGAGGAACGCCTCGTCGGAGGAGCTGTCCTGGGCCGCCGTATCGCGGGGAGCGGCTGCTGCGATTGTCGGGGGAGAGGTTGGTGTCACCGGGCTGGGCGTCGCCACTGCGTGGCTGCTGTCCGGGCGCGCCACCGGAGCGGTGGGCGGCGCCGTCGCCGTCGCGACCACCGGCGCCGCCGCAGGTGCCTCGGGCACCGGCACAGGCGCGGGACGAGCGCCCGCGTGCGCACACGCGGCGAGCCCTATCAGGGTCGGAAGGACGAGCGTTTTCCGCATCGGTGGCCGCAATATGACGGGGGCCCGGCGGCGGGGTCAAGCATTTTCCCGCCGCCGGTCGTCACCTGGAGAGGTCAGCCTTCCTTGCTCACGAGCTCGCGGAACCGGGCCGCGAGGACCTTGGTCACCGGCCCGACCACCCCGCTCCCGATCTTGCGCCCGTCGAGCTTGATCACGCCCACCACCTCGGCCGCCGTCCCCGTGAGGAAGACCTCGTCGGCGGTATAGAGGTCGTAGCGGTTCAGCGATTCCTCGCGCACCTCGTAGCCGGCCGCGCGCCCCAGCTCGATCACCGCGTCGCGCGTCACGCCGCGCAGGATCCCCGAGTACGCCGGCGGCGTGCGCAACGTGTGATTGGTCACGCAGAACACGTTCTCGCCCACGCCCTCGGCGACCTCGCCCGTGGACTCGAGCATCAGCGCTTCGTCCACGCCCGCGTTGATCGCCTCCCACTTGGCCAGGATGTGGGCCAGGTAGTTGAGCGATTTCACCCGCGGGCTCAGGCCCTCGCGGTGGTTCACCGGGGTCGGCGCGGTCATCATCGTGAGCCCCTTCTCCGCCGCCGCCGCCGCAAACAGCGCGATCTTGTCCGCGATGCAGATGATGCTCGGCTTCACGCACTTCCGCGGGTCCAGGCCCAGGTCGCCGACACCGCGCGTCACCACCAGCCGGATGTACGCGTCCGAGAGCTGGTTGACGCGCATGCACTCGAGGACCATCGCCGTCATCGCGTCCTGCGCCATCGGGATGTCGAGCAGGATCGCCTTGGCCGACGCGTACAGGCGGTCGAGGTGCTGTTTCAGCCTGAACACCCGGCCGTTGTACGCCCGGATGCCCTCGAACACCCCGTCGCCGTACAGGAGGCCGTGGTCGAAGACGGAGACCTTGGCCTCGTCCTTGTCGTAGAACTTCCCGTCAATCCAGATCTGCGGCACGGGCGGCCCTCCAGGTGGGTTTCGGCGCAGAGAAGATAGTGGTCGAGGAGCGCGGGCGCACCATCGCCGCGGCCCCTTTCCGAACTCCCGTCAAGTGAATCCAAGGCAAGTTCTGCACCCGCGCGCCCCGGCGCGAGCCGGCGTCCCCTTTGGGCTACGGCCGCCGCCCCGTCGCTGCTGGGCCGAGCTCCCGGGCCGTGGGAATCGTGTCGGGAGACCAGCGGCCGGCGGCGATCCTCGCGGCCCAACCGGCCGCAACGACGATGTGGTGCGCCGCCAGCCACGGCCGCACGTCGCGCCGGACGGTCCGGGAGATCACGAACGCGATCTGCCCGGTTGCCTCCCGGCCGTCGTTGCCCTTCGGGTAGAGCAGTTCGCCGCGCTGCACCGCGTCGTACACCGCCCGGAACGGCGCCCACCCGTGCGCGCGCCACAGGCTCTCGAGCATGACGTGCGCGATGCTGCTGGGATCGCACCGCTCGGCTCCCCGCCGCTCCGTGCAGCCCGGGTCGCTCAGGTAGCGGTCGTAGTGCGTCAGCGCCCCGGCGTACTCGCGCACCGCCTCGGCCGGGAACCCCTCGTCCGTCAGGATGTGCTGTTTCCAGAAGCCGGCGTGCCCCTCGCTCGCGAACCACCACGGCAGGTTCGTGTCGCGGCCCTGATAGTCCACGAAGACGTTGGCCCACCCGTTCGACAGCTCGTGCCAGAGGATCGCCACGGCGGGGTTGCCGGCGCGCGCCGATTCGCCCGCGAGCCCGCTCGCCAGCGGGCGGGCGATCTGCGAGTGGTTCCACGCCGTCAGGCCGCCGCGCCATCCCTGCACCCACATCGAGTCCGGCGGCAGGACCTCGTAGAGGTAGCGCCGGTGGTGCACGTCCGGGTTGCCGCGGATCCGGTTCATGAGCGTGTTGAGGTCGTACCCGGTCTAGCCGCGGAGCTTCCGGTACCCGACGTCCACCAGCGCCGCCGCGCGTGCGGCCACCACCGAATCCGGCGGCACCACGACGACGTCGGCGAATGAGCTGTGGACGGTGTCCTGAGGCACGAGCGCCAGCGCCGCCGCCACGAGCGCGTGGATCACAGCGTCACTTCCGTTCCCGCTCCGATCGCCTTCGCGCGCGCCACGGCGAGGCGGGCCGTGACCACGTCCTCGACCGCGAGCCCGAGCGACTTGAAAAGGGTGACCTCGTCGTCGGACCGGCGGCCCGGAGCGCCCGCCGCCACCTCCCCCAGCTCGGCCACGACGTGTCCGGCGCCGATCCGGCCTTCCTGCCTCGCCAGGATCAGGTCTCCCGCCTCAACCTCGGCCGAGGCGCGGGAGTCCACGAAGACGCGGCACCGGGCCACCGTCGCCGCATCCAGCTCGCGCATGTCCCGCGCCGACGAGCCGATCGCACAGAGGTGCATCCCCGGCTCCACCCACGCCGCGTCGGTGATCGGCTCCCGCGCCGCCGTCGCGGCGACGACGATCTCGGCCCCCCGCATCGCCTCCCGCACGGTCGCCGCGGTCCGGATCGGGCAGGCGACCGTACCCGCCATCTCGCGGGCGAAGCGGGCGGCGTGCGCCGGATCCCGCGACCACACGACGACCGAGGACGGCGAACGCACCAGCGCGACGGCCTCCAGGTGACTGCGGGCCTGGACCCCCGAGCCGAGGATCGCGAGGCGCGCGGCGGCGCGGCGCGCGAGCAGGTCCACCGACACCGCCGTGACCGCCGCCGTCCGCATCTCCGTGATGAGCCGCCCGTCGAGCAGCGCCACCAGCGCGCCCGTCGCGGCATCCAGCAGGAGCACGGTGGCGAGGTGCGTGGGGAATGGCCCGCCTGCATTCCCCGGGAAGAACGTCACCGACTTCATTCCAAGCGCCCCGCCCCGCTCGTCGCGCAGGTACGCCGGCATCGTCGAGTAGTAGCCGCCCGCCGGCTCGATGTTCAGCGTCGGGCGCACCGGCTGCACGACGTCGCCGCGGGAGAAGTGCGCGAGGGCGTCCCGCATCGCCGGGATCAGCTCGCGCATGTCCAGAACCCGCTTCAGGTCCGATTCGTTGAGGAGCAGCGGCATCGCGGCTACTCCGGCTCGAGGTCGAACGCGAGGCAGGCGTGGGCGCGCCGGAGCGCGGCCTCGCACTCCTCGGGGGACGGGGAACGCGCGAAGATGAAGCCCGGATACTGCGATCCCTCAGGGAGCGGCACGAGCCGCTGGCCGGGATGCGCGGTCAGCTCGATGCCCTCGATCCCCGGCACGGCGCGGGCCTCGTCCAGGCCGCGCACTGCGCGGAGCACGCCTGCCCCAGGCGTCGGTATCATCATCACGCCGACCGGCTGAGCCTCGCGCCGACAGCTCGGGACGCTCAGGCCCGCCGCCTGTCTCAGAAGCAGCTCCTCCAGCGAGATGCCGTCCGGGCCGAACCGCAGCACGCGGCTGCAGCGGCCGCCGATCGGGCGCGCCGCCATCTCGATCAGCCAGGGCCGGTCCGTCCAGCGCAGCTCCGCGTGGACCGGCCCAGTGACGAGCCCCAGCGCCTCCGCCGCGCGCCCCGCGCACTCGCCGATCGCGCGCTGCGCGGCCTCGGCGAGGCGGCTGGGCGTGACGTATATCGTCTCCTCGAAGTACGGCCCGTTCAGCGGGTCGGGCTTGTCGAAGAGCGCCAGCACGTGCAGCCGCCCGCCGTCGAGCACCCCCTCGAGCGCGACCTCGGGCCCCGGCACGAACGCTTCGACCAGGTAGTGGCGTGCGGCGGTCCCCAGCGCCGCCACCTCGGGCTCGGACAGGATGCGGGCCAGCCTCGCGTGCGCGGCGACGAAGTCGCTCGGCGAGTCGGCGCGGATGACGCCCCGGCTGGCCGAGAGGCAGGTCGGCTTCAGGACGCAAGGATACGGCGCGGCGCGCGCGACCGCTGCGGTGTCCTCGTCGAGCGCGTGGAGCTGCGAGGCGGGGACGTTGACGCCGCGCTCCGCGTGCAGCACGCGTTGCCGATGCTTGTCCCGGGCGGCGCGCGCCGCCTCGACGGGATTGTGGGGCAGGCCCAGCGCGGCTGCGATTGCCGCCGCGACGACCACGGTGTCGTCGTCCACGCCGACGACGGCCCGCACGGGGTGCCGCGCTGCGAACGCGCGCGCCTGCTCCACCGCGCGCTCCGGGTGCGCGAAGTCGAAGGTGACGAGCCGCTCCGGCTCCCGGGCGGCGAAGACGCTGGTGTGGTCGGTGGCGACGGTGAGGTCGAGGTCGAGCCGGCGCGCCGCCTCGACGAAGGCGGTCGCGCGATACGTCGTGCTGGGCAGCAGGAGGAGGAGGCGCGGGCAGGAGGCAGGTTCAGCCACGGCGCGCCCCCGGGTGCCTACTTCTTCGACGCGGTTACGTACGGGTTGGTGCCCGCCGAGTGGTCGGTGACGTCGATGAGGCCGCGGATCTCGGGCACGCGCTTCTTGAGCAGGGCCTCGACCCCCTGGCGCAGCGTCACGTCGGCCATGCCGCACCCCTGGCACCCCCCGCCCATCCGGAGAAGCACCATCGCGTCCTGGACGTCGATCAGCTCGACCGTGCCGCCGTGGCGCGCGACCGCGGGGTTGATCTCCGCCTCGAACAGGTCGGCCACGCGGCCGTACAGTCGCTCGTCGTCCTCCGACGAGACCGGCGCCGCCGGAGCGATCAGGGGCCCGCCCGCCGCGAAGGCCGCGCGGATGGCGGCCCCCAGCTGCTTGCCCGTGGCCTGCCAGGGCGCCGGCGTGGTCTTGGTGACGGTGACCGTGCCGCCGGAGACCACGACCTCGCTGATGCCCGGGATTGCGAACAGCGCGGAGACGAGCGGCGAGTCGTGCGCCTCCTCGGCGGAGGCGAAGCGACGGGCGCCGCCTTCGAGCAGCGGCTCGCTCACGACGAAGCGGCAGCGCTCCGCGTCGATCGGCTCGGCCTGGATGCGGATCTCGCGGTCCATTGCGGTAAGTATCTTCTCGGTGGTTCGCCCGGTCAACGCTTGGACGCTCTCGGACTGCGGGCAGCCCGGGCTTGACCCGTACCTCGAAACGGCTCGTCCACGTAAGTTCATTGCGGTCTTCCGGCCCCCATGCGCTACGAGCGCCCCAGGACTGACGAGACAGCGTCAATGACCAACGCTCTTCCGGGGATCCCCCAGTCGCAGGCGCAGAACGAGCGCCGGCTGATGTCCTTGTGCGCGATGCCTGCGGCGGAGGCGCTCGCGGCTCTCGGCACAACAGCGAAAGGCCTGAGCTCGGAGGAAGCGGACCGCCGCCGGGACGAATTCGGCCCCAACGAGCTGGCCCGCAGCAAGCGCCTGGGTTTCTGGGCGGACATCTTCCAGCGCTGTCGCAGCCCGCTCGTCGTCCAGCTCCTGATCATCGCGATCGTCTCCGGGGTCATCGGGCAGCTCGATGCCACGGCGATCGTCGGCGTCATGATTCTGCTCAGCGTCGGACTGTCCTACGTCCTGGACCGCCGTTCGGGCCGCGCGGTCGAGTCCCTGGGCAAGCGGGTGCAATCGCGCACCCTGGTCCTCAGGGACGGCCAGGAAGCCGAGATCCGGATCTCGGAGGTCGTCCCCGGGGACATCGTCATCCTCCACGCCGGTTCCATCATCCCGGCGGACCTCCGGCTGCTCGCCGTCAAGGACTTCTTCGTCAGCCAGTCGGCCCTGTCGGGCGAGTCCATGGCGGTCGAGAAGACGGCGGAGGCCCGCCCCGCTCCGGACCAAGGGGCGGCGGACGTAGCCAACGCCTGCTTCCTCGGCACCAACGTCACCAGCGGCACGGCGCGCGGCGTGGTGGTGAACACCGGGACGCGGACCCTGTTCGGGGCCATCGCGGAGCGCCTGACCGAGCGGCGGGAGGAGACCAGCTTCGACCGGGGCGTGCGGTCGTTCACGTGGCTGATGATCCGCTTCATGACGGTCATGGTCTTTGTGGTATTCCTCATCGTCGGGATCACGAAGGGCAACTGGGTGGAGGCGCTGCTGTTCGGCTTGTCCATCGCCGTCGGCCTCACGCCCGAGATGCTGCCGATGATCGTCACGGTGAACCTGGCCAAGGGGGCGCTGACGATGGCCCGGAAGAAGGTCATCGTCAAACGGCTCCCCGCCATCCAGAACCTCGGCGCCATCGACATTCTCTGCACGGACAAGACGGGGACGTTGACCCAGGATGCGGTGGTGCTCGAGCGGCACGTCGGCATCACCGGCCTGGAGAGCCAGGACGTTCTCAACTACGCCTACCTGAACAGCTACTTCCAGACGGGCCTGCGCAACCTCATCGACCTGGCGGTGCTCGAACGCGTCGACCTGGACGCGGAACACGACTGCCGCCTGGTCGACGAGCTGCCGTTCGATTTTCAGCGTCGCCGGATGTCGGTCGTGGTGGATTACGAGGGCGACCACGTGCTGATCTGCAAGGGGGCGGTGGAGGAGATCTACTCGTGCTGCAACCGCTACCAGGTCGGGGACGAGGTCTTCACGCTGATCGATGCCATTCGCGCGGACCTGTTCGAGGAGGTCGAGGACCTCAACAGCCAGGGCTTCCGCGTCCTCGGCATCGCGTACCGGGAGTTCCCTCGCGAGCAGACCACCTTCACGACGGCCGACGAGAGCCAGCTGGTGCTGCTCGGGTACATCGCCTTCTTCGATCCGCCCAAGGACTCCGCGGAATCGGCGCTGAAGCTCCTCACGGCGGCCGGCGTGAAGATGAAGGTCCTGACCGGCGACAACGGGCTGGTGACCAGGAAGGTGTGTCGGGACGTCGGGCTGCCGGTCGAGCGCGTGGTCACCGGCGCGGAGCTGGCGCAGCTCACGCCGGAGGAGCTGACCCGCGTCGCGCAGGACGTGGATGTGTTCGTCAAGCTGTCTCCGGTGCAGAAAGAGCAGATCGTACAGGCGCTCCAGCGCAGCAATCACGTCGTGGGGTTCATGGGCGACGGCATCAACGACGCACCGGCGCTCAAGGCGGCGGACGTGGGCATCTCCGTGGATTCCGCGGTGGACGTCGCCAAGGAAGCGGCAGACATCGTCCTGCTGGAGAAGAGCCTGCTGGTGCTGGAGGAGGGGATCATCGAGGGCCGTAAGGTCTTCGCCAACATCACCAAGTACATCCGCATGGGCGCCAGCTCCAACTTCGGCAACATGTTCAGCGTCGTCGGCGCGAGCTACCTGCTGCCGTTCCTGCCGATGCAGCCGATCCAGATCCTGACCAACAACCTCCTCTACGACTTCTCCCAGACCGGCATTCCCTCCGACCGCGTGGACGAGGAGCTGGTCGAGCGCCCGCTCCACTGGAACATCGACAACATCAAGCGCTTCATGGTCTTCATCGGTCCGATCAGCTCGATCTTCGACTACGCCACCTTCGGACTCATGTGGTTCTTCTTCCGCTGCAGCGCCTTCGCCGCTGCGGGCGCCGATCCGCCGCAGCAGCTCCATTTCGCCAGCCTGTTTCAGACGGGGTGGTTCGTCGAATCGCTGTTGACCCAGACCCTGATCGTCCACATCATCAGGACCAGGCGGATACCGTTCATCGAGAGCCGGGCGTCGCTGCCGATGACGCTGACCACGCTGGCCGTGATGGGTTTCGGCGCCTGGCTGCCGTACTCGCCGTTCGCCGGCTCGCTCGGGTTGGTCGCCCTCCCCCCGATCTACTGGGCCTGGATCGCGTCCTTCCTTCTGGCCTATGCCGTGCTCACGCACGGGGTGAAAAGCTGGTTCATCAGACGGTTTGGAGCTGAGTAGCGATGGACTCCCTGCTGGATGCCCTGCAAGAAGGCCGACTGATCGAGTTGCCCGACAACAACCGGGACGATGCCCTGCACCTGCTGGCGCACATCCTCGAGGCGATTCCGTCCGTGCCGCCCGGGACCGACGTGGTGGGGTTGGTGATGGAGCGGGAACGCGTGTCCAGCACCGTCCTGGGAAAGGGCTGGGCGTGCCCGCATGCCCGCGTGCCGTTCGAGGAAGATCTGGTGTGCGTCGTGGGGTGGAGTCCGACCGGCATCGACTATGGGTCGTCCGACGGAACGCCCATCTCGGTCATCGCCATGTATCTGGTGCCCTCGAACCAGCGGAATCACTACCTGCGCGAGATCTCCCTCCTCGCCAAGGCCCTCGATGCGTATGCGGTCCCGGACAAGCTCCGCTCCACCAAGGACCTGAACGACGTCCGCAACTACCTGCTCGACCTGATCGGCTCGACCAAGGACACCGTGGGTCCCGATGCGCGGGCCCGGATGATCCAGCTGCAGGGGAAGCAGAGCATACAGGCCCTGGCCGCGCCCGACCTGTCCAGCCTGATCGTCGAGCCTTTCACCGTCGTCGCCGGTCCCGGCTTGAAGCCCGTGGTGCTCACGCAAAACGCCGGCCTCGGGGAGTTCCTCGATGGAGCGGCAGGACTGATTGACCGACTCGAGTCCGATGGGGCGTTCCAGGACGGAGCATGGCGCCTGGTGAAGCGCAGCACACTCGCGTATCAGGGTGGGCGCGTGGTGTACGATTGCCTGGCGATCAAGCTTCAGGGCGGGAGCGCGTCGTCGCCCAAATAACGACCGTCGTGAGCCGCCTGCCGAACTGACGTTTGCGTTTCACCCACCTCGGGCACTACGCCCCGCGCCTCTCCGGCCGCAAAACCAGAGCCCAACACTCGCAATAACTTCGCCGTCGCGCTTGACGGTTGCATGACGGGCGATGCCTTTCTTTGGTGCACCTTCATCGCAGAGGTACACCGTGAAGCGCCTGGTCTTCCTCGCTATCGCCGGCCTGCTCACCGGATGCCAGAGCGACCGGATCGCCGGCCCCACCAACCAGAACCTCAACTCCGGCGCCGACGCGGTCCTCGCCAGCCGCGCAGCGCTGGACGGCTTCAAGCTGCCCGGACCCGGCGCCCCCGGCCTCAGAGTCATGACGTACAACGTCTACCTCGGCACCAACCTGGACTCGATCATGGCGGCAACGACCGAGGAGGCCTTCCTGACCGCCTCATACCTTGCCTACGCCGAGCTGCAGCAGACGAACTTCCCGGAGCGCGCTGGGAAGATCGCGGACCAGATCGCCGGGGTGCAGCCCGACGTCGTGGGGCTCGACGAGGTCGCGCTGTGGAGCGTGTCGGCGTCTTTCGACCCGGAGACGGGGAAGGGCGCGCCGTTCGTGACGCAGTACGACTTCCTCAAGCTAGTCGTCGACTCGCTCAAGGCCCGTCACCTCAACTATGTCACCGCCTCCGCCGACACGACGAGCGACGTCTCGGCCCCGGTGCCCACGGCCTTTGGTGCCTCTGGCCCGACGGCGTTCGCCCTCGTCCGCTTCCAGGACCGCGACGCCATTCTGGTCCGAGCGGGCGTGCGGTTCCGCGACCCCAGGCACGGCAAGTTCGACGCCTACATCCCTCTCAACCTGTTGGGCACGGCGAGCGGCCTGTACCGCGGCTGGTGCTCCATCGAGGCGACCGTGGACGGGCAGACGTTCCGCTTCGTGAACAGCCACCTCGAGGCGGAGTCACCCGACGTCAACCTGGCCCAGGCGAAAGAGCTGGTGCGTCTGCTGCGAAACGAGAACGATCCCGTGATCTGGGCGGGTGACTTCAACTCCGACGCCAACACGCACGCGCCGAGCTACGCGCTGATCACGGGCGCGGGCTTCAGGGACCTGTGGCCGCTGGCAAACCCGCATGATCCAGGCCTGACGAACGGCCCGGCCGACGGCGTAGGGGCCCTGGACGCGAACGGCGTACTGGTGCCCTACAAGCACCTGGTGTTCAACGCGCGCATTGACCTGGTCCTGCTGCGGGATCGCGGCGGGAAGTTGCGCGAGGTGGATGCGGCGATCTTCGGCAACAAGCAGAGCGACCGCACGGCGTCCGGTCTGTTTCCTTCCGACCATGCGGCGGTGGGGATGGTCTTCGGGCTGCCCCGGTAGGGCGCACCGCCTCGCAGCAGACGGGGGAGCCGGTTGGCGCTGACCGGCTCCCCCGCTCTATCTTGGCGTCGTGCCCCGGAAGGGTGGGCCGCCGTGACCGATTTCTGCGCAGCGATCCCGAAGGCCGAGCTGCACCTCCACATCGAAGGAACGCTCGAGCCCGAGCTGATGTTCGAGCTGGCGAAGCGCAACCGGGTCCCGCTGCGCTTCGCCTCCGTGGAGGCGGTCCGCCGGGCGTATCAGTTCACCAGCTTGCAGTCCTTCCTCGACATCTACTACGAAGGCGCGAAGGTCCTGCTTCACGAGCAGGACTTCTACGATCTCACCTGGGCCTATCTGGAACGGGCGCACGCCGACGGCGTCCGCCACGCCGAGATCTTCTTCGATCCCCAGACTCACACGGACCGCGGGATTCCCTTCGAGACCGTGATCACCGGCATCCGTCGCGCCCTCAGCGACGCGGAACATGGGCTCCGGATGTCGTCCCGCCTCATCCTCTGCTTCCTCCGCCACCTGAGCGCCGACGCGGCCATGGAGACGCTGGAGGCGGCGCTCCCCTTCAAGGACGGCCTCGCTGCCGTGGGGCTCGACTCCTCCGAGGTCGGGCATCCGCCCCGGAAGTTCGCCGCCGTCTTCGAGCGCGCCCGGGCGGCGGGGCTGCTCGCGGTCGCCCACGCCGGCGAGGAGGGCCCGCCCGAGTACATCTGGGAGGCGCTCGACGTGCTGCAGGCGCGGCGGATCGACCACGGCGTCCGCTGCCTCGAGGACCCGCGCCTGGTCGAGCGGCTCCGGGCCGACCGGATCCCGCTCACCGTCTGCCCGCTGTCGAACGTCAAGCTGCGCGTCTTCGCGACGATCGCCGAGCACAATCTCAAGCGGCTGCTCGCCGAGGGGCTGTGCGCGACGGTGAATTCGGACGATCCGGCCTACTTCGGCGGCTACGTCGCGGCCAACTACCGCGCCGCCGAGCAGGGTCTGGGATTGAGCCGGGAGGACCTGCTCACGCTGGCGCGGAATTCCTTCCGGGGGTCGTTCCTCGCGCCGCCGGAGAAGCACGCGCGGCTGGCGGAGGTGGATCAGTTCGAGGCGGGGCTGGCGGCCGCGCCATGACCGGTCGGCGCCGGCGGCCGGCGCGCCGCAGGTCGTCCAGTCGCGTCCCACCCGACGCCGCGGCCGAGCTGCGGGCGCTGTTCAGCGCCATCTCCGACGTCATTCTGGTCCTCGATGCCGAGGGCCGCTACGTCTCGGTCGCGCCGAGCGGCGAGAACCTCCTCTACCGCCCCGCCGTCGACGTGCTCGGCAAGCGGCTCCACGATGTCTTTGCCAAGGACCAGGCCGACTTCTTCCTGGCCAACGTGCGCAGGACGCTGGACACGCACCGGCCGGTGGAGATGGAGTACAGCCTCCCCATCGGCGGGAAGGAAGTGCACTTCGAGGCAAGCCTCGCGCCGCTCGACACCGACAAGGTGGTCTGCGTAGCGCGCGACGTCACCGAGCGGAAACACGCCGAGCTGCGCCAGACGGCGACCTTCCGCATCTCCGAGGCGGCGCACACCTCCCGCACCCTGCAGGAGCTGTTCGAGGCGATTCACCGGATCGTGGGCGAGCTGATGCCCGCTCGGAACTTCTACATCGCCCTCCAGCATCCGGCCACCGGTATCGTCAGCTTTCCGTATTTCGTGGACGAATTCGACGCGACCCCCGCCCCCAAGCCGCCGGGCAAAGGTCTGACCGAGTACGTCCTCAGAACCGGGAAGGCCCTGCTGGCCACGCCGGACGTGGCGCTCGAGCTGGAGCGGCGCGGCGAGGTCGAGCTGATCGGCACGCCGTCGGTGGATTGGCTGGGCGTGCCGCTCAACGCCGTCGGCCGGACCATCGGCATCCTCGTGCTGCAGACCTACACCGAGGGCGTGCGCTACAGCGAGACGGATCGGGGCATGCTGGAGTTCGTATCCACGCAGGTCGCGATGGCCATCGAGCGCAAGCGCGCGGAAGAGGCGCTGCGCGAGAGCGAGGCCACGTTGCAGGTGTTCATTGATGCGATCCCCGAGCCGGCCCTCCTGCTCGACCCGGAGGGCACCATCGTGGCCGCGAACCGCGCCATGACCACGCGCCTTGGCGGCGACCCGATCGAACTGATCGGCCGCTACGTCTACGCCATGCTGCCGCCGGAGGTCGTGGCGCCCCGGAGGCACCAGATCGCCGAGGTCATACGCAACCGCCGAGCCGCGATCTTCGAGGATTCGGCCCGCGGCCGCTCGTACATCAACTACGTCTATCCGGTGCTCGATTCCGCCGGCGACGTTTCACGGGTCGCGATCTTCGCGCTCGACATCACCGACCGCAAGAAGGCCGAGGAAGCGGTCCTGCGCTCCGAGGAGCAGTATCGCACCCTGGTGGACGGCGTGAAGGACGTCATCTTCGCGCTCGCCCCGCAGGGGACCGTGACTTCCCTCAACCCCGCCTTCGAGGAGTTCACCGGCTGGACGCGGCGCGAGTGGCTCGGCAAGCCCTTCACGGGCCTGCTGCACCCGGACGACGTCGAGCGTGCCGAGACGCTCCTCCGCGCGGTGTCACAGGGCGCCGGGCGCCCGACCGCGCAGTTGCGCATGCTCACCAACGCCGGGGATTACCGGATCGGGGAATTCCACGCGAGCGTGCAGCGGCGGGACGACGAGATCGTCGGGATCCTCGGCATCGTCCGCGACATCACCGACCGGGTCCGCCTCGAGGACCAGCTCCGCCAGGCGCAGAAGATGGAGGCCGTAGGTCGCCTGGCGGGTGGCGTCGCGCACGACTTCAACAACCTGCTGACCGCCATCAGCGGCTACAGCGAGCTGCTCCTGGCCGACCTGGCGAGTGAGGATCCGCGCCGCCTGGACGTGATCGAGATCCGGAAGGCCACGGAGCGGGCGGCGGCGCTGACCCATCAGCTCCTGGCCTTCAGCCGGCGGCAGGTGTTGCAGCCCAGAGTCGTGGACCTGAACGCCGTCATCGGTGGAGCCGAGAAGCTGCTGCGGCGCCTCATCGGCGAGCACATCGCGCTGGCCACACGGCTCGAGCCGTCGCTGGCTTCAGTCACGGCGGACTCCGGCCAGCTCGAGCAGGTGATCGTGAACCTCGCGGTGAACGCCCGGGACGCGATGCAGAGCGGCGGGACGCTGGCGCTCGAGACCCGCACCGTCCTGATCGAGGCCGCGGCCCAGACCGCCGAGCAGAGCATCGTCGCGCCGGGGCGCTACGTCCTCCTCAAGGTGACGGACACCGGGTCGGGCATGGACGCGGAGACCCGGCGCCATCTCTTCGAGCCATTCTTCACGACCAAGGAGCGGGGCAAGGGCACCGGGCTCGGTCTCGCCACCGTCTACGGAATCGTGAAGCAGAGCGGCGGCTTCATCTGGGTGGACAGCGAGCCCGGCAAGGGCACCGCGTTCCGCATCTATCTCCCCGCCGTGGACGACGCCGCCCGGCCGGCGGAGGCTGGCGGCGACGCCCGACCCCGGGACGTGCCGACGGCGGCGGGCACGGAGACGATCCTGCTTGTCGAGGACGAGGAGGCCGTCCGGAAGGTGGCGCGCGAGGCGCTCCACCGGCGCGGCTACTCGGTGCTGGAGGCGGCGGACGCCGAGAGGGCGCTGGAGGTGTCCGGCCGCTTCGACGGGCACATCGCGCTGCTCCTGACCGACGTCGTGATGCCGGGTCTCAGCGGGCGGGCCCTGGCCGATCGCCTCGCGCCGCTCCGGCCGGACACGAAGGTGCTCTACATGTCGGGCTACACGGACGCCGCCATCGTCGAGCACGGCGTGCTGGCGCCGGGGCTCAACTACCTGCAGAAGCCGTTCACCCCCGACGTCCTCGCCCAGAAAGTGCGCGAGGTGCTGGACCAGTCGGCGGGCGCGTAGCCGGCTGCCGTCCTTACCGCACCAGTCCCGGATAGAGCCTCGCGGCGATCGTCAGCAGGACCACGAACACACCCGCCTGGAGCGCGACGTCCGCGCCCGCGCCGAAGAGGCTGTGCCCGCCCTGCACCATCAGCCCCCGCAGCGCATCCACCACGTACGTCAGCGGGTTGACGCGCGCCACGGCGCGGAGCCAGGGCGGCATGATGGCGAGCGGGTAGATGGCGTTGCTGGCGAAGAAGAGGGGCATCGTCAGCACCTGCCCGATGCCCATGAAGCGTTCGCGGGTCTTCACGATGCACGCCACGATGAGCGAGAAGGTGGCGAACAGGGCCGAGCCGAGCATCACGATGGTCGCCACGCCGAGCAGGGCGAAGGGCGAGAACTGGAGGTGGATCCCGAGCACCAGCGCCAGCACGTAGATGATCACGGCCTGGCTGAGGCCGCGCAGCCCCGCCGAGAGCGCCTTGCCCATCACCAGGGCGCCGCGGTACGCCGGGCTCACCAGGAGCTTGTGGATGATCCCGAGGTCGCGCTCCCAGATGACCGCGATGCCGAAGAAGATCGCGCTGAACAGCACGCTCTGCGCCAGCACCCCCGGCGCCATGAACTCGAGATAGCTGAGATTGCCGGTGGGGATGGCGCGCACGCGGGTGAACACTGAGCCGAAGACGATGAGCCAGAGCGCGGGCTGAACGGCGCGCGTCAGCAGCTCGGTCGGATCGCGGGCGAGCTTCCGCACTTCGGCTTCGGCGATCGCCAGGCTCTGGCGGACGAAGCCGGAGACGGGGTCCGCGTCAGCCGAGGCGGCGAGCGGTGCTGCGGGTGCGGCGGACGTCACGGTAGCCCCCTCCGGCTTCGATGGTTCCTCCGGCCACCCCGGCGAAGACGTCGTCGAGAGTGGCGTCCGGGCCGATCTGGCCTTTCAGCTCCGCCGGCGTGCCCCGGGACGCCACGCGCCCGCGATGCATGATCGCGAGCTCGTCGCACAGCGCGTCGGCCTCTTCCATGTCGTGGGTCGAGATCAGGATGGTCGTGCCCTGCCGGTCCTGCAGTTCCTCCAGGCGCTCCCAGACGGCGCGGCGCGCCAGCGGGTCGAGTCCGATCGTCGGCTCGTCGAGGAACAGGACGGCGGGCTGGTGCAGCATCGCCTGCGCCAGCTACAGCCGCCGGATCATCCCCCCGGAGTAGGTTCGCACGAGCGCTTCGGCGGCCGCCGCGAGCCCCATGAACTCGAGCGCCGCGTCGATGCGCGCGCGCCGCTCCGCGCGCGGGATCCGGTAGAGCTTCGCCGACAGCACGAGGTTCTCGCGGGCGGTGAGCGCCCCGTCGGCCGAGACCATCTGCGGCACGTAGCCGATGCGCCGGCGGACGTCGCGCGGGTTCTTGGCGACCTCGAAGCCCGCCACCCACGCCGCGCCCGACGTCGGCGGAAGCAGCGTCGTCAGCATCTTGATCGTGGTGGTCTTCCCGGCGCCGTTGGGGCCCAGGAGGCCGAAGATCACGCCCCGCCGCACCTCCAGGTCGAGGTGATCCACCGCCACCAGCGCGTCGTAGCGCCGCGTGAGCGCCGTGGTCGCGATGACGATGTCGGGCATCGCTATGCGGCCGTCGGCTTCAGGGCCTTGAGCGCGTCCTCGGTTGAGCGCACCAGACCCAGCCGCGGGAAGATGGTCGTCACCGCGAACTGGTGCGCCTCGCTCGCCACGGCCGCCATGGCGTCCTCGGCGAAGATCAGCTGGTAGCCGCGCTCCCACGCGTCGCGCGCCGTGGACTCGACACCGAAGTTCGTCGCGATGCCACCCAGGACGATCGTCCGGATGCCGCGACGGCGCAGCAGGAGGTCCAGGTCCGTCCCGTAGAAGGCCCCCCACTGCCGCTTCGTGACGACGATGTCGCCCGGCTTGGAGGCGAGTTCGGGGACGATCTCGCTGAAGTCGGGGGGTACGGCGGCGCTCCACGGCGCCGCGTCCACCTTCTGCGTGAGCCGGTCCCGGCCGTCCGCTGCGTACGCCACGCGCACCAGGACGACCGTCGCGCCGACCTCCCTGCAGCGCTGCGCCAGCCGCTGCGCCCGTTCGACGACCTGGGCGGCGGTGTGTGGAGCGCTCTGGCGGCCTACGATGCCGCGCTGGAGATCGATCAGCACGAGCGCCGTGGTGCTGGGATCGAGCTGCAACTGTTCCATGAGTCCCCCTCTATCAGTCGGAAACGCTCTCGAGCGCGGCGCGCTTTGCCGCGCCGGGAGGCGCCGCACGCAGGTACTGCGCCGGCCAGGACGCGCCCTGCTCCAGCTCGCGCGCGGCCCACATCGGCCAGTACGGGTCGCGCAGGAGCTCGCGCGCCAGGAGCACCGCGTCCGCCTGAGCGGCGCGGACGATCTGGTCGGCCTGCGACACCTCCGTGATGAGGCCCACCGCGCCGGTCAGCACCCGCGCCTCGCGGCGGATCCGTTCTGCGAACGGTACGTGATACCCCGGCGCGACCGGGATCTGGGCATGGGCCACGAGGCCGCCGGACGAGCAGTCCACCAGGTCCGCGCCCAGCGGCCCGAGCGCTCGTGCCAGCTCTACCGACTGCTCGAGGTCCCAGCCTCCCTCGACCCAGTCCGTCGCCGAGAGGCGGACGAACAGCGGCAGCCGCTCCGGCCACTCGCCGCGCACGGCCTCGACGACCTCCCGCGCCAGCCGGGTGCGGTTCTCGAACGAGCCGCCGTACCAGTCGCTCCGACGGTTGCTGAGCGGCGAGAGGAACTCGTGCAGCAGGTAGCCGTGCGCGGCGTGCAGCTCGACGACCTCGAATCCGGCCTCGCGCGCGCGCCGTGCGGCGGCGGCAAAGGCGCGCACGACCTCCCCGATCGCCTGCTCGCTCGCCGCCACGGGCGCCGCGTAGCCCTCGAATGCCACGGCGCTCGGGGCGATCGCCGTCCAGCCGCCCTCGGACGCCGGGACGCTCCCGCTCCTGCCGTCCCAGGGGCGATAGGTGCTCGCCTTGCGGCCGGCGTGCGCGAGCTGGATCCCCGCGCGGCTCCCCTGCCCGCGCAGGAACCGGACGATCCGGGCCAGCGGCTCGACCTGCTCGTCCTTCCAGAGCCCCAGATCCTGCGGCGTGATGCGGCCTTCCGGCGAGACCGCCGTGGCTTCGGTGAGCACCAGACCGGCGCCGCCCACCGCCCGGCTGCCGAGATGCACGAGATGCCAGTCGCCGGCGAACCCGTCCTCGCTCGAGTACTGGCACATGGGTGAGACGAACACGCGGTTGCTGAACTGGAGACCGCGGATCCGGAGAGCGTCGAAAAGGCTCGGCACGGCGACTTTCCCTCGTGAAGATGCGCTGCCCTGCGACGCCTATCATACGAACGAATCCCGCCGGGCGCTGCAGCGGCAACGCCCGGCGGGATTCGGCGCCGAGGACTCAGCGATTCCTGTCTAGGCGCGCGCCTCCTCCACCGTCTTGAGCAGCGCCTCGCGGGAGATCGGCACCCGGATGGAGCGGACGCCCGCCAGCCCCGGCACGACCATCAGCGGATCCACGCCCGCATAGGACGTTCGCCCCGCCAACGCGATGATGCGGACGTCCGGGAAGGCCGAACGCAGCTGTCGCTGGAACTCCGACGCCGGTACCCGGCCCGGAGCGAGCACATCGAGGATGATCACGTCTGCCGGAGCCGTCTGGTACGCGGCGAGTGCGACGCTTGTGTCGTCCGTCTCCACCACGTCGTGGCCGGCGCCGGCCAGCATCTCCCGCAACAGGTTGCGCAAGGCGGCGTTCTGGGTGGAGACCAGCACGCGGGCTGCCCAGGCGTGCGGAACGACCGCCGCCCGGCCGCACCCGATGCACAGCACCCCGCGGGAACTCTCCTTGCCGCCGCGCTGACCCGGATCCAGCGCCACGCGGCTCTCGCACGCGGGACAGCTGACGGGGCCGGGCGAAGCGAACCGCGCGCGCAGATCGGCGAGCTGCCTCGCCGTGTAGGGCGTGGGCGTCTCCCGGCGCCGCGGGGCACGCCGGCGTTCGCCCCCGCGCCGGTCCGGGACACCGCGGCGATCCGCCGCGCGGCGGTCCGGTCGCGACCGGCGATCCGAGCCGACCTGGCCTTCGGACATGCGGCGCTCGCCGGTCCGCTGATCCTGACCGGAGCGGCGCGGCACCGGCGAGCGTCGGTCCCACAAACGACGCCGCTCACCCTGACGACGCTGCACTGAAGATCGGTCCACGCGTCCCCCCCCAATGTCCCTGTCGGTCCCCTGCACCCTTACCTTCGCACCGGCGCCATGAGAACGCAACGCGGGCGCACCGTCAGCCGTCAGCCGTGATCCGTTCGATGAGCTCGCCGAGGACGGTCGCCGCCCGATCGTTGTTCACCTGGCATGTCCCGGCGGCCTCGTGGCCACCTCCGCCGTACGTCAGCGCCAGGCTCCCGATGTTCGTCTTCGAGGTCCGATTGAATATGGATTTCCCCATCGCGAACACCGTGACCTGCTTCTTCACTCCCCAGATCACGTGGATGGAGATGTTGCACTGGGCGTAGAGAGCGTAAATGACGAATCGATTTCCCGCGAAGATCGGGTCCTCGTTCCGCAAGTCGAGGACCACGCAATTCCCATAGACCTTCGAGCAGCGCTCCAGCTGCGCTCGGAACGGCACCTGGTGTTCGCGGTACAGCGCGACCCGCTCCGCCACGTGCGGCAGGCGCAGAATGTCGTCGACGTTGCTGTGGTTCCGGCAGTGCTCGATCAACTCCATCATGAGCTGGTAGTTGGACACCTTGAACGTCTTGAAGCGGCCGAGGCCGGTCCGCGCATCCATGAGGAAATTGAGCAGCACCCACCCCTGCGGGTCGAGCACTTCCTCCTTCGTGAACTGGGCCGAGTCTCCCTTGTCGACCGCGGCCAGCATCTCCTGCGACACGGACGGGAACGCGTCCTTCCCCCCGAAGTGGTTGTACACCACCCGTGAGGCCGACGGCGCCCTCGGATCGAGGACGAGGTTCTTAGGAGCCGGGCCGCCCAGCCGGACCGTCTCGCTCGCGTGATGATCGAAGGCCAGGTGGCACTGCGGCGCATACGGAAGGTTGGTCGTGATATCCCGTGCGCCGATCTGGACCTTCCCGTCCTGCACGTCCTTGGGGTGGGCGAACAGGATATCGTCGATCATGTCCCGGCTCTTGAGCAGCACCGCGCACACCAAGCCGTCGAAGTCGCTGCGGGTCACCAGCCGATAGCGCTGTTGGTCAGCCACGAGTCACCCGGTCCTTTCGCTACGCGTGAGCGTCGGAAGTTCCCCCCGGGGGCGAGCCGCTCGCGAGCACCTCGTCCACGAGGGTCAGGAATTCGGCGAGCTCGAACGGCTTGCTGAGCGTCCGCAGCGCCCCAAGCGTCCCGGCCACTTTCAGCAAGCTCTGTTTGTCCCAGACACCTCCGCCCGAGATGGCGATGACGGGCGTGCCCGGCCGCAGGTGCGCCAGCTCCCGCATGAACTCCAGGCCGTCGACCTCGGGCATCACGAGGTCTGTGACGACCAGATCGATCGGCTGCGCCCGGACGATCTGGAGACCCTCCCTGCCGTCCTCCGCCCCGAGCGCTTCGTGCCCCGCGCGTTGAAGGGCCCGCATCAGCACGCTGCGCACCTCGTCTTCGTCATCCAGGACCAGTACGCGCGCCACGCGATCCTCCCGGCTCTCCGCTCGCCGGGAGCGTGAGGTCAGGCCCGGCGGCCACTAGTAACCCTACGCGCGGCCCGGCGGAGACGCCACCGACCACGGAATGACCGGGGTGGGCATCGAACCCACGACCTGCGGATTAAAAGTCCGCTGCTCTGCCAACTGAGCTACCCGGTCGGCCTATGCAGGGGAAGAACTTAGCGAATCGGCCGTCGGCTCGGCAGGCGGCGTGTTTGCCAGTTGTTTGCCGCTGTAGCGCGTGGCGACGGCCCTTGCCAGGTCGGCTTCATCGATGACGCCGTAGCGGTCGAACATGCTGCGGGTCTCCCCCACGGCGGCCGCCGGCGGCTCGCACTCGCGTGTGCCAAATCCTATATTGCGAATGCCCCATCCATCCGGGAGGCCCGGATGACACGTCGGGCGCTCTGTGTCATCGGCCTGCTCAGCCTCGCACTCGGGTGCCGTCAGGAGCAGCCAGGGGCGAAGCCACCGCAGCACCCTGCGGTCGCTCCCCCATCGCCAGCCCAGCAGACAGCTACGGCGGCGCCTGCGGCCGCGCCGACGAAGGAACACGCGGCGACATGCGACTCCGCGCGCGCGGCACAGCGCGTCTGGCGACGGCACCGCCCGCGATCCTACTCCTTCCAGTACTCGGAGTCCTGCTGGACCGCCGGCTGCAACCGCTGGTGGCAGGTCGCGGTGCGCGGCGACACGGTCGTCAGGGCCACTCCGGTCGAGTCCAGGGGCAGCGGCGATGAGTGTGCGCAGTCTTTCCCTGCGGCGGAGAACGCGTCGACCATTGATGAGATTCTCCGGGGCCTCGTGAAGTCCATCTGCAAACCCGACAATGAGCCGCTCTTCAGAGGCATGCAGATCACCGCCAGGTATGACCGTGCGTGGGGTTATCCTGTGAGCACGGGTTTCAACAACCCTTACGTTGCCGACGCCCACTGGGGCGAGAGCATCCGGGCGTTCCGGCCCCTGTCGGACTCCGCACCGGAGCTGGTCGCGTCGCCTCCGCGGCCCGCCTCGTCCTGTCAGGCGTCGAACTACAGCCTCTGTAACCCGGATGGTGCGTGTTGGGACACGCCGCCGGAGCCGCCACCGCGGCTCCTCGTCGCCGTGCCGGCGTCCTGCCGCCACGCGTGGAACGCGTGGTTGCTCGTCCACGTGTCCCCGCGAGGCAGGGTCATCGGGAAGCCCGTAGTGACGTACGGGTCTTCGTGCGTCCAGTTCGACAGGGCGGCCATAAAGTCCGTGACCACGGCGCCATTCATCCCGGCCCAGAGGAAGGGCCGTCCGGTCTCGGCGTGGACCAAGGTGTCGGTCTCGCCCGGTCCGCAGCCCTGACGTGGGCGGCCGCTAGGCCGGGCCGCGCGCGCGACCTCGGTTAGACCACAGTTGCATCTTTCTCCTCGGCACTTACGGGCTGCTGAATCCGCAACTGGACGCCATCAAGGCCGTGGCCCAGTGATTCGGGGTTGACCTGACGATTGAGGGGGGGGAAGGCCGCCGACAGCGAAGCGGTAGGGTACGCATTGCCACCCGGCTCAACCCCGACACCAGCTTGGAGATCAACCTCTCAGTCTGCCCTCCGCCCTTCTTCGGGGGGAGGCAACGCATCGTGCGCGCGAGGCGCTGTGCCCGGATTGTGCCCACACGATCGTCAAGCATCCTCAAACACGAGGGGGCCTGCCTTCCGGCAGACCCCCTCAACCCGTGACTACGCATCATCATCGTCCAACATCGTCAACTGCGGCGAGTAACCCTTCCCGTCTTAAAGGTCCGCTGCTCTGCCAACTGAGCTACCCGGTCAGGCTATGCGGTGAAAGAACTTAGCGAATCGGCCGCACTCCCGGCAGCCGCCGATCTTGCCGCTGTTTTGCCGTTAGAGACTTGGCGGGCGAGCTGAGGAGGGGTGGGGTTTACCGGTTCAGCTTCGCCGCACTCTGTCGCACCTTCAGGATGGCTCGCGCAGCAGTTTCTTCAAATCGAGCCCGGACTGAGGCGGGGCGCCTGATGGCAGAACGGCGCCTGCCGACACGACGAACTTGAATGCGTCGTCAACGCTGATCCCGAGGGGCCGGGCACGAGCGCCCGGAACGATGAGCAAGTAGCCGGACGGCGGTACGGAGAAGGTCGTGGGCACGAACACCGTGAGACACGCCTCGCCCACGACCTCGGAGTAGAGCGGCGTCTGCTCGTTCGTGACGAACCCGATAGCCCAGGAGCCTTCGCTCGGGTACGGGACGAGCACCGCCCGCGAGAACATGCGCCGGTCACCGGCGAGCATCGCCTGTACGATCTGGCTGCCAGCGTTGTACACGCGCCGCGTGAGCGGAAACCGCGACAGCGCGGTATTCCAGGCCTCCACGAGGCGCCGCCCCACGGCGTGGTGCACTGCCCACCCGACGGCCAGCACCAGGACCGCGAGGATCGCGATCCCGAGACCTGGCACCCGGAGCCCGATGAGTTCCTGGAGCGGCCGGCCGAAGATCGCGTCGACGGTGCGGAGTGCCCAGGACAGCACGAAGATGGTGACGCCGACGGGCGTCAGCACGACGAGGCCGACCACGATGTACTGCCGGAGCCGGCGCACAATCTGGCTCACGACTGTGAAGCTAACCGCCGGGGCGCGCGCCAGCCACGGCTTCGGATGCGCGTTTCGATGTTCTCGGGGCCAACTCGAGAATAGACTCTATCGCAGGCCGGTCTGCACGAGGACGGAATCGAAGCGACTCAGCTGCGGCGCGCTCTCGCGATCGCAGCAGAGTTGAAGGTGAAGCCCAAGATGGCCCAGGTGCACCTCCAGCTGTCGGAGCTGTACGAGCACACCGGGGACCCCGAGAAGAGCCTTCTGCACTACAAACGGTTCCACGAGCTGCACGAAGAGGTGGAGCGGGGGGACAGCGCCCGGAAGCTGGCCGACGCGAAGCTGATCTTCGAGGCGGAGCAGACCCGGAAAGAGAACGTCATCTCGTTGAGCCCCATCAACCGGGCGATCGAACATCACCTCCTGAGAAAGGTGACACAGCGGCGCAGGCTGGCTGCCGTTGGCGCCGCAGACGCCAGCGTGCCGGCCTGACTGCGCCGGGGCTGGATATCCAACGCCGGCCTATGATGATCCGTATCCCCAGAGCAACCACATGCCGAGACGGACCATGCGCATGAAGACGATCCTGCTCCTGGCTCTCGGCCTCGCTTTGGGCGCCGCCGGCGCGCGGGCCCAGACGATCACCGGTGCGGTGCGCGCGAACGGCCATCCGGTGGTCGGCGCCACGGTGCGCCTCCTGGAGCTGGACCGCGCCGAGCGCACGGGCGCGGAGGGGACGTTCCGCTTCGCCCACGTGCCCCCCGGCACCTACCGGATCTTCGTCGGCGTCCTCGGCTACGCCTCGGCCACCGACACCATCCGGCTCGCGGACCCGACGGCGACGGCGACGTTCGATCTCACCGAGTCGGCGCTGCCGCTCGAGGAGATCGTCGTCTCCGCGTCCCCCACCGCCCGTCCGGCCGACGAGCAGTACCAGTCGGCGGAGTCGAAGTCGCGCATCGCCTTCGACAACGGCGTCGGCACCAGCTTCGCCTAGAAGATCTCCGACCTCCCCGGCGTGTCGGTGCGCGGCAACGGCTCGGCGCCCTCCCGCCCGATCCTCCGCGGCCTCGGCGACAACGAGGTCGTGGTCCTGGAGAACGGCCTCCGGATGGGCGACATCGCCACCTACGACCCGGCGCACGCCACACCCATCGACGCAATGAGCGTCGCCCAGATCGACGTGGTGCGCGGGCCGGCGACGATCCTGTACGGCCCCTCCACCATCGGCGGCCTGGTGAACGTCATCACCAACCTGGTGCCGACGGTCTCGGACCATCCCTTCTCGGGCACCGCTTCGCTCGAGGGGAGCACGGGGAGCGACGAAGCCGCAGGCTACGCCAATGCCGTCTTCAGCGGCGCCCACTCCGCCTTCCGGCTCTCGGCCGGCGGCCTGCACGCCTCGGACATCCGCATTCCGTCCGGCACCTACACCGACCCCGGTACCGGCACGGCGTTCAACCTCGACCGGATGCCCCAGTCGTTCGACCACAGCGGCGAGCTGGGCCTCGGCTGGTCGTACCAGGGGGACTTCGGCTTCTTCGGCATCGGCGGCCGATACTACGAGATGAACTACGGCATCCCCGGCGTGCCGCCGAACCCCAACTGGCTCACCGTGCCGCCGACGACGTCGCGCATCGAGCAGCGGCGCACCACGGTGGAGCTCCGCGGCCTGTTCAACGTCGGCGGCTCGTGGCTCGACCGCGTGCGGCTCGACGCGAGCTACAACGACTACGGCCACTCCGAGTTCCCCACCGCCGAGGACTCGACCGGCGTCTCCGATCCGCAGGCCAACCATTTCCACAAGCGGGAATTCAACGCGGTGCTGCAGCTCCAGCACCGGATGGGCCCCGTAAGCGGCACGCTGGGCCTGTGGACGGACATCCAGGACCTGACGATCGAGGGCGACCAGCCGCTCGGGCCGAACTCGACGACCACGGGGCTGGCCGCGTTCGCGTACGAGGAATACGCCGCCACGCCTGGCACCCGGCTCCAGGCCGCTCTCCGGTTCGACTACAACGGGATCCAGACGCACCCGTACCCGCAGTCCACCGACTCGGTCTTCCAGACGCTGAACACGTCGCGGCTGTCGAACGCCCTCACGGCCTCGGCGGGCGCTGTCCAGCGGCTCGGCCCCGGGCTCACGGCCTCGTTCAGCGTCGCCCGCTCGTTCCGCGCGCCCACCGTGCAGGAGCTGTACGCCAACGGGCTCGACGCGGCGAGCGGCACCTACTCGATCGGCACGGCGAGCCTGGGACCGGAGAACGGGCTCGGCGTGGACGCGTCGCTCAAGGGGGATGTCGGAGGCGTGACGTTCGAGGTGTCACCCTACCTGAACTTCATCGATCACTACATCTACGGGTTCCTGCGCGGCGACACGATCCAGGGCTTCCCGGTGCGCCAGTTCGCCGCCACCAGCGCGCGGCTGGCGGGCTTCGAGGCAAGCGTCGGCGTCGAGCCCGTCCGGTACCTCGCCCTGCGCGCCAGCGCCGACTACGTGAACGCGCAGGACACGCAGCGCGACGTCCCGCTGCCGTTCATTCCCCCGCTCCACGCGCTGCTGCGCGCGACGTACCAGGGCGAGACGTATACGGGGATGGTCGAGTGGCGCGCCGCGGCGCGGCAGACGCGGCTCGGCGACGGCGACACGCCCACCGCCGGGTACGGAGTGCTGAACCTCGCGGCCGGCCTGCGGCTGGTGCGCGGGAGCACCGTATCGGTGATCACCCTGCACTGCGACAACGTCTTCGACACCGTCTACCGCGACAATCTCTCGGTGGTCAAGGACTTCCTGCCGCAGCCGGGCCGCGCGCTCCGGCTCAACTACGAGCTGCTGTTCTAAGGGCGCCGCCTAGCGCCCCGGCTGCGCCTCCATCGCCCGGATCGCGTCCTGCACGGCGGTCTTCGCGTCCGCGTGCGTGAGGCCGTCCACCGCGGCGCGCAGCCGCGCCAGTGCCACCGGCCGCGGCATAGCGTACTGGAAGACCTCTAGCGCCCAGCCACGCACCGTGCGCCGCGGCTCGTCGAGGTGCGCGGCGAGGAGGTCGAGCACGTGCGCGTTGCCGTGCGCGCCCAGCGACGCCAGGACGTACACGGCGTCGCGCGACGGTCCGATCAGACTGTCCACCGCGGCGATGAACGCCGTGTCGTTCCGCAGAGCGATCGCCTGCAAGCCGGCGTTCTGAATGACATCCTGGTACGATGGCTCCGCCAGCGCCGCCGCGATCACGTCCCGTGCGCCGGCCGGATCGAGCTGCACCAGCGCGGTCGCCGCGGCCGCGCGCACCTCGTAGCTCGAGTCGCCGGTCCAGGCGCCACGCGCCAGAGCGGCGGCCTGCGCGCCCCCCAGACCGCCGAGCGCGACGACTGCGGCGGCCCGCACCGTCGCGGACGTGTCGGAGAGCGCCTTCGTGACGGCCGGCAGGGCCGCGGCAGCGCCGAAGGCGCCGAGCGAGCGTAAGGCGTCCACCCGCGTCAGGTAGTAGTCCGCGTGCACCGCGGCATCGGCCAGCGCCGAAGCGGCCGCGGAGTCCGCCGTGCGCGTCCCGAGCTGCCGGATGGCCCACTGCCGGTCCCACAGGTTGTCGTCCGCCTTGAGCTCGGTCGCAAGCCAGGCCGTGGGCTGGTCGAAGCGGAGCGATTTCAGGACGTGGTTCCCGTCGTCGAACACCACCATCGTCGGCGCGCTCGCCAGGTTCGCGACGACGACCGTCTGCTCGCGGGCGTTGATCTCGACGCGCTGCGTCATGTCCCCCGCCGCGGTGCCCACCCGTATCGCCAGGGGCATCCGGAAGACCGCAGGCACCGTGAACTTGAGCCCGGTGCTGTCGGGCTTCAGCGTGTCGATCTGCGTCTGCTTCACGGTGAGCGTGAGCGCGCGCTGCGTCGAGTCGTATGAGGCCGCGACGTCGAACCGGGGATGGCCCGCCTGGTAGATCCACTCGCTCCAGAACCAGTCGAGGTTCTCTCCCGTCGCCTCCAGCACCGCCTGCCGCAGGTCGTCCGTCGTCGCCACCCCGAAGGCGTGGTCCTCGAGATACCGGTGGATCGATGCCCAGAAGCGCTCGGGCCCGAGGTAGTTCTTCAGCATCTCGAGCACCAGCGCGCCCTTCTCGTAGATGTTGTTGGAGCCCAGCGAGGCGAGCGGCATCGAGCGGCGGGCCTCGGTCCGCATGTACGTGCCCGACTCGCTCCGGTAGTAGTCCTGCTCGACGTGCGCGCCCAGCTTCCGACCCCAGTACTGCCCGGGCATGAACTCCGCGAACCCCTCGTTCAGCCAGGTGTTCGCCCAGTTGATCGTCGTGACGTAGTCGCCGAACCACTGGTGCGACAGCTCGTGCGGGATCAGGATCCACCCGTACTCGGGGCGGTCCTGGTAGGCGCGCGCGTCGGGGAGCCAGTCCACCAGCGTCGTCGCGCTGACGTTCTCCTGCCCGCCGAAGAAGTCGGCCACCGTGGTCTGCGCGTACTTGGGCCAGGGATACCGCACGCCCGTGAGGGTCGAGTACACGTCCATCATGTCGGGCGTCACGTGGAAGAGCCGCCACGCCTTCGCGCTGTCCTCCCGGTAGACGTAGTAGTCCACCGGGATCCCCTTCCAGGAGTCGTGGAGCTTCACCAGCGGCGCGACGATCAGCGAGACGAGGTAGGTCGCCGAGGGCTGCTCCTGGCGCCACGTGAGCGTCCGCGCCCCGCCCCGCGTCACGTCCGAGACCAGCCGCCCGTTGGAGACCGCCATGTCCTCCCGCGGCACGGTGGCCACCAGCTCCCACGTCATCTTGTCGCTGGGGAAGTCGAAGGTCGGGAACCAGAAGTGGTTGCCATTGGGCTCCCCCATGCTCCAGATCTGGCGCGGCCGGTGCGGCAGGCCGTCGGTCGTGATGTACGTGAGTCCGTTGCCGTTCTTCACCCGCCCCCGGTACGTGATGTTGAAGACGAGGGTGTCCGCGAACCCAAGCCGCGCCGCCGGGAAGACCACCACCGTGTCGCCGTGCCGCGCCGTGCGCAGCGCCGTCCCCCGGCGGTCGGCGACCGCCGTGTTCTCCAGCAGCGCGCCTTCGTCGAGCACGATCGAGTCGAGCCCGGGCCGTAGCGCCACCAGCGTCGTGGTGACGCTCCCCCGGAACGCCGTCGAGTCCCAGTCGAAATCCGAGACCACGATCCGCTGGTGCACGAGGTCGTAGTCGTGCGAGCGCGTGTAGTGGTCGTTCGCCATGAGCTCCGCGTTGGTTTGCGCCAGCGCCGGAGCGGCGGCGAGCGACAGCAGCAGCGCGATCTGGATGTTCCGCATCAGATAGCCCTCGAGACAGCGGTTTGCAGGCAGCGGCCACCGCCCGAGATGGGGCCGGCGCCAATGCGACCGACAAGATAGCCCTGCGCATCCTCCCGCCGGGATGGCGAAGCATGTGCCGGTCGACTGACCCTTCGTTCCTCTGGCGAGCGCCGGCGGTCCGGAGGTTGATGGGGCGGGTCGGCGCTGGTATGTCGAGGGTGCTTGACGGCGCCCGCCGGCGGCCTACCTTCGCAGGCAATGACCGCGCCCACGGACTCCGCGCGCACCATCCTCATCGTCGAGGATGACGACGAGGCGCTGCAGCGCTTCGTCCGCGCGTTCCAGGCCGCCGGATGGGCGACGGTGGACGCCCGGAACGGCTCGGACGCCATCGCGCTGGTCAAGTCGGGGCTTCGCCCGACGGCGGCGCTGGTGGACATCGGGCTGCCGGGGGCATCGGGCTTCGACGTCCTGCGGGAGATCAAGGCCAGCACTCCCGCCACGCGGGCGCTGGCCTGCTCGAGCCTCGAGGACCCGATCCTGATCGCCACCTGCCGGCGGGCCGGAGCGGCGGATTTCGTGGCGAAGTCGAAGGGTGTGGCGGAGGCGCTCCGTCTCGCGGAGGCGCGCGGCTAGAGCAGGCGCCCCTGGACGACGGGGGCGAACGACCTGCGGTGGTGAGGCGTGGGGCCGCGCCGCTCCAGCGCCGCCCGGTGCGCCTCGGTTCCGTAGCCCTTGTTCCGCTCCCAGCCGAAGTCCGGATACCGCCCGCCGAGCCGCTGCATCACCCGATCCCGCACCGTCTTGGCCAGGATGCTGGCGCACGCCACCGCGTAGCAGCGCGCATCGCCGTCCACCATCGGCTCGTGCACGAAGCCCAGCTCCGGGACGGCGAGCCCGTCCACCACGATCACGTCCGCGCCGGCGTCGAGGCGGACGAGGGCGCGGTGCATCGCCAGCGCGGTCGCCCGGCGGATGTTGAGGCGGTCCACCTCGCGCACGCTGGCGGCGCCCAGCGCGTAGGCCAGGCTGGAAACGATCGCCGCCGCGAGGTGCTCGCGGCGGCGACGGGTGAGCTGCTTGGAATCGTTGACGCCTTCGAGGCAGGCCGAATCGGGGGTCACCACCACCGCGGCCGCAATCACCGGACCGGCCCAGCTTCCGCGGCCGGCCTCGTCCACGCCGGCCACCCGGACGCTGCCCCGGGCGAAGTACGCACGCTCGACCGAGAGGTCGAGCACGCTCAGACCTGTTCCGTCTCCTTCACCGCTTCGCGCTGCTCCTTGATCCTGCCCGCTTTCCCCGCGAGCCGGCGCAGGTAGTACATCTTGGCGCGCCGCACCTTGCCTTTGCGGACCATCTCCACCGAGGCGATGCTCGGCGAGTGCACCGGGAAGATGCGCTCGACGCCGACGCCGGCCGAGACCTTGCGGACCATGAAGGTCTCGCTGACCCCGCCGCCGCGCCGCCCTACGCACACGCCCTCGAACGCCTGCAGGCGCTCCTTGTCCCCCTCGCGCACCCGCACCATCACCTTGATGGTGTCCCCGGGACGGAAGTCGGGGAGGTCCGTCTTCAGTCCCGCTTGCCGAAACGTCGCCAGCCGATCCATGGTCATTCTCCCATCCGTGCGAGGTAGCGCGCCCACAGGTCGGGGCGCCGCTCCCGCGTCAATCGTTCGGCTTCAGCCTGCCGCCACATCGCGATCCTGCCGTGGTCGCCCGAGAGCAGGACTTCGGGCACCCCGTGCCCGCGGTACTCCGCCGGGCGCGTGTACGACGGCGGCGCGAGCAGGCCCTCGTAGTGCGAATCGCCCGCCGCCGACTCGTGGTCCCCCAGCGCTCCCGGGAGCAGCCGCACCACCGCATCCACGACGCAGAGCGCCGCCGGCTCGCCCCCCGAGAGCACGAAATCGCCGATCGAAAGCTCCTCCGTCGCGAGGTGATCGGCAACCCGCTGGTCCACGTCCTTGTAGTGCCCGCACAGCAGCGTGAGCAAATCGCCCACCGCGTACCGCACCGCGTCGTCGTGCACGAAGCGCCTGCCGCGCGCGGACAGCAGCACCACCGGTCCCGTCGGCTTCAGCTCGTCCAGCGCCTCAAAGAACGGCTCCGGCCTCAGCACCATCCCCGCGCCGCCGCCGTACGGCTCGTCGTCCGCGGTCTGGTGCCGGTCGTGCGTGTAGTTCCGCAGCGGGACGACCCGGAAGCTCACCAGGCTCTTCGCCGCCGCGCGCGCCGGGATGCTGAGCCCCAGCGGCCCCCAGAAGAACTCGGGGAAGAGCGTGACGATCGTGATCCCCAGCACTACAGCTCCAGCAGTCCGTTCGGCGGCGCGATCACGACCAGCCGCTCCGCCCGGTCCACCCGCTGCACGACGCCCCGCGTGAAGGGGATCAGGTGGCGCTTCTGGGAGCCGGCCACGTCGAGAAGCCACCCCTGTGGCGCCTCGATCACTTCGGCGACGACCCCGACGCTCGCACCGGCGGCCGTCGCGACCGAGAGCCCCACCAACTCGTGCATGTAGAACTCGCCGTCCTCGAGCGCTCGCGCCTCCGCCACCGGAATGGCGAGGTGGCGCTCCCGGAGATCGCCCAGCGCCTCGCGCGTCTCGATCCCCTCAAAGTGCAGCAGCCAGGCGCGGTGGTACTGGCGGCTCCGCTCGATCACCAGCTCGCGGCCGGTCGCGCGCCCCTCCCGGTCCAGCAGCACCAGCCGCTTCCCCAGGGCGAAGACCGCGTCCGGCTCGTCGGTCACCGGGTAGACGAGCGCGTCTCCCCGGACACCGTGCGGCTTCTTCAGGAGACCGACCACCAGATGGGTCGGCCCGTCCATTCGCCTACGCGCCCGCGACGGGCGACCCGGGCTCCTGGACGGCGAAGCACCCCGCCTTGCGGAGCAGCGACGCCACCGTCTCCGACGGCTTCGCGCCCTTGGCGAGCCACTCCAGCACCTTGGGCTTATCGAGCGTGATCTGCTCGCCCTTGCCGCGCGGGTAATAGTGCCCGAGCAGCTCGACGAACCGCCCGTCCCGCGGCGCCTCGGAGTCCGCCACCACGATCCGGAACGTGGGCTGGTGCTTCCGTCCCACCCGGCGCAACCGCATCCGTACCGCCATCTAGATCGCTCCTCGCATCCCCTTCATGCCTTTCATGCCCTTCATGAGCTTCCCCATCTCCTTGAACTGCGCCAGCAGCCGGTTGATCTCCTGCACCGGCCGGCCCGAGCCCTTCGCGATCCGCGCGCGCCTTCCTCCACTCAACAGCTCGGGGTGCTGCCGCTCTTCGGGAGTCATCGAGAGCACGATCGCCTCGACGTGCTTCAGCCGCTTGGGGTCCGCGGCCTGCACCGCCTTCATCGCCTCACGCGCCTGCGCGCCGCCCCCGCCCGGGAGCATCGTCAGGATGGACTCCAGCGGGCCCAGCTTCTGCGTCTCCCGCAGCGCGTCGAGGAAGTCGGAGAGGTCCATCCCCTTCTTCGTCGTCGCCTTGCGCGCGAGCCGCTCCGCCTTCTCCCGGTCCAGCGTCTGCTCGGCTCGCTCCACCAGCGTCAGCACGTCGCCCATCGCCAGCATCCGGCCCGCGATGCGCTCCGGCCGGAACGGCTCGATCGCGTCGAGCCCCTCGCCGGTCCCCATGTACTTGATCGGCGCCCCGGTGGCCGCATAGATGGTGAGCGCCGCGCCGCCGCGCGCGTCCCCGTCCATCTTCGTCAGCACCACGCCGGTCAGGCCCACCGCCTCGTGGAAGCCGCGGGCGATGCGGACCGCGTCCTGGCCCGTCATCCCGTCGGCCACGAGCAGCACCTCGTGGGGCGGCACCGCCGCCTTCAGGCGCGTCAGCTCGTCCATCATCCCGGCGTCGATCGCCAGCCGGCCCGCCGTGTCCACCAGCACCGTCCGCGCGCGCGCCTTCCGCGCCGCGTCCAGCCCGCGCTTCACGAGCGCCACCACGTCCTGCTGGCCCCCGCCCGGCTCCGCGTGCACGCCGACCTTCGCGCGAGCCGCCAGCTGCACCAGTTGCTCGATCGCCGCCGGCCGGTAGACGTCGGCCGCGATCAGGAACGGCGCCTTCTGCTCGGCGACCAGCCGCTTGGCCAGCTTCGCCGCGGTCGTCGTCTTCCCCGAGCCCTGCAGCCCGACCAGGAAGACCACCGTCGGCGGCACGCTCGCGAAGCGGATGGCCGCCGGTTGTCCCCCTCCGCCGAGCAGGGCAACCAGCTCCTCGTGCACGAACTTGACGAGCTGCGCGCCGGGGGCGACGCCCTTGAGGGCCGGGAGGCCGACCGCCTTCTCCGCGACGCGGTCGGTGAACTGCTGCGCGGCCTCGAACCCGACGTCGGCCTCCAGGAGGACGCGCCGGACGGTCTCGAGCCCCTCCCTGACCGCCTCTTCCGACAGAACGCCGCGCCCGCGAAGCTGGCCGAGCACGGCGGAAAGCCTCTCGCTAAGCTCGTCAAACATTAGCCTTTAAGCATACCCGGGCCCCACCCGCGCGGCAACCGGGGACGGCTGGTCGGCGAGCTAACGGAAGACGGGCGCGAGGGCGACCGCGGGGAGGTGCGCCCACCCCTTCCAGGCGGCTGGCGCAGCCACCAGGCGCACGACGTTGAGGCCGCGGATCGTCAGCCGGTCCACCTGCCACTTCTGTGCGTCCGTGCGCCCGTGCGTCCGTGCCCACCCGTCGGTCAGCGCCCGCTGGAACTGGTCGGCGTCCTGCGGCGTCCGCCACGCGGTCGCCCAGAGCACCACGGTGCCGGATGGGGACCCAAGCACCTCGAACCGGTCGCCGTCCCAGCCATCGGCGGCCGCCTCGGCCACCGCCTGATCCACGCCCCAGGTCTTGAGCGCGATCCCGGTCTCGAACTCCCCGAAGTCGTCGTCGTAGACCAGCGTGTCGCCCGGGTCCGCCCCGAAGCCGACCCGCTCGGGAAGCGTGTGCGACGTGTACAGGCCGGCGTGCAGAATCTGGGCGGTGGACACGGGCAGGCGGTCGCCGTACGGCTCCTCGTCGGGCCGGGTGCGCCGGGCGTTGAAATCGCGCATGAACTGCGCACCCGCCAGATAAGGGAAGAGCAGCCCCTCCTGGATGATCGGGGGCGCGGTGGCGAAGACCGGCATCGCGGACTGCTGGGAGCGGATCAGCTCCCGCACCTGATCCCAGTCACCCAGGACCTGCGAGAGATCGGCGCCCGGAGCCATCGCCTCGATCGAGGCGAGCGTCGCCTGCCCCTCGGCCACGGCTTGCCCCGCCATCTGCCGGTCGTTCTGGCGCCGCAGCTTGAGGATGGCGTTCAGGGACATGTACTGGTCCTGCAGCGCGTGGACCAGCTCGTGCGCCAGAATGAGCTTGAGCACCAGCGGATCGGCGCCGCGCACCACGAACAGCGCGCTGGAGTCCGGATCGTAGTAGCCGGCGACCTGCTCGCTGTAGAGGTCGAGCATCAGCTTCCGCAGATCGGTGGTCTGCGGGATCAGGCCGAAGGCCCGGTAGGTGCGCTGGACCGCCGTCATCTCGGGCGGCGGCATCTCCTCGACCAGCTTCCGGCTCAGGTAGCCGCGCACCTGCTCGCGCGAGCGCACCAGGATCGCCGGCTCGCGCTTGAACTTCAGGCCCACCGCCTGTTCGACGCCGGGCGTCACCTCGCGGGCGATCTGCAGCGCCGCGTTCTCGTCCTGCGCGCGCGCCGCCGCCGCCGTGCCGCTCACGGCGCCGACAGTCAGGAGAAGCCCAACCAAACGTCTCAGGATGTCCACTCGATCCGCTTCCCCACCGCGACGCCGACGGCGCGAGCGACGTCCTGGCCCCGCACCACGATGCCGAGGCTCTCGAGCCCGCGCCTGAGCTCGCCGTCCAGCCGGTCCCGGCGCTGCAGGAGCGTTTCGCGCGGGGCCGGGGTCTCCGTGCCCCCGTGCCTCCGCGCCTCCGTGCCCTCCGGCTCCTCGGCGCGTCCGGCTCCGAAGAGCCGCTCGATCTCGGCGCCCAGCCGCTCCAGCGCCGGGCCCACTTCGCGCGCAAACGACTCGAACGGATCCAGCTCCCCTGCCTCGCCGTCGCCGCGGGCGGCGCCCTCGGGGGGGAGCGGCGCGGTCCGCGTGCCCCCCTCCTCGACGCGCTCGCCCCGCGCCAGCCGGCGGCGGATCGCCGCATCCACCCGGCGCCGCTCGCGCACGATGCGCTCGAGCTCGGGCGGGAGCGTCGCCGTCGCCTGCGCGTGCGCGCACGCCTCGTCAAGCACGTCGATGGCCTTGTCGGGCTGCGCGCGCCCGGTCACAAACTTGTCGGTCAGCACGAGCGCGGCGTGCAGCGCGGCATCCTCGATCGCCACGGCGTGGTGGTGCTCGAGCCGCGGCCGGCGCGCCCGCAGGATCTCCATCGCCTGCTCGGCGCTCAGCTCGCCCACCAGCACCGGCTGGAAGCGCCGCTCCAGCGCCGGATCCCCCTTGATCCACCGCTCGTATTCGGCGGCCGTGGTCGCGCCGATCACCCGGATGTCAGCGCGCACCAGCGCGGGCTTCAGCATGTTGGCGGCGTCCATCGCCGCGCCCATCGCCGTGCCCTGCCCGATGAGGTTGTGCAGCTCGTCCACGAAGAGGATGACGTCCGGGTCCTCGGAGACCGCCTTCACCAGACGGCGCAGGCGGTCCTCGTACTGCCCGCGGTAGACCGTGCCGGCGAGCAGGGCGACGTGGTCGAGGGCGACGATCTTGACGGAGCGCAGCGCCGCGGGCACGTCGCGCGCGACCACGCGCTGGGCGAGGCCCTCGACGATCGCCGTCTTGCCGACGCCCGCCTCCCCGACCAGAGCCGGATTGTGCTTCGTCTGGCGCAGCAGGATGTCCACGACGCGGCTGATCTCGGCGTCGCGACAGCGCACCGGCTCGAGGTCGCCGCGGCGCGCGGCCGCGGTAAGATCGTAGCCGAGCCGCTCCAGCACGTCGTTCCCGGTCTCGGAGGTCCCGAACAATCCTTCGGTCATGCTATACCCTACCCCCTACACCCTACACCCAGTTTCAAGGAACGCTCGCCACGAGCATCCCCTGGTACCACGCGAGGAGCGCGTCGCCGACGAGCAGCGTCACGACCGCCCCCACCGCCAGGAAGACGCCGAAGGGGATCGGGCTCCGGCGCTTGAGAAGCACGAGCGGAAGGAAAACCACCACGCCGGCGACCGACCCGAGGAACGCGGTGAGCAGCACGCCGCGCCAGCCGAGGAAGCTCCCGACCATCGCCATCATCTTGAGGTCGCCGCCGCCCAGGGTGGTCGGCTTCTCGCCGGCCTCCAGGACCTGCTGCAGCTCCTCTCCGCGGATCATCCCGCGCGCCAGCGCCCAGTCGCCTCCAGCCTTCACGACCCAGAGCAGTACGAACCCCGCGACGGCGCCCACCAGCGAGCCTAGGGGGCTGATCCCCCCGGGGACGAACGAGAGCGCGAGGCCGGCGCCGAGGCCGCCGAGGGAGAACTCGTCGGGGATCAGGTAGTGGCGCGCGTCGGTGAGCGCGATGCCGAGGAGGAGCGTCGTGAGCACGGCGGCGCTCAACGCGTCCCACGACGCGCCCCACCAGACCACGGCGCCGGCCCAGATCAGCGCGACGGCCAGCTCGATCAGCGGATACTGCATGCTGATGCGGGCGCCGCAGTGCCGGCAGCGGGCCCGCAGCGCGACGTACGAGAGCAGCGGGATGTTGTCGTACCACGCGATCGGCTTGCCGCAGCCGGGGCAGTGCGAGGCCGGGCGGATGACCGACTCGTTCCGCGGGAGCCGCCAGACGCAGACGTTGAGGAAACTCCCCAGCATCGCGCCCCAGATCCCCGCGAAGACGGTGAGCACCGGCTCAGTGACGTCCACGCATCACCTCGTACAGCAGGATGGCCGCGGCGGTGGCGGCGTTGAGCGACTCCGCGCCCGGCTGCATCGGCACGCCGACTTGGCGCGCGGCGGCGGCGAGGACCTCCGGCCGCAAGCCGGCGCCCTCGTTCCCCACGACCAGCGCGAGCCGGTCCGGCCGGCCCTCGGCCGGCGGCTCGCGGCCCTGGCACGCCGCCCAGATCGCGACGTCGTTGGCCTGGGCGAACGCCGCGAAGTCCGCCCACCGCGCCTCCACGACCGGGTGCCGGAAGGCCGCGCCCATCGCGGCCCGGAGCACCTTGTGCGCCCCGGGATCGGCGGTGCCGTCGAGCGCCACGGTGGCTGCCGCGCCGAGCGCGTACGCCGTGCGGATCATCCCGCCGACGTTCCCCGGGTCCTGCACCGCGTCCAGCACCAGCAGCGTCGCGCGCGCTCCGAGGCTCAGGTCTGCCACCGTCTTCGGCCGCCACTCCACCACCGCCAGCACGCCACTCGGCGTCTCGGTGTCCGCCAGTTCGTTGAAGGCGCGCCGCGGAGCGCGTTCGACCGTGACGCCGCGCCGCGCCGCCGCTTCGAGCACCGGCTGCAGCTGCCCAGCCGCGTCCTCCGCGACCAGGAGCGCCTTCACGTTCACCCCGGCCTCGAGCGCGTCCATCACCAGCCGGCGCCCTTCCGCCACCACGAGCCCGCGGCGCTCCCGCGCCTTGCGGCGTTGGAGATCGCGGAGCAGGGTGTGCAGATTACCCGCCATGCAGATCGCCCTCACGATCGCGGGGTCCGATTCCGGCGGCGGCGCAGGAATCCAGGCCGATCTCAAGACCTTCCATCAGTTCGGCGTCTTCGGCACCAGCGTCATCACCGCGGTCACCGCGCAGAACACGGTCGGGGTGCGCGGCTGGGAGGCGCTCAGCGTCGCGCTCGTCACTCGGCAGATCGAGGCGCTCGCCGACGACCTGCCCCCGCACGCGGTCAAGAGCGGGATGCTGGGCACCGCGGAGGTCGTGGAGGCCGTCGCCGACGCCGTCGCGCGCTTCCGCCTGCCCAACTATGTCCTCGACCCCGTGATGGTCGCCACTTCGGGCGACCGGCTCCTGGTGCGCGAGGCCGAGCGGAGCATCGCGTCGCGCCTCGTCCCGCTCGCCGCTCTGGTCACGCCCAACCTCAACGAGGCGCGGATCCTGGTCGAGGACGAGGTCGGCACCGTCGCGCAGATGGAGCGCGCGGCCCGCGCGCTGGTGAAGATGGGTGCCCGGGCGGCGCTCGTGAAGGGCGGGCATCTGGAGAGGGAGGCGGGCGACGTGGTGGACGTGCTGGCGACGGGCGAGGGCGTCACGCGGTTCGCCCATCCCCGGCTGGCGACCAGCTCGACCCACGGGACCGGCTGCACCCTCTCGGCCGCCGTCGCCGCCGGCTTCGCCCTCGGCCGCCCGCTCGAGCGGGCCGTGGCCGACGCGCTCGACTTCGTGCAACGCGCGATGGCCGCCGCTCCGGGCCTGGGCCGGGGCCACGGCCCCCTCAATCACTTCGTCGAGGCTAGTCCGACACGCCCGCGCTGAGCCGGCGCGTCCAGTCCACCAACGCCTTCAGCAGCTTCGCGACCAGGTCCCGCGCCTGCGGATCCGTCAGCTGCAGATTCGCATCGAACTTCTCGGCCGCCTTCGCGATCATCACCTCGGGCTTGTTCACCGGATGCATGTCGAGGAAGACGAACACCTGGCGCAGGTGATACTGCGCCCGGGATGATCCGAGCAGCCCGGTGCTCACGCCCATCACGGCGACCGGCTTGCCCGCCCACGCGTTCTCGCCGTTGGCCCGCGACGCCCAGTCAATCGCGTTCTTGAGAACGCCCGGAATCGAGAAGTTGTACTCCGGAGTGACGAACAGGATGGCGTCGGCCGCCCGCACCTTCGCCTTGAGGTCCCGGACCGTCTCCGGCGGCGTGTCGTTCAGGTCCTGGTTGTAGAGCGGGATCCCGTCGAGGTCGAAGATCTCGAGCGTGGCGCCGTCGGGAACCATCTGCTGCGCCGCGCGCAACGCCGCCCGGTTGTACGACTGCTTCCGGAGGCTGCCCGCGATGCCGAGGATGCGGACGGGGGCGGCCATGTCACGCCGCCAGGTTCCTGACGATGCCTCGGACCAGGCGGGCCAGATCGCCCTTCACCCGGTTCGCCGTTTCCAGCACCTCGGCGTGCGACAGCGTCGGCGCGCCGAGGCCGGCGGCGAGGTTCGTGACGGTGGAGAGGCCGAGGCAGCGCATCCCGCGTGCGCGCGCCACGATCACCTCGGGCACGGTGCTCATCCCCACGGCGTCGGCGCCGACCCGCTTCAGCATCTCGATCTCCGCCTTGGTCTCGTAGGCGGGCCCGAGCGTCGCCGCATACGTGCCTTCCTCGAGCGGGATCCGTTCCTCGGCCGCGACGCGGCGCGCCAGCGTCCGCAACTCCGCGTCGTACGGGTCCGACATGTCCGGGAAGCGCTCCTCGCCCTCGAGCAGCGGGCCCGAGAGCGGGAAGCGGCCGGTCGTGTTGATGTGGTCGGCGATCAGCATCAGGGCGCCGGGGCGGAAGGTGCGGCGGATCCCGCCCGCGGCGTTGGTCACGATGAGGGTCCGGACGCCCAGCGTCGCGAAGACCCGCACCGGCAGCGCCACCACGGCGTCCGGATGGCCCTCGTACATGTGGAAGCGACCGCTCTGCGCGATCACGCCGTGACCCTCGAGCGTCCCCGCGATCAGCTCGCCGGCGTGGCCCTGGACCGTCGGCCGCGGGAAGCCGGGGATCGACCCGTAGGAGAGCCGGACCGCGTCCGCGATTTCCTCGCCCAGAAACCCGAGCCCCGAGCCGAGGACGATCGCGACCTCCGTCTTGCGCTTGCCGATCGCCTTTCGGACGGCGTCCGCCGCGTCCCGGATCATGTCCGCCACGCTCCCGCCCCCCTCCGTCAGTCCCGCAGCTTCTGGAGTTCCAACTTCGCCTGCTCCACCATCGTGGTCCGCTCCTGGTGCGTCAGGAAAGCGCTCTCGAAGCCGTACAGGATCATCCGCTCGATCTCCTCGCGCGAGAACCCCAGCTTGGTGTGCGCGAGCCAGTACTCGTCGGTCACCGTGGTGGCGCTCATCAGCCGATTGTCGGTGTTGAGGCACACGACGATCCCGAGGTCGAAGTAGCGCCGCACGGGATGCTGCTCGATGGACGCCACGGCGTGGGTCTGCACGTTGCAGGTGACGCACACTTCCAGCGGCACGCGGCGGTCGTTGACGTAGCGCTCCAAGTCGGCGTCCTCGAACAGCCGGGTGCCGTGCCCGATGCGGTCCGCGTGGCAGTAGTGCAGCGCCTGGGCGATGGACTCCGGACCGTAGGCCTCGCCGGCGTGGATCGTCGCGGCGACGTTGGCGTTCACCACGGTGTAGAAGGCCTCGCGGTGCTTCTTGGCGGGGTAGTTGTACTCCGCGCCCGCCAGGTCGAACGCCACCACGCCTTTCCCCTTGAACGCGACCGTCAGGTTGGCGAGGTCCATCGAGGTCGCGGGGCTCATGTTCCGGATCCCGCAGATGATGAGCCCGGTCTTCACGCCAAAGTCCTTTTCCGCCCGGTGCATCCCGCGGAGCGGCGCCTCCACCGCCTCGGTCAGCGGCATCCCCTTCTTCGTGCAGAGGATCGGCGAGTAGCGGATCTCCATGTAGCGCACGCCGTCGGCGGCGCCGTCCTGCACCAGCTCGTACGTGACGCGCTCGAGCGCCTCGGGCGTCTGGAGGACGGAAAGCGTGACCTCGAACCGGGCCAGATAGTCCATCAAGTTCCGCCCGTCCTCGACGTGGAGATAGTGCGTCAGTGCGGCGAGGTCGGTCGTCGGCAGCTTGACCTTCTGCTCCCGCGCCAGCTCGGTCAGCGTGCTGGGGCGCAGGCTGCCGTCCAGGTGCACGTGCAGCTCGGGCTTCGGCATCCGCCGGATGAGGTCCCTCGTGAGCGCGGGGCCACGCGGCGTCTTTGCGATCATTGCGACCTCCCGCTGTCCACGCGCATGTCGTCCGGCGGACGGACCGGTTGCGGCAATCCCCGCAGATACTCGATCAGGGCGTCGAGGTCCACGACGCCGGTGTTCTCCGCGCTCACGCGCAGCATCGCGTAGCCGCTGCCGCCGGCGACCATGAAGTCCGGCACGGCGAGCGTGTAGGTCGCGGAGTCGAGGAGGGGGCGGCCGTCGGCGAGGGTCACGGCCGTCACCCGCTGGCCCACCGGATTGGAGGGCGCCACGCGCACCGTTATGCCGGAGACGTGTGCCCGCGCGTCGGCCATGCCCAGAGCGTGCTCCAGGGCCGCGCGGAGCACCGCTCCCGTCACCCTGAGCCGCACGACGAAGTTCTGGAAGGGCACGACCTCGAAGAGCTGGCCCCAGTTGACCGGGCCCGCGGGGAGATCGGCGCGGATCCCGCCGTTGTTCACGATCGCGACGTCGGCGCGCGCCGCCGCCCGGTAGGCGTCGGCGATCAGGTTGCCCAGCGCGTACTGGTCGCCCTGGCGCTCCAGCGGTGCGGCCAGAGTCGCCACGACCCGCCGGGTCAGGGGCTCGGTGCGCTGTACGTACGCGTCCACGACGCGGGCGACCGCCGTGTCGGCGGTCTCGCGGTCCGCATACACCGTCTCGACGCGGATGCGCGCCACCCTCGTCCCGGCGCTGTCCACGAAGTCCACGATCCCCAGAGCGGTGGTGCTGGCGCGGGCCTGTACGATGGGAATGCCGTTCACCATCGTCTGGATGAGCGAATGCGTGTGCCCGCTCACGATCAGGTCGGGACGCTCCTTCAAGGCCCGGGCCAGGTCCACCACCTCGCCCTGGCAGGTCCCGTTCCGGTCGCAGAACGCGCCCTCATGGGCCACCACGATCACGAAGTCGGGGTGCTCCAGCCGCGCGGCCGCGATCGCGGCGTCGAGCCGCGCGGGGCCGCTGTCGAACCGGAGTCCAGCGACGGTGGTGGGGCGCGTGGACGTCGGCGTCGTCACCGTGGTGTACCCCACGAGCGCAATCCGATACTTGCCCGCGGTCACCATCCGCCACGGCACGACCCACGGCGGCACGGCGCCGGTTTCCTGCGCGCGGATGTTGGACGAGAGCCACGCGAAATGGGCCTGGCGGATACGCGCCTGCAGGGTGTCGAGTCCCCAGTCGAATTCGTGGTTGCCGATCGCGCTGGCGGCGTAGCCCATCGCGTTGAACGCCTCGACCGTGGCGCGGCCGTACGACAGGTTGGAGACGGGCGTGCCCTGCATGACGTCCCCGGCGTCGAGCCGGATCGCGACGCATCCGCACTCGCGCGTGAAACGAGCCATCATGCCCGCCACCGCGGCGACCCCGCCCACGGGGCGATGGTTGCTCCACGGCTGCACGGTGGCTTGGAGCGCACCGTGAACGTCGTTGGTGGTGAGCACGCGGAGGAGGATCGAGTCGCCGGCCTGGCGCACCTGCGCGGCGAAGAGAACGGCGCCCGCGACGAGCGTGGAGAGGAGAGCCATAAGGAAATGTAAGGGCCTCGACGACGGTCGCAATGCCGGCGGAGACGGGTTGCCTCGCGCCCGAGGCAAGGCGATACTCCGCGCCATGGCTGCGCCCGAGGCGCACGTCCTCGTCGTGGACGACGAGCGCGACATCACGGCGCTCGTCGCCTACCATCTCGCCAAGACCGGCTATCGCGTCACCACGGCCGGCACGGGCGTCGCCGCGCTGGACGCGATCGCCGCCGAGCTTCCCGACCTGGTCGTCCTCGACCTGATGCTGCCCGGCCGCAGCGGGTACGACGTGCTCGCCGAGATCCGGAGGCGTGACGAGACGCGGGGGATCGGCGTCATCGTGCTGACCGCACGCCGCGACGAGGCCGACCGCATCAAGGGTCTGGCCGGCGGCGCCGACGACTACCTGACCAAGCCCTTCAGCCCCGAAGAGCTCGTGCTGCGGGTAGGCGCGGTTCTCCGGCGCCTGCGAGCCCCGGCCGCCGCGGCCGGCCCCACCCTCCGCGTGGGCCCGATCACGATCGATCGGGGGGCGCACGCCGTCACCGTGGACGGTGCCGCCGTGGACCTCACGCCGATCGAGTACCGCCTGCTGCTGCTGCTGGTGGAACGGCGCGGCCGCGTGCAGAGCCGGCCGCAGCTCCTCGAGAGCGTGTGGGAATCGCAGCCGGACATCCAGACGCGCACCGTGGACATGCACGTGCAGCGCCTCCGCTCGAAGCTCGGCGCCGCGGGTGGGGCGATCGAGACGGTGCGGGGCTTCGGCTACCGATTCCGCGGCGATCTTCCGCGCGGCCGCGCCACGTGACGCTCTCCCGCAAGCTGTTCGCCTCCTACGTGCTGCTGGTCGCAGCCAGCACCGTCACCCTGATCGTCGCCGCGGACCGGTCGCTGCGCTCGCGGCTGCTGCGCGAGTCCACGCTCGAGGTCACCCGCGAGACCTCCTTCCTCGTCCACACCGTGGAGGGGCACCGCGGCGCCGCGCTGGACGCGCTGGTCTACCGGCTGGGCCGCGAGACGGGGAGGCGCGTGACGGTCATCGACACCACCGGCCTGGTCATCGCCGACTCCGACTTCCCGCACGACCAGTTGGCCACCCTCGAGAACCATGCGACCCGCCCGGAGTTCCGCGCGGCGCTGCACGGCGGGACCGGCACCGACCTGCGGCACAGCGTCTCGACCGGGCGCTGGGAGCTCAAGGTCGCGATGCCCGTCGCCGGCGGCGCAGTCCGCGTCTCGACGCCGCTGCCGCAGGTGGACGCCGTCGTCAGCGACGCGCAGAACGCCGTGCTGCTCGGCGGCATCCTCGCGCTCGCCGTCGGCGCGGTGCTGGCGTTCGGGTTCGCGCGCTCCGTCGCGCGCCCGCTGCTCCGGCTGCGGGATGCCGCCCAGGCCTTCGCCCACGGGACGGAGTCCACCATCGACGCCCGGGGGCGCGACGAGGTCGGCGACTTGGCGCGCGCCCTCCGGACGCTGCAGGAGAACCTGTCGCGGCGCATGGGCGATCTGGAGCGCGAACGCGCCGAGATGACCACCCTGATCTCCTCCATGGTCGAAGGCGTCATCGCCCTCGACGCGACCGGCGCCGTCACCGCGCTCAATCCGGCAGCCCGTGCGCTCTTGAAGCTCGCCCCGGAGGGCCCCCCTCCGGCGGCTCTGGAGCTGTTCCGCCAGCGCGCCGCGCACGACCTCGTGGAGAAGAGCCTCGCCGGCGGCGCCAGCGCGGGCCAGGAGATCGCGCTCGACGACCGTACGGTCCTGCTCTCGGGCCACCCGCTCCCCACCGGCGGCGCGGTGCTGGTGCTCCACGACATCACGGGCTTGAAGCGCCTGGAGAACGTGCGCCGCGACTTCGTCGCCAACGTCTCGCACGAGCTCAAGACCCCGCTCACCGTGATCCGCGGCTACGCGGAGACGCTCTTGGCCGAGGAGACGCCGCCCGACATCCGGAAGAGCTTCGTCGAGAAGGTCCTCGCGAACGCGCACCGCATGCAGCAGCTGGTGGACGATCTGCTCGACCTGTCCCGCATCGAATCCGGCGCGTGGACGCCGCGGCTCCAGTGCCTCGCGCTGGCGCCCCTGATCCAGGAGGTCTGGACCACGCTCAAGCCGCGCGCCGACGCCCAGCGGCTCACGTTCCAGTCCGAGATCGCGCCCAACGCCGGGGCCGTGAACGCCGACGGGCCGGGCGCGCGCCAGATTCTCCTCAACATCCTCGACAACAGCGTGCGGTACACGCCGGCGGGCGGGCGGGTGACCGTGCGCTCCGGCCGCTCGCCGGAGGGCGTCACCGTCGAGATCAGCGACACCGGCGTGGGCATCCCCAGCGAGCACCTGCCCCGCATCTTCGAGCGGTTCTACCGCGTGGATGCGGCGCGCTCCCGCGAGCTGGGCGGCACCGGCCTGGGTCTCGCGATCGTCAAGCACCTGGTCGAAGCCCACGGCGGCCGCGTCACCGCCGAGAGCGCGCTGAGCACCGGCACGACCATCCGCGTTCTCTTCCCCGAGCCCCCAGCCGGCTGACGCAGCTCCGCAATCCGCGGAGTGCCCCGGAAGACCAAGACCCGCAAGCCGTTACGGAGACGTGACGCGGGCGTGGCCGCGGCTTGACGCGGCGGGGCGATCCTCGACCCGTGCGCATCGCGCTTGTGACCGACACCTACACGCCGCAAGTCAACGGCGTCACCACGATCGTCCGTCGCGTCGTGGAGGTACTCGGCCGGGCGCGACAGGATGTCGTCGTGGTCGCGCCGGAGTATCCCGTCTCGCAGCGGGATACGGTGGACGTCGAGTTGCGCGTACCCTCAGTGGCCTTTCCTCTCTATCCGGCCCTACGCCTCTCGCTCCCCCAGCCACGCCGCGTCGCGCTCTTCCTCGATGCCTTCCGCCCCGACCTCGCCCACGTAATGACCGAAGGCCCGCTCGGCCTCGTCGGCCGCCAGTACGCGCTGCGCCGCGGCCTGCCCCTCGTGACCTCGTACCACACCGACTTCCCCCAGCACAGCCGCTACTACGGCCTCGGCACGCTGGAGAGTGCGATCTGGCACTGGCTGGTCTGGTTTCACCGCCCGGCCGTGCTCACCCACACCCCGGGCGCCTTCGTGAAGGCCGAGCTGGAGCGCCGGGGACTCACGCGGGTGCGTGTCTGGGGGCGCACGGCGGACACGGAGCAGTTCGACCACCGCAAGCGGGACGTCGCGCTGCGGCGCCGGCTCGGGGTGCCTGACGCGGCGGTGCTGGTGCTGCACGTCGGCCGCTTGGCGAAGGAGAAGAACCTGGATGTGCTCGCGGCGGCGTGGACGCGCGCGCGGGCCGAGCTGGGCAGCCGCGCCGTCTTTCTGTTCGCCGGCGACGGCCCGATGGCGCCCCGGCTCGCCAAGGCGATGCCCTGGGCGATTCAACTCGGCTTTCTGGGCGTGGCGGAACTCGCCGCGCTCTATGCCAGCGCCGACCTGTACGTGCTCCCCTCGTGCACCGAGACGTGCGGGCTCGTGGCGCTCGAGGCGATGGCGTCGGGCCTGCCGGTGATCGCGGCCGATGCCGGCGGATTCCGCGAGAGCGTCACGGCCTGGGTGAACGGGTTCCTGATTGCCCCGGATGACGTGCGTGCGTTCGCGTCCGCGATCGCGCAGTTCGTCCTCGATCCGGAGCTGCGGCAACGGATGGGAGCCGAAGCCCGACTCGCCACCGTGATGGACGACCGCGGTGTGGAGGATGAGCGGCTGCTCGCCGACTACGCCGAGACGCTGGGACGACATACCGAGGAGGTACGATGGCGCGCTGCGTAGTCCTGCTCGTGGACGGGCTGCAACCGGACGCGATCCGGCCTGCGCTCGCCCCGTCGCTCTCGAGACTGTCCGCGGACTACAGCCACGCGCCGTTCGCCCTCACCGTCCGCCCGAGTGCGACCGTGCCGGCGCTGCTGTCCCTCGCGACGGGCGTCGGCCCGGCCACACACCAGCTGACGGAGCCCGGACTCGCGGCGCTGCGCCGCATCGGCAAGCTCCGCCCGATTCCGAGGGAGCTCGCGGCGCACCAGCTGCCCACGGTGGTGGTGGCCGGCGCCGTCAAGGCCACCGAGGTGCCGATCGCCCGCGTCCTCAGCACGTTCGCCGGCGTCAGCCGGTTCGTCTCCACCGCGGGGCCGGCGCGGCACGTCGCCGCCGCCGCGCTGGGCCGGCTCCGCTTCGTCCCCGACGGGCTGGTCTTCGTCTACGTGAACGACTGCGACCGTGCCGGACACGCGCACGGCTGGATGTCGCGCCCCTATCTCGAAGCGGTGCGGGAGATCGACGTCGCGGTCGGTATCCTCCGCGCCTGCGCCGCCGATTCGCTCTTCTGCGTGCTCGCCGACCACGGTGGAGGCGGCGTCGCGCCGACGGACCACGATGCGCCCCATCCCGTCAACGACCGCATTCCGCTCGTCCTGGCCGGTCCGGGTGTCCGGCGGAAGCATGTGATGCAGCAGCCGGCGTCCATCCTCGACGTACCGCCGACCCTGCTCTGGTGGCTGGGCCTCGAGATCCCCGACGAATACGAGGGCCGGCTGCTGCGCGACGCCTTCACGGCGAGCGAAGCCGCGCGCGCGGTAGCCTGATGCGCTGGATCACGCACCTCGGCGATGCCTGGTCCACCATCGGCATCTCGTTGGGCCTCTGGCTGGCGGGCGGCTCCACCGCAGCCGCAGGCCGCGCGGCGCTCCTCGCCAACGCTCTGTCGCACCTGGCCGTCCAGGTCCTCAAGCGCACTGTGGCCCGCGCCCGGCCGTGCGATGCGAATGGGGTGCTGCTGGCAGAGATCGCCATCCCCGATCCCTTCTCGTTCCCCTCAGGCCACAGTGCGGCGTCCACTGCCGTGGCCGCGAGTCTCGCCCTCGCGCACCCGTGGCTGGCTCCGGTGACGTTGCCCGTGGCCACGGCGGTGTGCTTCTCCCGCGTGCGGCTGCGAGTCCATTATCCCACCGATGTCGTTGCGGGCGCGGCACTTGGGCTCGCCGGCGCGCTGGTAGCCCGGATCGTCCTCTAGTTGCGCCGATGCCCGGCGACCGGGAGCCCTCCCGCGGTCAGGCCGAGAACGCGTGGACGACCAGGTACGAGAGGGCTGCGATCACCGCCGAGAACGGAATCGTGAGAATCCACGCCCACACGATGCGCCCAGCGACGCCCCAGCGGACCGACGAGATGCGCTGCGTCGCGCCAACACCGCTGATTGCCCCGGTGATCGTGTGCGTGGTCGAAACGGGAATGCCGAAGTGCGAGGCAAGAAACAGGGACATCGCGCCCGCCGACTCGGCGCAGAAGCCTCCGTACGGCCTCAGCTTCGTGATGCGCTGTCCCATCGTGCGCACGATCCGCCACCCGCCGGCGAGCGTGCCGAGCGCGATCGCCGCATGGGCCCAGAGAATAACCCAGAGCGGAATCACGCTCATCGTGGTGATGTGCATGAAGCGCAGCGGGAAGGTCTGAAAGGCAGCCTGCGCGGAGAACAGCAGCCCCACCACGATCCCCATCGTCTTCTGCGCGTCGTTGGTGCCGTGGCCGAGGCTGTAGGCGGCCGCCGAGATGAGCTGCAGCTTGCGGAACCATGAGTCGATCTGGCGCGGGTGCGCGCGCCGGAAGGTCCAGCCCACCGCGACCATCATGACCACGCCGAGCGCGAAGCCCAGGAGCGGAGAGAGGAAGATGAACAGGATCGGCTTGACCCACCCGCCTGGGACCAGCGCGCCAATCCCTACCTTGGCGATCGCCGCGCCCGCGTAGCCACCCATCAGCGCGTGCGACGAGGACGAAGGGATGGCGTAGAACCACGTGATCAGGTCCCAGGAGATCGCCCCGAGCAGGCCGGCGACGATCACCTGTGGATCGATCACGGCGACCTTGATCAAACCGCTGCCCATCGTCCTCGCGACCGCGGTTCCGAACCCGAAGGCGGCCACGAAGTTGAAGAACGCCGCCCACAAGACCGCCAGCCGCGGGGAGAGGACCCGCGTGGACACGACGGTGGCGATGGAGTTGGCGGAATCGTGGAAACCGTTGACGAAATCGAAGACGAACGCTACCAGGACGATTGCGAGCACGAAGACGACGGTGCCGCTCACCGGTCCGGCTCCCGGCCGGCATGCCCGGCCCGGCACTCGAGGGTGCGCCCGCCCGCGCCTACCATGGCGAATGCACGTAACTTCCCTCACGTCACAACCCTGCAGCCGGTTATGTAACGATTGTGTAACCGGGACCCGGAGCAGCGCGTTACCGAGCCGTTACCCCCCACCCGCCGCAGCGTGACGCGGTGGCGCTTTCTTACCCGCGCTCAGAACCGACGATCCGTCGTCCCCAAGTCACCACAACGGTTGAAGGAGCAAGACATGGCGCATTCGCTACGTCGGACGCTGGCGGCTACGTTGCTGACCGGCGTTGCAGCCGCCGCCCCACTCGCCGCGCAGGTGACCGTCAGCGGCGTCGTGTACGCGCAGTACTCGTACACAGTGAACAGCGACACCCTCAAGGCCGACAGCAACGTTCAGCACATCAACAACTTCGACATCACGCGCGCCTACATCAACGTGCTCGGCCGCTTCGCGGGCGGCCTCGCGACGCGCGTCACCGCCGACATCTTCACCAACAGCAACATCCCCGGCTCCCGCGCCTATCGCGTCAAGTACGCATACGTGACGTGGACACCGGAGGGCAGCGCCCTCACGTACAAGATCGGCGAAATGCACACGCCGTGGCTCGACTGGGAAGAGGCGATGTGGGACTTCCGTATGCAGGGCCAGATGGCGATGGAACGCGGCGGGTACCTGTCCTCGTCGGACTTCGGCGCCGGCATCGACGGCAAGTTCAATAACGACCAGTTCAACTTCCAGGTCGGCGTCTACAACGGCGAGAACTACAGTGGCGCGCTGGGCGACGCGAACAAGGACCTGATGGCCCGGGCGTCGTACCGGCTGTTGGCGACCGACGACGGGAGCCGGGTCGGCGGTCTGCGCCTGACGGGCTATGCCCAGCTCGGAACGCCGAGCTCGGGCGGCACGCGCAACCGGTTCATCGGCATGGTGTCGTACCGGTCCATGGACCTGACCCTCGCGGCCGAGTACGGCGCGACCGAAGACAGCACCACCGGCGGCAATACAACCACCGCCGGGGGCGCCGTCGCCGCGAAGCCCGACATCAAGGGCAGCGTCATCAGCGCGTACGCCGTGGTGCACGTCCCGCAGACTCGCTGGTCGGTCATCGGACGCGTGGACATCACCAATCCGAATACGAGCCCTGCGGGAACTGGTCCGTCCGACAGCCTGCGGAACGTCCTGCAGACTCCCAAGACGACCCGCATCATCGCCGGCATCGCGTACCAGCTCAACCCGAACTGCCGCCTGCTGGCTAACGCGGATCTGCTGTCGTACGAGAGTGCCTTCGTACCGAAGGCCGGCACCTATGTGGCCTACGCCAACCGGCAGATGGCCTATCTACAGGCGATGTTCAACTTCTAGGCTTCCAAGCGAGGAGCTTCTCGAATGCGTAGCATCTTTGGAGTGACGGCTGCGGCCGTCGCAGGACTGGTGGCCATCGCCGGCTCCCTCTCCGCCCAGGCCGAGATCCGGGTCACGGGCGCCGGGGCCACATTCCCGAATCCGATCTACTCAAAGTGGGTGCTCGAGTACACGGTGGTCCGGCCGCACCTGCAGATCAACTACCAGGCCATCGGCTCGGGCGGCGGGATCCGGCAGTTCAGCGACCACACGGTGGACTTCGGCGCCACCGACGGCCCGATGACGGACTCGCAGATCACCGTGGTCCACGGCAACGTGTACCACCTCCCCACGGTGCTCGGCGCCGTGGTGCCCACCTACAACATCCCCGGCGTGACGGCGCAGCTCCGGTTCACCGGTGACGTGCTGGCCGGCATCTTCCTGGGCCAGATCACGAAGTGGAACGACAGCCGGATCACGGGGATCAACCCGGGCGTCAATCTGCCCGACCAGGACATCGTCGTGGCGCACCGTTCCGACGGGTCAGGCACGACGTACATCTGGAGCGACTACCTGTCGAAGGTGAGCCAGGACTGGGCGCAGCGGGTGGGCAAAGGGACGTCGGTGAACTGGCCCGTCGGCCTCGGCGGCCAGGGCAACCCCGGCGTCGCGAACATCGTCAAGCAGACCCCTGGCGCCATCGGCTACGTGGAGTTGATATACGCCGTCCAGAACAACATCGGGTACGGGCTGGTGCGCAACAAGGCGGGCAACTACATCCAGGCCTCGCTCGAGGCGACCACCGCCGCGGCGGCGGCCGTCGTGGCCGCGCTGGATGAGAACACCGATTTCCGTGTGTCCATCACGGATGCCGACGCCGCGCAGGCGTACCCGATCGCATCGTTCACATGGCTGCTCGTGCCGCAACAAATGTCTGATCCGACCAAGGCCAGGGCCTTGCTCGAGTTCGTCTGGTGGGCGGTTCACGACGGGCAGAAGTACTGCGCCGGTCTGTCCTACGCGCCGCTCCCCTCCCGCGTCGTGCAGCTCGAGGAGCAGCGTCTGAAGAGCGTCACGGTGAACGGCCGTCCGGTACTCCCGGCCAACTATCGCGGGCGCTAGGCAGTTGACTGACCTCCCCGCCGCCGTTCTGGAGCCGGAGATCGCTCCACGGTCCAAGGCCGAAGAACGGTGGCGGGCCCTGAGGACGGTGAGCCGAGGCGACGTGATCTTCCGCGTCGTGCTTACCGTCCTCGCGCTTCTCCTCCCGCTACTGCTGCTGATGATCGGCGTCGAGCTGGTGTCGGAAGCCATGCCGGCGGCGCGCAGGTTCGGCCTGTCGTTCCTCACCACCAGCATTTGGGACCCGGTGCGCGGCCAGTTCGGCGCGCTGCCTCTGATCTTCGGCACGCTGTACTCGTCGCTCGTCGCCCTGGTGATCGCCGTGCCGCTCGCCCTGGCCTGCGCCGTCTTCCTGACGGAGTTCGCGCCGCGGTGGTTGCGCATGCCGGTGGCGACGCTGATCGAGTTGCTGGCTGCCGTGCCGAGCGTCATCTACGGGCTGTGGGGCATCTTCGTGCTGATTCCCCTCCTTCGCGACCGCTTCTGGCCCGTGGTGCGGCCGGTGCTGGGACACGTGCCGATCTTCAGCGGCGTCTTCTACGGCCCCTCCGTCCTGGCGGCCGGGGTAATCCTATCCGTGATGATCCTGCCCTACATCGCCGCAGTGTCGCGCGAAGTGCTGCTTGCGGTGCCCGCCGACCAGCGGGAGGCGGGGCTGGCCCTGGGCGCCACGCGGTGGGAAACCGTCTGGCACGTGGTGCTGCCGTACGGGCGTGCGGGCATCATGGGCGCGGTGATCCTCGGGCTGGGTCGCGCCCTGGGCGAGACCATGGCCGTGACGATGGTTATCGGAAACCGCCACGAGGTGTCGGCGTCGCTGCTGCAGCCCGGCTACACCATCGCTGCGGCGATCGCCAACGAGTTCTCCGAGGCCGTGTCCGACATGCATCTCTCGTCGCTCTTCCTGGTCGGGGCGGTACTGTTCCTCATCACCATCATCGTCAACGCCTTGGCGCGCGTGCTGGTCTGGCGCGTGGCCCGCGGCTCGGCGGTGGGCAGCACGGCGATCTGATGCACGGCCGCCTCGCTCGCCGGCTGGTCGGCTCCACCATGACGGGCGTGACCTACGGAGCCGCAGCGCTCGCGATCCTTCCGCTCGCCGTGATCTTCGGGATGCTTCTGGTCAAGGGCGCCGGATCTGTCGACCTGAATTTCTTCATCAGGTCAGCAGTTCCGGTCGGGGAGCCCGGCGGCGGCTTCGCACACGCCATTGTGGGCACTCTGATCATCGTCGGATTGGCTTGCGTGATCGGCGTGCCGATCGGCGTAGCGACGGGCATTTTTCTGGCCGAGTTCGGCGGCGGGCGGTTCGGCTTCGCGGTCCGGTTCGTGGCCGACGTCCTCAACGGCGTTCCCTCCATCGTCATCGGCATCTTCGCGTGGACCTGGCTGGTGAAACCGATGGGCCACTTCTCGGCACTAGCGGGCGGGTGTGCCCTGGGCATGATCCTGGTGCCGATCGTGGCGCGGACCACCGAGGAGATGGTGCGGCTGGTGCCCAACTCGTTGCGCGAGGCGGCGCTGGCGCTCGGCTACCCGCGTTGGCGTACTTCGCTGCAGGTGGTGGTGCGCACCGCGGCCGCCGGGATCGTGACCGGCTGTCTTGTGGCAGTCGCGCGGGTGTCAGGGGAAACCGCGCCGTTGCTCTTCACCGCTCTGGGGAATCAGTTCTTCTCCACCCGGCTCCAGGGACCGATGGCCGCGCTCCCGCTCCAGATCTACGCGTATGCCCTCGGCCCATACGACGAGTGGCACCGGCAGGCCTGGGCGGGAGCCCTCGTGCTGATCGTGCTCGTCCTCGCCTTGAGCCTCATCGCCCGCGCGGTGGTGCGTGCCAAGCGTCAGCACGCCTGAGCGGGTGCGGCGCTCTCCGCCCGTGACGACTCCGCCCGCGACGCCTCCGCCAGTCCCGATGGCCGTCCCGCCCGCCGAGGTGGCGCCAGCGACGGTGCTTCGGCTCGCCGCAGACGGGCTCACCGCGTGGTACGGCAGCGCCTCGGGGGTGCGGGACGTGACGCTCGCCTGTCGGGAGAACACCGTCACCGCGCTGATCGGGCCGTCCGGCTGCGGCAAGTCCACCCTGCTCCGCTCACTGAACCGGATGCACGAGCTGGTGCCGGGTGCCCGCGTCACGGGCCGCGTCCTGCTCGACGGCTACGACATCTACGATCCGGCGATCAACCCGGTCCAGGTGCGCCGGCGCATCGGGATGGTGTTTCAGCGGCCGACGCCGTTTCCCACCATGACGATCGCGGAGAACGTCGCTGCGGGCCTGGCGGTGGGACCGCCCCTCGCGCGCGCCGACCGCGACCGCGTGATCGAGCACGCCCTGCGGCGTGCCGCGCTGTGGGACGAAGTGAAGGACCGGCTGCACGAGTCGCCGATGAACCTCTCGGGTGGCCAGCAGCAGCGGCTGTGCGTCGCCCGCACCGTGGCGCCCGAGCCGGAGGTGATTCTGCTCGACGAGCCGACCGCCTCGCTCGACCCGGCCGGGACGGCCCACATCGAAGAGCTCGTCCAGGAGCTGAAACGCGAGTTCACCGTCGTCATCGTGACCCACAATCTCCAGCAGGCCGGACGCGTATCCGACGTGACCGCGTTCTTCTATCTCGGGGAGCTGATCGAGGCGGGTCCGACGAGCCGCATGTTCACCGCTCCGCTCAAGCCCCAAACCGAGGCGTACATCACCGGGCGGTTCGGATGACCGCCGCACCGAGGGTCCGCGTCACGCCCGGCGGCACGGTCCGGCTCATCGGCACCCTGGCCGCGAAGGACTACTCCTTCTGGTACGGCGGAACGCAGGCCCTCTTCAACATCAGCATCGAGGCGAAGCCCAATGCCGTGACGGCCCTGATCGGCCCGTCGGGGTGCGGGAAGTCCACCTTCCTGCGCTCGGTCAACCGGCTTCAGGAGCTGCTGCCGCACACCCGGCACCAGGGCGACATCGCGTTCGACGGCGAGTCGGTGTTCGAATCCTCCGTGGACCCCGTGGACCTGCGCCGGCGGATCGGGATGGTCTTCCAGCGGCCCAACCCGTTCCCCAAGACCATCTTCGACAACGTGGCCTACGGCCCTCGGGTGACCGGAGCGGTCGCGGAGCGAGAGATACCCGCCCTTGTGGAGCGGTCGCTTCGCAACGCTGCGCTCTGGGACGAGGTGAAGGACCGGCTCGACGACTTCGGCACCTCGCTTTCGGGGGGCCAGCAGCAGCGGCTCTGCATCGCCCGGGCGCTGGCCAACGAGCCCGAGGTGCTGCTGATGGACGAGCCCTGCTCGGCGCTCGATCCCATTGCCACGCAGAAGATCGAGGAGCTGATCGTGGAGCTGAAGGGCAGTTACACGATCGTCATCGTGACGCACAACATGCAGCAGGCGGCCCGGGTCTCGGACTACACGGGCTTCTTCTTTCTGGGGCATCTGGTGGAGTTCGGGACGACGCAGCAGATCTTCACCAATCCGCGCGACGAGCGCACCGACGCCTACATCACCGGGAGATTCGGATGAGCACTCCGCTCGAGCCCCAGCGCCACTTCCACGAGGAGCTGGCCCAACTCAAGCAGCGCCTCATGGCCATGTCGGCCGAGGCGGAGGAAGCGGTCGGCGGCGCAGTCAGCGCGCTCCTGACCCGCGACCGCGCCAAGGTGCAGGACGTGATCCGGGGCGAAAAGACGATCAACACGCTCGAAAGCAGCATCGAGGAGCAGGCCTTCCAGCTGATCGCGCTGCACCAGCCGATGGCGAAGGACCTGCGGCTCATCTTCGCCGCGATCCGGATCGTCGGCGACCTCGAGCGGGTGGGCGACCACGCCGTCAACATCGCCCAGTCCGCCGACCGGCTGACCTCGTATCCGCACATCGTTCCCGAGCCGGAGATCGTCGAGATGGCGCGGCTCTCGCGGAAGATGCTCGCCGACGCGCTCAGCGCGTTCGTGCGCGGCGACGCCCCCTTGGCGCGGGACGTCTGCAAGCGGGACGACGCGGTGGACTCCCTGAACGACTCCGTGTTCCGCATCCTCCTGACGCATATGATGGAGGATCAACGAGTTATAGGGCCCGGGATGGAGCTCCTGCTGGTCTCCCGGAACCTCGAGCGGGTGGCCGACCTCGCGACGAACGTCGCCGAGGACGTAGTTTTCCTGGCGGAAGGCAAGACCATCAAGCACCACGCGGAAGACGAGCGGCCCGCACCGGACGGCGCCGCGTGAAAGACCCATGGGCATCCACGACTCCCACAGCTTCCCCGGTCGCCTCATCGTCGTCGAGGGCATCGACGGCTCCGGGAAGTCCACCCAGCTGTCGCTCCTCCAGACCTATCTCGTCTCGGAGGGATACGACGTCTCGTTCACGGAGTGGAATTCCAGCCCGATCGTGAAGGACACGACGAAGCGGGGGAAGAAGAAGAACCTTTTCTCGCCGACCACCTTCTCGCTGATCCACGCCACCGATTTCGCCGACCGCCACGAGCGCTCGATCCTTCCGCCGCTCCAGGCCGGGCTGATCGTACTGGCCGATCGCTACGCGTACACCGCCTTCGCGCGCGACGCCGCTCGCGGCTGCGAGAAGACCTGGATCCGGAGCATGTACGAATTCGCGACGCGCCCGGACCTGGCGCTCTACTTCCGCGTGGACATCGACACCGCGGTGGCGCGCATCACCGGCGGACGGATCCAGCTCAAGTTCCACGAGGCGGGGATGGACCTGGGGTTGTCGCCGGATCCCATCACGTCGTTCCGGATCTTCCAGACCCGGGTGCTCGAGGAGTACGACCACGTGGCCGACGAATTCGGATTGACGGTGCTGGACGGCAGCCGCTCGGTGGTCGAGCAGCAGCGGGAGATGCGCAAGCTGGTGAAACCGATCCTCAAGGGCCTGCGCCGCACCCACGCGTCGCGTCCGACCCCCATCTCCACGGCGCTCGCCGCGGCGGCCGCCGCCAAGAGCGCCTGATGGAGACCCGCTTCTACGGGGCCGGGCTGGCCAAGCTGGAGGTGGGCAGCGAGCTGCCGGGCAACCTGATCGTCGTCGAGGGCGCGGACGGCGTCGGACGCTCCACCCACATCGAGCTGCTCCAGGGGTGGCTCGAGGGCCAGGGCTTCGCCGTCGCCTCCACGGGGTTGGTCCGCTCGGCGCTCACGCGCCGCGGCATCGAGCTGGCGAAGGAGGGCCACTCGTTCGACCGCACCACGATGTCCCTCTTCTACGCGACCGACCTCGCCGACCGGCTGGAGCACGAGATCATCCCCGCCCTGCGCAGCGGCTTCGTCGTCCTCGCGGACCGGTACATCTACACCACGATAGCGCGCGGCTCCGCCCGGGGGCTCGATCGCGACTGGCTCGCCCGCCTGTACGGCTTCGCCCTCGTGCCGCGGCGCGTGTTCTTCCTCCGGCTCGATCCCGACGAGCTGATCCGGCGCACGCTGCGCCGCGGCGGCGAGCTGGACTACTGGGAGTCCGGGCGCGACATCGGCCTCGCCCCCGACCTCTACACGTCGTTCCGCAAGTACCAGGCCCTGATCCTGGGAGAGTTCGATGGGATGGCCGAGCTGTACGGCTTCACCACGATCGACGCATCGCGCACCGTCGAGGAGGTGCAGGCCGAGCTGCGCCGCGAGGTCGCCAATCTCCTCGACCCGTCGCTCCTGACGGCCGCGACCGATGTCGCCGACGACTGAGCGCTTCGCCGCCATCGACGTCGGCTCCAACTCGATTCGCTGTCTGATCGCCGAGCGTGGCGAGGACGGCCATCTCCAGATCATCGACGACCTCAAGGACCAGCCCCGCCTGGCACGGGGCCTCTCGTCCACGGGGCTGCTCGCGCCCGAATCGGTGGAGCACGCGATCGAGTCGCTCGGCCGGATGGTGCAAGCCGCGGAGCGGCGCGGCGCCTCGCGCGTGGCACTGGTCGCGACCTCCGCCGTGCGCGACGCCGCCAACGGAGCGCAGTTCGCGGAACGGGTGAAGAAGGAGATCGGGATCCCGCTCGAGGTGATCGACGGCGAGACGGAGGCGCGGCTCGCGTTCCTCTCGGTGAGCGAGCACTTCGCCATCGGCCGGGGCCGCGCGGTGGTGGCCGACATCGGCGGCGGGAGCCTGGAGCTGGTGCTCGCGGTGGGCGGCCTGGTGGACCGCGTCGTCTCTCTCCCCTTCGGCGCGGTCCGCCTCACCGAGCAGTACCTGGCGGGCGCCAAGGACGAGGCGACCGGCGTCCGGCGGCTCCGCGACGCGGTGCGGCAGAAGCTGCGGCGCGCCATCCCACGCGGGGAGTGGGCCGCGGCGAAACTCTTCGGGTCCGGCGGGACCTTCACCAACCTGGCGCGCATCGCCGCCGCGCGGGGACGCGGCGCGGTGCCGCCGGGCGGCATCCACGCTCAGTCGGTCTCCTCCCCCGAGCTGCAGCGCATCCTCGAGTGGCTGGCGGCCATGAGCGTCGAGGAGCGCCGCGGCGTCCCGGGCCTCAACGCCGAGCGCGCCGACATCATCGTGGCAGGGCTCGCCGTGGCCGCGGAGGTGCTGGAGCTGTTCGACGCGCCGAAGGTCACCGTCTCGGCGTTCGGGCTCAGGGAGGGGCTGCTGATCCACCTGGCCCGCCCCGCGGGAGAGGGGCAGGCGCCGAGCAAGGCCAAGGCGCTGCGCCGGTTCGCGGACCGCTGCCGCGCCGACCGCCGGCACGGCGAGCAGACGGCCCGCCTGGCGCGGAAGCTGTTCGACGTCCTCGGCAAGCGGCTCGGGTGCGCCCCGGAGGACTGGGACCTGCTCGAGGCCGCGGCGCTGCTCCACGACGTGGGACAGATCGTGTCGTACCGCAGCCACCACAAGCACAGCTACCATCTCATCGCCCACGCGGAGTCGCTCCCGTTCGCCCCACGCGAGCGCCTGCAGATCGCGCTCATCAGCCGCTATCACCGCAAGCGGGGCCCGAGCAAGAGGCACCCGGAGTACGCGGCGCTCGAGCCCGAGGAGCGTGCCCGCGTGCGCCGGCTCTCCGCCCTGCTCCGGGTGGCCTGCGGGCTCGACCGCGGGCACGTTTCCGCGGTGGAGGCCATGCGGCTCAGGATGATGCCCGACCGCCTGCTGGTGGACGTGGTGCCGCGCCTGGTGACGACCAACCTGAAGCTCGAGCTGTGGGGCGCGCAGCGGAAAGCGGACCTGCTAGGGAAGCTCCTGGGACGCGACGTGGTGGTGCGCAGCGCGCCCCTGGCGGAGACGAAAGCGGCGTCCTAGTAGGGCTGGCCCCCCGCCGGCGGGGCGCAGCTGCCGCTCCGACACGATGCCGCGTGCGCCTCCGGCTGCTTCAACAACTCGGCCAAGGACAGCGGCTCCGGCCCCAGACAGCCGACGAAGCTCACGCCAGAGGACGTCCCGATCCGGCTGGCTCCCGCCCCGATCATTGCCAGCGCCGTCGCGCAGTCCCGCACGCCCCCCGCCGCCTTGACCCCGAGGTCGTCGCCCACGGCGAGCCGCATCAGGCGCACCGCCTCGGTCGTCGCTCCGCCCGCCGCGTGGAAGCCCGTCGACGTCTTCACGAAGTGCGCGCCGGCGAGCTTCGCGACCGCAGACGCCTTCACGATCTCCTCCGGCGTGAGGATCGCGCTCTCGATGATCACCTTGACCAGCGCGCCGCGCGACGCTTCGACCACCGCGCGGATGTCGTCTTCGACAACGCCCCACTCCCCGCCCTTGATGCGCCCGAGCGCGGCCACCATGTCCACCTCGGTCGCCCCGCGGGAGACGGCCTCGCCCGCTTCGGAGGCCTTCGCGCGCGACGTCGTGGCACCCAGCGGGAATCCGCACACGCTCGCCACCGCGACCTCCGTGCCCGACAGCTCCTGGGCGCACAGCTCCACCCAGCTCGGGTTGACGCACACCGCCGCGAAACGGTGCTCACGTGCCTCGGCGCAGAGCTTCAGGATGTCCTTCCGCGTGGCCTCGGGCTTGAGCAAGGTGTGATCCACGAAATCGGCGACGCGCCGCGCGCCCGCCGCCGGCGTCCACGCCGCGACCATCCGCGGCCCCCGCCACGAGAGGTCCTCAAGGGGACGCGCCTCCCCTTCAGCGGGACGTGCGGACGCAACGGACACGGTGGGCACGGAGGCACGGGGGCGCGGAGGCACGGCAGAGGCTACTGCTTCCGACGGCCGTCGTCTGGGAACCACTGGCGACTTCGCCGTCTGCGCAACTGATCTGTTCCCCGCCAACAGCCTTCTGACGACTTCCGCAGCTATGGCGTCGAGCTCGGCGTCGTTCATAGCACCTGCTTCCCCTTGATATCGACGCGATCCAGGACACCCACGATCACGGCCTGCACGGGGATCCAGGGATCGTCGAAGATCTTGCGCGCCGACGATCCCTCCTGCACCACCAGCACCTTGTCGCCCACGCCGGCGTCCACGACGTCGAGCGCGATGACCTCGACCCCCTCGGGCTTCATCTCGAGATCGAGCCGCCGCACCAGGAGCAGCTTCTTCCCCTCGAGCCGCTCGTTCTTATGGGTGCTCACCACGTCGCCGACGACCGTCGCGAGGAACACTATGCGCCCTCCGCCAGGTCGATCCGGTCCACCTTGCCGACGACCGCCGCATCCACCGCGACGTCGAGCTTCCACAGCGCGATCGATGCCTCACGCGCGGTGATGTAATAGCACAGCTCTCCCGGCCCCAGGCCGAAGGTGTCCGCCGCCACCAGGGGCGCGCCCCGGTCCTTGCCCGCAGCGTCCACCGGCTGCAGCCACTGCAGGGGAATCGCCTTCAGCGTGTCCTGCTTCTGCGTGGACACGACGCGCCCGACGATGCGTGCTAGATACACGTTATCCCCACCGGATTCTCTGGGGGCTCCACGGGGTCTGCCGCCGCGACATCAGATAGTCCGACCGCGCGAACAACCGGATGGTCGCCGCCCCCACGATGAAACCTCCAATATGCGCCCAGAAGGCCACGCCCGCCTCCGCCTGCGCGCCGGCGACGGCCGGAAGCGCGCCGAGGAACTGGAGCACGATCCAGTAGCCGAGCATCGCCCACGCCGGCAGCGCGATCGTGGTCAGGAAGAACCCCAGCGGCACCAGCGTGTAGACCCGCACCCGCGGATAGAGGATCAGGTAGGCCCCCATCACCCCGCTGATCGCCCCCGAGGCTCCCACCACCGGCACCGGGGAGGAGGGGTCCATCGCCACCTGGGCCAACGCCGCCGCGACGCCACACATCAGGTAGAACCCGATGAAGCGAAGGCGCCCCATCGAGTCCTCGACGTTGTTCCCGAAGATCCAGAAGAACCACATGTTCATGATGATGTGCATCCACGAGCCGTGCAGGAACATGGATGAGAGCACGTGGAAGTAGCCGCGCCCCGCGTCCATCTCGCACACCAGTCCGGGCCCCATCGCCACCGCCGTCCCCGCCGCCACCCGGCCGGTCAGCTCCCCCGGAATCAGCCCCAGCTCGCACACCGATTTGGCGAGCGGATAGCCCAGCCCCGCCCCCTGCACCACCACCCAGACCAGGACGTTCAGCGCCACGATGGCGTAGGTCACCACCGGCGTCTTGAGGGTTGGGTTTTCGTCCCGGTAGGGGATCACCCGCTCAACCTAACTTGGCCGGAGGGCAAGTCAACGCACCACCAAGCGCGACAAGACCTTAGCATACTGCCGAAATGGCAGAGATATGGGGCACGGCCCTTGCTCCTGCGACCATAAGTGCTTCTCGCACATCAACCCTAGTTGCGTTCGGAGATTGAGCCATGGCAGAGAAGATCATCGGCATAGACCTGGGTACCACGAACTCCGTCGTCGCGGTGATGGAGGGCGGCGATCCGGTCGTGATCCCGAACGCCGAGGGCGGCCGCACCACGCCGTCCGTCGTGGCGTTCACGAAGGACGGGGAGCGGTTGGTCGGCCAGGTGGCCAAGCGGCAGGCGGTGACCAACCCCACGAACACGGTCTTCTCGATCAAGCGGTTGATGGGCCGGCGGATGCCGGAGGTGGTCGAGGAGATGAAGCGGGTGCCCTACAAGGTGGCGGCGGGGCAGAACGATCTCGCGTCGGTGGAGATCAGCGGCAAGCGGTACACGCCGCCGGAGATCTCCGCGATGATCCTCCAGAAGATGAAGCAGACCGCCGAGGATTATCTCGGGCACAAGGTCGAGAAGGCCGTCATCACGGTGCCGGCCTACTTCAACGATTCCCAGCGGCAGGCGACGAAGGACGCCGGGAAGATCGCCGGCCTCGACGTGGTGCGGATCATCAACGAGCCCACGGCCTCGGCGCTGGCGTACGGGATGGACAAGAAGAAGGAGCACAAGGTCGCGGTCTACGACCTGGGCGGCGGCACCTACGACATCTCGATCCTCGAGCTGGCCGAAGGGGTGTTCGAGGTCAAGAGCACGAACGGCGACACGCACCTGGGCGGCGACGACTTCGACCAGCGGGTGATCGAGTGGCTGGTGGCGGAGTTCAAGCGGGACCAGGGGATCGATCTCTCCAAGGACCCGATGGCGCTCCAGCGCCTGAAGGAGGCCGCGGAGAAGGCCAAGTGCGAGCTGTCGACGGTGATGCAGACGGAGATCAACCTGCCGTTCATCACCGCGGACCAGGCGGGCCCGAAGCACCTCAACCTCACGCTGACGCGGGCCAAGCTCGAGCAGCTGGTGGACGACCTGGTGCGGCGCACGCTGGAGCCGATGAAGAAGGCGCTGGCGGACGCCGCTCTTCAGCCGTCGGGCGTAGACGAAGTGATCCTGGTCGGCGGCCAGACGCGGATGCCGAAGGTCCAGGAGATCGTGAAGGACTTCTTCGGCAAGGAGCCGCACAAGGGCGTCAACCCCGACGAGGTGGTGGCGATCGGCGCCGCGATCCAAGGGGGCGTGCTGGCGGGCGAAGTGAAGGACATCCTGCTGCTCGACGTGACGCCGCTTTCGCTCGGCATCGAGACGCTGGGCGGCGTGACCACGGTGCTGATTCCGCGGAACACGACGATCCCGACCAAGCGGTCGGAGGTGTTCTCGACCGCCGACGACAACCAGACCACGGTCGAGATCCACGTGCTGCAGGGCGAGCGGGAGATGGCGCTCGACAACCGGACGATCGGCAAGTTCCAGCTCACGGGCATCCCGCCGGCCCCGCGCGGCATGCCGCAGATCGAGGTGACGTTCGACATCGACGCCAACGGCATCCTGCACGTCACCGCGAAGGACAAGGCGACGAGCAAGGAGCAGAAGATCCGGATCGAGGCCTCGTCGGGAATCTCCGACAAGGAAATAGAGAAGATGGTGCACGCGGCCGAGGAGCACGCGGCCGACGACAAGAAGCGGCGCGAGGAGATCGAGACGCGCAACCGCCTCGATGCGCTGGTCTACGACGTGGAGAAGAACTCGAAGGAGTGGTCGGACAAGCTCGAGGCGTCCGTCAAGAAGCGGTTGGAGGAGGCGGTGGACGGCGCGAAGAAGGCGCTGCGCTCGGGCGACGCCGGCGAGATCCGGAAGGCGGCGGAGGCGCTGCAGGGCGCCTACAGCGAGGCGGGACGGTCGCTCTACCAGAGCCAGACCGCGGGGAGCGGCGGGACCGCCGAGCCCCCGGGCGGCGGCGCGGGCGCCGGGCCGGGGCCCGAGCCCAAGAAGGAAGACGTCGTCGATGCCGACTACGAGATCGTGGACGAGTCCAAGCCGTCCGGCAACAAGTAGAACCGGACGCGCGGTGGCGGGTAGTAGGAGTCCTCGGAGCATTCCACGGAGGGTGATGTATGTCGTCGAAGGGTCGTGACTTCCTGAAACTGGGCGGCATCATCGCCGTCGCGTTCGTGGCCGGTCTGGTGTTCGCCTCGGGTCTCGGGCTGCCGCGGCCGGGGCAAGCGGAGGCCTCGCATCGCGTCAACGTCGTGACGGGCCCCCGCGCCCCGCTCCGCACCGTGGACGGGGTCGTCCCGAGCTTCGCCGACATCGCCGAGCGGGTGCGGCCGTCGGTGGTCTATGTCAGGATCCAGCGGACCGAGCGGCCGGACCAGATCGGGCCCGATGATTTCTTCCGCAACTTCGGGTTCCCGACGCCGCGCCGGCCCCGTATCGCCGAGGGTTCGGGCTCCGGCTTCATCGTTTCGCGGGACGGTTACATCCTGACCAACAACCACGTGGTGGCCGGCGCCGACAAGGTGACGGTCACGCTGCTGGATAACCGCGAGTTCGACGCGCGCGTCATCGGGCGCGACCCGAGGACCGACGTGGCGGTGATCAAGATCGGTGCGGACAACCTGTCGCCGCTGCCGCTCGGCAACTCGGACGACTCGCGGATCGGCGACTGGGTGCTCGCGATCGGCAACCCGCTCAACCTCTATTTCACCGTGACCGCCGGGATCGTCAGCGCCAAGGGGCGGGGGCTGCAGGGCCTCACCGACGACACCGACCGCTACCAGATCCAGGACTTCATCCAGACCGACGCCGCGATCAATCCGGGGAACTCGGGCGGCCCGCTGGTCAACCTCCAGGGCGAGGTCATCGGGATCAACGCGGCGATCGCCTCGCAGACGGGCTTCTACGCGGGCTACGGCTTCGCCGTCCCGATCAACCTCGCGCGCCGGGTGATGGACGATCTGATCGCCACCGGCCGGGTGCAGCGGGCGCAGCTCGGCGTCGCCATCAAGCAGATCACGCCAGAGGACGCCGACGCCGTCGGCCTGAGCACCATCCAGGGCGTGGTCGTCAACGACTTCAGCGGCAACAACTCGCCGGCGAAGGCGGCGGGGATCCAGCCCGGCGACGTCATCGTGGCGTTGAACGACACGGCCATCGACCACGTCGCCCAGCTGCAGACCATGGTGGGGTTCAAGCGGCCGGGCGAAGTCGTGCGCGTGACGGTCGTGCGCAGCCACGGCGTGCGGCAGACCTTCGATGTGCGCCTGTCGTCGGCCGATACCGACAGCACACAGGTGGCGAGCGCCGCCGGCGGGCGCAACAAGCCGGCGGCAGCCACGACCGAGGCCTCCACCAAGCTCGGCATCACGCTGGAGGACATGACGCCCGACATCGTGCGCGAAGCCGGCCTGTCCGAGGACCAGCGGGGCCCCGTCGTCTCCGACGTCGAGGAGGGGGGCCCGTCGTGGGACGGCAAGCTCTTCTCGGCCAGCAGCGGCGGCAGCCCGGACGCCATTCTGTGGGTCAACGGCACGCGTGCCCACAACAAGGCTGAGCTCCTCCGCGCCATCCACGACGTGAAGTCGGGCGAGGTGGTCACGCTCAGGGTCGTGAACCTGAGCAACGGCCTGCCGGCGCGCGTGGTGCGCATCCGGGTCCGCTAGCGCCACCCGCGCGGTTCCCCAATCGGACGAGCGCCCGCACCCGCGGGCGCTCGTCGTCCGTGGGTCCGGCGGTTATCTTGCGGGCGCGCGAAAGTGGCGGAACTGGCAGACGCGCAGGCCTTAGGAGCCTGTGGGGAAACCCGTGGGGGTTCGAGTCCCCCCTTTCGCACTATGACCACGACCGGCATCGAAATCACGCCCCAGAGCCAGGACGCGGCCCGCCGCACGTACGCCGTCTCCGTCAGTCCGGAGAAGGTGGCCGCCGCGGAGGCCGCGACCACGGCCCGCTACGCGAAACAGCTCAAGGTGCCTGGGTTCCGGAAGGGCCACGTGCCGCCAGCCGTGGTGCGGCGCAAGTACTCCGACGCGATCCGGCAGAGCGTCATCGAGGAGCTGCTGCGCGAGTCCTGGCAGGCCACTCAGGAGAAGGACGCGCTGAAGCCGATCGCCGACCCGCAGGTCCGCAACGTGAAGTTCGAGGAGGGCTCCCCGCTCACCTTCGAGTTGCTGGTGGACGTCAAGCCGGAGCTCACGCTGGCGCGCCTGGGCGGGTTCCGCCTCACGCGCCACGTGCAGGGCGTCAGCGACGAAATGGTCGAGGCGCAGCTCCAGCAGGTCCGGGAGCGGCGCGCGCCGTGGGTGCCGGCCACGGACCGGGCGAAGCCGGGGGACCTGGTGGAGGCGACGATCACCAACCTCGACGAGGCCGCGGCGGCGGACGCAGCCGCGGCGCAGGAACCCGTGCGCTTCGTGCTCGGGCAGGGCCGCGCGCTTCCCGAGCTCGAGAGCCGGCTGATGGAGCTCGACCCCGGCCAGAGCTGGGAGGGCAGCCTCCGCTTCCCCGACGACCACCCCGACGCCGCCAAACGCGGCCAGAGCCGCCGCGTGCGGGTCACCCTCGGCGAGGTCAAGCGCATGGAGCTCCCGGCGCTGACCGACGAGTTCGCGCGCGAGGTCGGGGAGTTCGAATCGGTGGTGGCGCTCAAAGCCGCGATCCGGACCGATCTCGAGGCCGAGGCCAGGCGCGAGGCCGACGCCCGGATCCGCAGCGAGCTGATCGACCAGATCGCCGCCGCCAACAACGTCTCGGTGCCGCCCTCGCTGATGGACCGGGCGATCGCCGCCTACATCGCCGCGTACGGCGTACCCGAGGACCAGCGCGGCCGGTTCGCCGCCGAGTTCCGGCCGGTGGCCGAGGCGGGCGTGCGCCGCGACCTCATCGTCGAAGCGGTGGCCGAGCAGGCCAAACTGCACGCCACGGCCGAGGCGCTGGACGCCCGGATCGCCGACCTCGCGCGGCGCCGCGGCGAAACCCCCGCCGCCGTCCGGGCCACACTGGAGAAGGCCGGAAGGCTGCGCGAAATGGAGCGATCCATGACGGAAGACAACGTCTTCACCCACCTCCTCGGCCAGAGCACGGTCGAGGACGCACCGACGACCCGCTGATGAGCAACGGAGCCGAAGGGACCCGACCCGTGTCGACGATCTACCCGCCGTACATCATCGAGCGCTCGAGCCGTGGTGAGCGCACCTACGACATCTTCTCGCGGCTGCTGATGGACCGCATCATCTTCCTCGGCGTGCCCATCAACGATGACGTGTCGAACGTCATCATCGCGCAGCTGCTCTTCCTCCAGGCTGACAGCCCGGAGAAGGACATCTACGTCTACATCAACTCGCCCGGGGGGATCGTCTCCAGCGGGATGGCCATCTACGACACCATGCAGCACATCAGCGCGCCGGTGAACACCATCTGCATGGGGATGGCGGCCTCCATGGGCTCGTTCCTCCTCGCCGCCGGCCGGAAGGGGAAGCGCAGCGCGCTGCCCCACTCCCGGATCATGATGCACCAGCCGTCGGGCGGCACGCAGGGCACCGCGGCCGACATCGAGATCCAGGCGCGCGAGATCCTGTACTTGAGAGGCAAGCTCAACGAGCTGTACGCCAAGCACACCGGCCAGACGGTGGAGCAGATCGAGCGGGATATGGACCGGGACCGGTTCATGTCGGCCGAGGAGGCGAAGCAGTACGGCATCGTGGACCACGTCCTGGCGCCCGGCGCCGCGGTGGAGGTAGGGGCGAAAGGCTAGTCGCGCCTTGACTTACGGCGCTGCGACCGCCCATATTCGCGCCAGAGGCCTCGAACCAGGACACCGATGTCCAACGACCGTCACCTGCGCTGCTCCTTCTGCGGCAAGTCGAAGGATTCGGTCCGGAAATTCATCTCCGGACCGTCGGTGTACATCTGCAACGAGTGCATCGCGTTGTGCAACGAGATCCTCGCGGAGGACGAAGAGCGCGAGGTCGCCGACGCGATCACCCAGGTGCCGACGCCGGTCGAGATCAAGGAAGTCCTCGACCAGTACGTGATCGGGCAGGAACAGGCGAAGAAGGCCCTCGCGGTTGCCGTCTACAACCACTACAAGCGCATCAACTCGCAGTCGCTGAAGGACAACGAGGTCGAGCTCGAGAAGTCGAACATCCTGCTGATCGGGCCGACGGGGGTGGGAAAGACCCTGCTCGCCCAGACGCTGGCCCGGCTGCTCGACGTGCCGTTCACCATCGCCGACGCCACGACGCTGACCGAGGCCGGGTACGTCGGCGAGGACGTGGAGAACATCCTGGTCCGGCTGCTCCAGGCGGGGGACTTCAACGTCACCGAGTGCGAGCGCGGCATCGTCTACATCGACGAGATCGACAAGATCGCCCGCAAGAGCGAGAACCCGAGCATCACGCGCGACGTGTCGGGCGAAGGGGTGCAGCAGGCGCTTCTCAAGATCCTCGAGGGCACCGTCGCCTCCGTGCCGCCGCAGGGCGGGCGAAAGCACCCGCAGCAGGAATACATCCAGATCAACACCCGCGACATCCTGTTCATCTGCGGCGGCGCGTTCGACGGGCTCGAGAAGATCATCGAGTCGCGGACGGGGCGGCGGCGCATCGGCTTCACCAAGGACGAAGTGGAGCGCGGCGTGCCGGTGCTGCAGCGCCGCAATCCGTACGGCGAGGTCGAGCCCGACGATCTACTGCGCTACGGCCTGATCCCGGAGCTGATCGGCCGCCTGCCCGTGACCGTCCCGCTCGAGACGCTGGACGAGGACGCGCTGGTGCGCATCCTGGTCGAGCCGAAGAACGCCCTCACCAAGCAGTACAAGAAGCTGTTCGAGCTCGAGGAGGTGCGGCTGACCTTCGAGCAGGAGGCGCTCCGCGCGGCCGCGCAGCAGGCCATCAAGCGCGGCGCCGGCGCGCGCGGGCTGCGGGCCATCCTCGAGAAGGTGATGACCGACATCATGTTCGACCTGCCGGCCCGCGAGGACGTGGCCGAGGTGGTCATCACGCGGGAATGCATCCTCGAGGGACGGCAGCCGCTGCTGGTCACCGAGCAGAAGCGGACCAAGAAAGAGGCCTGACGTGCCGGTGTCCCGCGCCAGCACCGCCCCCTCCCCGAGGGGGCTTTTGGTTGGTGACTTCGTCGCCGGGCTGGTCCGCTGGGACGATCCGCTGCCCGGGCCGCCGCGGCCGGAGATCGCCTTCGCCGGCCGCTCCAACGTCGGCAAGTCGAGCCTCGTCAACCTCCTGATGGGACGGCGCGCCCTCGCCCGCGTCAGCGGCACGCCCGGCAAGACGCGGCAGCTCAACGTTTACCGGTGGGGCACCGGCTGTTACCTCGTGGACCTGCCGGGATACGGTTGGGCGCGCGCGGCCGCCGCCGAGCGCGCCGCCTGGCGGCGGCTCGTCACCGCGTATCTGGAGCGGCGCGAGACCCTCGCCGGCGTGGTGTGGCTGCTCGACATCCGGCGCGACCCGTCGCCGGACGACGCCGAGGTGGGCGCGACGCTGGCCCGGCGCGCCGTGCCCACGCTGGTGGCGCTTACCAAGGCCGATCGCGTGCCACGCGCACAGCGCCTCGCGCGCGCGGCGGCGATCGCCGCCGCGCTCTCGCTCGACCACGCGGAGTTCGTCGTGACCAGCGCGCGGACCCGGGAGGGAGCGGAGGATCTCCGTGACAGCGTCCTGGCGCACCTGGGCTGACGCCGCCGCGCTCGCGGCGGCCGTCGTGCTGGCGCCCGCGGCGCTCCGCGCCCAGGCCGCCGACCTGCCGCCCGCGGGGCTCGGGACCCTGCGCCAGGACGACGTCGCCGTCCGGATCTCCACCGACAACCTCATGGTGCGCACGCTGCCGCTCGACGAGCGGGTGATCCGGCTCCTGTCGCCGGACACGTACAGCGCCTTCCACCAGCTCTCCCAGAGCCGCGCAGCCGACATCGTGGCGGCGGCCCGCGCCGCGGGACGCGACAGCGCGCTCGCGTTCATGGTCACCTTCTTCGCGCTGCAGCCGCAGGTCACCTTCGCGCCGGACCAGCTGTACATCGCGAGCCAGAACAACTTCTTCCGGCCGATCGCCATTCTCCCGCTCACGCCGCGCTGGAGCGAGTACAGGATCGACCAGCGGCAGCAGGCGTCCGCCATCTACCTGTTCGACGCCTCGATCCCCGTGCTGCAGCCCTTCACGCTCTTCTACGGCAACGTGAGCTCGGACGCCTGGGAGACCTCGATCAGCCTGCTGGCCGGGGAGCGCGCCCGCGTGCTCGCGCGCGCGGCCCAGCGCCCGCAGCCCTGACCGTGGCGCCGCCCGCCGCGGCTCTCGCGCTGCTCCTGGGCGGCACGGCGGCGGTGGCGGCGGCCGCCCTCGCGCTCTGGCACGCCCGCCGCGCCGGCCGCGCCACGACCGAGGTCGTCGCGGACCGCGACCGGCTGGCCGCGGAGCTGTCGCGCCGGCTGGGCGAGCTGTACTCGCTCCAGGAGCTGACGCAAACCCTCTCCTCCTCGCTCCAGTTCGACGAGGTGGCGGCCGACGTGGCGCGCTACGCGACGCGCTTCCTCGACGCCGGCGGCGGGGCGGTCGTGCTGGCCTCCGCCGAAGGTGAGGCGCCCCGCGTCGTGGCCGCCGAGGGGTCGCTGACGCCGTACCTCAACCTCACGGTCGCGCTGGATCAGGGTGGCGTCGTCCTCGACGCCATCGCTCACGAGCGGGTCGAGCTGCGGACCTCCTCCGGGAAGGCCGGCCTGCGGCTCTTCGGCACCGTGGACGCGCGCACCGCGGCGGTCGCGCCGCTCAAGGCGCACGGCGTCACCGACGGCGCCGTGGTCGTGGTGGACAAGAGCTCCGGCAGCTTCGTCCTCGAGGACGCGCGCCTCCTCTCGACCGTGGCGGCCCACGCGGCGGTCGCGCTCGCCAACGCGCGCCTCTTCGACCTCGTCCGGCACGGGAAGGAGCAGTGGGAGGGGACCTTCGACGCGATCGCGGAAGGGATGGCGCTGGTGGACGACGACGCCACGATCCGGCGCGCCAATGCCGCCTTCGCGGCGCTGGTCGGGCGCCCGGTGACCGGCGTGGTCGGCGGACACCTCTGCCATCTGCTGTTCGGGGAGCACCAGACCCTCGCCGAGCTGATGCACGCGACCGCCCGAGGCGGCCATCACGCGCCCATCGTGCGGCGCTCCGAGCCGCTGGGGCGCGTGCTGCGCATCGTCGCCGCGTCCGTCGCGCGCGCGGTGGACGGCGCCTCGGCCGTCGTGGTCGTCGAGGACATCAGCGAACAGCAGATGCTGGAAGCCCAGCTGATCCAGAGCGAGAAGATGGCCGCGGTGGGGACGCTGGTCTCGGGCGTGGCCCACGAGCTGAACAACCCGCTGACCTCGATCGCCGGACTGTCGGAGTTCCTGCTCGAGCAGCCGGCCGGCGCCGAACTCGAGCGCCGCCACCTGCGGGTCATCAACGAGGAAGCGGAACGCGCGGGCCGGATCGTGCGCGACCTGCTGACCTTCTCGCGGAAGGGGCCGGCCGAACGGGTCCTCGTCGACCTGGGCGACGTGGCGCAGCGCACCGTCCAGCTGATGGCGTACGAGATGAAGCTCCGCGACGTCACCGTACTGACGAGCATCGCGCCCGGCCTGCCGGCGGTCGTAGGTGACCGCTACCAGCTGCAGCAGGTAGTCCTGAACCTCCTGAGCAACGCGGCCCACGCCCTGAGCACGCTTCCGCCCGGCAGACCGCGGCGGGTGGAGCTGAAGGTCACGGCGGAAGGCGCGCGCGCGGTGCTGCGGGTGATCGACACGGGCCCCGGCATCCCGCCCGACGTGAAGGCGCAGATGTTCAGCCCGTTTTTCACCACCAAGGCGCCCGGCGAAGGCACGGGACTCGGCCTGTTCGTCTCCTACGGCATCGCCGAGGCCCACGGCGGGACGCTGACCGCGGATTCGGTCCCGGGCGCGGGCGCGACCCTGGTCCTGGCCCTCCCCGCCGCCGAGGCCGCGGCCGCGCCGCGGGAAAGCGTGCCGGCCGCCGCAGCAGCGCCCGCGCGCCACATCCTGGTTGTGGACGACGATCTCGCCGCACGGCGCGTGGTCACGGCGCTCTTCTCTCGCGACGGGCACCGCGTGGAAGCCGCCGCCAGCGGCGCCGAAGCACTGCGCCTGGTTCGCGCGGAGCGGTTCGACCTGATCATCGCCGATCGCCTCGCGGCGGCCGAGGGCGTGCCGCTGGTCACCGCGCTGGCGGACCTCCCGGGCGACGCCTCACGGCGGCTGATCCTCTCGACGTCGGACCCGCGGTGGGGAAGCGAGGAACGGCTCGCGAACGGGCCGAAAGTGCTGCGGAAGCCGTTCGACCTGCGGGATCTCAAGAAGGCAGCGGAGGAAGTGTTCGGAATATCAGGACAGTTGCCAGACGGCAAGGACTGAAGTGGTTGCCAGTTGTGAAGTCGTCGGCATGCAGGCCCGTTGCCAGTACTGCTATCTAGTCTACCCTCTCAGGACTGACGACTGGTAACCACTGAACGCTTGCCGTCTGGCAACTGTTCCGAAGTCTGCAATCTGAGCGCTGATTCCTACAGAACCCGGAGCACGTCCTCGACTCCGCCGGCGTCGCCCGTCCCGAACAGCTGGAGGGCGTCCGCGAGGGCCCTGCGCTCACGGGGCCAGACGAACCGGCGCGAGGCCTCCTCGGGAGGGAGCCACTCGCCGCGGTCGTGCTCGCCGGACAGCGCGACCTGCGCGCCCGCGGGCACGATGGCGCAGAAGACGGGGATGAGCGCGAGCACGTCGCGCGCGTGGAGGTAGAACGTCTCGACCCGGCTCACGTTGTAGAGCCGCTCCGGGCTGAGCCCCGCCTCCTCCCGGAGCTCCCGCAGCGCCGCGGCGGCCGGTGCTTCCCCCGCATCGATGTGCCCGTGCACCGTTTCCCAGGTGCCGGCGCACCGTTCCCCGGGGGCGCGCCGCAGCACGAGCACATCCGGCGCCCCGGCCCCCATCCGGAGCACGTACACGTCCACGATGATCGTGCGGACGTCGGTCACCGCCCCGCCCCGCCCTGCTCACGCTCTCCGCCAGCCGGCGCGATCCGCGGGTCGCGCTCGGCGCCCGACGCCAGGGCCCGCGCCGCTGCGGCGTACGCCGCCTGCGTGATCTGCCGGCCCTGATCGCCGCGCACGCAGTCCAGGTGGAGCGTGACGCGTGCCTCCACGGCGAACGCCTGCCAGAACTCGGGCGTCAGCGATACGTCGTAGTCACCGATCATCTGCCAGGCTGGGGGCGCCGCGTGGTATTCGAGGATCCCGCGGCCCCCGAGGTCGCAGGCCGCCCGCACCAGCGCGCCCGCCACGGGCACGCTGGCCTCGCCGAGCGCGCGCACGCCCTCGCGCGGGCCGAGCGCCTTGGCGAACGCCTCCCCAAATGCCCCGGCGGTGGTGACGACGACCCGGTGCGCGTCGGGCTCGGAGCGATCCGCGCCCTGCGTCACCGCCTCCACGTCGAGGTCGAAGCGCCCGTGCGAGGCCACTGCTTCTAGCAGTTCGTCGAATCCCGCGATCCCGGTCCGCGCGCTGGCGCGGCCCCGCCCGTCGAGGGCGAGACGGACGACCACGGTCGTCGTGAGCGTCGAGCGGCGGACTTCGGCGGAACGGCTCACCGCGCAGGCGGCGCGGCTATTCGGAGTTGGAGCGGCGCCGGCCGAGCACCGCGTCGAGGCGGGCCGACAGGGCGCGGGCCCGGAAGGGCTTGGTGAGGAAGTCGTCCGCGCCCAGCTCGAACACCCGCACCTCGTTGTCTTCGTCCCCCTTCGCCGTCAGCACGACCACGGGGATCTCGGCGGTGGCCGGCCGCGAGCGCAGGTGCGAGAGCACGCCGTACCCGTCGAGGCCCGGGAGGTTGAGATCGAGGACGATGACGTCCGGCCCCGTCCGGTCCACCTGGTCCAGGGCCTGCACGCCGTCCCGCGCCTCCGAGACGATGTACCCCTCGCGCTCGAGCAGGTCCTTCATCACCCGGCGGAGCGAGTCTTCGTCGTCCACCAGCAGCACCTTGCGCTTGAGCCGCGTGACCTTCGGCGACGCGACGATGCTGTCCAGCAGCTCGAACGACCCGCCCGTGGTTGCCGCCTCCGCCTTCGCATCGGTCGCGGACGGCGCCTTCGCGGCCGCCGCGGCGCCGGCGCCGGAAGTCCGGGCCGCCGGCTTCGCCGCCAGCACCTGGTCCGCGCCCTCCTCGAACGGCACGTCCACGACGCGCATCAACTCGTCGAGGCTGGATTCGCCGCGGAGGATGTGCGCGACGCCGCTCTCCCACAGGCTGCGCATCCCGCCGCCCTGCGCCACCTCCGCGATCTTGTCCGCCGTGGCCCCCGCCCCGATCACGCGCTCGACCTCGGGCGTCACCGTGAGCACCTCAGTGATCGAGAAGCGCCCGCGGTAGCCGGTCATCGCGCAGTCGGGGCACCCCACGGCGCGGTAGAGCGGCGTGCCGCGCGGCACCCACTTCGCGAGCTTCTCGGGCACCGTCTCGACCCAGACCTCCTTGCACGCCGGGCAGAGCTTGCGCATCAGCCGCTGCGCCACGACGCCGCGGAGCGACGCCGCGATCTTGTACGGCTCCACCCCGATGTCCACGAGCCGCGTGACCGCGTTCGACGCGTCGTTGGTGTGCAGCGTCGAGAGCACCAGGTGGCCCGTCAGCGAGGCCTGCACCGCGATCGTCGCCGTCTCCTTGTCGCGGATCTCGCCCACCAGCACCACGTCGGGATCCTGGCGGAGGATCGACCGCAGGGCGCTGGCGAAGGTCAGCCCCGCCTTCTCGTGCACCTGCACCTGCACGATCCCCTGGAGCCGGTACTCGACCGGGTCCTCGACCGTCACGATGTTGGTCTTGCCGGTCTGGATGCTGCGGATCGCCGAGTAGAGCGTCGTCGTCTTGCCCGAGCCGGTGGGCCCGGTCACGAGGATGATCCCCTCGTGGTGCATCAGCAGCGCCTTGAACGCGGAGTGCTCGTCGGGGTTCAGCCCGAGGGCGTCGAGCGAGATCACCGTCGCCCGCGAGTCCAGAATGCGGATGACAACCTTCTCGCCCATCGAGGCCGGGAGGGTGGACACACGCAGGTCCACCGGCACCCCATTCACCGCGACGCGCGCGCGCCCGTCCTGCGGCCGCAGGCGGTCCGCGATGTCGAGGCTCGAGATGATCTTGATGCGCGAGACCAGCGGGAACCCGGCCGCGCGCGGCACCTTCATCATCTGCCGCAGCACGCCGTCGATGCGGTACCGGACGGCGAACCCGCCCTCCTCCGGCTCGATGTGGATGTCGCTCGCCCGCGCCAGAATGCCCTCGGAGAGAATCAGGTCCACCAGCCGGACCACTGGCCGCTGGGACGCCTCCTCGGCGCTGACCTGGAACTCCTCGGCCGGCGCGGTCTCCTCGAGCTGCTGCACGTCGCTGCTCGACTCCATCCCCTCGAGCAGCTTCTCGACGACGTTCTCCGGCCGGAAGATCTCGTCGGTCAGCGCGGCGATCTTCGACGGCGACATCAGCTGCATCCGGACCTCGCGGCCCGACGCGAACGCCAGCCCCTTCTCCGCGTCGATGTCGAACGGGTTGGCCGTCGCGATCTCGAGCACCGAGTCCGTCGCCCGCATGGGGACCACGTGGTAGCGCCGGGCGACGGCCTCCGGAATGACTTCCTTGACCTTCGAGTCCGGCTTGGGGGCTTCCGCCACCGGGATCCGGCATCGCTTGGAGAGGGCCGCGAGGATCTGATCGTCCGTCGAGTAGTTCTTCGAGACGACCAGGTCCCACAGCGTGGCCGTGGGCTCCGCCGACGCGCGCAGCGCCGCCACCGCCTCGGCCGTGATCATCGTCGAGATGGTCGGGACCAGCCACTCGTCAGAAAAGACCCGCTCAGCCACTCAGCCGCTCCCCGCCGCCATCGCTGCACGGAAGCATCGCAACGGTCGCTCCGCCCGGGAATATGCCGCCCGGTTGGAGGGCTGGCAACGCGTCACCAAATCGAGATTTGGGGCCAGCTTAGAGGATCTCCCAGAAATCCCGCGTGACGTCGAAGGAGGCGCCGAACCGGCCGGTGCGGAGCCCATACCCGACGTCCACGCGCAGCAGGTCCCGCAGCCACCCGAAAGCGAGGCCGACGACCGGTCGGACGCCCCGGGAGGGAGCGCCGAGGGCGGGGAGGATGGCTCCGCCCGTCCAACCTGCCGCCACGAAGGGGATGAGCGTCGCGGTGGACCCGGTGCCCGCGTACGAGCCGAGGGGGATCTCCGGGACGGCGACCGGGAGCCGGAACTCGAGCGACGCCCAAGCCGCCTGCCGCCCGACCAGGGACCGGAAACCCTCGCCGAGCAGCGTGCCCCGCCCGCCGAGCACGAACGCGCGGTGGTCCGGGAGGCCGGCGGTGCCGGCGCCCGCGCTCGCGCGCGCGACGATCCAACCGCTGCCGGCGGGCACCTGCCAGCGCAGGTCGCCGTATCCGCGCAGGTAGGTGTCGTTGAGGCCGGCCTCCACCTCCAGCCTGCCCGAAAAGCTGCGCACGGTCGTGAAGGCCGGCTGGAGGCGGCGCAGCGACAGGCGGAGCCGGCTCCAGTTCCCCGGCATCACGCCCACGTTGGGACGCGAGAAGGTGCCCCGCGCCCAGCGCGCGTGGACCGCGAGCGAGTCGATGTGCTCCCAGAGCGCCGCGACGGCGAAGCTGGTGCGCCCGCCCAGCGCGAGGGTCCCGCTGCCCTCCGCGCCGCTGGCGAGGTAGTAATCGCCGTAGTCGGTCCCTGCTTCCTGGGCAAGCAGCGAGTTCACCACGCCCGATATCACCGGCTCGTCCCCGAGGTCGCGAACCGCCCGAGCCGCGCCGAGCCGCCAGGTCCAGGCGCCGCGCCGCACCGACAGGTCCGCACCTCCCGTCACCAGGGTGGTGGCGGTCGCGGTCCCCGCGCGGAGCCGCAGCACGGTCGCGTCGTTGCCGGAGCGGATCGTGGTGCCGAGCCCGAGGGCCAGCCCCTCGACCCGGTCGAAGTGCGCGAAGTCCGACACCGACGAGCCGCCGAGCTGCGCCCGGCGGAGGCCGTCGAGCACGTGCCCGGCGGCGACTTCCCGGACCTGCGCGCGCACCGCGGCGAAGTCCTCGAGGCGCACGGGCTCGGCGAACTCCTTGATCGCGGAGCCGAGCGAGTCGGTCCACGGGAACGAGTCGCGCACCGCCGGCGGCGCGGCGACGATCTCCGGCCCCGGCAGCGAGGCGAACACGCTGTCCAGATTCTCGTTCAGCCGGTAGGTGTCGATCTCCCAGCGCCCCTGGATGATCCCGCGCACCGGGAAGTCGAGCCAGGTGGCGCGCCGGCGGATCGCGATCTCCTGCCGGTACGGCAGCCAGTACCGGCCCTCCATGAGGCTGTTCTCGATCGCCACCGTGATGTCCTCGAGCTGATCGTCGAGGTAGGCCGGGCGCGTGAACTGGAACGCCATCCGGACCAGGTCGGCGGTCTGGACGTCGAGGAAGACGGAGCCGACGATCCGGGGCGCGCGGTAGTCGCGCGGACGCACGGCCACCTCGTAGACCAGGATGTCGCGGTCCGGGAGGTGGATCGAGGTCGAGTCCTTCAGCGCGAACTGGTAGAGACTCGCCCCGATGCGCGAGAGCGGATGGGGCACGTCCCGCACCTCGTCGCCTTCGCCGAGCCTGATGCGGTCGGGGAAGTTGTTGAGCGCGATGCCGAGGTGGTCGCGGTGGTAGGAGATGTCGGTCGGAAGATCCATCCGGTTGCGCCAGCCGATGATGCGCTGCTTGCTCCGGTCCGGCGCCTTCCAGTAGACTTGCAGCTCGAGTTGGTCCGCCTTGACGAGGCGCGGCGGCTCCGAAAGCCCTTCGCCGATCTGTCCGAGGAAGAACACGAAGCCGTGTGCGCGCGCGCTGAAGCTCTTGAGCCCCGTATCGGCCAGCGCCGCGGTGCGCCGCTCGATTGCGCGCGCCACCAGGGCGCGCACCTCGGGCGAATCCCACTCCTGGGCGGCGGCGGGACGCGGTGCGGTGGCGAACGCGAGCAGCGGCAGGGCGGCGAGCCAGGGAGGGAGGCGGTGCGGCATGCCCCGGCAATATCGCGGCCGGTAACGGGCCGAACAAGCAGGTGCAGCCGGTGAGCGCGGACACGGCGGGGCGGCGGGCGTTCGTGGCGCGCGCCGCGGCCGGCGGCATCGTGCCTGTGGTGCACGAGTGCCTGCTCGACGCGGACCAGCCGGTCGCGGTGCTCCGCAAGGTGGCGCGGCCGCCGTTCGCCTTCCTGCTCGAGTCGGCGGTCGGCGGCGAGCGCTGGGCGCGCTACACCTTCCTCGGCACCGAGCCGCGGGAGGCGTGGCGCTACCAGGGCGGTGCCGTGTCCCGGTGGACGCCGGAGGGCGGCTGGGCCGACGCGGGCGGCACGGCCGACCCGATGGGCCACCTCGCCGAGCGCCTGCGGCCGCTCGCCGCTGCGGCGCCACCCGACCTCCCCCGGTTCTTCGGCGGGGCCGTGGGGTTCTTCGGGTACGACGTCGTGCGCACCCTCGAGCGGCTGCCGTCCCCGCCCCCGGACGATCTCAGCCTCCCGGACGGGGTGTTCATGGTCGCCGACACGGTCGTCGTGCTCGACAACCTCCACAACCGCGCCCGGATCGTCGTGAACGCCGACGTCCCCGCCGGCGCGCCGGAGCGGGAGCGCATCCGGCTCTACGAGGGCGGCCGCGCACGCATCGCGGAGATCCTCGAGCGGTTGAAGCGACCGGCGGACCTCGCGCCGCTGGAGCTCGACCCCGACCTCCCGCCCGCGGCCGCCACCAGCCCGTACCCCGCGGACCGCTACGAGCGCGACATCGAGCGCATCCGCGAATACATCGCCGCCGGCGACATCTTCCAGGCCGTGCTCTCGCGCCGCCTCGAGGTGCCGGGACGCACCGATCCGCTGCTGCTGTACCGCTATCTTCGGGCGCTGAATCCAGCGCCGTACCTCTTCTATCTCGCGCTCGACGACTTCGCGCTGGTCGGTTCCTCGCCCGAGGTGCTGGTGCGCGTCGAGGATCGAGAGGTCACCGTGCGGCCGATCGCCGGCACGCGGCCGCGGGATGCGAACGCGGAGCGCGACGCCGCGCTGGCGGCGGAGCTGGCCGCGGATCCCAAGGAACGGGCCGAGCACATGATGCTGGTGGATCTCGGGCGCAACGACGTCGGCCGTGTCGCCGCCTTCGGCTCGGTGCGCACGGCGGAGCTGCTCGCCATGGAGCGTTACGCCCACGTGCAGCACCTCGTCTCCGAGGTGCGCGGGCGGCTCGCCGACGGGCGCGACGCGATCGACGCCCTCAAGGCGTGCTTCCCGGCGGGCACCGTCTCCGGGGCGCCGAAGGTGCGGGCCATGGAGATTCTCGATACGCTCGAGCCCACCCGCCGCGGCCCCTACGCCGGCACGGTGGGCTACGTGGGGTGGGGCGCTCACAACCTCGACATGGCGATCGCGATCCGCACCTGTGCTGTCCTCGCCGATCGGGTCGTCGTGCAATCGGGCGGCGGCATCGTCGCCGATTCCGACCCGCACCGCGAGCTGGAAGAGACGCAAGCCAAGGCCCGCGCGGCACTTCGGGCCATCGCGCTGGCTCGCGGCGCGGTGTAGTTTCACCCGCTGGCGCCCTCCCCGCCGGGGGGGGCATATTTCCGCGTCCGAGGAGCCACACCGCAGATGGCCGACGCGTACAAGCTGGTCAGCACCGCAGGCGACCAGTCGATCGACGTCAAACCCGGCGTCACCCTGGTCGTCGGCCGTGCCGTCAACAGCGACATCCCGATCTACGAGCCCACGATCTCGCGCCAGCACGCCCAGCTGACGGCCGAGGACGGCGGCGTGCGCGTCAAGGACCTCGGCTCGGCGAACGGCACGTTCCTCAACGGCAGCCGCATCAGCGACGCGAAGGCCGCCCCCAACGACGTCGTCACCTTCGGCAAGGTCGCCTTCTACGTGAAGGAGGCCGCAAAGCCGGCGGCCGCCAAGCCGCAGGGCGAAGCGGGCTTCGCCGTGCCGAAGCCGGCCGGGGCGACGATCGTCCGCCAGCTCCCGGTGCGCGAGTCGGGGAGCGCGATCCAGAGCCCGCTGAAGCGACTCTCCGCTTCGACCCTTCCCGTCGCCGAGGAGGGCGCGCCCGAGCCCGTGACCTCGGCCCGCAGCGCCAAGAAGCTCGAGTTGCTGCTCGAGATCTCGAAGCAGCTCTCACGCCAGCTCGAAGTGGACAAGCTGCTCGAGTCGGTCGTGGACTTCACCTTCCAGGTGATGGACGTGGACCGCTGCTCGATCCTGCTCTGCGATCCCGCCTCCGGCGACCTGGTGCCGCGGATTTCGAAGAGCCGCCTCGGCGAGGGTTCCGCGTCGGCGCGGCACGTGCCGCAGTCCATCGCGCGCAAGGCCGTGGCCGAGCGCGTGGCGATCCTGACCGACAACGCAGCGGAGGACGAGCGCTTCAAGGGCAAGTCCATCCTGCTCCAGAGCGTCCGCTCGGCGATGGGCGCGCCGCTGATGTCGTCCGAGGGGACGGTGCTCGGCCTGATCTACGTGGACAACCTCACGGCTACGCACGCGTTCACCGACGAGGACCTGGAGTTCCTCATCGCCTTCTCGGGCGTGGCGTCGGTCGCGATGGAGAACAGCTCGCTCTCCGACCGCATCCGCCACGAGGCGCTCGTCCTGTCCAACTTCCAGCGCTACTTCTCCCCCGACCTGGCCAAGCAGATCGCCGGTCACGGGGAAGAGATGAAGCTGGACATGGGGAGCAAGCGGGAAGTGGTGATCATGTTCACCGACATCCGCGGCTTCACCTCGATGTCGGAGAAGATGGCACCCGACGACGTCGCGCATCTGCTGCGCGAGTACTTCACCGAGATGGTGGAGATCGTGTTCCGCAACGGCGGCACGCTCGACAAGTTCATCGGCGACGCGATCATGGCGCTGTGGGGCGCGCCCCTCTCGATGGAGGACGACGCCGACAAGGCGATGGCCGCGGCGATCGAGATGCAGCGCGCCTTGGTCGAGTTGAACGAGCACTGGGAGACGACCGGCAAGCCGGCCATCAACATCGGCATCGGCATCAACTTCGGCGAGGTGTTCGCCGGCAACATCGGCAGCGAGCAGCGGCTGGAGTACACCGTGCTCGGCGACGCGGTGAACACGGCCTCCCGCCTCTGCTCCAAGGCCGCCAAGGGCGAGATCATGATCTCGGAGCCGTTCTACAAGCGGCTGAAGCAGCCGCCCAAGGTCGAGGCCCGCGAGCCGATTCCCCTCAAGGGCAAGTCGAAGCCGGTCGCCAACTACCTCGCCAAGTACTGATTGGGCGCTCCGGCGCTTCCCCCCGATTTCGAAACCTGGACGTTCGCGGGCGGCTCGAGTGCCGCGCGCGGTGACGTCGCCGGCGCCGTGCGCGAGGCGCTGGCCGCCGCCGGCTCGCTGTACCGCTGGGCGGCGGCGCAGCCCGGCCGGCGGGAGTTCACCGGGCGCGGCGCGGCCTTCGGCGTCACGCTCGGGGTCCAGGGCGCCGTGGTGCGCCACGCTCGGCACGGAGGGCTCCTGGCGCCGCTGCTCGGCGATCTGTTCTGGGGGGAGCCGCGGTTCTACCGCGAGGCGGCGGTGTCGCGGACGCTGGCGCGGGAGCGCGTGCGCACCCCAGCGGTACTCGCGGGCGTGTGTTATCGCGCGGGCCCCTGCCATCGGGCCGACGTCGTGACCGCCGCGGTCGAGGGCGTGGACCTGGTGGAGCTCTTTTTCGGCGAGAGCCCGCCAGCCGGCGCGGTGCGCGACGCCGCCCTCTCCGCGGTCGGCATCCTGGTGCGCCGGATGCACGACGCGGGCTTCGTCCATCCCGATCTCCAGCTGCGCAACCTCCTGGTCCGCGGCGTCGGGGCGCGGCCCGAGGCGTGGCTGCTCGACGTGGACACCTGCCGCCCCATCCGCGCCGACGGCGACGCCGACCGTGCGCGCAACCTCGACCGCCTGTACCGGTCGTGGGCCAAGTGGAACCGCCTGCGCGGCGCGCGACTCACGGATCACGACCGGGCGGTCTTCAGCGCGGCGTACCTGGAGGGCCCGAGGTGAGCTGGCTCAAGCCGTGGACCGGCGGGCGGCTCGGGATCGTGATGATGAGCGCCCTGGGCGACGCGGTGCACGTACTCCCGCTCCTGGATGCGGTGAAGCGGCACGCGCCGTCCACGCACGTCACCTGGATCCTCCAGCCGGGGCCGGCGCTGATGGTGCAGGGCCATCCACACGTGGACGACGTGGTCATCTTCCAGCGGTCGCGGGGACTCCGCGCGTACGTGGACGCGGGACGCGAGCTTCGCAGCCGGCCGTTCGACCTGGTGATGAACCTGCAGGTCTACTTCAAGGCCGGGATGGTGACCTGGCTGTGCCGCGCCCCGGTCAAGCTCGGCTTCGACTTCGCGCGGGCGCGCGATGCGAACTGGCTCTTCACCACGCACCGCATCCCCGCGCACGCCGAGCAGCACGTGCAGGATCAGTACTTCGAGTTCCTCGACGCGATGGGCGTGCCGTACGGGGAGCCGCAGTGGCACCTCGCGCCCAGCGCGCCGGAACGTGCCGTCGCGCGGTCGCTGCTGGAAGGCGGGGGCGAGGGCCCGCTGGTGGGGATGGTCGTTGCCTCCAGCAAGGCCGAGAAGAACTGGATGCCGGAGCGCTACGCCGCCGTGGCCCGCACGCTCGAGCAGGAGGTGGGCGCCCGCTGCGTCCTGCTGGGCGGCACTTCGGCCATCGAGCGGGCCGCCGCGGCGCAGATCCTCGGTGCCGCCCCCGGGTGCGCCGTCGACGTGCTGGGACGCGGGCTCCGCACGCTGCTCGGGCTGATCGACGCGTGCGACGTGCTCGTTTCGCCCGACACCGGGCCGCTGCACATGGCCGTCGCGATGAACGTCCCCACCGTCGGACTTTACGGCTACAACAACCCCAAGCGGGTGGGGCCGTACCGGCGGTTCACGGAGCTGCTGGTGGACGCGTACGGCGATCCGGGCGAGGACTATCCCGTCTCGATGGAGCACCGCCTGGGCCGCATGGATCGCATCCAGACGGGGGACGTGCTGGCGAAGGTGCGGTTGGCATTGGCGCGCTACGCGAGCGCGCCCCCCTGGCGCCGCAACTGCGGCGCCTGAGTCAGGCCTCTCGCGGGCGGACCGAGCCGAAGCGGTACTCCAGGCCGAGGCGCCCGAACAACTCCACCATCAGCCTCAGCCCCAATCCCATCACCGTGAAGTAGTCGCCCTCGATGCGCTCGACCAGGACGGCGCCGTAGCCCTGGATGCCGTACGCGCCGGCCTTGTCGAGGGGCTCCCCCGTGGCGACGTAGGCCGCGATCGTCTCGGCGTCCAGGGGCCGGAACCACACCGCCGTGCGCTGCGTGCCCGAGACCACCGTGCCGCGCCAGGCCACGGCGACCGCCGTGAACACGTCGTGTCCCTGCCCCGCGAGGCGACGCAGCATCGTCCGCGCCTCGGCCGCGTCGCGCGGCTTGCCGAGGATCTCGCCACCGATCACCACGATCGTGTCGGCGCCGACAACCGCCGCTTCGTCGCGGCGGACGGCCGTGGCCTTCTCGCGCGCCAGCCGCTCGGCATGCGCCGCGGGCGCCTCACCGTTCCGCCACGTCTCGTCGATCTCCGCCGGAGCGACCTCGAAGCTGAGGCCCAGCAGCTCCAGCAGCTGCCGCCGCCTCGGCGACGAGGAAGCGAGGACGATCGGGACGGTCATGCGCGCTCGATCACCAGCGTCACCGGGCCCTCGTTCACCAGCTCGACCTCCATCACGGCACCGAAGGTGCCCGTCTCCACGGGCACGTGCCGCTGCCGGAGCAGCTCGACGAACCGGCGGTAGAGCCCCTCCGCGATCTCCGGCGGCGCCGCGTCGGTGAACGAGGGGCGCCGGCCCTTCGCCGCGTCGCCGTAAAGGGTGAACTGCGAGATCACGAGCACCGCTCCGCCCACGTCGGCCAGCGGGAGGTTCATCCTGCCCTCGCGGTCGGTGAAGACCCGCAGTCCCGCGATCTTCTCCGCCATCCAGGCGAGCGCCACCTCGGAGTCGCCGGGCGCGAAGCCCGCCAGAACGACGAAGCCGCGCCCGATCGCCCCGACGGTCTGGCCGTCCACGCGAACAGCGGCGCGGCTCACGCGCTGCAGCACCACCCGCACGGCCTACTCCACCGTCACGCTCTTGGCCAGGTTGCGCGGCTGGTCCACGTTGCACCCGCGGCGCACCGCGATGTGGTAGGCCAGCAGCTGGAGCGGCACCGAGGTGAGAATCGGCGACAGCATGTCCAGCGTTTCGGGGATCGCGATCGCGTGGTCCACCAGCTCCGTGATCTCCTGGTCACCCTCCGTCACCACCGCGATGACGCGCCCGCCCCGCGCGCGCACCTCCTCGATGTTCGACACGATCTTGGCGTGCACCGCGTCGCGCGGCGCCACGAACACCACCGGCATCAGCTCGTCGATCAGCGCGATGGGGCCGTGCTTCATCTCCGCCGCTGGGTACCCCTCGGCGTGGATGTACGAGATCTCCTTGAGCTTGAGCGCACCCTCGAGCGCCACCGGGAAGTTGTAGCCGCGGCCGAGGTAGAGAACGTTCTGCGCACGGGTGTAGCGCTCCGCCAGCTCCTCGATGACCGAGCGCTTGGCCAGCACTTCGTCGAGCTGCGCGGGCAGCTTGCGCAGTGCCCGCACGATCTCGCGGCCCTGGAGGATCGAGAGCGACCGCAGTCGCCCCAGGTGGAGGGTGAACAGGGCGAGCGCGGCGATCTGGCTGGTGAACGCCTTGGTGGAGGCGACGCCGATCTCGGGTCCGGCGTGCAGGAAGATGCCGCCGTCCACCTCCCGCGCGATGCTGCTGCCGACCACGTTCACGATCCCCAGCGTCCGCGCGCCCCGGCGCTTCGCCTCGCGTAGAGCCGCGAGGGTGTCGGCGGTCTCCCCCGACTGCGAGATGACGATGACCAGCGTGTGTTCGTCCACCAGCGGGTTCCGGTAGCGGAACTCCGAGGCGTACTCCACCTCCGCGGGGAGCCGCGCCAACTCCTCCAGCATGTACTCCCCCACCAGCGCCGCGTGCCAGGAGGTGCCGCACGCCGTCAGGACGATGCGGTTCACCTTGAGGAGGTCCTCGTCCTTCAGGTTGAGACCGCCAAGCCGAGTGGTGCCCTCCTCCTCGAGCAGCCGCCCGCGCAGCGTATTGCGGATGCTCTCGGGCTGCTCGCAGATCTCCTTGAGCATGAAGTGCGCGTACCCGCCGCGCTCGATCGTCGCCAGATCCCAGTCGATCTGACTGACCGTCTTGCTGAGTGGCACCGCGTGGCGGTCCTTCACCTGGTATCCGGCGGGCGTGATCACCGCGAGGTTCCCCTCGTCGAGGTAGACCACCGAGCGCGTGTACGCGAGCACGGCCGACGGGTCGGAGGCGACGAAGTTCTCACCGCTGCCGATGCCGATCAGCAGCGGGCTGCCGCTGCGCGCCGCGACGATCGTGTCGGGCTCCTTCACCGAGATCACCGCGATCCCGTACGTCCCTTCCACTTCCTGCAGCGCGGCGGCGACCGCCTGCTCCAGCGAGCCCTGATAGAACTGCTCTATCAGGTGGGCCAGCACCTCGGTGTCGGTGTCCGACACGAAGTGGTGCCCCTTCGAAACGAGCATCTGTCGCAGGGCGGCGTGGTTCTCGATGATGCCGTTGTGGGCCACCGCAATGTTCCCGGCGCAGTCACTGTGCGGGTGCGCGTTCTTGCTGGTCGGCGCGCCGTGGGTCGCCCAGCGGGTGTGGGCGATGCCGGTCGTGCCCGACAGGACGTCCTTGCCCAGCTGCGCTTCGAGCGCTGCGATCTTGCCCGCCGCCTTTCTCACGATCAGCCCACCATCCACGATTACGGCGACCCCCGCCGAGTCATAGCCCCGGTACTCGAGGCGCTTGAGCCCCTCCATCAGCACGGGGACTGCCTTCCGCGGCCCGACGTACCCCACGATGCCGCACATCCCTACCTCCTTGGCTCGGTCAGCGCGGCCCGGCCGCGCTCGATCAGCTCCGCCGCCCCGTCCCGGCTCGGTGCCTCGGCGATGATCCGCACGACCGGCTCGGTGCCGGAGGGCCGGAGATGCACCCAGCGGTCGGCCAAGGCGAGCCTCAGCCCGTCCTGGCGGTCCTCCGACGCGCCACTGACCGCGGCGGCCAAAGCGGCGTACGCGGGCTCGAGCGAGCCCACGGGCCGCGGGATCTTGGCCTTAAGAATAGTATAGCGGGGCGCCGTGTTCACGATCACAGACACGTGCGACCCCCGCGCCGCGAGCAGCGCCAGCACGAGCGCGGCCGCAACCGGCGCGTCCCGCCCGAGGTGCACTTCCGGCAGGATCACGCCGCCGTTCCCCTCCCCGCCGATCACCGCCCCCGCCGCCGCCATCCGCTCCACCACGTTCGCCTCGCCCACCGGCGCCCGCTCGACCTGTACGCCGAACGAGCGCGCCGCGTCGTCCACCACGAGGCTGGTCGATAGGTTCGTCACCACGGGGCCCTTCCGGTGGGCCAGCACCGTGCGCACGGCGAAGGCGAGCGTGTAGTCCTCGCCGATCGGCCGGCCGGTCTCGTCCACCAGCGCCAGCCGGTCCACGTCCGGGTCCACCGCCAGCCCCAGGTCGCTCCCGGTCCGCCGCACCAGCTCTCCCAGCTCGCCCAAGTGCTCCGGGATCGGCTCCGGCTCGCGCGGGAAGCGACCGTCGGGCTCGAGGTGAATGGCGTGCACCTCGCAGCCCAGCGCCTCGAGCAGCGCCGGCATGATCGTCGCCCCGGCGCCGCGCACGCAGTCCAGCGCGACGCGGAAGCGCCGGCGGCGCACCGCCGCCAGGTCGAGCCACGAGAGGCCGAGCACGCGGTCCAGGTGCGCGCGCACCGCACCGTCGTCGCGGCGCTCGGCGCCGGCGCGCGCGCCGGAGACCGCCCGGTCCGCGTCCACCAGCGCGAAGAAGGCCTCGGCGTCCGGCTTGCCGAGGAAGCGGCCGCCCTTCCCGATGAACTTCAGGGCATTCCACTCCACGGGATTGTGGCTCGCGGTGACCACGATGCCGCCGTCCAGCCGCATCAACTCGACCGCCAGCTGGGCGGTGGGCGTCGGCACCATCCCGAGATCCACGACGTCGATGCCGGCGCGCCTCAGCCCAGCGGACGCCGCGGCGACGAAGCCGGGACCCGACTGGCGCGAGTCGCGGGCCAGGGCGACGGTGCGCCCGCCCCGCGCGGCCACGAAGGCGCCGAACGCGACGCCGTAGCGCTCGACCACGGCGGGCACCAGGTCCGCCCCCACGATGCCGCGGAGGCCGGACACCGAGCGCATCAGGGTGGAGGTCAGCGAGACAGCGCGGCGATCGCCGCTTCGTGCAGCGCGCCGACGGCGATCGGGGTCGCGATGGGGAGCCGGGTGACGTCCGCGAACTTCCGCTCGAAGGCCGCCACCACCTCGCCATCGAACTGTCTGCCCACGCTGGCGCGCAGCTCGCCGAGCGCGACCTCTGGAGTGCGGGCCGCCAAGTACGGGCGCCCCGTGGTCATGGCGTCGAACGCGTCTGCCACCGAGACGATCCGGGCCACGAGCGGGATCGCGTCCCCCTTCAGCCCGTCAGGAAGGCCGCTGCCGTCGAGCCGCTCGTGGTGCGAGCGGGCCATCTGCAGCACGCGCGGGCGATCGTTCAGGAGCGGCGCCAGGATCTTCTCGCCGATCACCGTATGCTCCATGATGTGCAGGTACTCCTCGCGCGACAACCTCGAGGACTTGTTCAGGATTTCCTCGCGGACGCCGATCTTGCCGACGTCGTGCAGCTCGGCGCCGATCACGAGGTCGGCGACCGTTGCGGCGTCGAGCGCCAACGCCTGCGCGATCCCGGTCACGTAGGACGACACCCGGGCGGAGTGTCCGCGGGTGTAAGTGTCCTTGGCTTCCAGCGCGTGCGCCAGCGACTGCACCCCCTCGAGAAACAGCTGCTCGATGCGGTGCGACTGCTGCTCCACGCGCTTCTCGAGGTTGTGCTGGTAGTCGCGATTCTCGAGGATCAGCCGGCGCTTCTCGAGGGCCTGGCGCACCCGCGCCTTCACGTCGTCCACCTGGAACGGCTTGGCCACGTAGTCGAGCGCGCCCTGGGTGAGGCACCAGATCGCGCTCGAGACGTCCGAGACGGCGGTGATCATCACCACGCCCGTGTCGGGCCAGCGGCAACGCACCTCGGCCAGCAGCTGCATGCCGTCCATCTCCGGCATCCGGATGTCGGACACGATCAACTCCGCCGGCTCCCGCTCGAGCTCGCGCAGCGCCTCGCGGCCGCTCGCGGCCGACCGGCAGACGAACCCCTCCCCGGTCAGCAACCGCTCCAGGATGCTGCGGAGATGCGGCTCGTCGTCCACGATGAGGCAGCGCAGGGCTTTCCCGTCGGCCACGTTGCCTAGCCTAGGCCCCGGCCGGCCGGGTGTCAACCCGCGCCCGGTGCACGGAACCCGTGCGGCGACGCGACGATCCGCGCGTGCGGCGCTTGCTGGGCCCGCGGGCCGTGTGTAAGGTTCGCCGCAACCACCTGTCCGGGCACTCGATGACACGCATTCGGGACGACGACACGCTCCACGGGCTGGGCACCCGCGCCGTCCACGCGGGGCAGGAGCCCGAGCCGCTCGCCGGCGCCGTGACGATGCCGATCTTCCAGACCTCCACGTACGTCCAGGAGGCGCTCGGCAAGCACAAGGGTCACGAATACGCCCGGGTCAGCAATCCGACGCGCGACGCGCTGGAGCGGAACGTGGCGTCGCTCGAGGGCGGGACGCACGGCTTCGCGTTCGCCTCGGGGATGGCGGCGATCGACTCATGTCTCTCGCTCCTCGCCTCGGGCGACCACGTGGTCTGCGGCGAGCACGTCTACGGCGGCACCCACCGCCTGATGGAGCAGCTCCGCTCGCGCATGGGCCTTACCTTCAGCTTCGTGGACACCAGCGACGTCGCGGTCGTCGAGCGCGCGATCGCGCCGGCGACCAGGCTCCTGTTCGTCGAGACGCCAACGAACCCGATGATGCGCCTGGCCGACCTCGGCGCGCTGGGATCCCTGGCCGCCGCGCGCAAGCTGCTCTTCGCGGTGGACAACACCTTCGCGACGCCGGTCTTCCAGCGCCCGTTCGAGTTCGGCGCCGACATCGTCATCCACTCCACGACCAAGTACCTCAACGGCCACTCCGACATGGTCGGCGGGATGGTGGTCACGCGGCGCGACGACCTCGCCGAGAAGTTCGCGTTCCTGCAGAAGGCGGTGGGCGCGGTCCCGGGCCCGTTCGACTGCTGGCTGGTGCTGCGCGGCACGAAGACGCTCACCCTGCGGATGCGCCAGCACGACCAGAACGGGCGGCGCATAGCCGAGTGGCTGGCGGAAGACACGCGGGTCAAAGCGGTCTACTACCCAGGCCTCCCCTCGCACCCGCAGCACGAGCTGGCGTGCCGCCAGATGTCGGGGTTCGGCGGGATGATCTCCTTCGAGACCGGCTCGCTGGAGCGCGCGCGGCGGATCGTCGAGCGCACCAGGATCTTCGTCCTCGCCGAATCGCTGGGCGGCGTCGAGAGTCTCATCGGCCACCCCGCCACGATGACGCACGCCGCCGTCCCCAGGGCGATGCGGGAACGCATGGGGCTCACGGACGGGCTGGTCCGGCTCTCGGTGGGCATCGAGGACGCGGACGACCTGATCCAGGACCTGGATCAGGCGCTGGCCGGCTAGATTGCAGGCGGCTGAAACGCGGCGCCGGAGGGCGCGTAGGGGAGGTCGGACCTCCAGGGAGGACGCATGACGGATCCGAACACCAGCCTGCCTTCGCGCCGCCCCCGCACCGTGCTCGCGCAGATATCCCCGCGCGCCTGGGAGCACGTGAGCGACCGCGCCGCGCTCAACACCCTGCGCAGCATCCCCGGTTTCGACGAGGTCGTCCGCAAGATCTACGGCTTCTTCGGCGAGCGGGGCGTGCGCCTGCTCTTCCAGGCCAACGCCGTGCGCGTCGGCCCCAACCAGTTCCCGCGCGTGCACGCCGCCTTCACCGACGTGTGCGCCACGATGGACTGGGAGCCGCGGCCCGACCTCTTCATCTCCCAGACGCCGCTGGTCAACGCCGGCGCGTTCGGGATGGACCGCCCGTTCATCGTCCTCAACTCGGGGGCGCTCGCCCTCCTCGACGACGAGGAGCTGCACACGATCCTCGGCCACGAGCTGGGACACGTGATCAGCGGCCACGCCCTCTATCGCACGATCCTCATCATCATCCTGGAGTTCGGTTTCCGGAACCTGCCCTTCCTCGCCGGCATCGCGCTCCTGCCGATCCAGATCGCGCTGCTCGAGTGGTACCGGAAGAGCGAGCTTTCGAGCGACCGCGCGGGGCTGCTGGCCAGCCAGGATCCGATCGCCTCGATGCGGATGTTCATGAAGCTGGCCGGCGGCGGGAAGATCGAGGAGATGAACCTCGACGCCTTCATGGCTCAGGCGAAGGAATACGAGGAAGGCACGGACGCGATGGACGTCATCTACAAGGTGCTCAACACCCTTGGGATGACGCACCCGTTCCACACGCTCCGCGCGGCGGAGCTGCAGCGCTGGATCGCGGGGGGCGAGTACGATCGCATCCTCCGCGGCGAGTACCCGCGGCGCGGCACCGAGGACGAGAAGCGTCCGCTGTCCGACGATATCGGCGAGGCCAGCCGCTACTACGCCGAGCAGGTCAAGGGAGCGGTGGATGGCGTGGCCGACGTCGCGAAGAAGGCGCGCGACGCCTTCACGGCCGCGTTCCGGGGGCCGTCGAACAAATGAGGATCCTGGTCGTCGGCGGGGGAGGACGCGAGCACGCCCTGCTCTGGGCGCTCAGCCGCGACGCCCCGCAGGCGACGCTCTTCTGCCTGCCCGGGAACGCCGGCACCGGCGCCCTCGCGGCCAACCTCCCCGGCAAGCCCACCGACGTGGAGCACGTCGCCCGTACCGCGCGGGAGCAGCGCGCCGACCTGGTCGTCGTCGGCCCCGAGGCGCCGCTCGAGGCCGGCCTCGCGGACCGCCTCGCCAAGGACGGCGTCCCGGTCTTCGGGCCCACGGCGGCCGCCGCCCGCATCGAGTCCTCCAAGGCGTTCGCCAAGCAGCTCATGACTCGGCAGGGTGTCCCGACCGCCCGCTTCAAGACCTTCACCGACTTCGACGCCGCCTCCCGCTACATCGCCCGCCACGAGGAGCCTCTGGTGGTGAAGGCGTCCGGCCTCGCCGCCGGGAAGGGCGCCGTCGTCTGCCGCACGCGGGCCGAAGCCACCGCGGCCGCCACCCGGATGCTCAAGGAGGCCTGCCTCGGCGCCGCCGGGTCCGAGATTCTCGTGGAGGAGCACCTCGAGGGGGAGGAGCTGTCGGTCCTCGCCATCACGGACGGGGAGCACTTCGCCGTGCTGCCGCCGGCCCAGGACCACAAGCGCCTGGCGGACGGGGACAACGGGCCCAACACCGGTGGAATGGGTGCCTACTGCCCAGTCGGCATCGCCTCCACGGCCCTGCTGGGCAGGGTCGCCGAGGAGGTCTTCACCCCCGTCCTCAAGGGGCTGCGTGACGCGGGAGCACCGTATCGCGGCGTGCTCTACGCCGGCCTCATGATCCGGAGCGACGGCTCGCCAGCCGTCATCGAGTTCAACTGCCGCTTCGGGGACCCCGAGGCGCAGGCCATCCTCCCGACGCTCCCTGGTGGCATCCTCCCGGTGCTCCGGATGATCGCCGAAGGGGGCTGGATGCCACCGGGGCACACGCTCGGGGATGCCAGGCACGCGGCCGTGGCCACGGTCGTCGCGGCCCCCGGCTACCCGGATGCCCCCAAACTGGGCGCCGCTGTCTTGATTCCGGCTTCCGTGGAGCAGGATCCGGCCGTGCACGTCTTCCACGCCGGCACGTCCAAGGACGCTGACGGCACGCTGCGCGTGGCGGGGGGCCGCGTGCTGGCCGTGACGGCCACGGCGGCCACCGTCTCCGAGGCGGCGGCGAAGAGCCGGGCGGCGGCCGAGGCGATCGGCTTCGAGGGGAAGCAATTTCGGCGGGACATCGGCTGGCGCGAGATCGCGCGCGCCCGGTAGCCCGTGCCGGAGCTCCCCGAAGTCGAAACGATCGCACGCGACGTCCGCCCCTTCCTCGTCGGAGCCACGCTCATCCACGTTCGACTCTTCAAGTCCGACGTCCTGCGGGGCATCGCCCGACCCGCCTTCCTGCGCGCGCTCGAGGGGCGTTCGGTCGCCGCGGTCGAGCGGCGGGCCAAGCACCTCGTCATCCTCCTGAGCGACGGCAAGCGACTCATCATCCAGCCGCGGATGACCGGCTCCCTCACCATCGAACGCGGCGACGAGACGGACCCGTACGCGGTCATCGAGGCGGACCTCTCGACCGGGGGCCGGCTGCGCTACCGCGACGTGCGCCGGCTCGGCGCCGTGCACCTGCTCGGAGCGGACGCGTGGGAGCGTTACACGGCGAGGATCGGCCCCGAGCCGCTCGAGCGGAGTTTCACTCCCGCGCGCCTCGGCGCCGCGCTCGCCGGCGGCAGCCTCGCGGTGAAGAAGGCGCTGATGGACCAGCGCCGGCTCGCCGGGGTGGGGAACATCTACGCGAACGAAGCGCTGTGGCGGGCGGGGCTGGACCCGTCGCGGCCCGCGCGGACGATCACGCCGCCGGAGGTGCGCCGCCTGCATCGCGCCCTCGTCGCCATCCTCCGCAGCGCGATCCGCCGCCGCGGCACCACGGTGCGCGACTACCGCACCGGCACCGGCGAAGCGGGCGAGTTCCAGAAGCGGCTCGACGTCTACGGCCGCGCCGGACTGGGGTGCCGCCGGTGCGGCCCGCGGCGCCGGATAGCCCTGACCCACGCAATAGATCAGCGAGCGACGTATTTTTGTCCGGGATGTCAGCACTAGCCTTCGCCGTCCAACCCGCAGCCGATTCGTTCGAGACCCTGCGCTCCCGCGTGAAGGAACAGGCGCAGCGGCGGCCGGGCGTGTATCAGTTCCACGACGCCGCGGGCAGCGTCTTCTACGTTGGCAAGGCCAAGGACCTGCGGGCGCGGCTCCAGAGCTACTTCACCGCCGCCTGGCCCGACACGAAGGCTTCGCAGTTGATCCGCGCCGCCGCCGACATCACCTGGCGCTACCTCCCCAGCGAGTTCTCGGCCCTCCTCGAGGAGCTGCGGCTCATCGCCAAGCTGCGCCCCTTCTCGAACGTCCGCGGCACGCGCACCCTGCGCCGAATGGTCTTCGTCAAAGTCACGGCCGGCGCCGCGCCGAAGCTCAAGGTCATCGAACAGACCACCGACCGCACCGCGCGCTACTACGGCCCGTTCCAGGGGAGCTTCCGCACGGCCGACGGCGTCCGCGTGGTGAGCGATCTCCTGAAGCTGCGCGACTGCGCCCAGGACCGGTCCCTGGTCTACTCGGACCAAGCGGACCTCTTCGACGCGGGGGCGATGCAGGCGGGCTGCATCCGGCACGAGCTGGGGGCCTGCCTCGCCCCCTGCGCCGCCAAGTGCAGCACCGGCGAGTACCGCACCGCGCTCGATCAGGCCGTGGACTTCCTGGAGGGCCGCGCCGTGCACCCGATGGGCCGGATCCTCGACGCGATGAACGATGCGTCCGGGGCGAAGGACTTCGAGCGCGCCGCGCATTGGCGGGACAAGCTGGAAGCGCTCGAGAGCCTGTTCGCCGCGATCTCCCGGCTGCGGGCCGCGACCGACGCGCTGAGCTTCGTGTACGGCGTCAAGGATCGCACTCCGGCCTCCCTGGGCGGCGGCCACGACGACCGCGTCTACCTGATCCACCGCGGCGTGGTCCGCGCCGAGGCGCCCTGGCCCAACACGCCCATCGAGAAGGACGCCTTTGCCAAGACGGTCGAGCGCTTCACGGCGCTGCCCAAGGGCACGCCCGTTGCACGCACGGCTCCCGAGATGGACCAACTCGCCCTGGTGATGAGCTGGTTCCGGCAGAACCCCGACGAATTCGACGCCACCACTTCGTTCGAGGATTGGGCCGCATGACCGGTCATTCCCTGCAGGCGTCGCCGCTCGCCCTCCCCCTCCTGCTGGTCGCGGCCGCGCTCCCCGCGCGCGCCCAGCAAACCGAGCGGAGCCCGGGCGAGCGGCTCCCCGTCGTGAAGTACGTCCTTCCGAACGGGATGACCTTCCTCTCCCTGCGAAAGGAGGGCGCGCCCACCGTCTCCTTCGTCACGCAGTTCCGCGCCGGCGCTGTGGACGAGTGGACCGGCATCTCCGGGATGGCGCACCTTTTCGAGCACATGCTCTTCAAGGGCACGCCCACCCTCGGCACGCGCGACGCCGCCGCCGAGCAGCACATCTTCCCGCGGGTGGATGCCGTGGCCGACTCGTTCACGGCCGAGTTCCGCAAGGGTGAGGCGGCCGACACCGTGAAGCTGGCGCGGCTCCGCGACCGCCTGCACCAGCTCGAGGACTCCGCCCGGCAGTACGTCGTGAGCAACGAGCTCGACCGCATCCTCACCGCGAACGGCGCCGTCCGCCTCAACGCGAGCACCTTCAACGACGGCACGAACTACTACTTCTCGCTCCCCGCCAACCGCGCCGAGCTCTGGTTCGTCCTGGAGAGCGACCGGATCAGGAACCCCGTCCTCCGTGAGTTCTACTCCGAGCGCGACGTCGTGATGGAAGAGCGCCGGATGCGCGTCGAAACGCAGCCCGCCGGGCTCCTGCGGGAGGAATTCCTCGAGGCCGCCTTCCGCGCGCACCCTTACGGCCGGCCCGTCGTCGGCCTGGCCAGCGACGTCCAGACCCTCGCGCGCCCGGAGGCGCAGGACTACTTCCGGCGCTTCTACGGACCCAACAACGCGGTGGTGGCGGTAGTCGGCGACATCGACACGACACAAATGAGACACTGGGCCGACCAGTACTTCGCCGATATCCCAGCCGGGGAGCCACATCGGCCGGTGGTGACGCAGGAGCCGCCGCAGCACGGTGAACGGCGGATCGAAGTCGAGTACGACGCCAATCCGATGGTGATGATCGGCTACCACGTGCCGGATGCCTCGCACTCCGACGCGCCCGCGCTCGCGGTAGTCTCCAGCATCCTGACGGGCGGGCGGACCTCGCGCTTGGTCCAGCGCCTGGTGGTGAGAGACCAGGTGGCGGCGAGCATCAACTCGGGGATGATGCCGGGCGCGCGCTACCCGCGGCTCTTCGCATTCAGCGGGATGCCGATCGCCCCGCACACCACGCAGGAGATCGAGAAGGCCGTATACGACGAGCTGGACAGTCTGCGGAGGGCGCCGCCCTCAGACTACGAGATGCAGCGGGTACGCAACCAGGCGGAGGCACAGTCGTTCGAACGCCTCGACAATGCGTTCTTCCTCGCCTACCAGCTCGCCGCGAGTGAGGCGCTCTGGCGCGACTGGGCGCGCACCTTCAGGGACGACGACGCGATCCGCCATGTGACTGCGCAGGACGTTCAGCGCGTCGTGCGGAAGTACTTCTCGAAGAGCAACCGCACGGTGGCGAAGCTGGTGAGGCCGCCGCAGGCGCAGCCGGCGCCAACTCCGCAGCCCGGAGGGTCCCGCTGATGCGCGCCGCCCGGTTCTTCAGGCTCGCGGCGCTCCTCGGCGCCTGCTCCGTGCTCGCCGCGCCGCTCCCGGCGCAGCAGGACACTCGCCAGGCGGTTCAGGCGCTCGAGTCGCGCTTCCCGCCCCTGCGCTTCCACCCGCCGTCGCCGCGCCAGCTCCAGCTCTCGAATGGGATCCAGATCTTCCTGCTCGAGGACCACAGCGTCCCGATGCTCACGGTGAACCTGGTGGGCCGCCTCGGCGTGGCGAACCTCCCCGATTCGCTCTGGGCCGCGGGGTGGGTGGCCGACGGGCTGATGCGCACCGGCGGCACCACGACGCTCCCTCCCGACTCGGTGGACAAGCTGGTGGATTTTTACGCGCTGAGCCTCGGCCTGAGCACGGGCTACGAGACGTCCACCGCGTTCGTGAGCGGCCTCTCGCGCTATCGCGACGTGATGCTCGACCTGCTCTTCGACCTGATGCGGAATCCCCGGGACGACACGGCACGCATCCGCGAGCGGGCGGCGCAGGCGGAGGAGGACTGGCGGCGCCGCAACGACGAGCCGGGCTCCATCCTCGACCGCGCCTGGAACCAGGTGATGATGGGGGACCACCCCTTCGCGCGGTCGCTGATCACGCCGGATGAAGCCCGGAACTTGACCGTCGACCGCCTCCAGCGGGTCCAGCACCTGCTCTACTGCCCGCAGCGGTTCGTCATCGGCGTGACCGGCGATTTCAACGAGCGCGACCTGGTGGCGAAGCTGGAGAGTCTGTTCCACGGCTGGCGGCGCTGCGGCCCGGGGCTGCGGGACATCCCGCCGCTCAACTACGCGCACGGGCCGAAGGTCGTCCTCATCGACCGGGATGTGGACCAGACGAACGTGCGGATGGGACAGGCGGGTGGGATCTACGTCAGGGACACGCCGGACTACTTCGGGGCGCAGGTGGGCGACTTCCTCCTCGGCGGCGGGGGCGGGTTCAACTCACGGCTGCTCCAGCGGGTGCGCTCCGACTCCGGATTCGCGTACGACGTCTTCTCCGACTGGGGCGCGGACACGAAACGCGAGCGGCTGTTCGCGGCCGGCGCCGAGGTCCGGGCCGAGAAGACCGTGTCGGCGATCTCGCTGATGCGCGACGTGATCGGCTCGATGGCGACGAACCCCGTGACGGCGGGCGACGTGCGGCTGGCGCAGGACGCCGAGACGAACGCGTTCGTCTTCCGGTTCGAGACGCCGGCGCAGATCGTCGGCCAGCAGGTGAGTTACGTGGTGGACGGGCTCCCGCCCAACTGGTTCGATCTCTACCTGCGCGGCATCCAGACCGTGACGCCGCCGCAGGTCACCGGCGTCGTACAGAAGTACCTGCACCCCGACAGCCTGGTGATCGTGGTGGTCGGGAAGGCCTCGGCGTTCGACGGCTCGCTCTCGAAGCTCGGCCCGGTCACGACGATGAAGGTGGAGGACATCCTGCGCTGAAGCGGGGCCCGGCTACGTCAGCTCCACGATGCGCGCGCGGGGCGGGAGGCCGGGCTCCGTCTCGAGGATCGCCACCGAGGGCTTGCAGTCGATGCGCACCGGGCCCGCCGCGCCCGGATTGATCACCACCGAAAAGTCCGGGAAGTTCTGGATCAGCGGCCGGTGCGTGTGGCCGAAGACGATCACGTCGGCATCAGGGAAGCCTTCCTTCAGCACCTCGGGCTCGCGCGTGTTCAGCTGGTCGCCGTGCGTGAGGACGAACCGCAGATCATCCACGTCGAGCCTGGCGACCTGCGGCAGGCGCCGCTTCATGATCGCGCTGTCCACGTTGCCGTAGACCGCAACGACCTTCGCCAACAGCTCCAGCTCCTCCAGCACGTCGGCGCCGCCCAGATCCCCCGCGTGCAGGATCAGGTCCACCTTCCGGAAAACCTCGTGCACCTGCGCGCGCACCTTCCCGTGCGTGTCGGCGATCAGCCCCAGCCGCATCAGCCCTGCTTGCCCCCGCCCGACCAGCGCCCGATCAGCTCGACCTCGACGCCCAGATGATCCAGCACCCGCTGGACGATGAAGTCCACCAGCTGCTCGATGCCCTTCGGCCGCTGGTAGAAGCCGGGGGCCGCCGGGATGACCGTCGCCCCCGCCTCCGTCACCGCCACCATGTTCCTCAGGTGGACGAGCGAGAGCGGCGCCTCCCTCGGCACGAGGATCAGCCGACGCCGCTCCTTCAGCGTCACGTCCGCCGCCCGCTCGATCAGGCTCCGGCTGTTCCCCGTCGCCACTCCCGCCAGCGTCGCCATCGAGCAGGGGCAGATCACCATCCCGGCCGTCTTCGCCGAGCCGGAGGCCGGTCGTGCTCCACGGTCCTGGTCGGTGAACATCTCCACGCACTTCCAGCCGGCCCCAACCGCCTTGCGGAGCGCAGCCGCGCTCCCGATGCCACACTCCTCCTTCAGGAGCCGCCAACCGTGCGACGAGACGATCAACCAGACCGGCCAATCGGCTCCCGACAGGACCTGGAGCAGGCGGACGCCGTAGGGCGCCCCTGATGCCCCGGTGATGGCGTGGACGACCGGGAGTCGGGTCATGATCCCCTGTGGTTCGGGGTGGGGCGGCGCACCGGATGGGGAGCATGGGGCACGGGCGCCGGCCGCTTCGGTGACGCCGGCGGTCGCGGTGGCGCCGGCTTCCCGCCCTGCCTCTGCTTCTCGGGCCTCACCGGAGCACCGCGTCGAGCACGGCGCCGGCCATGACCACGGCGGACATGATCCCGTTCATGGCGAAGAAGGCGGCGTCCAGCCTGGAGTAGTCGCCTGGATGCACCAGCCTGTGCTCCCACATCAGGAGCCCGAGCGCCAGCACCGTGCCGGCGAAGTACCAGGCGCCGAACCCCGCCGCCAGGCCGAAGCCGACCAGTGCCACGGCCGCCAGTCCGTGCAGCAGTCTGGCCACGATGATCGCCTTCGGTGCTCCCAGCGCCACCGTCAGGGACCTGAGCCCGTGCTCCCGGTCGAAGCTCTCGTCCTGGAGGGAGTAGAGGACGTCGAACCCGCCCCCCCAGCAGGTCACGACCAGAGCCAGAAGGAGGATGACCCACGAGGGGGTGCTCCAGGCCCCGGTCACCGCCAGGTACCCGCCCACGGGGGAGATGGCCATCCCGACCCCGAGCCAGAGGTGGGAGAGCGCCGTGAACCGCTTTGAGTAGGAGTAGACCGTGATCCAGGCCAGGGCGACCGGAGAGAGAGCCAGGCAGAGCGGATTGAGGAGACCGGCGCTCACCACGAACAGCACGGCCATCACGACCACAAGCGCCCAGGCCTCGGCGAGCGTCATCCGCTGCGCCGGCAGCTCCCGTCCGGCCGTCCGCGGGTTGAGCGCGTCGAGCCGGCGGTCGGCGATCCGGTTGAAGCCCATCGCCGTGAACCGGGCGGTACCGAACGCGGCGACGACCAGCAGCACGGTGCGCAGCGTGAGCGGATGGACGAACGACGCGGCGGCGACGCCCACGAATGCGAACGGCAGGGAGAAGACGGTGTGCGCGACCTTGACGAAGTTGGAGTACGCGACGAGGCGGCCCTCGCCTGCGAGCACCTGCCCATCCACGCCTGGGGCGCCGGCCCCTGCACTCACGGCAGCTTGATGCCGAGCTTCGCCCACTTCTCGCTCACCTTCGCGCGCGTGGCTTCGTCCATTACGATCCTTCCCGGCCACTCCCGCGTGAAGCCTTCCTCGGGCCACTTCTTCGTCGCGTCAATTCCCATCTTGGAGCCGTAGGTGAAGCCGCGGCTGGAATGGTCGAGCACGTCCGTGGGCCCCATCGCAAAGCGGACGTCGCGCTCCGGATCGATGTTGTTGAGCGCCACCCACCACGCCTCGTCCGGATCCTGCACGTTCACGCCCTTGTCCACTACCACGATCACCTTGGCCAGTGACATCAGCCCCTGGCCCCACAGCCCGTTCATCACCTTCCACGCCTGGCCGGGATACTGCTTGTCGATGCTCACGAAGACGAGGTTGTGGAAGATGCCGTAGGCGGGCATGTGGTAGTCCACCACCTCCGGCGCCGTGAGCTTCAGCAGCGGGAGGAAGATCCGCTCGGTCGCGTGGCCGAGGTAGTAGTCCTCCATCGGCGGCCGCCCGACGATCGTCGCGGGGTAGATCGGGTCGCGCCGCATCGAGACCGCGGTCACGTGCACGCGCGGATACCTGTCGGCCAGCGAGTAGAAGCCGGTGTGGTCCCCGAACGGCCCCTCCATCACCAGCTCCTCGGCGGGGTCGATGTACCCCTCGATCACGATCTCTGCCTCGGCCGGGACGTCGAGGTCACTCATCAGCGCCTTGGCCAGCCGCACCGGAGAGCGGCGCAGGAAACCGGCGAAGAGGAACTCGTCCACCACCGGGGGGAGCGGTGCAGAGGCCGCGTACATCGAAGCGGGATCGCCGCCCAAGGCGATCGCGACCGGCATCCGCTCGCCCCGCTCCGCCATCGCCCGCCAGTGCGCCGCGCCCACCTTGTGCCGCTGCCAGTGCATCGCCAGGTCGCGCCGCCCCTGCACCTGGATCCGGTAGAGCCCGACGTTTCGCGTGCCGGTGGCAGGATCCCGCGTGATCACCATCGGAAGGGTGATGTAGGGGCCCCCGTCCTCGGGCCAGCAGATGAGGTGCGGTATCTCCCCCAAGTCGATCTGGTCCCCCTGGAGCACCACCGCCTGACAGGGGACGGGCCCGGACGCGCGTCCAGGGGGAAACTTGGCCAGCTCCGCCAGCTTCGGGAGCATGGAGAGCTTCCCGGCGATGCCTTCAGGCACCTCGACCTTCAGCAGCTCGGTGATCCGTGCTCCTGTGGCATCCAGGGAGGGCGTTTCGAGGGCCATCGCCATCCGTTTCAGGGAGCCGAAGAGGTTGATGGCGACCGGTATCCGGCTGGCAGTGCCGCCCCGGAGCACGGGCCGCTCGAACAGGAGCGCCGGGCCGCCCCCCGGACTCTTCATGCACCGGTCGGCGATCTCGGTGATCTCCCGGTCCACGGAGACGGGTTCCTTCACGCGGACCAGCTCACCCGCCTCGTCCAGCGCGGCCACGAAGTCGCGCAGGCTGTCCAGGCTCATCGCTTACCCCAGTGGAGGGCGGCGATGCCGCCCGTGAGGAGGCTGTAGGCGCAGTCACGGAAGCCGGCCAAGGCGAGCCGCTGCCGGAGCGCGTCGGGCGCCGGGAAGTTGCTCACGGACGCCGGCAGGTACGAGTACGCCGTCGGGTGCCCCGAGACGGCGCGTCCGATCAGCGGCAGGAGCCGGCGGAAGTAGAAGAGGTAGAGGGCCCTGAAGGGCGCCCACACGGGGGTCGTGAACTCCAGGATCACGAGGCGCGCGCCGGGCCTCAACACCCGCGCCAGCTCGGCAAGGCCGGCATCGAGGTCGGCCAGGTTCCGGACGCCGAAGGCCACCATCGCGCCGTCGAAGCAGCCGCCGGGGAAGGGCAACTCGAGCGTGTCAGCCGCCGCCGGGCGGACGACTTCCGGCCGGGCCTTGCCGGCTCCCAACCGGAGCATCCGCACCGAGAAGTCGGCGCCCACGACGCGGCCCAAGAACCCGCGCCGGCGGGCCAGCTCCGCCGCGAGGTCCAGGGTCCCTGCGCACGCATCGAGATAGAGCCCGTCGGGCCTGGTTTCCCAGCTCAGTGCATCCACGGCCGCGCGCCGCCAGCGCCGGTCTATTCCCAGCGAGAGGAAGTGGTTGAGGAAGTCGTAGCGTGGCGCGATCGCGGTGAACATCTCGCGCACGTGTCGCCGCTGGTCGGAATGGGGAGACTGGGGCTGGGACGCGGGCGGAGCCAACGTCATCGGCCGGCGGTGATTCCTGGCCGGGCCCGGCATACCTTGCGGGCGGCGCGAGGAACGCTTTGGTCGCGCGGGGGCGTCTCTTCCGGCGCTGTCGGTTGAGGCGGCATGGGAAGCGTAGATTACCCCCCGCATGGCGACGGCGAAAGACCTCCGGACGCTCGGCGATCGGGAGGTCGTGGCGCTGGCCAAGGCCGGCAAGGAGGCCGCGTACCGGGAGCTGCTGAGCCGGTACGAGCGGCCCGTCTTTTCCTTGATCTACCGGATGGTGCGCGACCGCGCGCTCGCCGAGGACCTGGCGCAGGAGACCTTCATCAAGGTCCTCAACGCGCTCGACACGTATCGCCCCGAATTCAAGTTCTCGTCCTGGATCTTTAAGATCGCGAACAACGCGGCGATCGACCAGCTGCGCAAGCGCGAACTGGCCACGCTCTCGCTCGACGGCGCGCCCGGTGCGCGCACGGCCGAGGAAGTGGAGGCCACCGCGCTCCAGGCGGTGGACCACACGGAGTCGGCGCTGGCTGAGCTGGAGGCGCGGGAGCTGGGCTCTGAGATCGAGCAGGCCATCGGGAAGCTCAGGCCCGAGTACCGGACGGCGATCCTGCTGCGCCACGTGGAGGGGCGGGCGTACGAGGAGATCGCGGAAGTGATGGATCTGCCCCTGGGGACCGTGAAGACCTACATCCACCGGGCCAGGCTGGAATTGCGGGAATACCTGGCCCATCTGAGAACCTGAAACCGCCGCCCCCCCGGCACCGTAGGGGAAGGCAGCGAGGGAGGTAGTTGCGTGATGGACAAGCAGTTAGACGCTGGTGACCTGGACTTCACGGTGCTCCGGGAGCTGACCGCTCTCCGGAGCTTCGCGCCCAGTCGGGGCTTCTCCGACCGGGTCATGGCCCGGGTTCGCCTCCCGCAGCCGGCCGCACTCGTGCTGTTCCGGCGGGCCGGTGCCTGGGTGATGCAGCCTCACCGGGCGGTAACGCTGGCGACCGCGTACGCCGGGAGCGTGGTGATCGCCGTGCGGCTCGCCGTGCCGTGGCTCGAAGCTCACGCCTCAGCCCTGAAGCTCGGCACCGCGTGGATCGGCACGCAGCTCAGCGCGCTGTTCAACTCCGTAGCGATGACCGCGGCGGATTGGGCGGTGCTGAGCGGCGCGGCCGATGCCGTGCGCGCCGCGGCTTCGTCCGGCAAGATGTGGCCCGCGCTGGCGGCGCTCACGATCGGGTATGCGGTGGGTGGCTATGGCTTCTACGCCCTGCTCAAGACACCCGGGAGGACCGATGCGCTCGCCCGCGCGTAGCCTCTTGGTCCTCGGCCTGATGCTCGCCGCGGCGGGATCCGCCGCCGCGCAGCAGCGCCGCGATGACGTCGTGTCGCATGCGATCGCGCTCTCCTCGCGCGACGCGACACTCGAATTGGATCTAGCCTCCGGGAAGTCCCGCGTCGTCTCGCTGCGCAACGGCGACGTGATCGTGGACGGACAGCACGTCGGCCACTACGTCGCTGGCGACGCGCTGGAGCGCGCCTGGCGCAGGCTCCTGGGCGACGGCGCCTCGCTCGAGACGAGCCGGATGGTGGCGGCGGCGCGGGCGTGGCGCGTCCCCGGCCTCGCCGGCGACGAGCTGGCGGCCCAGGGCCGGATCGCATCGGCGCTGCGGGATCTCGCGTCCGCGCCTGCGGCGATTCCGACTGGCGCCCCGTCCGCGGCCGCAGCGCCCGCGGCCCCGGAGACCGTGCGCGCCTCGTTCCCCGCCCAGCCTCTGACCGCGGAGTCCGCGTCGCCACCGGAGCCTCGGGCGCCGACGGCGACCCCGACCGGCGTGCAGCTGCTCTTCCAGGACGTGCGCAACATCGTCGCGATCTTCATCGCGCTGGCGATGATCGGGTTCGGCACCGTCTTCTTCGCGCGGCGCTATGTCGAGGTCATCGCTGACACGGCGTCCAACGCCTTCGGGCGCTCGCTCGTCGTCGGCCTCCTCGGGCAGCTGCTCCTCCTGCCGACGCTCGCGATGCTCGTCGTCGGCCTCATCTTCACGATCGTCGGCATCCTCCTCCTGCCCTTCGCGATCATCGCGTTCGTTGTCGCGGCGGTCGCGGCGGCGCTGGCAGGCTACCTCGCGGTCGCCCACGCGGTCGGCGAGACGTGGACGCGCCGCCGGATGGCGAATGGCGCGTTCGTGCGGCACCCCACCGCCTACGGCTATGTGTTCACCGGATTGGTCGGCCTGCTCGGCCTGTGGGCCGCGGCGGCGCTGTTCGGGTGGGCGGGGCCGGTCGTCTTCGTCTTCCGCGCGGCGGCGTTCGTCGTCACCTGGCTGGCCGCCACCGTGGGTTTCGGCGCCGTGCTTCTCTCGCGCGCCGGGCTCCGGGAGACCTTCGCCGGCCGCCACGCGGGCGAGATGTCAGACGAGTACCTCTGGACGACGCCGCCGGCCACGCCGGCCGCGCCGCGCCCGGGACGGCGCGAATGAAGCGCACAGTCGCCGTGCTCGCCGTAGCGCTCGCGTGGGTCGTGACCTCCGCGAGCGCCCAGACCCTCCGCACCCTCACCTCGGCCAGGCAGCTGCACGGCGAGTCCTCTCTCATCGTGGAGGTGACGTACGCGGCCGGCGAGCTCAGGCTCGGACCGGCTTCATCGGGCGATCTCTACCGGATGGAGCTGCGGTACGACGAGGACAAGTTCGCGCCGGTGCGCGAGTACGACCCCGACGCCGGCGTCCTGCGCCTCGGCCTCCGGAGCCTGCACGGGCACACGTCGCTCGGCAGCGGGCACGGCGAGGAGACCCCGTCGCTCGACGTGGCGCTGACGCCCGACGTGCCGCTCACGCTGCGGGTCGATGTCGGCGCGGCGCAGACCGACGTGGAGTTCGGCGGCCTCCAGCTGCGCCGCCTCGCGTACAAGACGGGCGCCTCGGAATCACACGTACACTTCAGCCGGCCGAATCCCGTGGAGTGCGACGCGCTCACGTTCGAGGCCGGCGCGGCGGAGTTCACCGCCACGGGTCTGGGGAACAGCAACTGCCGCCGGATGGGCTTCCACGGTGGCCTCGGCGACGTGACGCTCGACTTCGGCGGCGAGTGGCGCACATCCGCCGACGTGAACGTGAAGATCGGCATCGGGGAGCTGAAACTGATGCTGCCGCGCGACCTCGGCGTCGCGATCACCCTGAACCGGTTCCTCACGTCGTTCGACCACGATGGCTTCACGAAGCGGGGTGGCGTCTACTACTCCGACAACTACGCGTCCGCGCCCTACCGGCTGAACCTGAACATCGACGCGGCCTTCGGCGGGATTGAGGTGCGGTGGCTGGACGGGCGCTGAGGCGTCCGACCCCGACCGGTTAGCTGCGCCGGGCCGTCGCCCGGACTTCCGTTCCTCTCGACAAACCCAGCACGACATCGGCGCGGCCGTCGCGGACCGCGATCTCGAGCGCCCCGCCCGAGCCGACGAACGCCACCGGCTCGCGTTGGCCCACGTCCGCGAACGTCGCCTTGAGCGGCAGATCGTGGCCGGCGACGCGCACTCGACCGTCCGGCGCGACGTGCTCGCGCGGGAGGTTCGTGACCAGGGTGCCGAACCGGTCCACGTGGATCACCTCGCCCACCAGATCGCCCGCCTCGACCCTCAGGAGCGGTGTCGGGAGCCGCACCGGATCGGCGAGGGCCGCGCCGAGGTCCTGGAGCGCCGCCCCCGTGGCGAGCCGTGCGGCGGCCGGCGCGAAGACGTCGCGCCCGTGGAAGGTGCGGCTCGCCTCGGCGGGAATGGGCAACTGCACCACTCGACCGAGTTGCGCCGCGAAGACCGCCGTGAGCAGACCGTTGTCCGGAGCCACGAAGCAGTGGCCGCCGGCCTCGGCCGCCAGCGCCCGCCGCGCCGAGCCGACGCCGGGATCCACGACCGCGAGGTGCACGGTCCCCGCGGGGAAGCTCCGCCACACGCGCTCCAGAACGTAGCACGCCGCCGCCACGTCCCCCGCGGGGATGTCGTGTGCGATGTCCACCAGCGTCGCGCCGGGCGCGAGGGTGAGGAGCGTGCCCTTCACTTCGCCCACGTAGCCGTCGGCGGTCCCGAAATCGGTGAGCAGGGTGACGACGCGGCTCATACGCGCGTCCGCTGCCAGCGGCCTCCGCGCCAGATCAGGAGCATCGCGATGCCGCGGCCCATCGCGGTGAGGCTGATCGCCCACCAGATCCCAGCCACGCCGAACAGCGCCGCAAGCCAGGCCGCGAGCGGGATGCGCGCCGCCGTCATCGAGCCGGACCAGAGCATCGGCTCGAAGGTGAAGCCCGCGCCACCCAGCGACGCCTCGAAGACGATTTCCATCCCCATCGTGATCTCCGCGATCGCGATGATCCTGAGGTAGCTCGCCCCCGCGGCGATCACCGCGGCGTCGCGGCTGAACACCGACACCAGCTGCTGGGGGACGATCAGGAACGCGATGCAGGCGACCGTGGCCACGAGGCACGCGTACGTCGCCGTGAGATACGCGGCCCGCCGCGCGCGGTCGGCGCGGCCCGCGCCCAGATTCTGACCCACGATCGCCGCCGACGCGAGCCCGAACCCGATCGCCACCTGGTAGGCCAGCCCCTCGAGCTTGTGCCCCACGCCGAGCGCCGCGAGCGCCGGCGTCCCGAACTGCGTCGTGATCCGCGTCAGGCCGACGTACACCGCAGAGAAGAAGACGCCCGTCGCGGCCGTCGGCGCGCCGATCCTCGCCACCGCCAGCGCGCTCCTCCAGTCCCAGACCGACATCCGGACCAGCCGGCGCTTCACCAGGACGCCGAAGCCGAAGGCCAGGCCGAGCGCGCGCGTGCCCACCGCGGCGACGGCCGCGCCGGCGATCCCCATCGCCGGCATCGGTCCGAGTCCGAGGATCAGGACCGGGTCGAGGACCAGCGTGACCAGCACCGAGGCCGTGAGCAGGAGGAGCGGTGTGCGCGTGTCGCCCGCGGCGCGGAAGGTCGCTTCGGCCGCGTAGAAGCCGAAGACCAGCGGCGTCCCGATCAGGTAGGCGGCGAGCCAGAGGTGGCCCAGCGCGGTCACCTCGGGGGGCGTGTGCATCACGCGGAAGAGCAGCGGGACCAGCGGCTCGCCGACCGCCGCCACGGCGACGCCGAAGATGACCGACAGCGCCAGCGTCGTGCCGCCGGCGACGGCCGCGAGCCCGTGCGCCCCTTCGCCGTGGCGGCGCGACGCGACGGCGGTGAGGCCCACGCCGATCATCTCCGCGACGGCCAGCAGCGCCCAGACGGCGAAGCCCGCCGTGGAGATCGCCGCGAGCGCCGAGGGGCCCAGGATGCGGCCCACCCAGAAGATGTCGATCAGCAGGAAGACGAGCTGCAGCAGCGCGGAGCCGATGGCGGGGACGGCCAGGCGGAAAATGGCCCGCGACAGCGGCCCCGAGACCAGATCGGTGGTCGGCGCCGGCGCTGAGGCGACGGCAGCGCTCACTGCGGCGCCGGGTTGCTGTCCAGGAAGCGGCGGAAGACCGGGTTGTCCGGGAAGCGCGTCGCCAGGTCGCCCACCAGCCGGCGGGCCTCCAGCTTGAGCAGGGTGTCGGAGTCGCTCTCGCGGACCAGCGCGTTGGCGTAGAGCCACCGCGCCTCGTAGCGCGCGAGCGTCCCCGCGTCCTGGACGTGGCGCATCCGCGCCAGCGCCAGCTCCGCGTCACCGCCCCCGAGCCCGATGATCCGCGCCACCAGCCGCGCGAGCGCACCCGCGCGGGCGAGGGCGTAGTCGTAGATGGCGAGGCCCAGCAGGCAGTCCGCGCAGGTCGAGTCGAGGGCGAGCGCGCGCTCCAGGGCATCGCGCATCGCCTTGGCCTCCTGCGAGGCGCGCCACGGGTGCCCGTGCAGGTCCGCCTGCCGCGCGCGGTACCCGAGCGCCGTGCCGAGCCAGAAGAGCTGAACGGCGCGCGCCGAATCCGTCGTCGCCTCGTCTATCCCCCGCTTCGCGCGCGCTGCCGCGTCCGCGAGCAGCGTGTCCACGGAGTCGGCCATGAACTCGTCGTCCGGGATCGCCGCCGCCTCCCAGATCAGCGCCGACGCGGCGAGCGCCGGGCCGACCGGGTCGCGAGGGAATCGCAATGCGAGCCGAGTGAAGAAGAGATTCGCGGCGTCGAACCGGCCGCCGTAGATGAGGTCCTGCCCCGACGCCGTCTCGGCGGCGGAGGCCGACTCGGCCGAGTCCGCCTGGCCTTGCGCCGCCGCCGGATGCGCCGCGAGGAGCAGCAGCGCCGCCGCTGCGGCGGCCGTCAGGATGTGACGATGGGCAGGCGGACGGAGCGGGTGGTCGCCTGGTCCTGGAACTCCGTGGCGAGGGCGACGAGCGCCCGCGCGGCCGGCGAGTTCGGCTCCGCCAGCACGATCGGCACCCCCGACTCGCACAGCTCCTGCACGCGCGCCTGCAGCGGGATCTGGGCGAGCAGCGGGATCCCCAGCTCCCGCGCGAGCCGCCCGCCCCCGCCCGTCGAGAAGATGTCGGTGCGTCCTCCGCAGTGGGGGCACGAGAAGAACGACATGTTCTCCACGATCCCCAGCACCGGAACCCCCACCTTCTCGAACATCTTCGCGCCCCGGAGCGCGTCCCCCACCGCCACTTCCTGCGGCGTGGTCACGATGAGCGCGCCGCTCACCTGGACCGACTGGACCAAAGAGAGCTGCGCGTCGCCGGTGCCCGGAGGCATGTCCACCAGGAGAAAGTCGAGTTGGCCCCATTCCACGTCGCCGAGAAACTGCTGAATGATCTTCATGATGATGGGGCCGCGCCAGATGGCCGCCGCGTCCCGCTCCACCAGGTTACCGAGCGACATCAGCTTCACGCCGTGCGCCTCGATCGGCCGGAGGCGCCCCTCCACCACCGCCGGCCGCTGGTCCAGAACGCCGAGCATCCGCGGGAGGTTCGGGCCGTAGACGTCGGCGTCCATCAGGCCGACCCGCCGGCCGCCCGCGGCCAGCGCCGCCGCGAGGTTCACCGCGACGGTGGACTTCCCGACGCCGCCCTTGCCGGAGGAGATCGCGATGACCTTGCCGAGGTGCGGCAGCTCGCGCGCCGTGGGCGCCGGCACGCTCTTCGGCGTCGTCTGCGCCTGCGGCTGCGCCCCGCCCCCGACCTGCATCTTCACGCCCGTCACGCCCGGCACCGCCTGCGCCGCGAGCCGCGCCTCCCGCACCAGCGACGCCGGATCGTCGCGGCCGAGCTCGAAGACGATCTGCACCTTCCCGTCCGCGCCGGCCACGATCTCCTTCACCATTCCCGCCGTGACGACGTCCTGCCCGACGCGCGGGTTCACCACCCGCTCGAGCGCCGCCGTCACCTTCGCCTTCAGATCGTTCTTCGCCACCCTAGACCGCCTCCACCGAGTGCACCGCCGGCACCGCCTGCTTGAGCCGCACCTCGATCCCGTGTTTCAGCGTCGCCATCGCCATCGGGCAGCCCACGCAGTGTCCCATCAACCGGACCTTCACCGTGCCGTCTGCCTCGTCGAAGTCCACGAACTCCACGTCCCCGCCGTCCATCTGGATCGCGGGGCGCACGGTTTCCAGCACCCGCTCGATCTCCTCCACCGCTGTGGCCACGTCGGCTCCCGGATTGCCGACCGGTCTGGTCGGATATTACCCGCACCGCAAACTGAGGGTCAAACCACCCTAACGGGCGAGCAAGCGGCGTGCCGCGGTCAGGACCTGCTGCAGGACCTGGTCGAGCGAGCCGGAGATGGACGCGCCGGACGCCTTGGCGTGGCCGCCGCCGCCGAACTGGGCCGCGAAGGCCGAGACGTCCACGTCGCCGACGGAACGGAAGGAGACCTTGATCTTGCCGTTGGCGAGGGTGCGGAAGAGGAGCGCGAGGCGGGTGCCCTGCACCGAACGCGCGAATTCCACGAGGCCGTCGAGGTCGTCCGAGCCCACCTGGTTGCGCTCGATGGCGCCGGCGGGGACGGTGATCCACGAGAGCCCGACGTCAGGCTCGTGGACAAGCGTGTCGAGCACTTCGGCGGTGAGCCGGAGCCGGCCGACCGGCGCGGTGGCGTACACCTGCTCGTAGATGCTCTCGGGGTCGAGGCCGTGTTCGAGGAGCGAGGCCGCGACGCGGAGCGCGCGAGGCGACGCGTTGGCGTAGCGGAAACCGCCGGTATCGGTCAGGAGGCCCACGTAAAGCGCGCGCGCCGCCTCCGTGGTGAGGGGCCACCCGGCCGTCGCGGCCAGGTCGTAGATCAGCTCGGCGGTCGCTGCGGCGGTAGGGTCCACGAGACGCGGGCCGTCGGGGAGGGTGCCAGCCGAGAGGTGGTGGTCCACGCACGGCGTGACGAGGGCACGCGAGCGGATCGTCTCGGCCAGGCTCCCGAGCCGGCCGAGGTCCGCGATGTCGAGCACCAAGAAGAGGTCGGCGTCGCGCAGCGCCGCCACGGCGTCGCTCGTGCGCTCGTGCGCGCGCACGGGCTCCACCAGGAACTGGTAGCGCGGGGGAATCGGCGTGGGGTTGGCGATGCGGACGTCCTTCCCCAGCGCCCGGAGCAGGTGCACCATCGCGATTTCGCTTCCGACGCCGTCGCCGTCCGCGTTGACGTGCGTCGTCATCGTGATGCGCCGGGCCGCCAGGAGCGCTTCGGCCACGGCGCGCGCCCCCTTTTTCCTGGCGGCGCCGACCTTCTCGAGCTTCGGTCCGGCCTGGCTCGGCGGCATGCTACTGCGCCGCCGCACGCTCCTTGAGCGACGTGTGCGAATGGCTGCGTCCATAGCTGAAGTAGACCACCATCCCAATCACGAACCAGATCAGCAGCCGCATCCAGGTCCTGAGCGGCAGCGAGGCCATGAGGTAGAGCGCCGACACCGCGCCAAGCGGCGCGGTGAGCCAGTAGACCGGCGTCTTGAACGGCCGCGGCAGGTTCGGCTCGCGCCGCCTGAGCACGATGATCCCCGCCGAGACGATGACGAACGCGAGCAGCGTGCCGATCGAGACCAGGCTGGCGGCCTCACGGATGGTGAGGAAGCCGGCCGCGATCGCCACCGCGACTCCGGTGATGATGCTGGTGACGTACGGCGTCTGGAACTTCGGGTGCACCTTGTTGACGAACTGCGGCAGCAGGCCGTCACGCGCCATCGAGTAGAACACGCGCGACTGGCCCAGGAGCATCACGAGGATCACCGAGGAGAGGCCTGCGATCGCGCCCAGCTTGATGATCTGCGACATCCAGCCAAGGCCGACGTGGTCGGCCACGACGGCGATCGGGTCGGGGACGTCGAGCTGCGTGTACGACATCGCGCCGGTGGCGATCCCCGACACCAAGATGTAGAGCACGGTGCAGATCAGCAGCGAGCCGATGATCCCGATCGGCATGTCGCGCGCCGGGTTCTTGGTCTCCTGCGCCGCGGTGCTCACGGCGTCGAACCCGATGTAGGCGAAGAACACGATCCCCGCCCCCGTCATCACCCCGGTGAAACCGAAGTGCTCACGCTCCCCGGTGTTGGGCGGGATGAACGGCGTCCAGTTGTGCGGGGTCACGAACCGCACCACGAGGATGATGAATAGCACCACCACGGCCAGCTTGATGAAGACGATCACGTTGTTGGTGTTGGCCGATTCCTTGATCCCGATCACCAGCAGCGCCGTGATGGCCGCGATGATGAACACCGCCGGCAGGTTGAAGACCGCCGTGGCCGTCCCGCCATTGGCCAGGTGCACCACCGTCCCGGGCGCCGCCTGCAGCCAGGCGGGGATGTGGATCCCGATGCCGTCGAGGAACGAGACGACGTAGCCGGACCACCCGATCGAGACGGTGGTGGCACCGAGCGCGTACTCGAGGATCAGGTCCCAGCCGATGATCCAGGCGAACAACTCGCCGAGGGTCGCGTAACCGTAGGTGTAGGCGCTCCCGGCGATCGGCACCAGCGACGCGAACTCCGCGTAGCAGAGCGCCGCGAACACGGAGGCCACGCCGGCGAAGATGAACGAGAGCACGACGGCCGGCCCCGCGTTCTGCGCCGCGACCGTCCCCGTCAGCACGAAGATCCCGGTGCCGATGATGGCCCCGATGCCGAGCATCACCAGATTGAGCGCCGTGAGCGCGCGCTTCAGGCTGTGATCGGTCTCGGCTTCCTGCTGGAGGGCCGTCACCGTCTTGCGCGTGAAGAGACCCATGCGTGTCTCCGGAACTGCCGGTGTGACGTTGGAAGGCGCCGGCGGCGGAACTTCGGAAGCCGCGCGGCTGTGCCGCGGGAGCGCGCTAGACTAGCGGCCCCCGCGCCCGCGGTCAAGCGACGAGGCCCTCACGGACTGTAATTCGGCGCTTCGCGCGTGATCGTGACGTCGTGCGGGTGCGACTCCCGGAGGCCCGCGCCGGTGATGCGCACCAGCTCCGTGTCCGTCTGGAGCTCCTTGATGGTGGCGACGCCGCAGTAGCCCATGCCGCTCCTGAGCCCGCCCACCATCTGGAAGACGACGTCGGCGACCGCGCCCTTGTAGGGCACGCGCCCCTCGATCCCCTCCGGCACGAGCTTGGTGGCGGACATCTCCCCTTCCTGGAAGTACCGGTCGGCGGAGCCCTCCTGCATCGCGGCGAGGCTGCCCATCCCCCGGATCACCTTGAAGCGCCGCCCCTCGTAGAGCAGCGACTCGCCTGGGCTCTCCTCCGTGCCGGCGAAGACCGCGCCCATCATCACGCAGTCGGCGCCGGCCGCGAGCGCCTTCACCGCGTCACCGGAGTACTTCACGCCGCCGTCCGCGATCACCGGGACGCCCGATGCCCCGGCCACGGCGTCCACGACCGCGGTGACCTGCGGGACGCCGACGCCCGTCACGACCCGCGTGGTGCAGATCGAGCCCGGGCCCACGCCCACCTTGATCGCGTCCACCCCGCGCTCGACCAGCGCGCAGGCGCCGTCCTTCGTCGCCACGTTCCCGCCGACGAGCTGCGCCTCGGGGAACGACTCGCGGAGCTGCGCGATGGTCTGCAGCACGCCTTCGCTGTGGCCGTGCGCCGAATCCACCACCAGCACGTCGCACCCGGCGTCCAGCAGCGCGTGCGCCCGGGGCGACGCGTCCTTCGTCGCACCGACCGCGGCGGCCACGCGCAGGCGGCCGTGGTGATCCTTGTTGGCGTTCGGGTAGTCGCGCCGCTTGAAGACGTCCTTGACGGTGATGAGGCCCTTGAGCCGCCCGTCCTCGGCCACCACCGGCAGCTTCTCGATCTTGTGCCGCGCCAGGATCTTGACCGCCTGCTCCAGCGTCGTGCCCATCGGCGCCGTCACCAGGTCCTTGCTCGTCATCACCTGCGCGATCGGGCGGTCGAGGTCGTTCTCGAACTGGAGGTCGCGATTGGTGATGATCCCGACGAGCCGACGGTCGTGGTCCACGATCGGCACGCCGGAGATCTTGAAGCGCGCCATCAGGTGAAGCGCCTCGCGGATCGGCCGGTCGGGCGGGAGGGTGATCGGGTCCAGGATCATTCCGCTCTCGGAGCGCTTGACGCGGTCCACCTCGGCGGCCTGGCGGTCGATCGGCAGGTTCTTGTGGATCACGCCGATCCCGCCGAGCCGCGCCATCGCGATCGCCATGTCGGCCTCGGTCACCGTGTCCATGGCGGCGGAGACGAACGGGATGTTGAGCGTGATCTCCCTGGTCAGGCGCGTCGAGACGTCGACCTGGCGAGGATGGACCGTCGAATGGCGGGGGACGAGGAGGACGTCGTCGAAGGCGAGTCCTTCCTCAGTGCGAATGTGGGTTCCCATGGCGGAAGATACCGGGCGCTGCGGCGCGAAATCAAGCAGAATCGCGCGGCGGCTGCGGCTTCGCGCCCCTGGGCGGAGCCGCGGGCTCCGTCCCGGTCACCTCATCGACCACCGCCTTCCCCGCCGCGGCCAGGCCCGACATCATCCGCCCTGCGGCGGACATCGCATCCATCGTCCCCTTGATCGCCGACGCCGAGACGCGGCCCGCGCGGAGCGTGTCCTCGACCGTCTCGGCGAGCTTCTGGAAGGTGGAGGGCGGCTCGGCGGGGTGCGTCGCGTACTTCGATTCCAGGAACTCGATGTAGTCGAGCACCTGGTAGATCCGCTCGTCGCTCAGCGCCTCCAGCTTCCGCTCGATCCGCTTCAAGAGGAACTCGTTCATGGGGCCACGTCCACCAGGTCGAGGATCGGATTGGCGAGGAAGGCGCTGCGACCGCTCCTGACGCGCGCCACGACGGTCAGGGTGTCGAGCGGGCGGAGCTCGGAGATCTTCAGGAGCTTCTCGTCCGGCACCGTCACGTACACGAAAGCGTATTCGGGCGCCGGGCCGCGCGCGAGGATGTAGTGCTGGCCCGGCGTGAAGTCGGGCGCGCGCAGCTCGTCGGCGGTCTGCAGGGAGATGAACTGGATCGTCCAGCGCAGGATCTTCCCCTGCCATTCGTCGGGATGGGCCCGAATCTCCGCCGCGGTCACGCCACTGACGGCCTGACCGCCGGGGGGCCGCACCTCGCTCTCGCGGACCCAGCCCGAGGCCTCGATGCGCACCCAATCACCCGCCCGCGCCGTGATGCGCACCGGCACGCCGGCATCGAGGAAACCCGTTGAGGGTGTGTCGGGTGCGAGGAAGAGCTGGACGCGGCGCCGCAGCACCGCGCGCCGCGGGTCCACCTCTTCGGACTGCGCCGTGTCGGTGGGCGGCGCCGCCCGGGCGGTGCGTGGAGCGGGCCGCGCGGGCGCGGCCGCCGGCGCCGCGGCGAACGCGGCCGACGCGATCCAGCCGGAGCGCCGCACGTGAACCCACCCGCCGCGCCGCGCCACTTCGTCCAGCAGCGCCCCCCGGACCAACCGCGCGAGCACCCGGCCGTTGGGCGCGACACGCAGGTTCTCCTGAGCCGGCGCCACCGAGAGGGTGTGCCCCTCGCGCGCGTCCGGCTTGACCGACGAGCGGAAGATCCAGCCGTCGAGCAGCACCTGCGTGTCCGTGCCGCGGCGGCCCTGCACGGCGAGCGCGGCGCCCGCCACGACGCGCCCCAGCTCCGTGCCGCCGGGATCCGCGACGAGCCGCTCGCCGTCCCGCTGCACGGTGAGTTGCTGCGCCGCCGCGGGAGCGGCCGCCAGCCACGCCGAAACCCCAGCGAAGGCGAGGGCGAACAGGGTGCGTGCGGCTGGTTGGGGACGCCTCGCGGCGGTAGATTGGGGCCTGCTCTTCTGCACGAAAGTCATTGTAGAACCTGGGAGTTGCGATGTCAAACGTAGCAAGGCGCGGGGCCGTTGTGCTGGTGGTCCTGGACGGATGGGGCTACCGCCGCGGCGGAGACGGGAACGCCATCGAGTTGGCGCGCTCCCCCATCTGGCACAAGCTCTGGGACTCGCTCCCGCGCACCCTGCTGGAAGCCTCCGGACCGGAAGTGGGCCTGCCGGACGGCCAGATGGGCAACTCCGAGGTCGGCCACCTCAACCTCGGCGCCGGCCGCATCGTTCCGCAGGACATCGTGCGCGTCTCGGACGCGATCAAGTCGGGCGAGTTCTTCGAGAGCCCGGCGCTCCTCAGGCTGTGCGCCGACGTGAAGCGGCGCGGCGGCACGCTGCACTTCTACGGCCTCATCGGCTCGGGCGGCGTGCACGCGCTCGACCGGCACCTGGAGGCGTGCATCGATCTGGCCGAGCGCCAGCGGATGCCGCGCACCGCGATCCACGCCCTGCTCGACGGCCGCGACTCGCCCCCCACCTCCGCGCAGGGCTTCATGCGGGAGCTGGTGACGGCCGCGCGGGGCCGCGCGGTGGTGGCCACGATCGCCGGGCGGTACTTCGCGATGGACCGCGACAAGCGGTGGGACCGCACCAAGCTCGCCTACGACGCGATGATGCACGGGGTGGGGATCACCGCCACCGATCCGGTTGAGGCGATCGGCGCCGCGTACGCGCGCGGCGAGACGGACGAGTTCGTCAAGCCGATCGTGATCATCGGCGCCGACGGGAAGCCGGTCGCGACGATCCGGGAGGGCGACGGCATCTTCTGCTTCAACTTCCGCGCGGATCGGATGCGCCAGATGGTGCGGGCGTGGACCCAACCGGACTTTGCGGGGTTTGAGCGCGGCGCGCCCCTGATCGACGTGGTGACGATGACGCAGTACGACCAGACCTTCACCGTCCCCGTCGTGTTCGGCCCGATGGTGCTGAACGAGATCCTGGCGGACGTGGTCAGCAGGAACGGGATGGGAATGCTGCGCACCGCGGAGACGGAGAAGTACGCGCACGTGACCTACTTCTTCAACGGCGGCGTCGAGAAGCCGTATCCCGGCGAGGAGCGGCTCCTGGTGGACAGCCAGAAGGTGGCGACCTACGACCTCAAGCCCGAGATGAGCGCGTCGGGGATCACCGACATCCTGTGCCGCGCCATCGCGGAGCGGCGCTACGACTTCATCCTCGCCAACTACGCGAACGGCGACATGGTGGGGCACACCGGGAAGCTGGAGGCGGCGGTCAAGGCGGTGGAGACGGTCGACGGCTGCCTGCAGCGCGTGGTCGCAGCGGCGGAGCTGGCGAAGGCTTCCCTCATCATCACGGCCGACCACGGCAACTGCGAGTTGATGATCGATCCCGAGACCGGCGGGCCGCACACCTCGCATACCACGAACCCCGTGCCCGTGCTCCTGATGGACGAGACGTTCCGCGGCCGGCTCCGGCCCGGCGGCTCGCTGCGCGACGTCGGGCCGACGGTGCTGGGGCTGCTCGGGCTGGAGCGCCCGAAGGTGATGACCGGGCGCGATCTGCGGGAGAGCGCATGAAGACGGACGCACGGGCGCATGGACGCACGGGCGCACGGACACGGCTCGCCTTGGCCCTTGCCGTGCGTTTGTGCGCCTGTGCGTCTGTGCCTTCAGTTCTGGCCGCGCAGGAGGTCGGCACGGCGCCAGAGCACTCCCCGTTCCAGGACATCCTGACCCACGAGGGCATCACGCTGTTCGCGGGCCGCTTCGCCGGGAATGCGAATGACGCGCACACCGGCGTGCGGCCGGGCCTGATGCTCGGCGGGCGATTGAACGTGCGCCTCGGTAGCGCCCTGGATTTCTCGGCCACCTTCGGCGAGGCGTTCACCAGCCGGCTGCGGATTGACGCCGGAGGCGACACCGCGCGGGTCGTGGGCAACGTGAACGTGCGGCTCCTCGCCGCCGACGTCGGCCTGCAGCTCAACCTCACCGGCGACAAGACGTGGCATCGCCTCGCGCCGTACCTCTACCTCGGCGCCGGGATCACGACCCCCTCCGCCAACACGGTGGATCCTGGCGGGTTCGCGCTTGGCACCCAATTCACCGTCGTCCCAGCTCTCGGCACCCGCTTCTTCGTCTCGCGCGGCCTGGAGCTGCGTTTCGAGGCTCGGGACTATTACTACCGGACCAATTTCCCGTTGTCGTTCATCACGGTGCCGTACGCCGGTCACACGGACTACTCCCCCATCAATTCGGTGTTGGTGGGGGACAGCGTGTGGTACAACAACTTCATGCTGTGGGTCGGCGTGACGTACGGGTTCAACTTCTGACGACGTCGGCGTGAGCGCGCAGGGAGGAGAAGTCGTCGGGATCGCGGTCCTCTCGCTCAAGATCGCGCTCACCGCCACCGTCATCGCCTGCCTGCTGGGCATCCCGCTCGGCTTCTACCTCGGATGGACCCGGTTCGCCGGGCGCCGCGTCCTGCTGGCCCTCCTCAACACGGCGCTCGCGCTGCCGACGGTGGTCATCGGCCTGCTCATCTACCTGCTGCTGGCGCGCCGGGGGCCGCTCGGCGCGCTGGGGATGCTGTACACCTGGCAGGCGATCGTCGTCGCCGAGGTGGTGCTGGCGCTCCCGATCGCGACCGCGCTTTCGGCCGCCGCCATCCAGGCGGTGGACCCGCGGGTGCGGCGCACCGCGCTCACGCTGGGCGCGGGGAGGCTGCGCACCGCGTGGACGGTCGCGCGTGAGGCGCGGTTCGCGCTGTTGGCGGGCGTCGTGGTCGCCTTCGGCCGGGTGCTCTCGGAGGTCGGCGCCGCGCTGATGGTCGGCGGCAACGTCCGGCACGAGACGCGGACCCTGACCACCGCCATCACGCTGGCCACGTCGCAGGGCGAGTTCGGCCTCGCCGTCGCGCTCGGCCTGATCCTCCTCGCTCTCGCGCTCACCGTGAGCGTGTTGATCCAGCTGCTGCAAGGCCATGGCGACGTTTAAGGTCGCCGCGCTCCGGCAGGAGTTCGGCGGGCGCACCGCTCTCGCGCTCGACGCACTCAGCGTACGCGAGGGTGCCAGGCTCGCCGTGGTGGGCCCGAACGGCGCCGGGAAGAGCACGCTGCTGCGCCTCCTCGCCTTCGTGGACACGCCCGTGTCGGGCTCCATCGCGCTCCAGGGGCGGCCCGTGGCGTCCGCTGCGGACCGGCGGCAGGCGCGGCAGCGCGTGACGCTGGTGGAGCAACGACCCTACCTGTTCCGCGGCACCGTGCTGGGCAACGTCGCCTACGGCCTCCGGGCCCGAGGCGTGCGCGCCGCCGAGGCCGTCGAGCGGGCGGCTGCCGCGCTGGCGCGCCTCCGCCTCCGCGAGCTGGCAGGCCGCGACACGCGCGCGCTGTCGGAGGGGGAGATCCAGCGCGTCGCGGTCGCGCGGGCGCTCGCACTGGAGCCGGTCGCCGTGCTCCTCGACGAGCCAGTCTCCGGAGCCGATCGCGCCGCCCATCACGCGTTGTTCGAGGCGCTGGCCGCCGAGCAGGCGCGGCGGCCGCTCACCATCGTGTTCGCCTCGCACCTTCTGGAGGACGCCTACCGCTGGGCGGACGACCTGCTCGCGTTGCACCAGGGTCGGGCGTCGCCCGTCACGCCGGAGAACCTGTTTCGCGTGGACCTGCCCGGGGGCGCGCCGATGCAGACGGTGAGCATCGGACCGCTGACGCTCGAGGTGGTGACCGACCGGCAGGGGCCCGCGACGCTCGCCATTCCGCCGGACGAGATCGTCCTCTCGACCGAGGCGCTCCACTCCTCCGCCCGCAACGCGCTCAGGGGCCGCATCGTCCGCGTCGCGGAGCACGGCGCCGCGATGCGCGTGACGCTGGACGCCGGGGTCGAGCTGGTGGCGCTCATCACGCGCAAGAGCTTCGAGGAGATGGGACTGACGATCGGCAGCACCGCCTTCGCCTCGTTCAAGAGCGTGGCCGTGCGCGTCTTCTGAGGAGTATCTTCCCGACGTGACCCCCGTCGCGTACCTGACCCGCACCGTCGAGTTCACGGCGACGCACAGTTACCTCAAGCCGGAGTGGAGCCGGGCACAGAACGCCGAGGCCTTCGGCGCCTCCGCCTCGCCGCACGCGCACGCCTACCGGTGCGCGGTCACGCTCGCCGGCGCGGTGGATCCGGCGACCGGCATGGTTGCGGACCTGGCGGTGCTCGACCGCATCCTCGCGGAGGAAGTGGTGGCGCGGTTCGATGGCCGCGACATCAACCGCGACGTCCCCGAGTACGCCCCGGGGCGCACGCTGCCGACCGGCGAGGCGCTGTGCCTCGACATCTGGACGCGCGTGGCGGCCCGCCTTCCGGCGGGATGCGCTCTCGCGTCGGTCCGGATCCAGGAGGACCCATCGCTGTACGCCGAGTACCGGGGCGAGGCGTAGGGCCGTGGGACACGCAACCAACGACAAGCTCGCGGCGGTCGAGGAGACGCCGGTCTGGCTGGAGGTGAACCGGAAGCCGGCCGTCACCTGGATGTGCACGCCCGACCAGCTGGAGGAGCTGGCGGTGGGGTGGCTGCACGGCGAGGGATACATCGAGATGATCGCCGACCTGCTTTCGCTCCGCCCATGCGCCACCGACCTCGGGTTCTGGGCCGAGATCGCGCCGGAGCGGCTCTCCGCGGTGACACAGGACGAGCGCCGGCGGGTGCTCGCCTCGGGGTGCGGCGCGGTGAGCGTCGCGCTCGCCGATCCGCGCTCGCTCAAGCCCCAGCCGCCGCGGGGCGACGCACCCGACGTCACGACCGTGCGCGTGCTCTTCAAGGAGCTGTACCACCGGGGCGCGAAGTACGACGAGACCGGCGGCATCCACGCCGCGGCGCTCACCGACGGGCAGGAGTTGCTCCAACACGCCGAGGACATCGGCCGGCACAACGCTGTGGACAAGGTGATCGGCGCTCTGCTGATGACGAAGCGCAGTCCCGCCGGCCTCGGCCTCCTGGTGACGGGGCGCATCTCGGCAGAGCTGGCTTTCAAGGCGGCCCGCGCTGGCATCGCCTGGGTCGCCACGCCGTCGGTGCCGTCCACGCTGGCGTTGGCCATCGCGAAGCGCGCCGGCGTCCAGCTGGTCGGGCGCGCGGTCTCCGGTGCACCGCAGGTCCACCGGTCTGATGCGTAGGGTGCGGTCCCTCTGACCATCCACGGGGCGGTGGTCGCCGGAGGCGCCGCCTCGCGTTACGGCGGCAGGCCGAAGGGCCTGCTCGAGGTGGGCGGCCTCCGGATCCTCGACCGCGCAGTCGAAGCCCTCGAGCGCGCCACGGGCGAGCCCCCGACGATCATCGCCAACACGCCCGACGCCGGGTCGTGGCGCCCCGACCTCCGGGTCGTGCCCGACGTGCTCCCCGGACAGGGGGCGCTGGGCGCGATCCTCACCGCCGTCGAGCGGCTGGCGCCGGTGGTCTGCCTCGCGTGGGACATGCCGTTCGTCCCGGCCGCTCTGCTGGCCGCGCTCGCCGCGCGGCTGGACGGGGCGGACGCGGCGCTGCCGGAGAGCGACTCGCGCCGGGGCGTGGAGCCGCTGTGCGCCGCCTACGGGAGCGCCTGCGGCCCGGCCATCCGGGCCGCGCTGGAGCGCGGGGAGGCGCGCGCCATCGGCTTCCACCGCGACGTGCGGGTCGCCCGGCTGCCGCGCGAGGCCGTGTTGCAGTACGGCAACCCGGACGTTCTATTCTTCAACGTCAACACGCCGGACGACCTGGACCGCGCGGAGCGACTGTGCCGGAGCCTAGACTCGTCTCGATAGTCGGCAAGAAGAACTCGGGGAAGACGACGCTGGTCGTGGCCCTGGTCCGCGAGCTGGTGCGCCGTGGCCACAGCACGATGACGATCAAGCACGGCGCCCACCCCTTCGAGATCGACGAGCAGGGCAAGGACACCTGGCGCCACATCCACGAGGGCGGGGCCGAGCGGGTGGTGATGGAGTCGCCCGACACCCGCGTCCTGATCGCGCACACGACGCAGGAGATGGGGCCGCGGGCTATCGCGGCGAAGTACCTCTCCGACGCCCACTTCGTCGTGGTCGAGGGGTTCAGCAAGTCGGACCTGCCGAAAATCGAGGTGTACCGCCGGGCGGTGCACGCCCAGCCGCTCTACGCTCCCGACGCTCCCAACGCCGCCACATTTCTCGCCGTGGTCACCGACGCCTCCGATTACAGGGCCTCCATCCCGGTGATGCGGTTCACCGACACCAACTGGCTCTACCGGGTCGTAGATATCGTGCTCCAGGGCGCGCGCTGAGGCGCCGGAGGGGCCCGACCTCGCGACGTGCCTGACTTTCGCGCCGCCCGCAACCTAGCTCGGACTCTTCCGGGAATCCCCGCGTTGCTCCTGGCCGGCTGCGCCGCCCGCGGGGCCGTGCCGCGGCTCGCGCCCGAAGTGGCTTCGCTCGGCTCCTCATTGGACAGCGCCCTCGCGAATCCCGCGTTCGACAGGGCGCGCTGGGGCGTGATCGTCGAGTCGGCGGACGACGGCCAGGTGCTCTACCGCCGCGACGCGGAGCGGCTGTTCGTGCCGGCGTCCAACCTGAAGCTCGTCACCACCGCGGCGGCGCTGGCGCGGCTCGGCGCCGATTTCCGGTGGACGACCGCCGTCCTCGCCCGCGGCGAGCGGCACGGCGACACGGTGGCCGGCGACCTGCTGGTCGTGGGGCGTGGCGACCCCACCTTCGCGGTGGACGCCACCGGCGACTCCGTCGACGTACTGCACGCGCTCCGGCCCTGGGTGGACTCGCTCGCGGCACACGGCATCCGCGTGATCCGCGGGCGCGTGGCCGGCGACGGCTCCGCGTTCCCCGATCCGCCGCTGGGCCGGGGCTGGGCGTGGGACGACCTGGACGCCGACTACGCCGCGCCCGTCGGCGCGCTCCAGTTCAACGAGAGCGTCGCGTGGATCGAGGTCGAGCCGGGCATCGTGACCGGCGGGGCGTCGAGCCTTCTCCTGGTGCCGCGCGATGCGCCGCTGCGCGTCTTCGGCACCGTGGCCACGGCGCCGGCCGACTCGAACGTCGCCCAGCTGACGTGGAGCCGGGCGCCCTTCGCCGACTCCGTCACGGTGCGCGGCCGGCTCTCGGTGGGCCACGCCGCGGCGCGGCTGTCCGTCGCGGTGCCCGATCCGACACGCTACTTCGAGGCCGCACTCACGGAGGCGCTCGAGGAAGGCGGGATCGCGGTCATGGGCGAGGCGGCGCCGGCCGGCGCAGCGGCCGAGACGCTGTTCACCTGGCAGTCGCCGCCTCTCTCCCGGGTGCTGCCGCTGCTCCTCAAGCCCAGCCAGAACCAGATCGCCGAGACGCTCCTACGGACGCTGGGGCTCCAGATCAAGGGCGTGGGCTCGGTGGACAGCGGGCGCGCGGCGGTCCGTGACGTGCTCGCGGAGTTCGGCGTGGCGCCGGACGCCTGGGTCCTGGCCGACGGCTCGGGCCTCTCGCGCTACAACGAGGTCGCCCCGGAGGCGATCGCCGCCGTGCTGGAAGCGATGTACCGCCGCCCCGACTTCCCGGTCTTCCTCGACGCGCTCCCGGTCGCCGGCGTGGACGGCACGCTCGCCACGCGGCTCGTGGGCACGGCGGCCGCGGGGAACGCGCACGCCAAGACGGGTTCGATGACCGGCGTGCGTGCGCTCTCGGGTTACGTGCGCACGCCCGGCGGCGAGACGCTGCTGTTCGTCCTCCTCGCGAACGACGTCACCGCACCGCAGCGGGTCGTGGAGGCGACGCAGGACCGGATCGTGGAGCGGCTGGCTTCCTTCACGCGAGCCGCCAGATGATCACGGTCCGGGAAGCGATGGACCGCATCGTCGCGGGGGTAAGCGTCCTGGGGGCGGAGGAGGTCGCGCTCACGGAGGCCCTGGGCGACGTCCTCGCCGAGGATGTGGATTCTCCGATCACGCTGCCCGTGCGCACGAACTCCGCGATGGACGGCTTCGCGGTGCGCTCAGCCGACGTGTGGGGCGCGACCAAGGCGTCGCCACGGCGGCTCAGGGTGCTCGAGGAGGTGCAGGCGGGCCGCGTGCCTACCAAGCCGATCGGCCCGGGCGAGGCGACGCGCGTGATGACCGGCGCGCCGCTCCCCGAAGGCGCCGACGGCGTGATCCGCCAGGAGGACACAGAGTTGTCCGGCGATGCGGTGGGGATCCTCGACGACCGGGACGCCGGGCGCAACGTGCGGTTCGCCGGCGAGGATCTCCAGAAGGGCGCCCGCGTCTTCGCCGCCGGCACCCCGCTCGGGCCGGCGCAGCTCGGCGTGCTGGCCTCGATGGCGATGGCGCGGGTAAGGGTGCGGCGGCGCGCCCGCGTCGGGATCCTCGCCTCCGGCGACGAGATCGTGGACCTGGACCGCGCCGCCGAGATCCTCGCCGGGACCAAGACCGCCTCGTCCAACTCCTACACGCTGGACGCGCTGATCCGCCTGGCGGGCGCCGTGCCCGTGCAACTCGGCATCGCCGCCGACACGAAGGCGAGCGTGCGCGAGCACCTGGAGCGCGGCGCGGCGAGCTGCGACTTGATCGTCTCGACGGCCGGCGTCAGCGTCGGCGCATTCGATCACCTGCGGCCGGTGCTCGAGGAGATGGGTTGCACGATGGTCGTGAACAAGGTCCGGATGCGGCCCGGCTCCCCGACGTCCTTCGGCATGGTGCGGCGCGTGCCGTGGATCGGCCTGCCCGGCAATCCCGTCTCCACCATGGTCTGCTTCGAGCTGTTCGTGCGGCCCGCGATCCTGAAGATGCAGGGCCACACCCTGCTCTACCGCCGGACGGTGCGGGCCGTGACGGAGGAGCCGCTCAAGACGCCCGGGCGCCTGATGCACTTCCTGCGCGCGGTGGTGCGCGAAACGCCTGAAGGCTGGCGAGCGCGCCTCACCGGACCGCAGGGCTCCGGCATCCTGACCTCGATGGCCAAGGCCAACGCCCTGCTGATCGTGCCGGAGGACGCGGACGAGGTGCCCGGAGGCACGACGCTCACCGCCCTGCTGCTCGACGACTCCCTCACCCTGACCGTGGAGCCACCGCTGTGAAGATCCCCCTCAGCCAGGCGATGCTCGACGCGCTCCGGAAGGCGAAGCACATTCCGCCCGACGTGATCGCGCGCATCGCGGAGGTGCAGACGTGAGCGCCCCGCACGCAGTCGCGCCGCTGGTCCCCATCCTCTTCTTCGTGGCCGCCCTCGCGGCCGTCGGGATCGTCGCCTACGCGGCGTATGTCGGCGAGAAGAAGCGCACCGCGGCCCTGTTCGACGTCGCGGTCCGGATCGGGTTCAACTTCGAGGCGAAGGTCGCGAAGGAGATGCTCCCGACGCTGGGGCCGTTCCATCTGTTCAGGCGCGGCCGCGGCCAGAAGGGGAAGAACCTGATGCGCGGCAAGGCGGACGGCGCCGACGCGATCGTCCTCGACTACCAATACACGACGGGGAGCGGGAAGAGCTCGCACACCCACAATCAGACGGTCGTCCTCTATCCGGGGATCGGGACCGAGGCCCGTCTCCCGGAGTTCACGCTCGGCCCCGAGTACTGGTGGGACAAGATCGGTCAGATCTTCGGCCACCGGGACATCAATTTCGATTCTTCGGAGGAGTTCTCCAGGCACTACCTGCTGCGGGGCCCGGACGAGAGCGCAATTCGCGCGGCATTCGGCTCGAACGCGCTCGGCTTCTTTGCGCAGAACCAGGGCTGGTCAGTCGAATCGGTGGGCGGCTCTCTGGCCGTCTATCGCGCCGAGAAGCGGCCCAAGCCCGAGGAGTTCCAGCCCTTCATCGCGGAGACCGCCTCGGTCCGTCGCGCGCTGGTGCGCGACTAAGCTAACCCGCCTTCGCCTTCGCGACCTCCTCCGTAAGGCGCGGCACGACCTCGAAGAGGTCCCCCACGATCCCGTAGTCGGCCACCTGGAAGATCGGCGCGTCCTTGTCCTTGTTGATCGCGACGATGACCTTCGCCGTCTTCATTCCCGCCAGGTGCTGGATCGCGCCGGAGATCCCCACCGCGACGTAGAGCTGCGGGCTGACCGTCTTCCCCGTCTGCCCCACCTGCTCCGCGTGCGGCCGCCACCCGGCGTCCACCACGGCACGTGAGGCGCCGACCGCCGCGGCGCCGAACGCCTTCGCCAGGTTCTCGATCAAGGCGAAGTGCTCCGGCCCCTTGAGGCCTCGGCCGCCGGAGACCACGATCGTCGCCTCCGCCACGTCCAGCTTCCCCTGCGCCGCCGCCTTGATCTCCCGCACCACGACGCGCGCGGTCTCGACCGGCTGCACCTTCTCGACGGCGCCCGCCTTGGCCGCCTTTCCCGGGGCGTACGTGTTCGGGCGCACCGAGACGATCGCCACGGGCGCCTCAAGCGTGAGCTGCTGGATCGCCCTGCCCGCGTAAACGGGCCGCGTCGCCGTCACCTTGCCGCCGGCGAAGGCCACCGCCGTGACGTCGGTTGCGAGCGGAGCGTCCAGCGCCGCGGCGAGACGCGGCGCCAGGTCCTTCCCCGTCGCCGTCGCCGCCACGAGGACCGCGCCGTAGCCGCCGGCCTTCACGACCGCGGCCGCGGTCGCCGCGTAGCCGTCCGGCGCGTACTTCCCGAACGCTGCGCTCTCCGCCACCAGCACCCGGTCGGCGCCCACCTCGCCCAGCGCGGCCCCCGCGGCTTCCACGCCCGGCGCGCCGAGGACCAGCGCGTCCACCGTCCCGCCCCCCCCCATCGCGTCCGCGAGTTGGCGCGCCGCCCAGACCACCTCGTGGCTCGTCTTCCTGAGCGCGCCATCCCGCTGCTCCGTAACCGCCAGCACGTTGGCCATCAGAGCACCTTCGCTTCCGTGCGGAGGAGCCGCACCAACTCGGGCACCGCGTCCGGCCCCTCACCCACGATCCGCCCCGCCTTGCGCTCGGGCGGCAGCGACAGCCCGCTCACCTGGGCCCGCACCGCGCCGAGCACCGCGGGCCTGGTCTCGATCGGCTTCTTCTTCGCCGCCATGATCCCCTTCAAGGCCGGATAGCGCGGAGTGTTCAGCCCCTTCTCCGCCGTCAATACCGCGGGCAGGGCGAATTCGACCACCTCCACGCCCCCCTCGATCTCCCGCTCGGCCGAGCCCTTCCCGCCCTCCAGCTCCAGCTTCGAGATCGCCGTGACGCACGGCAGGCCGAGCAACTCGGCCACCATCGGCCCGGCGGCGTGGTTGTAGTCGTCCACTGCCATCTTCCCGAAGAGGATGACGTCATAGCCGCCGTTCCTGAGCTCGGTCGCGAGCGCCTTCGCGACGGCGAGCGCGTCGGCCGGCACCTTGTCGGCCTTGAGCAGGATCCCGCGGTCCGCCCCCATGGCCAGCGCGCCGCGGATCGTCTCCTGGGCCGCGTCGGGGCCGAGCGCGATCGCGACGACCTCGCCGCCGCCCGCCTTGTCGCGGCGCTGGAGCGCCTCCTCGACCGCGAACTCGTCGTAGGGATTCAGGATGAACTTGACGCCCGTCTCGTCGAGCGAGACGCCGTCCGCAGCGATCCTGACGCGGGTCTCGGTGTCGGGCGTCCGCTTGATGCAAACCGCGATCTTCACTCCATCGTCCTTGCGGGAGGTGGCTTACTCGAAGGCGCTGATCCCGGTGATCTCCTCGCCGAGGATCAGGGTGTGCATGTCGTGCGTGCCCTCGTAGGTGTAGACGCTCTCCAGGTTGGCCAGGTGACGCATGGCCGTGTACTCGACCAGGATCCCGTTGGCTCCCAGCAAGCGGCGTGCCTCGCGTGCGATCTCGCACGCCGCGTGCACGTTGTTCCGCTTGGCGAGGGAGACCTGCGCCGGCGTCGCCTTCCCCTGGTCCTTGAGCCGGCCGAGCTGGAGCACGAGGAGCTGGGCCTTGGTGATCTCCGTGAGCATCTCGGCCAGGCGCTGCTGCTGCAGCTGGGTGCCGGCGATCGGCTTCCCGAACATCACCCGCTGCTTCGCGTAGGCGAGCGCTTCTTCGTAGCAGCCCATCGCCGCGCCCACCGCGCCCCAGGCGATCCCGTAGCGTGCCTGCGTGAGGCAGGACAGCGGGCTCTTGAGGCCCTTCGACTTCGGCAGCAGCGCGTCCTGCCCGACCCGCACGTCCTGCAGCACCAGCTCGGAGGTGTCGGACGCGCGCAACGACAGTTTCCCCTTCTGGTCCCTCGCGCTGAAGCCTGGCGTGTCGGTCGGCACGATGAAGCCGCGGATGCTCGACGGATCGTCCAACGCACCAGTCTTCGCCCAGATGATGGCCACCTTCGCCGTCGAGCCGTTGGTGATCCACATCTTGGCGCCGTTGAGGACCCAGCCGTCCTTCGTCTCCTTCGCCGTCGTGATCATCCCACCGGGATTGGAGCCGTAGTCGGGCTCGGTGAGGCCGAAGCACCCGATGACCTCGCCCGACGCCATCGGCGGAAGCCACTTCTTCTTCTGCTCCTCGGAGCCGAAGGCGAAGATCGGGTACATCACGAGCGAACCCTGCACCGACGCGAAGGAGCGCACCCCGGAATCGCCGCGCTCCAGCTCCTGCATGATCAGGCCGTAAGCGACGTTGTTGAGGCCGGCGCAGCCGCACTCCTCGGGGAGATTGGCGCCGAAGAAGCCCAGCTCCGCCATCTCGGGCACGAGCTGGAGCGGGAACCGGCCCTCGACGTAGTGCTGGGCGATGACCGGCACGAGCTTGTCGTCCACCCAGGCGCGGACGGTGTCGCGCACCGCGCGCTCCTCCTCGGAGAGGAGGGCGTTGGTGTCGTAGAAGTCCACTCCGCTAAAGCGCGGCGCCATGGCGTCTCAGGTGGCTGGTTCCGACGTCGCGGCGCGCGGCCGCCACGACGCCGACCTGCACCGCCTTGCGGCGAAACATCGGCCCGTGATCCACGGCGTGGCCGTTGACGTGCTGCCAGAGATGGATCATCTCGTGCAGCAGGGTGTGCGCGGCCTCCTGCCAGCCGTGGCGGTCGATGTGCGCGCGGCTCAGCGTGATCTCGTGCGGCTCGCCGGTCTCGTGGTGCAGGCAGAGCTGACCGAGCCGCGTGCGCATCCGCCCCGATATGCGCATCGGGAGGTTCGGGAGCAACCCCCCGAAGTGCCGGGCGTTGTACTCGGCGAAGAGCCGCGCCAGGCGCTCCGCCATCTCGTCGTCACCGGGGCGCGGGCGGTCGCCGGCGCGCCGCCGCCGCGGCTCGCCCAGGGCCCAGTCGGAGGCGCGGAAGGCCAGGATCTCGCGCTCCGCCGCGCGCCGCGCCGCGCGCGAGAGGCGCGGCTTCAGGAACCGCACCACCGCCTTGAGCACGCGGTCCGGGGCGAGCGCGTAGCCGCGGTGGATGCTCAGGACGCCGCCCCTGGACAGGCTCACCATCACGGTCCCGTTGTCGTTCACGCGGATCCGCGCGGGCGCAGGCAGGCCGAGCAGCTCCAGACGGCGCGCCAGGACCGTCTCCTCCGGCATCGTGAGCCGCGGCGCGACGGGCCTGGCCCGGGGAGCCTCGGACCGTCGGCGCCAGGCTGTCCGGCCTTCAGCGCGCAAAGTCCCGCCCTTCCGCCACCGCGAAGTGGCCCGACGCGGCGTCGAAGCGGTGGATCTCCACCCTGATGGACTGCGGGGTGACCTGGAAGAGGTTGAAGCTCGGCGGCCGCCGCCCGCGGCCGCGCGTCGACAGCGTCCCGGCCGTGGACACCACCACGCGCCGGCCGTCCATCTCGATGGCGCCGATCCCCTCCTCGTGATCGTGCCCGCAGCAGACGACGTCGGCGCCGCTCGCCACGATCCCCTCGAGCGCAGCCCGCGGCCGCGCCAGGCCCCAGCGGCGCGAGATGTTCCCCTTGAGCACGTTGTGATGCACCACCAGGATCCGGAGCGCCCCGCCCGCGCCGGCGAACGCGGCCGCCGCGCGGGCAAGCTCGCTCCGCGGGAGGTGCCCCTTCACCGTCAAGTCGCGCGGGTTCCAGGTCAGCGAGCCCAGGGCAAGTCCGTGCGCCGTGTTGGCGCCGCAGATCACCGCGCCGTCCACGGTGAGCGTGGGGGCCAGCTCGTCCGCAACATAGCGCCGGTACTTGGCGAACCGCGCCCGGCCGAGCAGCGGAATGCCGAGCGGCTCCCGCCACCACTGCACGTCGTGGTTCCCCGGAATCGTGTGAATCGGCGCGAGCGCGCCCAGGGTCCGCAGAAAGGCACGGCCCCGCTGGAACTCTCCCGCACGCGCCCGCTGGCAGAAATCCCCGGATACGATCACGGCCGCCGGCTTCAAGGCCGGCGCCAGCGCCTCGATCGCCTCGATGGCCCCGATGTCCGCCAGGCCGCCGAAGTGCACGTCGGAGACGTGCAAGAGCGTCGTCACCACTTCACGCGCACGCGGTACTCGAGCATCACCTCGCCGCCGGCCGGGACCGGCGCCGGGAAGCGCACGCTCGAGGCGCTCAGGCGCTCCGGCGGCACGCTGCTGGAGAGGACCTCCCATTGGCCGGGGAACTCTTCCAGCACCTCGACCGTGACATCCTCCGTCTTCGCGTTCTGGACCACCACGCGATACGACGACACGGCCTCCCGCTGGCCGTGCGGCTCGAAGGTGAGCTGCGTGCGCTGCGCCGTGAGGTCGAACGCGGTGCCGGTCGTGAGGTGCAACTCCCGCCCGGGGGGCGTGTGCGCGATCTGCACCTCACCCAGAAGCTGCAGCCGCCCGGCGGAATCCGGCGACAGGACGCGGACCGTGCCGGCCGGAAGCGGCGTCCGGCCGAACGGCGTATCGACGCGGCGACGCACCAGGTAGGCGATGTCGGGGTGCAGGTCCTGATCGGGCTGCCGCTGCGGCGCCTGGAAGACGTAGTTCCCCTGCCTCAGCACGTACTCCGGCTGCACCTGGACGTCGGCCCGCGGGAAGAGCGCGACCGCGTTGGTCTCGCTGGGCGCGAAATCCACGTGCTCCGGCAGCGTGTAGACGTGCGTCTCGCCAACCGCTTCCTGCGATGGGCCGGCCACGGCCATCTCGCTCATCTGCAGGGCCCGGCCCGCCAGCAACGGCCGCGGCGCCGGGGCCGCGCGCCGCACGTCGCCGGCGAGCAGCTGCACCTCAGCGTCCTGGAAGCTGAAGGCTCCCGGATTCTCGATGATCGCCAGCCCGGTCATGGAGCCGTCCGAGCTCCGGCCCGTGGGCAGCACCAACGAGTAGGCCGCTCTCCACTGCAGGCCGTTGGCCTGGAACGCGAGGCGAAGCGCGTCGCGGGGACGCGTCGCCGCCACCGTCAACTCGAAGCCGGCCGCGAGCCGCGGCTCCGCGAGCTGGAAGGCAGGCGTGCCCGGGAGCGTGAACAGCAGCCGGCCCTGGACGCGCACGATCGGAGGATCCGCCGACAGCAGCGTCCCGCGGATGAAGCGCACCGTGTCGCCCCGCGACAGCATGAAGTCCACGTCCGTGCCGACGGCGCGCCGCAACGCCTCGTCCTGGGTGGTGGGCGCCTCTACTCTGACGCCGCGGATCTCCACCCCGTCGTCGAGCGCGGTGAGGGTGCCGGGATCCACGCTCCGCGCGCTCAGGCCGAAGCTGAGCGTGCTGGTCCCGGCCGGCACCTGGACCGCCACGGTCCGCCGCACCAGGACGCGCCCGTCCTGGTAGATCGTCAGGCTCGTCTCCTGCGCCTTGAGTGCGCCCGCCCACAGCACGGAAAGCGCGCCGAGCACTCCAGCAGTTCTCATCGCCTCACCTCTCCCATCTCGTAACCGCTCACGACTCGGGGCCGATCCCGTCGCCGGGAATCAGCGTCACGCGGTAGGTCATCGCCCGCCCTAGTGCGCCGCGCCCGTCACGGAGGCGGCCGCGCTCCGCAACGCCGCGTCGGGTGTCGCCGCCGGCGCCCCGTCGCTGCGGCCGCGCCACTGCAGCTTTCCCGTCCGGCAATCCGCCATCACGAGCACGTAGGTGGCGACGTAGCTCCCGCCCCGGCGATCGATCTTCACGCCGGCCGGCGCGACCGCCATGCGAGCCCCCGTCATCCCCTCCATAGTCCGGAGTTGCGACCAGAGCGGGTCGGTCAGCGATTCCACCCGCGATCCCAGGAGGTAGCCGGTCTCCAGCCGGTCGGGCTCGATCCCCAGCGCGGGGGCCATCCTGAGCGCCCGCTGCTGCTCCACCACCCCCAGCCACCGCACCGCCGGCGCGTTGTGCTTCAGGGCGGTGTCCAACACCGCCTCCGCCTCCGCGAGCAGCCCGAAGCGCCGGCTGACGAGCTCCGGAACCAGGGCGGCCGAGTCGCCGAGCACCAGCGTGCCGACGGGCAGCAGAAGCGCGCTGCCGCCCGCCAGAGCCTCGATAGGCAGCGGTGCGGCACCGATGGCCTGGAAGGGGTCTTCGGGCGTCGTGGGGCGCGCCGAGCGGCCTGTGCACGCCGCCACGCAAAGTGCTGCAATGATCACGATACTATTACGATACTGACGCGACATTATCGCCACCGAGGGGTTGTCTGGTTGGAGCGCGGCGAAAGCTAACCCAGGGTCTGACCTCCGTCCACGCGAATGACCTCGCCGGTGATGTGCCGGGCGGCGTCGGTGCAGAGGAAGACGATCACCTGCGCGACGTCGTCGGGTTCGGCGAGGCGGCCCAGCGGCGTGTCCCCCTTGGCCCGGGCGACCAGCTCCTCGGAAAGGTGCTGGGTGAGCTCGGTCTTCACGAAGCCGGGGGCGACGGCGTTGACGTTGACGTTCGCGGGGCCGAGCTCGACGGCGGCCGCGTGGGTGAGTCCGACGAGGCCTGCCTTCGAGGCGGCGTAGTTGGCGATGCCGAAGCCCGCCTTCATCGCGGTGATGGAGGCGACGTTGACGATCTTGCCGTAGTGCTGCGCGCGGAACAGCGGCGCGACGGAGCGAATCATGTGGAAGGCGCCGGTGAGGTTGGTCTCGATCACGTCTTCCCACGCGGAGTCGTCCATGCGCCACAGCGCGGCGTCGCGGGAGATGCCCGCGTTGTTGACGAGGATCTGCACGCTGCCCAGCGCGTTCTTGGCCGCCTGGACGAAGCGGTCGACCTCCTCCTTCTTCCGCACATCACAGCGGTCGCAGTAGACGGGGACGTTCAGGCTCTTGAGGACGGCCTCGGTCATCGCGGCCTGCACGGCGACGTCGCGGCCCGGGAGCTCGACGTAGTTGAACGCAACTCCGCAGCCGCGGCGCGCGAACTCGATCGCCGCCGCGCGGCCGATGCCGGTCGCAGCGCCCGTCACGATGGCGCCCTTCCCCTTCAGGTCGCCCCGGCCGGCGGCGGGCTGGGGCTGCTCCTGGTGGGTGACTTCCTCGAGGAGGGCGGTGACGGCGTCGGGCTGCGGCTTCGGCACGGCGCGAACATATCCGCCGCTCCGGGGAGTGGCAAGGCTGGCGCATTGACGCGCGCGACGGCCCAAGGCTATGCTAGCGCGCAAGATGCGACGACTCCCCACGACCCTGCTCTGGATTGCCGTGGCGGCCCTCGGGGCCGCCGGGTTTGCCGTCCTCGCCCTCTCCCGCGGCGAGAGCATCAGCGCCGCGTGGATCCTCTGCGCCGGCGTCGCGAGCTACGTGATCGCCTACCGGTTCTACGCGCGGTTCCTCGCGCTCAGGGTTTTCGCGCTCGACGACCACCGCGCCACGCCGGCCGAGCGGCTCAATAACGACCGCGACTTCGTGCCGACCAACAAGTGGGTGCTGTACGGCCACCACTTCTCGGCGATCGCCGGCGCCGGCCCGCTGATCGGGCCGATGCTGGCCTCGCAGTTCGGCTTCCTTCCCGGCACGCTCTGGCTCATCGCGGGCGTCGTGGCGGGCGGCGCGGTGCAGGACTTCACCATCCTGGTCCTCTCGATGCGCCGGGACGGCAAGTCGCTCGGCCAGATGGCGAAGGAAGAGGTCAATTCGGTCGCCGGCATCGCGGCGATGGTCGCCATCCTCGCAATCATGATCATCCTGCTGGCCGTGCTAGCGCTGGTGGTGGTCAACGCGCTCCGGTCGAGCCCGTGGGGGCTGTTCATCATCGCTTCCACGATCCCGATCGCGCTGCTGATGGGCTGGTGGATGCGCAGCGTGCGGCCCGGGCACGTGCTGGAGGCCTCCGCGATCGGCATGGTGCTCCTCATGGCGGCGCTGGTGGCGGGCCAGTGGGTCTCGCGCGACCCGACCTGGTCGCGCTGGTTCACCTGGTCGGGAACGGGGCTGTCGTGGGCGATGATCGTCTACGGCTTCCTCGCCTCGGTGCTCCCGGTGTGGCTGCTGCTGGCGCCGCGCGGCTACCTCTCGACCTTCCTCAAGATCGGCACGGTCCTGGTGCTCGCCGTAGCGATCATGCTGGTCCTGCCGCAGACCAGGATGCCGGCGATCTCGCGGTTCGTGGACGGGACGGGGCCGGTCTTCGCCGGGAAGGTCTTCCCGTTCGCCTTCATCACGATCGCCTGCGGCGCCATCTCGGGATTCCACGCGCTGATCGCGAGCGGCACGACGCCGAAGATGGTGATGCGGGAGAGCGAGGCGCGGCTGATCGGCTACGGCGGGATGCTGATGGAGTCGTTCGTGGGACTGATGGCCGTGATCGCGGCGGCGACGCTGGAGCCGGGCGTCTACTTCGCGATGAACGTGCCGGCCGGCACGCTCGGTCCGACCACGGAGACGGCGGCGCGGGCGATCGCGCAGTGGGGGTTCGTGCTCCATCCGGGACAGATGGAGGCGCTGGCGAAGGCGATGGGGGAGGCGACGTTGCTCTCGCGCACCGGCGGGGCGCCGAGCCTGGCGGTGGGGATGGCCTCGATCCTGGCGGGCGTCGTGCACGGCTCCGGGCTCGCCCTGTGGTACCATTTCGCCATCATGTTCGAGGCGCTGTTCATCCTCACGACGGTGGACGCGGGCACGCGGGTCGGCCGCTTCATGCTCCAGGAGCTGGGCGGCTACATCTGGAAGCCGTTCGGGCGGACGTCGTGGTATCCGAGCATCGTGATCTCGAGCGCGGTGATCGTCGCGGGCTGGGGGTATTTCCTCTACCAGGGCGTCGTGGATCCGCTGGGCGGGATCAACTCGCTCTGGCCGCTGTTCGGCATCGCGAACCAGCTGCTGGCGGCGGTGGCGCTGTGCGTGGGGACGACGATCCTGATCAAGATGCAGAAGCAGCGCTACGCCTGGGTGACTGTGGTGCCGCTGGTCTGGCTGGCGGCGGCGACGCTCACGGCGGGCTGGCAGAAGGTCTTCGCCGCGGACCCGCGGCTGGGCTTCCTCGCTCACGCGCGCACCGTGCTGCCCACGGCGCCCAACGCCGCGCGGCTGATCTTCAACGACCGGCTGGACGCCGCGCTCGCGCTTTCGTTCATGGCGGTGGTGGTGCTGGTAATCGCGGCGTCGGCCCGGGAGTGGTGGCTGGTGCTGTCGAAGCGGAAGGCGGCGGTGGTGCACGAGGCGGCGTACGTGGAGTCGGCGTACGCGATCGGAGACTGAGTGGGAAGCATGCAGCAGGCGGTAGAGTCCAGACGCACGGACACGCGGCGGTGGCAAGTCGATAGCGCGCAGCGTGCGCTCCGCCGGCTGCTGCGCACTGTTCGGCAGGTCGTCGGGGCGCCGGACTACGAGCGCTACCTGGAGCATCAGGCGGCCCGCCATCCGGGGTGCGCGCCGCTGACGCCGCGCGAGTACTACGCCGAGTTCGTCACCCGCCGCTTCGGGGGCGCCGGCCCGACGCGATGCTGCTGAGCGGGAGCGCGAGCAACGCCAGCACGGTCACCGCGGCGGAGGCCTCCAGGGCCGGCGCCGCCCCCCGGTTCTGATAGATCCACCCGAACAGCGCCGCCCCCGGCAGCGCGACCGCGCTCAGGCTCCCGTGATACCAGCCGAACCCGCGGCCGCGCCGGCCGCCGGGCGCCAGCTCCGCCACCAGCTTGCGCTCCGGACTTTCGGTGAACCCTACGAAGACGCCGAAGGCGAGGAAGATCACCCAGGCCAGCGCCGCCGTCGTCGCCATGGCGAACGCGAGCGCCAGGCCCGCATAGATGAGCCAGCCAAGGGCGAGGGTGCGCCGCGGCCCCCATCGGTCGGCCAGCACGCCTCCCGGATACGACATGCTCGAGCGCACGACGTGCAGCGCGGCCCAGAGGATCGGGACGAGCGCGACCGGCACGCCCAGATCCTGCGCCCGGAGAATGAGGAGCGTCTCGGGCGCTCTCAGGAAGGTGGCGAGGACGAGGACCAGCGTCAGCGAGGCGAAGCCTGAGGACGAGGGGTTAGGGGTTAGGGGTTGGGGCTTACGGGTGTCGCCTTCCCTAACCCCTACTCCCTGACCCCTAACCCCTGTTTCTCGCACCGCCACCCACGCGAACACCACCGCCACCAGACCGGGTATCGCCGCGATCGAGAAGACCGAACGGACCTGCATGCCCACGTAGATCAAGCCCGCGGCCGTCAGGGGCCCGAGGATGGCGCCCACGTGATCCGCCGCGCGCTGCAGCCCGAAGGCGCGGCCGCGGAGCTCCGCCGGGACCACCTCGGCGATGATCGTGTCGCGGGGCGCGGCACGGATCCCCTTGCCCACCCGGTCGGTGCCCCGGAGCGCGATGACGTGCCAGGCCGTCCCCGCCGCGGCGATCAGCGGCCGGATCACGGCCGCGATCGCATACCCCGCCACCACCAGCGGGCCCCGCAGCCGAGGGCGCTCGGCGAGGTAGCCCGAAACGAGCTTGAAGAGCGCGGCCACGGCGTCGGCCACGCCGTCCAGGATGCCAAGCGCCAGCGCGCCGCCGCCGAGCGTCTGCGTCACGAAGGCTGGCAGGAGGGGGTAAATCATCTCGGAGGCGAAGTCGTTCACCAGGGAGGTGAAGCCGAACAGCCAGACCGCGCGAGGCAGCTTGGGGGTGGCAGCCGTCATCGGCACGCCTGGCGAGTGTGAGAGGTGAGTGACGTGAGAGGGCGAAGTGAGAGGTGAGACGCCGCGGTTGCCATCTCACTTCTCACGCCTTTACCCCTCTCACTTCTCACTTGGCCGTCTCACTTGCCCCTCTCGCCCTTCACTCAACCCCATACCCCAACGCATAAGGGAGACCGGAAGTCCTCCGTACGACAGCACCTCGTCGTGGAAGCGCTTGAGGGAGAACGACGCGCCCGCGCGCCGGCGCCAGTCCTCCCGCAGCCGCATGAGCTCGTGGCAGCCGACGGCGTAGCAGAGCGCCTGCCCGGGGTTGCAGCAATAGCGCCGCACCTCGGCCTCGGCTGAGGGGCGCGCGAGATCCAGCACCTCCATCATGTACCGCACCGCCTGCTCGACGGTCATCCCGCCGGTGTGGAGCTGGACGTCCAGCACCACGCGCACCGCGCGCCACAGCATGTGCATCTGCTGGAAGAACGCCTCCTCGGGGTGCGTGTAGAAGCCTTCCTCGCCCATCATCTGCTCGCAGTAGAGCGCCCATCCCTCCAGCGAGAGCGAGGTGCCGAGGACCTTGCGCACCGGCGACGGCTGGGCCTGCGCCGCCAGGAACTGGACGTGGTGGCCGGGATAGCCCTCGTGCAGCGCCGTGGTCGCCAGCTCGTGCACGCTGTGCTCCCTGAGCTGCGCCTCCTCCGGCACGGACACGTAGAACCAGCCGGTCCGTCCCGGCGCGAAGGCGCTCGGCGGATCGTACGCCGCGAACGGGATCAGCGGCTGCATGAACGACGGCGTCGCGACGACCTCGAGCGTTCCGGGAGGGACGGTCATCAGGTCCCGTTCTCCCACGAATCGCCGGGCCCGCTCCATGGCGCCTGCGTACTCGGCCACCAGCGCCGTCCGCGGCGGATGTACCTTCCGCAGCCGCTGGACCAGCTCGCGCCACGGGACGCCCGGGGCGAGCGCCTCCGCGCGCCGCGCCAGCTCCGCCTCCTGCTTCTGCACCAGCGCCTCGCCGAAGCGCAGCAGCTGCGGAGCGCTCTCACCCAGGGCGTGCTCGTAGCGCAGGCGGAAATCGAACTGCTTGGCACCGATGGCGAAGTCGCCGTCCGAGCGGTCGAGCAGCTCGCCGCCCACGAATTCCGCGAACTCGTCGAGCGCCGTCCGGGCTGCGCCGAGCGCCGCGTGCAGCGCCTCCTTCGTGGCCGGGGAGAGCCCCGCTGCGAACTCGACCATGGCCTCGCCGAACAGCACTCCCCCGCCCTTGGCGACTGCCAGCGCGGTCTCCGTGAACACGCGGGCCGGCCGCTTGAGGGTGGCGCGCGCGTCCTTCAGGAAGCGCGGGGTCGCCTGCAGCCGTGCGGCGACCGCGCGCCCGCGCTCTTCGAGCGGCTCGTCGGGGCGCAGCAGCAGGGCGAACAGGCCGTTGAACAGGTGCGAGAGGTGGAACTCCGCGCTCGTCTCGTGCGGCTTCTCGTTCTCGAACCGGGCGATGGTGAAGCGGAGGTCGTTCAGGACCGCGGTCTGGTCCACCGCGTCGGCGAGCGTCTCCGCGTCGCAGTACTCGAAGGCCGCGGCCATGGACTTGAGGGCGGCCAGGGCGACCCTGATCTGCGGGCGCGCGAAGTCGCCGAGGCGACCGTCGTGCACGTGCACGCCGGCCTGCGTCGCCGCCACCGGGTCGAGCTGCCAGCGGAGGTCGAGGTAGGACCGGACGAGATCCCGGTAGTCCGGCGGGCTCACGCTACGACCCCGCGCGGGTAAGGAGCGAGTGGCACTCGGCCTCCGTGAGCGCGCGGTCGGTGTGCTTGGCGGCGTCGAACAGCGCCCGGGCGTACCGCTCGTTCGCCGGATCGTAGCCGTGCGCCTCGAGCCAGTACCGCACGTTGGACATCCCCGACACCGGGGAGATCTCGATCGTCTGCGCGATGCCGAGCGAGCCGGCCGGCACGCTCGAGTAGACGCGGTCGGCCAGCCAGTCCTGGCCCTTCTTGCGCGCCTTGATGATGGCGGAGGCGTGCACTCCGGTGCCGGTGCGGAAGGCGTCCGCGCCCATGACCGGGTAGTCCACGCCGATCGGACGGCCGACGGCCTCGGACGCCGTGGTGCAGTAGTCGCGGAGCCTGGCGAGGTCGCCGCGATACGCGCCGAGCAGGTGGAGGTTGATGATCAGGAGGTCCATTTCGGCGTTGCCCGCGCGCTCCCCCACGCCCAGCGCGGTCGCGTGCACCCGGTCGGCGCCAGCTTCGATGGCCGCGAGGCAGTTGATGACCCCCATCCCGCGGTCGCGGTGCCCGTGCCAGTCCAGCTTCACGTCCTCGCCCGAGGGACGGATGATCTCGTCCCGCACGAAGTGCATCAGCTGGCGCACGCCCTGGGGCACGGCGTGCCCCACCGTGTCGGCCACGCAGATGCGCCGCGCGCCCCACCGGATCGCGTTGGCATACAGCGCGCGGATGGTCTCGGGCCTGGCACGCGTGGTGTCCTCGGTCACGAACATCACCGGGAGGCCGTGCGAAACGGCGAACGTCACCGCCGCCTCGCTCGCCTTCAGCATCCTGTCCAGCGTCCAGTCTTCGGCGTACTGCCGGATCGGCGAGGAGCCGATGAAGGTCGCCGCCTCGATCGGGATCCCGACTTTCTGGGAGACCTCCACGATCGGCTCGATGTCGCCGACGACGGTGCGGGCGGCGCAGTTGGGGGCGATCGCGAGCCGGGCGTCCCGGATCTCCGTGGCCAGCGCCAGGACCTGGTCGCGGACCCGCGGTCCCGCTCCCGGCAGCCCGATGTCGGCCGCGGCGATGCCGAGGTCTGCCATGAGGTGCAGGAGCCGGAGCTTCTGCTCCAGCGACGGGTCGCGAACGGACGGCGACTGGAGGCCGTCGCGCAGGGTCTCGTCGTTGAGATCCACGCGCGCGGTTGCCCAGTCGAACGCCGCGCCCGCGGCGTTCCAGTCGAAAATGAGATCTGAGGAGTCAGTCAAAGGGTCAGCCTCGGTACAGTCTGCGCAGCGCGGCGCTCGCGCGTCAAGCGCGCTTGCGACGTCCATGGCCGGCGGTTAGGCTCCGCGCGTGTTCTCCACGATCGAGACCGTGGCGTCGCGCCCCGAGATCCAGCGGGCCCGCGAATGGCTCGAGCGGTTCGACGGCGAGACGCTCGCGTGGCAGCGCAGCATCGCCGCAATCCCCGCGCCCACCGGCGACGAGCGCCGCCGCGCGGACGCGGTGGCCGAGCGGCTCGGCGCGATGGGCCTGGACTGCCAGCGGCGCGACGCGGCCGGCAACGTGATCGCCCAGCGCGCGGGGCCCGATGGCACCGGGGTCGTGGTCGCCGCGCATCTCGACACCGTCTTCCCCGCTGGCACCGACCTGACGGTGCGTCAGCACGGGCCGCGCTACATCGCACCCGGGATCAGCGACAACGCCAGAGGGCTGGCGGGCATCATGGCACTCGCCGGCGCGATCGTCCAGGCGGGCATCCGGACAACGGTCCCGGTGACCTTCGTCGCGACCACCGGCGAGGAAGGCGCCGGCGATCTGGCCGGTGCGAAGCATCTCTTCACCGATCCGGCGTTTCAGCCGGTGGCCTTCATCGCGCTGGACGGCGCGGGGACGGAGCGCGTGGTCCATCGCGCCCTCGGCTCGCGCCGCCTGCGCGCCGCGTTCCGCGGGCCGGGCGGCCACTCGTGGGCCGCGTTCGGCGTCGCCAACCCCGCGCACGCGGTGGGCGTCGCCGCCGCAGCGATCGGCGAGCTGCCGCTCCCCGCCGAGCCGCGCACGACGGCCAGCGTGGTCCGCATCGGCGGCGGATCCGGCCTCAACACCATTCCGCAGGAAGCCTGGCTCGAGCTGGACCTCCGCTCCGAGGGCGAGGACGCGCTGGACGCGCTGTACGGCGGCGCCACGCAGGCGTTGGGCCGCGCGCTCGACGTCGCCAACCGGCGCCGCGCGGCCGGCACGCTGCCGCTCACGCTGCAGATCATCCCGCTGGGCCAGCGCCCTTCCGGCGCCACGGCGCCGTCCCACGCGCTCGTCCAGGCCGCCGTCTCCGCCACGCTCTCCGTGGGGCACAAGGCGGAGCTGGCCGCGGCCTCGACCGACGCCAACATCGCGATCAGCCGCGGCGTCCCCGGCATCGCGCTGGGGGCGGGCGGCCGCGGCGGGGACGCGCACCTCGAGACCGAGTGGTACGAGAACGTGGACGCCCCCGCCGGGTTGTTCCGCGCGCTGCTCGTGGCCTGCGCCGCCGCAGGCCTGTCGGACTCGTAGTCCTCCGGACGAAGGTGCCTTCGGCTCATTGTCTGCCGTCGCGCCGCGTATTACCGTAGGGCGACCCGCCGCGGGGACCGCATGAGCCAGGCAGGGTTGAAGATCGCGATCCTCTACGACACCTGGGACGACGGCGTGGAGGAGCCGACGGCACCGGAGATGGCGCCGCCGCCCGGCGCGCGGAAGCGCCCGCGACGTCGCGCGCGCCGGCCGAAGCTCGACCGCGAGGAGATCTTCGAGGCCCTCACGCAACTCGGGCACGAGCCGTCGTACTTCGTGGTCGACGGCAACAACCCCAGCCTCCTCGCCGTGGCGCGCTGCAGCGCCGACCTCATCTTCAACCTGACCGAGTCGTACGCCGGCGACGACACCAAGGACATGCACCTCGCCGCCTACCTCGAGCTGCTGGACAAGCCGTACACGGGCGCCGGGCCCCACGGCCTCTACCTCGCGCAGGACAAGTCGCTCGCCAAGAAGGTCTTCGCCTTCCACAAGATCAGGACGCCGTTCTTCGCCGTCTCGTACAAGGGGCGGCTCGGCCACGCGCACGACATCGAGTTCCCGCTGATCGTGAAGCCGATCGCGGAGGACGGCTCGATCGGGATCGAGGCCGCGTCCGTGGTGCACGGCGTGAAGGAGCTCATGGAGCGGATCCACTACATCCACACCGAGTTCGACTCGCCGGCGCTGATCGAGGAGTACATCGAGGGGCGGGAGATTTACGCGGCGATTCTGGGGGACGAGACGCCCGAGGCGCTGCCGCTGGTCGAGATGGACCTCTCGGACCTGCCCGCCGGCGTGCCGAGGATCGCGAGCGGCGAGGTGAAGTGGGGCAAGGGCACGGAGATCTACAGGCGGGTGCGCTCGCGCGTGGTCGAGGATCTGGACGCGAAGCTGGTGGAGAAGATCCAGGAGCGGGCGATCGCGGCCTACCGGGCGGTGAAGCTGCGGGACTACGGCCGGATCGACCTCCGGCTGACGCCCAAGGGCGAGGTGTACGTGCTCGAGGCGAACCCCAATCCCTGGCTCTCCTCCGGCGCCGAGTTCGCGATGGCCGCGCGGGCCTCGGGGCGGACCTACCCGGACATGCTGCGCGACATCGTGGACCTCGCGATGGCGCGCTACACCTAGCCCGCCCGCACCTCGGAGTGGGAGCCGAGGGCGGCGGAGCCCCTGAGCCCCATCACCGTCACGTCGTCGCCGAGCATCGCCCCGTCGAGCTGGCAGTGCTCGATCCGGCAGCGCTGGCCGACGATGGCGTTCATCACCACGCTGCCGTGGATCACCGTCCCGGCCTCGATGCTCACGTTGGGCCCGACCGTGGACTCCTCGACCACCACGTCCGCGTCGATGTGCACCGGCTCGATGATCTGGACCGAAGGGCTGAACCGCCGCGCCGCCGTCGTCCGCTTCTTGCCGCCCGCCGACGCCCAGCCTGGCACCTTGCCGTCTGACAACTGCTGTTCCAGTAGTATCCGATTCGTCTCCAGCGTCGTCTCGACGGTGCCGCAGTCGTACCACCCGGCGACCTCAGCCGTCCGGATCTTCGCGCCGCGCTCGATCATCCACTGGAACGCGTCGGTGAGGAACCACTCCCCCTTGTTCTGCGGCGCGGCCAGCACGTGGTCGATGCCCTGCCACATCTGGTCCACGGCCCGGATCCAATAGAGCCCGATGTTGGCCAGCTTCGAGATGGGCTCTTTCGGCTTCTCGACGATCTTCGTCATGTAGCCATTGGCGTCGGTGACGACGACGCCGAAGCGCTGGTAGTCCTCGACCTCCTTGGCCCAGATGATCCCGTCGTCGGTGCTCGACTTGACGATGGAGAGGTCGGCGTCGAAGACCGTGTCCACGAAGATGATCATCACCGGCCCGTGGATGGCGGGCCGCGCGAGGTGCACCGCGCCCGCGGTGCCGTCCTGCACCTTCTGTTCGATGAAGCGGCTGGGGATCGGATAGCGCTTCCGGACGTAAGTCTCGACCTGCTCCTTGAGGTGCCCGGTGATGAAGATCAGCTCTTCGACGTCGAGCCCCTCGAGCCGGTCCATCACCCAGTCCAGGACGGGGCGAGCGGCCACCTTGATCAGCGGCTTCGGGACCAGATGCGTGAGCGGCCGGAGCCGCGTGCCCTTGCCGGCCAGCGGGATGATGACCTGCACGCTACGCCCTCCCGTAGCGGTCCTTGAGTCGGACCACGTCGTCCAGATGTGGAGTCGAGGCCTCGAGCACGTCGGTGTGCTCCAGCGCCTCGAACTGGTGCACCATGCCGGGCGGCACGTGCTGCGCCTCGCCGGCGATCATCTCGCGGTCCACCAACTCGCCCCGCTCGTCCTTGTAGCGAAAGATCATGCGGCCGCGCAAGACGTAGATGGACTCGTCCTTCAGGTTGTGGTACTGGAGGCTCAGGAGCTGTCCCGCCTCGATGTGCAGGATCTTCCCCACGTAGCGGTCGGTCACCGCCCAGTGGATCTCGTAGCCCCAGGGTTTGTCGACCCGCTTGGGCTCGAACCGGCCCGGATGCTCGTTCATGCGTCGCTCGGCAGGGCGAGGGTCAAGGAGGAAGGTGTGGTGACGCAGGCCCGGACGCACACGCCGCAGCCGACGCACGCCGCGCCCAGGACGGGTCGGCCCTGCGCGTCGAGGTCGAGCGCCGCGGCGCCGACCGGGCAGACCCGGGCGCAGACGCCGCACTCGATCCCCTGGAACGCGATGCAGCGGTCGGTGAGCAGGGCCAGCGCGCCGATCCGCTCGCGCGCCCATCCGTCGAGCGGCGGCACCAGGGCACCGGTCGGGCAGACCTGGGCGCAGAACATCCCCTCGCAGGCGATGCACGGCTGGACCAGCGGCTCGATGATCGGCGTCCCGGCGGCGAGCCCGGCCGCGGGCGGGGCCGCGACGATCGCGTCCACCGGGCACGCCTCGAAGCAGTACCCGCACCGCGTGCACGCCGCGAGGAACGCCGGCTCCGACACTGCGCCCGGCGGGCGGTAGTGCCGGCGCGGCGCGTACCGCTCGGCCAGCAGGTTTCCCGCCTGCTGGGCCAGGTACTTCGCGGCCTCCGAGATGAAGCCCCGCCGGTCGAGCCCCTGCTCGCCGCCCCCGATCACAGCGCCGCCTCGAGGCTCCAAACCCAGCGCACCTTGAGCACGCCGTCCCCCGCCTTGCCTCCCACCGCGTAGATCGGTGATGACACCGCCACGGGGAAGTCGAGCCGCGTGACGAAGCGCGTGGGGCCGATGCGGTGCGTGGCACGGAGGCCGAGCCCAGCGTCCGCCGCGGCATCGCGGCCGATGGCCGCCCGATCGAGCAGCGCGCCGTCCGCGAAGACCACGACCGAGACGCTGCTGAACAGCCGCCGCTCGGGCCGGTCCACCAGCCGCGGCCCCGCCTCGACTCCGAGGCCGGCGAGCCACGAGGCCGCCGACTGAGGGATGAAGCCCCGTACGTCGCCGCCGCCGGGTGCCTGGTAGGGGTCGTCGCCCGTGAACAGGGCACCGCGGCTCCGCAGGAACGGGTTGTCGAAGGTCGCATAGGGATCGGCGCCCGAGACGAAGAACCGCCGCTGAATGGGCACCGTGGTCCCGCCTATCGTGCCGGCCAGAATTGCGCGCGTGCCGAGGTCGAAGCTGCCCAGCCGCCAGGACCGCCGGGACACGATAGAGCCGCGTGCGTAGGTGTGGCCCCGGACTGCGATCTTAAGCGGCGGGAGCGGGGAGCACATGACCGGCCCGCACGGCCACGTGGTCGGCGTCTCGACCGCGAAGGCTTCACCCACCGTCAGCTCGATGCGAGCGCTCCGCGTGCTCCCGGCGCCGAACCGCGTGTGCGCCGCCCATATTGTCAGCTCGGCGGTGTTGACGTCACCCCAGCGCTGCGGGTCCAGGTACGCGGCGTCCGTCACCGTCATCAGCGTAGCACTCGCGCCCGCGCTCGCCGCCTCCGGCCCGTCCAGCTCGCGCGTCAGGTCGAGCGAGCCCGCGACGCGGCCGCCGGTGCGCCCCTCGACGGACCAGGCCGCCAACTCGCTCTCGACGCGCGGGCGCTGCCCCATCACCGGGTTCTTGAGCGAGAGGTAGAAGTCCGGCCGCCACCTGGAGCCCAGACCGCCCGGGCCGTCCCTGAGACCCGTGGGCCAGGTGACCTGCGCCTCGTTCTGATCGAACTGCCCGAGGTAGTTGGATCGCGACTGGAGGCCCACCGTCACGCCGCCGGCGTTGTTGTACCAGGCCAGCGGCAGCCAGTTGACGACGAGTCGGTCCCGCCGCGCGGGCGTCTCCGCGCCCCAGCCGAGGTGGTGCTCGACGCGTGCCGTCCCGACCAGCGGACGGAAGGGGAGGTGCGACCCCTCGAGGTTGTTGAGGTAGTTCCAGTCCATCGTCTCGCGCGCGGGGTCCAGCTCGATGCGCCCGGGCTTCGCCGCAGTGTGCACCTCGACCGTCTCACGCCGGTCCATGCCGCGCGCCCTGACGATCAGCGTCGTGTCGCCGACCGGCACGGCGATGTCCACAGGCATCACGCCGTCGCCGAGTCGCACGATCTCGATGTCGGTGACCCAGCCGTCCGCAACCCTCCGGCGCCGCACCTTCCGCAGAGCGTAGTCCACCCTCGGCGTGCCGTGCAGCCACTCCGCGAAGAACCACCCCAGGTCCTGGTGCGAGACCTCCTCGCACACCTGCTGGAAGCTCTCGGAAGAAACGTGCTTGAAGCGGTACCGCGCATAGTACTCGCGCACCGCGCGGCGGAGGGTGTCCTCGCCCAGCACGTAGCGGAGCATCTCGTAGATCAGCTGCCCCTTGACGTAGATCATCGCCGCGTACGTCTGGTAGTTGGCGTACTCCTCCGCCGGCAGCACAACGGGCTGGCTCCAGCCGCCCAGGTCCAGCTCCAGGATGTAGCGCTGGGTGTCCTCATCCGGCCCCGCCATGCCCCACCGTTGCTCGGCCCACAGCGTCTGGAAGCTGGTGAACCCTTCGTCCAGCCACCCTTCCTTCCACTCGTTGTTGCCCAGCATCCCGTAGGTGTAGAGGTGCCCGATCTCGTGGAGGATGAGGCCCTGCCCAGCTCCGCCGAGCATCACCATCATCGGGAACTCGGTCCCGCCCCCCTCGATCCGATGCAGCGCCGTCGCCTGTGGCCAGGCGTACGGACCGTAGAGCGAGTCCAGCCACGCGAGCGCGTTCTCGGTGCGCCGCGCCGCGACGCCGTTCGCCCACGCCGTGTCGGTCGGCAGATAGAGGATGTGGATCACCGTGGGGCCGTAGTGCCCCTCTTCGTACACGTAGTCGGGATTGCAGGAGAAGGCGAAGTGCTCGACGTCGTGGGCGATGAAGCGGACCCGTTTGCGGTCCGGCTCCACGGGCTGGGTATAGGGTGTAGGGGGTAGGGGGTTGCCGTACCAGTCCGATTGCAGCGTCACCGGCGTGTTGGGCGTCGCGCGCGCGCCGGACCACCCCGGGTCGCCCTCCACCGGCACACCGGTCGCGCCGCACACCTGGTCGGCGGCCAGATCGAGCGTGACGTCGTAGGTCCCGTACTCGCCGTAGAACTCGCCCTCGGGATAGAGCGCGTGCGCCTCCCACCCGTAGCGGTCGTAGGTCGCGACCTCGGGATACCACTCCGCGAAGTCGAAGCGCCGGCCCCGCCGCCCCTGCCGCCGCGGAATGACGCTGAGCCGCGCGGTCCAGTCGAGGTCCACCACGGTCGAATCGCCGGGGGCCAGCGGCCGGGAAAGAGCGAACACGACCACCGTCGAGTCGGGCGCACCGGGGTATTGCGCTTCCACTCCGACGCCACCGATCGCGACGCGGCTCAGCCGCTCGTAGGCGTAGTACGGATCGGGGAGGCTCGCCCAGCGGCTGAAGCCGTCCTCGGCCTCCTCGCGCGCCACCCACCTCGAACCGGGACGGAAGGCGTTGAGGTACAGGTGGAATGCGATCTGAGTGAGCGTGTCGGGGCTGTTGTTCTTGTAGATCAGCCGCCCGGTGCCGCTCAGCACTCCCGAGGGCTCGTCGAGCCGCGCCTGGGTCGTGAAGCGGATGTCCTGCTGAAAATACGGCCGGGGTCCCGTCGAGGGCGGGAGCTGGGACTGCTGGAAAAGGAGGGCGGCGACCGCGGCGAGCGCGTGCACCCGTAAAGCTTACTCCGCTGCTGCTGTCTCGCCTAGCGGGGCGTGCAGCATCCGGTGCTGGAGCAGCTTCAGCTTGCGCCGCAGGGATCCGTCGAACACGCGGTCGCCCACCCGGACCACGATCCCGCCCAGGAGCGCCGGATCGGCGCGGAAATGCGGCAGCACTTCCTTGGCGAACACCTCGGTGAGCCGCTTCCCGATCGCAGCCGCGAGCTTCTCGTCCACCGGCCGCGCGGTGGCGACGACCGCATGCACGCGGTTCAGGTGCAGGTCCACCAACAGCTCGTACTCCTCGGCGATGCCGGTGAGCAGGTACTGCCGCCCGCGCTGCACGACCACCTGGAGGAAGCGGACAAAGGAAACGGGCGCCACCTTGGACAGCGCCTGCTCGATCAGGCGCTGCTTCGTCTGCTTCGGCACGCGCGGCGACATGAAGACGCCGCGGAGAGCGGGGTCCGCCGCCAGCACGCCGGCCACCGTGTCGATCAGCTCGCCGTAGCGCTCCACCTGCCGCTCCTTCTCGGCCACGGCGAGCAGCGTCTCGGCGTAGTTGCGGCAGACGGCGGTGTCTCTCACGACTGCGTGCTCTTGAGGCTGTTCAGGTACTCCTGGATCATCCGGCGGTCGGCCTCCGTGTCGAGGTTCTTCTCGATCACCTTGCTGGCGGCGGCCAGCGTCAGCTCGACCGCCTCGCGCCTCAGGTCCGCCACGGCCTTCTCGCGCTCGGCCACGATCTCGCGCCGCGCACGGCCGATCAGCTCCTCGTGCTCGGCGCGCGCCCGGGCCATGATCTCCTCGCGCAGCTTCTCCCCCGCGGCGCGCCCGGCGGCGAGCAGCTCCTGCGCCTCGCCCTGGGCGGCGGCCAGCTTCTTCTGGTAGTCCGCCAGCACCTGCTGCGCGTCCCGGTTCGCCTTCTCGGCCGCCTCTATCTGCGCCTGGATCTTCTTCTCCCGCTCCTCGACCGCCTTGAGGATGGCCGGCCACGCCCACTTGCCGAGGGCGAAGAGGAGCAGCAGGAAGACGACCAGCGTCCAAAGCGAGACGCCGGGGTTGATGGTGAAGGGCCCTTTGGGGGTCTCTTCCGCAGCCTGCAGCAGAAGGCTGAAAACTGGCATCACAGCACCTTGAAGAGGAGCGCGAACACCACCGCCGCCAGCGCCACGCCTTCCACCAGCGCCGCCGTCAGGATCATCGCGCCCCGGATGTCGGCCGACGCCTCGGGCTGCCGCGCGATCGCCTCGACCGCCTGGCCGCCGATCCGGCCGATCCCCAGCCCGGCGCCGATCACCGCGAGCCCCAGCCCCAGCCCGGCGCCCAGCAGCGCGTTGTTGTTCTTCGCGACCGCGGCCGCGTCCGCTACGGCTTGCATGAACATCTCACTTCCTCCCGAAAGGTGATGCGTGATTAATGCTCGTGCTGCAGCAGTCCGATGAACGTGGACGTGAGCAGCGCGAAGACGTACGCCTGGATGAACGCCACCAGCAGCTCGATCGCCATCATGAACAGCGTGAACGCCACCGATCCGCCGGCGATGAGCCAGCGGAAGTAGGCGATGTTGCCGAACAGGAAGATCAGCGCCAGGAGCGAGAGCATCACGAAGTGGCCGGCGGCCATGTTGGCGAAGAGCCGCAGCATCAGCGCGAACGGCTTCACCATCTTCCCGATGATCTCGATGGGGGTCATGATCAGCGTCAGCAGCACCGCCGTGATGCCCGTCGTCCCGGGCGGCGTGAAGACGATCGTCTTGAGGTATCCCTTGGGGCCCAGCGTCAGGAACCCGGACACCTCGATCGTGACCAGCGCCGTCAGCGCCAGCGCGCCGGTCACCATGTAGCTCCCCGTCGGCTTCTCGCCGTAGGGGATCAGGCCGAGCAGGTTGCAGTAGAGGATGAACCAGAACAGGGTCAGGATGTACGGCGCGAATTTGGCCCCGTTCTTGTGCCCGATGCTGGCGATGGCGACGTCGTTCCGGATGAACAGGACGGCGGCCTCGATCATGTTGGCCAGGCCGCGCGGCGCGCCGCTCCCCTCCGTCCGCTGCCGGTTGAGGGCGCGGCCCGTGAAGTAGAGCGTGAGCCAGACCAGCACCGCAGCCACGATCATGAAGACCACGTTGCGGGTCGGCGACAGGTCGACCGCGGCCCGCCCGACGTGGATGACCCACCCCGTCGGCAGGTGGATCGGGCCGACGTGGAGCCACTCGCCGAACGGCACCTCGATCTCGTGCGCGTCCCCCGTGCGCTCGAGGATCATCCGGCCGATGTCGGGCGTCTGCATCATTCGAGGAACCGCGTCTCCGCGTAAAGGAGCGTCAACAGCACGGCGAGAAAGGAAAGCACCACCCAGAGCGGCGGCAGCACCGCCTTCGTCACGAACACCAGCACCACCACGATCAGCGCGCTCGCGCCGCGGATGGCGATCCCCGTGGCCCAGCGCCGCACGAACTCCGGGGTCTGGGCCTTCATCCCTGGCCTGAGCAGCGCGACCGCCGTGACCTGCGCCGCCGTCGCGATGCCGCCGCCCACCAGCGCGGCCACCAGCCCCATCGCGCCCGCGTCCAGCAGGGCGAGCGCCGCGACCACCAGCTCGGCCGCGCCGCCGATGAGCGCCATCCGGCCGACCCAGCTCACGACGCCTTCCCCGTCGGGCCGCCCTGCGTAGTCCGCTTCGGCGACTCCGCCAGCACGCGGAGGATGAAGACGTACATCCCTGCGCCGAGCCCCACCAGCACGCCGATCACGGTGAAGATCGGCTTCGTGTGAAGCCACCGATCCACGAGGATGCCGGCGCCGAGGAAGAGCAGGACGGCGAAGGCCAGCTGGAACCCGGCTGCGACGATCGCGTAACCCGCGCCGAAACCGCGGCTTTCAGCGTTCTCGTCCGGGTCCTGGGCCATTCGGGCGGCGGAAATATACCCCTTGTGAAAAGAGTGGCAAAGCGGCTGTGAATGGCCGCCTAGCACCTTATCAGCGCGCGATGTGGCTGGCCAGGAAGCGCAGGCGCCGCCGTCCGCTGGCTCGGCCTCGAGGTCGCCTGTATGTTGAAGCCCTCTAGCCTCCCCGGAGTGCTTATGGGCGATCCCATCGCTCGGCTCTCCACCGCTTTGGCCGACCGCTACCTGATAGAGCGCGAGCTGGGCGCGGGCGGGATGGCCACAGTCTACCTCGCCCACGACATCCGTCACGACCGCGAGGTCGCTCTCAAGGTCCTGCGCCCCGAGTTGGCCTCGATCCTGGGGGCCGAGCGGTTCCTCGCCGAGATCAAGACCACCGCCCACCTGCAACACCCGCACATCCTGCCGCTGCACGACTCCGGCGAGGCCGACGGGCTGGTCTTCTACGTGATGCCCTACGTGGAAGGCGAATCGCTCCGCGACCGGCTCAACCGGGAAGGGCAGCTGCCGGTGGAGGAGGCGGTGCGGATCGCCACGGAGGTGGCGGGCGCGCTGGACTATGCGCACCGCCACGGCGTCGTCCATCGCGACATCAAGCCGGAGAACATCCTGCTGGAGGAGGGACAGGCGCTGGTGGCGGACTTCGGGATCGCGCTGGCGGTGCATACGGCGGGCGCCGGCACGCGGATCACGGAGACGGGGATGAGCCTCGGGACTCCGCACTACATGGCGCCCGAGCAGGCGATGGGGCAGAAGGAGATCACGCCCAAGGCGGATGTCTACGCCCTTGGGTGCGTGCTGTATGAGATGCTGACCGCGGAGCCGCCGTTCACGGGGCCGACGGCGCAGGCCATCGTGGCGCGGGTGATGACGGAGCAGCCCCGCGCGCTCACCCTGCAGCGTCACACCATCCCGCGGCACGTCGAGGCCGCGGTGCTGCGGGCGCTCGAGAAGCTGCCGGCGGACCGGTTCGCATCGGCCGCGGAGTTCGCGGCGGCGCTCGCCAATCCCTCGTTCACGTCCGCGGGCGCGACGACCAGCGCCGCTGGCGCGCTGGCCCCCCGTCGGCGCGACTGGCGCAGCCACCTCGCCGTGCCGATGACGGTCGTGGCTGCCGCCATGGCCGCGGCGGCCGCCTGGGCCTATCTCCGCCCCGCCCCCACGCCCCCGGTGCACCGCTACGCCATCACGCTCCCGGAGCAGCAGGCGCCGCGCCCGGACCGGCCATTCGCCCTCTCGCCCGACGGCTCGCATCTGGTCTACGTCGGACCGGGCGACAGCGGCACCCAGCTCTGGGTCAAGGCGCGCGAGCGCTTCGACGCGACGCCGCTCCCCGGCACCGCGGGTGTGTACAACTTCACCTTTTCGCCGGACGGGCAGTGGCTCGCCTACGTCCAGAACGGACAGCTCAAGAAGGTTCCCGTCATCGGCGGAGCGGCGATCACCGTGGCCGATTCCGTCTCCGACCTTCCCGGTTTGGCGTGGCTCGACGATGGGAGCCTCGTGTATGTCCAGCTGAGCGGACAAGAGCTGCGGCGCATCCGGGACGTCGGCGGGCCATCCACGGTGGTGTTTCGCTCGGACTCGGCGTACACGGCCCTTCCGACGCCGCTCCCGCGGGCCCGGGGCGTCTTGTTCACCCTGTGCCGGGGCGGATGCACGACCGATCTGGATGTCTGGGTACTCGACCTGCGCTCCGGCGCCGCGCGCCGTCTTCTGACGGGCGCGGTGATGGGCTGGTACGTCCCGACGGGGCACGTGATCTACGTGCGGCTCGACGGCAGGATGCTCGCGGTGCCATTCGATCGGCGGACCCTTCAGGTGCGTGGATCTCCCGTGCCGGTGCTCGACAATGTCTCCGTGATCTACCCGTTCGGGCCCCTGGCAGCCGTGTCGTCCGAAGGCACGCTCATCACGCGGCCGGGCGCGCTGACCTTGTCACTGCTCCGCTACGAGATGGTATGGGTGGATCGGCTGGGCCGACAAACGCCGGTGGACTCCTCTTGGCGGCTCCGCCACGCCCTGACTGGGAGCAACCCCGGATGGTCGCTCTCGCCGGACGGCAAGCGCCTGGCGATTGGGCTGTCGACCGACGCGGGCTCCGACATCTGGATCAAGCAACTGCCGCGGGGGCCCCTGTCGCGCGTCTCGTTCGACAGCGGTTCGGAATACCGGCCCCGGTGGTCGCCGGACGGCCGCTGGGTGGACTACGTTGGCATGCGCGGCGGCAGGTCGCGCATCTACCGCAAGCGCGCCGACGGCACCGGCTCGGAGGAGCTGGTACTCGCCCTGCCCGAGGATGTCTACGAAGTCGCGCGGACGCGCGATGGACAGTGGCTCGTGACCCGCGCAGGAGGGGAGGCCGGCCGCCGCGACATTCTCGTCCAACACCTGGGCGTGGACAGCGTGGCGAGGCCGCTGCTCGCCAGCCCGGCGTTCGACGAGGCCGCGGCCGCGCTCTCCCCGGACGGCCACTGGATTGCGTACGAAACGAACGAGACGGGCCGCAACGAGGTGTACGTGCGGCCGTTCCCCAACGTCGAGGCGGGGAAGTGGCAGGTGTCCGCGAACGGCGGCCACTCACCGCTCTGGTCCCGGAGCGGACGGGAGCTGTTCTTCGTGGATCTGGCTCGCAACCTCGTCGCCGTGCCGGTTGCCGCCGGGCCGGTGCCGCACTTGGGCGAGCGACGCACGCTGTTCCGGCTCGGCGACGACATCTACAGCACGGCGTACTACACGGCATCCGACATTGCTGCCGACGGCCGGTTCCTCATGACGCGCGTCGTGCGCGCGGGCGCACCACAGGTGGCCCCGCTGATCGTGGTCGAGAACTGGTTCGAGGAGCTGAAGCAGAAGCTGGGGAAGCGGTAGCGCATGACTGACCTAACGGCCCGCCTGCAGGCCGCGCTGAGTGGCGTGTATCGCGTGGACCGCGAGCTGGGCGGCGGCGGGATGAGCCGCGTCTTCCTGGCCGAAGAGACAGCCCTCGGCCGGAAGGTGGTGATCAAGGTCCTCCCGCCGGAGATGGGAGCCGGGGTCAACGCCGAGCGGTTCCGGCGCGAGATCCAGCTCGCCGCTTCCCTTCAGCACCCGCACATCGTTCCACTCCTCAACGCCGGCCAGAGCGACGACCTCGTCTGGTACACGATGCCGCTGATCGAGGGCGAGTCGCTGCGCACGCGGCTGGCGCGCGAGCGCGAGCTGCCGGTGGCGGATGCGGTGCGCCTGCTGCGCGACGTGGCAGACGCGCTGGTTTACGCCCACGAGCACGGCGTCGTGCACCGCGACATCAAGCCCGACAACGTGCTGATCTCCGGACACCACGCGATGGTGACAGACTTCGGCGTGGCCAAGGCGATCAGCGCCGCCACGGGTGATTCTCACCTCACCTCAATCGGCGTGGCCCTCGGCACGCCGGCCTACATGTCGCCGGAGCAGGCCGCGGCCGAGCCTCACGTGGATCACCGCGCCGACCTCTATGCCCTCGGCGCGATGGCGTACGAGATGCTCACCGGCGCCCCACCCTTCGCCGGCTCCGCCCAACTCGTCCTCGCGGCGCATGTGACGCAGGCGCCGGAGCCGGTGAGCGCCAAACGCGCTGCGGTGCCGCCGGCGCTGGCGACCATCGTGATGCGGTGTCTGGAGAAGAAGGCTGCGGACCGCTGGCAGACCGCGGACGAAGTACACCAGCAGCTCGAGGTGATGGCGACGCCGAGCGGAGGGATCACGCCGACGGCGGCGGTCCCGGCCACGCGGGCGGCCGCAAGGGCGCGCCGCAGGTGGTGGACTGCCGCGGTTGCCGCGGCCGTCGTTGTGGCCCTGGCCGCCGGCGGCTGGGCGCTGTGGCGCGCCCGCCGGAGCGCGGCCAGGGTGGCGGACGCGCGGGAGCCGGTCCTGGTGCTTCCCTTCGAGGCCCGCGTCACGTCGCCCGACCTCAAGGACGTGGGCGAGCTGGCAGCGGACCGCATCGAGTCGGGGATCGAGGAGGCCGGGCTCGGCGCCGTGAAGCCGCGGCGCGCCGTGTTGGGGACATCCCAGCCTGTCGCCGCGACCCCGGAGATGCTGAGCCGGATCGCGAAATCGAGCGGCGCGGCGACCCTCGTAACTGGGGTGATCTACCAACGGGGCCACACGCTCGAGGTGCAGTCGCAGCTGCTCCGGGCCCGCGATCTCAAGACGATCTTCAGCCTTCCCGCCGAGCGAGGTCCCGCGACGGACGCGGGCCGCGTCGTGGACGCCGCGAAGGAGCGGATCCTCGGAGCGGCGGCCTTCTATCTATCGCCCGCATTCAGGGACTACGACGCGGCGCTCTACACTCCGCCCAGCAGCCTCGAGCTGTTCAGGCTCTGGAACCGCGCTGATCAGTTGTTGTTCCGGGCCAAGTATGCGGAGGCCATCCCGGTCTACCAGGAGATTGTGCGGCGCGACTCGACGCAGCACGTCGCCGCCCTGTGGTTGGCTGCGGCGAACGCGAACCTGGGCCGCTCGCGCGTCACCGATTCGATCGTGCGCGCGATGGAGGCGCGGCGTGCCCACCTGACCCGGGGTGAAACGGTCTTTCTCGACTTCGTGCAGACGTGGGGCCAGTCGCCGGAGGACGAGTGGCGGGCGGCGGCGGCCGGGTTCCAGGTTGATTCGCAGTTCTGGGCGTGGCCTGCCCTCTGGACAGCGGTGCGGACCAACCACCTCTCAGAAGCCCCGAGATTCTACCGCCTCCGCGACACCGTCAGCACCTGGGGGCGCGACTGGCAGTACTGGTACAGCGTCGAGGCCGACGCCTTGCACGGGCTCGGCCGCTATGCGGAGGAGTTGGAGCTGGTGCGCGAAGCAAGGAGGCGGGACCCCGGCGACCTTTCCCACGTGATCGACGAGGCCCGCGCACTTGTCGCTCTGGGCAGGATGGCGGAGCTGGACCAGCTCCTGACCGCGAGCCGCGCGCTCCCCAACCCCCGGGCACCGGGTCAGCTGATGCATCAGGTCGCCGCCGAGCTCTTCGAGCACCGCACCAAGGATGAGTTTCGGCGCATGGAGGACCAGGCCTTGGCCTGGTACCAAGCGCTGCCCGCCCAGCGGCGTAAGGACGAGAGCGTTCGGTCGAGCATGGCGACGGAGAACTACTATTTGCGCCGCTACGCCGAGGCGGGCCGCCTGTTCGCGGACCTGGCCCGGGAGTTCCCGGACAACCCCTTCTATGTGAACTCCGGCGCGCGCATCGCGGCCGCTGCGGGGGACACGGCCACCGCCCTGCGGCGCATCGAGGAGCTGCGCGCCGACACGGCCCGGAACAACGGCCTGGACATCGCTCGCATCTTCGCCTTGCTCGGCCGCAAAGAGGAGGCGGTCGCCGCCCTGCGCGACTACCTGAACCACGGCGGCCGCTACAGCCTCGGATGGCACGGCACCGCCTTCGAGCTGGTCCCGTTGCGGGACTACCCACCCTTCAAAGCCCTGGTGGCACTCAAGGGGCCGACCGACCGACGAATTGACCCAACCGCGGCCCCCGGGGTATCCTGCGGTCCGATGAGCACATTGCCGCTTCCCGGCAAGGGCGACCGCGACGTCGAGCTGCTCGAGCGGCTCGCCGCCGCGCGCACACGCCTACTCGAGGAAGTGGGGCGCAGGATCGTGGGCCAGCGCGAGGTGCTGGACGGGATCCTCGCGGCGCTCCTCTCCGGCGGGCACGCGCTGCTGGTGGGGGTGCCGGGGCTGGCGAAGACGATGATGGTCTCGTCGGTGGCCGAGGCGCTGAGCCTCAAGTTCTCGCGGATCCAGTTCACGCCCGACCTGATGCCCTCGGACATCACGGGCACGGAGGTGATCGAGGAGGACGTGACGACGGGGCGGCGGAGCTTCCGGTTCGTGCAGGGGCCGTTGTTCGGGAACATCGTGCTGGCGGACGAGATCAACCGGACGCCGCCCAAGACGCAGGCGGCCCTGCTGCAGGCGATGCAGGAGCACGCCGTGACGGTGGCGAGCCAGACCTACAAGCTCGCGGAGCCGTTCTTCGTGCTGGCGACGCAGAACCCGATCGAGCAGGAGGGGACATATCCCCTGCCCGAGGCGCAGCTCGACCGGTTCATGTTCGAGCTGCACGTCGAGTATCCGTCGAAGGACGAGGAAGAGAAGATCGTCGAGTGGACGACGGGGGAGTCGGCGGCGGTGCTGGAGCCGGTGTTGTCGGGGCAAGAGCTGCTCGAGCTGATGGGGCTGGTGCGGCGGGTGCCGGCGCCGAAGGTGGTGGTGGAGGCTGCGGTGAAGCTGGCGCGGATGACGCGGCCCTCGGATCAACTGGCACCGCAGGCGGTGAAGGAGTACGTGGCCTGGGGCGCCGGGCCGCGGGCCTCGCAGTACTTGGTGCTGGGCGCGAAGGCGCGGGCGGCGATGGACGGCCGGCCGATGGCGGACCTCGAGGACGTGGCCGCTGTGGTGCTGCCGGTCCTCCGCCACCGGATCGTCGTGAACTTCCACGCCGAGGCGGCCGCGAAGAAGGCGGAAGACGTGGTGCGCGAGGTAGTCGAAGCCGCACACCAGTAATTCCCCGTTCGGATGTCCCGATAATCTCCTTGCGATGCCGCGGGTTTGGTGACATCTGGGTGATGCTCGGCACTTAGAAGTCGTGGCAGTCAGCCGGCAGCATCCATGACCCGATTCGAAGACGTCCGACGCCCGCAGTTCGAGTTCCGTTGCCTCGGCCCCGTGTCTCTCCACGGCGCCGACGGCCGGAAGCTGGGCTTCCGCACCAGGAAGCAGATGGCGCTGTTCACTTTCCTTATGCGACGCCAGGGCCAGCCGGAGCCCCGCGACCGGCTCATAGACCTGCTCTGGTCCGAGGACCCCGTCAGCCGCGCGCGGCATTCGCTCTCGCAGACCGCGTCCCTGATCAACAAGATGCTCGGCTGCGAAGCGATCGCTGTCCCCGCGAAGGACGAGCTGCTGCTCAAGGAAGGGGTGGTCTGGGCGGACGTCGCGGAGTTCGAGCGCTGCGCGGCGCAGCACCGCCAGCGCGACGCGCGCGCTCTCTGGCGCGGCAACCTGCTCGAGGGAATCTGGGTCCACAACGCGCCGGCCTTCGAGCGCTGGCTGGAGACGGAGCGCCGCCGCCTGCTGGAGACCATGCGGCGGGCCCTGCACGAGCTGATCGGGATCGCGCGCACGGAGGGGGACTGGGAGCAGATGCGCTCGGTCGCGGAGTCACTGCTCGAGCTGGACGCGCTGGACGAGACGGCGATGCTGGCGCAGCTCGTGGCCCTGACCCTGTTGGGTGACCGCACGCTCGCGCTGCGGCGGTACTCCTCGTTCGAGACGAGGCTCAACGCGGAGTTGGGCGCGGAGCCGGGGCCCGAGATGCGCGCCTGGGCGAAGCGCCAGCGGAGCGGCGCGCGGAGCGCCGGCCGCGCGGAGTCGTCCGGCCGGGTGGGCGAGGCGATCGTCATGCCGGCGGCCAAGCCGCTCTACGGGCGCACGGCCGAGTTCGCGCGGCTCTGGCAGGCCTGGGACACGGCGCGCGGCGGCCAGGGCGGATGCGTCGTGCTGCTCGGCCCTGCGGGCATCGGTAAGAGCGCCCTCGCCTCGAAGCTGGTGGACCAGGTGCGCGTGGCCGGCGGCGCGGCGTGCATCGCTCGCTGCTTCCCCACCGAACGGTGCGTTCCGTTCGCGCCGATCTCGACGCTGGTGCGCCAGATGGCGGAGCTGCCAGGATTCGTCGCACTCAGCCAGGTCTGGATCAGCGAGCTGAGCCGTCTCGCTCCGGAGCTGCGCGAGCGGTTCCCCAACGCGCCGCCGGCACTCGCCGCCGACGACTCGGTGCGCCACCGGGTCTGTGAAGCGACCTGCCGGGCCGGGGAGTCCATCTCCTACGAGGAGCCCCTCCTGCTGGTCGTCGACAACGTGCAGGACGCCGACGAGACGACGCTGGCGCTCCTCCACTACTTCGGCCGCCAGGTGGCGACGCAGCGCACCCTGCTCGTCTACGTCGTCCGGGCGGGCGAGCCGGGGGAGAAACTCGAGGAGTTTGCGGCGCAGGCGAAGGCTCAGGGCTACAGTCAGCTGCAGCGGGTCGGCCCGCTCGAGGAGGTCCACCTTCAGCGCATCATCGGCGACGTCCTGGCGCGGCGGGGCCTCGAAGCACCTGCCTCCGTGGTCGCGTCCATGGCCAGGATCGCCGGGGGGAATCCCCTGCACGCCACCGAACTGGCGCTGGCCATTCCCGCGGACGGGAGCCGGCCCGCATCGTGGCTGCTTCGCAGCGCGGACGAGCCGCACAGCGCGACGGAGCGGTTCGAGCAGTCGGCGTCGAGCCGCCTTGCCGCGCTGTCGGCCGGCGGCCGATCCGTCACGGCGGTGCTGGCGGTCGCGGCGCGTCCCCTGGCCGAGCACGAGCTCCAGGCGGTGACCCGGCTGGCGCCGGCGGAGCTGGCCTCGGCAGTGTACGAGCTGGACCGCGCGCAGCTCCTGCGGCGCGACGGCCCCAGGCTCGCGTTCGCCCACGACAGCTACGCGCCCCTCGCCGACGCCACGCTCGACGAGGCAGGCCGGTGCGGTATTCACTCGCGCCTGGCTCTCGCATTAGCCGAGTCAGCAGCGCGAAACCCGGTGGCGCAGATGGAGGTGGCGCTGCACTTGGAGCACGCGGGGAAGTTCGCGGACGCGCGGGCTCACGGACTGGCCGCCGCTGAGTTCGCCGGCTCGGTGGGTGCGGTAAAGGAGCGAGCGGAAGCTCTCGAGTTGGTCCGGCGTGTGTCGGAACCATATGACGGCCAAGTGGCGGCTGCACTAGCAGTATGTCGCCTTGGGCTCAGGCAGTTCGAGAACGTGGACGCGCTGTGCTTGGAGGCCCGCGCACAACCCGATCTCGCCGACGAGTTGAAGGCCGAATTCCGTTTTGTTCAGATCGCGGCCGATCATTACGACGGACGGGCGCCGCTCTCGCGCGTGTGCGCCGACCTCGAGGAGCTACTCGGACCGCGCGGCTTGGGGCCGTTCGCAAGCCGGGACGACGCGATGACGCTGCTGCTGCGCACCGCCGACAAGACCTGCGACATCGGTTTGGTGCGCGCCACGGCGCGGGCGCTGTGGCGGTCGGGGCGTGCGTCGACAGGAGCCGAGCCCTCGGCGCACTCGCTATTTGCGCGGGCGTACGTGTTCTCGAAGTACTACTGGCCGGAGCAGGCCTATCCGTTGCTCAAGGAGGCTCAGCGCAAGGCGGAGAAGGAACAGAACTGGGAACTGGACCACGCCTGTCGTGAAGGACTGGGCGTGGTTCTCAAGCAGGTTGGCCGCTTCGCGGAGTCCATCGAGCAGTTCCGGTACAGCTTGGCGCTTGGCAAACGCACGCTCAATCCACAGGCGCAGATCACCACCCTGATCAACTTGGCAGTGGTGGAGGAGGCGCGTGGCGAGTTCGAGGTGGCGTCGTCCTACCTGCAGGAAGCCGAACACCTCGACTCGCAGTATCCCCACTGGTATCACAGAGTCTACAGAGTGTCCAACCAAGCCGAACTTGCCCTCGAAACTGGCTACGCCGAGCAGGCGGCAGAGAAGTACGAGGAGGCGCTACAGCATGCACTGGAAATGGGCGAGCGACGAATCGCCATGGCAGCTTGCGCGGGCCTAGCGCTGTGTGCGAAGGAGCGCGGCTGCTCTGGGGACCTCTCCCGTTGGTGCGAGCAACTGAGGTCAATTGCGGCGGGCAGGGAGTGAGTTCTTCACGATCGGTGGTGCGTGGAGGCCGCGTATGCTTGGAACTCGTGCATAAACGAAGCGAACGAGTTGGCAGCCGTTGCCCGGCTAGACTCGGCCCTACGTGATCTGCGCCGGAGGGACGTCGATCACTGGTTGAGGTTGGAACTTGAGGCAATACGCATAGAGGAGTTCTTATCTGGCTGCGTTTCAGACCAGAGAAGACAGCATCTTGTCGATGAGGGTGGGTTTTACTGCGCCCTCGGAATCGTCAGACAGGCCGCTTGCAGACTAACCGGCCACGGCACGGCTTGATCGCAAGGGGCGTTCCGCGCGCGCGAAGACCGCTAGGCCACCCGGCGGGACTTGGAGCGGTTCCCTCACAAGTCGTGCGGCAACCGTGGCCTTGATCGCGGTGCTGCGCACGACTAACTCAACAAGCGCAGGGTCGAACTGCTGTCCAGCACACTTCCGCAACTCCTCAATCACGCGCTCGAAGCTCAAAGCACGCCGGTACGGACGGTCGGTCGTCATGGCGTCCATCGTGTCCGCAACCATAATGATGCGGGCGCCCACAGGGATCGCTTCACCGGCTAGCCCCATCGGGTAGCCAGTTCCGTCGTAGTTCTCGTGATGGTGCCGCACTGCCTGCTCGACCGGACCCTGAAACGCGGAGATAGTACACACCAGCTCCGCAGATCGCGACGGGTGAGTTTGCATCAGAGCCTTCTCGGTGGCGTCGAGCTTCGCCTCCTTGCGCAGGAGTGGCGCGAAGTCCTCGTGGATCTTCCCGACATCATGCAGAAGGGCCGCGGTCGTGATCTGCTCGACGGCCTTTCCGCCCAGTCCACGCTCCTTCGCAAGCTGGCCGGCTACCTGCGCGACGCGGAGCGAGTGACCGGACGTGTACGGGTCCCGAGCTTCGATCGTCTTTACCATCAGCTCGAGGAGGTCCCGGTTTACCTGTTCGAGTTGAATGTTCGCCTGGTAAATATGGCGCACGAAGAAGATCGGGAGGACGAGGAGCACTATGCCGGGCAGCTGAAAAGTCACGTACATGTAAGCGAGGAGCGGCCCCAGGGCAGATGAGAACACATCGTAGAACAGGGACGGCCCTGCGATGCGTCGCCAGGCAGCACCGAACGGAACCCCGTCGCTTAGCGCCACTACGGCCGTGACGGAGGTGCTGTTCAACGCGAAGTAGACGACGATGCACACCGCGGTGGCCGGCGGGGCAAATACGAAGTGGGTGAGCGACGACGCCCCGAGAAGCGCGTGATAGACCCACGAAGCCACCGAGAGGGAAACCACATGCTGAGCAACGTTGAACACGATCTTGATCGCGGGCTTCTTGCGGACTCCGTACTCGGCTACCAGCTCGGCGCCCGCTGCCATCGCCACCGCCCAGCCGGTGTCAAACAGCAGCAACGAAGCGAGATACGGAATAAACGCAACTGAGGAACTCGCTTCGCTTCGGCCAACTCTGAGTTTCAGATAGGACGCGGCAGAGAGGAACTCCAGGACGGCAAACGCCGCGACGGCGTTCCAGAATCTCGCATGGTCGTCGGGGGGTACCGTCCACCCGACCGCCAGCAAGCAAAGTAACGCCGCGACCGTGGTCGCAAAGACAAGAAGCCTGACACGACTTGCCATGGCTAGGTGATACGCCCCCCCGGCGATGCTCACCAACTGACGTCTCCGCCCTGAATGATCATGCGGACGATGGCCGCGATAATGGCCGCGAACCAGCCGAAATCGAACACGAGCGTCACCCCCTCTCACTTCGAGAAGTCACGCCCATTCGCTACGGGCGTGCGACGCTCCGCTCACCTACCCGCTCAGCTCGCTCCGAGCTTCGCCGGGGGTCCGTATCCTTTGTGAAAGAGCTCCTCCGCTCGACAAACGTGCTACGCCCAACAACCCGCTATCGCTGCAACAGATACCACCGATTCGTCGCGTCCAGCACCGCCAGGACCGCCGCCTGCTCGGGACTCTCCTTCACCTCGCACGTCCCGACCAGCATCTGGCTGCTCCGCCCCCCCACCCCGTGCACCCCCGCCAACACTAGCTTCCGATCGAACGCCTCCACCACCCGCACCCCCTCCAGCACGACCCCGGCGTCCACCAGCCCCTGCTCGATCGCCTTCACCGCCGCCCGCGCCGCCAGCTGCACCCGGCTGTGCGGCTCGTCCACCCCCTCCTCCGTCCCTTCCACCACCACGTCCCCCGTCCGCAGCAACACCCGGATCTTGACCCGCTTCGGCCGCGGCGACTCGATGACCAGGTCGGCGTACACCAGCTTCCGCCGGCTCGCCGCGTCCGCCACCGCTCCCTGCTCCAGGACCTCGATCGGCCGCACCTCGGCCGTCTGCGCCACGCTGATCTTGCGGTGATCCACCTTCATCCCGAGCTGCGCCATCAGCGCGCTCTCCACGTTCCGCACCGTCTGCTTCGGCTGCACCTCCGCCGTCGTCAGAACGTGGATCTCCTCGATCTCGCCCCCGTGGCTCGCGACGATCCGCGCCGAGAGCACCCCGGAGAGCGAGGTGATGAGCTGCTCCGCCCGCCGCAGCGTCCACGCCTCGGGCGCCTCCCCGCGTGCCGGGAGTCCGGAGCTGGCGGTCATTCGCCCACCCTACCGCGCATCAGTCCTCCTGGCGCAACGGGTGCTTCAGGCGCCGCCGATAGCGCTTCCTGACTCGGTGCACCTTCGTTCCACCCGCGTCGAGCCGGCCCTTTACCGGCTTCCTCGGGTTCGGAACCCGCAGCTTCGCTCGCGAACCCACTTCCCCCACCCGAGATAGTAACGCCCGGGCTGTGCCGGGCCAGTGAGCGTTGCTAAGTTGTTGTCAGTTAACGGGTTGGAATAATCGCCCGACAGCTCCTGCCTGTCAGCCGGGCGCGATAACGGCCACAGGATACAATGCAAACTCTGAAATGTCAAGCACTTCGACCACTAAGGTTCAAGTGGGGCTTGAAGTCCCCCACCAGCCCCCGCCCCCTCCTCGTACTCCTTGAGCTTGCGGTACAGCGTCCGCTCGCCGATCCCCAGGATATCGGCCGCCCGGCGCCGGTTTCCGCGCGTCTGCCTGAGCGCCGCCTCGATGGTCGCACGCTCGACGTCGGCCATGGTCATCCCCGGCTCGTAGAGCACCTGCCCCGGCGCCGGACGCCCGCGCGCGCCGCCCGCCTCGAGTGTACCCGGCCCCGAGACCACCATCTCCGTGTCCGCCGCCTCGTGCGGCACCTCGATCACCTCCACGCGCTGCGGATGCTCGTCCAGCCGCCGCCGCAGGTCCTCGACCTGCAGCCGGAGATCGAGGAGCGACTGCACGATGTAGGTCAGCTCCTGCCCCGCCACCTCGCGCGCGACGCCAGGCACCTTGACCGGCAGCAGCCGCTCGCGCCCCTGCTCGCGGATCTCCCGCGGGATGTCCGCCGGCCGGATCTCGGAGGTCGGCGCGAGCACCACCATCGACTCGATCAGGTTCCGGAGCTGGCGCACGTTCCCCGGCCACGGTGAGTCCACCAGGATCTGCAGCGCCGCGGGCTCGATCCCGCGGAACGGGCGGTCGTGCAGCTTGCTGAACTCGTGGATGAACCGCCGCACCAGCAGCGGGATGTCGCTGCGGCGCTCGCGGAGCGGGGGCAGATAGATCGCGAGGACGTTGAGCCGGTAGTAGAGGTCGGCGCGCACCTGGCCCGCCATCACCTCGTCCTTGAGGGTGCGGTTGGTCGCCGCCACGACGCGCACGTCCACCTTGATCGGGGCGACCCCGCCGACCCGGTAGAACTCCCGGTCCTCGAGCACCCGGAGCAGCTTGACCTGCGTTGCGGGCGGCATCTCCCCGACTTCGTCGAGGAAGATCGTCCCGCAGTCCGCGATCTCGAACCGGCCGAGCCGCCGCTCCGCCGCCCCCGTGAACGAGCCCTTCTCGTGGCCGAACAGCTCCGACTCGAGGAGCGTCTCCGGCAGCGCCGCACAATTCACCGCGATGAACGGCTTGCCGCGCCGGGGCGAGAGGTCGTGGAGGGCGTGCGCCACCAGCTCCTTCCCCGTGCCGGACTCCCCCTCGATCAGCACCGTGCTGCTCACCGGCGCCATCTGCTCGATCTTGATCAGCACTTCCTGGATGGCGGGATGGTCGCCGAGGATTCCGGTCCGCTCCTGCAGCCGCTTGCGCTCGATGAGGCGCCGGCCCAGCGCCACCACTTCCGCGGGGTCTGCGGGCTTGGTCACGGCGGCGGTGAGCCCCATCCGCTGCGCCACCGCGGCGGGGTGGGTCTCCGTCGGCTCCAGCAGCGCCAGCGTCGCGACGCGGCCGTCGCGCACCAGGCCCAGGACCCGTGCCGCCGGCGCCTCGTGCAGCCCGCCCGTCACGATCACGAGGTCCGGGTCCGCGCGCGCCACCGCGGCGCGCGCGTCGTCCTGGGCCGAGACCATGGCGGTCTCGAAAGAAGCACTCTCGAAGGCGGCGTTCACGCGGACCGCCGCCTCGAGATCGTCCATGGTGATGAGGACCCGGTGTGCCATCAGCTGTGCTCGGTCTTGCCCTTCAGCAGGTCAACCGCGTGGGCGACCAGCGGCTCGAGGGCGGCGAGCCCGTCTCGGACCCCTCCGATCGAGCCCGGGAGGTTCACGATGAGCACGCCGCCCCGGACGCCAGCCACGCCGCGCGACAGCACGGCCAGCGGCACGCGGGCCGCGGCGCCGCCGCGCAGCGCCTCCGCGATCCCCGGCGCCTCACGCTCCAGGATGGCCCGGGTGGCCTCCGGCGTGCGGTCGCGGGAGGCCAGCCCCGTCCCACCGGTCGTGAGGATCAACTCGGCCGCTCCGCCGTCGGCCCAGCGCACCAGCGCGGCCGCGATGCGGGAGGTCTCGTCGGGAACGACGTCGCGCGCCGCCATGGCGTACCCGCGCTGCGCCGCCCACTCCTCGATCATCGCGCCCGAAAGGTCCTCGCGCTTCCCGGCGGCGACGCCGTCGGAAACGGTGAGGATCGCCACCCGGATCAGCGGTGCGAGCCTTTCTTCCAGAACGGGGTCTCGACGACCACGGCCGGCAGCCGCTTGCCGCGGATCTCGACCTCGAACGTCGTCCCCGGCTTCGCGACGGCGAACGGCAGGTACGCCGTGCCGATCGCCTCGCCCAGCGACGGCGCCACCGTCCCGCTGCGCACGTCCCCCGACCGCTGGCCATTCACCCACACCGGAAAGCCGTGCCGCGGGAAGCCCCGCTCCTTCAGGGTGAAGCCCACCAGCTTCCGCGTGAGCCCCTTCGCCTTCTGGGCCTCGAGCGCGGCCTTCCCCACGCAGTCGCCCTTCTTGAGCTTCACGATCCAGCCGAGCCCCGCCTCGAGCGGCGTCGTCTCGTCGTCGATGTCGTTCCCATAGAGCGGGTACGCCATCTCGAGCCGCAGCGAGTCGCGCGCGCCCAGGCCGACCGGCTTCACCGGGCCGCCGGGCTTGATCAGTGCGTGCCAGAGCGTCACCGCGTCCTGGTTGGCGTGATACAGCTCGAAGCCGTCCTCGCCCGTGTAGCCGGTGCGGCTGATCACGCAGTCCACCCCGGCCACCTTCCCGGTGGTGAAGTGGTAGTACTTGATCTGGTCGAGGCTCATGCCAGGCGCGAGCGGCTGGAGCACCGCCTGCGCATTCGGGCCCTGGAGGGCCAGGAGCGCCATCTGATCGGACGTGTTCACCAGCTTGCAGTCGAACTTCTTCGCGTAGCGGCTGACATGCGCCCAGTCCTTGGCCGTGTTCGAGGCGTTCACCACCAGCATCATCTTGTCGGCGACGCGGTAGACCAGGCAGTCGTCCACGATCCCGCCGGTCTCGTGCATGAAGCAGGAGTACTGCACCTGCCCCACCGTCAGCGCGGCCGGATCGTTCGACGTGACGTAGGAGACGAACGCAAGCGCGTCCTTTCCGGTGATCTCGAACTCGCCCATGTGGGTCACGTCGAACAGGCCGGCGCCCTTGCGCACGGTGTTGTGCTCGGCGGTGATCCCCTCGGGATACTGGACCGGCATCTCGAAGCCGGCGAACGGCACCATCTTCGCGCCGGCGGCGACGTGCAGGTCGTAGAACGGGGTGCGCTTCAGCTCTTCGCCCATCGTGCCTATCCCATCAGGGTTGCGAGAAGTGCCTTCTGAACGTGGAGGCGGTTCTCCGCCTCGTCGAACACCTTGGATTGCGGCCCCTCCATCACCTCGGCCGTCACCTCTTCGCCGCGGTGCGCGGGGAGGCAATGCAGGAAGATCGCCGACGGCTTCGCCAGCTTCATCAGCGCCTCGTCCACCACGTAGCCCTTGAAGGCGAGCTTGCGCTTCTCCGCTTCGCCCTCCTGACCCATCGACGCCCACACGTCGGTGGTGACGACGTCCGCCCCTGCCGCGGCCTCGTCCGTGTCCTCGGTGATCAGGGTCTTGGTGAGTTTCCGGGCCCGCTCGTAGACGTCGTGGTCGGGCTCGTACCCCTCGGGACAGGCCAGCCTGAGCTCGAAGCCCAGGAGCCCCGCGGCGTCGAGCCACGAGTTGGCCATGTTGTTCCCGTCCCCGATCCACGCCACCTTCTTCCCCGCGTAAGCACCCAGGTGCTGCTGCACCGTCAGCAGGTCGGCGAGGATCTGGCAGGGATGGTGCAGGTCGGTGAGGCCGTTGATCACCGGCACCGTGGCGTACTTGGCCAGCTGCTCGACGTCCCCGTGGTCGAAGGTGCGGATCATGATCCCGTCCACGTAGCGCGAGAGCACCCGCGCCGTGTCCGGGATCGGCTCGCCCCGCCCGATCTGGATGTCCCGCGAGGAGAGGAAGAGGGCGTGGCCTCCGAGCTGGTAGGTCCCGACCTCGAAGGAGACGCGGGTCCGGGTTGACGATTTGGCGAAGATCATCGCCAGCGTCTTCCCGGCCAGCGGCTTCTCCTTGTACATCCCGTCCTTCATCCTGTTCGCAAGCGCAAACAGGGCATCGACTTGGGGCTTGGTGAAGTCGGAGAAGACGAGGTAGTCGCGCTTGGGCATGGTGTGTGCCTTGTCGGTCAAAATGACAGCGGGCAGGGTGAACCTACCCCTGCCCGTCTCCCGCAGCAAGCGTCCGCGGGGCTACTCCGCCTTGGGCGGCGGGGCCTCGGCTTCGGCCGCCGGCGGCGGGCGGACGCCCCCCGATACGTCGGTCGAGGTGACACGGGGGTGGCCCCGGAATTCGTCCGCCAGCTTGTCATAGTGCCACTGGAGCCCGCGCATCACGACGCCGGCGGCCCCCAGGACGATGCCCATTACGCCGAGGAGGACCGCGCCGAACCAGAGGAGGCGGGCCGGGGTCAACTCACTGAAGTTGAGGCCCAGCAGGACGAACGCGCCGACCACCAGGAAGACTGAATAGCGCCGCATCCGCTCCGCCTCGACCGCGGGGGGAATGACGTGCCGCTTGGGTGCGCTCTCCATGGCATGACTCCCACGCTACAGGATGTACTTGCGCAGATCCTCGTCGTGCACGATCGCGTCCAGCCGTTCCTTGACCTTGCTCCGGTCGAAGACGATGCGCTTCTCGGGCACATCCGGCAAGTCGTAGAGGGTGTCCTCGAGCAAGGTGGTCAGGACGGTGTGGAGGCGCCGCGCGCCGATGTTCTCCATCCGCTCGTTCAGGACCGTCGCGATGCGGGCCACCTCGCGGATCCCCTCGGGGGTGAACTCGAGCGTCGCGCCTTCGGCGGCGCACAGCGCCGCGTACTGCTTGGTGAGCGCGTTCTCGGGCTCGGTCATGATCCGCACGAAGTCGTCCTCGCCCAGGGGCTGCAGCTCGACCCGGATCGGGAAGCGGCCCTGCAGCTCCGGGATCAGGTCCGAGGGCTTGGAGACGTGGAACGCGCCGGCCGCGATGAAGAGGACGTGGTCGGTGCGCACCAGCCCGTAGCGGGTCTGCACCGTCGAGCCCTCGACGATCGGCAGCAGGTCGCGCTGCACGCCCTCGCGGCTCACGTCGGGGCCCACCGTGCCGCGCTCGCCCGCGATCTTGTCCAGCTCGTCGATGAAGATGATCCCGTGGTTCTCGACGCGGTCCAGCGCTTCGTTCACCACGTCGTCCATGTCCACCAGCTTGCGCAGCTCCTCGTCCACCAGGATGCGACGCGCCTCCTGCACCCGCACGGTGCGCCGCTTCTTGCGCTTGGGGAGCATCTCCTTGAGCCAGTCCATCACGTTGATGTCGGGTCCCTCCATCCCCGGCTGCTGGAAGAGGTCCATCGCGGGGAAGGACTCCTGCGTCACCTCGACCTCGACGTCGCGCTCCTCGAGCTTCCCGTCCTTGAGGAGCGCGCGCAGCTTGTCGCGCGTGCGCTCGCGGCGCTCCTGGAGCTTGGCGTCCTCGGCGTCCGCGCGCTCGGTGACGTCCCCCTTGGGGGAGACGACGAACAGGGTGCGCTGCGGGCCGGCGGGCGACTCTCCCGCCTGCGGCCCCGGCTTGACCGGGGCGTGCGCGTCCTTCGCAACCGGCGGCAGGAGCAGGTCCAGCAGCCGCTCCTCGGCGCGCGCCTCGGCCTGCGGATAGATGTCGTCTTCCCGCTCGCCCCGCACCATCTGGATCGCGGAGTCCACCAGGTCACGCACCATGGACTCGACGTCGCGGCCGACGTAGCCCACCTCGGTGAACTTCGACGCCTCGACCTTGAGGAACGGCGCGCCGGCGAGCCGGGCCAGGCGACGGGCGATCTCCGTCTTCCCGACGCCGGTGGGCCCGATCATGATGATGTTGTTGGGGAGGATCTCCTCGCGGATCTCGTCCGGGGCCTGGGAACGCCGCCACCGGTTGCGGATCGCGATGGCGACCGACTTCTTGGCGGCCCCCTGGCCCACGATGTAGCGGTCCAGCTCCGCGACGATCTGGCGCGGCGGCAGCTCCTCCAGCCAGGGCAGCGGCTCCTCCACCGGCGGCGGCGGCGCTCCCTCGGCTCCCGGCTTGATCTCAGGCTCGACCATCATCCCTCGGTGGCGCCTCGGCGCCCTACGGCTTCACGATGACGGGAGCGCAGGGGACGTCGCTCCGTGCGGCGAAGAGATACTCGCCCCCCGGCGTGCTCCAGAGCTCGCGCAGGACCCCCGGGCACTGCCGGATGAGGCTCCCGGCGGCATAGCGCCCCTCGGCCCCGCGCCTCTCGATGATAAGGTAATCAGGGTGGTACGCGCGAACGATTGCCCAGAGATCGTCGCCCAGCCCCCACGCGGTGGACCAATAGCCCATCCGGTACCAGCGATAGCTGCGCTCCCGCCAGTTGACGATGGTCGGGTTGCCGAGGCGCAGGTAGACCAGCGGCGGATTGCTGGTGGCCACGAGTGCGCCGGGCGGAATCCGGGGCCTGAGCGAGTCCAGCAACGCGAGCGACGAGCGGCTCCGCTCGCGATGGCGCTCGACGCCGCGGCCCTGCGCGAACGCCACGGTCGCCGCGAGTGCGAAGGCCCCGGTCACGCCCCAGCGCACCCTGGGCCACGGGAGCGCGGCGAGCGCGGCGAGCAGGAGCAGCGGCCACGTGCTCCCCACGAACCGGTCCTCCTGCGGGAACGGCCAGAAGAGGACGGTGAGCACGTAGAGGGCAAGGCCGATCCAGAAGACCGCTCGCGTGCGGCCGGAGCGGACGACCAGCACCACGATCGCCACGCCAAGCAGCAGCTCCACGGCCCTCGGCGCCCAGTGCCAGCCGAGCAGCGCCTGGCCCAGCGCCTGCACGATCATCGGCGCGTTCACCCACGGCACCGTGACCAGCATCGTGACTGGGTCGGCCACGAGACCCTGTCCGTAGAAGGCACCGTACGAACCGTAGCCGGCGCCCCCCAGGACCGCGGGCACGGCGCCGGCGTTCAGCGTGACGTGCACCACCCAGGGGAGGAGGAGCAGGCCGCCGACCAGCGCCGGCGCCACGGCGCGCCGCCACCCCTGCTTCCACCAGGCCGCGAGGACCAGCGCGACCAGGAAGGGCGCCGCGACGCTCCGCACGTACACGGCAGCCGCCAGCGCCGCGGCCGCGCTCTTGGGCCGGCTGCGCTCGACCAGGACGAGCCCCAGGGCGAGGAGCGCGAGACAGAGCGGCTCCGACATCGGGATCGTCCACCAGGTGAGCTCCGCCGGCGCGGCGACGCTGGCCACGGCCACCACGGCGCTCAGCGCCGCCGGGAGACCGAACACCTCCATGCCCGCCACGGCGACCACGGCGGCCAGCGGCCCCACCAGCGCGAGGTTCACCCGCCGCAGGCGCTCGAGGTTCTCGTCCCCGCTCGCGCCGCTCTTCCAGGCGAGTGACAGCACGGCCGGCCAGCCGGGCGCGAACTTCAGCTCGGGCGGGTGTCCCGGGAAGTTGAGATTGCGGTAGGTGTGCTGCTCGTGGATCGCCTTGGCGAGCACCGCGTACTGCGCGTCGTCCTGGAAGGTCCCGACGGTGAAGTCGCGTGGGGTCAGCACGGCGACGGCCCAGCCGCCGAGGAGGGCGGCGAGCGCCGCGCCCGCCGCCGTCCTCGTCCCGCTACTCCAGCTCGACAATCGTGAGATTCCGGTTGGTGTAGATGCAGATGTCCGCCGCGATCTCGAGGCTCCGCTCAACGATCTCGCGGGACGGGAGCGTGGCGTGTGCGAGCAGGGCCCGCGCCGCCGCCAGGGCGTAGCTCCCGCCGGAGCCGACGGAGAGGATCCCGTCGTCCGGCTCGATCACGTCGCCGTTGCCGGTGACGAGCAGCCCGCGCTCCTTGTCGGCCACGGCCAGTTGCGCCTCGAGCCGCCGCAGCACCCGGTCGCTGCGCCAGTCCTTCGCCAGCTCGACCGCGGCGCGCGCCAGGTTGCCGGGGTACCGCTCCATCTTCTCCTCGAACTTCTCGAACAGGGTGAGCGCGTCGGCCACTCCGCCCGCGAAGCCGGCCACCGCCTTCCCGCCCTTGAGGAGCCGCACCTTCTGCGCGTGCGACTTCATGACGGTCTCGCCGACCGTGACCTGGCCGTCGCCGCCCATGGCCACGCGGCCGTCCTTGCGGACGCAGAGGATCGTGGTTGCGTGGATCGTTTCCATCTAGGCTCTCGGGTGTGCCTGGTGATAGACCTGCTTCAGCCGCTCGACGCTGGTGTGCGTGTAGATCTGCGTCGTGGACAGCGACGCGTGCCCCAACAGCTCCTGCACCGCCCTCAGATCCGCCCCCGCGTCGAGCAGGTGGGTGGCGAACGAGTGGCGCAGGGAGTGCGTCGTCACCTTCCGCCCCTCGCTGACCGCGTCGAGGAGGCGCCGCACGGCGAACTGCACCGCGCGCGGCGTGAGGCGGCGGCCGCGCTCGCTCACGAAGACCGCGCCGGAGGAGGTCACCTTGGCGACGTCAGCTTTCTTCGCGCCGCCCGCACCACCTGTCCTTTCAGCCGCGGCCACCGCGCCGGAGGAGGTCGCCTCGGCGACCGCCCGCCGCTCGGAGCCCTTGCTCCCGGACAGCACCTCGTCCCGCCGGAGGTAGTAGTTCCGCAGTGACGTGACCGCCAGCCGTCCGACCGGGAGGATCCGCTCCTTCCGCCCCTTGCCCCGCACCCGCACCTGGTCGGACACCAGGTCGAGGTCGTCGAGGTCGAGCCCCACCAGCTCCGAGAGGCGCATCCCCGTCGAGTAGAACAGCTCCAGGATGGCGCGGTCGCGCACGGAGCGGAAGGTGTTCGCGCCGGCCCGCTCCTCGGCGAGCGCGAACAGCCGGTCCATCGCTCCGCGGTCGAGGTAGCCGGGGAGCTTCTTCTCCAGCTTCGGCGTGCTGGCGGCACGGGCGGGATTGACCTCGACGCCATGGTGCAGGTTCAGGAACCGGTAGAACGCGCGCACCGCCGAGAGCGCGCGGGCGATGGACCGCTTCGACCAGCCGCGGCGCGAACCCTCCGCGAGGAAGCCGCGGATCGCCAGCCGGTCCACCCCGGCCCAGCTCCATCCGGGCCCGCCGTAGAACCCGTCGAGGAACGTCTCGAACGCCGCGACGTCCCGCCCGTACGCCTTCACCGTGTTGGGCGAGTCGTTCCGCTCGGTGGCGAGCCAGCGCAGGAAGTCCTCCGCCTCCGCCCTCATGCCGAGGTCTCGAGCGCGAAGCCGCGCATCGCCTGCAGCGCGCGCTCTGCCAGCGCCACCCTCTTCCGTGCCTTGTCGCGCAGCGGCTGCTCCAGCGGCGGCAGCAGACCGAAATTGGCGTTCATCGGCTGGAACCCCTTCGGATCCGCATCCCGAAGATACGCCATCAACGCCCCGAGCATGGTGGTCGGGGGCGGCAGCGCCGGAGCGCGGCCCCCGAGCAGCCTCGCGAGGTTGATCCCGGCCAGGAGACCCGTGCCGAGGGACTCGGTGTAGCCCTCGACGCCGGTGAGTTGCCCCGCGACCAGCGTGGTCGGCGCGTCCTTCAGCGCGAGCGCGGACGTCAGGTGGGCGGGGCTGTTCAGGTAGCTGTTGCGATGGATCGAGCCGAAGCGCAGGAACTCGGCCGCCTCGAGTCCCGGGATCGTCCGGAAGACCCGTTGCTGCTCGCCGGTCCTGAGCCGCGTCTGGAAGCCGACGAGGTTCCACATCTGCCCCGCCTTATCCTCCCGCCTCAGCTGCACCACCGCGTGCGGCGCGCGGCCGGTGGCCGGGTCGGTGAGCCCGACCGGCTTCATCGGGCCGAACCGCAGCGACTCGCGGCCGCGCGCAGCCATCTCCTCGATGGGGAGGCACCCCTCGAAGTACGGCACGGCCTCGAAGTCGTGGCCCGGGTATCGGTCCGCGGCGGTGAGCGTCGTGATGAACGCTTCGTACTCCGGCTCGGTGAGGGGGGCGTTGAGGTAGTCGTCGCCTTCGCCCTTGCCGTAGCGCGAGGCGGCAAAGAGCCGCGACTGGTCCAGCGAGTCGGCCGCGACGATCGGGGCGATGGCGTCGTAGAAGGCGAGCGCCCCGCCGCCAAGCCGCGCGGCCAGCGCCGAGGCGAGCCTGTCGGAGGTGAGCGGGCCGGTGGCGACGATGCCCGGCTCGGGAAGCGCGGTCGCCTCCTCGCGCACCACCTCTATCCCGGGGTGCGCGCTCACCAGCTCGGTGGCGCGCCGCGCGAAGACGGTCCGGTCCACCGCCAGCGCCGCGCCGCCCGGCACGCGCGCCTCGTCCGCGCACGTCAGCAGCACGCTGCCCAGCAGGCGCAGCTCGGCCTTGAGCAGCCCGTGGGCGTTGAGGGTGTCGATGCTCTTGAAGGAGTTGCTGCAGACCAGCTCGGCCAGGAGATCCGTCTGGTGCGCCGGCGTGCGGCCCGCCGGGCGCATCTCGATCAGCGTGACTTCGATGCCGCGCGAGGCGAGCGCCCAGGCCGCCTCGCATCCGGCGAGGCCCCCGCCCACCACGGTCGTCCTCACGAGCCGGCTACGTTCCTGCCGGCGCGGCCGCTCCCGCCTCCGCTGGCGTCGGGGCCTCCGCCGCCGCGAACTCGGTCCCGCACTTCAGGCACTTGCGGAACGCTCCCCTCGCCTTGCTCTGCTTGCTCTCCGCGCCGACGTATCCGCATGCCGGGCAGACTGCCGGCACGGGCCGGTTCCAGACGACGAAGTCGCACTCCGGATACCGCGAGCAGCCGTAGAAGGTGCGGCCCCGCTTGCTCCGGCGCTCCGCCAGGTCGCCGACGCCGCACTTCGGGCACTTCACGCCGAGCGGCATCGGCTTGGTGAACTTGCACTTCGGATAGCGGGTGCAGGCGACGAACTCGCCGAAGCGGCCGGTCTTGATCACCAGCGGCGCGCCGCACTCCGGGCACTTCTCGTCGGTCGCGCGATCGGGCGCGCGCGGCTTGCGGAGCGACTTGGTGTACTTGCACTCCGGGTCGTTCTGCTTGGTGCACGCGATGTACGGCCCGAACCGGCCCGCCTTCGCCACGAGGGGGCTGCCGCAGCGCGGGCAGCGCTGCTCCGCGAGCCCCTCGAGATTGTGCGCCTCCGAGATCATGTCCTCCGGCCGCGCCTTCGCCAGCGCCTTGGCGAACGGCGTCCAGAAGTCCTGCAGCACCTCGAGGCGGCTCAGCTCCCCCTCCTCGATGCGGTCGAGCTCCGTCTCCATCTCGCTGGTGAACTCGACGTTGAAGATGTCGGGAAACCGCGGGATCAGGAGCTTCTCGACCGTCGTGCCCAGCTCCGAGGGGTGGAAGCGCTTCTCGACCAGGCTCACGTAGTGGCGCGCCACCAGCGTGCTGGTGATGGCCGAATACGTCGAGGGCCGGCCGATGCCGAGCCGCTCCAGCTCCTTGACCAGCGACGCCTCGCTGAAGCGCGGCGGCGGCTCGGTGAAGTGCTGCTCCGGCACGACGGCCTTGACCGTCACCCGGTCGCCCACCGCGAGCGGCGGGAGCGGCGGCAGATCGTCGAGGGTCCGCCCCTCGCCCGGCTCGCGCGCTTCGTGGTAGAGCCGGTGGTAGCCGTCGAACACGATCACCGACCCGGTCGCGCGGAACAGGTACCGGCCGAGATCGAAGTCCACGCTCGTCGTGTCGTACACGATCGCCGACATCTGCGACGCCACGAACCGCTGCCAGATCAGCTGGTAGAGCTTGAACTGATCGGGGGTCAGGTCGTGCTTGAGCTGCTGGGGCGTGCGCTCGACCTCGGTCGGGCGGATGGCCTCGTGCGCGTCCTGCGCCTGCGGGTTCTTCGAGCCGCCGTAGAGCACGGGCTTGTCCGGGAGGTACGACTTGCCGTACTGCCGCTCGACCCACGCGCGCGCCGCGTCCACCGCGCTCTCGGCCACGCGCGTCGAGTCGGTGCGCATGTAGGTGATGAGCCCGACCGAGCCCTCGTCCCGGATCTCCACGCCCTCGTAGAGGTCCTGGGCCACCTTCATGGTCCGCTTGGACGAGAAGCCGAGCCGCTTGGCGGCCTCCTGCTGCAGCGTGCTCGTGGTGAACGGCGCGGGCGCGTGCTTCCGCCGCTCCTTGCGCCTGACGTCGGTGACGACGAATGCCGCATCACGCGTCGCCGCGACCACCGCTCCGGCCTCGGCCTCGCTATGGATCTCCGGCTTCTTGCCGTCGAGCTTGTGCAGCTCGGCGTCGAACGCCTGGCCCGTCTTCTCGCACTGCGCGGTGACAGTCCAGTACTCCTGCGCCACGAACCGCGCGATCTCCTCCTCGCGCTCCACGATCAGGCGCAAGGCCACCGTCTGCACGCGGCCCGCCGAGAGCCCCGTCTTCATGGACTTCCAGAGCAGTGGGCTCACCTTGAAGCCGACCAGCCGGTCGAGGATGCGCCGCGCCAGCTGGGCCTCGACCTTCTTCTCGTCGATCTGGGTCGTGTGGGAGACGGCGCGCCGGATCGCGTCCTTCGTGATCTCGTGGAAGAGCACGCGGCGCACGTGCTCGGCACCCAGCTGCTGCCGGACGTGCCACGCGATCGCCTCGCCCTCGCGGTCGGGGTCGGTGGCGATCAGGACCAGCGAGGCCTCCTTGGACGCCTTCTTCAGCTCCTGGATCGCCTTCGCCTTGCCCTTGACCGTGACGAACTTCGGCTTGAAGTCCGCCTCGATGTCCACACCCAGCTCGCGCTCGGGCAGATCCCGGATGTGCCCCACGGTCGCCTTCACCGTGTAGCCCTTGCCGAGATACTTCCCGATCGTCTTCGCCTTCGCAGGCGATTCGACGACCACGAGCGTGCCGTTGTCCGCCATCGTCCTCACGATCCTTCGTTCACGTCACCGGGGCGTCATCGCGCCGTAAGCGGCCCTACCGTTGCACAGCGTCCCGGGTTCCCCGGCGGGGCGGGGAGTCTACCAGCCGGCCCGATCCCGGGCAAGCGAGACCACCGCTCGGGCCACGGCGTCCGCGGCCACGCCGGTCGTGCCGACCATGCACTCGGACTCGTCGTAGAGAGCCCCGCGGGCGGCCAGGAGTGACGCCATCCTCTCCTCCGGGTCGCCGCCTTCGAGCAGCGGTCGGCCCGCCGCGCCGCCGAGCCGGCGCACGGCTTCCTTCGGGTCCGTCGCGAGGTAGACGACGAGGCCCGACGAGCGGGCCAGCTCGCGCGTCCTGTCGCCGGCGAAGAACCCGCCACCGGGCGCCACCACCGCCGGCGGGGCCCGGAGCGCCGCCTCGCCCACTTCCGCTTCGAGCGAGCGGAACGCCGCCTCGCCGTCCTCCGCGAAGATGCGCGGCACGCTCTTGCCGGCGCGCCGCTCGATCGTCGCGTCGAGATCCACGAACTCGGCGCCGAGCGCGGCTGCGACCAGCCGGCCCACCGTCGTCTTCCCCGAGCCGGGCAGCCCGACCAGGATGACGTGTCGCCTTATCAACCGTTCCGGGTTCCCAGCGCGCCCCGGCGCTGCTCGAGGCGCGCGATGTAGCCGTCGAAGTTGCGCCGCATCTCGCCCAGCGAATCGCCGCCGAATTTCTCGGCGTAGGCGGCCGCCAGAGCCAACGCGACGGCCGCCTCGGCGATCACCCCCAGCGCGGGCACGGCGGTGACGTCGGAGCGCTCGCTCTGCGCGGGGGCGCTCTTCCCCGTCTCCAGGTCCACCGACTGGAGCGGGGTCATCAGGGTCGAGAGCGGTTTCATCGCCACGCGCAGGACCACGGGTTCGCCGTTGGTCATCCCGCCCTCGAGCCCGCCCGCTCGATTGGTCTTGCGGGCGAATCCCCCCGCGCGCGCGGCCGCGGCGCCCTCGGCGCGGTGGATCTCGTCGTGCGCCTGGGAGCCCGGGAGGGCCGCGACCTCGAAGCCGCGGCCGATCTCGACCCCCTTCACCGCCGGGAGCGCCATCAGCGCGGCCGCGAGGCGGCCGTCGAGGCGCCGGTCGGCGGAGACGTGGCTTCCGAGGCCGACCACGACGCCCCGCGCGACCACTTCCGCGACCCCGCCCAGGGTATCGCCCGCGTCCTTGGCCGCGTCGATGCGCGCGAACATCGCCTTGGAGGCTTCGGGGTCCAGGCACCGGACGGGCGACCGGTCGGACGCAGCGTTGAGCGGCACCGGGAGCGGCTCCGGAAGCTCCGCGGCGATCCCACCCAGGGCGACGACGTGGCTCCCGATCTCGACGCCGAACTCCGCCAGCAGGCGGCGGCAGACGGCGCCCGCGGCGACGCGCGCCGCCGTTTCGCGCGCCGAGGCGCGCTCGAGGACGTCGCGGGCGTCCTCGCGGTCGTACTTGAGGACGCCGGCGAGGTCCGCGTGCCCGGGGCGCGGCCGGCTCAGCTTGCGCCGCGGCGGCGCCGCCGCCGGCTCGGCCGCCATCACGTCGCGCCAGTTCTCGAAGTCCCGGTTCTCGATGAGCAGCGCGATGGGCGAGCCCAGCGTCATGCCGGCCCGCACGCCGGAGAGGAACTGCACGCGATCCGCCTCGATCTTCATCCGTGCGCCGCGGCCGTGCCCCTGCATTCGCCGCGCCAGCTCCGGGTCGATGTCCGACACCACGAGCGGCAGGCCCGCGGGCACTCCCTCGAGGATCGCCACGAGGGCGCGGCCGTGTGATTCGCCCGCGGTGGTGAGTCGGATCATCGGCTTCGGTTTACCTCCCCAGAGAACGCGAGCCCGACCACTCGGTCGGGCTCTGGCAGTTGCGGCTTCGGGTCGTGCGGCCCGGTTACTGCTGCCGCACCTGCGGCTTGGCCACACTCGCCGGCTGGCGCTGCACGGGTTGCTGCGGAGGATAGACCAGCGGCCGCACCGGCGCACCCGGGAACGGGTTGGTGAAGTTCGGAAGCCGCACCACCACCAGGCCGCGCGAGGTCACCCCCACCAGCACGAGCACTCCGCCGGAGCTCGCCACCCGGATCGGGCCGATGATCGTATCACGGATCGGGATCGTGGCGACCCGCTGGTACCAGTACTCGTCGAAGACGTCGATGCCCGCATCCGGCCGCGCGGCGAACACCAAGCGGTCGTTCTTGTTCAGCGTGCCGGAAGTCCTCGTTGTTGCGTCGAACGCATTGTTCGGGTCGAAGTCCATCCCGGGGTTGGTGCCGCCGACCTGGAACAGCCCAGCCTGCTTCAGGACGCCGTCGAATGCATAGATAGAATCCGCGCGCACCAGATTGGTTCTGCCGTTGAAGTTGGTCGCGACGGACAAGACTTTGGACGCGCGGTTGACGAGAAAATCGCTGATAAAGATCTCGTATGATACGCCCCTATCGGTCACGTACGAGCAATTCAGCAGAGCAAGAGTATCGGCAGGGTTCGTCGGGCTGACCAGCGGACACGGCGGCCGCGACACCACGGTCAAGGGAACACGCGCATCAAACGCCAGCGCCCGAGCGAACCCCTGGTTCAGACCGCCCTCGCCGATGACCGCGTGGTTGAAGTCGCCGGAATTGCGGACGAACGTGGACTCCTGGAACGCGAGCGAGGCAACGCTCAGCAGGTTCCCGTAGGCGACCCCGGCGGCCCCTGCGCCCAAGATCGTGTACCGCAGCGGCTGTCCCTGCAGAGTATCACGGATCGCGTCGATCTGGATGGTATCCGTCCCGGACGTCGCCAGCTCCCAGAAGAGGTGGCCGCTTGTCACCGAGGGCGGCGCAGTCAAGTTCTCCCACGCCAGATAACCGTGATTGGCGAATGGACCTGTGGCGGCGGGCGTCGGAGTCGTGGAGTACACCGCGATCACGCTGTCGCAGGCCCCCGCCGTCAGGTGCCGGCAGGTGGCCGCCACGTACTGCGGACGGTCCGACAGGTCGTAGGGGGTATACAGAACCTGAATCCCGCCGGCGGCCGTTGGCAGGGTCTTCACGGTCGAAACGATGTAATCCGGCAACTTGTGCCGCGCCACTTCGGCGCCAGCAACCACATCCACGATGGACAGGTTCGTTCCGCCCGAGTTGGCGACGATGACCGTGTCCCGGTTGCTGCCGAGGGTGTCCTTCGGCCACAGGGCGATCCCGACGGGCTGCGAGCCCACGCGGATTGGCGCGCCGAACGAGTTGCTGGTGAGGTGGAACACCTCCAGTTGGTCCAGCAGCGTATTGGTCAGGTACAGCGTCTGATTGTTCGGATCGACGATCGCGTCGCCGAACTGGCCGCCCTGCGGGAAGGCGATCGTGCTCCCCGCCACGAGGGTGAGCGTGTCCCGGTCGGCCGGCGCAGCCTTCGGAACGCCGCTGAACGACGAGACCCCCCGGTTGGGCGTCGGGGTCGCGTTGTCGACGGCAAACGCCTCGACGGTCACCACGCGTGGGAACGTCGTGATGGTGTCGAGCTTGAGCCGGAACTTCTGGCTGATGTACGTGCCGCCGCCGCCGAACGACACGGAATCGCCGTGGAGGATCGTGCCCACGGAGTCGCGGGCGATGAACCCCACCTTGCTGATGCCGCTCGGATCGGTCGCCGTCACGCTGATGCTGTCACCCGCCTCGACCCGGAGCGGCACGGTGAATTGGACCAGCGGCGGGATAGTGTCGGCTACGCCGATTGGCAGGACGGTCACCACCACCCCGGGAATCGTGGCGGACGGGTTCCCCGTCGAGTCCACCGCGAACGCGGTGATCGCGAAGGTCCCTTGCGACGTCGCCGTTGGGATGGTGTCGGTTCTTGTGAGCGTCAGGGTGTCCAGCAGCTTGCCGTTCACCGGCGACGCGATGACCGAGTCACTCTTGTTGAAGACGCCCGCCGCCCGATAGCCGAGGTAGCGCACGCCCTGGCCGCCCTGCGCGTACACCGAGATCGTCAGCTGCTTGTTCGGCGCGGTCACGGCGTTGTTGGCCGGCGTCAGGACGCTGACCTTGGGTCCGCTGACCACCCGCACCGTGGACGTATCGGCGCGCGTGTTCCCCGAGGAGTCCGTCGCCGTGGCGACGATGTAAACGATCTCTCCGGTCGAGTCGATCGGCGTCGCCGCGACCAGGTACCGCGTGATGACCGTGTCCGGGGACTGCGGCAGCGTGACGTTCCACGCCTGGTACCGGTCCTTCAGGGTCAGCGTCCCCAGGCTGTCCACCCCGCGCTTGGCCTGGCCGGTCAGCACGAGCCTCGCGACGCCCCGGTTGTCGGTGACGTGCACGCGGGCGAGCACGCTGTCGCCCACGGCGACCGTCAGGAGGGACGTCTTCGACGGCAGCAGCACCGTCACGCCCGGCTTCACCGTGTCGGCGAAGGTGACGAGCACGGGCTTGCCGGTGAAGCGCACGCCCGAACCGCTCACCGCGAACGGCACGATCGTGTCCACGCCGAGCGCCGTGCTGGCCGGTACCGTCAGGAAGCGGACCGACGTCTGCGTGGTCCCGTACGGGGACCCGTAACTGACCGAGTCCCCTGCCGCCGCCACGCCCGTCGCCGTGAAGCCCAGCTTCTGGATGCCGTTGGGCGAGTACGCCGTCACGCTCACTGAGTCGGCGACGCCGGTGGGCACCCGGGCGCCCGTGACGGGCTTGGTCACCAGGACGGACGGTCCTTTGATGACCTGAATCCGGCGCGTGATCGTCGCGGTGACGCCACCTACGTTGGTGATCGTGGCGGCGATGAAGGCGGAGTCAATGCTCGAGTCCGGGACCGACGTGAAGATGCGCTGGATCGTCGTGTCCTTCGGGAACGGCGAGACCATCGTCGCGCCCGGGGCGTTGTACCGCGGCCTCGTCCCGAAGGTGCCGAGGCTCACGACCCCGCTATCCGAGAACCCGGTGAACGACAGGCTCGTGACGCCGGCGCTGTCCTTCGCGTCAAAGGTGGCCTTGAAGTTGTCACCAGCGACGACCGCGGTGTCCTGCGGCGGGAAGAGCCAGCTGCCGAACGGCGCCAGGACCGTGATGACCTGGACCGCCTGGCTCGCCGAGACCGTGTCGTTGGGCGTCGGGCTGCTGTCGCGCGCGAAGCTCTGGAGTTGGTAGGCGCCGGGCGCGACCGTCGCCGGGATCCGCACGGTGATCGTATCGGTCTTGTTGCTCGGCGCAGCCGCATAGAAGTTGGTGTCCGCCACCAACACCACGCGCTGATTCAGATTGTTCAGCGTGTACAGGCGCGCGCCCTGATACAGCACGCCGGAGACGTCGGAGGCGCTGGTCACGACCTTGAGGGTGCTGCCGGCGCCGATGGTCGTCGCGCCAGCCGGCGCGACCATCGTCACGAGAGGCGGCTTCTGGTCCACGATCAGAATCGTGTCCGTCTTGCCGCCGAGGTTGCCGCTCGCGTCATACGCGGTCGCAGCGATCTTGACGTGGTGCCCCGGCGCGCCCCGCTTCAGCGGAATGGCGTAGGCCTTCGCGAACCCTGCCACGCCCACTGTGGCTGAGTCGGTGAAGCTGAACGAATACGGCGCGATGCCGGACACGACGACCTGCACCGACTTGAGCTTCACGTTGTCGGTATCGGCCATCGTGAACTTCAGGCTGTCGGTGATGTCCTGAATCGTGTCGTGCGGCGGCGCCGGCAGGACGATGTAGACGTTCGGCGGAGTATTGTCGCTGCTCGACGTCCCGCCCGTGCCGCCCGTCCCGCCCGTCGGCGTGGTCGGGAACTTCCCCTGCTCGCCGCAGACCGACACGGCGAGCGCGCAGCCCACGAGGGCCGCGGCTCGCGCCAGGAAGCGCGGAAGCGAGGTACTAGTTGTTGGGCGCACTCGCCGTCAGGTCATCGATGATGTGCGGCGTCACCAGGATCAGCAAGTCCTGACGATCCTCCTGGGAGGTCCGGAAGCCGAACAGCCGGCCCAGTACCGGCAGGTCCACAAGAAACGGGATTCCGCTCTTGGCCACGGTGACCTGAGTCACAGTGAGGCCGCCGATGACCGCCGTCTCCCCGTCGCGCACCAGCAGCTGCGTGGTGCCCTGCTGCGTGGTAAACACGAATCCAGCCTCGGCGATTGTGGACGCCTGCAGGCCCGAGTTCTCGGCGTGCAGCTCCATCAGCACTTCGCGCGTCCCCGACACGACGTGGGGCGTGACGGTGAGCTTGATGCCGGTCTCCACCAGCTGAGTGGTGGCGCGCGCCGGCGCTCCGGCGCCGGCCGAGACCGCGCTGACGTCGATCTGTCGGATCGGCGTCCGCTGGCCGACGAACAGCTCGGCCTGGCGGTTGTCCGCCACGGTGACCTGCGGTTCCGCCTGGACGTCGGCAAGCTGCACCGACTGCAGCGCCTCGAGGAAGGAGGAGAGCGCGAAGTTCCCGATCACGGTCGAATAGACGAGCGACAGCGCCGGCGACTGGGTGAGCTGCGCCGACGCGTTCGCGACCGCGGCCACGGCGTTGCCGCCCAGGTTCACCACCAGCGGAGTCTTGGTCGGATCGTACGGCGTGTTGCCGGTCGTATCGCTCGGGTTGGGCCGCGCGATCAGCGTGTTGAAGAACTGGGTCGAGGTGCCGAGGTCGTAGCGGAGCCCCAGCTCCTCGAGGTCGGTCCGGTGGACGAAGATGATCTTGGCCTGGATCGCGACCTGCGGGGTCCGGACGTCGAGCGCCTTGATGAACTGCGCGACGGTGTCGAGGCGCGAAGAAACGTCGGTGACGATGATCGAGTTGGTCGTCGTATCCGGCACCGCCTTGCCCCGGTGCGAGACCATGGAGGCCACCGACGGCGCGAGGGACGACGCCCGCGCGTAGTTGACCTTGACGATCGCCGTCGATACGCCCTCGAGCGAATCCTGGGTCACCAGGTTCTGGCGGCTGTCCACCCGGATGATGCCTCCGGGGAGCTCGATCGCGGCGAGCCCCTGTCCCGCGAGGATGGCGTTGAAGGCCACGTCCCACGGCTGGTCCTTGATCTCCGCCGTCACCGTGCCCGTGATGTCCTTGCCGGTGATGATGGAGCGGCCGGAGAAGAAGGCGAAATTGGCGATGACGTCCTGGATGCTGGCGCGATCGAAGGTGACGCTGATCCGGGGCTGTCCAGTCTGCCGCGGCGAGACGACGGCCGAATCCCTCGGCGCGGGCGCCGCGGCCGGGGCGGGCGCCGGGAAATCCGTGTCGGCGCGCGGACTCGGCGGCGTCGGCCGGATCGCCACGGGCAGCGGGGCCGTCTCGCGGCGCGCGCCGTCGCTCGACCAGACCGCGAAGGGCGCCCCGGCCGCGAACGCGACGTGCACGCCGGCCGAGTCCTGGTGCACCTGGTAGGCGCGGGGCTGGGTCAGATCCACCACGACCCGCACGACATCGGGGCTGAACTGCGAGTACCGCACGTTGCGGATGCCCGCGCGCTCCACGCCGTCGTACTGAATGGTCGGCGCCACGAGGTGCGCGCCCACCAGATCGAGCACGACGCGGACCGGATCGCGCAACACGAAGTCCGCGACGCGCACCGCGCCCTGCACGTCGATGACCAGCTCGGCCTTGCCGGGGGCAGGCATGACGCTCACCGCCGTCACGTCGCCCGGCCCCACCCGGGGCGCTGGGAGCGTGGGTGCGGCGGCGAGCCGCAGTGCGGCGACGGCCGTGAACGCCGGGCCGGCGCACGCGATGAGCAGGGCTCGCTTCATGGACTGGCCTCCGCTTGCCTTTGGAGCGTCAGGACCGCCTGCCGCTCGAAACCCAATTCCTCGATCTGGAACACCACCTCATACTGCCGGATCTGCAGCACGCGCAGCCGTCCCACCGTGTCTCCGCGGTGCAGCCGGTGGATCTTCTCGCCCTTGGTCTCAATGACGATCGCCACGCTCCGGCCGTAGACTGCGTCGTAGGTGATCGACACCAGGCGCAGGTCCGCGATCCCCGGCCCGACGCCGCCCGACGTGATCAGGGTCTGGAACGGGTCCCGCGACCCCCCGGCGTAGTGGAACACCTCCCGCGTGTACTCCACCTTGCCACCCGTCGTGTCGATCCCCACCAGCGACGTGTCCCGGTGCATGCCCGCCGCCACGGGCTTGGGCGCCGGATGGGCCTGCGCCTGCGCGCCGGACGGGAGCGCTGCCATGGTCAGGAGCAGCGCCGCGACCACGAGCGGTTTCCTATTCATCGCCGCCCTTCTTCGCCGCCGCGGGCCGCGCCGGCGGCGCCGCTGCCGTCGTGTCCGGCATCTGCTTGACGAACGTTCGGATCGCGAACGTCGCCTGCAGCCGCGACGCGCCCTGCGTCGTGTCCACCGCCGGCCCCTGCACGCGGGCGAGATGGACGTCGTACGGCACGATGATCCGCGGCAGGCTCGCGATGTCCGTCAGGAACTCCGCGATGTCATCGTACTTGCCGGAGACCGTGAGCCGGTAGCGCTGGACGTCGTACGGCGTGCCGGACTCCACCGGCTGCGGCACCACGCCTGCGAACACCGTTCCCCGCATCTTGGCTCGGCTCGTGATGTCGTCGAGCAGGTTCGGCACGTCGGAACGGGCGGGAACGAGCTGCCGCATCAGCTGGAGACTCGCGCCAAACTCGGCAAGCCGCTGATCGAGCTTCTCCAGCGCCCCTCCCGCCACGTCGCGCTTGGCTCGCGTCACCTGCGCGGTGATCGAGTCAATCTCCGTCTGCAGGGAATCGCGATGCATGCCGAGCGGCTTGTAGCCCGTCAGGCCCACCATCGAGAAACCCGCATAGCCGAAGTACCCGACGACCACCGCCACGACGGCGGCGAGCAGCTCCATCTGGCTGCGCCGGTCCTGGGGAGGGAAGGCCGCCATCGACTAGCGCCTCGCTCCGCCGCCGGAGCGCACGCCGTGCACTACGGATGCCGCGAGCGGCTCCATCGTCAGGATGGTTACCGGTGGCACCTCATAGTGCGCCGTGAGGTTGAAGCTGGTCACGTCATGGCCCTGCTCCGCCACCAGCGCGCTCGACACGATCGTCACGCCCTCGACGAACGGGGACTCCTCCAGATTGCGCATGAAGCGCGTGAGCGCCTGCGGATCCGCCGTCTTGCCCTGGATGGCAAGCGCGGCGCTGCCCGAATCTCCCTCGCCGCCGCGCGAGGCCACGTCGTCGAGCCACAGGTACGGCGGCAGCGCCTTGGTCACCGCGTCGAGGATGTGCGGCCAGACATACCGGTCCCGGTCGATATCGCGGATCACCTGGATCTCTGCCAGCAGAGAGTCCCGCCGCCGCTCCAACTGCGCCTTCCGGACCAGAATGCTGGAATAGCGGACGCTGTCGCGCTTCGCGGCCTCGAGCTTCGGCTCGAGCTCCCGCGTTGCCCGCGCCCGCGGCAGGTACAGCCCCGCCGCCCCGAGGAGCACCAGGACCCACGTGGCGATCGCCGCCACCAGCCACGGGTCCTTGATCTGCGAGACCAGCGCCCCGATGTCGGGAATGGCCAGGCCGCCGCCCTTGCCGCCGCGCTTGTGCTTCGCGCCCGGAAGGAGGTTGATCTCGATCATGGAGCTTCGGTGGCCCCCGCCCTACGCCGCCCGCACCGCCAGACCGACGGGCAGCATGAGCAGCGGCGCCACTTCCTCGACCGCCAGCGTGTCAAACACCCCTTCTTTCACCGCCAGGTTCTTGAGCGGGTCCGCTTTCTCCACCGGCAGACGCAGCCGGTCCGCGAGCACCGCGCCGAGACCAGGAATCCGCGAGCCGCCGCCGGACATGTAGATCTTGCCGATCGCCAGCCCGGACTTGCTGGCCGTCTGCAGGAATGCCGCCGCCCGCTCGATGCCGACCGCCATCTCCTCACCCCGGCTCTCGACGTAGGGGCTCACGTTCGGATCGGCTTCCGCAGCCTGCAGCAGCTTGTCGGCGTCCTCGGCCGTCATCCCCCGCTCGCGCTGCAGATCCTCGCGGAACCGCCGCGTCCCGATTGCCAGGTCGCGCGTGAGGATCGGCACGCCGTCCTCGAGGATGTTGATGTTCGTCACCTCGTGCCCGATGTTCAGCAGCCCCACCATCCCGGTCTGCTCGTCAGGATAGTTGAGCTCGAACGCGTTATGCAGGGCGAACGCGTCCACGTCAATTATCTCGGCCGAGAGCCCGGCGTCGGTGAGCAGGGACACCTTGTTCTCCACCAGTTCCCGCTTCGCCGCGACCAGCAACACGTTCATCTGGAGCCCTTCGCCCTCGGGATCGAGGATCTGGAAATCCAGCTCCACGTTCTCCATGTCGAAAGGCACGTGCTGCTCCGCCTCCCAACGGATGACCTCGCGCGCGTCCGATTCCTTCATCCGGTCCATCTGGATCTTCTTGACGATGACGTCCCGGCCCCCGACCGCCGTCACGACCCCCTTATGCTTGAGGGCGGCCGTCACGAACAGCCCGCGGATCGCGTCCGCCACGATCCCGGGGTCCATCACCTCACCCTCCACGATGGCGTCGGCCAGGACGGGCGTAATGGCGACCTTCACCAGCTCCGGCTGGGTCTTGCCGTGGTCAATGACCACCAGCTTGATCAAGCCGCTGCCGATATCCAGCCCCACCGTCCGCTTTTTCCGACCGAAGGGAGCCATATCTGTTTAGGGTGAAAGAAGATAGAACAAGATACAGGTCGCGGGCGTACTAGGATAGCGTTGCCGGCTGCCATTTGTCAAGATACTTGAGGCCAAGAGGCGAAAGTCGCTCTCGGTTAGCGACTTACGTCACTGGGCATCAGGGTACAGGGCCGTCCAAGATCGCTCCCCGAGCCGCCGCGCGGGGGCTGCGGCGGCCAGCGCCTGCTCCACGGCGCAACTCGAGTGCAGCAGGTTGGCCCGGGCCCCGTCGAGCGCCGAAAGCTCGGCTCCTCCGGCGAGGACCGCCCCCACGATGGTGGCGCCGGCGCCCCGCACGATCAGCCTGCCGCGTACCACCACGAGGCCCGTCAGCTGCGCTCCGGATTCCACCACCAGGTCTCCCTGCACCAGCAACACGCCCGCCCCGGCCGGCGCTCCCGCCGCGAGGCTGAAGTCGCCCGGAGCAAACCAGACATGCGATTCGGTCGGCAGGAGGCCTCGCGGGCCGATCATCTCTGCCACGGCCACGAGACCGGCCCAGCCGGCCTCTCCCAGCAGCGGCACGGGGGCATTCCGAAACGTCGTGTCCACGCTCGAGGCGGGGCTTCCACGCACACAGCTCTCAGCCCGGCACCCGGACACGTCGAGGGCGGCGCCATCGCCGACGACAATGCCCGCCGCCGGCGACGCTCTTGCACACGTACCACCTGTGTCCGTTGCCAGCGCGTCCACGAGCGACCCGGCGCCGAGGCGCACCGGGCCGGAAGCGACGAGCGCAGCTTCGACACCGAGTCGCAGCGGGGAGAGTCGGGCTACGGTGGCCAGGGTCCTCCGGGACGAGCCGCGCGCGTCGGCGCCCGTGGACCGGACGAGGAAGAGCCACGGGCCGAGGCGCTGGACGACGCCGGAGTACGTCGCGGCACCGCCGGCGAGGGCGCCCGAGAAGGCGGCGGTGTCGTTGACGGCGAGCCGGTTCAGCGATCCCGGGTTCCATCCGGCCAGCGCCGCATCGAGGCCGGCCTCCGCGGCGTCGAACGCCCGACGGTCGCTCACGACGTTCGCGCCGACCCGGTACTCCTGAAGCGCGGCGAACCACAGGCCGGCCAGCAGCGCCGCGAGCGCGACCAGGGCGAAGATCGCGGCAGCCAAGGCGATCCCGCGCTCGCAGGCTCGGACTCTCATCGCCGGCCGTTGCGTGGGAAGACTTCGGTGGCCAGGGAATCCGCCCAGTGTGACTGCTCCCCACGCGTCTGCTGAAGCAGCGCGCTGCCCACACCGCGGACCACGAGAGCGATTCTCGCGACGCGCGAGGGCTCCGCGGTCGCCGCGCCGCTCGCGTCGTAGTACGTGAGCTGGAGCCCCAGCGGATGCCGCAACGGCCCGGCGACCGGCGAGATCGCCGCCCATGCGCCGCCGGACCAGCTGCGCACGCCCAGCCACCAGGCTCCGGTCTCGTCCGCGTACAACCGGTACACCGCCCGCTCGTACCAGCGGACCGGAGCGCCGATCTGGACCGAGTCCAGCGCACCGACGGCGCCGAGCAGCCTGAACTCGGTGGCGGCGGCGCCGTCCGCGCACCTTGCCGCACCCCCGGCCGACGCGATTCCGAGATCGAGCCACGCGTCGTCGTCCTCCGTCGCGCCGTCGCCGTCGCGGAACACGAGGGCGCGGTCGCGCGCGGGATCGACGGCGCGATACCCCGAGCTGAGGCTGCTGCGCACGACGACCCTGCCCGTCACCGGGTCAGGCGGAGCGCACACGAACTCGAGGCCGCGCGTCGCTCGGATGGAGATGGAATCGGAGCCGAGGGCGACGATGTCGCCGCCCGAGGGATCCAGCTCCCGGAGCTCTGCGCTCAACACCTGCATCGCCGCCCGCAGGCCTTCCTGCACCTCGAGCACCGATGACTGCAGAAGGAAGAAGCGTCGCGTCGCGAGGAACACCTCACCGGTGGCGCTCAACACCACGGCGCCAAGGACGAGCGCGACGACAAGCTCGACGAGCGTGTATCCGCGGGCGGGAGATCGGCGGTTCACGGGCTGCATGCGACGGCCGCCTCGTACGTGTCGCTGTGCGCGCCCGGGCCCCATGGGTAGGTCGCCACTACCCTCATCTCGCGCAAACCGCCGCCCTCTGCCAGCGACCAGGCGATCCGGAGGCCGCGCCCGCCGGGTACGTCACCAGCTGCGAGCCCACCGCAGCCCGCGGCCCGCAGCGTCTCGATCACGCCTCCTGCGGCGGCCGCCGACACCGCCTGGGCCCCGCCCCGGCGGACGAGCCGCGCGAGCGGCACCGCGCTGGCGGCGACCGCCAGCACGCCGACCGCCAGGAGGGTGACGGCCAAGACCAGCTCGACGAGGGTGAAGCCCCGCGCGCGCACACGGGACAGGATGGCGCCTGGGGGCTCCGGCGCGGTGCCGGACCGTTGCGGAGCGGAGCGAAAGACGGCGGCCCGGCGCGCCTGCGCGCGCCGGGCCGTGTCCTTCTAGAAGAGGTCGCCCCTGGTCACGGTGTCAGGATGTTGAAGAAGTTCGCCACGCTGAAGTTCACCGGGTCGATCTCGTAGTACCGGTTCCGGTAGAACCGCCCGGTCGTGGGGAAGTACGGCGGCGGCGTCTGAAACGCGCACTTGTCATAGGCGTACCGCTTCACGTAGCCGGTGCCCCCGGTCGTGCCGACCGCGCCGCGCGTGCCCTGGATGATCCCGCCGGTGAGGTAGAGGCAGCCGCGGCCGGTGGCCGTCGTGCCGCACGGCTCCTGCGACGTCGGGCCCGTGTCGTAGTTCTCCACCGTGAAGGAGTTGAGCGTCAGGATCACGCCCTGGACGAACTCGTCCGACGTGTTCGCATAGGTCTTGTACGCGCCGCCCGATCCCCATGCCTGCGGCGTGTTGAGCACATTGTCCGACATGTAGACGTAGCCGGGCGTGGTGACCCCCAGCATGTCGGACGTCAGACACTGCACCGCGCCGGGGGAGATGGCGTACGTGAGGTCGTCGGCGATGATGACGTTGTCGCTCGCCGCCACGGTCACCTTGCCGCGCACCACGCCGCTCAGGACGACCTTGCCGTTCACGTAGATGACGCCCTTGGAGTTGACGTTGAAGACGCGGGCCAGCGGCCACAGGTACTTCGCCTCCAGCTGCCGGGCCGCCAGGGTGGTGTCTACCGCCTTCGAGGCCGGACGCTTGAGCGCCGCGATGACCGACGTGTCGGGCGTGTCGGTGAACTTCACCCAGTACCCGAACGGGTCCTTGCGACCGTAGGCGTCCGTCCCCGGATTGAAGCTGTTCCACCTGCGCGTTCCCGCCGAATCCACGTTCAGGTGCTCGTCGCCGCCGAGGTAGCAGTGGGCACTCGTCGCATAGAGCGCCTGGGTCCCCGCGGTGGTGCGGTTGCTCGTCGAATGCGTACTGCCGCCAATGGGGGCGTTGGTAAGGTAAGGAGCGTAGGTCGCTGTGTAGGGCGCCGTGGCCGAGTGATAGGCCGCCGGGAAGAACGTGGTGTCGGAGCCGATGACGTGGACGTCGCCGCAGTTGAATTCCTGGTACACGTTGGTCGGATCCGATCCCGTGGCATAGCCATCCTGGGTCTTCGCGGTGTCCATGTACACGCGGAAGAACCCCTCGTTGGGCCCGGTCACGCGGCCGTCACCGTCGAGGTCGAGCGCCACGAACTCGATGCGCAGGCGTGACTCCGTGCTCGAGGTGGCGTTCCCGCCGGTGGGGGCGGTGAAGTTCATCCCGCCCATTGTGGCGTAGTTGGCGATCTTGGCCAGATTCGGAGCGGTCGGCAGGGGAACGACGGCCCCGTGCGCGATGTACCCGACATCGAACGTCCCGTAGTTCGCGCCCGTGATGGAACCCGCCACCTCGACCGTGCTATGGAACCGCGCGCCGCTGCTGTAGATGCACATGTCGTCGTTGGTGTGCATCGGGCCGAAGATCTGGTCCATGTTGCCGAAGCAGATGCCGGAGCCCTCGCTGTTGGTGTAGTAGGCGTACTTGGCGAACGACTCCTGCGCCAGCTCGCCGCGCCGCACGACGACCGCGCCGCTCTTGTCGCTGATGACCGAGAGGACGCTCCCGAAAATGCCGTACTGTCCGGTGGACGAGCCGGTCGGGCCCACGTAGATGCTGCGCGTGACGTTGGGGATCGGGTTGCCGCTCGCATCGTTCACCGGCTGGTTGGCGAACAGCGTCACGTACCCCGTGTCGGGGAAGAGGCTCGGCGTGCCGTTCAGGGCCGAGCGCCCGATCTCGATGCCTGCATCAGCCGCGTTGCGCATGTCCTCCTCGCGCTCTTGCCCCTTGGAAATGAGGTTGGCGCTGCTGGTCAGGAAGATCGCGCCGGCGGCCAGCGCCGCCACGGCGACGGTGATCAGCATGACCAGGACCAGGGCCATGCCCCGCTCGTCGGATCTGGGAGTCGTGTGCATGATGCGTCTCCGCTCAGGGCACCAGGACCGCGGCCGTCGTCGAGGGCGTCGACTCCAGGGGCGTGCAGTCGAGGGCTGTCACTTGATAGACGTAGGTGCTGTCGTCCAGCAGCGCCATATCGGTGAAGGTGTAGTTCGCCTGACCCGCCGGGATGGACTGGAGCGCGTCGTCGAACGTCCCGGCCAAGGTGCGGCGGTAGATCACGTACTTCTCCACGTCCTTCTCGCCCGCCGTCTCGTCCGTCGCCGGGCTCCAGGTCAGCTTGATCGCGGGAGCGCCCGCCACGCCGATCTGGGTCGCCGTCACCGTCTTGCCGAAGATCGGCTGGTCGCCGCAGGAGCGCTGCTTGGTCAGGCCGGCGTTCGGGATCCGGACGGTAGTCACCATCTCCCGGAGGATCTGCTGTGTGCCAGTCATGCCGTTGGAGGCGTACAGGTTCACACGCACCGCGCGGACCGAGTCGATCCGCGAGGCCACGCCCGTGTCGCCGAGCGCGCCGTGGATCGGCACGCTGTGCCGCATCGGCAGGTTCGCGGCTGACACCGTGAACAGGTTCCCGATCGTGTCCGTCTGCAGCCAGTCGAAGAACGGGCGCCCGGGATACGGCAGGAGATTGTGCGCCACCACGTCGGGCGCGTTGTTGTTCACCTGCCGGTACATCACATAGAGGCCGCTGTGCCCCGGCGCCGTGTCGGACGCGATCCAGTAGGAGATCGTCTCGGCCGGCGAGATCTCGCCGCCGGTCGTCCGGTACGTCGAGTCGGGATACAGGATGGCCGTTCCCGGGATCACAAACTTCTGCGACGTGGTCGGGGCGTCGGTCGCGTTGGGATCCGCATCGGGGTTGTAGTTGACCGCCGTCATCGAGTTCGGTGTCGGGCTGACGATGTCGGCGTTGAACACCACCACCGTCGGAGAGATGTACACCAGCGTCGGCTGCTGCTCGGTCGTGCCAGCCCCCGCATTCCGCAGCTCGCGATCCATCGTGCCGAGGGCATAGCGCAGATTCTGCATTACGTCCATGCGGTCCGCGGTCCCCGCGACCGCCCGGCTTACCCCGCGGAAGAACCAGATCGCCGAGGACATGACGATGCTGAGGACCACCAGGCTGATGAGCATCTCCATCAGCGTGAAGCCGCGCGAGTGTCTCATGGGACCGCCACCACGATGGTCTTCTTGACGGGCGAGGCCAGCGTCGGCGCCGTGACCGTCACCGTGATCGTCTTGTAGTCGTTGGTCAGGGGGCTGGGACCACCGGTGTGCACGATGGTCGTCGACCGCGCGTAACCGGTGAACCCCGAAATCGTCGGTTCCGCCACGCCGTAGATCGAGTCGATACCTGAGTAGTTGGGCGACGACCGGATCTCCGACAGGCGCTGGTCGGCCAGGAAGACCGCGATCGTGCGCGCCTCGGACTGCCGCTCGGTCCGCGAGAAGTTGAACGCGAACTGGCCCATCCCCAGGACCACCACCGCCAGGATCGTCAGGGCGATGATGATCTCGATGAGCGTCATGCCGCGCTCGCCACCGGAGTTGTCGATCGTGCGCATCAGAACTTCTTGATCCAGCTGGAGCCGTTGTACTGGTACCATTCCACCCGTCCCGTGGCCCGGATGACTTCGATCGACCGCGCGTCCTGGGGCCTGCTCGAAGTGAGCGCGGTCGTGGTGGTGATGTAGAACCCGCCGTTCTCCGAAGCACTGCCGTCGCGCCGGAAGATGATCTCCGGCATCCCGTTCTGCGTGCGTGTGAAGCTCACCGGCGTCGCCGAGTAGAAGCGGACGGGCGCGCCGTTGCGCCCGAACACGATCCCCTCGCCCAGCGGATAGACGCGGACCCGCTCCCCGGCTTGAATCGCGTTGTCGTTGTTCGCATCCTCGTGGATCTTGATCTGGTTGTTCGGGACGTCGAAGAGCACGTTGACGTTGAACTGGTCCGTCACCGCCATCCGCTCCGCCCGGGCGATGAGTGCCGTCGTACCGCGCACCGCGCCGTTGATCCGGTACCCTGACCAGTTGAGCTTCGGCAGCCCGAACGCGGCTACCATCGCGATCAGCACGATCACCATGAGGATCTCGATCAGGGTGAAACCCGCACGGTTCGCTCGGCGACTATGACTCACTGAAGGACCCTCCAAGGTTCCGCCTCCACAAAGGGAATGGGCAAGCCCAGTGCCAGATGACCGTCGGAGTCCAGGACTGGCATCAAGATATTGAAGCGTAACGGCTTAGGTACATCATGATTGCCGATACCGTACCATGAGCGCCTGACGAATCGTGCAACTTCTGTGCTTGTGTGTGCAAGACGTTGCAGTTTGCGGTGTCGTCACCTTGGCATCACTGTCCCTGGCCATCGGTGATGCCCAGGCTCTTGAGCTTGTAGAACAGGGCCCGCACCGAGATGCCCAGAAGGTGGGCCGCCTGGCGCCGGTTCCCGCCGGTCCTGAGCAGCGCTTCACGGATGATCTGCTCTTCGAGATCGCCGCCGTGCTGCCGGAGGGTGAGATCGGGACCGAAGCTCCTGGCTCCCTGCGGCCGCGCATCGGGCTCGAGCACGGCCGCCGGCAGGTCGTCGCGCTCGACCGTGCGCCCGTGCGCCAGCACGAGCGCGCGCTCCAGCGCGTTCGACAACTCCCGCACGTTTCCAGGCCAGGTGTGGTCGAGGAGCGCCCGCATCGCATCGGGCTCGATCTCCGGAACGGTGATGCCGAGGCGGGCGCAATGCCGCGCCAGCAGCACGCGCACCAGCGCCGGGATGTCCTCCGGCCGCTCCGCCAGAGGCAGCAGCCGGACGGAGATGACGTTCAGCCGATAGAAGAGGTCTTCCCGGAAGGTGCCGGCCGCGACCCCCGCCTCGAGGTCGCGCGCGGTGGCCGCGACCACGCGGACGTCCACGCGGCGCGTGGCGCCGTCGCCGACGCGGCGGACTTCACCGTCCTGGAGCACGCGGAGCAGCTTGGCCTGGAGCGGCGTCGGCAACTCGCCCACCTCGTCCAGGAACAGCGTGCCCCCCGCGGCTTCTTCGAACAGCCCCTTGTGATCGCCCACGGCGCCGGTGAAGGCGCCGCGTACGTGGCCGAACAGCTCCGACTCGAGCAGAGACTCGGGGATCGCCGCGCAGTTGACCGCCACGAACGGATGGTCGGCGCGGGGCGAGAGGCGGTGCAACTCGCGGGCAAGGACTTCCTTGCCCGTGCCGCTCGGGCCGGTGAGGAGAACGGTGGTCGTGTGCGCCGCGACTTTGGCGATGACGTCCAGCGCCGAGCGCATGGCCGCCGACTCGGCGACGATGTCGCGCGACGCGGCGCCGCTCCCGAGGGCGGAGCGCAGCGACTCCACCTCGCGGCGGAGCCCTTCACGCTCCTCCGCCTTGCGCAGGACCAGGACCACCTCGTCGGCGCGGAAGGGCTTCGGGATGTAGTCGTAGGCCCCCTCTTTCATCGCGGCGATCGCGGCGTCCTCAGACCCGTAGGCGCTCATCATGATCACCAGCGCCGTGCCGCCGGCGGCGTGGTAACGCCGCAGGAACTCGAGGCCGTCCAGGGACGGCATCCGCACGTCGCACAGCACGACATCGAACGGCTCCGCGAGGGCGCGCGTCAGACCCTTGTCGCCGTCATCGGCTTCGGCGACCTCGAATCCCTCTTCGCTGAGGAGCAGCCGCAGCGACCGCCGCAGGCCCGGCTCGTCGTCGATCACGAGCAGTTTCACGACGCCAGCCCCGGAAGCGTCACTGCGAACGCCGCGCCGCCCTCCCTGGCCGCCGCGACATCCACTCGTCCTCCGTGATCCTGCACGATGCGCTGCACGATGGCCAACCCGAGGCCTGTTCCCTTTCCGGGGGGTTTGGTGGTGAAGAAGGGATCGAAGATGCGGTCCACGAGCTCGGCGGGCACGCCGCTTCCGCTGTCGGCGACGATCACCTGGACCGCGAGACTGCCGTCGGCCGCGCCCTCCAGGTGGCGGCCCGTGCGGCGGATCAGTCGCGGGACGGTGGGGACGCCCTCGGGCGGATCCGAGACGCGGCGCTCGGCCTCGGGCTCGCCCAAGCGCGTCACTCCGGTGACGACGGCGATCCGACCGCCCTCTCCGGCCGCATCCACGGCATTCAGGAGCAGGTTCACGAAGACCTGCTCGAGCGCCGCCGCATCGCCGAGCACGGGCGGCAGTCCGCTCGCTGGCGCCACCTCGACGCTCACCGGCCGCAACACTCCCTGCGAGCGCAAGAGGTCCACGGCGCGCGATGCGACCGCGGCGAGATCCACGCGCTCCCGCTTGGCGTCCCGGGGACGCGCATAGTCCAGCAGGCTGCGCACGATGACGTCTATACGGCCCGCTTCCCGCTCGATTGCCGCCACGATGTCGGGCTCGACGCCGCGCCGCCGCAGCAGCTCGACGTAGTTGGCGACCGCGGCCAGCGGATTGCCGACCTCGTGCGCGATCCCGGCCGCGAGCCGCCCGACCGACGCCAGCTTCTCGGCCCGGACCAGCGCCCCCTGCGCATCCAGCAGCCGCTCCGTCATCTGATTGACGCTCTCCGCGAGGCGGTCGAACTCGCGGGTGCCCCCGGGGGGCGCGCGGCGCGACAGCTCGCCCGCAGCGACGGCCTGGGTGGCCTCCACCAGCACCTCCATCGGCGCGGTCACCAGACGGGAGACCAGAAAGCGCCCGAACCCCAGGAAGATGCCAACGTCGGCGGCGATCAGCACAGTGAGCAATGCGAAGCCGAGAAGACTGTGTCCAAGAAGCGGGGCGAGGACGGCCGAAAGGACCGCAAGCACGAGCGCCCCGGCCGCCAGCACGGCCAGGTTGAGCAGGAGCTCCGTCCGGAGCGACGGGTTGGGACGGGGACCGTTCGATTTCGGGCCGCGCGCCATGGGTTCCACGTTGCCTCTTACGGCCCGAAAAGCAAAGGGCGGCGCCGCAACGCCGCCCCGCCACACCACGCCGATTGCCTCACTGGCAGACGGGCTGGCCCTCGACCTGGCCCGTCATCGGCGGGGTCGCATTGCCGATGAAGATCCCGCACGTGTGAGCCGTACCCACGTTGGTCGCGGTGGCGTTCCATCCGGTCCCCGTGGCCGTGATCGAGATCAGGTTGATGGTGTTCCCGGTGGACACGTTGTAGTTCAGGTTGCCAAGCGTGGCGGTGTAGGTCACGTAATCCGCAAAGTACGCTTCCTCGGCGGTCACAAGGTTCTTCAGGTCCACCTTCATCCCGGCCACCAACGCCTTCTCTTTCGTGTTACCGAACTTCGGGATGGCGATGGCCGCAAGAATCCCGATGATGACCACTACCACGAGCAACTCGATAAGCGTGAAGCCCCTGGCATTCCGCACGAGCAGCGCCTCCAGATGATCGACTCGGGCCGCGGCGGCCGGCGCGTACCCCCTGGCAACCGGGGGCGGCGGTGCACGCTGCCCCCGCACGACCGTTCAGCGTTCTGCTACTGGCAGGTGGGTGCGCCTTCCGGCTCGCCCGTCACCGGCGGCGTCACCGCGCCCACGTATATCCCGCAGGTCTTCAGGGTCGCGTTGTTCGTGGACGTCGCGTTCCAGCCCGTCCCGGACGCCGTCCCGATCGTCACGGTGTTCCCCGCCGAAATGCCGTAGTTCAGGTTCGCCGTCGTGCTCGCGTAGGTCACGTTGTCGGCGAAGTAGGCTTCCTGCGCGGTGATCAGGTTGCGCAGATCCGACTTCATCGACGCGATGTACGCCTTCTCCTTCGTGTTCGCGAACTTCGGAAT